>Ga0255338_1000196_pt1 | contig 243483 bp, 204 predicted proteins | sample MeOH1_35cm_T4_19_FD_203715 | JGI IMG/M metagenome (GOLD analysis project Ga0255338, IMG submission 203715) | Sandy soil microbial communities from University of British Columbia, Vancouver, Canada - MeOH1_35cm_T4_195 | ecosystem: Engineered > Artificial ecosystem > Sand microcosm >...
CTTCCCATTCCGAACAGAGAAGTTAAGACCGCCAGCGCCGATGGTACTGCATTTAGTTGTGGGAGAGTAGGTCGTCGCCATTCTTTACAACCTCCGATTCTTATTTGAGTCGGAGGTTTTTTGCTTTATACCCCTGCTTTCATAGCAAAGGTTGCTAACGATTCTATGATTGGAGTAAAATGCAAAGATCAGGCAAGGTGTAGCTATGCCCTGCGTAGGTTTTTCCTCGCCCTGCCCGGTAGGACAACGTCATCTACTCGCAGGACTGTGAAAAGATAGCGCAGGACAGCAGAAAACTACCGTAAGAATTATCCCTCCTCGCGCAGAATAATCTAAAATATGCGCAGGACGGCAGAAAACTGCCGCAGGACGGTAAGAAACTCTGTAGGGTGGGTGGAGAAGTGCGTTTTAGGAGTTTGGCCAATAAAGAGTTTAATTGAGTTGAGCGCCCTTAATGATTTAGTTTCTTCCCAACTGGCATACCTTGATATATTTTACCACTTTTAAGGTTCAAAAAATAATGGTTTATGGGCGGTTATATTTGTTGATAGCAGAAATTCTCGAAGTGGTATGGGCCGTCGGGATGAAATATTCAGATGGCTGGACAAAGCTTTATCCCAGCATATTTACCATTGTATCGATGGTTATCGGCTTTTACTTTTTGTCGCTTTCAGTAAAAACATTGCTTTTGGGTACTGCTTACGTCGTTTGGACCGGGATTGGAACAGTTGGAACGGTCATCTTCGGACTCATCGTCTTTAAAGAGCCCATTGATCTGATTAAAGCTGTTTGTATTTGCTTATCGTATCCGGTATTGTTGGGCTGAAGTTGTTTCACAAAGCTTAGTGTCACGTTATCCTGGACTTGTTTCATGGTTTTATCTACAACGAGATATTGAAACCTCACCTGCAAGCAAGTGGGCAGTAAGTTGGGTTTGCCTAGCGTCAAGAGTTCATCGATATGGCACTAGAATATAAGTGAAAAGACTAGCTCAATCCTTCAATTGCTGGGAATAATTCCCATTTTTTTCATCAGGAAAGTGGCATTCATCGTACGGGTAACTCCATCGGTCAATTTGTAATCGAAATTTAGCTCGTCGTTGTGAAGTTGAACTTCGAAACATTGGTTTTTGATGGATGAAATGCTTTGAGCCAGTTCGGTCAGCCCCAAATCGTGTGTGGCAACTATTCCATGAGTTTTTAAGGTAATAAGCTGATGAATCAGTTCCTTTGATCCGTTTAGTTTATCAACCGAATTAGTCCCTTTCAGCATCTCGTCGAGAATAACAAATAGGTTTTCTCCGTCTCGGATAAGGTTCAGCATTGTGTGAAGGCGCAATAATTCGGCGTAAAAATACGATTCGTCATTCATCAGATTGTCCGATGTTCGCATGTTGGTGTAAATGCGGATTGGGCTAAATTCAAACTTTTCAGCACAAACTTTACATCCGTTTGATGCCAAAACCAGGTTAATTCCTACTGTCCGCAGAAATGTGCTTTTCCCGGCCATATTGGCACCTGTTACAATTACAATTTGTTCTTCATCGGTTAGCTTGAATGAATTGCTTACACAGCGTTTTTCGTCAATTAACGGATGCCCAACTTCATCAACGTTTAAATGGAAAGTGGAATCGATGACTTCGGGGTTAGTCCATTTCGGATGGTTATAATTACAGTTACCAAGACTAATCAGCACATCAAATTCAGCTATAACTTCGAACCAGAGCGGTAGCTCGCCGGTGTACTTTTGTTGCCATTTATTCAGTTTCGATAAACATCTGACATCCCACAAAAAGACTGAATTCAGGATAATACCAATCAGGATATTTTGTCGGTAGTCGAACTCATTCAGTATTTTTTGAAGTTCAGAAGTGATTGTCCCTGCTGTTTTTCCTTGGATAAGAAGTCTGGATTTTAATTCGTTTAAATACTCACTTTTGAAATTTTTAGTCTCGATTTGCTGAAGCATAGCGGAATATTGACTCAGTAATTTGGCTTGTTTGTCGAATTGCCTGGTAAATTTCAATGTGGTTCTACTGTAGGCAAGGAAAATACCCCATTGAGCGAAAACCGGAATCAGGTAAAACGATTTGGTGATTCCCCCAAGGACATTCAGTCCTATCAATAGCAACGTGATGGATGGTAATGTGTTGATTAAAAATTGAAGCTGTTTTTCTGATTTTAAGTGTATTTGCCCGCCAACGATATCTTCAATCTGTTTCTGATTTTTATGTTCTTCGGTTTCAATACCTAGAGCCATGAAATTCTGCCGCCAGGTTAAATCCTCGGCAAGCTCTTGAATAGCCAATTGTCGCTGGATTATTTCTGTTTTGGTGCGCTGGCTTTTCCCAAGTGTGGCTGCCAGTTGCTTTTTCCCGCGTAAAGTGACTGTGCGGTTCAGAAATTGAAATATTGAGCCTGTACCAAATAAATCAAGGTCGTAACTGTAATCGTGGTGCGGATCGATAAATTCCTTGCCATCGTCAAATGGTTTCAGATCACGGTGCAAGGCACTAATTTCATTCATGTTGATTTCTACCAATTGCTGGTTGAAATACAGTTGTTTTTCGGCCTGAATGTATTTTTTTACCAGGGAAAGGAATATTGCAAGGAGAAATATTGAAGTCAGAAGCGCCAGAAGATTATTAACCGGCGAGAGGTAATAATAGGCGGGAATAATGCTCAGAAAGCTGATCAGTCTGGCGAAAGCTATTAACTTGAGTTGCTTTTTCTTTGAGTCGGCTACTGCTTGGTATTGATTTGCCAGACTTCGGTATTGTTGTAAAAGATCGGTATTCATCAGGATTTAAGTGTTGTGATAACAAGTATGACCGCCGATAAATATATTACAAATAAAAATGCCTAAAGCATTTTCTTTTTACTTTAGGCACTTCGCTTTTAGGCTTTCCGAACTTATTTATTCAGGATTTGCCAGATTTTGTCTTTCAACTGGACGATTCCCTGGTTGGTGACCGATGAAATGAACAAATGCGGAATATCTTTTAATTCCTTACTGATTTCAACTTTCAGTTCGTCATCCAGAAAATCACTTTTGCTGATGACCAGGAAACGCTCCTTGTCTAGCAATTCGGGGTTGTATTCTTCCAGCTCATTGAGCAGAATATTGTATTCTTTCCGGTAATCTTTTGCATCAGCCGGAACCATAAACAGCAGCATTGAGTTGCGCTCGATATGCCGCAAAAAGCGCAGTCCGAGGCCTTTCCCTTCGTGCGCTCCTTCAATAATACCCGGAATATCGGCCATAACAAACGACTGGTTGTCGCGGTAAGCCACGATTCCCAGATTTGGAACGAGTGTGGTAAACGGATAATCGCCGATTTTGGGTTTGGCTGCTGAAACTACAGAAAGCAAAGTTGATTTTCCGGCGCTAGGAAACCCAACCAGACCCACATCGGCCAGAATTTTTAGTTCCAGCGTAAACCAACCCTCTTCGAAAGGTTCACCGGGTTGAGCAAATCGCGGAGCTTGCATCGTTGCCGATTTAAAATTGGTATTCCCCAATCCTCCGCGTCCGCCTTTTACCAGGATTTTTGTTTCCTGATCTTCGGTGATCTCGAACAGAAATTCGCCTGTTTCTGCATCTTTGGCCACTGTTCCGAGCGGAACTTCCAGAATCACATCATCTCCGTCAGCTCCGGTTGATGTCATTTTACTTCCTGATTCGCCATGGCCTGCATAAACATGGCGTCTGTATTTCAGGTGAAGCAAGGTCCACATCTGGGCACTCCCTCTCAAAATCACATGCCCGCCGCGTCCGCCATCACCACCATCGGGGCCACCTTTGGGTTCTCCTTTTTCCCTGCGGAAATGCGCTGAGCCAGGTCCTCCGTTACCCGATCGGGCATATATTTTAACGTAATCAACAAAATTTGTATCTGCCATTCTAAAAGTTTCAAGTTTCAGGTTTCAAATTCGAGGCTGCTCTTTTCAGTTATTTAAGGCAAGCCACAAATCTTCCCGATCATTCAATTATTTTTCGAGGGGACGAAGTTAAGCAAAAAAAGACGAATGGCTAGATAACCATCCGTCTTTTCAATTTATTATCAGAATCTTAAAGAGTAGCTACGGTGTCAATGAGTCGTTGGGCAATTTCTTCAACAGAACCAGTACCATCAATTTTATAGTACTTGTTTTGAGCGCTGTAGTAATCTCTTAAAGGTGAAGTTTTTTCGTGATAAATGCTAATGCGGTTTTCGATGATGGAAACATCCTGATCATCAGGACGACCAGACGTTTTGCCACGGAACAGCAATCGTTTGACTAGCTCATCTTTTTCAACAAGCAGGCACACCATTCCTGAAACGGGCGTTTTATTTTCGTTGAGTAACTCGTCGAGAGCCTTTGCTTGTTCAACTGTTCGCGGAAATCCATCGAAAATATAGCCGTTGGCATCTTTAGTTTCACTAAGTTTTGATTTGATCATACCAATCACGATTGAATCGGGTACCAGAAAGCCTTTGTCCATATAGCTTTTAGCTTCAAGTCCGAGTGGTGTCTCGGCTGCAATCTGGGAGCGTAATAAATCACCGGTCGAAAGGTGAATAAGCTTAAACTTCTCAACGAGGAAGTCTGCCTGAGTGCCTTTTCCTGCACCAGGAGGGCCAAATAAAACTAAATTTAACATTTGATTTTGGGTTACTTTTTTTCGGTTACTTTATAAATGTCGATCAAATTGCGACCTCTCCCGTTGTAATCCAGACCGTAACCAACTATAAAATCATTTGGAATTTCCAATCCAATGTAATCGAGTTGTATTTTAACCTGAAGTGCGTCGGGTTTTAAAAGTAAAGTAGCAATTTTGACCTCTTTAGGGTTCTTGGCTTTTATTTGTTCAATGGTATTTGCAATGGTAATGCCCGAATCTACAATGTCTTCAAGAACAATTACAGTGCGTCCCGAAAGATCTTCGTTTAACCCAATCAACTGTTTTACCTCTCCGGTTGTTTTAGTGCCTGAATAAGAAGCCAGCTTTATGAACGAAATTTCGGCATCGAGCAATGAAATGCGCTTAAAAACTTCTGCAGCAAACATGAATGAACCGTTCAGAATGCAGAGGAACAATGGATTTTTGTCTTTGAAATCGTTGTTCATTTTTTCTGCCATTTCTTCAACGATCGACCTGATCTTTTCGTAAGTAATGAAAAGTTCAAACTCTTTGTCATGTATTGTTACGTTTTTCATACTCGGGTATTTTGAATCAATTTGGTTTTTTGTGAGTTATTTTCAATTATTTTTGGCTTGAAAAATAAAGCGACAAAGTAACAAAACTAATTTCTATTGAAAAAATTAAATTCTGAAAAGATGGAACCAAAAGTAAGTATTATAATGGGAAGTACTTCCGATTTGGGAGTGATGGAAGCTGCGGCTAAAGTGTTGGATGAGTTTGAGATACCTTTTGAAATTAATGCTTTGTCGGCACACCGTACACCTGAAGCCGTTGAAGCTTTTGCCAAGGGCGCGAAAGCTCGTGGAATACAGGTGATTATTGCCGCTGCCGGAATGGCTGCTCATTTGCCGGGCGTTATTGCTGCAATGACAACACTTCCGGTGATTGGCGTGCCAATCAATGCCTCGCTGAATGGGCTAGATTCGTTGTTGGCTATAGTTCAGATGCCTCCCGGAATCCCTGTTGCTACTGTTGCAGTTAACGGAGCACAAAACGCTGGTATTCTTGCGGTTCAAATGATGGCGCTTGGCGATGCCGAACTTGCAACCAAGCTCGAAGCTTTTAAGGTTAATCTGAAAGCCAAGATTGAGAAGGCAAACAATGAGCTGGCACAAATAAAATTCAGATATAAAACAAATTAGAATATCTGACTTGACTCATTAACAAAATATTTGTAACTTGTATGAGGTAAATGAATTCCTGATTTTGTATCAGGAATTTTTTTATATATACCAATGTTATGAAATTGTTACTGATTTTGCTGCCCGTTAATTTGCTCCTGTTTATGCTTCCGGCAAGCTATGGACAGGACGTTTTTTCGGTTGGATCGCGCAATGAATCGCTTGCTGGGGCTACAACAGCATTAACTGGTAATTGGTCGGTTTTTGGGAACCAGGCAGGTTTGGCCTCAGCCGATTATTTGACTGTTGGAGGTTCTTTTCAAAACAGGTTTTTGGTACAAGAGCTTTCGTGCAGCTCAGGTTTTATTGTTGTTCCTGTTCAAACCTCGCGCTTCGCCTTTTCGATGTCGCAATTCGGGCAGATTCCATTTCGTCAGGAAAAATTTGGCTTGACCTATGCCCGAAAGCTTGACGAGCGATTAAGCTTTGGAGTGCAGTTTAATTGGTACAGGCTGTTCCTGTCAGAAGAAAATCGGTCGACTGGTTCTTATGGTGCTGAACTTGGTTTACAGTATCGGTTGAAATCCAGCCTGATTGTTGGAATTCATGTTGTAAATCCATACCAAACCAGCATTAAATTATCCTCACAACGATTCACTTACCCATCATATGTTAGGGCTGGTGCTTTCTATCATTTCTCCAAAGTGTTTAGTGTGACTTCCGAACTTGAAAATGATTTTGACGATCTTTTTGTTTTGAAGACAGGCTTTGAATACAGTATTCTGGAAAAGCTTATGGTGAGGGGAGGTGTTTCCGGAAAGCCTTATCGCATCTCTGCCGGATTTGGGTTCGACCTGAAAAAGCTTACGCTTGACCTAGCGACAACATATAATCAGGATTTGGGGCATTCACCGTCGGTTTCATTTCAATATCATTTCTGATGAAAAGAGCCTGGTTGGTCATATTGATTTTTTGTGTGGCGATGATTGCAAACGCGCAAAATCCGGTAATGGATCAAATCACCGAAGATTTGCTTGAATCGGTTGGTGAAAACATGAGCGATGATACCGATATTCAGGAGATTCTGGATGATCTGGAAGGGTTCATACAAAATCCGCTGAAGATAAACCTGGCCACAAAGGACGATTTGATGCACCTGCATTTGCTGTCGGATGTTCAGATAGACGATTTACTGAAATATCGGGATAAAACTGGCACTATTTATAGTCTTTTCGAATTGATCGCTGTTGATGGTTTCTCTCCCGATTTTCTTCAAAAACTGGAGCCGTTTGTATCATTTGATGTTCTGGACGAGCGTTCCGGAAAGAAAAGGTCTTCAACGGATCTGCTGGCAAGATCGACCCGGACGTTTACCTCTGATCGTACTGATCAAAGTAAATACGAAGGTTCTCCGGAACGATATTATTTCAGGGTAAAGCATTTTTCGAATCGATTTGAGTATGGCATGGTTACCGAGAAAGATCCGGGTGAAGCTTTTTTCAGACAATCGAATAACCATGGATTTGATTACACCAGTGCATTTGCCAATTTTAGTTTTGGCGAGAATAAAATATATGCTGGTGACTACTACGTACGTTTTGGACAGGGGTTGGTTGCCTGGCAAGGGTTTTCGATGGGAAAGTCAGCCGAAACAACCCAGATATTCCGGTCCCAGCAGGGAATCAGGTCGTATGCATCAACCGATGAAAATCAATTTTTTCGGGGGACTTCGGCAAAGCTTACCTTCCGAAATTTTACATTTTATCCATTTGTATCGCTGCATCAGGTTGATGCCAATGTTGATGTCATTGATAGTAAACGCTCGTTTGCAGCTTTTCAAACCAGCGGTTATCACCGTTCTGGATCGGAGCTTCCCGGTGAAAATTCGCTGGAGCAGTTTGTGGCCGGAAGTCACGCAACTTATTCCATTGGGTCGTGGTCGGTTGGTGCAACGGCAATTTATAATCGCTTCGACGCTTATATGGACCGGAGTGATGAGCCGTACAATCAATTCCTGCCGGAAGGAAAGGAACATTTTGCAGCAGGATTTGATTGGAAAGGCTCGGTGAAAAAGGTATTCGTTTTTGGAGAGGCCGCATTAAGCAAGAATTCGGGGAAAGCCATTTTAGCGGGCTTAACGACGAATCTGGCACCGAACGCTGAATTCTCGCTGCTTTACAGGAATATCAACAATTCGTATTTCAGTTTTTTTTCGAATGCATTTAGCGAATCATCGAGGGTGAACGACGAGCAGGGTTTGTATCTGGGGCTGAAAGTTTATCCTGCATCACGCTGGATGGTGCAGGCATATGCTGATTTGTTCAGGCATCAATGGCTGAAGTACACAACGGCAGCGCCTTCTTCCGGGACAGAATATTTTGTTCAGGTTTCGTACAATCCGTCAAAAATGACTGGCTTTTACCTGAGATTGTTTCAAGAGGAAAAGGGGCAACGGGTAATCGATGGAATGTTACGATATGATGCTCAGCAAATGATTAAACGGGTCAGGTTTAATTTTTCGCACGACTTTAACGAGCAGATAAGTATTAAAAGCCGGCTCGAATTCTCATTTTATTCGAAACAGCAATCAGAAAGTGGAATGCTTATTTATCAGGATTTTGCATTTAAACCCAGAGGGAGATCGTTTGCAGTAAACGGGCGACTGGCCTATTTTTCGACAGATAGTTACAACTCACGACTTTACGCTTACGAAAATGATTTGTTGTATTCGTTTTCGGTTCCGGCGCTTTATGGCGAAGGGATTCGAGCTTATTTGAATCTTCAGCAAAAACTTGGACCAAGGTTCTCGTTCTGGTTCAAAGGTGCAGTTACCAATCAGTTTAACCGGGGAGAAGGCGAGACAAATAACGATTCTTCAACTAAAATGGAAGTGAAGGTTCAGGTCCGCTACCAGTTTTAGTTTTCCTGATTCTGATTTTTACAATCTGGAAATCAGTTGTTTGTATGATTTGTAGTGCGTAATATGTGTAGTTCGATCTCAATTGCTATATTTGCACGTCATAACAGGAAAAGGGATGGTTCATAAAATTAATTTCGACGACATTCGTCCGTTTGATGATTCAGAAGTAAAGCATTACCTCGGATTATTACTTGAGGATGAGAATTTTGAAAACATTTTAAAATTCGTTTTCAAAGATCAGTCAAAAGTAGATCAGGCCAAATTTGCCATAGCAAATATCCAGACAGTAAAAGATCTTCAGCTGAAATTTATGTATAAGCTGATTGAAGACCTGATTCTTAAAAAATCGACAGATGGACTTAGCTCCAGTGGTTTGGACCGACTCGATAAAAACACCAGCTACCTGTTTATCTCGAACCATCGTGACATTATTCTCGATTCGGCCATCATGAACTTTTTGATTGTTCTGGAAGGCATGAATACCACCGAGATCGCCATTGGAAATAACCTCCTCATTGAAAAATGGATTGAATATGCGGTTAAACTTAACAGGGCCTTTGTGGTTCGCCGCAATTTGCCTGTTCGAGAATTGCTTATGGCATCGAAAAAACTGTCGGAATATATTCGCCGTGATATTACCCTGAAAAATACCTCCGTTTGGATAGCCCAACGGGAAGGTCGTACTAAGGATGGCAACGACAAAACACAGCAGGCTTTACTTAAAATGTTGAATTTGAGTAATACAAAAGAAGTTTGCGAAGGTTTTAAAGAGCTGAAAATTGTTCCTCTTTCAATCTCGTACGAAATTGAGCCTTGTGGACTTTCGAAAGTTGCCGAATTATACAAAAAACAAACAGAAGGTTTTGAAAAAACTCAGGAAGATGACCTCCGGAGTATGGGCGAAGGCCTGATCCGTCCGAAGGGAAGGGTTCATTTTGGATTTGGTGAGCCAATTAATGCCCGGCTTGACCAGATTGGCAACGAGGAGCCTATCCAAAATCAGATAGAGAAAGTAGCTGAAATTATTGATGACCAGATTTACACTAACTTCAAATTGTGGCCAAATAATTACATTGCCGAAGATATTTTAAATAATACCAGCAATAATCTGGATCAATACACTGCAGCGCAATTCGATCATTTTGCCGCAATGCTCGATGAAGCTGTTCAAACTATCCCGGGCGACAAAGCGGTGATCCGGAATATGTTCCTTCAGATGTACGTAAATCCGATAATTAACAAACGCAAATCGCTGGCTTAAGCAATGGTTGGAAGCTTCAGTGGCATTATATGGGATTGGAACGGCACCTTGCTGAACGATGCAGGGCTGGCCGTCGAAACCATGAATCAGATGCTTGAGAAACGCGGGTTGCCATCACTTTCGATGGATCGGTACAAGTCGGTATTTACTTTCCCAGTTAAAGATTATTATCAGAAAATAGGCTTCGATTTTGAAACAGAGCCTTTCGAAATTCCTGCAATCGAATTTATCGATGTGTATAACAGCTTAGTGCATGGATGCGAGCTACATCAGGATTCCGTGAGAGTTTTAAATTACTTTAAGTCGGAAGGAGTAAAGCAGTATATCCTTTCGGCCATGGAACAAAAAGTTTTGAATGCTTGCCTGAAACACTACCAAATTGAGCAGTTTTTTGAGTATGCCTCCGGGCTCGATAATTTCTATGCTGCCTCGAAAACCGAAAATGGGCACCGATTAATTGAAGGACTAAAACTAAATGTCGGCGACTTGGTTTTAATAGGCGATACAGTCCATGATTTTGAGGTGGCTTCAGCGTTAGGGTGCCGATGTATTTTGATTGCTGACGGACACCAGTCGAAAGAAGTTTTGCAGGCTACCGGTGCGTTGGTGCTTGACTCAATTACTCAACTGCTGGGCTGATTTACTGAAGCTATCGGACATAATTTCATACAGTAAATTACTGAATATTAATTTGCAGGCACTATACCAGTAACCCGAATTAAAAATGAAACAGGAAAGAATACCGGTTACAATTATCACAGGATTTTTGGGTGCGGGTAAAACGAATCTGCTCAATAAACTCATCAAAAAACATCCGGAGAAGAAATTTGCCATTATTGAAAATGAATTTGGCGAAACAGGTATTGATGGCGGATTGATTGCCTCAGCATCGGAATCGATTTTTGAGCTGAATAATGGTTGCATTTGTTGCTCGTTGGGCGAAGATTTTTTACTGACTCTGGAAAAGTTACTGGGTAGTTCGTACAGTTTCGATCATTTACTGATAGAAACTACCGGAATAGCCGACCCATCGTCAATTGTCGATGCATTTATCTCGGGCGAAACGATTCAGCAAAAGTTCCGGATCGACAGCGTTGTTTGTGTTGTTGATGCCGAAAACCTGGAAGATTTATTTGATGAGCAGCCTGAAATAAGGCTCCAACTGGCGCTGGCTGATTTGGTGCTTATAAATAAGATTGACTGTGTTCATGGTGAATATGCAACACGGCTTGCTGAGTTGATAAAAGGTGTTAATCCATTGGCACGGCTTGCACATACAACTTTTTGCACAATTGATGAAATTGCTGTGCTCGATACAAATTCGTTTTCAGGAGAGGTGATTGAGAAATCAACATTGTCGTTTTGCGGTATCGATCCGTTGGCAAAAGATCAACCCGGGATGCGGTCCTTTATACACAATCCCCAGCGAAAGGAATTGCCTCATAAACACGATATTGTGTCGGTTGGATTTACATTTGAGGGCAGTTTTGATGTGAATAAGTTTGGAGTGTGGATGCAAAACTATCTGTATTTCAATCGGGAACGTGTTTTCAGGGTGAAAGGAGTAATGAGCTTTGATCAAACCGAAGATCAGTTTGTTTTTCATGCAGTCCGCAGTTCGTTTATGTTCGAGGTAGGAAAACCCTGGAGCCACGAAGCTCGGTTTAGCAAGTTGGTGTTCATAGGTAAAAATATTTCGGAAAAAGAGCTTGAGTCTGGTTTATTGCAACTTCTGGCGAAATAAATGAACTACAGGCAAAATCCAAACTTTTAATGAACGGGGTATTACTTTAGGGTGATACCCCGATTTGTTTTTGAGGTGTTGAAAACTGACTAATATCTAATTGTTTTCAGAGAAGATCAGATTTCAAAACTATTAGTATTTTCATCCGATTTTAACCAAATCCAAAAAATCACCTTGTATAAAACTAAACTTTAATCTGAGGAGAAACGCAAATGACAAAACGAATTATTGGCATTCACGAGAAACTGCCTGTATTAGAAAGCTTACCGCTTAGTTTCCAACACCTGACTGCGATGTTTGGTGCAACTATTTTGGTTCCTATCCTGTTAGGAGTCGATCCGGCTATCGCGTTATTAATGAACGGGATTGGTACTTTAATTTATACCTGGATTACCAAAGGAGGCATTCCGGCTTACCTGGGATCGAGCTTTGCATTTATTGCACCTTCGTTACTGGTAATTGGCACTTATGGCGGATTTACGCATGCCCAGTCAGGATTTATATTCTTTGGGTTGTTCTTCATTGCTATTTCGTTTGTCGTAAAATATTGGGGGATTAAATGGATTGATGTTGTGATGCCACCTGCTGTAATGGGTGCTGTTGTTGCTATCATCGGGTTGGAACTGGCTCCGGTTGCTGCTCAGCAGGCTGGTTTGGCTCCATGGCCAGCCAATGTTGGACAAACTGTTCAGCCTTTTGTAATGGACACCAATACTGTGATTGTATCGATGTTTACACTAATTGTTGGTATTGCAGGCTCGGTTCTTTTCAGAGGTTTTATGCAGGTAATTCCAATCCTTTTTGCTGTAGTTGCTGGCTATTTACTGGCATTGTCGATGGGTATGGTAGATACAGCAGCAATTGCTAACGCTGCATGGTTTGCTTTCCCTAAATTTCATACTCCGGTTTTCGATATTAATGCCATCGTAATCATTGCTCCTGCCTGTATTGTAGTTTTGGCAGAGCATATCAGTCACCTTATTGTAACCGGTAAAATCACCGAATCTGATTTGATGGACAATCCTGGCTTGCACCGTTCGCTGCTTGGCGATGGAATAAGTAATGTTTTGTCGGGTTTCGCTGGTTCGCCACCAAATACAACTTATGGCGAAAATATTGGCGTTATGGCTATTACCCGTGTTTATTCCGTTTGGATTATTCGTGGTGCTGCTTTGCTGGCTATTGCATTTTCATTGATTGGTAAAGTGTCGGCAGCTATTTCAACCATCCCTACTTCAGTTATGGGTGGAATCACCATGTTGCTATATGGGGTAATTGCAGTTCAGGGGTTCCGTATGTTTGTTGAGCAGAAAGTTGATTTCAGCAAAAACAGCAATATGGTGCTTGGCGCTGTTACCTTCGTGGTAGGTGTTAGTGGTGCAAGTATCAATATCGGTTCGGTTCAGCTGAAAGGTATGGCTTTTGCAGCTATTATCGGTGTTGTATTGTCGCTGATTTTTTGGGTACTCGGTAAACTCAATATCATGAATAAAGACGTATAGATTACTTCTGCATAAATAAAAGGCCTGTGCTCAATCGGATAAACCGAAAAAAGCACAGGCCTTTTTGTGTGCAATTGGGTAATTAACCTTGCGTCTATTTTGCCGGAGTAATCACAATGTTGCGGTATTCGGCAGGACGGTGATCGCCTTGCAGCATAATTGGTCCAGGTTCACCTTCATTGCTGTCGATGGCTCCTCCGGTGATGCCGGGGATAATCTGATCGGTAATGATGGCTTTGCCGTTGGCAACAATGGTCACCCTGCGGCCAATCAGCGTAATGTCGTAAGTTTGCCATTCGCCGGGCGCTTTGGCAACATTTTCGTTTGGTGTCAGGAAGCCATAAATCCCGCCCAGGTATATCGAAGCAGGTTCTTTTCCTTTACTGTCTTCAACCTGAACTTCATATCTTCCTCTCAAATAGATTCCGGTATTTCCTTCTTCCGGATAACGGAATTCGATATGCAGTTTAAAATCGTCGAATTTCTGATCGGTAATTAAGTTGGTTCCTGGTTTTGGACTTTTCAGTATTCCACCTTCAGCCACCCATTGGTTGTTTGGCTTTTGAGGATGCCAGCCATCCAAATTTTTCCCATTGAAAAGGGTAATTGGCTTTCCCCATTGTGGCGACATGCTGGCTCTTTTCAGCAATGGCGCACGTTCACCGGTGAAATTGAATTTTGCTCCCGAACTGGCCGTAATTACTCCAGTCAGTTTGTCGTTTTCAAGGGTTCCTTCAAAAAACATATCGTTGTCTGAGTTCTCCCATTGCGGAGGAATGCTAAAAGATATTTTCCCGTCTTTGAAGTTGATTTTCGAGATTGGGCGCGCACTTCCGGCATCTCCCACAAAGTAACCAACCAGTGTTTTTATACCTGAAAGTTTAACTTCGAGCCAGGAAGGCGCCGATTGATTGTTCATTTGAACGGTAAGGTCCCAGCGGCCAATAATGGGTTGTTCATTGGCATTGGTATTGCCGCCCTGCGAATAAAATGGAACGATGATTAGTAAGGCGAGTGCAAGCATCAGACCGCGGAACTGACCACTAAAACCTGAGCAAAATGAATTATTTCTCATGGTGAATTAATTGTTGGTGAATAATACCCAAAAATACAGTTTTTATAGTTCAGGAGGCAATTTTATTAGAGCTTCTGAAATACTGAGTGATGAGAAAAGATATACGGATTAGCTGACCGTGGAACCGAACTACTGTTTTAGTATGCTTTGGTCTTGATATCGCGGATGTAAAGCTGAAGGTTGGTTTTTCCACGGAATTCGTTTTCGGCAATCGAGTAGCAAATGTCGAATGGTAATCCCTGGTTGATCGACTCGAAATGCTGTGCCTGGTTGAACGCAATACCCGAAAATTGTGAAGACGTGCTGGTAGGTTCAATCAGATCGAGTTTCAGGTGTTCCATGTTTTTACCAACCGGGCGGCTGGTACCACTGTCGAGTACATTTTCAGTAATAAATACCGGAACCATGTTGTGCGGACCAAACGGCGCAAACTGCTTTAAAATGCGGTAGAATTTTGGCGTAATTTCAGAGAGGTAAATCTTGGCATCAGCCTCGATAGCCTCGGTTTGCTGCTGGTTGGTTATTTGTTTGGTAACGATTTCCTCGAAACGACGAGAGAACTCGTAAATATTTTCAATTTTCAGTGTCAGTCCGGCGGCATACATGTGCCCTCCGTATGATTCGAGCAAGTCGCTGCAGGCACCAATGGCCTCATATAAATCAAAATCGCGTATCGATCGGGCAGAGCCGGTAGCCAGTCCATTCGATTCGGTTAAAACCACGGTTGGACGGTAGAAATGTTCAGTGAGGCGCGAAGCCACAATGCCAACAACTCCTTTGTGCCAGTCGCGGTTATAAAGTACAGTAGCATTTTTTGATTCGTGCTCCGGATCGCGTTTGATCATTTCAAGGGCTTCCTGGGTGATGTCGCGGTCGAGTGTTTTACGGATTTCGTTGTACGAATTGATCTCATCGCCTAAAAGCAATGCTTCCTGCTCGTTGGTCGCTGTAAGTATGGCAACTGATTTTTTTCCGTGCTCAATCCTTCCGGAAGCATTCAGCCGTGGACCAATTTTAAATACAATATCGCTCACCGATTTTTCTTCGGTATTCAATCCTGAATATTGCATGATGGTTTTTAGTCCGATACTTGGCGATGTGTTGAGTTTTTTCAGCCCAAAATGAGCCAAAACCCTGTTTTCTCCTGTTACCGGAACGATATCGGAAGCAATACTTACAACAAGCAAATCGAGCAATTCAGTCAGTTCCGAAAACGGAATATTATTTCGTTTTGAAAATGCCTGAAGTAACTTGAACCCAACGCCACAGCCCGATAATTCTTTATAAGGATAGGAACAATCCGGCCTTTTGGGATCCAGAACAGCAAAAGCATTCGGGATAACGTCGCCTGGATTATGGTGGTCGCAAATAATGAAATCGATGCCCAAATCTTTGGCCATCTGTATTTTTTCAACCGCTTTAATTCCGCAGTCCAATACAATTACCAGACTGATTTTTTGCTCGGCAGCATACAAAATACTTGTTTTTGAAATGCCGTATCCTTCGGAATAGCGATCGGGAATATAGTAGTCGAGATTTTTTAAGCGGCTGCGCAGAAACTGGTACATCATGGCTACCGAGGTGGTGCCGTCAACGTCGTAATCGCCGTAAATCAAAACATTTTCCTGGTTGTCAATTGCCAGTTCGAGTCGCTCCACCGCTTTATCCATGTCTTTCATCAGGAATGGATCGTGCAGATCGGATAACTTTGGTCTGAAAAAAGCCTGGGCTTCGGCATAGTTTGTAATGCCTCTTTGTGCTAAAAGATTGGCAATTACCATATCAACATTTAGCGCAACCGATAAATGTTTGATGATGTTAATGTCGCCTTCTTTTTTGATATTCCAGACTTTGTCCATTCGCGTTATTTCAGAGCAACCCTATTTTGAGTAAAAAATTTCTCAAAGATAGAAAATGAACTTAGAACGCGAAATTAAATTCAAGCACATTAATTCACATTTTGTTAACAGAATCTGGAGCTTTCCGTTGTAATGTTCATCGCCTCAAAACCTTAGCTGTGCTAATTATTTCTGCATGATTTTTCGATATTTTTTAAATATTTTTTTGTGCTCTTTGGTGGTGAAAAATCGCAATTAGAAATACTGTTCTGTTGCTCTTTCCAGAAGCTTCCTGTCTAAATTTTAAGTGTTGAAAAAACACAAATTATGCATATTTGAAACTCAGCGATCATGGTCATTTCTAATATGCAATAATTGCTATCTTTGCCGAACATTTTTCTAAAATTCAAACAGTCTGAACGAAATGAGCATATCTGAATTAAGCGAACAGGAACTTGTAAGGCGTAACTCCTTGCAAAAAATGCGGGAAATGGGAATCGATCCATACCCGGCAGCTGAATTCCCCGTAAACGTTACCACTTCGGAAATTAAAGAGAATTACAATCCTGAATTGAATAACTATCAGGAAGTAGTTTTGGCTGGCCGTATCATGAGTCGCCGAATTATGGGAAAAGCTTCGTTTGCCGAGTTGCAGGACTCAACCGGAAAGTTGCAGCTGTACATCAACCGCGATGAAATTAGTCCGGATGAAGATAAAAGCCTGTATAACGATGTATTTAAGAAATTGCTTGATATTGGTGACATCGTTGGGGTTAAAGGTTTTGCCTTTATTACCCAGGTTGGCGAACTTTCGGTTCATGTGAAAGAGTTCGTTGTACTCAGCAAATCACTTCGTCCGCTGCCTGTCGTTAAGGAAAAAGATGGTCAAACGTTCGATGCGGTGACCGATGCCGAGTTTCGTTATCGCCAGCGCTATGTTGATTTGATTGTTAATCCGCAGGTAAAAGATACTTTCCTGAAACGGACTAAAATTATCAATACAATGCGTCAGTTCTTCAACGAACAGGGTTACCTTGAAGTTGAAACGCCGATTCTGCAATCAATTCCCGGAGGAGCAACTGCCCGTCCGTTTATTACACACCACAATGCTTTAAATATCCCATTATATCTGCGTATTGCCAACGAACTTTACCTGAAACGCCTTATTGTTGGCGGGTTCGATGGTGTTTACGAGTTTGCCAAAGACTTCAGGAATGAAGGAATGGACCGCACGCACAATCCTGAGTTTACGGTAATGGAAATCTATGTAGCCTACAAAGACTACAAATGGATGATGAACTTTACCGAAGAAATGATTGAGCGCGTTGCCCTGGCTTTACATGGAACAACTGAGGTTCAGCTTGGCGATAAATTGATCGATTTCAAGCGTCCGTTCAAACGCGTAAGCATGTACGATGCCATTAAGGAACATACTGGTTACGATATTGCCGGTAAATCGGAAGATGAACTTCGTGAAATCTGCAAACAACTTGGTTTGGACGTGGATCCAACTATGGGTAAAGGAAAACTCATCGACGAGATTTTCGGAGAGAAATGCGAACATTTCTATATACAGCCAACATTTATTACTGATTACCCGGTTGAGATGTCACCGCTAACCAAAAAGCACCGCTCAATTGAAGGGTTGACCGAGCGTTTTGAGTTGATGGTGAACGGGAAAGAATTGGCCAATGCATATTCTGAGTTGAACGATCCGATTGATCAGCGCGAACGCTTCGAAGACCAAATGAAATTATCGGAAAAAGGTGACGATGAAGCCATGTTTATCGATCAGGACTTCCTGCGCGCATTGGAATACGGTATGCCACCAACTTCGGGAATGGGTATCGGTATCGACCGACTGACCATGTTTATGACCAACAACTTGTCAATTCAGGATGTATTGTTCTTCCCGCAGATGAAACCTGAGAAGGCCGCCGAGACCAATGATCCTGATGAAAAATTCCTTGAACTGGGTATTCCGGCCGAGTGGATTCCGGTCATCAGGCAAATAGGGTTAAAAAAAGTTAAAGATTTGAAAGAAATTAAAATCGGGAAGTTTTTTAACGACATTTGTGGATTCAACAAAAAAAATAAACTGGGCTTAGATAACCCTTCAATGGATGATGTAACTAAGTGGTTGTCGTAACTCCGAAATGTAGAAATGTTTTCAAACTCAAAAATAGCAATAATCGGCAGTGGGAGTTGGGCTACAGCATTGGCAAAGATTCTTTTGCACAATGTTGACAGCATCAATTGGTACTTCCGAAATCCTGAAAATATTGAGCTTTTCAATCGCTTTAAGCACAATCCCAATTACCTCCGTGGTGTAGAATTCGATGTGAGCCGGTTGAACTTTTTTACCGACCTGAACAAGGCGGTTGAAGACGTTGATCTGGTTATTCTGGCTGTTCCTTCAGCCTTCCTGAAGGACGCAATGGCCAATCTGACGGTCGATTTGTCGCAGAAATTTGTGGTTTCGGCCATCAAAGGGATTGTTCCTGAGGATAACCTGATTGTGGGTCAATACCTGCATCAGTATTTCAATATTCCGTACGAAAGGATTGGCGTCATTGCCGGTCCGTGCCATGCTGAGGAAGTGGCTTTGGAACGTTTGTCGTACCTCACCATTGCCTGTCCGGATGTTAAAAAAGCCCGTGCTTTCGCTTTTAGGCTTGAATGTCCGTACATCCGCACCCATGTTTCCGACGATATTTACGGAACCGAATATGCTTCGGTGCTGAAGAATGTGGTGGCTATTGCCTCCGGAATTGTTCATGGCTTGCGTTATGGCGATAATTTTCAGGCGGTATTGATTTCGAATGCGATTCAGGAAATTAAACGATTTGTTGATAAAGTCCATCCGATTACTCGCGATATTAAGAGTTCAGCATATCTGGGCGATTTATTGGTTACAGCTTATTCCCAATTTTCAAGAAACCGTACCTTTGGAACAATGATTGGGAAAGGTTATTCGGTTCGTTCAGCCCAACTCGAGATGCACATGGTTGCCGAAGGTTATTACGCGGCCAAATGTATCAAGGAAATTAACGAAGAATTCAGGGTGAATATGCCGATTGCAGAAGCTGTTTACAACATCCTGTACGAAAACATTTCTCCAGCCATTGAAATCAGATTATTAACTGAAAACCTTAGATAACTCCTTATAGTTGAATAAAATGAATAAGATTTCTTTAAATTTTGATAAGACTTTTGATTTTATTTCAAAAGACTCAATTTATGCTTACAAAGAGGCGATTGAGAATTATAATCGCGCCCTTTTTAACAAGACAGGAAAAGGTAATGACTTTTTAGGTTGGACCACTTTGCCTACTTCCATTTCGGAAGCTGAGCTTGCCGATTATGAAGCTACTGCTGCAAAACTGGTGGCAAAGAACATCGATATTTTTGTGGTAATCGGCATTGGTGGATCATACCTTGGAGCAAAAGCTGTAGTTGATGCTTTGTCGGATAGTTTTGCACACCTGAAAGAACGCAAAAATCCATTCATCCTTTTCGCCGGACAGAACATCAGCGAGGATTATCTTTTCGAGCTTCGCGAGTTGCTGAAAACTAAAGAATATGCGATGGCTGTGATTTCCAAATCGGGAACAACAACCGAACCAGCTCTGGCTTTCCGTTTGTTGAAACAGGATATCGAAGATAAATATGGCAAAGCTGAAGCTACAGAACGCATCGTGGCTGTTACCGACGAAAAACGCGGTGCTTTGCGCTCACTGGCAACTACCGAAGGTTACAAAACTTTTGTAATTCCTGATGATGTCGGTGGTCGTTATTCGGTACTGACTCCTGTTGGTTTATTGGCCATTGCTGTTGCCGGATTCGATATTCGTGCATTGGTTCAGGGAGCGGTTGATATGCAAAATGCTACCGGAGTTAATGTTCCTTTCGAAGAAAATATTGCTGCTCAATATGCTGCTGTTCGCAACGAATTGTATAAAAACGGTAAGAAAGTAGAAATTCTTGTAAACTATAACCCAAAACTTCACTTCCTGGCCGAATGGTGGAAACAGCTTTATGGCGAAAGTGAAGGAAAAGATGGCCTGGGTATTTTCCCTGCATCGGTTGACTTCTCTTCTGACCTGCACTCGATGGGCCAATACATTCAGGAAGGCGAGCGTACTTTGTTCGAGACTGTGCTTTCAATTGCAAGCCCTGATCGCGAAGTTCGTATTCCGAACGATCCTGCTGATTTGGATGGTTTGAATTTCCTTGCAGGAAAGCGTGTTGACGAAGTAAATAAGATGGCAGAATTGGGAACCATGTTGGCTCACGTTGACGGTGGTGTTCCAAACATTCAGCTGGTACTTCCAAAACTGAACGAATATTATTTGGGTCAGGTAATTTATTTCTTCGAGCTGGCTTGCGGAATGAGCGGTTATACTTTGGGTGTAAATCCATTCGACCAGCCTGGAGTTGAGGCTTACAAAAAGAATATGTTTGCATTGCTCGAAAAACCAGGTTACGAAGAAGCAACAAAAGCGATTAAAAAGCGCCTGTAATTCAAAAAATAGCATAATTTTAGAAAGAGAAATCTCGAATGAGGTTTCTCTTTTTTATTTTCAAAATGACAGGATACAAATCGCAGGAGTGGAAGGGATATGTTTTTGCATTGGTTGGTACCATTGCATTTTCGAGTCTTTATGTGTTTAGCAAAGCTGGTCTGAACCAAGTTGAGCTGGCACAATTCGGTTTTTACTATTTTGGATTGGGTTTTCTGCTTAACCTGGTTTTAGCTTTGGCTGGTGGTAAATTAAAGCAGCTTAGGGCGATTCCGAAGGGAGTAACCCGCTTATTGGTTACGCTTGGCGTAATCGATATTTTGTCGAATGTCACTTTCTTCATGTCTATACGGGCCATTCCCGATCCCTCGGTAACTTCATTTCTGGGAAATCTGTTCCCGGTTTTCATGTCACTGCTGGCCATTACTTTTTTGAAAGAGCGGTTTTCGCTGATTGAAGTCATTGGTGCCTGCATGGCTATTGGGGGAGCTTTTGTGATAAGCTATTCCGGAGAACTCAACTGGCGAAAGTTCTTTATTCCGGGAACAGGATTAGTAGTTCTTAACACTTTTTTTGCTGCCTCGGTTGGCATTATTGCCAAAAAGAATGTTGAAAAGGTAAGTCCTGAAGTGTTTAACCTGAATTCGAATGCCTGGATATTTCTGTTCTTTTTGTGTTATTTTATTTGGAGCGGGCAATCAGCAATCATTCCGATTGTTGCATTCCAAAATATTGCGTTGGGGGCTTTCTTCGGGGCATTTGTGGGGTTGCTGTCATTCTTCTATTCTTACCGGTTTATAACTGCTTCGCGCTCTTCAATCATCCAGAGTTTGAAAGGCATTTTTGTTTTGATAATAGGTTACCTGTATTTGGATAAATTCCCGTTGGCTGTTCAACTGTGGGGTGGTGCAATTACTGTTGCCGGAGTATTGCTGATGACAATGGCTCAGGCTGGGATAATTCGTATTGGAAAGAGGCAGTGAATAGTAAAGTGATCGATGATTTGAATTTCAGCTAAAGTTGCGTCGTGTTACGTTTGTGAGGCTGAAGCATGAAGTTGATGATTTCACTTTTCCCGATTGGGGTAGTAGCTCCTGTTGTTGTGGCCACCATGGCTCCGGCAGCATTTCCAAAACGAAGTGCTTCGTTTATCGGGTGCCCATTCATGTAATAATGCACGAATCCGGCAGAGAAGGCATCACCCGAACCTACAGTGTCAACCAGCTCGATTTGATAGCCTGGATCGTAAAAGAATTCATTTTTACTGGTTATGCAAAAGGCGCCATAAGCTCCTAGAGTACAGAGAATTATTTTCAGGTTATATTTTTCAATGACTTCCATTGCCAGCTTTTTCAGGTTTTCGTTTTTCAAACCTAACAACTCTTTTGTTATCAAGAGCTCATTGTCGTTGGTTTTCAAAATGTCGGCCATCTTTAGGCTATCTTCAATCGAAGTGGCCGTATAGCATTTCTTCCGGAGATTAATATCAAGAAACTTAACCACATCGGGCGCTTCGTGAATTAGTTCGCGCAACGTATTTTTCGATATTCCGTAGCGTTGTACCAAAGTGCCAAAACAAACACAATCGGCCTGACTGAAGGCGTCAATCATTTCGGTATTGATTTCAATGTGGTCGTAGGCTACATCGGTTAGGATGTAGTAATCAGCGTTGCCTAGTTCGTCTATTTTAACCTTTACCGATCCGGTAGGAAACTCGTAATCGGTTTGTATGTTTTCGTCTGAAACGCCCATATTCCGGAGTGTTTCGCGGGCAACTCTCCCAGCTTTATCGTTCCCGACCTTGCTCAGCAATGTTCCGTGATCTCCAAATGAATTAATCCGGTAGATGAAGTTTGCCGGGGCACCGCCCAAAACTTTTCTTGAGGGCAGAAGATCCCAAAGCAATTCACCAAATGCTGCAATTTTCCTGGGCATATTCTCTTTTTTTTACGTTGGCAAGATAGAAAAAAAACGAAAAAATGAGACAAGCTTTTCATGTTACTTTGGGGCAACAATTCACATCTTTGTATGTTTTTTATTTCAGAATGACAGGAGAACAATGAATTATTTGGCACATATTTATTTGTCAGGCGAATCCGACGAAATTATATTGGGAAATTTTATTGGAGACTACGTTAAAGGGAACAAATACCTGAACTATCCTGAAGAGGTAGCTTTTGGAATCCGACTGCACCGAAGTATCGATCAGTTTACCGATCAGCATCCTGATGTCAGAAAGTGTATTGATTTGGTTAAACCCGGATATGGGCGTTATGCAGGAATTATTACTGATGTATTTTTCGATCACTTCCTGGCTGCCAACTGGAACGATTACTCATCGCACACTTTACGGCAGATGGCCAAACATGCCCACGCTGTGTTTCTATCTAATTTCAGACTTTTACCGTTTCGGGTCAAGCAGTTTTTGCCATTCCTTATACAGCATAAACGACTGGAGTCGTATGCAAAGCGTGAAAATCTGAATCAGGTTTTAGAAATCATGTCGCGACGTACTTCATTGCCTCCAAAAACTGATTGGGCGATGCAGGTTTTGGTTCAGGAATACGACCAGTTTGAAGCTTTATTCCGGAGTTTCTTTGCCGAAATGATCAAATATGTGGAAACGGATTTTGGGATTGTCCTTTCAAGGCCAGAAATTGAAAAACCGGAGAAGAATTTATGAAATGATGGGGCGCTAATTTTGGGGCAAGCTCGTAATGAAATCCAACTTGAGTGGGAGCTTCTGTCTAAGTTTTGCCGGGTAGTTTGCTGCTACAAAAATCACAATGGTCAAACCGTAAATCTTTAGATTAAAAGGTCCAAAACCATTGTTCATCTTCTTGAAGGCTCAGATTAAGCTTACCAAGGAAATTATACTTATTATGATGATAATGAGTGGTCACCGCCATGATAGAAATTTTCCTCGCGGCGGGGCAAAACGTCCCATTCTGTTATTCCACGTATTATGAATGCAAACGGATAATCATTTATTCATTAGGGGTATTCAACAACTTTGGCCGGCGCTTTTTCGCCAACTCCGCTGATCACGTGATTGATGTTTCCACCGAGGTTGATGGTAAGGGTGTGGTGCATTTTGATTCCCGGTTTATTGGGCGCTTCAATGCCGTTTTCGGCAGCCACCGATTTGTTGTGAAAGACACAGTAAACGCCTACGCCCCAGGCTTGGTGAGTGTTGACCGAATCATCGACCTTATATCCCGGACAACCTTTCACGTCGCCGCGCATCCAGGCGTCTTGGGTTGGTGGATCGTAAGGCATTTCGCACTGGTAGAAATAAACGCGACCGTTTTCGCCCTGCCACAAGGTCTGGTATTCCTGCGTATGCTCAACAAAAAGTCCGTAAACCGTTACATTGTCTCCTTTCACGATTAGCCCGTTGGCGTTCCGGTTCGAGTCCCAGCCTGCACCTTTTCCGTGGTCGGCTCTCCAAAGCCAGAAATGGTCGCCAAGCACGTCATTGCTGTTAATGGTCATGAAACAGTCGGCTGTTCCATTGAAAGCGCCGCCTGCCCGGCAAAAGATGTCCCAAAGGCAGGTTGGGTTAGCTGCGTGGCTTTTGATGCTTCCCGGTTTACCCACCATGATCAGATTGGGCGATTTGGTAGTGGTCGCTTCGATCATGATCCCGCCAATTTTCACGCCGTCAACATCGGCAATCTCGATGGCTGGAGTCCCGTTGTCGGTGATGAGTGAAGGCAGTCCCATGCCCAGAACCACTGTTTCGGGCCTTTCAATTTTAAGGCTTGCTTCCAGATGATAAAGTCCAGGAGTCAAAATCAGGTCTTTCCCTTCTGCCAGTGCCGCATTGATGCTTGCTGCATTGTCTTTTTCGGCCTGTGCAATATAAAATTTGCTGATGGGCATTGAAACTCCACTGGCATTCCCGTTTTCCCAGCTTGTTCCAACGGTAGGCTTTTGTTTCAAATCAGGAATCATGACGAAATAATTGCCCTTTTTATCGACATACAGGAACGGTTTTTCACGGATGACCGGTGTTTCAGGCACAACGGTGTAAGGCGGTTTGGGCCAGTCTCCCGAAGGCGGGTTCACATCGCCTACAAAGACCATGTTCCAGTTGGCCCCGTTCCAGCCGCCCATGTTGGTGTTTCTCAGGAAATACTGCTGCTGCGATCCCGATTTGATGGTGCCGTCGATTTTCGAGTCGGAGATGAAACCACCGCTCGACCAGCCACCATCGTCGAGTACCAGATTGCCTTTGATGTGCATTCTTCGGAAAGGAGTAGCCTGCGAAGTGGCCCACCGGTTGGTTCCGTCGGGCGGAGAGACCGCCATCCCGGAAACCGAACGCCAAAACGTACAAGTGGCGTTTCCTTTCATCCAGTCGGCTTCGGAATGGACTTGTCCGTTGATTTGAACTTCGCCCGGAGTGAGGCCGAGGCCCAGCACTTCAGTATAAAAGCCGACATTTACATCGACAGGATATGTTCCGGGTTGAAACAGAAAAGCAAACCGACCCGGGCCAAACTGGCTCGATTCCTGTTGTTTAAAAATTTCATTCAGTTTGCTCTGGATTGTCTCAGTAGGTGTCTTCTGATCGAATACGAAAACGTTAGGCCCAAAATCAGGAGACTTCGATTTACCTGATTTTTCAGTTGCCTGCACGTTCGAACACAGGAATGCGGCAAGAAGACATGCGAGAATAAACGATACTGTTTTCATCAGGTAAATCTTAGTTAGATAGCATAATGTCTTGATGGAATATTTTAAGAAGTTTTCATTTGCCGGATTGAAAAAATTTGACGTCGGCTTTTTAGAAACTTAGCTGTTCGAAACGGCTGGCATCAAGCCTGACGAAAATGAATAAAAGAAGGGTGAACGACCAAAGCGACGAGCCTCCGTAGCTGAAAAAGGGCAGGGGAATCCCTACCACCGGCGCCAAACCAATGGTCATTCCTATATTCACGGCAAAGTGAAAAAACAAGATAACCGCCACGCAATAGCCATAAACCCGGCTAAACCTCGAACGGTTACGCTCGGCCAGGAAGATGATGCGCATCAGCAACCCCATGAAAAGCCCGATAACCACAGTCGTTCCAAGAAATCCCCATTCTTCGCCAACAGTACAGAAAATGAAGTCGGTACTTTGCTCCGGAACAAAATCAAATTTGGTCTGAGTTCCCTGCAAAAATCCTTTCCCGAAAAATCCACCTGAACCGATGGCAATTTTCGATTGGTTAACATTATATCCTGTGCCTAAAACGTCGGACTGGATTCCTAGCAATTCGTTGATGCGATCGCGCTGATGCTGCTCCATGATGTTATGGAAAACATAATCGACCGATACTGAAAACAGCACAGAGCCAAGGTAAATCCCGATCAAAATGGCGAGGCTCCTTTTGTGTAACATGATGGCCCAGGTGAAAAACATAGCCGAGGTTAATATGGCCGCAACCAGGATAAAGACGACCGGACTTATTGATCCGTCAAAAATATAATTGAGGAGCCATAATCCTCCGAAAATGCCAAAGAATACAGCTGTCCCGATCAATGCCCGCTGCAGTTTCTTTTTTAGCAGATAATTGATGATGAGGGCCGCCACTGAAAGGATTAATATGGTGATGAACGGATCGAGGATCATGGTCAGGATGAACACCAGAGCAATCAGGAAACTGAAAAAAAGTACGAGTCCGTTAAGTCCTTCGCGGTACAGAACTAAAATGAATACCCCGAAAACGATGGCAGAGCCCGTGTCGTTTTGAAGGAAGATAAGCCCTACCGGTATGAATAAAATGCCGGCAAGAGTAAGCAGCGACTTATAGCTGTGCATTTTAAAATCGTACGAACTGATGTATCGCGCCAGGGCAAGCGATGTGGCCATCTTCATGAATTCGGAAGGCTGTATCGAAAAATTTCCCAGCTGAATCCATGATTTTGCTCCCTTAACTTCAGAACCAATAATAAGTACCGATAACAGGACTAAAATCAGCAAAATGTATATGGGAAATGCAAAGGTGACAAAGAATTTCGAGTCGGTGTTGATCATCAGAACAGCAATAAAAATAGCGGCGCCAATCCACATCAGCTGCTTCCCATATTGCTGAGTCATATCGAAGATGCTTTTATGTTCTTCGTTATAAACCGCAGCATAAATGTTGATCCAGCCAATGAACATCATTGCCAGGTATAACCCAATGGTTATCCAGTCCACATTTTCCCAAACGTTATTTTTTTCGTTTACCATTTATAAACTTTTCTTTACTTCTTTAACATCAAGTAAATCGGTATCGATCAGTTTTTGCTCGATATCTTTATGCCTCGGCGAAATCGAATCGTTCAGAAATTTTTCCATGAGCAATCCGGCAATTGGTGCAGCATAAGTGGCTCCGAAACCGGCATTTTCAATGAAAACAACAATCGCAATCTTTGGATTGTCTTTCGGGGCAAAGCCAACAAATGCCGAGTGGTCGGCTCCATGTGGGTTTTGCACGGTTCCCGTTTTTCCGCAAATAGTAACATTGTCGAGCTTAACTGTATTTTGAAGCTTTGTTTCTTCAATTACAGCCTGCATACCTTCAATTACAGTGGCAAAGTTTTCAGGGCTGACATTCACTACTTTCTTTTCGAATTCAAGTTGTCGGACTTCACGTGTTGGCGTTTGAATAGCCTTGACGATATGTGGCATGATGTAATAACCCCGGTTCGCAATCAAGGCGCACAGGTTTACCATTTGCAGTGGTGTGGCCTCAATTTCTCCCTGTCCAATAGCCAGCGATCTGATGGTCATTGCATTCCAGTGTCCGGGAGTGTACCATTTGTCGTATAACGATGCTTCGGGAATACTGCCCTTTACTTCCGAAGATAATTCGGAACTAAGTTTTTGGCCAAATCCAAAGCTGGTAATATAGTCGCGCCATGCCTGGAAACTCTCTTCCGAATTTCCTTTACGGTTCATAATTTGCCTGAATGTATTCCAGAAGAATGAGTTACACGATTCGCGGATACCTTCGCGTACGGCCAATGGACTGACGTGACTGTGGGTACATGAAATTGGTTTTGAACCTTTCCCTGAACAGGAAAAACGATCGGATGGCGAAATGGCATGTTCTTCAAGAGCAATAAGTGCATTCGCCAGTTTGAAGGTCGATCCGGGAGGATAGCGCCCAATGACAGCCCGATTCCACATCGGTTTGTTAATCGAATCGCGGTCGAGAACGCTGTAGTTTTTACTTCGCTGACGGCCGACCAACAGATTGGGGTCGTACGATGGTGCGCTGACCATTGCAATAATCTCTCCGGTAGGCGGATCAATGGCCACTACAGCACCACGTTTGTTGGTCAGCAGCAGCTCTGCATAAGCAATGAGGTTCGCGTCGAGGCCGGTAAGCAGGTTATTTCCCAGTACGGCAGTGGTATCTTCTTTCCCCTCATTGTATTTCCCTTTGATGCGATTGTGTACATCAACCATCGACTTCTGAATGCCTTTTATTCCACGAAGATCCTGTTCATAGGCTTTTTCAAGCCCGCTTACGCCAATGTAATCGCCTTGCCGGTAATACTTGTCGGTTTCTATGGTCTTCTGATTTACTTCGCCCACAAAACCCAAAACGTGAGCCGCACTTTTATTCGGGTATTCGCGCAGGGTTCGGGATTGCACAAAGAATCCGGGGTATTTATATAATTTCTCCTGAAGCGGGGCATAAATATCCGGCGAAATCTGGCCGGCAACGATTGAGGGCTTGTAATATGAATATTGTTTGGCTTTGCGGATGGCGTCGCGTAATTCAACCCTATCGAGCTGCACAATGTTGCATAGTTCGGTAGTGTCGAAGGTTTTAACCTCACGTGGAATGATCATCAGGTCGTACGCCGCTTTGTTGTAAACCATCAGGTTGTTGTTGCGGTCGTAAATGAAACCACGGGCCGGATAAATGGTTATTTTCCGGAGGACATTCCTTGTAGCAAATTGCTTGTATGTTTTACTGGTAATTTGAAGTGAAAACAGCCGGAGGATAAAAATAGCCCCGATTCCCAGAAAAATACCTAAGATAATCAGTCGTCGTTTTGAAAAAGTATCCACCGCAGCTAATTTTTGAAAATGATGAACTGACTGCCCAAAATAAGGAGTATCGAGAATAAACTGCTGAGTATCCATCGCAGCAACGTCTCGAAGATGTCGCCAAACGAAAAGGTTTCAGCAAAAAAGAGAATCAGGTGATGAATTAAAACTGCTATAATGATGTACTTGATAAAACTGGCGAATCCAAGCTGTGTCATGTTTGGAGTGGTTCCCTTCTCAATAAGCTCACGGGTCGAAATCAGTTGGGCGAGGGCAGGCCTTATAAAACCCAGAAAGACGGTAGCTCCAGCATGAATTCCAGGCGTGTTACCGAAAATATCAATCGTAAATCCAATCAGGAACGAAAAGCCGAGCAAAAAATATCCCGGAATATTGAATGGCAAAAGCAGAACGAACAAAATGTATATGTAGGGGTTTATCAGTCCGCTAAGCTGTATGTTGTTCAGAATAAGTACCTGTACCAGAACAAGTACAAAAAACATGATCACGTATTTCCCAAAATCTTTTATCATTCACCTACGTTGTTTGATTCAAGTTTTTTCAACTCTGCCTGTTTGGTGTTTTTAACTACCTCAACATATTTCAGTGTTCTGAAGTTGGTCGACAATTCAACTTTAATGTTGTAGAAATTCGTTCCGGGATCCTGTTCCCATTTGGTAATAGTTCCGATCATCAGGCCCTCAGGAAAAATGCTCGAGTAACCACTGGTAACAACCGTATCGCCAACGTTGACCATGATGTGAAACGGAATTTCTTTCAGGTCGGCGGTGTTCGAATGCTCGCCATCCCAGACCAATGCCCCGAAATAGTTGTTTTTCGTGATTTTGGCCGGAATACTTAATCGTTTATTCAGCAACGAAAGTCCGGTTGAATAATTGGGCGAAACATTGGTAATTACACCTACAACGCCGTCGGCCGAGATTATTCCCATATCTGGTTTTATGCCTTGCCGCGAACCTTTATTCAGGGTAATGTAGTTGAATTGCTTATTCACCGAGTTACTGATCACTTTAGCCGAGGTAAAATAATAAGCAGGGGCATCAACGGTATCGGGGCGGTTTACCGGGTATTTCTCCTGAAGCGCAACACGCATCTGCAATTGCTTGCGCAGAGACGCATTTTCGGCTGCCAACCGGGCGTTAGTCCGGCTCAGGCTGAAATAATCGTCGAAGTGGCTGAACCGTTCGTAAATGGTTCCAACCACATCGTTGCTCGAATTAATAAATGTAACCCGTTGATAATTGTTATAGCTGACCATCAGGGAAAACGAAACAACCTCGAGGGCCAGAAACATCATTACAAAATAATTTCGTAGTAAGAAACGAAATAAACTTCTCATTAGCCGGAAGGTTTACCCTTCCCTTTTCAGGTATTATCTGATCAGGAAAGAGAATTTATTTACATTCTTAAGTGCGATACCTGTTCCGCGGGCTACTGCACGCAGCGGATCTTCAGCCACATGGAACTGGATGTTGATTTTATCGGTGAAACGTTTGGCTAAACCTCGCAATAAAGCACCACCACCTGCCAGCCATATTCCACGGGCTACAATGTCGGCGTACAACTCCGGTGGAGTTTGTTCAAGCGCGCTGAGGATGGCGGTTTCAATTTTATTGATTGATTTTTCCAGACAGTGTGAGATTTCCTGGTACGAAACAGGCACTTCAATCGGAAGAGCCGTCATTTGGTTTGGTCCCTGGATAACGTAATCAGCTGGTGGATTGTCGAGTTGCGACAAAGCCGATCCAACATTGATTTTAATTTCTTCGGCAGTACGTTCACCAATTTTAATGTTGTGCTGGTGGCGCATGTATTCCATGATGTCAGCTGTTAAGTCGTCACCGGCGATACGGATGGATTTATTGGTAACCAAACCACCCAGTGAGATGACTGCAATCTCGGTTGTACCACCACCGATGTCAACAACCATGTTGCCTTCAGGTGCTTCAACATCGAGACCAATACCAATAGCAGCAGCCATTGGTTCATAAATCATATAAACATCGCGGCCTCCGGCGTGCTCCGAGGAGTCGCGTACCGCACGGATTTCAACTTCGGTCGATCCGGATGGGATACAAACCACCATGCGGAGCGAAGGTGCAAAAAATCGTGATTTGGGGTTCATCATTCTGATCATTCCCCTGATCATTTGCTCTGCTGCGTTAAAGTCAGCGATTACACCGTCGCGTAAGGGGCGGATCGTTTTAAGGTTTGAGTGAGTTTTTCCCTGCATCTGCCGGGCTTTCTCACCAATAGCAACTAATTTCTCGGTTTTTAGGTCGATGGTCACGATCGAAGGTTCGTCAACAACAATTTTATCGTTGTGGATAATAATGGTGTTGGCCGTTCCAAGGTCGATGGCTATTTCCTGGGTTAAGAATGAAAATAATCCCATTTGTATGTATTTTTCTTTGTTTACACTTTTATTCAAGTCATCAGAAAACAATCATTGGTAAATTTTACCAGCGACTGATGACTTATTTCTTTATTAATGTTTGAAATGTCTCATGCCGGTGAATACCATGGCAATGCCAAATTCATCACAGGCTGCAATAACTTCTTCGTCGCGGATACTGCCTCCGGGTTCTACAATATACTTGATTCCAAATTCGTTGGCGGCTTCAACGCTGTCGCGGAATGGGAAAAATGCATCAGAGATCAGAACAGAATCTTCAATTTTGATACCTTCTTTCAGGTTGAATCGTGGAATTGTCAACTGGCGCAAACTGTCCAGACGGTTTGGTTGTCCCATTCCGGCACCGGTTAACCAGAACGATCCATCGGTATTTTGGGTTACCAGGGCAATGGCATTACTTTTAAGGTGTTTGCAAGCCACAAGGCCAAATTTCGACAGGTTCATTTTTGACTGATCGAACTGTATTTGGGTTACATTCTTGAATTCAGATTCCTGAGCCTCATCTTCGTCCTGAATAAGCAATCCTCCACTGATTGAACGGTAAAGTTTTTCACCGGCAATCTGAGGTTTTACAGGGGTTTCCAGTACGCGAAGGTTTTTCTTTTTACCCAAAACTTCTAAAGCTTCAGGAGTATAACTGGTAGCTATAATGATTTCGACAAAACGTTTATCGAACCACTCGGCAATGGCTTTATCAACTTCGCCGGTAAAGCAAATGATACCACCATAAGCACTTACCGGATCACCTGCCCAGGCCAGTTCGAGCGATTGTTTGATGTTGCCGGTAACAGCCAATCCGCAAGGATTGAGGTGCTTTACAACCGAAACAGCAACTTTATTTGCGATATGAGTTACCGAATGAAATGCGTCGCTGGCCGATTTCCATGCAGCATCGGCATCGAGCATGTTATTGTACGAAAGCGCTTTGCCTTGCAGTACTTTGGCGTTTGAAAGGGTAATGTCGGAATTCGAATTGTTGAATTTGAAGAACGTAGCCGACTGATGAGGGTTTTCGCCGTAACGTAAAACCTGGCCATCGTTAACACTGATGCGGGCTTCTTCTCCTTTTTCACCATTGAAATAATTGAAGATGGCGCTGTCGTAATGCGATGAAGTGGCAAAAGCCAGTCGGGCAAATTCTTTACGGTCTTCGAGCGAAGTAGCTCCGTTCTTTTCGGTGATCAGGTCGAGCAGGTGCTGATACTGATTTCGTGATGAAACAATTATCACATCGTTGAAATTTTTAGCTGCTGCACGGATGAGCGAAATACCACCAATGTCAATCTTTTCAATAATATCTTCTTCCGAGGCGCCGGAAGCAACAGTTTCTTCAAAAGGATATAAATCAACAATAACTAAATCAATTTCAGGAATTTCGTATTTGGCAATTTGTTGTTGATCGCCTTGGTTGTCGCGGCGATTAAGGATTCCACCAAATACTTTAGGATGAAGGGTTTTAACACGACCGCCCAAAATCGACGGGTAGCTTGTAAGTTCCTCAACAGGTGTAACCGGAATGCCGAGCTCTTCGATAAACGATTGTGTTCCACCAGTTGAATAAATTGTTACGCCAAATTCGTTTAATTTTTTAACGATCTGATCTAACTTATCTTTGTGATATACTGAAATTAAAGCCGATTTAACAGTTTTTAAGTCCTTCATTTATAATCCTTTTGAAATTTGGCCTCAAAGATAATAAAACACCTTGATTTTTTCCGCTACGAATCTTATGAATTAAGCTTATTATAACATTATAATTTGATTCTTTTCGGTTATTCATATTGCAAAGACATAACGTTTCAAAAAAGCTCTTTGTTATGAGGCGGTGAAACAAATTATTTCGGGACATCGACATTCAATCGTAAAAATTTCAATCCGACTGTAATCATTTGAGTTAAATGTGAACTAATTTTTGAAAAGCCGATTGACTCAGAATCTGAAATTGCAAATAGTTGTTTTGGGCCTGAAATGCTGTTTCTGTTGGCAGATTATTTATATTTACTTTTCATTTCGGTAAGGTATGCTTGTAGCCAGATTAATAGTTGAGAGTTTTTCGTTCGCTTTTGGTTCTCTTAAGGGAAACAAATTGCGTACTTTCCTTTCTCTATTGGGGATAACCATCGGGATTTTTGCTATTATTTCGGTTTTTACGGTAATCGATTCGTTGGAAGGTTACATTCGCAATAGCCTGAATTCGCTGGGAAACAACATGGTTTACATTCAGAAATGGCCATGGGCGCCGCCTGAAGGAGAATCGGAATATCCCTGGTGGAAATACCTAAATCGCCCGGTTCCAAATATTGAAGAAACAGAAGAACTGGTGCGCCGGAGCCGGAACATTGAGGCTGCTGTTTATTTCTTCGGGTTTAACCGTACTGTGCAGTTCGAAAACAGTAAAGCTGAAAATACTGAAGTTTTGGCTACAACCCACGATTTGATCAATACCTGGAACCTTGAGATTGAAAGAGGAAGATATTTTACTGAGTCTGAATCGAATTCTGGAGCCAATGTGGCGGTTCTGGGGAGTGAAATTGCTTCTAAACTTTTCGATCAGGTTAATCCGGTTGGAAAAACGATAAAAATACAAGGGCACAGATTTCTGGTTATCGGAATTTATGTGAAAAAAGGGCAGGATATGTTTGGAACCAGCATGGACAAACGCATTCATCTACCAGTAGTTTATGCTATGAATATGGTTGATGTGCGCAACCGCGACCAGGGACAGACCATAAATGTGAAGGCAAAAGCTGATGCTGACCATGATGAATTTATTGCCGAGCTCGAAGGTATTATGCGAACTCTACACCGGCTGAAGCCAATGGAAGAAAACGATTTTGCGATCAATGAAGTGAGTGTGATTTCGACCCGGTTTGATGCATTCTTTAAAGTGTTTAATCTGGCCGGCTGGATTATTGGCGGGTTCAGTATTTTGGTTGGAGGTTTCGGAATTGCCAATATCATGTTTGTTTCGGTAAAAGAACGGACTAAAATAATAGGAATCCAAAAAGCCATCGGGGCTAAGAAATATTTCATCTTGCTTCAGTTTATTTTCGAAGCTGTGGTGCTTTCATTGTTGGGCGGGGTTATTGGCCTGATCCTTATTTTTGTCGGTACTCTTATTTTTAGTGCAGCTGCCGACATGACCATCTCATTGTCGATGGCCAATATTATTCTTGGATTAACCATTTCCGGAGTAATTGGAGTTTTGGCCGGCTTCATCCCGGCGCTATCGGCTTCCCGGCTCGATCCGGTTGCGGCAATGAATACCGTTTAACCAATAATATTTGGGCAAATATGGTCAGGGTTTCGTTTTGATACGGAACCCTGATCTTGTTTTCAGGCAAAATTAGTCTTGCGATTAATGCTGAAAATGCGCATTGTCCTAATCTCCTTGGTTGTTGTTCGACATTATTATGTATTTTAGCAATCGCTAATATGAAGTTGGTTGTTTAAAAGTATAGTCATGTCGAAAGTTTTCAGAAAATCAGATGTCTGCTTAAATTGTGATACTCCATTGCGTCCTGACGATAATTATTGCCCTCACTGTGGTCAGGAAAATAACACACACAAAATTCCGGTAAAACATATTGTTCTGGAAACTTTTGAGGATTTCTTTCATTTTGACACCAAATTGTGGAATACCATAAAAACCACATTTGCCAGACCCGGAAAGATTACTGTAGATTATTTGGAAGGAAAGCGTGCCCGTTATGTGCCTCCGGTGAAGTTTTACATTTTCATAAGTTTTATCTTTTTTCTGCTGCTCGGAAAATTAAGCGATCATGCCATCGATGGCAGCAACAAAAAACGGTCGGGTGTAAAAAACTTGGAGCAAACAGCGAGTATTACACTTAACGAATTGCTGGGGAACAAGAAGATTTATTACAGTAGCGATTCGAGCGAAGTGCGGTTGGTTGGTCTGGAATTTACTTCAATTGACAACCTTCAACAGCAATTGAAACGACTGAAAACTGCTCCCGATAGGGTAATCGACAGTTTGTTGGCCAGCGAAGACATTGATACATCAAAAGTATCACGAGAAAAACTGCGTAAAATGCTTTCGCTTATTCCAGAATCGGGTAAAGTATTTGAAAAGGCCAAGCCAGCCTATGTCGTTTATAACAAAATCCGGTTCGAAACTAAGGAGGAGTACGAGCAATTCAAGGAAGATGTCCGGGATTATTCGGATGAACAGGTTGATTCGCTACTTCGCTCGAAAGGGGAGACGGTGAATTGGTTTAACCGGCAAATGCTGAAAAAGCTGGCCAAATTTGATATGAAAAATAAAGACGATATCAAGGAACTTACTCATGCTATTTTAAAGAGTATTTCGCTGACGATGTTCATCATGATGCCCCTGACAGCTATTTTACTTCTTCTGATTTTTTACCGGAGAAAATACTACTACGAACACCTGATCTTCTCAATTCATATCCATACGATCTTTTTCCTTATCCTGAGTTTTGTCCTTGCAATACAGGTGTTTGTCAGCGATAGCTTTGGCGAGAAGTTATGGCTCTGGGTATTTCTTATTTGCCTGATTTACCTTGTGCTCTCATTGAAGCATAATTATTTACAAAGCTGGCGAAAAACGATCATGAAGTTTTTGTTAATGGCAGTTCCTTATCTGTTCATCAGTTTGCTGCTTACTTTCTTTGCGGTTTTGTATGGATTTTTAGCCTAAAAGCTTGCTATTGTTTTTCTTGTTCCCCAATCATCCGGGCAATCATTTCAAATTCGGCAACGCTCAATTGTTCAGGGCGTTTGTCGAATATCGGATTCGCCTTAAGTTCGTCATTGTTTATCATGCTTTTCAGTGAGTTGCGCATGGTTTTTCGCCGCTGATTAAAAGCCATTTTTACAATTGAAGTGAATAACTTTTCATCGCAATCGAGGTGCTCGCGTTGATTGCGAGTCAACCGGATGACTCCCGATTTTACTTTGGGTGGCGGGGTAAATACGTTTTCGTGCACCGTGAAAAGGTATTCGATGTTGTAATAAGCCTGAAGAAAAACGCTCAAAATGCCATAGGTTTTCGATCCCGGAGGTTCGGCCAACCGCTCGGCAACTTCTTTTTGTAGCATCCCAACCACTTCGGGTATCTGATTGCGGTATTCCAGAACCTTGAAAAATATCTGCGAAGAAATGTTGTAAGGGAAATTTCCAATGATAGCAAAAGGTTCCTGAAAATGATTGTTCAGATTTAACCGAAGAAAATCAGCCGAAATGATCCGCTCTTTAAGTTCCGGATAATGGCTGTTCAGGTAGTCAACCGATTCGCGGTCGATTTCAACAACCGAAGTTTCGTACGCATCATTTTGCAACAGGAACTGAGTGAGTACACCCATGCCGGGGCCAATTTCCAGAACCTTTTTTGTTTCGCTGGCCTGAAGGCTCTCGACTATTTTGCGGGCAATGTTTTTGTCGTTCAAAAAATGTTGTCCCAGGTTTTTTTTCGCTCTTACTGTTGTCATATTACTTTCCTCACTTCCAGAGGCATTTTAATTTATTGTAAAAAACTACCCGATTTAAAACAAATCTGTATTTTTGCCACGATGGCTTAGTGTGGGCATTGCGCAATACAGTATTGTTTGTGTTTGTCGTTACAAAAGTACGTTAAATTCATTTGGTAAATTTAGTTTTTACCAATCGCATGAAACTTCAAGTCAGAATTTAGATAGCCCTGTTAGGGCAAATCCGCGATTTTGTGCTGATTGTTTCATCATCGAATTATAAAAGCAGTTATACCTATTAAATAAAAGAGCTTGAAACAAGTTATTCTTAAAACCCTCAAATTTGCTTCTTTCTTTCTGCTTGGTATCCTCATATTCTGGATCGTATATAAAGATCAGGATTTTAGCCGGATTAAAAGTGTTTTAACCAACGATGTGAATTATCTCTGGATAGTTATTTCACTTTTACTGGGCCTGTTAAGTCATGTAAGCCGAACGATACGCTGGAACCTGATGATTGAACCACTTGGCCGAAAACCAAAGACATTAAATACGTTTCTGGCAGTAATGGTTGGTTATTTAATGAATCTGGCTTTGCCTCGAATGGGCGAGATATCGCGGTGTGGCGTACTTGCCCGATATGAGAAAATTCCGTTCACCAAATTGGTGGGTACTGTTGTGCTCGAACGTCTTGTCGATGTGCTGATGCTGCTTCTTCTTACTTTAATCGTTGTCATTACACAGTTTGGTCAGGTTATTGAGTTTTTGAATAATAATCCGGAAGTGAACGAAAAATTACAGCGAATTATTTACTCCCCGGTACTAATTGGTGGTATATTGTTTTTTCTGTTTGCCCTATGGATTAGCCGTCACCGGATTCGTCAAAGCTCGCTCATGAAAAAGGCTAAAGGTTTTATTGCTCAGTTTGTTGAAGGTTTTCGAAGTATTGGAAAAATGAAACGAAAAGGTGCGTTTATTTTTCATTCGGTACTTATCTGGTTGTTGTATTACGTCATGTTTTACCTGGTTTTCTTTTCTTTTGGATTTACCTCGCATCTGGGGCCGCTGGCTGGTTTAACCATTTTTGTATTGGGTAGTTTTGGAATGGTTGCCCCTGTACAGGGAGGCATTGGAGCCTGGCATTTTATGGTTATCGAAGGACTTGCGCTTTACGGAATTGATAAAGTTGACGGGAAGGTTTTTGCGTTGCTTGCACATGGTAGCACAACAATTATGCTTATTGTGCTGGGTCTGATTGGGCTTCTGGCATTGCCTTTTGTTAACGAGCGCGATGAAGTTGAACTAGTTGAAAATATAGAATAGTTTTGAATATAAATCTTTACATAGCCCGGCGTATCTTTTCGGCAAAAGAAAACCGAAAAAATCTCTCGCACCGGATCGTGAACATTGCCCTGCTGGGAATTGTGCTCGGATTGGTTGTGCTGATTTTGTCGGTAGCCATTGTTACGGGTTATAAATCTGAAGTTGGGCGAAAAGTGATCGGTTTTGGTTCGCATCTGCAGATTGTGAATCTCGATTCCAACCAGTCGTTCGAAACCGGTCCGGTTAACCAGAATCAACCGTTTTTATCCGAAATAAAGAATATTGAGGGTGTGCGTCATGTTCAGATTTTCGCGACTAAACCTGGCATTATCCGAACCAGCGACGAAATTCAGGGAGTTGTGCTCAAGGGAGTCGGCCCTGATTTTGACTGGTCGTTCTTCAGAGAAAATAAAGTTGCCGGAGAGCCATTTCTGGTTCAGGATACGGTTCGGAGCAACAAGGTCTGGATTTCGCAGCAAATGGCGGGGTTGCTCAACGTTAAAATTGGCGATAACCTTACCATGTTTTTTGTAAGTCCGCCTGATATAATGCCACGTCAGCGAAAATTCGAGCTGGCAGGAATTTACAAAACCAGTCTGGAAGAGTTTGACCGTATGTTTGTTTTGGTTGACATCAACCATATCCGAAGGCTAAATAATTGGAAAAACGATGAGGTTAGCGGTTTCGAGATTCTGGTTAACGACTTCAGCCAATTGGAAAGGCAGGAACGCGAAATTCACAATATTTTACTGAGACATACAAATCCTGACAGCCCGGTTTTACAGGTTGTCAGCATCAAGGAAAAGTACCGGCAGATTTTCGATTGGCTTGGTTTGCTCGATATGAATGTATGGGTAATTCTCACCCTGATGGTGCTTGTTGCCGGCTTCAATATGGTTTCGAGCCTGCTGGTAATTATTCTGGAGCGGACTCAGATGATCGGAATTCTAAAAGCAATGGGAGCCCGAAACTGGAGCATCCGGAAAGTTTTTCTGTATTTCTCGGTTATGCTTATTCTGAAAGCCCTTGTACTTGGAAACATCCTGGGGATTGGCATTTGCCTGATTCAGCAATATACCCACGTTTTTAAGCTTGATCCAACTTCATATTACCTGGAATATGTTCCGGTTAATTTAACTGTTTGGCATTTAGTCTTGCTGAATGTTGGCACAGTGCTCGTTACAACCGCAATGTTGCTTTTGCCTTCATACTTCATTACAAAGGTTTCTCCCGAGAAGTCAATCCGGTTCGAATAGTTCCTGTTTTGCAAGCTTAATTTTGCCTTAAAATTACCCGGCTACAGTCAGTATTCCTGACATAATTCGCTATTTTTATCCTATGTATTCTGATGTTAAGACATATCTCCGTGAGATTATACTGGCCGGAAATTTACCGGGTGTAATTGCACATAATAAAATGTTGCCACCAGGACGACGCCTGAAAACTATTGATGAAGAGCTTGACTTCGTGAAGTTGAGCAGCGTTTTGCTTTTGCTCTTTCCTGAAAACGGCCGGTTGTACACTTGTCTTACCCGGCGTCCTTCCACGATGAAACATCATCCGGGCCAGATTAGCTTCCCGGGAGGAAAAGTTGAAAAGGAAGATATTTCGGCCGAGATGACGGCTCTTCGTGAAGCACAGGAAGAAGTTGGTTTGACAGCTGATCAGGTTGAAATCTTGGGGAAACTCTCTGATTTATATGTCGAAGTCAGTCGCTTTTCGATCCAACCTTTCATAGCCTGGGCCGATCGTAAGCCGGATTTTTTAGTGAATTACAGCGAAGTTGAGGAACTTATTCTATTCCCAATAAGCGATTTTGTAGCGAATGAGATTATTTCAGAAACAGAATTGGAAACAGTAACCGGGACCTTGAAGGTGAAATACTATCCATTCAATGGGGAATTTATTTGGGGTGCTACGGCTATGATTTTATCAGAACTGATAGAGATCCTCAAAAAACAATCAATTCATCAGTAATTCAGTCCTTCCGTAAATGGTTTAATCGTAAAACGACCAGGCCAGTCCAAGTCTGAATGTCCTTCTGTAATATGGATAATCGGGCGCCAAAAAGTAATTGTTTCCAACCAGTCCTGATCCTGCATTAAGCAAGTCGAAAAATATGCGCGTACGTTTTAGTTTCAGATTGGCATGCAAATCGATGTACGGATAATTCCCAATTTTCTGAGTGTTTTGTTTGTAGAAACGAGCCGTTCCCGGTTCGTAGGCATCGGCATAAAACGCCGAATTATAACGGGTATCGACGCCCAATTGAAAATGCATCACTTTTGAAATGATTGTTCGGTAGTTCATGCTTATAAATCCGGCAAAAGCGGGGAGACGAACCAAATTGTCATTGTTTGCCTTTTGAATCAGTGTCTGTATACGAACCACCCAGTGATCGCTTTCAAAATCTTTGTTGAGGTAAGCCGAAAGTACAAGTAACTCGCTGCCCGCCTGGATCGGTAATGCCAGTTCGTTGTTGTAAATGTAATTCCCAATTAAGGCGTAATTGGCGCCAATTGTAGTTTTATATTCCTGCGAACGAATACTCGCCCGGACTGTCATTTCATTGATGTTGTCGAAATTGTTTCTCCACTGAAAATGGTTGGAATAAAAATATTTTTCGTAGTAATCGGGAACCAGGGTCTTTAAGCTCCCTTCTATACGCAGACTAGTTGTATCTCGTCCAATTTTAAGCGGTTTGTTTATAAATCCGTTCAACTCAGTTTGTCCTGAACGATAGCCGGTTAAATAAAGACGCCCATTGGCTTCCCATTGCCAGAATTTTCCCTGATTGCGGAAAATTCCGCCACCAATAAATGTGTTCGATTGCTTGGCAGGGTAGTAGCCCGTTGATGATGAGAAGTTATACCAAAGCTGGTCGTTACCAATATAGGCACGTTTCCCGAAAGTATATTTCCGGTCAGGTGCTTCGTAGAACTTAATCTGGAAAATATTGGTTACTCTGGTGTATCGAGTGCTGTCGTGGGTTAACGTATCGTTGTCGTATCTGTTTTTGAAGAAGTCTTTAGGATCTGTTTTGGTAAATCCGCGTTTGTTATTCGACAGCTCGAATTCGTGCATGAAACCAACCCGCGGGATGAAACTTTCTTTGATGTTTGCAGCCGAGTCAGCTTCGATCGTTTTCCCGAGCCGGTATTCGTTCACAGTATAAATATTGTTATTCTGAACCTTATTAACCGCATCGTCCATCCGCACACTATAGTTTTCGGTTGGCTCCGAGTCGGTAATGGTTTGATTGGCTTCGAGTCCACCGTTTTCCTGTCCTTGTAGTCGGTTGAAAATTATGTTTGAATGCGATACAAAATTGTTCGAGGTATAGGATGAAATCAGCCCCAGATTATGGAATTTGTTCAGCTGATTCAAATACTGGCCCTGCGATTTGGTCTGGTTGTATACGAATCCGAAATTGAATTTCTTGTTTACATTCTGGGTCAAGAACACATTAAAACGAGTCTCATTTTTCTTTAGCCGGTTTTCACTCTGGCTGTAATCGAGCAACGAGTATGGAGTAGTTGTGTTGAAATACCTGATTTGAGATGGAGTCAGCCAGTAAGCATCAAACGATCGGGTGAAATAAAAGTCGGAACTGGAAGTGCGGTTAAAAAAGTCGTTTGAAATATAAGCTCCGCCATTGTTTCCGGTAAAAGTGTTGCTTATGCTTTTTTGATAAATGGGTTGATACACATGGAAAAAGGTCAGTGTTGTATCTAAATCCTTTTTTTCAATCAGCGCGCCTTGTTCATGAATTTCCCATGTTTTAATGTGCGAGGGAACTTTAGGTTTTTCAGGTGTTTTATTTCTTTTTGATGAAGTTTCGGAATCGGAACCTGACTTTACGCCCGAGTTGTTTTGGCGATTCATGTTCGAAGCTCCCTGCCTGATCTGGGCATTAGCCTGAGAAACAAGCAGTACTGCCGCTATAATTATGTAGATATATTTTTTTAACATCGGCGCAAAGATAATTAAAAAATGAAGTTCAGATTTGATTTTGGGACGATCGTTAAGCCTTCAAAAATAGTGCTGAAAATTGGTCATTTTACTTTTTGTCTCTGTTAATAAACGGGACGATCTGAAAATATAATACTGAAATCCGGAAATCTTTTTACTTCATGTAATATTTGCCTGTAAACCAGATTGGTAAATCATATAGCATGCAGGTTTTCTTTTTGGTTAAAGCAAGGAAAAACTGAATAAGTTTTCAACCAAATGTTGTTAGTTAATGTCGGTCTTGCCGGGTCACAATCGACCCTTGTTTTCTTTATATTTGTTGCAAATTGGAATGAAATATGATGCCGAATTATGATGAAGGTTCAATAAAAACGCTTGATTGGCAGGAACATATCCGGAAAAGACCAGGTATGTATATTGGAAAATTGGGTGATGGCTCGGCGAGCGATGACGGGATTTATGTATTGCTGAAAGAAGTAATGGACAACTCCATTGACGAGTTCATGATGGGGAACGGAAAGAAGATTGAAGTTAAGGTCAGCAATGAACTGGTGACAGTGCGCGATTATGGTCGGGGTATTCCGCTGGGGAAGTTGCTCGACGTAGCTTCGAAAATGAATACCGGTGCGAAATACGATTCCGAAGTATTTAAAAAGTCGGTAGGGCTAAATGGGGTAGGTATCAAAGCTGTAAATGCTTTATCAAGCCATTTTCTGATAAAATCATTCCGTGAAGGGGAAGTTAAAGAAATTCATTTCAGTGAAGGAATTGTAAAGAAGGAGCTGGATGTGGTGCCAACCGATCAGGCCAATGGCACCTTCGTTGCTTTTACTCCTGATGTCAATGTTTTTAAAAGTTATCATTTTATTGACGATTATGTAGTCAATATGATGAAGAACTACTCGTTCCTGAATGCCGGGCTGACGCTTGAATTCAATGGTGAGCGGTTTCATTCGAAGAACGGGCTGAAAGATTTGCTGGAAGAAAATCAGGAAGCCGAATCGCTCTACCCGGTGATTCACCTCAAAGGAAACGACATAGAAGTTGCTATCACTCACGGAAACCAGTATGGCGAAGATTACTATTCGTTTGTTAACGGACAGCATACCACGCAGGGAGGAACGCATTTGGTTGCTTTCCGCGAGGCAATCGTTAAAACTATCCGCGATTTTTACAAAAAGGATTTTGACCCGTCGGATATTCGTGCTTCGATTATTGCAGCTATAAGTATAAAAGTTGAAGAGCCTGTATTCGAATCGCAAACCAAAACAAAGCTTGGGTCAAAGGATATTGGTCCCGACGGGCCAAGCGTCCGGAATTTTGTAGCCAATTTTGTACAAAAGGAACTCGACAACTACCTTCATAAAAACCCAGATGTATCGGAAGTTTTGCTTCGCCGCATTCAGGAATCGGAGCGTGAGCGCAAGGCTATATCGGGCATAAAAAAACTGGCCAAGCAGCGTGCAAAAAAAGCTAACCTGCACAACCGCAAGCTGCGCGATTGCCGCGTGCATTTGAACAGTACCAGTGAGTTACGTGAGAATTCTTCAATTTTTATTACCGAGGGTGATTCGGCGAGCGGTTCAATTACCAAATCGCGCGATGTGAATACTCAGGCGGTTTTCAGCTTGCGTGGAAAACCACTGAATACCTTCGGATTGACGAAAAAGATTGTTTACGAAAACGAAGAGTTCAACCTGTTGCAGGCCGCGCTGAACATCGAGGAAAGCATGGACGACCTTCGGTACAACAAAGTAATTATTTCTACTGATGCCGATGTCGACGGGATGCACATTCGCCTGTTGCTCATTACATTTTTCCTGCAATTTTTCCCCGAAATAGTGCGTCGTGGTCATTTATATATTTTTCAAACTCCCCTATTCAGGGTTCGAAATAAAAAAGAAACACACTATTGTTATTCCGAGGAGGAACGGTTAGCTGCCATTCAGAAATGCGGTAAAACTGCCGAGATTACACGGTTTAAAGGGTTGGGTGAGATTTCGCCTGATGAGTTTAAAAACTTCATCGGTCCTGATATCAGGCTCGATCCGGTGATCATGAAAAAACATGAGTCGGTAGCACAGATGCTCGAATATTATATGGGAAAAAATACCCAGGAACGTCAGGATTTTATTATTGAAAACCTGTATGTTGAAAAGGACGAATTTTAGAATGGCGCCAACAATCTGATTGCAAAAAAACAATGACTGAAGAAAATATCAATAAGGAAGAAATCCAGAAAGACAAAATTACCTATTTGCCGGGCATGTACCGTCAGTGGTTTCTCGATTATGCTTCGTATGTTATTCTCGAACGTGCCGTTCCGTATGTTGAGGATGGACTGAAACCGGTTCAGCGCCGCATACTCCATGCCATGAGTGTGATGGACGATGGACGTTACAACAAGGTGGCTAATGTTATCGGGCAAACCATGCAGTATCACCCACATGGCGATGCTTCTATTGGCGATGCGCTGGTTCAGCTGGGGCAACGCGATTTGCTGATTGACTGCCAGGGAAACTGGGGGAACCTTTTAACCGGAGACGGCGCTGCTGCTCCCCGATATATTGAGGCCCGTTTGTCGAAATTTGCACTCGATGTGGTTTTCAATCCCAAGACCACCAACTGGAAATTGTCGTACGACGGCCGAAACAGAGAGCCAATCTCACTTCCGGTGAAATTTCCGCTTTTGTTGGCGCAGGGTGTTGAGGGTATTGCAGTTGGGTTGGCCTGTAAAATTCTTCCGCATAATTTCATCGAGCTGATTGATGCTTCGATTGCCTATTTGCGTGGCGAAGATTTCATGCTATATCCCGATTTTCCAACAGGAGGATCTGGCGATTTTGCCCGCTACAACGATGGAATCCGTGGATCTTCGATAAAAGTAAGGGCTAAAATCGAAAAGCGCGACAGCAAAACACTGGTTATTACCGAGATTCCTTTCGGACGAACCACTTCATCGCTTATCGAGTCGATTATAAAAGCAAACGATAAAGGCAAAATAAAAGTCCGGAAGATTGACGATAATACGTCGGATAAGGTTGAAATCATGATTCACCTGGTTCCAGGAATGTCGTCGGATAAAACCATCGATGCGCTTTATGCTTTTACCGATTGCGAGGTTTCCATTTCGCCCAACAGTTGTGTTATCGAGAACGATAAACCGAAATTTATTGGTGTCAGTGAGATTTTAAAGATTAATACCGACCAGACTGTTGCTCTTTTAAAGCTTGAGCTCGAAATCAGAAGAGGTGAGCTGGAAGAAGCCTGGCATTTTTCGTCGCTCGAAAAAATCTTCATCGAAGAACGAATTTATAAGGACAAAGAATTTGAGCAGGCCGAAAATATGGATATCGCTGTGGCCCATATTGATAAAAGACTTGAGCCATGGAAGCCAAAATTGAAACGGGAAGTTACCCGTGAGGATATCCTGAAACTGATGGAAATTCGCATGGCCCGAATCCTGAAATTCAATACCGATAAGGCAAATGATCATTTGCTGGCCATTGAAGCCGAGATTGAAGAGATAACTAACAAGATTGAAAATATCATTCCATACACTATCGAATGGTTTGAACGGCTGAAAAACAAATACGGGAAAGGACGCGAACGCAAAACTGAAATCCGCAATTTTGAAAATATTGTCGCCGCCAAGGTAGTTGTAGCCAACGAGAAGCTATACGTCGATCGTGTGGAAGGCTTTATGGGAACTGGCTTGAAGAAGGCCGAATATGTTTGCGATTGTTCCGACATCGACGATGTTATTGTTTTCAGGAAAGATGGAACATACCTGGTGACTAAGGTTACTGAAAAGGCCTTTATCGGTAAGAATATCCAGCATTTGGCAGTATTCAAGAAAAACGATACCCGTACCATTTACAACGTGGTGTACCGCGACGGCAAAAACGGGTTTTTCTTTATGAAACGCTTTGCGGTTACTGGTGTCACCCGCGATAAAGAATACGATCTGACGCAGGGTACACCGGGATCGAAGATTGTGTATTTCAGCGAGAACCCTAATGGTGAAGCTGAAGTATTGAGGGTTACCCTGAAACCAAAACCACGCATCAAAAAGCTGATTTTCGAGGTTGATTTCAGCGAGCTGGCCATCAAAGGTCGAGCCTCTATGGGAAATATCCTGACCAAATTTGAGATTCATAAAATAGCGCTGAAAGAGAAGGGCGTTTCAACTTTAGGAGGTCGCAAAATCTGGTTCGACGAAGATGTCTTCCGCCTGAATTCAGATAACCGGGGTAAATATCTTGGCGAATTTAGCGGCGACGATCTGATTCTTGTTATATACAAAAACGGTGAATACCTGCTTTGTAATTTCGATTTGTCAAATCACTTCAGCGACGGGGTTTTGCTTATTGAGAAATTCAATCCGAAGAAAGTACTCACGGCAGTTTATTTCGATGCTGAGCAGGGATACTACTACGTAAAACGATTCCCGATAGAGGAAGCAGTAAACCGGGAGGTTGGTTTTATTGGCGAATTCCCCGGAAACCGGCTGGTGAGCTTTACATGGGTTGGTCATCCGCGCTTTGAGCTCGTATTTGGAGGAAAAAACGAAGGTCGTGACCCTGAAGTGATAGACGTGGACGAATTTATTGGTGTGAAATCGCATAAAGCCAAGGGAAAACGCTTGTCGATTTACGAAATTCAGACCATCAACGAACTTGAACCGACTGTTCCCGATGCGGAAGAGGAAGAAGAGCAGCCCGAAGAAGAATCGAATGGCGATATTGTGATACCAACGTTCGAGGATCTTTTCGATGGGGATAATCCTCCCGGAACCGACGAAACACCCAATCAAATGTCGCTTGAATTTTAGCAGTTCAGGCACTAACTGATTTTATACAATAGACATTTTCCTTGTAATTATGAGAATTTTCCTGATTGGATTCATGGGATGCGGTAAATCGACGATGGGACGCTCGCTGGCCACCTCGCTGGGATTGACTTTTGTCGATTTAGACACTTTTCTCGAGGAACGTTTTTTCAAAACTATTCCCCAGATTTTTGCTGAAGAGGGCGAAGATGCATTCAGGAGAAAGGAGAGGAAAGTACTGGAGGAAGTTGCGGCTTTCGATAATGTGATTGTGGCCACTGGCGGCGGTGCACCTTGCTTCTTCGACAACATGGATCTGATGAATCGTTCAGGTTTTTGCATTTTCCTGGATGTTGATATTGAAACGCTCATCCACCGATTAACTCACGCTCGCATCGAACGTCCGCTGATTAAAGGAAAATCGCCCGACGAACTGCATGAATTTATTGAAGGGCTAATGAAAAAGCGCCGCCCGTTTTACGAAAAAGCGCACTATATTCTTACAGGTAAGGAAATCCTCCCGGAGCAGGTTGTTGAGCTGGTGAAGAATAAGGATTAAGTCAGGAATAACTTCATTTAAAACTTTGGAGATGGTTGAAATTTGTGCGCTGGCCTCGGGAAGCAACGGAAATTGTTATTACATAGGAAATGAGCAGGATGCAGTGCTGGTCGATGCCGGAATCTCGTGCAAACAAATATTAAACCGTATCATTGACGCTGGACTAGATGCATCGCGCATTCGTGGAATTGTGATCAGTCATGAGCATACCGACCATGTCAGCGGAGTTCGGGTTTTGAGCAAAAAGCTGGGAATTCCGGCATGGTTCAGTCAGGGAACTTATAACGCCCTGCGTGAAACCGAACAACCCGAGCGATACCATATTTTTGATCCGGAGAAACCTTTCCGTATTGGTACTTTTCAAATCCACCCGTTTCTGAAAAACCACGATGCTGCAGAACCCTGCTCTTTTCGCATTGAACATGACGATTGGCATATCGGTGTGTTTACCGATATCGGTGAGCCTTGTGACCGGCTGAAACATCATTTGCGGAAGTGCCACGCGTTGTTTCTTGAAACCAATTACGATGAAAAAATGCTTTGGGAGGGTTTGTATCCCTACATACTGAAACGCAGAGTGGCCTCTTCTCGCGGACATTTGTCGAATGATCAGGCTTTTGATTTGGTTCGCGACCATGCCGGCCCCGAACTGGTGCACATTTTTCTGAGTCACCTTTCAGGCGAAAATAACCGGCCAGAGCTGGCAGAAGAGAAATTCAGGCCATTGAGTGACCGATTTAAAGTTAGTCTGACTTCGCGGTCAACTTATAGTGGTTTTTGCCAGTTGAGGTAGTTCCCGAAAATCATAAAAAATAAAGCCCTGCACGGCGGAGTGCAAGGCTTCATTTAAAATCTTAAAAATATTAGACTACTTATGCTAGTTTAACATTTACTGCGTTTAATCCTTTTCTTCCTTCCTGAAGTTCGAAGGTTACTTCGTCATTTTCTCTGATTTGGTCAACCAAACCTGAAACATGAACAAAGAATTCTTTGTCTGACTCGCTGTCTTTAATAAAACCGAATCCTTTAGATTCGTTGAAAAACTTAACTTTACCTGTTTTCATAATAGTATTAAAAAAATTGAAATATGGAACAAATATAGTCAAATTAGCATCCGAACATTAAAAAATGTTAAAGAAATGCTGATTTTGGAGAAAATCTCTGATACAAAAGATTTGGCTGTAATTGATAAACGAAAGAGCTGCCGGGTTCCGATTTGGACGCCGGCAGCTCTTTTATTTAAAGCTTTGAAAATGAGGTTCTGCTAGTTGTTCAGCAGATTGTTACTCAATGCCTGAAGTGTCTGTTTTTTTAATTCTGTTTTTACAAGAACTGAAATGTTGTGATGGCTTCCACCGTAAGAAATCATTCGGATTGGAATTTCCTTTAAGGCATTGAATACTTTAGCGGCAAATCCAGATTCTTCAGCAATCATTTCTCCCACAATGCAGGCAATGGTCAAATCTGATTCAACTTCAACTTCTCCGTATTCCTTTAATTCTGAAACGATTTCATTTAAATGTTTTACGTTGTCGATAGTCAGCGAAACGGAAACCTCTGATGTCGAAATCATATCGATCGGAGTTTTGAAGAACTCAAAGATCTCGAATACATTTTTCAGGAAGCCATAAGCATTTAACATTCGGTACGAACGAATTTTAATGGCAGTGATGCCATCTTTCGCTGCAACCGCTTTAATTCCATGACCACTCGATTCCGAAGCGATTAAGGTTCCGGGATCACTCGGGTTCATTGTATTTTTCAGGCGAACCGGAATATTCTGCAATTTTGCAGGCAATACGGTTTGTGGGTGAAGGATTTTAGCTCCGAAATAGGCCAACTCGGCAGCTTCGTCGAACGAAAGCTGGTCGATTTTCTTTGTATTTTCTACAAAACGTGGGTCGTTGTTGTGGAATCCGTCGATGTCGGTCCATATTTCAACTTCTTCTGAGTCAATGGCTGCACCAATCAGAGTTGCAGTATAATCGCTTCCTCCGCGTTGCAGGTTGTCGATGTCGCCATTGGCATTCCGGCAGATAAATCCTTGTGTGATATAATAATCTGCAGCTTCGACTGATTCAAGCACTTTAGCAATGTTTTCGCGGATAAAATACAAATCGGCGGCTTTGTCACTGTCAATTTTCATAAAATCCAACGCTGGAAGATATTGGGTTTTGTAGCCGTTTTCGAGCATCAGTTCGGTGAACATGGCTGTAGAAAGCAGTTCGCCCTGAGCCACAATCGTATTTTCAGTCACTTCACTAAAATCGCTCGAAGTGAGCGCTTTAATGGTTTGGAAAATTCCGGAAACAATAGCTTTACCTTTTTCCTTTTTCTCTGCAGTAGCATATAAATCGTTGACTACCTTGTAGTACTTCTGTTCCAGCTGGCTGATTACTTGTCTGGCTGCATCCTTGTTCTTCTTCTGAAGGTAGTTGGCAATTTCAACCAGCGAGTTGGTCGTGCCCGACATGGCCGACAAAACAACTAACTTCTGATTTCCATCGGTAATAAGCTGCATTACAGCACGCATATTCTCTACCGATCCTACGGAGGTTCCTCCAAATTTTAATACTTTCATATTGTAGACTTCTTATTTAAAAGGAGTTAAAGGTTCATTCTTAAATGAGAAGCAAAGATGAGAATATTTTTTGAATTTGAAGGGAAATATTACAATCTGCAAGCAAATAATAGCTAATATTTAAAAATTCGTGTTTTTATTGCTGAATTAAGCCTTAATTCTTTTGAATTGAAAGTTGGCCTGTTCAGAATGTCCCAAAAATGGAGTGCTTAACCGAATTGAACCAAATGGTGGAATAAATATGAAATCCTTCGCGGTTGGTATTCAATTTTCGCTCGATACTCAGCACCGGATCACCAATCGGTAAATTAAGTAATTGTGCTATTTTTTGATCGGCTTTAATCGCTTTCAATTTTTGCTCTCCGCCCTTCACTTCAATCTGATATTGTGATCGAAGCGTCTCAAACAGCGATTTGTTCTCGAATGAGCGCGAAGTCAATCGCGGCAAATTGATATTCGGCAAATGGTTAATGTCGTAAAAAACAGGTTGTCCGTCAACTAAGCGAAGTCTTTCCATATATATGCATCCTGATTCTCTTTCAATCTGAGTTAGCTCAAACGGAAAATTCTCTTCCCACGGTTTGATTTGCGGTTTCTGTAAAATTTGAGTCTGCAAATATTGGTTTCCAATAGCCGAAGCAGTTCCCGAAATACTCAGAATGCCAATTTCCTGAGGTGGCTTGCGCACAATGCTTCCTTTCCCCTGTTTTTTCTGAATAAATCCTTCCTGAACCAGTACTTCCAATGCCTGGCGAACCGTAGGGCGGGTGATGTTGTGGACGGCACACAATTCATTTTCAGAAGGGAGTAGACTTCCCTCTGCATAAACTCCTGTGAGAATGTGTTTTCGGAGAATTTCGTATATCTTTTTATACTGTGGTAGCTTATTTTCTTCAGCCATAACCGTATGATTTTGAATCAAAAATAATAAAATATTTTAAATTTTTAAAATTGACTTGTAAATACAAGTATAAAAGATTAGTTTTGTTGTCTCAATTTAAACTATTCTGTAACTAAAACTAAATTAATGATTTAATTGAAATTGTTACAGTTGGTTGTGTTTACAAGTCGTTTAAAGTTGTTAAAACAAATCAAATATGGCAATTCCAGTTTTAATGCCTCGCCAGGGGCAATCTGTTGAGACCTGTATAATAGGTGAGTGGTACAAGAAAAAAGGCGAAGCCGTGAAAGTAGGCGACATCCTTTTTTCATACGAAACCGATAAAGCCTCGTTCGAGGAAGAAGCAAAAGCTGATGGCATTTTATTGGATGTTTTCTTTGCTGAAGGAGACGAAGTCCCGGTATTGGTAAACGTTGCCGCAATCGGCGCTGCTGGCGAATCGGTTGAAGAATTTCGTCCGGGAGGACAGGGCGCTGCGCCTGTTGCAGAAACGTCAGCTGTTGTCGAAACAAAGACTGAAGCTGTTGCTGCTCCTGAAGTAAAAACAGTTGCTGAACAAAGCGGTAAAGTGAAGATTTCACCACGTGCAAAAAATGCGGCTGAAAAATTGGGTGTTACCTACCAGCAATTGGCAGGTTCGGGTCCTGAAGGTCGAATCATCGAACGCGACATTGAAGCTGCGGCTCAAGCCTTACCAAAACTTACTCCATTGGCTCTGGAAGTTGCAAAAGCAGAAGGTCTCCAGACTGGCGAAACTGCAACCGGACTGGGAGGGAAAGCGGTTGCTAAAGATCTTATTTCGTACAACCCGGTTTATAGCGACGATTTCGAAGTGAAGAAACTCACTAATATGCGTAAGCTGATTGCCAAAGCTATGCACACTTCGCTGCAGAATTCGGCTCAGCTGACTCACCACATGAGTGCTGATGCCCGCACCATCATGGCTTTGCGTAAAAAATATAAAAAAGCCCTCGATGCCGGACAAATCACCCAGAATATTACTATCAACGATTTGGTGTGCTTCGCTGTAATTAAAGCCTTGAAGAAATTCCCGCAGGTGAACACGCATTTCATTGGCGATTCGATGCGCTGGTTCAAAAAAGTACACCTTGGCCTGGCCGTTGATACCGATCGGGGTTTGATGGTTCCTGCCATTAAAAATGCCGACGATCTTTCATTGGAAGGACTTTCAGCTCAAATGCAAAATATTGCAGCACAATGCCGCAAAGGAAATGTAAATCCTGAGTTGCTGGCACCCGAAGCTGCTTCGTTCACCATTTCGAACCTTGGGAATTACGGTGTCGAAATGTTTACGCCGGTTATCAACATTCCGCAGACTGCCATTTTGGGCGTTTGTACCATTATTCCTCGTCCGAAAGACTTGGGTGATGGCGTTTACGGATTTGTTCCGATGATGGGCTTGTCTCTTACTTACGATCACCAGGCTTTGGACGGTGGCGAAGCAACGCTCTTCCTGAAAGAAATTAAAGAACAGATTGAGAACCTGGCAATTTAAGGAGTTCCAAGTTTCAGGTTTCAAGTTCCAAGTTTTCGATTTTTGATGATTTGTGCTTTGAAATCGGGAAACCGCGTAGCGGTGGCACTATTGTAGCCCCGGGTTTTAACCCGGGGATGAAGGGGCGAAAGCCCAAATCGTCCGCGAGCAAATGATAATACAAATGATGATCAAAATTCGGACGAAACTGGACTAACGATATTTAAAAAGATTAATTCAAACAAAATGTCAAAAATATACGATTTAGTAATTCTTGGCGGTGGGCCTGCTGGTTACGTGGCTGCCGAACGCGCCGGAGCCAAAGGACTGAGTGTGATTGTCTTCGATATGCGTTCGCTGGGCGGAGTTTGCCTCAACGAAGGTTGTATCCCGACCAAAACGCTTCTGAACTCAGCCAAAGTTCTGGAATATGCGCACGAAGCAGATAAATACGGAATCTTAGTGGAGAACATCTCCTTCGATTTCAAAAAAATCATGCAGCGCAAAGATAAGGTTGTGCGCAAACTGGTTGCTGGTGTTGGTGCCAAAATGAAACATGCCAAAGCCGATGTGGTGATGGCGAAAGCAACCATCAAAGAAAAACGTGGCGAGGTAATCACGATCGAAGCCGATGGTAATCAATATCAGGCCAACCGCCTGCTGATTTGTACCGGCTCGGAAGCTGCCGTTCCGCCAATCCCCGGACTCGACCCAACACAGATCCTGACCAACCGCGAAATTCTTCAGCTAAAAGAAAAACCTGAGAGTCTCGTCATTATTGGTGGTGGTGTAATTGGTTCCGAGTTTGCCGATTTCTTCAATGCGGTGGGCACAAAAGTTACGGTTATCGAAATGCTTCCGGAGATATTGACCGGAGTGGACGAAGAAATAGCTGCCTTTGTTCGCAAGGAGTTTACAAAAAAGGGCGTTGAATTCCACCTGAAAGCCAAAGTAACCAAGCTGAACGGCAAGGAAGTGGTGTTTGAAAAGGACGGTCAGGAAATGAAAATTACCGGCGACCAGGTTTTGCTGTCGGTTGGCCGTAAAGCCAATGTGGCCGGAATTGGTCTTGAAAATATCGGTGTTGAATTTACGCCGCGTGGTGTGAAAATCGATCAGAATTGCCGCACCAATGTACCGAATGTATATGCTGCCGGCGATATCACTGGATTCTCATTACTGGCTCACACGGCTAGTCGCGAAGGAGAAGTTGCTGTGAATCACATGCTGGGTCGCAAAGATGTGATGCGTTACGATGCTATTCCGGGTGTGGTTTACACGCATCCTGAAATTGCCGGAGTTGGTTTAACCGAAACTCAGGCCAAAGAAAAAGGCATCGACGTGGTGGTAAAGCAATTGCCAATGGCTTACGCCGGACGATTTGTGGCCGAAAATGAAGGAAAAGATGGTTTCTGCAAAGTGATCGCCGGAAAGAAATACGGCGAAATTCTCGGTATTCACATGGTCGGCGGCGCCTGTTCTGAAATGATCTGGGGAGCCTGCACGTTGATCGAAGCTCAACTGCGCGTTCAGGATGTTCAGGAAATCGTGTTCCCGCACCCAACAGTGAGTGAGATTATTAAGGAAACTTGCTTCTTGTTTTAGTTTCAAATTTCAGGTTTCAAGTTCCAAGTACAGCTTAGAATAAGATTTTCTGGTAATTCAAATCAGTGTGCTTATAGAAGAGCTTAAAAAATATTGAATACTCAATAACCAATATTCAATATCCAAAACCTTCGCACACCTGACCTGGAATCTGGAATTTGAAACTTGGAACTTGATTGCAAAAGAGCAAGTCACAATAACAACGAAAAACAATTTTTAAAACGAAATACAATGCCAAAGTCACAATTTATTGACCCAATGGAAGTCAGGAAAGCCGGCGAGATTACTTTTCAGCCAATTCCTGTAAACCAATACAACAAAACTGTTGAAGAAGAAAAAGCAAATTTCTCGAACGATGATTTGCTGCGTATTTACCGCGACATGGTGGTGATTCGCGAGTTCGAAACCATGCTGAACCTGATTAAAATTCGTGGCGATTACAACGGTATCGCATACAATCACCCTGGTCCAGCCCACTTATCGATTGGTCAGGAAGCTGCCGCTGTAGGTATGGCCTACACCCTGGGTGTTGAGGATTTTATTTTCGGTTCGCACCGTTCGCATGGCGAAATTCTTGCCAAAGGTTTGTCGGCCATCGAAAAATTGAGCGACGAACAATTGATGCAGGTGATGGAAAGCCATTTCGACGGAACGACTTTCGCACCGGTAAAGAACGGTCATTCAGGAACCGTAAAAGAATTAGCCATTAAATTCCTGATCTACGGAACACTGGCCGAAATTTTTGCCCGCGAAACCGGCTTCAACAAAGGTTTGGGTGGTTCCATGCATGCATTCTTTACCCCATTCGGTGTTTATCCGAACAACGCCATCGTGGGCGGTTCGGGTGACATTTCAGTTGGTGCCGCATTGTTCAAAAAAGTGAACCGCAAACCGGGTATTGTGGTAGCCAACATTGGCGATGCTTCAATGGCTTGCGGTCCTGTTTGGGAAGGTTTGGCTTTTGCCACCATGGACCAGTTTAACGAATTGTGGGAAGGCGACATGAAAGGCGGACTTCCGCTGATCATCAACATCATGAACAACCAATACGGAATGGGTGGACAAACCTGTGGCGAAACGATGGGTTACAACGTTGCTGCCCGCATTGGCGCTGGCTTGAATGCCGATCAGTTGCACGCCGAACGTGTGGATGGTTACAATCCGTTGGCAGTGATCGACGCCTACAAACGCAAACGCGTGATTCTGGAAGAAAAACGTGGTCCGGTTTTGTTGGATGTGCTGACTTACCGTTACAGCGGTCACTCGCCATCTGACGCTTCGTCGTACCGCTCGAAAGAAGAAGTGGAAGCCTGGGAAGCACAGGATTCGATTGCCTGGTTTGGCCGCGAACTGGTGAAAGCCGGTGTGGCTACCGAAGCGCAATTGACTGACATCAAAGGTTCGATCATCAACCTGATGGAAACCAACCTGAAACTGGCGATCGACGATAAAGTATCGCCACGCATGGATACGACGAAATACCCGAACCTGATTGGCGAGATGATGTTCTCGAACGAGTCTGTTGACAAAATGGAAGACCGCACTCCGGAAGTGAACCATCCGATGGCCGAGAATCCACGCGTTCAGCAGTTGGCCAAAAAAGAACGTTTCGCGTTTGATGCCTCAGGAAAACAGCATTCAAAAATTAAACAATACGCCTATCGCGATGGTATTTTCGAAGCCATCATCGATCGCTTTTACAAAGACCCGACTTTGGTTGCTTACGGTGAAGAAAACCGCGACTGGGGTGGCGCTTTCGCCGTTTACCGCGGTTTAACCGAAGCCTTACCTTACCACCGTTTGTTCAACTCGCCAATTTCTGAAGCCTCAATCGTTGGAACAGCCATTGGTTACGCCATGTGTGGTGGCCGCGTGGTTCCTGAAATCATGTATTGCGACTTCCTTGGCCGTTGCGGTGACGAGGTGTTCAACCAGCTTCCGAAATGGCAGGCCATGAGCGGAAACGTGATCAAAATGCCGGTGGTATTGCGCGTTTCGGTAGGTTCGAAATATGGTGCACAGCACTCGCAGGACTGGACCGCTTTGACTGCCCAAATTCCTGGATTGAAAGTGGTTTTCCCGGCTACACCATACGATGCCAAAGGTTTGATGAACTCGGCCTTGCAGGGAACTGACCCGGTGATTTTCTTCGAAAGTCAGCGCCTGTACGATTTGGGCGAGCAGTTCCACGAAGGTGGTGTGCCTGAAGGTTACTACGAAATTCCGATTGGCGAACCTGATGTGAAACGTGCCGGGAAAGATGTGACCATCCTGACTATTGGCGCCACTTTGTACCGTGCTTTGGAAGCCGCCGACAAGCTTCAGGAGAAATATGGTATTTCTGCTGAAGTGATCGATGCCCGCAGTTTGAGTCCATTTAACTACGAACCGGTATTGGCTTCTTTGAAAAAGACCGGCCGCATCGTGATTTCGGGTGATGCTTCATCGCGTGGATCGTTCATGAAAGAAATGGCACAAACCATTTCTGAATTGGCTTTCGACGATTTGGATGCACCACCAGTAGTGGTTGGTTCGCGCAATTGGATCACTCCTGCTTACGAGTTGGAAGATTCGTTCTTCCCTTGTGCCGACTGGATCATCGATGCCATCCACGAAAAAATGCTGCCATTGAAAGGACATGTGGTGAAAAACAACTTCACCAGTGCCGAACAGATTCGTCGGAATAAATTGGGAGTGTAATTACTGAAAAGTGTGTTCATAAGAATAGAAAAGCCCTCGTTATCCGAAAGGATGGCGGGGGCTTTGGTGTTTTTAAGTATTAAAATAATCAAGTTAGCTTTACTCTTTACTTTTATTTGATTTTAGATTTTCAATGAACTTTCCTTTATCGCTTTTCTTTAATTGTCCTAAACTATGTTTAATCTCTGACATTAATTTTAAATAAAATTCATCTAATTCAGGACCATTATTTCGCAAATGATAATACGACATTATTTTTAAATAGCTTAAATCTTTCAAGTATCTATATTTCGTAGCTTTTACAAAATTCTGAATCTTTAAATGATAATCAGTGCCTTTGATGTCGGAATATATAAAAATGCTCATATATTTTTCGAAATCTGAGATGTTAATAGATTCTTCATCTATTTTCATTTTGTCAAGTAACACTGTTCTTATTTTTTTACTCCCCAGCCAGTCATATACCACGACTTGATGAATTAGTGGAAGTATTTTTATGAATAAACTGAAATTAATGTTTTTTGGAAAGAAATCAGGCTCCTTTTTATAAGTCATATAATACTTAATAAGAGAATTTCGATACAACATGAGAAAAGAAAAGGAGCTTGTTAGGATATTCCGATAGGCCATTCTTTTCGCTTCAAAATTATCAACGTCCTCACTGTTTTTTAAAACAGTAGCTGCAAGTTTGAGAACTTGATCTAATTGCTTTTTAGAGTCTAAATTTGAGTTTTCCTTTTTAGCGATTGATTGATTATTTGGCATATTTGATAATGCACTATCATAAATATCATTTTCTTGCTGAGGAGTCAATTTTTTTGAAGCTTTACTTTCGTCAATATTAAACGTAATCGTATCTTCATTCTTTCTAGATTCCAATACTGCATCAATGTCAGCCCAATTTTGGAGAATAGACTCATTCATCTCTCCAAAAGCAAACATTAATTTGTCTTGAGTAAATTTTAATATATCCTCATCATCTCCCTTTAGACCTGTATAGTAATTTATTTCTTCGATGTAGTTTAGAAAATTTTCCTCAGAAAAAACTTCCTCCTTAAATGAAGGGTCATAATCAAAATACAATGCCAAAAAGAAGTGAAAAAAGAAAGCAGATTTAAAGCGGATTGTGTTATCTTCTTCGTGGCAAAGAATCCCTCTTTTAACAAAATCCTCTAAAACTTTTTGTGGTTTACCTGTGAATCTTGTTTTAAGATATGAGTTCATATAATCAAGTAACTCCACATAGTCTACACAGTAGTTAAGATCTGCATTGCCACTATCTTTCATATATTTGGAAATAAATGACAGTAGCCGTTTTTTATTCTTAAATCCAAAAGTTTCACTGTAAATATTTTCAATTTTCGTTTTTTCAAGTAGATTTTCAATAAACATTTCAACTAAAATTGAACTGTTTATTGGTTTTTTTTCCTGTTTCTCAAAAATCCATAAGAATAAAGTAATGGATAATGGCGTCCTAGGTAAACCATAATCACCAAAACTTTTTATCAATTTTTGCATATTCTCCTGTAAATCGACTTCACGCCCATTAAACCAATTAGTTATCAGTTGTTTTATTTCAGCAGTGCTGAAGTTCTGGATAAATGCCAAATTAAAACTAAAAATGTTGTTATGTTTCAGATATTCAGTCGGAATTACATTTTCTAATATCTGTGTAGAGGTAGCAATTGTTCTAGTTTTTGGATACTTTTTTATATAATTTTTTAGTTCCTCAATTTCCTTGGATATATTTCCATTGAAGTATATATCATCAATTAATAAAAGAATTTCAGTTGATTCAAGGTATTCTTCAAGTTCTTTATCTGGAATGCCAACAAATTCCCTGATAATAGTTCTAGGTTTTTTATTCTTCAATTGTCCATATTTTAATAGGACTGGAATACGATTATAAATATTAAAGGATTTCACCGATTCAATGAAAAGCTTATCCAATAGAATCGTTTTTCCAGATTCTTTTATCCCATAAATCAAAAAATTCGAACAATCTTTTAATAAGTCATCAATTCTGTATCTTATAGTTTCTTCCTTTTTTAGAGAATCTTGTGGTGAATTAAGTATTGTTGGCTCAACAAATAAGTTTTCAATTGTACATTTGGTCGATGTGTTGTCGTCGGTCATTATAATGTGGTCATTTAGTTGATCACAATACCTACTTTCGATACTTTCGATAAAAGCTTGATTCTGACTGAACTTATTCAAAGATTCTTTCCGAAGAATTTTGAAAGTTTTTGAACCATCATCAGTTCCAATATCTGTATTTGGAACAAAACTATTATATGTCTCTAAGTATTTGCGATAATGTACTTTAATCTCTTCTTTTGGAGTATATTCGATTATTGTATATCCATTGGTTAATTTTTTATCTGCAGAGGAATCTCCGATTGTTGAATTGGCAATAGAAATAAATAAATTGCCAAGTAAATTTTGAGTGTAAGTTGCATCTAACTCATGAACATGACCTGTAAATAATATATCGAAATTTTTATATAATAATGGTTTAACGGAATCTCTATCAAACTTTTGTAAAAATTCAATAGGGTGATGAACTAATGCGATCTTGATATTAGAATTACTAATTTTCTTTAAAGAGTGTTCTATTTGTTCTTTGCCAATTAACAAACATCCCAAATCATTATCGTCCTTACTTAACCATGCACTATTTAAACAGGACACCCCTATATTCTGATCTCCAAGCTTTATATTGAAGCTGTTATCGAAATTGCTTGTTTCTGTTTTATTGTATTTTAAATAAAAGTCTTTTTGCCAAGAATTATATAGCTTAATACGGTCAAGATGATTTGAATTTATCCTGTTTTTTATAATAAAATCATTAACCTGTAGTTCATCATTTAGGCTTGTTTTTAATCCTGCTTCTGTAATATTGTCGATTCGATCTCTATTAACATCGTGATTGCCAGGAACTATAAATATTTTTCCCTTTAATAAGGGATTTAGTTCTATGATTTTATCAATAAATAAAGTTTCAAAAATGACATAGGCATCTTCTTTATTTTCAAATTTCGTTCCTCCTTTGTTTATTAAATCTCCTGTAAAACAAAGAATCGTCTTATCATCAACAATCTTTTGAAAATCAGCAGCTATAGCATTTATAATATTGTTTTTCCCATTTGTATTTTTTTCATTTTCTAAATGAAGGTCCGAAATATGAATTACTTTGAGCATTATATTACTCCTTTCTTTATGCTTTAAATTGATGTTTTTCAAATGCAGATCATTGCTATCCTTAAGTCTCCTTTCAATACGAGTATAAAGGATTCAAATAGTAATCCTTTGTGTATATAGGAAATAGCCTTTTGATTATGGGAAGCGTATTTTCAAAGCTTATGTTGATTTTGACTACTAAACTAACCGATTGTTGAATTATATACAATAGCTTGAAAGATTTTGTAATCAAAAAGTTATGAACAGAAAGTGGGGAGAACTGCCTTTGACACGCTACGCGGACTTCGGCGTAAGCTCAGTCGAACGCTCAGACAGCGGGTGTGCGGGCAGATTTGCTTTATTTAGAGTTTTGGCTTTTTACAATTATCTGTTGCCGTAAGCTTTAATCGAGGTCACCTTTAAAAATAGAAAAGCCCTCGTCGTCCGAAAGGATGGCGGGGGCTTTGGTTATTTATGTCAATTGGGGTGGCGGTTACTTTCTACACTTATGTAATTATCACATCATAAAGCCATATCGAGAGTAAAGATTTATTTCATTGCAATTTGTTTGAGCTGATCCATGCTTTTATGATAATTTTTTTTACTTCCAAATATGGGAATTGTAATTTTAGCCGATCCGGCCAGTGCTCCCATTCCTGAACCTACAATAGCCAGAGGCGCACCCAGCATAAAGGCGTTTCCAACGGAATCTGAACCTATTTTAGGCTGGCCTCCATTTATTACTGTCAGTCCGGTTATTCCACCCAAAACAAATCCTGAAACTGCACCCCATAGAATTCCTCGTCCAACATTATTTTTTCTTCGGACCTCAATAGTATTAATGTTTTCAACATTCACACGGACCTTGCTAAATATGTCAGTTGGTACTTTTTGGATGATAATAGAATTCGAAGCTTTTTTTGCCGAATCATTTACGTCATATAAAACACCCTCCAGCTTTGACGGTACATTGTTTAAAGAAACCCACGTTTTGTAGTTTTTCTTCTGTTGATCTTGCTCCTGTGCGTCTGCTGAGTTTAAACAAAAAATGACTAATGCTGTAAGTAAAATTAGATTTTTCATGATTGCATTTTTAACTTTTGAATGAAGTTGCGATGGAGTTAAAGAAATCAAATACTCTTTATTCAGGCTTCTCTCCGGATTTAATTGTTACCCGGATTCTGATCGGAAGAGTTTGAAGAGATTCAAATTTCACACTGTTTGTATCAGCGTTTCGTTGAATGTGTAAGTAGATCCATTTTCTAAACTAATATACAAAAAATATAAATAGAAAAGGATGCACATATCTTTAATTTGATGCTGTTTTTGACTTAGATCTGATTTTAGCCTGGATTTGATCTCGAAATATTGTTTGAAATGTCGCTTGTTGTGGAATTTGTATTTCTTCTTAAAGAACAAATGGAATGAACATCTTGGTGTGTTGCCGGTATCTCAGATATTTTTCGCCGAAATATTGAATACATTCCTTTTCGTCGAAAATTGCAGTCATGTATAGAAATATCGTTGAAAGCGCTGCAATAACTGAAAGCACAGCGGTCGGATTTTTCAGGAATATACCCCAGGTGAGAAAAATCAGCGATGAATAAAGCGGATGCCTGATGTACTTAAAAATGCCGGAACTAACCAGGTTCGAGGTTTTCTCAAAAACAAAAAGTGATTCGTCGTCACGCGAGGCAGTCGGTTTGCCAATTTTTTTCAACAGGATAACTCCGGCAATAACCAGGTAAATACTGATGCCGAGGAGAATCCATGAGCAAATCTGTCTGGTGCCCAGCGGATTGTCGAACCAGTATTTTAAATTGTTCACAAACAGCCATGCAATGCACTCCCAGCTCAGGAATCGGTAAAATCCGTGACTGCGAAACTTAAATGTGCTTTTCCCCGATAATAAAATTAACAGAATGCTTATGGTTCCATATGCTATAAGCTTTTCCATGTTTAAATTTTTACTGATTAAAGTTACGGCACAAATCCGAAAGATTGCAAGGTTCGTCCGACGATAGTCATGTATATGAAAACTCTATATTCACAAAACTTTATTTCTGATTTCTTGTTTTAAGCCTTACAAGCAAATTGATTAGTTTAAGACAATTTTATCTTTTTCTTAGTAATCCGAATAAAAAAGTCAGTTTTGTTTTCATTTTAAAAAATAATGTTCATATTTGCGTCAAATTATTCAGAAATGACAGGTTTTAATAACATTTCCCTACTAGGTCTTATTCTCGGTATTCTAATTTGGATGCGCGATTGAGAATGGTATGGGTAAAACTATAAAGAGCTTTTATAAGGCCATTCTCAAACCAGGGGATGGCCTTTTTTCTTGAATGACAAATTGAAACAACGATAAAAATAAATAGTTATGAGCGACAGATTGTACATTTTCGACACCACCTTGCGCGATGGCGAGCAGGTTCCCGGATGTCAGTTGAACACCGTTGAAAAAATTGAAGTAGCACGCGCTTTGGAAGAATTGGGCGTTGACGTGATTGAAGCCGGTTTCCCGATTTCGAGCCCGGGCGATTTCAATTCGGTAGTAGAAATCTCGAAAGCGGTTACCTGGCCAACCATTTGCGCCCTTACCCGCGCAGTTGAAAAAGACATTGATGTGGCAGCCGAAGCACTAAAATTTGCCAAGAAAGGCCGTATCCATACCGGTATCGGAACTTCGTTTTATCACATCCATCACAAACTGAACTCCAATCAGGACGAGATTGTTGAACGTGCTATTGCTGCCGTGAAATATGCCAAAAAGTACGTTGAAGATGTAGAATTTTACGCTGAAGATGCCGGCCGTACCGAAAATGAATATCTGGCCCGCGTCGTTGAAGCTGTAATTAAAGCTGGCGCTACTGTGGTTAATATTCCTGATACAACAGGGTATACACTGCCAATTGAGTTTGGTGCCAAAATCAAATACTTGTTCGATCATGTGCCAAACATTCACAAAGCCATTATTTCAACGCATTGCCACAACGATTTGGGTATGGCCACTGCCAACACCATCGCTGGCGTTATGAATGGCGCCCGTCAGGCCGAAGTGACCATCAATGGTATCGGAGAGCGCGCCGGAAATACTTCGCTGGAAGAAGTGGTTATGATCTTAAAAAGCCGTTATGCTGTGCTGAACATCGACACGAACATCAACACAAAAAATATTTACAAGACCAGTCGTTTGGTTTCGAACCTGATGAACATGCCGGTTCAGCCGAACAAGGCGATTGTTGGCCGTAACGCATTTGCGCATTCTTCGGGCATTCATCAGGATGGTGTGTTGAAAAACCGCGAAAACTACGAAATCATCGACCCAACTGAAGTGGGAATCAACGAATCGAGTATTGTGTTGACTGCACGCAGCGGTCGTGCCGCTTTGAAGCACCGTTTGGAAATTATGGGTTTTGAATTGGATAAAGAAAAGCTCGACGAGGTTTACGAACAATTCCTGAAACTGGCCGACAAGAAAAAAGATGTGAAAGACGATGACGTGGCTGCCTTGTTGGGTGATGTCACTCAAAAAGAGCGCCGCGTGAAACTTGATTTCTTACAAGTTGTTACAGGTAAGGGTTTGGTGCCAATTGCTAATGTCCGCCTGAATATTGCCGGTGAAATTTTGGATGCCACTGCTTCTGGGAACGGTCCGGTTGACGCTGCGTTGAAAGCTGTGAAGAAAATCATCCACCGCAAAGTAGTTCTGGAAGAATTTCTGATTCAGGCCATTACCCGCGGTAGCGACGACTTTGGTAAAGTGCACATGCAGGTGAAACACGAAGGAGCCATCTTCCATGGATTTGGAGCTAACACCGACATAATCACCGCTTCGGTTGAGGCTTTCCTTGATGCGATCAACAAAATCCCGGGAGCAGCAAAAGCGGTTCAGGAGTAAAGATGAGTTGCAATCTCAGTTTTCAGTAAAAGAAATTTGAGAATTTGAAGATTTGAAAATTGCTTTACCCTGAGAGGGTTAAATATGAATAGCCCGGGGCGAAACCCCGGGTAAACGAATAAGACAACCAATTCGTCCGCGAGATTCAGATCGGAAAAGTAAAGACCATTTTTCGGACGGAATGGATAAACCGATTAAAAGAGAAATAATTAACTGAAATCTTCTGAATCATTGTATTTAGGAGAAAAGAACAAAAGTATAATGGAAGCAAAAACTTTATTTGACAAAATTTGGGATTCGCACGTTGTGAAACAGGTTGAAGGCGGCCCAAGTGTGTTGTACATCGACCGTCATTTCATCCACGAAGTGACTAGTCCGGTTGCATTTTTAGGCTTGGAAGGTCGCGGACTGAAAGTTCTTCGTCCGGCACAAACCATTGCCACGCCCGATCACAACGTGCCAACCATCAACCAAAACCTGAGCATTAAAGACGAACTGTCGCGCAATCAGGTGGAAATGCTGAAGAAAAACTGTGCCAACCACGGTATCGTTTACCACGGATTGGGCACCGAAGGCCACGGCGTGGTTCATATTATTGGTCCTGAAATGGGTATTACCCAGCCCGGAATGACCATCGTTTGCGGCGACAGCCACACTTCAACGCATGGCGCTTTCGGAGCAATTGCTTTCGGAATTGGCACCAGCGAAGTGGAAATGGTATTTGCCAGCCAGTGCATCATGCAGCCAAAACCAAAGAAAATGCGCATCACCGTAAACGGGACTTTGAGCAAAGGCGTAACTGCAAAAGACATTGCACTTTATATTATATCAAAAATCTCCACTTCAGGTGGAACCGGCCACTTTATTGAATATGCCGGATCGGCCATTACCAGTCTGAGCATGGAAGCCCGCATGACTTTGTGTAACCTGAGTATCGAATCGGGTGCACGTGGTGGTATGATTGCTCCGGATGATACAACTATCAACTACGTGAAAGGCCGTCAGTTTGCTCCGAAAGGTGCCGATTGGGACAAAGCTGTTGCCTACTGGAAAACATTAAAGAGCGATGAAGGCGCTGTGTTCGATACCGAACTGGTTTATGACGCTGCCGACATTGAGCCAATGATTACTTACGGAACCAATCCTGGAATGGGAATCGGCGTATCGAAATCGATTCCGACCAGCGAAGGTTTGACCGGAACCGATAAAACGACCTACGAAAAAGCGCTGAAATACATGGGTTACAACGAAGGCGAAAAGATGATAGGTAAATCAATCGACTATGTTTTCGTTGGAAGCTGTACCAACGGCCGCATCGAGGACTTCCGTGCATTTGCCGATTTTGTGAAAGGCAAGAAAAAAGCTGACAATGTTACCGCATGGATTGTTCCCGGATCACAGGCAGTCGAAAAACAAATTCGTGCCGAAGGTTTGGTTGAAATTCTGGAAGCGGCCGGTTTCGAACTGCGTCAGCCCGGATGTTCAGCCTGTTTGGCGATGAACGACGACAAAATTCCGGAAGGAAAATACTCGGTATCTACCTCGAACCGCAACTTCGAAGGCCGCCAGGGACCGGGCGCCCGCACATTGCTCGCCAGTCCGCTTACTGCCGCTGCCGCTGCCGTAACAGGAAAGATCACTGATCCCCGCGAATTTTTGTAAATGATCTGATATCCTTTGCCGTTGGCTTTAGCCAACGGATAGGGGACAGGAGAAATCGGGCTTTAGCCCATACAAAATGGCTAAAGCCGAAAAGCTTTAAATTAATTTATCCGTCAGCTAAAGCAGACGGCAAAGAATAAAAACTTTGATACAATAAAAATGGCATACGATAAATTCACCAAATTAACATCGCCGGCAGTTCCGCTGCCCATCGAAAATGTAGATACCGACCAGATTATTCCGGCTCGCTTTCTGAAAGCAGTCGAACGCAAAGGTTTTGGCGATAACCTTTTCCGCGACTGGCGGTACGACAAAAGCAACCAACCGATTGCCGATTTCCCGTTGAACCAGGCAAAATATTCAGGTAAAATTTTGGTTGGTGGTAAAAACTTCGGAAGTGGTTCGAGCCGCGAACATGCTGCATGGGCTATCTACGATTACGGATTCCGTTGCGTGGTTTCCAGCTTCTTTGCCGATATTTTTCAGGGAAATGCCTTGAACAATGGCATCCTTCCGGTAGTTGTATCTCCTGAATTTTTGGAAAAAATATTTGCTGCTATCGAAGCCGACAACAATACACCGTTTGAAGTTGATCTGGCTAACCAGAAATTTACGATTTGTGCAACGGGTGAATCAACCGGATTCACCATCAATCCGTACAAAAAACATTGCCTGGCTAACGGACTTGATGATATCGATTATCTAGTCAGCATAAAAGAAGAGATTGCAGCTTTCGAAGCAAAATAAACTAACACAACGATCAGCATAAGAGGCGATTTTTGGTCGCTTCTTTGTGCTGATTGTGGTTAATAAAATTTCTATGACAGGAAAAGTAGTTGAGGTTAAGGATCAGGTGCTCAGTATCATGGACACTACGTTGCGCGACGGTGAGCAAACCTCTGGCGTGTCGTTTACCGACATGGAAAAGCTGAGCGTTTCCCGTATCCTGCTGGAAGACGTGAAAGTAGATCGTATCGAAATCGCATCGGCCCGCGTTTCGGAGGGTGAATTCCTGGCAGCCAAACGGGTGATGGAGTGGGCCAAAGAGAAAGGTCATCTTCACAAAGTTGAAATCCTGGGTTTTGTTGATGGAAAAACATCGCTCGACTGGATCAATTCGGCTGGCGGAAAAGTGCTGAACTTGCTTTGCAAAGGTTCGTACAGGCATGTTACTCAGCAATTACGCAAAACTCCGGAACAACATATTGAAGACATTAAACGGTCGATTGCCTATGCCGAAGAATTGGGCATTCAGGTAAATGTTTATCTCGAAGACTGGTCGAACGGGATGCGCAGCTCGAAAGATTACGTGCATTTCATGGTTTCGGAATTGCTAAAACTCAATGTCAACCGGATCATGTTGCCCGATACGCTCGGTATTCTCGATCCGGACGAAACCTATGAGTTTTGCCGCGAAATGATTGAGTCCTTTCCCGATGCGAACTTCGATTTCCATGCCCACAACGATTACGACCTGGCTTGCGCCAACGTGTTCCATGCCATTAAAGCCGGAATCCGAACGGTTCATACAACCGTGAATGGTTTGGGTGAACGTGCCGGAAATGCGCCACTTTCGAGCGTGATTGCAACGGTGAAAGATCACCTGAAAATGCAAACCAAAGTGAATGAATCGATGCTCAATAAAGTTTCGAAGCTGGTTGAATCATTCTCCGGAATCCGAATCCCGACCAACAAACCGTTGATTGGCGAGTTTGTGTTTACGCAGTGCAGCGGAATCCATGCTGACGGCGACAGTAAAAATAATCTGTATTATAATGATTTATTGCCTGAACGCTTCGGCCGTCATCGTGTTTATGCCTTGGGTAAAACTTCAGGAAAAGCCAATATCAAAAATAATCTGGAGGAATTGGGCATCGAGCTTGATCCCGCTTCACTGAAACTGGTTACCGATCGGATCATTGATTTGGGCGATCGCAAGGAGACCGTAACCATCGAAGACCTTCCGTATATTGTTGCCGACGTGCTGAATTCTGATAACGGAGAATCGACCATCCAACTGGTGAATTATTCACTATCTCATGCTCTGGGATTGCGTCCTTCTGCAACTGTTTGTTTGCAAATAAAAGGTGAGAAATACGAGGCCAATGCGCAAGGCGATGGGATGTACGATGCGTTTATGAACGCCATTCAATCGGTTTACAGAGGGTTAGCAAAACCATTCCCGAAATTGCTTGACTATTCGGTGACTATTCCTCCTGGAGGTCAAACCGATGCTTTGGTTGAAACTATGATTACCTGGGAGCTTGGCCGTGAATTTAAAACCCGTGGTTTGGATTCTGACCAGACAGCAGCAGCCATCAAGGCTACAATGAGAATGCTGAATTTGATTGAGTAATAAATCAGCATGATTTACTAATTACGATTTACAAATGACGATTTATAAATCTTCGCCGGAAGCCATTCGCCGGAATTTCGATCAGCAGGTTGAACGATTTTCGAATCTCGAGACCGGCCAAACTACCGCCATCGATTCTCCATTGTGCATGGAGCTGGTTGCCCGTTCTGCTTCTTTGTTGAATCCTGATGCGAAAAATATCATGGATTTGGGTTGTGGCGGCGGAAACTATGCGGTGAAAGTAGCTTCTTTGCTTCCTGATGTGGATTGTACGCTGGTTGACATCAGCGCCAATATGCTTGAAAGGGCAGTGGAGCGCATCGGCGAAATCATTTCAGGAAAAGTTAAGGCATTGCATGGCGATTACCGCGAACTTGATTTAGGCGAAAACCAATACGATGTGATCACAGCTGGAACCACGCTTCATCACTTGCGTAGCGATGAGGAATGGGAGCTGGTATTCAGTAAAGTTTATAAGGCCCTGAAACCCGGCGGAACCTTCTGGATTAACGATATTGTTATAGGCGAGACTGACGAGATTACCCAAATGATGCTTGACGGCTGGGTGAGTATGCTGCAAAAACAAGTCTCTCCGGAAGAAGTTGATATGTATCTCAACCGGTACGAATCGGAAGATACACCGCGCACTTTGTCGTATCAGCTTGGTTTAATGAAACAAGTTGGCTTTCAGGAGACGTTTGTTTTGCACAAACATTTTAATTTTGCAGCCTTCGGCGCAAGGAAATAATAAAACCAAAAATATGAAGTTAAAATTAGCTGTTCTTCCCGGCGACGGGATCGGTCCTGAGATTGTTGATCAGGCCATGAAAGTTGTGAAGGCCGTTGCCGCCAAGTTCAACCACGAACTGGAATACGAATATGCGCTGACCGGCGCCTGCGCTATCGACGAGTTGGGCGCTCCATATCCCGATTCAACCCATGAATTGTGTATGAATGCGGATGCCGTTTTGTTTGGCGCCATTGGCGATCCCAAATACGATAACAACCCGAAAGCTCCTGTTCGCCCTGAACAAGGTTTGTTGCTGATGCGCAAAAAGTTGGGTTTGTATGCCAACATTCGTCCGGTGGTAACTTTCCCGTCGTTGTTGCACAAATCGCCGCTGCGTCGCGAGCTGATTGAAGGTGCCGATTTCGTGGCTATCCGCGAACTAACCGGAGGTATTTACTTTGGCGAAAAAGGCCGCAAAGACGAAGGCAACACTGCTTTCGACGTGTGTGTGTATACCCGTCCTGAAGTGGAACGCATCCTGAAACTAGGTTACGAATATGCCATGAAACGCAACAAAAAACTGACTGTGGTTGACAAAGCCAACGTGTTGGAAAGCTCGCGTTTGTGGAGAGAAATTGCTCAGGAAATGGCCCCATCGTATCCTGACGTAACCACCGAATACATGTTTGTTGACAATGCCGCCATGCAAATCATTCAGTGGCCGAAAAACTTCGACGTGATGGTTACTGAAAATATGTTCGGCGATATTTTGACCGACGAAGCTTCTGTAATTACCGGATCACTTGGTTTGTCGCCATCGGCTTCAATTGGCATTCATACCTCGGTATTCGAGCCTATCCACGGTTCGTATCCGCAGGCTGCCGGTAAAAACATCGCCAACCCTGTTGCCACCATTTTGTCGGCTGCCATGATGTTCGAATATGCATTCAACCTGATGGAAGAAGGCGCTATTATCCGCAAAGCGGTTGATGCTTCGTTGGATGCCAAAGTGGTAACTGTCGATATATCCAGCGAAAAACCATATTCCACTTCCGAAGTGGGTGACTGGATTGCCGAATGGGTTAGTAAAAATTAAGATTTTCTGAAATGATACAGAAAGGCTCTTTGCGCAGGCAGGGAGCCTTTTTGATTTAAATTTTCTGGATTTCTGAAATCCAATTGATTATATCTGCTTTTAGAGATAAAAATGGTTGGTTCTATTATCAGATATGCAGTTCAAATGATGTTTATTATTATGGATTCCCTAATTAGCTCCAAATCCTTAATAATGTAATTGATTATTGGTTTGAATTCATCAAGATTAGCAGATCGTGATTCCCAATTAAGATTTGTATGAATTTTTCTTAATAATGTGATATGTAGTGCTTCAAATGAAACATAGAACTCATGAATTAATTGCTTAAAGATAGGATCATCCTTGTCAATTTTAGACTTTCTAATTATGAAATCTAAAAAAACAAATGTTTGAATTATAGAAACCTTAATCTTTTGATTATTATTTTTCATCCAAATGTTGAAATGTACACTTTGGGGATTAATTTCTTTTTCTAATGTATTATCAGAAATTAATGAATTCCAGTAACTATCAATTTTGGGAATAGTTCTTTCTATATAACCTATATTGTCTTTTTTTATAATCTCATCAAACTGTTTTTGAATAGAATCTGATTGGATTTTATTTGCACTAACTTGAGCTTTGAGTGCTAAAAATACCAAATACGCACCAAGCAATCCAGAAATTGGTGCAGTAATACCGCCAATTGTGTCTCCAATTGGTCCAGTATTTAAGAAAGAAATTATTCCTATTTCTCGCGTTAACAACCACGGTAAGCCGAGCATCAAAATAATACCAATTCCTAGAGCTATTTTGGCGTATTGAGTTTCTTTAAACATAGAGTTTGATCCACTTTGTATATTTTTCATAAAAAGTGTTTTTCCAAACTTAGTGATTTTGCTTTTGGTGAACAATATTCCGCTTAAAGAATATAGTACCTGTTGATATTTCCAGCGAAAAGCCTTACTCAACTTCCGAAGTAGGCGACTGGATTGCTGAATGGGTGAGTAAAAACTAAGAGTGATGCGGTTTTAAACCGCATTATCTTTTTATGAAAATACGGCGATTAGAAATCGCCGCACCCAGGAAAGGCTCTTTGCGCAGGCAGGGAGCCTTTTTTGTTCGATTAGAGTACTTGAATTTGATTGGCTAATGCCCAATTGCTGGTCCATGAATTGCTCCGGGTAAAGCTGTGCCCGAACTTTGCGCCGTTGCTTCAGGAGAAAAGTTGACTTCGTGTGTTCCATCTGGCAAATACTTCACTGTTGGCGGAACTTTCTTCAGATTAAAAAGGTCGTAACTCTTTTTCAGGTCGGCCCATAGGCTCACTTTATCCTTGTTTTTGCTGTAGCCGGTTATTAACCGGCTGTAGGTCTTGTCTTCCAGTCGAGCCGGGTAAATGGTGATGTCAATCTCTTGCTGACCGGCATTGTACGCTTCGATGCAGTATACAAAAAGCTCTTTTATTTTTTCGTCGGTGATAGCAATGCAGCCGGACGATTCGCAATTTCCATGAATGTAGATGAGGTTTCCCAAATGTCCTTTGACCCCCCGAACACTGTCTGATGGATTCGGGTAGTTGATTTTCATTGACAGATAATATTTGCTGTACGGGTTCAGTTCGTTGATGTGGTAAAAACCTTCCGGCACCTGCAAATCGTATGAACGCCTTTTGGGGCCGATATCTCCGGAAATTTCACAAATTGGGATTTCTTTAATTAGTATGTAAGTTGAGTCGCAAATGTTCTTTCCCCAGATTTCAACTTTCTTTTCGGTTTTGAATGCACGCAGGTAAATCCGCAGACTGTCGCGTGACAGTGAGCGTTCCGACAAGGTTTTAATGACGGCTTTTTCTTTTGAAGAGTAGGCTTCTCTGACTCGTGTGTAATTCAACTGTTTCTCGCGAAATGTGCCCGGAGGCGTTTCAAATAGCAGCGAAATCAGGGTGAAAATAACTAACAAAAATCTCATAGGCGATCCAAAAAACTTGGGCAAAAATAGCTTAAAACATTTAAAGCAGTTGACGCTTCTCGTTGGTTTTTGTTGCAAAAGAACATTTGCATGATCAAATTTGAATGCAGCTTAGCGTTTGGTCTGGTTCTCAAATGAAGACAGAACGGGCTTTAGTGCTGGTTTAGTATATCGAGATTTGATACTTTTACCAACTCAAAATTTACGGTTATGGACTATATTTTTGAACTGTCTTTTAAGGTACGCGACTACGAATGCGATTTGCAGGGAATTGTAAATAACGCGGTTTACCAAAACTATTTGGAACATACACGCCACGAATTTTTGGAACATGTAGGCCTGAATTTCGCTCAGATGCACAACGAGGGCATTGATGCGGTAGTGATTCGCGTGGAGATTGATTACAAAGCACCGCTGAAAAGTGGTGATCAGTTTGTTTGCCGGGTAAATGTGGCGCGCGAAGGCAATCTGAAGTTTGTTTTCCTGCAGGACATTTATCGTTCTTCCGATCAGAAATTAATGGTAAGAGGAAAAGTAACTGCGGTTTGCGTGAATAATCAGACTGGTCGGCCGGTTGCGCCCAAAGAACTGGTTGAGGTATTTGACAAATACACCAAATAAACTTATTTTTGCAGCACTAAAACCCTTGGATGTTTAATTTGATTTTGGACATTGTGAAGTAAATAACTTCGGATTTATTTAGTCTGAAGTTATCCCTTTGTAAACTCAAGCCATTTCTGGTTGGAGTTGTTTTCACGTCTTTATTTTTTATACAACTGCCTGTAGAATGAGTTCTTGGGCAGTCTTTATCATTTTAATATTTAAACATCATGAGTAATACAGATAATACATCCATACACGAATTCGACTTTAGTTTAATCTGCGCATATTTTTCAAGTACCGAACGGCAGGGGCCCGGAAGTCCCGAAGTGACCTTGAAAGCGCTGAGTTTCATCGACAACCTGAGCGCTGAATCGCGCATTGTTGATTTGGGCTGCGGAACCGGTGGGCAAACAATGATTTTGGCACAAAACGCTCCCGGGCAGATTACCGGTATCGACTTGTTTCCCGATTTTATCAGGCTGTTCAATCAAAATGCTGAACGACTGAACCTTCAGGAGCGAGTGAAAGGCGAAAATGGTTCGATGGACAAGCTTTCGTTTCAGGAGGAAGAACTCGACCTGATTTGGTCGGAGGGCGCTATTTACAACATCGGTTTTGAGCATGGCCTCACTGAATGGCGACGTTTTCTGAAAACAGGCGGTTATGTGGCAGTTACTGAAGCATCGTGGTTTACTGATGAACGCCCTGAAGAAATAGAGAAGTTCTGGTTGGACGCTTATCCCGAAATTGACACCATACCGAATAAGGTAGCCCAAATGCAAAAAGCAGGTTATATTCCGGTGGCATCGTTTATTTTGCCCGAAAACTGCTGGACGGAGCATTACCATATTCCTCAAGAAGCTGTTCAGGAAGCTTTTCTGAAAAAGTATGCTGGCAATAAAATGGCCGAGGAATTTATCGGTTTTCAGCGCTATGAAGCTGAATTGTATTCCAAATACAAGGCGTACTATGGCTACGTATTCTATATAGGAAAGAAGATTTAGTCTTTATTTTACTGATCCGGTGGCTCAAAGTCATCGGATCAGTATTCAAAAAAGGCCCTTCACGCGAATGAAGAGCCTTGGTGGTGGATGGACCGAATCAATCAATCCGGTTTATTTTATCCGTTTATGCAAACTCCTGTTCCGGAGCCATTACCGTTTTGGTTACTTCCGCCACGATTGCCGTTCCCGTTGCCCTTTCCGGAGTTACCTTTCCCTTTGCCATTACTATTTTTATTTCCATTTCCATTCATGTTCCCATTTCCCTTTCCGGTTTCCATTGGAGTGGTAACTATTTGTGTATAGGTTTCAGTGCTTAGAACAGTTGGTGTATACTCGATCTGATAAGTGGCCAGAGTTGATGCGAATGCCCGCAGGTGATTGCGCGAGCCGCGTAGCAAATTGCCATATATCTGGAGCAATGCACTGTTTGAAGTTGCGGCCATCAGTTTTTCCAAGTCTGCAATGTCGGTTTCTTCGATTAATGCTCCTACTTTAAGGGATTCGGTGAGCGAAACTTTTCCAGCAGCAACTAGCTTTTCGTATAAAACTGCCAGATCAGGATTTGTGAAAGTGCCTTCAACACTGGTTGACGGATCGGTGAGTTTGTAGCTCGAAATCAAATATCCGATGGCGTTGTAGTGATTCGTTTCACTCGAAGCGATGTTGTCGAAAATAGCCAGATCGGTTGTTTGGCCAAACACCACATATACATCGTGCGCCATTTTTTCTTCCTCACGCATAAGTAAAATTCCGGCCTCTTCTCCTGAAACTAATTCCGGGAAATCGGTTATTACAGGAATACTTGCTGATTTCTCGAAGTATTCGTCATCAACTACAGGCGAGTTGTTGCAGGATGTGAATCCCAGACTGGCTGTTGTAATTAGCAATACAGCGATAAACATGTTTTTTGTTTTCATTTTGTTTTTTTTGAGTGATTTTAATTTGATTGTTATGATTGCGACAGGTTCCTGTTCCGGAACGCTGCCCTTTGGGCCCGTTAGAATTGCCACGCGACTTGCCGCATGTGCCTTTGCCCTGAACTTGTCGTTTCCCTTTACCCTGACTGCAGCTCAATTGTTGGGCTTGCTGTTCAGGGGTGAGTATTGAGTTTAGTTCGTTGCGATACTTTTGATTTACAGTATTCATTTCTTCGCGAATCTGATTTTTTACGGTCCAGTCGGTAGTATTTTGCCGGTTTTGGCGAAGTTGATCCATCGTTTTTTGATGGTCGGTCTGAAGGGCGCTAATTTTTTCTTTTTGCCCATCAGTCAGGTTCGAAATCTGGTTAATGCAAATGCCGCGGTTGTTGTTACGACCCGGATTGTTACCGGTAAAAGCGGTTGTTGTGAGTACGGTTAGGACAATAAGGAGTCCTGCAAACCGTTTCGTACGATTTGTATTCATGATTTTTCTATTTAAAATTGATTATTTGTTGCGGCCTCTTCCGCGCTGGTACCCGGGCTGCGGCAGGTTGACCTGATTTTCTTTATTTAGCATCGACTGAAAAATCGAATGCAATTTTGTCTGTTGTTCAGGAGTGCAAATTTCTCTCATACTGAGGTAGAACGTTGAGGTAACTTCTTTTAATTCGCGGTGGTTGTTTCCTATTTCAGTAGCGAGCTGCCTCAGTTTTAGTGTATCGGGATTGGGGGCTCCGAGTTCATCAATCATACTTTTTCTCAAAACAGCGAGCTTCTCTTCGATAGTACGGGCCGAACGGTTGAATGAACGGTTTATTTCGCGGAAGCTGTTGGTTTGGTTATCATCAAGATTGAGTTGGTCGCGAAAATATCGAGTGCGTTGTTCGCCTGGTACAGCCGACTGTTCGTTATTAGTCACCTCTGTTTTTTTCTGTTCGACAATACGGTGATAGTAATATGAACCGATAGTCGATAGATTGGTTGCTATCAGGATGATGATCAGCCCAATCAATATTCGGTGTTTGGTGTTTGGGTTCATTGCTGATTGAGTAAAAAGGTTTCAATAGGCTCAGCTTCAAAATCATTCATTAGCAACAAGTTATTTTCTGCTGAATTTGCTGCAGGAGCAGATGTATGAGTCCCCACGTAAATACCTCCGGCAATTGACGCCGCAAGTAAAATGGTAAATGCTGCTGTTTGCATCCAAACCGGAATGAATGCCGGCGCCGATTTGTAATTCTCGTCGAAACGTGCTGATAGACGTGTATAGAAATAGGGCGATACTTCCGGTCTTTTTTCATCGTCGATGAGCTGCAACTGCTGTTTCATCATTTCTGCAAACTGGCGGCAGTCAGCACAAGTGTCGATGTGGCGCCCAATGGCTTCCATTCTTTCGTCACTCAGCTCGTGGCCAAGGTAAAAGATCAGGTCGTTATGGATTTGCTTGCAGTTCATTTTTTTATTCGTTTTAATGGTTTGACACTTTCTGTTTTAAAAACTTGCGTTTCAAATGCACTTTTTTTTGTAGCACTCATAGAGTTGGTCCTGTAAATTCTTTTTAGCGCGGTGAATCAATGATTCTACAGATGCCAGAGAAAGTTCCATGATTTCAGCGACCTGCTGGTATGAGAGATCTTCATATTTATTCAGGGTAAAAGCTGTTCGTTGTCGTTCAGGTAAATTGTCGATGGCTTTGTGCAACATGTCGCGTCGTTGTTGATCCTTTATTTCATTGTCGGGCTGGTCATTCCTGTTTTCTGAAATTTCCCTTGAATGATTCCGTCCTCCGGAAAATGTTTCTTCCAGACTTTGCCAGAAGCGTTTTCTTCGGTTGGCTCTCATAAAATTCAACGAACGGTTTACAGCAATACGGTATAGCCAGGTCGATAAACGTGCATCGCCTCTGAATTGATCCGTATTTCGAAAGACTTCCAGAAAAACTTCCTGTGCCAAATCTTCGGCATCCGGCTGATTATGCACAATTCCCAGGCAGGTATTGACCACCATCTTTTGATAGTATTCGACCAGCGTGCGAAATGCCTGCCGGTCGGCCATCTGTATGCCTTTTATCAGTTCCGATTCGTCCATTCTGAAATTTTCAGTTCTCGTTTAGGAGATTTGACACCTAAAGATCAGAAAACTTGCACGGAGAATCAAAAAATATTTTTCAGGAAGATTTAACTGAATGAACTTAATGCCTTGGATTTTTTTACATAGGCCTGTGTCCATGGGCAGTGAGCAAGGCATTTCAGACAAAGTGTGCACGAAAATACATCGACCAGTTCATCGCGTGGAGTGATTTTACTCCAATTGGTCCCGGTTAGCGCATCTTCGGGGCAAACGGCACGGCAAATTTCGCAACTCCCGCATTTGGGCTTCATTTCATTATTTTGGATGGTTTGCAGCGGGACATTGGTCAAAACACTGCACATGCAAAATGCACACGCAAACTCGTCGGTAACCAGCAGGCTGTGTTTGCCTATCCATCCTAATCCCGCCATTGCTCCAATGGTTTTATGCGGTAAAACCGATGTTTTTGTTTTGGGATCATAATTTCCTGTTGTGTAAAGGTTGTTTTCCGATTGCGAATACGACGGATAACCCTGATCGTTGAGGTAGGCAGCAATAAAATCGGCCAGTTGGTCTGCCCGGGCTTCTTTCAAATGAAACTCGTCCTGATCGGTTTGCCCGTTGCGAATCATATCTTTAATGTAGTTGGGCGTTGACGCAATTTGTCGTAGGTATTCAGGTGATAGAGCAATACCCAGTAATATCGCCCGGCTGAAACCTTTATTCTGTTCTTCAGGCAGTCCCGAAATATCAACAAAATGTACAAAATCGGCGCCTAGCTGACACAATTTTTCGCGGATTTCAGATTCAGGCAACATGATTTTGGATGTTCAGAAAGTTAACTAGGCCAAAGTTATGTTTTTTTGATAAAAGCAGTTCCGCTTATTCCTGAATTTGGAACTCCTGTTTATTGCGAGTAATTCTGGTTGTAAAAACCAATCACTTTCAGACGGAAAAATGCCAGTCCAGCCACACAAACCACTGCACTGATAAGGAACAGCGCTGAAATTGAAATATATTGGGCGATCAATCCGGAAATCATCATTCCGAGTCCCATTCCGAGGTCCAACGCAGTATAAAGTGTTGAATTGGCAGCTCCCCGGTTACCATTATTCGCCAAATTGTTGACAATTGTTTGAAATGTCGGGAAGACCACACCGATGCCAAATCCAATGATCAGCGCAGAAATGTAAAATCCGGCTGCATTTCGAACCAGTGCTAGCAGTGGGAATCCAACGATCATCAGGATGAGGCAGAATGTTAGGATGCCAAGAGGTCCCTTCCTATCGAAGGTTTTTCCGGAAGTTAACCTGGAAGTGGCAATTCCAACAGCAAAAATCAGGAAGAAAAGCGAGGTATTTTCAATGCCAATTTCACGTCCGAACAGGGCGATGAACGAGAGTAACCCGCCGTATGTCGTCATAATAACCATCAGATTGATTGATGGCAGAATCGATTTTTTGTGAAACAGGTTTTCAATACTGAATTCGATATCGCGTTGGGCGGTCAGCTTTTTTGGGAGCCTGATTAAATAGGCCATGAAGAGGCTTGCCAGGCTGATGAACAAGGCCGAAATAAACAGCTCCGAATATCCGCCGTGGTGAATAATGAAAGCGCCGACGATTGGCCCGACCGACATACCCATGGTGGTCGATAGTGCGAAGTAACCAATGCCTTCACCACGTTGAGCCGTTGGAATAATGTCAACAGCAATGGTCGAGCCCGAAATGGTAGTGACTCCCCAGGTTAATCCCTGAGCAAACCTTAGGGCGATAAGCGCAACTATACTGAATGCAACCAGGTATCCGGCAAATAAACTGGTGTAGAAAATAAGTGCAAGCAAAAAAACAGTACGGCGACCGAATTTGTCGAGTGCAAACCCGGAAAACGGACGGATCATTACCGAGGCAATGGTATAAGCCGCCAAAACAATGCCCACCTGCGATTTTCCGGCATGGAGCTCGTTCACCAGATACACCGGCAGTGCCGAAATAAGCGCATAATAGGTGATGCACATGAAGAAGTTCGACAATGTCAGGAGCATAAAATCCCGGTTCCACATTTTCTCGTACATAGTCCTGAACATTTAAATTTACGCGGCAAAGTTAGTTTCATTGAATTGTTGGCTTTAATCTTTGCCTGATTGATTTAACAACAAACTAATGTTGGCATGGTTGAAATTGTTTAATTGTAAACTTTGCATGAATGAAACCTGTTTTAGTAACTAAAATCCTGACAATTGAATTTTAGAGGATAATTTTGTCCCGCGATCAGAAAATTGAAAACAACCATGTCAGACCATAAATCCTATTATCCAACCCTGCGCAACATCACGCTTGCACAGTTAAACCTGAATACCATTGTTGAAACCACTCCGCTTCAGCGAAATAATAACCTGTCGAACCGTTACGGTGCTAATGTTTTCCTGAAAAGAGAAGATTTGCAGGTGGTGCGCTCCTACAAAATTCGTGGAGCCTACAATAAAATATCGGGACTAACCGACGAAGAACGAGATAGAGGCGTGGTGTGCGCCAGCGCCGGAAACCATGCTCAGGGCGTGGCCTATTCGTGTCAGTTGCTCGGAATTAAGGGGAAGATTTACATGCCAACAACCACGCCGAAACAAAAAATTACTCAGGTTAAAATGTTCGGAAAAGATAAAATTGAAGTGGTTTTGGTGGGCGATACTTACGATGCTGCTTCGGATGCTGCTCACCGGGATGCTTTGGAAACCGGAATGGTATATATCCATCCGTTCGATGATCCGCAGATTATCGAGGGGCAGGCCACTTCTGGAGTAGAAATTTTACAGGATTTTAACGGGCATCTTGATTATCTGTTTTTACCCATTGGCGGTGGCGGTTTGGCTGCGGGGGTAGGAGCGTATTTCAAACAAATTAGTCCCGAAACTAAAATTATAGGCGTTGAACCGGCTGGTGCTTCATCGATGAAAGCAAGTCTGGAAAAAGGAGAAGTTACTCCGCTGAAAGAAATTGATAAGTTTGTTGATGGCGCGGCTGTACAGCGGGTGGGAGATCTCACGTTTAAAGTTTGTCAACAGGTCATCGATGATATTATAACGGTACCCGAAGGAAAAGTATGCACAACCATTCTGGAGTTATACAATCAGGATGCCATTGTGGTGGAACCAGCCGGGGCATTGGCTATTGCTGCACTCGATTTTTATAAAGAGCAAATCGAAGGTAAAAACGTGGTGTGTATGGTTTCGGGTAGCAACAACGACATTACCCGCACCGAAGAAATCAAAGAACGCTCCTTACTTTACGAAGGGCTGAAACACTATTTCATTGTACGCTTTCCGCAGCGGGCGGGTGCTTTGCGCGACTTTGTGGATAAAGTACTCGGCCCGAACGACGACATTACGATGTTCGAGTACTCCAAGAAAACCAACCGGGAGCAAGGTCCGGCACTAATCGGTATTGAACTTCAGGATAAGGAAGACTACACCGGACTCGTGCAACGATTGGAAGAAAACGGGTTTGTTTTTGAATACATCAACGACCGTCCCGATTTGTTCCAGTTGCTAATTTGATCTTTGGCTGAATTTGATGGTTTTTTGTAGAAACTGACATGTTTTTATTAATTTTGATTCTGTATCAAAACTGAAATTGTCATGTCGAAAACAAAGCACATTGTCATTCTGGTTCCCACAAATGTTTCCATACTCGATGTTGCCGGTCCGCTGGATGTTTTTACCAAAGCTAAAGACTGCATCCGGGAGAATGATCCGGCAATGAACGAAACTTACACTACGCATGTTTTGTCGTTCGATTCATTGATTCAGGTGAATACATCGTCGGGCTTGCCAATTATAACCGAGGGTGGAATTGAGACAGTTAATTATGAAATTGATACGATTTTAGTTGCCGGTAATTCTACCCTGAAAGTTATTCCTCAAAGTTTGCTCGACTGGCTGAAAGATAAAACCGATAAGGTCCGTCGTATGGGTTCAATTTGTGCCGGAGCGTTTGTTTTGGCCAAAGCCGGAATACTGAACGGGCGAAGGGCTACAACCCACTGGATGGTGTGCGACAAACTGGCAAAACTTTATCCGGAGGTAAAAGTTGAAACGGATCCAATTTTTGTGAAAGACGGAAACGTTTATACTTCGGCAGGCATTTCTACGGGAATGGATTTATCGCTGGCTATGGTCGAAGAAGATTTTGGCCGCGATATGGCCGTGGCAGTTGCCCGCCGCTTAGTTTTATTCCTGAAACGACCTGGGAATCAATCTCAGTTTAGCAATATTTTGAATTACCAGAGTGTTGATTATGAGCCAATCAAAGAAATTCAGGATTGGATTGTTGACCATTTGGATGATGACTTAACTGTTGAAATGCTGGCTGAGAAAGCAATGATGAGTCCGCGTAATTTCGCACGTGTGTTTTTGCGCGAAACAGGCATCACACCTGCAAAATATATCGAAAAACTTAGGCTTGAAACCGCTCGCCGTCGCCTCGAAGAAACTCGCCTGACATTGGATGAAATTTCGACCGAATGCGGTGTTGGAAATGCTGATGGACTTCGCCGTCTGTTTCTGCGCCATATGAAAACCACGCCGAGCGACTACCGTAAAAGCTTTGCAACCGCTTTCGCCTGAAAATAAAATAGTCAGGGCTTGACTTCAAATCAAACCCTGACCAGACCATTAAATTGATCTTCTTATATTTTTACTATCGCCATTTGGGTTCATGCGGAATTCTGGTTCCATCGCCGGTAGTATATTCTTCCAGTGAATTTTCTTTTGATTGAACCACAATATAGATCATCTCCTCGTCAGACGCATTGCAAATCCCTCTGATCCCCTGAGGTGCAATCCGGATGATACTTCCTTCTTTTATTTTAAAACAATCATCATCAACCTGGAAAAATCCGGAACCTTTCAGTATGATATAAGTTTCCTCATTCTTTTTGTGTAAGTGAAAATAAGGTTGTTCAGAATGTGGTTTCAGTGAATTAAATGAGATTTCAGTACCCGTAGAGCTGGTAACATCTTTCAGGAATACTTTGCCCTCAATATTCTTTTTATTGATAGGGTGAATTAACGAATAGTCGCGAACCTCGTTTAATTCGCCAAGGTCTATTGCCTCGTAATTAGAGTTCTTTGATATAATTTCTATCTTTTTCATCTGTATAAATTTTTGTTTGTCATTTTACAATTTTGGTATTGCGTATTCTTTTTGAATATCAAACATACAGATGGAATAGCCATTTATACATTCCTATTTCGTGCGATTTTTTAGTACATATGGCTATTTCATGCAGATGAGTTTTGTAAATTTTTACAGTTTACCGAAATATTCGGCAGTGCGTACCATCTGAGATACGAACGACATTTCGTTGTCGTACCACGAAACGGTTTTTACCAGTTGTTTGTCGCCAGCAGTTACAATTTTTGTTTGTGTTGCATCGAACAGCGAACCAAAATTTATTCCAATCACATCGCCCGAAACAATCGGGTCTTCGGTATAACCATACGACTCGTTGGCTGCCGATTTCATTGAGGCGTTAATTTCCTCAACTGTTACCTGTTTTTCCAGAATAGTGAACAACTCAACAACCGAACCGGCATTGACCGGTACACGTTGCGACGAGCCGTCGAGTTTGCCTTTCAGTTCAGGAATAACAAGCCCAATGGCTTTTGCAGCTCCGGTAGTGTAGGGAACAATGTTGTCGGCTGCAGCGCGTGACTTGCGGTAGTTTACCTTTGGGTCGGGCGTGTCCATCAGCGGTTGCGAGTTGGTGTAGGCATGAATGGTGGTCATTTGTCCGGTGACAATTCCAAACTGATCGTTCAGTACTTTGGCCATTGGCGCCAGACAGTTGGTAGTACACGATGCACAGCTAATCAGTTGATCCGTAGCATCCAAAATCTGGTGGTTCACATTATAAACAACAGTTTTCACATCTTTATCCGATGGGGCAGAGATAATAACCTTTTTTGCTCCGGCTGTTAAATGTGCCGATGCTTTTTCCTTAGATTCAAAAATTCCGGTACACTCTAACACCAGATCAACCTCGTGTTTGGCCCACGGTAAGTTTTTCGGGTCGCGTTCGGCATACACTGTGATTGCTTTTCCGTTGACCACCAGCGCATTTTCGGTGTGGCTGATGTTCGCGTTGAATGTTCCCTGTACCGAGTCGTATTTCAGCAGGTAGGCCAATATCGACGGTGCACTTAAATCGTTGATGGCAACTACTTCCAACTGATTGTTTTTTGTGATTTCGCGGAAAGCCAGACGCCCTATCCGGCCAAATCCATTGATTGCAACTTTGATCATAGCTTTGAGATTTTAATGTGAATGAATTGTTTCATTGTTTTCAATGGCAAAGTTAGGGTATGGATTTGATGTCTGAAATGACAATTTTCCGTCAATTTCTGCCAGACAAGTTCATTCCTGAAAATACGTTTTATGCTCCGGAAGCATTGACATCTATTATCACGACAATATTCTTCAGATTGCAGGACACCAAAGGATGCCCGTTCCTTTCCAATTTCTTTCCTTTGTATGTAATTTCAGAAACTATATTAAATGAATAAATCAATGGATAATCAATCTCCTTTTTCAAACTATCCGGGCAAACAGGAGTTGCTCGAACAACGTGGCGCCGATACTCAGGTTTTGCTGGTCAACGGCCATTTTCACACGCCATTCTCATTCAGCGCTTTTACCGAAATTGAGCAGGCTTTTAAAATGGCTAAGGCAGAAGGCGTTCAGGTGTTGGGCGTGAACGATTTCTATACCACCGACGGCTATTTCGAATTTGCTGAACTGGCCACCAAATACAAAATCTTTCCGTTGTTCAACATCGAATTTATGGCTTTGCAGCGCGATTTGCAGGAAGCAGGCGTTCGGGTAAACGATCCGGCCAACCCCGGACGTACCTACATGAGCGGCAAAGGTTTAAGCCATCCGTTTAAAATTGGTACCGAAGCATTGACTTTGCTTCAACAGGTTCAGCACGAAAGCAACGTGCAAACCGCTGAAATGGTGAATAAACTGAATTCTTTCCTGACTGAACTGAGTGCCGGAATTAGTTTCAGTTTTGATGAGTTGAAAGTCAAATATGCCAAAAATATGCTGCGCGAACGCCACATTGGTAAGGCTTTGCGCATTGCTATCGACGAAAAATTTACGTCTGAAGAAGATAAAAAAGCATTTTACCTGAACGTATTTTCCGGTAAAGAAGTGAAATCGAAACTCGACGATGTGGCCGGACTGGAAAACGAGATTCGTGGAAACCTGCTGAAGGCTGGTGGCAAAGCATTTGTGGCCGAAGACCCGAAAGCTTTCCTGAGTCTCGATGAGGTGAAACAGGTCATTATCAGTGCCGGAGGTATTCCTTGTTACCCAGTGTTGCTCGACGACCCGAAAGGCGTTTGCACCGACTTTGAAGCAGATGCTGAAAAACTCTATCATATGCTCGTCGATCGTAACATCTTCAGCATTGAACTGATCCCCGGAAGGAACGATTTCAATATCCTGAAGAAATTCGTGCAGTTCTTCCGCTCGAAAAACTTCCTGGTTTCGTTTGGTACCGAACACAATACGCCGCAGCTCGACCCTGTAAAAGTAAGCTGTCGCAACGGTGTTGAACTCGACGAAGAACTGAATCAGATTGGCTACGAAGGTGCCTGCATTATCGCCGCTCATCAGTATCTGTTGGCTAAAGGCGAAGAAGGCTTCCTCCGCCCCGACGGCTCCGGCAAAACGGCCGAATACGATTCATTCGTTGAATTGGGGCAGGCGGTAATCGAAAAATTCATTCATGCGTAAAGACGCGATGCATCGCGTCTCTACCAAGAACAACAAAATAATATATCATGAAACCCGAAATTCAACAATTAATCGAAATATCGCAGTATTACGGCAAACAGAACGATTTTGTGATTGCCGGCGGAGGAAACACCTCGTTCAAAGATGAAAATCACCTGTATGTGAAAGCCAGCGGACACAGTCTGGGCACCATTGGCGAGGATGGTTTTGCGCAGCTCGATCGCAAAGCACTTCAGAAAATAGCCGCGAAGACCTATTCCGACGATGTGATGGAGCGCGAAAACCAGATCAAAAACGACCTGCTGAAAGCCCGGGTTTATCCTGAAAAAGGACAGCGCCCTTCGGTCGAAACTTCGCTGCACGACTTGCTGGCCTATCGCTTTGTGGTGCACACGCACAGCACCAAGGTAAACGGACTGATGTGCAGTACCAACGCCGAACGCCTGACAACCGTGTTATTTGGTAATTCGGTGGTGTATGTGCCGTATGTCGATCCGGGCTACATCCTGTTCAAGGAAGTGGAAAGCCGCGTCAATGCTTACAAAGCGCGCACCGGCAATGAACCCAAAATCATCCTGCTGCAAAATCATGGCATTTTCGTAGCTGCCGACAGCATCGAAGAAATCCGCGCAATTTATACCGATGTGATCAGCATTCTGGATGGCGCTATTGGCGAAGTTGAGCCATCCGTCAGTTTGCCAATCGATCCGGTGGCTGCCAAAATTATTCCGGCTATTCGCATGATGCTCTCCGGAAATGGCCTGAAAACGCTGAAGGTGGTGAATAATTCGTACTACGAACGATTCCTTTCTTCTGAAAGTGAATTCCAGAAAATCGCTCTGCCGTTTATTCCCGATGGCATCGTGTATTGTAACTCATCATTCATTTATGCTGAATATACCGGCGACGTTGATGCTTTGCTGAATGATCTTTCCGAAAAAATAAAAACATACACCGAAACGCAGCCCAAAACGCCGAAGATCATTTGCATCAAAGGAATCGGCTGTATTCTGGCTAATGACAACGCGCAGGCTGTTGCAACCTTGGAAGAAGTGATGATGGACACTTGTTTGGTCAGCTTGTATTCCGAAAAATTTGGAGGTCAAAGTCCGATGACGGCGGCACAGGTTCAGTTTATCGATACCTGGGAAGTGGAACAATACCGCAGCGCTATTGCGATGGGATCAACCGCTGGCCGTGTCGACAAGAAAATTGCCATCGTTACGGGCGGAGCTCAGGGGTTCGGTGCCGGAATCGTTGAAGATTTGATGGCCAACGGAGCCAACGTGGTGATTGCCGACCTGAACGAAGAACTGGGTCAGAAATTTGCCGCATCGCTCAATACCGGAAAACGCAAAAACAAAGCGCACTTCGTGAAAGCCGATGTGTCGAATGCTGCTTCAGTGGAAAACCTGGTTTTCGAAACGGTTTGCGAGTTTGGCGGACTCGATGTGTTCATCAGCAATGCCGGGATTTTACGTGCCGGCGGACTCGACGAAATGACTCCGGAAACCTTCGAACTGATGACCAAAGTAAACTATTCGGCTTACTTCCTCTGTGCCAAATATGCATCCGCGGTAATGAAACTTCAGAACAAATTCAAGCCCGGTCATTTTACCGATATCATCCAGATCAATTCTAAATCAGGATTGAAAGGTTCGAACAAAAACTTTGCTTATGCAGGTGGAAAGTTTGGCGGAATCGGTTTGACTCAGTCGTTTGCCATGGAGCTGATGCCATCGAAAATTAAGGTGAATTCTGTGTGTCCGGGTAATTTCTTTGATGGGCCGCTGTGGGCCGATCCGGAGAAAGGATTGTTTGTGCAATACCTCAAGGCAGGCAAGGTTCCGGGAGCCAAAACCATCGAAGATGTGAAACGTTTCTATGAAGCACAGGTTCCGGCTGGTCGCGGCTGCACGCCACTTGACGTGATGCGTGCTGTGTATTACATCATCGAGCAGGAATACGAAACCGGTCAGGCTGTGCCCGTAACCGGCGGACAAAATATGTTGAACTAGTAAATGAATTAAACACGGAGACACAAAGACACGGAGAACCCCCAACCCCCTAAAGGGGGCTTTGTTTGGCAGTTTCACATTTGGAATTGCGATGAAAAGTCCCCTTTAGGGGATTTAGGGGTGAAAAACTCAGTGCCACCGTGCCGCCGTGTTCAAAAAGAGAGAATATGAAAACCAAAGCAGTTCGTTTATACGGAAAAGAAGATTTGAGATTGGAGGAGTTTGAACTTCCTGCCATCACGGCCGACGAGATTCTGGCCAAAGTAGTGTCCGATAGCATTTGCATGTCATCCTATAAAGCCGCCAAACAGGCTACCGACCACAAACGTATCCCGCAGGATATCGCCGAAAACCCGATCATCATTGGTCACGAGTTTAGCGGCGAGTTGGTGGAGATTGGCGACAACTGGAAACACAAGTTCAAAGCCGGACAAAAATTCTCCATTCAGCCAGCCATTTATTACGAAGAAGGTCCGGTAGGGGTGTTGAGCGCTCCGGGCTATTCGTACCAATACATTGGCGGCGATGCCACTTATGTGATCATCCCGAAAGATGTGCTGGTTCAGGATTGTTTGCTGGCTTACGACGGACCGGGCTTTTATCCGGCTTCGCTGGCCGAGCCGCTGTCGTGCGTGATTGGCGCCATGCATGCCAACTACCACACCACGCCGGGTTCGTACGTGCACAAAATGGAAATCGTGGAGAATGGTAAAATGGCAATTCTGGCCGGAGTTGGTCCGATGGGATTGGCTGCCATCAATTACGTCATTCACCGTGCCGACCGCAAACCTGCATTGTGCGTGGTAACCGACATCGATCAGGCTCGTTTGGATCGCGCGGCTACCATTTACCCGGTTGCTGAAGCTGCCAAACGCGGCATTGAGTTGGTCTATCTGAATACCAAAATTGAAGATCCGGTTGGCAAACTGAAAGAACTTTCGGGCGGAACCGGTTACGACGATGTATTTGTATTTGCTCCGGTAGCTCCGGTGATCGAGCAGGGCGATGCCATTCTGGCGTTCGATGGCTGTCTGAATTTCTTCGCCGGTCCGTCGGATCAGAACCTTCAGGCCAAAATGAATTTCTACAATGTGCATTACGCCTACACCCATATCGTAGGTACTTCAGGCGGAAACACCGACGACATGAAAGAAGCCTTGCAGGTAATGACTGCCGGTTTGGATCCTGCCGGATTGGTAACCCACATTGGCGGCTTGAACGCTGTAGCCGAAACTACGCTTGATTTGCCACACATTCCTGGAGGAAAAAAACTGATCTATACGCACCTCGATATGCCGCTGACTGCCATTGCCGATTTTGCAGAACTGGGTAATACCGATGCCAAATTTGCTAAACTGGCCGAAATCTGCGACCGTCATCAGGGGCTTTGGTCGGTTGAGGCGGAAGAATATTTGCTCAGTCAGTTTTAGGAGTTAGAAGAACCCGAATAAATAAATAAGGCACAATGCGGATGGTGAAATCCTTCCGTTTTGTGCCTTTTCTGATTTTCAGTGGTTCCAGGTAGGGTAATCGCAGGTCTTTTCGGATTTGTAATAAAAACTTAAACGGGTACTTAATCAGCAAGGCATTCGTTTGGGATGTATCAACTAAAAAATACAGATCGATGAAATGAGTATGATTTCTGAAAACACCAATCAAAATGAATATTTTCCAATCATGCGAATTCCATGTGGCAATTAAAAAACAAAAAAATAAACACATGAAAAGAAGATTGTTTGCAATGGCTTTTATCCTTATGGCTATGACGATTGTGTCGTGCAGTGAGGATTCTAAAAGTGAGGACGATGGAGTGAGTTACGGGAGCAGCCATAATACAGGCAAGAATTGTTTGAGCTGCCACTCCAGTTTTAAACTGGCTGGGTCGGTTTACAATCAGGCGATGACTTCGGCCTATATGGGAGCAAAAGTGAAAATTATCTCGCAGGCTAACGGCGCAGGAACAGTGTTGGCAACACTTACTTCCGACAATACCGGGAATTTCCATACCAGCAGTTCCATCAGTTTTGGCAGTGGAGTTTATGTCAGCGTTGAAGGAACTTCGGGAACCGTAAAGTACATGAACTCGGCGATTACCAGCGGGGCATGTAATTCGTGCCACGGTTCGTCAACATCAAAAGTATGGACCGAATAGGGTAGATTAATGATCATTTTCTTCAGCAAAAGAAGTTGGCTGTCAGATAAATCGTCTGGTAACCAGCTTCTTCCTGTTTATTTAAGTCATATCTTAAGTCTTTTGTCGATTTGCTAAATTAGGGAGCTGCTTTTCCTGCTGCTGAAATCAGGTGTCGTATCTTTGCATCATTAAACATTAGATAATAGAAAATGATTTACATGGCCGACACAGCCGATCTGGACGAACTCCGGAAGCTGTACACATTTTTCCCGCTCGAAGGGGTAACAACAAATCCAACTATTCTGAAAAATGCCGGGTACAAACTTTCTGTTGCTGTTGAAGGCATTCAGGAATTGGTAGGCTCCGGAATGGTGCACGTGCAGATGATTTCTTCGGAAACCGATGACATGGTTCGCGAAGCTAAAAAATACCGTACTTATTTCGATTTTGGCGATAATTTCTATGCCAAAATTCCGGTAACTCCCAATGGCTACAAAGCAATGCGTATCTTGAAAGATGCCGGGATCAACGTGACTGCCACAGCTATTTTTACCCAGCAGCAGGCCTTGGTAGCCATGAAAGCCGGTGCTGATTTTGTGGCTCCATATGTTAGTCGCCTGGATAACATTTCGTCGCACGGGATTGAAGTAGTGGGCGATATTGTTGAAAACATTGCACTTTATGGTCTGAATGGAAAAGTGTTGGCGGCGAGTTTTAAAACTGTCGACCAGATTTACCGCACCAGCATGGCCGGAGCTCATTCGGCAACCATTAGCCCGGAATTGCTGCACCAGTTAATTAAACACCCGATGACCGATATCAGCGTAAGACAGTTTGAAGCTGACTCCGAAGGTTTGTACGATATCGAGTTTTGATTGTCAGGAAAACTGATTTTACTTCAGATGAAAAATCCATTTCAGAAAAAGGAATGGATTTTTTTTGTGATATCTGTTAATCTGATCTCTGAATCAGTCGGGACAATGGATTTGCTTCTTTCAGGAAGTGGCGCTTAAGCTATTTTGGGATAAAAAACAATAGCGTTTCAGCAAATTAAAAAACAGGATGACGAATGAACCAATTTTTTCTGTTGTGGAGGTAGGACTTGAAAGGGTGTATTTTTACGTTCCCATAAGGTAAGGAATATAGCCTGAAATTGTTCAGAATTGTTGATAACTGTGGTTGCTTTGTTGATAAAGTTGTTTTTCTGTTGGTTTTAGGTGGAATGAATTTACTAGTTTTGAACTGTTAAATTTTCATTAAAACAGGCATTGACAGATGAATAACCGTTGTTCCGGTTTTATCTGCCGCTTGTTATGAAGTTTGCCGGTTTCCCCTCCCAAATGCAAATTTTTTCCGTTATCTGTTTTCTGTTTCTGACATCGACAAATGGTGTGTTTTGGCTTTGAAGTGAAAAAGGGAATTGTTCAAGGCTGGAATAAATGTGAGGTGAAATAATTAATTATTGCGATATGAGAATTTTGTCGGTTTTGTTGTTTTCCATGTTGTTTATGTCGTTTAAGCCATCTGCCGAGAAAGCAGCCAACAGTACCCGCCCCGGGTTCTACATCTTCGTTGAAGATTTCACCGACCGCACCTATCACAAATTCATTGTCGAATCGAAAGATTCTGTCAATACAATCTTCAATAAGTTTTTTAACTCAGAGCTTGAATTAGGTGATGTTGATCATCCGATTACCATTTACAACGGGAAACGTAATTTCTACATTGCCCGGGTTAGTGTTTTCGAAACAACTGACGGCAAAAAGAAATTCAAAAACCTGAAGTATGCTGATGTTTACCGCAAGCGCTCGCGTTTGAAACCGGTAAGGCTTTAATTTCTTCCTGAAAATTTTTCCTTTAAATTATTCCGGTTTTTTAACCGTCTTGCTGGCTGCTTTTTTACTGATAAGGTAAACGCCTGAAAGAATCAGCGCCATGCAAAGCAGGTGCAGTAAAGTTACTTTTTCGCCGTCGAGCACGCCCCAGAGGATGGCAAAAATGGGAATGATATAAGTAACCGACGAGGCCGCCACTGCCGACGAATGCCTGATCAGACTGTTCATCAGCATTTGGGCAAAGGCGGTACCTACCATGCCCAGAGCCGCCAGTGCCAACAGATGTATTGGCCACCCTGGGGTTGATGTCGCTGTAGCCAGATCGGTGGTAAGCAAATACACCAATGCTACGGGCCCGATAAATAAAAACGACAGCGAAGTTACCTGGATGCCGGTGAGGTGCGATAGTTTCGATTTAATCTGGTTGATGCTGATGGCATAAAAACAGGTAGCCAGAACAATATAAAATGCATAACTGTTTACGGTTCCCAACCGGAAACCTTCGCCTGCCAGGATCAGCCCCGTTGCGCCCACTAGTCCGAGCAGTAATCCAGCGCCCTGCATCGTCCGAAATAAGGTTTTATGAAAAAGCAGTCCCACAATCAGCGTGAACACTGGTGTGAGTGAGTTGAGCATTCCGGCCAGCGAACTGTCGATGCGCGTTTCGGCAATCATAAACAGGAAGGCCGGGAAGAAACTTCCGATAAACCCGGCTATCAACAGGCTTGGCACATCTTTGCGTTTCAGGTTCCGGAGTTGTTGGATGGAAAGAGGCAGCAGCACCATCGATGCCAGCACGATGCGCAGTGCTCCGGCCTGCTCGGGCGTAAAACTTTTCAGACCGATTTTCATCAGAATGAACGAACTGCCCCAGATAAAGGCCAGCACCATCAGCATACTCAACTGAAACCAACGTTTTTCCCAGATCATAAAAGGCGATTTTTGAAAGCGGAAAGATAGCAGAAAATGAAAAGTAAAGAAAAGGGTTATTCGCAATCTGCAAATAACCCTTTGGTTTTATACGGTCTGAAAATGCAGGTTAGTCATCGTTGTGATCCATGTTATGATCTCCGTGATGATCATATTCCACATCTTCACACGACGAAATCTTACTCTTTATTTTCAGGTAAAGGTTAGGATTTGAGGTCGCGTTAACAATGATCTTGCCATCGGTTAATGTTGCAGCGACAAGGTCGGCCTCTGCAATACCGCTCATCAGCATGGCCAGGTTTAAATTAACCAAGGCCGAATAATCGTTGGTGCCATCAAGTGTTGTACCTTCCTTTTCAACCTCAAATTTGAAATCTTCGTTCATCGTAATTTCAATTGGAATCACTGATCCCAGAGCATTGGTGAACGATCCAGCTAAATAAAAAACAGGAACCGCAGAGTTTTGAGATTTGGCAGCCTCAATTTCCAATTTGATTTCGTCGTAAACTCCAGGGTCTAGAGTGATATCTCCAACTACCGAAGTCGCATCGAAGAGATCAACGACCTTCGATCCTCTCCATTCATAACTGACTTTGTACGAATTTTGAGCATTTTCGGTCTCTTTTCCTTCAGCCTTAAACTCAATGTGCGAGACATTCATGGTGCAAACATTCCAGGCGAATAACGGGGTTGCAAGAGTTGCCGATTTAAGGACAGCAGAGCTCTTGTTGGTAGCTTGCAATTTTACCTGCAAAGCCGACGATGAATTGGTCGTGTTCTTGTCACAGGAAAGCAATAGGACCCCTAAAAACAATAACATTACAGCACTAACTCGTTTCATAGTTTTCTTTTTTTAGTGTTTCACTTTTCGGATGGAGAATACAATTGTCTTTCGAGTCGGCTATTTTTACTAACGGGAAATCAGGTATTTTGTTTTGTCGCCCGATTCAAAAGAGCTGAAGCACTTCGGGAGCAGGCGTCAGCTTTTATACAGTTGCTTGCCGGAATACCTTACAACTTTTGTTTGTATTCTTCTGAAAAACTCAATTTGCGGTGATGTTCCGACTTGTAACTCAACGTCTGAGCGCAGTACGCACAGATCCGTATTAAGGTGAAGCAATTCTCCTACTTATCTCTAATTAATCACCAAAAAAATCAGTTTTCTGCCTATTGTTCTGAACTTTTTTTACTTTCGTGCCTTATATATGCATTTATTTAGAAAAGTAGATATGAAGAGTTCCCTTTTAATTTTTGTTTTGATCCTTGCAGCTTTTTCCGGCGCTCAGGCACAATCTGTTCAGGATGTAGACGCTCTGAAGTTTAAGGAGCAGATCGATAAAGGCAATTGTTTGCTGCTCGACGTGCGTACGCCGGGCGAATATTCTACCGGACACATTGCAGGATCAACCAATATAAATATTGCCGATCCGGAGTTTGCTTCGAAAATTAAATTGCTCGACAAATCGAAAGTATTGTTGATTTACTGTCTGTCGGGTAGCCGGAGCGATGCCGCAGGCCAGTACATGAGCCGCCAGGGATTTCAAAAGATATATACTTTGCAGCGGGGCCTGATTAACTGGAACCGTGCCGGATTATCACTCGAAACCAGCGGGCGTGCGGTAGCAAGTTCGGCAGCCACATACACCGATCAGGCATTTAGCCAGTTACTGAAAAACAATAAATTGGTGTTAGTTGATTTTAATGCCACCTGGTGCGCACCCTGCAAAGCCATGATGCCGGTTGTTGAAAAGATTTCGACCGATTTTAAAGGCAAGGCGCATGTGGCGATGGTGGACGTTGAAGCCAATAAAGCCATTTTTAATTCGCTGCAAATACAGTCGATTCCAGGATTTGTACTGTTTAAAGACGGCAAAAAAGTATGGACCTACAACGGAATTATTTCGTACACCGATTTGTCGGGCGTAATTAAAAAGTACCTCTGATACCACAAATAAGCTGAATAGAATAAGGTTGAAGGATTTCGTTCGCAAGGGCGGAGTCCTTTTTTTATTTGACACCTGCCGGAATATGATCTCACTTACTCCAAGACAATAAATCCAATGGATTTAAGATATTCAAAAGTTGAATTATAAAATTCTGGGTTTCTGGTTGGGTCTTCTTCATCTCCTTCGGGAATAACAATTACCATTCCTTGGCGAGCACGAGTGAGTAATACCCGATAAGCATTCTTTAAATATAGTTGACGCTCAGGACTATTGATATTCTGCCATTTATTCCCCCTGAAAGATTTATAATGCCAACCTTTGTTACTAAACCTGAAATCTCCATCCCACGCCACGCAAGCCCAATCTAGTTCCAATCCTTGAACATGAAATTCGGTAGCGACATCTTCCAAATAATACGAAGATCGTACATCTTCTTTGTTATCTAGAAACCAGTGAATAGGATCAATTGGTGATTTTACATCGATAGCATAAGGTTTTAATCGCTGCGCTTGCGAAGAAACGACGATGCCATAGCGCTCGCTTCCACGTGCTTTTTCTTTGAGCCATTTTTTTGCTTTAGCTAAATTGCGAGTGATGACAATGGGATAGTTGTCTTTTAGCTCTGATAGCGTTTTGCTTGCATTTATTGAATCGATATCGAGTATTTGCTTCACTAATAGCGAAACATTTTCAGCCCTGAAAGATCGCATAGAGACAGACAAATGCAACGATTCTAAATACTTGGCACAAGGACGATTCTTAATTCTTTGAAGAATATTTTTTGCATTGTATTCACTATCCGTTAATCTGTCTGATATATAGATTTTCCATTCTGGGAAAGATCTTTCTAAGGCTTCAATCCACTCACTGATACCGGCTTCTCCGGTATTGATTTCTTGTCCACCTCCAACTAAACAAACAACAACTGCCCAATCAGGATGACGATCAAGGCAAGAGATAAGGAACTCAGGCTCCGACTTATCGAAATTTGGTTTTCCTTTCTTCTCACGCATGAATTTTGCCGTTTGCGCCAACGTCCATGCTCGTTGAGCTTCATCGAAGAGTGCAACATGTTCGATTGGTGGCTTTTCATCCTTCAAGCTTTCGTCTCTAAAATGATGAACAATTTGAATGAATGCTTTTACCTCGCTTCTGGCTTCACCCTTTTTCAACTTTTTTCCTTTAATTTCTGCCCTGTTTACCCTATCGCGAGCTAGCGCTTCTTGTAAAATAGAAACTAGTGGGCCATTTCCAGAGAGGAAAACACTATAGAGTTCGTCTTCTTTATTGATGTGAGTCGTTGCTATGTTTAAGCCAACTAAAGTTTTTCCAGCACCAGGAACGCCGGTTACAAAGCAAATTGCCTTTTCTGACCTTATTTTCGATTGACGAATAATCTCAGAAATAGCTTCAGAAGTTTTACTTAGATTTATGGCACTTGCATCACTACGAGAAATATTTTCCACAGAATGATTATTATATAATGCCATTGCTGCTTCAATAATTGTTGGAGTTGGATGGTATCTTCCGTTTTGCCAATCTTTGATGTTTATAACCTCTCCTCCATCCCAGAATTCCAAAATCGATTTTATGCCATTTTTTATATCATTTGCGTTACAGCGAATTGGATTCAGAATTCTATCGTTGTGTGCAAGTATTGACGAAAAAAGATCGGAGTGCTTTGCCCCTGTTGCAATAAGAATAGGAGCAATTATTTTATTATGGCTAGTTTCGTGAAAATTTTTCAAGTCGAGCGCATAATCCATAACTTGATCAATCGCGTAACTGGGGTAGTCTTTTTCACCAACTTTAAATTCAAGAACAAAAATGATCGATTTGATGATCAACAAGACGTCAATTCGTTTGCCCATTCGGGGAATTGAATATTCAAAATAGATGGCCCCGGATTGCTCTATAAGTGTATTTTGCAGTAAATCAATCTGGTATTTCCAAGATTCCCGCTGAGTTTGTTCTAACGAAAAGTCATTGTTTGTGGACAATATTCCTAAAATTTCATTGGGAGATTGGGCGAGAAAGTTGGAGATCGTCTCTGAATAATATGAGCGGTTCATCGGTTAGTTTTATGTTTAAGCAAATATAAAAAACTTTGATTTATTCGACTCATGTTGTAGCTGTGGGTAGCTTTATTGTGCACGTCGGTCATATCCGTAGCGGTAATCGTTTCAGGCAAACGAAAAGGGTAGGGCAAAGTCGGTTTTTTACCGGGAATTCAGGAAAAACCGGAAGGTAATTATTCGTTTTGAAGCAGTAAAGGCTTGCATTGTAGTTGTTTGTATTGGTATTTGGATGATCAGCCGGTTGACAAAAACGAAGTTTTACAGCATACCCGGCGTATTCATATTTATGATTTTATTACAGTTCTTTTATTTCAATTGTGTATATATTTGCACAAAATTAAAAAGATACCAAAGATGGACAGCAGACGACTCTACGACCAGGTAATGACGATCTTCGGAACGGTAATGGTCATTTTTTACCTTGGGTTGGGTTATATCCTCCTTTTTTCAACACTATTTAGCTATATCGATGTTGCATTGAGAGCGATGTTTGCATTACCTCTTTTCCTTTATGGTATTTACCGGGCTGTAAGTTCGTACCGAAAGATTAAAGAGAATTTTTTCGACAAGGATTAAGAGAGACTTTCAATTGCCCCGAAAAAATTGATCGGTAATTTCGGTATTTGAAAACAAGTCGTCGACGTTCTAAAACTCCGGGAACAGATTGTAAATTTCGATCAGACCTATGCCAACATGAAGGGCATAAGTTTAGCTATGGGTCGTTCCCTAAAAGTTTAGTGTGTAAATGTGACGCAGTGAGAATGGGATTTGTGATATAATATTCAGTATATAAGCGATTTACGTGAAAGTGTTAAAAAACCTCATTTGAAAAGTGCGATATGGTATAATTGTTGTTAATAAATTAACAAAAGCCAGAAAAATTTTATCAAATGTTAATTTTTCTTGAACTCAACTTTAATTTTTGGAAGCTAATTGTATAGTTTTAATTCAAAAATCAAAGAGTTTCAAAAAAAAAAAATATTAAGAATGTTGGTTTTTTTTGCCCTATAACGAATTTGATTTATTATTATTGCAACGGATTTTTGAACCCTTGTTTAGTGTATAAATGAAAAAGTCAGGAACATACAAGACTACAAAGTCAATCATCATTGCAATCGGTTGCCTGTCGATTGTAACGGCGATTGCCATTAGGTGCACGAACAGCGGCAAGGTGCTCGATGAGACTCCAACACGTGGTAACATCAGCATCATGGCTGACGAATCTTTTAAGCCAATTGTAAATGCTGAAATAGCAACATTTACAGGCTTATACAAGTATGCGAAAATTACTCCCGCATTTGTACCTGAAACCGATTTGATCGCGGCTTTTTTAAAGGATTCGGTGAAATTGGTTGTATCGGCCTGGGAGCCAACCGAAGAGCAAAAGAAATTACTGTTTGACACTCAGATTGTTGTTCGGACGACTGCTGTTGCCTACGATGCCATTGCACTGGTCATCAATAAGGAAAACAAAGATTCACTCTTAACCTATCAAAACGTAAACGACCTGTTTGCCGGGAAAATTACCGAATGGAAGGATATAAATTCCGAGTCGAAACTTGGCAAAATAGTTACTGTTTTTGATAACGATAAATCGGCTAATATTAGGTATTTCAAAGAATTGTTTAAGCTTGATGGTCAGCTTCCTTCGAATTTCTATTCAGTAAAAAACAACGCCGAGGTTGTTGATTATGTGAGTCAAAACAAAGGTGCGCTTGGCTTGGTTAGTGTTAACTGGATTTGCGATCACCGCGATTCAACAAGCCGTTCTTTTTCTGATAAAATTAAAACTGTTGCTGTATCGCATCAATACTTGAATCCCGGCGTTTATTCGATGCCAGATCAGGGATCAATCTACGATAAAAGTTATCCATTTACCAGAACGATTAATTTAGTCTCCAGAGAAACATACAGAGGCTTAGCATCAGGATTTGTTTCATGGTTTGCTGCCGAACAGGGGCAACGAATTGTCCTGAAGTCCGGACTGGTGCCTGCAACAATGCCAATTCGATTAATTCAATTCAAAAAATAACTTTTAATATTACCAATATGATCAATTGTTTTTTTAAGAAAACTTTTTTATTCATGGCACTGCTCATTGTATGCGGTGTCGCTGGATTGAAAGCACAGACATTAGATGAAGCGATCACCGCAACAAACAACGAACAATACGACAAGGCAGAGCAGATTCTGCAGGATTTGGCTAAGAAATCTCCAAGTAGCAAGGTGTATTTCCGTTTAGGTGAAAATACATTGTTGAACTTCTTTGCTGATACCATTTCAAACTCATTAAAAGTTGTAGCTGCTGAAGCAAAACAACAATTTGAAAAAGGTATTGCATCGAATGCAAGCGATCCTCTTAACTATGTAGGTTTGGCAAAAGTTGCTGCTTACCTTGGAGATCAGCAAACAGCTGCTGAAATGAGACTGAAAGCTAAAAGTTTCTTGTTGCCATATAAGAAAGTGACTAAAATCCCGAATCCTCAGGAATATGCTTTCACCTTGGCCAAGTTAGCCGAATCGTACATTGTTTTCGATAAGGTTGATACAACTGCCGCATTACCTTTGGTTCGCGAGGCTGTTACAATCGATCCAAAGAACAGCACCATTTACATTATTACCGGTGATATTTACTTGCTTGTGAATGATGGTTCGAAAGCCATTAAAAATTATGGCTACGCGCAGGATCAAGATCTTAAATCGCCAATAGCCAACATGAAGATTGGTTATATTTATTATAAAGGCCGTAACCTGATGGCTGCTATCCCATATTATGAGCAAGCTATTGCTTTGGATAAAAACTACGCTCCGGGTTATCGCGAATTGGGTCAGCTCTATTCATTGGCCGGACGTTTTGCCGATTCGAAAAAATACTTTGAAACTTATTTGCAATTGACTAACCAGAATATTCCTGCTAAGATTCGTTACGTAAATGCATTGTTCTATTCGAAGAACTATGCTGATGTAATCAAAAACGTACAGGATATTTTTGCAGTTGATCAGTCGAGAACTTATTTGAACCGTGTTGCCGGTTATTCATCATACGAGCAAGGTGAATATGCCAATGCCTTGAAATTCATGAACGAATTATTCGAGAAATTACCAGCCGACCGTATTCTGAAAAAAGACTATATCTATCTGGCTCGTATTATCCTGAAGAAAAACCAGAACTATCCTAAAGCTGTCGCTGAATTAGATAAAGCCAATGCTGAATTAACCAAATTAAAAGAGAAAAATGAAGCATTGAAAGGACCAAAGGAAAAAGAAAAAGTAAGCGAAGAACCATTAACTGCCAAGGTTGCTGAATTGCAGGCTGCAGTTGATGCACAAGCAAAAGAAATTGAAAAAGCTTTCGATGCTTACGAAAAAGCAATCACTTTTGCTGATGAAGATGCTAACTTGATTCAGGAAAAAGCAAACATGCAAAATGCTTATAAATTTTACACTGAAGCTGCTGATACCTGGTCTCGTTTAATTGCAAAAGGAAAAGACAGCGAAGACAATCTTCTGAAAATTGGTAGAGCTTACTATCAAGGTAAAAACTACGATAAAGCTGAAACACTTTTCGATCAGATGATCGCAAAATATCCAAACAGCATTACCGCTTACAGCTGGGCTGCAAATAACGCTGCCGCCAAAGATCCGGATTCGAAAACTGGTATCGCCAGAGATAAATTCGTTGCTTTGATTGGTAAAGCCGCTACTGACTCAGTTAAATATGCAAACGAAATCTTCGATGCACTTCGTTTCTTGGGTTATAATGCACTTCAGGCTGATAAGAATGAATTGGCCAAAGCTTACTACAACCGTATGCTCAACCTTGCTCCTGACAATAAAGATTTCCAGATTAAAGCATTAAACTCGTTAAGTACCATGTATATTTCTACTGGTAACTATGCTAATGCTGTTGAAGTAAACAACAAAATTTTGACTCTTGACGCAAATAATGCTTCAGCTAAATCAAATCTTCAGTATATTCAGGCCTTGCAAACCAGTGCGAAGCCAAAAGCTAATCCGAATGAGATTTCAGGTGTAATTAAAGACAGTGCTGGGAATCCGATTGCCGGAGCATCAGTTCGTGTAAAAGATACCGCTGCAGAAATGTGGACTAACGGAAAAGGTGAATACAGATTCACTATGCCAGAGGCATCAACAACTCTTGTTGTCAGTGCCAAAGGATATGGTACAAAAGAAGTACCTGTGACAAAGAGCAGGGTTTATAACGTAACGCTCAGTAAGTAAATCAATATTGGAATCAACAAATTAATATAGAGATTCAACAAAAATTATTTAACCACAAAAACTATTAAAAATGAGTAAAAATTCTAAATCATTTAAAAGTGTGTTTGAGCAAGTATTTGCCACAGGTGCAATTTTAGTTGCTTTCGTTATTGCTTATATTTTGTATTCGCAATTTATGGGCGACCCAGTAAACTTCGAAGGCGGTAACCCAAAAGGTCACCCACTACCAGGTAACTACATGGGTATGTTGTACAAAGGGGGACCAATTGTACCTGTATTGATGACTTGTATTCTTGTGTTGGTAATCTTCGTTTTGGAAAGAGGTATTACTTTGAGAAAAGTAAAAGGTAAAGCTAGCTTGGAAGCTTTCGTTTCTAAAATTCAGGAATTGACCGCTAAAGATAAAATTGAAGAAGCTATCGTTGCTTGCGATGTTCAGAAAGGTTCTTTGGCTAACGTAACTAAAGCTGGTTTGCTTCGTTACAGAGATCTTCAGAAAGATTCTTCTTTGGAAAGAGACCAAAAAATCACTTCGATGAAACAGGCATTGGAAGAAGCTTCTGCATTGGAATTACCTATGTTGTCTAAAAACATGGTTATCCTTTCAACTTTGGCTTCTATCTCAGTGTTGATTGGTCTTATCGGAACAGTACTTGGTATGATCCGTGCATTCGCCGCTCTTGCTCAGGCAGGTGCTCCTGATGCTCTTGCATTGTCAACTGGTATCTCTGAAGCTTTGATCAATACCGCTTTCGGTATCACTGGTTCAACATTAGCAATCGTATTCTTTAATTATTTCTCATCTAAAATTGACGGTTATACATTCAGAATTGACGAGGCAGGATTCAGCCTTACTCAGACATTTGCCGCTTCAGTTAAATAATTTGGATTTAATTTTTGGGTTCTTAAAAACTTAAATTTATCACATGCCAAAGATTAAAATGCCACATAAGTCGCCACGTATCGACATGACGCCTATGGTGGACCTTTTCTCGTTGCTGTTAACATTCTTCATGTTGACAACGACCTTTAGGCCACAGGAACCGGCACCGGTTGATACGCCGTTCTCTGTATCTGAAAAACCTCAGCCCGATGCTAATATTATGACATTAGTATTATCAAAAGACAACAGAGTGTTTTTCAATATAGACAATGGTAAGGATACTATATTACATTTCAAGCCGAAGATTCTTGAAGAAATGGGTAAAAGGTATAACATCCAGTTTACTCCACAGGAATTGCGTAAGTTTGAAAAGTCTGGTTCTTCATTCGGGGTTAACATCAACGATATGAAGAAATATCTTGCAGCGCAAGATGCTAAGGAAAGAGAAAGATTTGAAAAGGGTGTCCCTCATGATTCAATTGACAACCAGTTGGGTTATTGGGTACTTTACACACGTCAGGTTAATCCGGCAGTACAGGCACTTATTAAAGGGGATACCGATGTTGAATATCCTCTTGTAAGAAAAGTACTTGATATTCTTCAGGATTATAACGTGAATAAGTTTAGTCTGATCACCAACCTTGAAGCGGTTAAGGTTGAAGTAACCGACGAAAAAAAGTAGTACTATGGCAGAAATAATTCAAGAAGAAAAAGGTAAAGGTGGGAAAAAACGCCCTAAGAAGGGTAATCCCCACATGGATATGACGCCGATGGTAGACCTTATGTGTCTTCTGTTAACGTTCTTCATGCTTACTACTGCTTTTAGCAAACCAAAGGTTATGGATATCGTTCTACCTGAAAAAATCAAGAAAGACGAAAAAGTTGATCCGCCTAAAATTGCTGACAGCCGTACTCTGAATATTATACTTGGACAAGACAATCGTGTTTTCTGGTATCCTGGAAAACCAGATCCAAATGTTCCTTTGCAGGAAACAGATTTTAGCGATAAAGGTATTCGTGAAGTTTTGATTGACCGTAACCGCGCTCTTTTGAAAAAGATCGAACAGTTAAAAGCTGATGTTATCTCAGGTAAGTTGAATATTAAGCAAGACTCACTGAATAACGTTATCAAACAGCTGAAAAAGGATGATGATACTGGTCCAATTGTATTGATCAAGTTCTCGAATAAAGCAAAGTATAAAAACTTTGTTGATATTATCGATGAAATGTCGATTGTAGGTATTGCTCGATATATCCTTGTTGATTTGAATTACATTGAACAAGGTATGGTGGACACTGCTCTTAAGAATAAACCATCTGCGCCTGTAGCTCAGAAATAATGAACGATACGTATGGTACAAAATAAACAATTCACACCAACTTTCGACGACATAGTCTTCGAAAATAGGAATAAGGAATATGGAGCGTATCAATTACGGAAAAAGTACAACCGTGTTGTTCTTATTTCTACCCTCATCGGGTGTATAGCTCTTGGTTTAGCCGTAATTATTCCTTATATCAATGCAAGTCGACAAGCAAGTCACAAGCAGCGTGATGCTAATGAGGTAATAGCTGAAATGGCGAATGATCTTCAGAACGAAGCAGCTCCACCACCACCACCACCACCACCACCACCAGCAGCTGAACAACAAACTGTTGTGAAGTACGTGGCTCCAGTGGTTGTTGATACTATGAAAGTTGAAGAGCAATCTCAGCTGATGATTTCTGACGAACAGGTTGAAACAACTGTAAATAAAGAAGCTGTTGAAGTTGTAGAACAGAAACAGGAAGAAGTTGAACCTGAACAGAAAGAAGAAGAAGTATTTGTTGTGGTAGAAGAGATGCCTGAATTCCCAGGAGGTGTAGTAGCATTACGCACCTATCTCGCTCAAGCAGTTAAATACCCTGTAATTGCTCAGGAAAACGGTATTCAGGGAAAAGTTTACGTTAACTTCGTTGTTAACAAAGACGGTTCTGTATCGAATGCTAAAATCGCCCGTGGTGTTGACCCATCACTCGATGCTGAAGCTTTACGTGTAGTATCTACTCTTCCAAAATGGAAACCTGGTAAACAGAGGGGAGCACCAGTTCGTGTTTCTTACACTGTGCCAATCAACTTCCAATTGCAGTAACAAATATGTTGATCTAGCATATTTTTAGATATTCGGAGAGCCGGTCAAATTGATCGGCTCTCTTTTTGCTTTATTCCTTTTCCTGTCAGGAAATTTTTTAGATAAAGAAGCAGTATGTGTTCAGGAATTACCCAGATGAACTGTTAGGAGTTTATGTTTTGTGTGGTATTCTGGTCATTTATGCATATCAAGCTTTTCCGACGTTTTGTAAACTCTCCAAATGATTTTCCCTGTTTTGCTGGCTCATTGCCTAAAATCTGAGAAGTTTGCCTGAATTTAGATGATAGAGATCAAAATTTGGGTAACGTTGCCTCTTTTTAAGCAACATTGCCTAAAATCAGACAGTGGTTGCCTTATTTTAGGCAAAATGGTCGACAAACAGGAATTTGTTATTGTCATTACGGGGTCTTCTTTTTAGTATTTCTTGGGTTTGTGAGTTGATACAAAGTCTTCGGGTACATAAGTTAAGGGCAATAAAAAAGTCAGGTACTTTAGGCACCTGACTTTCCTTTGGCTTCGAAGAATGAATATCCGGTTACTTTAACTTTTCAACGGCAACTTCAGTAGCTTTTAAAATGGCTTCATTCGAGAGTGGAGTTCCAACGGCTTGCTTCATCCATTCGTTTGGAGTAAGCTGCCCCAAGGCAAAGATTCGAAGTACCTCCGGGGCAAATTCGTGTGTTTTAAAATGTTCTTCAAGCTGAAAATGGATCAGATGTCCGAAGGCGTAATTAGGCAGGTACATTGGAGAATTAATCATGTGTGAATAAATGCCAAGTATGGTTTGGTCTTTAATTCCAAAAACCGGTGCATAATAAGTATTCCAAACATCGTTACTGATTTGCAGTACTGCATCGCGTAATTCAGTGGAGGTACTGTTTGGATTGGCATACAGCCATTGCCACATCTTCATATCAACCATTGAAACACCCATGATTTCGTAAACCGACCAGAAAATGTCGAGTGTTTTCAGGTAATCTTTTTCAGGATTTGTGTCCTTAATATTTAACAGGAAAAGGTCGCGCTGCTGAAATACGAAAGCAAGTGCTTCGGTAAAAGCAGTATTAGGAACTCCGTTGATCATGTAATTCGGAACATCATTGAGCGAGATGGTTTGCTCCACGTTATGTCCGAATTCATGCACCGCGATGTTGTATCCTTTGTAATTCATTCCAGTTTCCGGAATTCGGGTGCGCAAATGGGCTTTTTCCGCTTTCATTGATGCTCCCCACGCATGACCTGATCCGCGTGCCGGATCGACTGAGATTCGGGAGGCAATAAATGCAGCTTTTTCTTTTGTGAAGCCAAGTTTCAGGAGCATATTCCCCAAATCGGCTTCGAGTGCAGCGGGATTAGGGTATTTCTTTTCGGTAATGGAATTCAGGCTTTCTTCGTTAATCGAGCTTCTGGCTTTGAATCCATCATACCAGATATCCCAGGGTTGTAAATCGCGGCCTAATCTTTTTTTGATGATTGCAGCGACTTCCTGAACCTGTGGCGAACTTAAAAATTCATTAAATAGCTTCTGAACTTCAGGCTGCGGTATTTGCATCCCAACCGAAAAGGCGCGCTGGATGGCGGTAGGCATTGATGGAGTATACTGATCGAATTCCTGGTAAATATGGAAATTGTTTAAAATCTGTTGGTACCTTCCGTCAGTTTCCGGCTCAGCCTCAGTTTTTGTTCCTGAAACGAAAACTTCGTTTGTAACCGGATTCCAATCCTGCTTCCCGGAATTAATGACCATTTTCGGGATACTCTGATCAATGATTCGCTGCATGATTTGATAGATTATAGCCTGTTTTTTTAAGCCAATTTCTTTATTGGCATAGTTGGCTTTAATCTCGTCGCGGAGGTTCCAGTGACTCAATAAAACCATGTTTTCGGGGAATAACCTGGCACTGTCATCGGCAAGGATGTGATCCATATAGATGTTGTAGTCTGCGATATAAGCCTCACCTTCGGCGGCTACTTTCGAGGCTTTCAAAACAAGTTCCGATGGAACTCTGGAGCTGAATACATCCCCAAGTCGTGCATAACCCCATTGAAGTGGAGTCCATTCGGCACCTAGTTCATTTTTTTCTTCGGTGGTGTAGTACGGAAAATTAAGAGCGACAATAAATGCGATTTTGTTGTCGTAAAAGTCGTTAATCATGTGGGCACCCGGATTGTAAGCTGCAAACTGGGCGTCGATTGGAAGTACTTCGCCTTTTTTGAGCTGAACATTTTGCTGCATATCCAGGCTAAGCTTGTTAAAATGTCCGTTCAGCGATTCCATGTATTCCGAAAAGCGGTAAAACGAAGCTTCTTTTTGTTTTGGATCAGAAATGTAGTTTTCGCTGCAAAATTTTACAAAATCAGCAGAAGTTCCGTCATTGTTGCGCCAAAGTGAAGCAGCATGTTTAACTCCCTTTTCAATTAATCCCGGCTGGGCTCCCTCAATCTTACTTTCGATGGCTTTAACAGCCTCGGCAATAGTTGCTTCGGAAATTCCCTGATCGGGCGGAGTTGTTGTTTTTTTTTCGGTAGGTTGGCAGGCTGTACTCATAACAACACAGGCTAAAATAAAGATGAAATTCTTAATCATTTCTCGTTTAATAAATGGTTATATAATGAACGGTTTATGGATTCTCCGGTGTAGAACCTGAATTTCAGGAAGCTACAAGATATCTAAAAAATTATGACTTGAGAAATGATGTTTGGCAGGAAGTGGAAAAAGGAAAACGACGAAGAACACATTTGAAAATCTGCAGAAGTCGCCTTTGAGATTTTTAGACGACCTCTGTAGATTTATACTGATTTATTGTTTGATGAATTTTAAAACATTTCGCTGATTACCGGTATTGATTTCCATAAGATAAATACCTTTTTTGAATTGGCTGATATCGTATCTTAATGATTCACTGTTGCCCTTGAACGCTTTTTCGTTAATTAGTGTCCCGGCAATTGAGTATACTTTTACTGAGCGGATTGCAGCATAATCAGAGGGGAGAAGCAGGTCGATATAATCGCTTGCCGGATTAGGATAGAGCCTGAGGTTTTTCTGGCTGCTGACAATGCTTGTGTTTGTAGTAACAATAAAGATATCGGTAAATGTAGTGTTGTGCACAAAATTTACTATTGAGTCACCTTTAACATTGTTCAACGGCAATCTCCATGCATGATCGGTTGGTGGCGCGTCATACTGACCGTTTTTATTATGGTCGGCATAAAAATCGATATTGTAAGAGATTCCGGGTTTAATTTCCCATGAATTAATATCGAATGTAGCCGCGGCGACCTGGGGAATAACAACAGTGTCGCGATAAACGCCGTTATCAGTTTGCCGCAGGAAGAGGGTAAGTTTTTCTCCAACATGGGGTGTCATTCCGGTAAAATGAACGGTAAGCTTATTCTTCCAGGCTATGTCGGTAAAGGTTGTATTGTGAACAAAATTCAAAACTGCATCTCCTGTTACATTGTTCAGTTGCATCCTCCAGGTGTGATCGGTTGGTGCAGTGTCGTAAACCCCGTTTTTATTGTGGTCGGCATAAAAATCGACATTATAGGATTTCCCCGCTTCGATGCCGGAAACAGAAACTGAGAATGAAACTTCAACTGTTTTTTTGACACGGGCAACTTCGTTTTTGGTCGCCTGGTCGATTACTGCCAGCCAAAGGGTTTCGCCCACATGTGGTGTCATTGCCGAAAAATTAACCGTTAGGGTAAACGGCCCTGTAGTCGATTTGGGATTCACCACGATTTGCCCTACCATCCCCATCTCTGCATGAGGGTCACACTGGTAATTATAGGTTCCCGGAGTGTTAAAGACGAATTTGTAGGTCCAGTCTGTTCCGACCGAATTACCAAATGGCGACGGGTTGGAGGGAAAAGTCGCTATTCCTCCGTTTACGTTATGGCTTCCGGATGAGTTTGTCCAAACAACTTCGTCGCCTGCTGTAATGGTTAAGATTTTAGGTGAAAATAGATTGTTTAATACGCTTACGGGATGCGAAGTTTGTCCGGTCAGGTTCGGTGATAAATACACTAAAGTGACTGATAAAATCAAATACCTGAATTTTCGAATTGTAAACATTGTTTTCATAGGCTCTGAGAATTAGTTCATTATTACAAACCATTATTTAGGGTAGTAACATTCGATTAATCAGTTTGTTTGTTAATAAAAGATAAATTAGTCTCTTATTATTTATTCAGGAATAAGTGCAGACTTCCTTTTATTTTTCTGCTCTTTTTTAGAACTGGTCTAAATTGCCAAAACAAACGGAATGGGGTTGTTTTCCTCCGTTAATGAGCTAATTTTGGTTGCGATTTTTGAAACTTAAAATTCTAACCATGCAAAAGCATTTGTTTTTGGGAGTTGAGGCCATTGGGCAGGGAGCAATTGATGGCGGAATGTCAGGCGTGTATGCCTATCCGGGCACACCTTCCACTGAAATAACCGAATTCATTCAGGATAATCCGATAGCAGAAGAACGAAATATTCACCGCAAATGGTCGGCAAACGAAAAGACGGCCCTCGAGTCAGCTTTAGGAATGTCGTATGCCGGAAAGCGAGCCATGTCGTGTATGAAACATGTTGGACTTAACGTGGCAGCCGATATTTTTGTGAATGCAGCAGTAACCGGTGTTAATGGAGGTTTGATTGTTACTGTGGCCGACGATCCATCGATGCACTCCTCTCAAAACGAACAGGATTCACGCTTCTACGGAAAGTTTGCTATGATTCCGATTCTTGAACCGTCATCGCAGCAGGAAGCTTACGATATGGCCCGCGATGGTTTTGCTTTGTCGGAGTTAACTAAGGTGCCGGTGATGCTTCGCATTACAACACGATTGGCCCATTCGCGTGCCGGGGTTGAATGCAGGGAAATTTTACCTGAAAACGATTTGGTAATGCCATCAGATCCCCGTCAGTTTATTCTGTTGCCGGCCATTGCCCGTCGCCGTTATAAAGGATTGCTCGAAAGTCAGGCTTTGTTTCAGAAACTTTCAGAAGAATCGGTATATAACCGTTATGAGGAGGGAACCGACTACAGTTTGGGTATTGTTGCCTGCGGAATTGCCTATAATTATCTGATGGAGCATTTCCCGGGAGGAAGCTGCCCATATCCGGTAGTAAAGGTTTCGCAGTATCCAATTCCTGAAAATTACATTAAAAGACTTGATAAAGAATGCGATGAACTTCTCGTGCTTGAAGAAGGAGCACCAATGGTTGAAGAGATGCTGAAAGGTTTCTTCTCAAAAGGCACTCCGATTAAAGGCCGCCTGGACGGAACATTGCCGCGTGATGGCGAATTAAATCCTGATTTGGTAGCCAAAGCGCTCGGAAAGGAAATGTTCACCGGATTCGATATTCCGGAGGTTGTAGCTAACCGCCCGCCGGCATTGTGCATGGGATGTGGTCACCAGGATGCCTACGAAGCAATGAATGAAGCATTGGCTGACTATTCAAGGGGAAGGGTTTTTTCTGACATAGGTTGCTATACTTTAGGTGCCCTGCCACCATACGAAACAATTTCGTCGTGTGTTGATATGGGTGCTTCAATTACCATGGCCAAAGGCGCCGCCGATGCTGGCCTGGTACCCGCTGTTGCTATGATTGGTGACTCCACTTTTGCACATTCCGGAATTACAGGTTTGCTCGATGCTGTAAACGAAAACTCAAGCATAACCATCGTTATTTCTGACAACGAATCGATTTCGATGACAGGAGGACAGGATTCATCAGCCTATGGACGAATTGAGTCGATTTGCATTGGGGTAGGGGTCGATCCCGCACATATTCATACCATTACACCACTCAAGAAAAACCATGATGAGATGGTACGCCTGTTCCGTGAGGAATTTGCTTATAACGGTGTTTCAGTTATTATTCCGCGTCGCGAATGCATTCAGCGTGCCAGCAGCCGGAAACGAAATAAAAAATAATCATATAGGGTAGGTGGTAGAGACGTAAGATCGTACGTCTCTACAATCATAATAAATAAATCAAAAACATGAAAGCAGACATTATATTAGCCGGTGTTGGCGGACAGGGTATTCTATCAATTGCCACAGCTTTGGGCGAAGCCGCTTTGGCCGATGGCTTGCTGATTAAACAGGCCGAAACACACGGGATGAGCCAGCGTGGAGGTGCTGTATATTCGCACATGCGTATTTCTGATAAGCCAATTTCTTCCGACCTGATTCCGGGAGGAACCGCTGACCTCATTCTTTCGGTTGAGCCAATGGAATCGCTTCGTTACCTGCCGTATTTGTCGGAAACAGGCTATTTGGTGACCAATACCACGCCTTTTATCAATATTCCGAACTATCCTGAGGCGGAGAAAGTAATGGCCGAAATCCGTAAATTTCCGCGTTACATTGCTATCGATGCCGATGCCATTGCCAAAGAAGTTGGAAGTACCCGTGCCTCGAATATGGTAATGCTGGGAGCTGCTTCACCGTTTATCGATATTGAGTTCTCGAAAATTGAAGAAGGAATTCGCCGCATTTTTGCCCGGAAGGGTGAGGAGGTGGTTAATATGAACCTGGAAGCTTTACGACGCGGACGTCAGTTTGCCGAAGAAAACAGGTAAGTCGGAAATTTGGAGACTGAAGACGGGAGAACGGATAAAGGAACCCCGGATTCAAAATCAAAATATATAGAATCTCAATTCTTTTCAGAAATGAAAGGGATTGAGATTTTTCTTTTGGCGGCTTCGAAATACAGTGCACATTTTGAAACTTTCTTTCGGGAAATAGGGTATTGTGAATTGTAACAGGACCATATTATTCTACTCTTTGATAAAAATTCTGCATAGCTTTTTTAATCCTAAAAAATGAATTTATGCCAGTAAAAAAGCTTAAAGCCTTTCTTGATGAAGCCAATATCAAATATGTGACCGTAAGCCATTCGATGGCCTTTACATCGCAGGATATTGCAGCTTCGGCACATGTTTCCGGAAAAGAGTTTGCAAAAACAGTCATGATTAAAGTTGATGGCCATATGGCAATGGCTGTTCTGCCGGCATCGTATCATATTGATTTTGATACTTTGCGAAAAATTTTCGGAACAAAATTCGTGACATTGGCTTCGGAGCCTGAATTTAAGGACCGCTTTCCGGATTGCGAGCTGGGGGCCATGCCTCCGTTTGGCAATCTGTACGGTATGGAGGTTTATGTAGCTGAAGCGCTGACCAAAAACAAGGAGATTGCCTTCAATGCAGGTACACATACCGAATTGATAAGATTAAGCTACGCCGATTATGAACGACTGGTTAAACCACGCGTGCTGATGTTTTCGTGGAAAACAGTCTCTCTTCCGTCTGATCCTTCAGAAAGATGGGACGAAGATTACCGACACAATTAAGGTTATATAAATCAAAAAAACCGGCTATTTGGCCGGTTTTTTCGTTTATAGAGAGCTTGTTTGTTTAATCGTACATGTGATCGCCACAAGGCTCATCGTTGCCACACTCACAATTGCAGCCTAATCCCTTTTCATACTGCATCAAAGCTCTCATGCTCATTCCCATCGAAGAGAAACCTCCGTCGTGGAAAAGGTTTTGCATGGTTACTTTCTTCGTCAGGTCGGAGAAAAGCGAGATACAATAATCAGCACATTCGTCACCGGTTGCATTGCCCAGCGGCGACATACGTTCCGAGAAATCCATCAGTTTGTCCATGCCTTTTACTCCGCTTCCGGCAGTAGTTAAGGTTGGCGACTGCGAGATGGTATTGATTCGAACGTTACGTTCACGTCCGTAGATGTATCCGAAACTGCGGGCAATCGATTCGAGTAATGCTTTGGCATCAGCCATGTCGTTGTAGCCATAGAATGTGCGTTGTGCAGCAACATACGATAAGGCAATAACTGAACCCCATTGGTTGATTGCATCGAGTTTACGGGCTGTTTGCAATACTTTGTGAAATGAAACGGCCGAAATGTCGAGCGTTTTCGACAGAAAACCATAGTCCAGATCACTGTAGTGGCGACCTTTACGAACGTTTGGCGACATACCGATGGAATGCAGCACAAAGTCAATTTTGCCTCCCAGGTGTTCCATTGATTGCTTGAAAAGATTTTCAAGGTCTTCAACATTGGTTGCATCAGCTTCAATAGCGATGGTGTTACAGGCTTCGGCCAATTTTGCCGTATCGCCCATGCGCATTGCTACTCCGGTGTTGGTTAAGGTAAATGTTGCACCTTCTTCAAAAGCACGTTGAGCAACTTTCCATGCAATTGAATCTTCATTCAAAGCACCGAAAATAATTCCTCTTTTGCCTTTCAGTAAATTGTAAGCCATAGTTTAAAATTTATGAAATAAGTCCCGGGAACCCGGGATGAACTTCCAGTCAGCATGTTGCAGACTGTGAATATTAAAAATCAAATTATTAACACTCCCATAGATAACAACCATTCGTGAAAATGGTTGCTTGGTGGCGCAAATTAAAACAAATTGCCAGTCTGATCGGGAAAATCGGACTGGCAATTCCTGTAAAAATGATGTTTTCTTAAATCCGCTCGACCGATTCGAGGAGCAACCATCCCTTGTTGCCGTCGGCCAGTTTAATTTCAACCCAGTCGCCAAGCTTGTCGGTAATCTTCACTTTTAATCCTTCGTGAACGACAAATAAGTTGGTTCCGGTTTCCGACGGAGAACTTTTTACGGTTACAGTTGGCTGCATCACAATAGCTTCGGAATGATTAACCAGGCGGCTTTTTTGTTTGGCAGCCGACGACCAGCTGAAAATGGTAAACACAATCAGGAAACAGCCTGACCAGAAAGTGATGCGTTTTACCTCGCTGGTTTTGGCAAAGAAATAAAAACCCAGCATGGTTAAAAAGATTACAAAGCTGAGAATACTTAAAATGGCCCAGCCGTCGGTAGTTTGGCTGTTTACCAGCGAATTCCACCAGCGTACCACAAAAATTCCGGGTAACTCCTGAATGGAATCGACCACCTTTTGATTGGCAACCTGCAGATTGAAATTAATGTCTTCGTCATCGGGAGCCAAAAGCTTGGCCCTTTCGTAATTCAGGATGGCCAGCGTATATTGCCCTGTTTTGTAATAGGCATTTCCAAGATTGAAATACACTTCCGGCGATTCCATGTTGGTCATCAGAATCTGGTTGTATACGTCAATCGATTGTTTGAATTGCTCCTTGGTATATAATTCGTTTGCTTTCTGAAGCAGATCGGCCTGTGCAAAAACTGTTGCGGTAAACAAGATTGCCAGTATTGTATTGATTATTCGTTTCATACCTGTTTGTTTACTTTATGAGTTTTTCAAAAATTCCCATCACTTTGGCTGCGCCGTCGTAAATTTCCTGCATAGTGCCCGAGAAGGCTGCCGGTGCATAGCGGGCAAACTCGCAGTCGTCGATAATTTTCATCAGTTCGGTAACTACGTCCGGAGAGATTCCTTTTTCGAGCAAAGCAGCCGAAGCTTTTTCACGATTCAGATCAGCCAGCGGAATCGATAATTTATCGCTCAAATATCCCCACAATGCTTTAATAACTGCTTCGTAGAATTTTTCGGCATGATTGTTTTTCAGGAATACCGATGCTTCTTTCAGTCGTTTTAGGGCAACCTTATTGGCGCGTTTGTTTTTTACAAGTGTAATGTTCTTGCTTTCCTCAATTTTTTTGCGGTTCACGACGTAGAAAACAGCAAACCCAATCAAGCTAAGGATAAATATACCGTAGAACTCCAAAGTGCCATAAAACGAGCTTCCTTTGGGTTTCAGTTTGGCTTTGTTTTGTTTGATGAACCGGATGTCTTTGCCGATCATCTTCACATCTTCTTTCGAATAGGAACTCACTGTTGCAGCATTGGCATCGTCTTTCCCTTTTTCGATATGCAGGTTAAAAGCCTCGGTTGATTTGGTTACAAATTGCCGGGTTGCCGGGTTGAAATACACAAACTGAACTGCCGGAATGGTGAAGTTACCTGCATATCGCGGGATAAAAAGGTATTCGAATGTAATCGAACCACTCATCCCGTTGTCGCTGGCCATCGTCCGGTCGGTTGTTTTTGGCTCGTAAGCCTCAAAGTCCTGTGGCAATTCAATTTTGGGCGGATTAATGAGGTTTAGGTTTCCGGTTCCTGAAACAGTCAGTTTCAAGGTCATAGCCTCGTTCGATTTGGCGTTTGTTTTATCAAGTTCGCCGGTGAAGTTGAAGTTACCAACGGCTCCGCTGTAATTCGCAGGCTGATTCGGTAAATCTTTTACTGCAATAGTCAACGGATCGCTGACGACTTTGGCTTTTACAACGCGGTAATTGTCAAAGAAATCGTCGAAAAAGCTTTGTTGCTGGCGAACGCGCTGGCGCACCAGACAAGTAATTTCGAACGGATCGATGCGTATATTCCCGATTTGCTGTGGAAATAATATTGTTTTCTTGAGAACGCCAACCTGGTAAATTCGGCCGTTGTATACTTCGCGGGTGAAGTTTACCTGCGAGGGAACGTCAATATCTTTGGTCCAGAAACCTTCGTACGACGGTAGTTTTACTTCGTCGAACCCGTTCAGCGGAACATTCTGGCTGATGTACAGCTTTACTGTAGCCAATATCTGTTCGCCTTTCGAAACATTGGTTTTGTCAACAGCAATGCGAACGAATAAATTGTCTTTGCTGACGTTTCCGGTTGGTGTGTCGTCCTGCTGGCTGCTTTGTCCGCCGCCTTGTCCACCGGAGGCTTGCTGGGGCTGACCTTTTACAACTTCAATCGATAAACTGTTCGATTCGTAAGTTTTTCCGCCAACTTTAATCGATGCCGGGCGAATGGTAAATTTCCCTTCCTTTTTGGCGCGAAGGATAAAAATGTATGAAAAACTTGACGATTGAGTTGTCTTCCCGTTGATGATCTGGATGCTTGAACTTTGCGAGGTTGACGGGCCCATCAGAACATCGAAATTCGACAAGTCGGGCAACTGGAGATCAGTACCTCTGTCGTTTAATGTGAAGCCCAGCCTGAATTGTTCGCCCATGGCAACTACTTCCGGACCTTCCATCACAAACTCAATGTTGTCGGCCATTGCCAGAAAGCCGGCAAACATAAAAATTATCAGCAATTTTAATTTTCTGATCATAGTTCTTTTCAGTATTCTTTTTGCAAAATTATAGTTCCAATTTTCAAGTTCCAAATCTGAGTTTTTGACTTGAATTTTGGAACCTGTAACTCGAAACTCGGGTTACCAGTCTTTTTCAACTTTTTTCGATTGAGCTTTTAAAGCCTGCACTTTTTTAACCTTATCCTGAATTTTTTTCTCGTTGTTTTCTAAAGCCTGTAGCATCTGCTCCGCATTTTGTTTCGATATTTTGCTTTGCGATGGCTGTTGTTTCTGATCTTGATTTTTGTTCTGATCCTGGTTGTTCTTATTTTGATCCTTGTTCTGATCTTTCTTCTGATCCTGTTTATTCTTGTCCTTGTTTTTATCCTTATTTTGATCTTTATTTTGGTCCTTGTTTTTATTCTGATTGTTCTTCTGCTGTTGCTGCTGCTTTTTCTTCATATTCATGGCATACAGCAAATTGTATTTGGTTTCCAAATCCTTCGGATTATTGCGCAGAGCCTCTTTGTAAGCGGCGATACTTTCGTCGAGTTTGTTTCCCATCAAAAGCGAGTTGCCCAGGTTGTGAAGTGCACGGCTCTTTTCAACTTTATTCGAAGTTTTGTCTGCAATTTCCCTGAACTTTTCAGCCGATTCACCAAATTTTTTCTGTTTGTACAGTGCATCTGCCAGGTTGAAATTCCATTTGGTTTCTTCCGGTTTTTTCTCGATGGCTTTCAGGTACTCAATTTCGGCCCTGTTGAATTGGACGGTATCGAGATGCGCCGTGTCTTTCATAGCCGCCTCGAAGTATTTGTTACCCTGTCTCACAAATTTGCGTTCGTTCTGAGCCTGGCTTGCCGCAGCCCAAAACAACAAAAACATGATCAGTAAATATTTTAGTTTCATGTGTTCTCTATTTTCTTTCTCCAAACAGTTTGAAATTCTTCAGGTACTTGTTCTTGCGTTCAAGTATCACAAAATCAAGCAGAATTAGGAATAACCCCAGTCCAATAAAATACTGGAATTTATCATCGTAATCGGCGTAAATCTGCGATTCGAGTTCCGATTTTTCCATCTTGTTTACTTCATTCAGAAGATTGTTTAATCCCACCTGAGCATTGTTTGCCCTGACATAGGCGCCTTTGCCGGCTTCTGCTATTTGTTGCAGCATTGGTTCGTTGAGCTTGGTTACCACAACGTTGCCCTGCCTGTCTTTGCGATAGCTTTTCTGTCCGTTTACATATTCGGGTATCGGGCCTCCTTCGGGCGATCCCATTCCAATGGTATAAATCACTATCCCTTGTTTGGCGGCTTCAGTAGCGGCGCCAACTGCATCATCTTCATGGTTTTCGCCATCAGTAATGATGATCATGGCCTTACTTCCGGTGAAGGTAGGACTGAATGATTTTATTCCGAGCTCAATGGCGGCGCCAATGGCTGTACCCTGCGTAGGGACCATTTGCGGACTGATGGCATTCAGGAAAAGCTTGGCTGACACATAATCGGCAGTGATGGGCAATTGGGTATATGCATCGCCTGCAAAAACAATCAGCCCCAATTTGTCGTCGCTCAGTTTATCAACCAGCTGAGCAATGGCTCTTTTGGCACGTTCGAGCCGGTTGGGTTGAATATCTTCCGACATCATACTGTTCGAAACGTCGAGTGCAATCATCAGTTCGATGCCTTTGCGTTTTTCGTTCTTCAGTTTTGAGCCGAATTGCGGTCTCGAAATACCAATAATAATGCTGGTTAGCGCAAACAGTAGTACGATGAATTTTAGCACCGGGCGGCTTCCGCTAACATTGGGCATGAGAATCGATAAAATTTCTTTTTGCCCGAAGAGCGCCAGCGCTTTTTTTCGTTTAATTCTGGCGTACCAGAAAAAAGCGATCAGTGCCGGAATCACCAGCAAGGCATATAAATATTCTGGATTTGCTATTCTAAACATATCTTCAAATTTCGTGGTTTGGTTTGGTAATGGCGCAATGTATTGCGTCTTTACGTTGCCATGTGTTTTTTATCTAAGGTATATTCCTGAAAATGGTTGTTTTTAATGCTAATCCCAATATCAGCAACAAAGCTCCGGCAATAGCATATTTCAGGTATTGTTCTTCTTTTTTGCTGAACTCGTGCACTTCCATTTTCGACTTCTCGAGTTTATCGATTTCCTTATAAATTTCGGATAAACTGTTGTTGTTTGTCGCCCTGAAATATTTACCGTCGGTTGTTGCTGCTATTTTCTGCAGGGTAGGTTCGTCAATTTTCACTTCCATGTCGCGAACCTGCACTCCGAAAGGTGTTTGTACCGGGTATGGAGCCATTCCCATAGTTCCAACACCTACGGTGTAAACGCGGATTCCGAATGTTTTGGCCAATTCGGCAGCTGTAACCGGGGCAATTTCACCACGGTTGTTTTCACCATCGGTAAGCAATATAACTACCCGGCTGATGGCGTTGCTTTCTTTTAGTCGCGAAACAGCTGTTGCCAGTCCGTTTCCAATGGCGGTACCATCTTCAATCATACCACTTTCGATGTTGTGGAAAAGATTGATCACGGTGGCATGGTCAGTGGTCAGTGGACATTGGGTAAAGCTTTCGCCTGAAAAAACAACCAATCCGATTTTGTCGTTCGGGCGGCCTGAAATAAACTGGGTGGCCACGTCTTTGGCCGCTTCGAGGCGGTTAGGCTGAAAGTCCATCGCCAGCATCGAACTCGAAATGTCGAGTGCAATTACAATATCAATTCCTTCGGTAGTTACATTTTGCCAGCTGTTCGACGATTGCGGGCGAGCCAATGCCATAATCAGGAACGACATGCTCGACAGGAACAGTACAAAAACACTGTGGCGAAAGTAATATTTCCAGCTCTTCGGGATTTTTGCAAAACCCATGTCAGACGAGAACTGTATGCTGGCACCCATTTTCTTTTGCCTCCAGATGTACCAGGCGATCATGGGAATAAACAGCAGAAACAGGTAGAAAAATTCGGGATTCTTATAACTCATTCCGTTTGTCTTTTCTTGGGTTATTTTACAACTTCAATTTCATCTCCGGATTCCTCTTCGGCTTGCACTTCCTGTTTTTCCAGAGCCTTTACCACTTCTTTCTTGGTTTGATTCACAAAGAAATAAGCATTCATCAGGGTAAGGTTGTTGTCGTCGGGTAGGGGAGTGTATTTGGCAAACTTAACCAAATCGGCCAAACTCAGAATGTGCTGAAGCTGATCGAGTGTTTTTGCGTCAACCAACTCTTTTTCTTGCTTGAAAATGCCGATTGTTTCGCCCGAAGTCTGCTCCATAGCCTGAATATCAAAACGGTTCTGGATGTAGGTGCGAATGGTGTCGGAAACTTCAGAATAATATTGTTTGAGTTTTTCCTGTTGCCATAATTTCTGTGCCCTGATCCGGTCAAGTTCGCGCAAAGCAACAACGTGTGCAGGTTCGGCAGGTTTTTCAGGCCGGGCAAACAGAGGCTGATTCTTTTTCTTCCATTTGATGTAATAGAAAATGAAAAAGACAATGGCAGCAATTAAAATTACGGCCAGAATATAAGGCATAACCTCTTTCAGGGTAACCGGTGCTGCGTAAACAGTTTTGATGTCTACCGGTCCTTTCGTGGTGTCTATTTTCATTCCATGCACCTGGAACATCAGTTCGCGGGTGGCAGCCGAATCGAGCACCTGCCCGTTTTTCATCCGGAAATAAAATGGCGGAATCTGGTGCTGTCCGCTGTCGAACGAAGTAATGTACAGACTTTGGGTCAGCTTTTCACGATCTTTGTTATCGAGCTTAACGGTGTCGATTTTCGAGCGGTCAACCACCTCGATTTTTGAGCTGAACGTATCGGGAACCTGCGGAAACTGAACCTGCAGATTTTTTGGCTTTTCAATTTCGAGGAGCAGTTTAAGCTGGTCGCCAATGAGAATATGTGTTGAGTCGATACTTGCCTTAACGGTAACTTGTTGAGCTTTCAGTGAATGGAAACTTCCGGAAAGCAAAACAAAAAGTACGACATATAACAATCTGTGCTTCATTTCTTAAATAGTTTTATTCACGTTTCTTAAAGAGGGTGATCAGTGACTTCACATAGTCGTGATTGGTGCTGATGCTCACATAGTCAACCCTGCTCCTTTTAAAAGAATTGTCAAGCTGATCAGAAAGATCGGTCCACCATTTCCGGTACATCGATCGTGCTGCGCGGTCCGAACTGTCGACCCAGGTGTAATTCCCGGTTTCGGCATCTTTCAGTTTGATCATGCCAATGTCCGGAAGTTCGGTTTCGCGTTCGTCGTAAATGCGCAGGGCAACCACGTCGTGCCGGTTATTGGCTATCGACAGTGCACTTTCCAGCGAATTTTCCTTCTGAATAAAGTCGGAAATAACGAAGGCGGTACACCGTTTCTTTATCGCATTGGTCAGGTAGCGGATGGCTCCTGAAATGTCGGTTCCGCGAGATTCAGGTTCGAAATCGATTAACTCACTGATGATGCGTAATATGTGGCTACGTCCTTTTTTTGGAGGGATAAACTTTTCGATTTTATCGGAGAAGAAGATCACCCCGATTTTATCGTTGTTCTGAATGGCCGAAAACGCCAAAACAGCCGCAATTTCGGTAACAATATTCTTCTTCAGTTTGTCCTGCGATCCGAATTCGCGCGATCCGCTCACGTCAATCAGCAACATTACGGTCAGTTCACGTTCTTCTTCGTAAATCTTGACGAACGGTTTGTTGTAACGGGCTGTCACGTTCCAGTCAATGTTGCGCACGTCGTCGCCAAACTGGTATTCACGAACCTCGCTGAAGGCCATCCCACGTCCCTTGAACGCGCTGTGGTACTCGCCGGCAAAAATATTGCGGCTCAATCCACGCGTTTTAATCTCAATTCTCCGGACTCGTTTTATAAGTTCGCTTGTTTCCATTTATTAAGTTCCAAGTTTCAGGTTTCAAGTTCCAAGTTGTATCAGGTTTCAAGTATCAGGTATCAAGATAAAGGGTCTTGATACTTGCATCTTGATACTTGTGTCTGCTATGGAACTTCAACCGAATTCAGGATTTCAGCAATAATTTCTTCGGATGTAATGTTGTTGGCCTCTGCTTCGTAGCTCAAACCAATACGGTGGCGCATTACATCGGGACAAACAGCACGAACATCTTCAGGAATCACATAACCACGACGTTTGATGAACGCAAAGGCTTTGGCAGCCTGAGCCAAACTGATGCTGGCACGGGGCGAACCTCCGTACGAAATCATATCGGCGTATTTGTCGAGTTTGTATGCTTTAGGGTCGCGGGTTGCAAAAACAATGTCAACGATATATTTCTGAATTTTTTCATCCATATATACGTCTTTCACCACATCGCGGGCTTTCAGAATATCTTCGGGGCGCATCACTTTCGAAGCGGTCGGGAAAGCTTTCAGCAGGTTTTGCTGAATAATCAGGCGTTCTTCATCCCTCGAAGGATAGCTGATCACCACTTTCAGCATGAAACGGTCAACCTGTGCTTCGGGCAGCGGGTAAGTTCCTTCCTGTTCAATTGGGTTTTGAGTGGCCATTACCAGGAACGGTTCCTGCAGTTTGTAAGTGTTTTCGCCAATGGTTATCTGGCGTTCCTGCATAGCTTCGAGCAGTGCCGACTGCACTTTGGCGGGCGCACGGTTTATCTCGTCGGCAAGAACAAAGTTGGTGAAGATTGGTCCTTTTTTTACCACGAACTCTTCTTTTTTCTGGCTGTAAATCATGGTACCCAAAAGGTCGGCAGGTAGCAAATCGGGAGTGAACTGGATGCGGGCAAATTTGGCATCGATACTTGTTGCAAGGGTGTTAATGGCCAGGGTTTTTGCTAACCCCGGAACCCCTTCCAGCAAAATGTGACCACCCGAAAGAAGTCCCACCAAAAGACTTTCTACCAGATGCTTTTGTCCAACAATCACTTTGTTCATCTCCATGCTAATGATGTCGACAAATGAACTTTCTCTCTGAATTCTTTCGTTTAACTCGCGGATATCAACTGCTTGATTCATGTGTTTATGTTTTTTTAATTTTTTAATGGCCAAATGCAATTCGCCTGATTATAACACAAAAAACTTTGTTTGTATTTCAGCTAATCATGCTCATTCCATATTTTTCAGGTAACTAATTTATTTGCTTTTATTTTTTTTGAGACACGAAAATACGCTATACTTGAATGAAAAACGGTAAATATTCGTTAAATTTTGTTAAGCCCACTACCGTCTAAAAGGGCTGTGAAATTAATAAAAACAGCGATTTTTAACAGAATGTATTTGCTCTTTTTTATTTTTGCCAAAAATCAATCCATTGACACAAAGGTATTTCATAGAACTGGCCTATAAAGGCACTCATTTTCATGGCTGGCAGGTACAGCCCAATGCTGTTTCGGTGCAGGAAAGCCTTGAAAAAGCGTTGTCGACTATCCTTCGCGAACCCATTTCGGTGACTGGTGCCGGCCGTACCGATACCGGTGTTCATGCCAGTTATTACGTGGCTCATTTCGATTCGGAAAAGGAGACTCTCGGCCATCCTGACTTTGCCCATAAACTAAACAGTTTCCTGAGCAAGGATATTGTCATCTTTGGCCTGACCAAAGTAAGTCCCGAAGCTCATGCCCGGTTCGACGCCATTTCGCGCACTTACCAGTATTTCCTGAACCTGCGGAAAGATCCGTTTGCGCTCGAAACTTCGTGGCATTTTCATGTTCAGCCCAACATTGAACTAATGAACGCAGCAAGCCGGATTTTATTTGATTACACCGATTTTACCAGTTTCAGCAAGCTGCATACCGATGTAAAAACGAACAACTGCAAAATCTATCAGGCCGAATGGATTCAAACCGGGAAGAGTGTTGTGTTTACAGTGAAAGCCGATCGTTTTTTGCGCAACATGGTGCGTGCGCTGGTGGGGACTATTGTTGAAGTTGGCATTGGGAAAATTGATCTGGACCAATTCCGGAAAGTCATTGAGCAGAAAGACCGTGGAGCTGCCGGTTTGTCGGTTCCTGCCCAGGGCTTGTTCCTGACTGATGTGGAGTACCCTGAAGGTATTTTTAAACGGACGGTTTAGCGGGTTCGGATTCCAGATACATATTCCTTATTTTTCACCTCATGGCTACTGATCTGCAGCCGTTTCCTATTTAATTTTAACTCCGTTGTATCTGTAATTATACAAACCGACAGGTGTATAATAAGTATACATGGAAATGCTGTCATTATTAATTTCTCCGGAAGTATGATAGCCACTAAAAGTAGAATTCTTAAAATTAAAATCAACTTCCGACACAGCAACATTAATCCCGGAAAACGAAAGCCGGGTGAAGTTCAGATTCTTTTTTACTTCTATGGTATCCTGGAATTTTGTTTTCTGAGTAATCCAGTTGCCCGAGCCATCACTAGATGTCGAAGTATATACTGCGTCACATTTATAACGTCCGACTAAAGAATTTCTATAATCATATTTTAGAGGATCGATGGTGTCCTTTTTTATCTCATATTGAAAATTGACTTTACTATTATTCGCATCTGTAACTTCCAATTGGAGATTAATATCACCGTCAATTTCAATTGTAAACGGACCGTTCCCGTTTAGGTAATCAGGTTTAATCCATTTGTAATTATATGGAGGATTTCCTTCGGTTGAAGTGATTGAAAACGTCATTGAAATGCTGTCGTTGGGGTAGCATATCAAATTTGTAATTTTGATATCGTTCTCGAAAGTTAAAGGTTCATGATCCCTTTTACACGATTGAAGAATCACGATAATAACTAAAATCAAAATAGAAGTTATTTTCATAGTTTGAGTTCCTTTAATGTTCTTCCTGATAGGCATTTTCTTTTTTCGAATCAGCATCTGGTGTTCTTCTTCAAAACATTACTGGTATCGTATGGGCAGCATCCTCAGTTTAAGCAATATCAGCAACGAAACCATCACGACGGTTCCTATTGTTGCAACGATGTTTATAAAGCTTCTCGCCTTCACACTGTTGTTGAATAACTTTTCGATGACTTTATAAATCAGTAATCCAATTAATCCGCCCGAAGTATTCGTGATGATATCAGTAATGTCGAAGGCCCCGATTCTCATAATAAACTGAAGTGTTTCAAACATCAGACTGGTTAAGAAAAAGAAGAGAAACTGATTTTTCCAGGTCCATCTTCTGAATAAGATTCCCGCATAAATGCCGAGCGGTACAAAAATCACAATATTCAGAATGATTTCGCTTAAATCGAGTTTGCCGTTTGCGATAAAGAATTCATTAAAAGGAATTAAATTCACGCTCCGGCGTTCCATATACGAAAATTGTACACCGAACTTAAACAGTAAAATCCAGAACAGGACAATCAAATAAATTACAAATAATACGCTGGTTAACTTGTTTGTTTTAAGATCATTTTTCATAAGGTCGCCAATGTTTTTAGTCCTTTAGGTTTAACGGTGAGATTGTATGTATAACTGCTGATTCGCGTGTTTTATTATTGTTGTGTTTGTTATTGTTATGTGTGAATTGATATAGCTGTTATGATTTGCTTGTCAGTTGTTAATGAAATTTTTTTCCTTCACTCATCATCTGCAGAATTTCCTTTAGACGCTTTTCTCTTGTTTCGGGCTTCTTCGCGGTTTGCAACCGCCATGAAATGGCATATTGGTTTGCCTTGTTTAATCCGTCAAAAAAAGTTTTTGCTTTTTCATTCGTTGAAAGCTGTTGTAAAAAATCTTCCGGCACTTTCATATTTTTCGACGAATCATACGCCTGTTGCCATCGTCCATCGGCTTTAGCCAACTCCACTTGATGCATCCCCGCTTGTTGCATTTTGCCTTCCTGAATTAAGCGTTCGGCTTTTTCGGTATTTCTTTTCGACCAAATACTTTTGGGTCTTCGTGGAGTAAATTTCTGAATGTAAGATGTCGAATCATACTTGTTCGCTTGCCCGTCAATCCAACCATAACACAACGCTTCTTCAAGAGCTTCTGCATATGTAACGGTTTTTTCGCCTGAATCTTTTTTAAATAACCGCAGCCAAACTCCGTTTGATTTAGCATGATGCTCTGCAATCCACTTTCTCCATTCTTCCGAAGAAGCAAATGAAACAACTTGCATTTCTTTCCCGTTTTTTTTTGTTGCCATTATTCCACTTCTTTTTTGCTCTCCATGATGTTCCCTTTGTTGCCTCACGATTATATCATGTGTTGTTATTTAAAAACTATTCTTGCCACGCGACGCAATCGCGTGGTGGCAGCGTTTGAGCATCAGTTATGTCATTTAATTTTTTGCCAAACAAATTGTCCGCCTTGTAAAACAATAATTTTAGTTGTCTTTCCATTTTCATTAACAAATTCACAGCTTGCATTTGTCAAACCTTCAAACGAAAATTTTGTATCTGTTTCAAATAGAAGTTTTGCAGTTCCTTGTCCTGAAAGTTCGCCAACTAAATGGTCGCCTTGTTTTGATATTGTTATTAAACGTTTTTTTGCAGTTGTCAATTGATATACGCCGATATATTTGTCTAAAACTTTTGAATTTACAACTACTGATTTTTGCAATTGCTGGCCAACTGCAAGCAATGAGATGTTTTCATACAACTTGTATCTGTTGGCACTAAATTCAGTTGTATCTTCCGGCGACTTTATGTTTGCCATCGTAGCTACAAATATATCTTCCGCAGGAAAATACTTTTCTTCAGTAACAAAACCGCTGATTTGTCCTTCATGGTGAATTCTCTTTTGCCCGTTAACATCGTCAATAAACCAACCATAGCCATAAGAGGTATAAGTTCCATTGGATAATTTAAATGGGGTAAATGCTTTTTCTAGTGTTTCTTTTTTTATAACATTCCCATTTATCAAAGCTGTATTCCACTTAAATAAATCTCCAACGTTCGATAACAAATCGCCACAACCATAGCCAAATGAGATTGAGAAGTAATCAGAATTGTCATAAAAGCCTCTGTCTCTGGTGTAACTTGATACGCGTTTCGGAATTATTGTATCGGCACTTGCAAAGAAGGTGTTTTTTAATCCTGCTTTCTGAATTACATTTTCCAAAAGATAGTTGTAATAGCTTTCGCCTGATACAATTTCAATAATTCGCCCTAAAAGCACATAGCCTGAATTTGTATAATTGTATTTTGAACCGGGTGTAAATTCAAGTGGAGCATTTTTAAAGTGGTCAATAAGCTGCTGAGGCGTAAAGTCCCACCTTAAAACATTTTGTCCGGGATGATCAATGGACATAAAATCTTTTATGCCTGATGTATGTGTTAATAAATTCTCAATAGTAATTGGATGACCCTTGTATGGAAAATCTTTTATGTATTTCTGAACGCTGTCCTGAAGTGTTATTTTTCCTTGTTCTACTAATTGCAAAATTGCAACTCCGGTGAATTGTTTGGTAACTGAGCCAATCTCAAAAATCATATCTGATTGCAGCGGAACGTTTAATTCAAGATTTGCACTTCCAAATGCTTTTTCATAAACAATCTTTCCTTTTTTGGCAATAAGTATGGCAATACCTGGCTCCTTGGGTTTAATCTGTTCCACGACTAAACTGTCAATTGATTTACTTAGCCGATTGTCTTCGTTTGACTGTGCATAAGTACAAGTTATAAAGACTGAGTAAATGATGTAAAATAAAAGGCTTTTTTTCATTTTAATTTTTTGGAGTGTAAAATTGCAGAACACTTGCAGTTAGGAGCAGTGCGCGATTGAAGAGCTGCTTCCTTGCTGCCGCACGATTGTACCGTGTGTTGTTATTTAAAACTATTCTTTGCTACGCGACGCAATCGCGCGGTAGCAGGGAGTCTTTCAATCATGTTTTACTCATTCCTTATCATTCTTTCTGATAACTGTTAAAATAATGAACAAGATAGAAGCAAAAATAATTGTGAGCCCGAACCATTCCCCGTATTGAGTATAAAAAGTTTTTGTTCCTGTGAGTGAAACTTGTCCTAATAAGGTGGTTTCCTGTCCATTTGAGCAGTTAGCTTCAGTTACTACTTTTCCATAGCTGTCACTAATTGTTAATCGCCCCTGTCTGGCAGTTCTGATTATTGAAAAACCATTCTCTACTCCCCTCAGTATTGCCATTCGTGAATGCAGCCAATCATCAACAATAAAATCCCACGCCGGAACACAAAGTAGTGCTGTATTACTTTCGCCATAATTTTTAATAAATTTTGGAAAATCAAGGTCTTTGCATATCGCTGTTCCCGCTTGAAAATTGTCAATATTAAACAAGCCAATTTGATTGCCTGGCGTAAATCTGTCCTCCAAAACTTTCACCAGATGTGCTTTATTGTAATCTGTCAACAGATTGCCGGTTTTATCAATTACCAAAGAAGAATTTCGGTCTTTGTTGCTTTTAAGATTCGTGTAACCCACCACCAGGGAAACATCGTTTTGCCTGGCGGTATTTATTAGAATATTTGTTGTAATTGAATCAATATCGCGATTTATATTGATAGCTCGTTCCGGAAGGACAACAATTTTCGCTCCTTTTTGGGCAAGGTCCGAAATTCTTTGAGCATAATTTCTGACATGCTGAATTTCAACTTGAAAATCAACCTTATCCATTGAATGTGTTTTTTCTTCCAATACAACAAGTCCGGCAGTGATTGTATTTTTATTCGAATCATTTTTTATTCTCCAAAAGCCATAGAAGAAAACAGAGATTAAAAGAGAAAATGAAATTAGTAATAAAGGGAAAAGTTTACGCTTGTCATTCCGGTATTTCCAGCCTAACGCCAAAGCCGAAGGAATATATGTTACGATAAAAGAAATTCCCAATATCCCCGTAACCGATGCAATCTGAATAAGTTGAAGGAGATTTGACTGTGAATAGGCAATACTCGCCGCAGTTCCGTCAGGTGAGAAATTGATCAAAAGCCATTCAAATGCAGTAAAGAATACAGGGAAAACGAAAACGGCATACCATGAATCTATTTTCCTGATTGTTGTTCGCGACAAAACTATAATCAATGCAAAAACCAATGGGAGAGCAATTGTGAAAATAATTGCAGGTATTAATGTAGCAACCGAAACTAAATAACTAAACCAACTTAGTCTGCCAATTAAATAGGCAATAAAAGCAACCCCAAAAGTAGTTTTAGGAGTGGAGCTAAAAGAAATAGTAAGTATGGGAACCGGAGCAAGCCATAATAAATACCAAAAATCGCCATTCAGACCGTTGGAAATGTACCAGCACAGTCCGGAAAGGATAAGGACTGCAATCAGTTGAAGTTTATTCAGTTTAAATGGTTTCTCTTGTTCAAAATTTCTCATAAAGGTTTGATTTGCCTTGATATTTCCCTCGCTGCCGCACGATTGCTGCCGCACGATTGTATCGTGTGGTATTATTTAACAACAATAACATTGTCAAGAATTCCTTTTTCTCCTGCATAATCAGTAGCGCTGCTATACATGTAATCCTCTGCCCTGAAAACCAGTCCCTCTTCTACAGGATTGTTGTGAATATAGTCGATTTTCTCATCAATTACTTTGTTGCTCCATAACTCTATGGGTTTATTGTCATGCCTCCAAAATTGATATTGTTTTACATTCGAAGATTTGCGGCCAGCTTTTAAGAATTGTTCAAGTAGAAATTCTTTTCTGCTTTCTCCCGGATTTTCCATGATTGCTTTAACGATTGCCTTACTGGTAAATCGTTTAAAATCGCCGATCAGTAATTCTGGTTTCTGATTTCCTGCACTGCTGAAAACCAGATGGACATGATTTGACATGATACACCAGGCAAATATCTCCATTCCTTTATGTTGCTGACAATAATGTAACGAGTCGACCAATATGTTTTTATACTCGTTTCGGGTAAATACGTCCAGCCATTCTACAACCGCAAAGCTGATAAAATATACTCCTTCAGGATTATGGAATTTATAATTACGACTCATGATTACCAAATCTGTCAGTTCCTCATAATTTGGAATTTAGCTTTACCTAATTCTTTGCCACGCGATGTAATCGCGCGGTAGCATGCGATGCAATCTCCACCAGCGAAGATGCTTTTTTATTTACTTTCAGTCAAATCAAATTTTATCGGTAAAGTCCAGGCCGGATTATATCTCTTGCCATGTCTGTAAATTACTTCCCATTCAGGTATCGACTTAACAACCCGAATGGCTTCGTTATCATATAACTCATTTACTCCACGGACTACTTTCACACGATCAATCTTTCCGTTTTCGTCTGATGAAACAATTTGAACATATACACATCGTTTTATTATGTCAGCGACGGGCAAATTTTCACGTTTAATGCTTTTATAAACAAACTCCTTTAAAAGTTTTGGGTCGTCTTTGTATTTTGATTTTTTTGTCTTCGAGTTGTCCAGTGTTTTAATTTCTGATAGGGTGCCTTTTTCTAAAGTAAACTCTATTTCCGTTTCATAAATGCTTTCAAACGCATCATGAAAGTAATATAATAACTTCCCTTGTGGCGAAATCAATTTTTCGTTCACCCAGTCGGCTTTCACTTTTCCATCCTTAAATCTTTGAGGAAACAGAACTTTCAAATCGGCATATTCACTACCGATACTATCCTTATCAACTTCAGATTTAAAAGATACTGAAACTCCACGCACTGAAGTTGGATAACAAGCATTCCGGATTTCGCAGAGGTATAATTCATTGTCAATTATTTCCCAGGTTGCAACATAATTTCTCCAACATGAAGTAAAAAAACATCCTCTGCTTCCAAATAATACTTTGGGAGTAATCAAGTCTTGATTGGGAAATGAATTTAAGGGACAACTATTTAAAGAAAGAGTATCTCCTTTATAAATAATCAAATCCGGAATTTGAGCAGTCCCAAAAAGATTTATTGAAATCAATGAAAACAATAGTATTGTAAAAGTTATTTTCATTTATGTACTCTTTGCTGGCTCCTCGTTGCCGCGCAATTATATCGTGTGTTGTTATTTAAAAACTATTCTTTGCAGTGCGATGCAATCGCGCGGTAGCAGGGGTCATTCTGTTTTTCTGGCCTCGTGTCTTTTTTCTTGTGTCCAATACATGCCCCTCACTCTTCCATTTTCAACAATAAATTCAATTGTAGTAGGAATTCTTCTTACGTCTGGTAAATAAAACAGTATTTCCGATTGAGCAAGCATAGTCATATTATTGCCCGAACCATTTGATAACTCGGCAAACAACCTGTTATCGCGTTTATAAACTTTTATGAATTGTGTAGAGTCTTCGGAAAATTTATAAATACCAACGTAACTGTTTAATACGCTGTCGGTAATCTTTAAGTCTTTATAAGTTGTTTGCAACGATTTCCCGATAACTAATGCAGAAACATCTTCAAAAAGGTTAAAAAAGCCATCGTTGTCCGAATTGAATAACATTGTTAAAAATATATCTTGTTCGGGGAAGTAAATTTCCCAGCTTCTAAAGCCGTCAATAGCCCCTCCATGTCCAATTGATTTTGTTCCTTTCCAATCCCTGACAAACCAACCATATCCATATCCTGCTAATTGTCCGTTGGCCAGTTTAAAAGATGTAAATGCTTTTTCAAGAGTTTCCTTTTTTACAAGTCTGTATGAGTACAAAGCTTGATGCCACTTAAATAAATCGCTAACGTTAGAAAGTAAAGCCCCTGCACTATAAACCAATGACATGCTTATATAATCAACATTAGTATAGTCTGCATTATCCCTGGAATATCCATTGGCCCTGTTTGTAATTAATTGTTTCGGCGAATCATAAAACGTACTGGATAATCCTGCCGGTTTAAATAGGTTTTCCTGCAAATACGCTCTGTAAGATTTGTCCGATGCTTGCTCAATAATATATCCCAACATAAAATAGTTAGAATTACTGTAGCTGTATTTTGAACTGGGAATAAAGTCTAACGATAGGTTAGCAAGGCTGTCGATGATCTGTTTTGCCGAAAATTCAATCCGGATAGCATTTGGAATATGTGCATCTAATTGCGCATAATCTTTAATTCCTGAGGTGTGCGTTAATAAATTTTCAATTGTAATCGTGTGTCCTTTGTATGGAAAGTTCTTTATGAATTTCTGTATGCTGTCCTGTAAAGAAATTTTGCCTTGCTCTACTAATTGCAATATTGATATGGCAGTATATTGTTTTGTAATGGAGCCAATTCTGAAAATCATTTCTTGTCGCATGGGCACATCCAATTCAAGATTAGCTGTCCCAAAACCTTTTTCATAAATCACTTGTCCTTTTTTTGCAACCAGAACTGCACAACCCGGTGAAACTGAATTGAATTTTTCAGAAATAAGCCCGTCAAGATTTTTTATTAATTGCTTGTCCTCTTTGGATTGTCCTTTTGCAATTGATAACGTTAAAAAAGAAAGTAAAATAAATGGAATGAATTTATTCATGGTCAAATTATTAGAACGTGCCAAATATGCTTGCTGCCGAACGATTATATCGTGTGGCATTATTTAACAACAATAACATTGCCAGAAATTCCATTTTCTCCTAAATAATCAGCAGCGCTGCTGTAAATGTAATCCACAACACTGCCGCACAATTATATCGTGTGTCGTTATTTAAAAACTATTCTTTGCCAAGCCATGCAATCGCGCGGTAGCAGGGTTTCTAATTTTGCTGAATATCTTTTGGAACCTCTGCAAAGTCTACTTCATTGTTCTTTTTCGAAAACAGAATGATGATAACACCAATAACTGCCGATAAAACCAGGCAAAGAACAAAGCTCCAGGCATAGCCAATTTTACGATTTTTTCCAAGCAGAGCAACAAGAGCAGAAACGATTACATGAAAAAAGAGTAGTACTTGTTCCATTTTGTTTAGGTTTTAAAAGTTAATATTTAGTTTTCCTCGCTGCCGCACGATTATATCGTGTGTTGTTATTTAAAAACTATTCTTTTGCCTCGCGATCCAATCGCACGGTAGAAGGGGAAAACCACTGCCGCCGACCTTGATGGGTAGCTGATGTTGGCAGCAGTAATTTTATTCTCCCTTTTTCACTCTTTCCCATTCAGTCTTTAAAGTTATTTTTGTGTGTCGTTTAACCTTTTCTATATATTCTTCCAAGTCGACTGCATGCGTATTGCCCATTAGAATTTCAAGACAACAATTTTCAAGTTCAGACAATGCTGATATAAAATCCTTGTCAGTTGTTACGTTTAACATTAATTCTGCTTTTGTGATTAAGAATCTTAGTTTCTCGAATTCCTTATTTGATAGATTTTGTTTTGCAGAAATTGCCATTGTTTTGGATAGAATTTGACTAATTAAAACTCTTAATTCATTTATCCATGATTGACGATTGCCTGATAATACGGTTTTATTAAAGTCTAATTCAACGCTTTTCCTTACATTTTCAATTTGGGCTAGAGCTATTTCTTTTGAATTATTAATTTGTTTCGCTGATACTTCCTTATTTGATTTTCTATATTGGTTACTAATAATAAGATTGGCTAGAACAGTTAGTATTCCAATTAATATTGCTCCAATCCAAGGCATATTTTTTTGCAAATCAAAACTTGTCACATATTCCTTGCTTTGAATATTTTGTATGCGTACAGTATCAATTTTATTCACGAAGACTGTACTGTTGTGAAGGGAAATAGAGTCTTGATTAGATTTAGATTTTGAATTTGCGAACGAAGAAAAATCAAGAATATAAATGAGAAGGATAAGTAATACTAAAAAATGTTTCATAAAAAAATCATTCTTGAATAACTAAAATTAGTTGTTTCAACTATAACTTATGCTTAGAGAAAATATCTAATAAGGAATCAGACTGTAATACCCATCTATATGCTAAATGGACTTCCCATTCATAGCCAAAATCCATGTATGAACTAGATAAATGGCTGTCATGCTCATAACTTTTTCTTTCAATGGTTCCGTCTTCTAATATTTTTCTAGCTGTAAGAAAGTTCATCTTATAAAGAAATCTTGATATCTCATGAGCATCACCAATTTTCCCTGTAGCAAAAACAAATTGACCTCTTTGTGTTATATTGAATATTTTTTTATGTAATTCTGATGTTGAGAATACAAAGCTGTCTTCTGCAGTTCTTTCTTTTTTAGAAGGTTTCATGCCATAGATTAATCTCTCAACTTGAGGTAGTTCGGATTTATATTCTGCGATTGTATCTTTTATGATACTTTTTGAATAATCTGGTAATATTGATAAAATGTGAGAAGATTTAATTATAGGTGAATTTTCTCGATATGCTTGTCTTGCTGCCAGAGTGCATAATTTTACTAAATCACGTGGTCGATTTCTAATTAGAGATAAGATTACTTTGTACATTGGAACCTTTTCCCATTTACCTGTTCCGAAAAAAGTGCTTTCAAAAATTGAATCTAAATTATAGGCTATATGTCTCTGTGATGTATTTAGAAGATTTTCTTCATTTACAGATTCACCCCAAAATGTTAAGATTCTTTTAATTAACATTACAAATATCTCATGCAACTCGTATGAATGCCAGACCACTGCTCCCTCGTATTTATCAGACGATTCATCTTCAATTCTGACAGCATTAAATACATCTGATCTTAATGCTAATTTAAAAATTAAACCAGAGTTTTCACTAGAAAGATCTCTAATGCTATTAATCAGAGCTGATATCATAATAAGTCCTTCTTTCCTATTTTGCCAGCCTCTGTCTAAATCGTCTAAATAAACGTCTATTTTGTTGGAAACCAAAAATTTATTTATTAATAATCTTTGATGTTGAGTTATTTCTGGGTTATCTTTTTGTTGTAAAACGGATTTCGTAATAAGGGGTATAATTCTTCCACCAACTTTGATAATTCTTGCAGTTATTCCCTCATCATTTATGCCAAATTCACTTAATACTTTTTTCGCAATTATATCAGTTAAGCCAAACTTCCATTTCCTAATGCTAAGAATTAAACTTTCGTGTTTTTCACCAATTTCCCCAATGTCATCTGGTTTAATTAAAATTGGAAGATTTCCATTTTCTTTTTGTTCAGACATAGCTATTCTAAATAAGGCGGATTTGCCGATACCTTTATGACCAACTAATATCTGAACTGGCAAATCTGAGATTATCTTACAATAAGTTTCTGTCTTAAAATAGTACTCTTTTAAACGCTCAATATCTTCACCTTCTCCATCATAAGAACCAAATATCTTACGAATATTCTCGTCGGTAAAGTTAATTGCCTTCTTTTGAGTCATGTTTATAAATATTAGAAAGTTAAATATAGTTATTTGTAAATTATCAACAATTAATCTTCAAATAGTGCACCTAATATTGCTGCTAACACTATAATATATGCAATATTCCCTCAAATTTATGAATATTATTCAATAATCAAATTATTGTTTACTGTATTTTCAAGTATTTGATTTTGAATGAGTAGATTTCAAAAAAAACAGAGCGGCGAAAATGCTTTCGCGGCTCTGGCCTGCGTACTATGAATATCCGTTTGAGTACCTAAGCTATCTTTTGCCGTCTGCTTTAGCTGACGGAGTGAATGATCATCGAAATTAATGGCTTTAGCCACAATCTTTTTTGGGCTAAAGCCCGGAGCATTGTCTGTTTTTTCAGCCGTTGACTGAAGTGAACGGCAAAGGATAGCATCCCGAAGAGTTGAATGATTTTGAATTAGCTTTCATGAAGGACAAACCCCTGATTTGAATATCAAAATTCGAATCAGGGGTTCTGTAAAAATCTTAGTGTCTTCGTGCCTTTGTGGCAATAATGCCTTTCTACCAGATCCGTACAATCAAACTATCGGGGCGCCACATGCTGTCGCCTTCTTTCACGCCAAACGCTTTATAAAATTCGGGCATGTTCGAGAGGGTTCCAATCACGCGGTATTTGGCCGGCGAGTGTTCGTCGCTTTTTACCTGGTTGGCAATGGCTTCGGGGCGCATATTCACCATCCAGGCCAGCGCAAAGCCAAGAAAGAACCGCTGATCGGGTGTTTTGCCTCCGATTATTTCGTTGCTTTGGTACTGTTTGGTTTTCTGGAAAGCCTCGTAACCCATAATGATTCCGCCTAAATCGGCAATGTTTTCGCCCTGGGTCAGCTCGCCGTTGATGTGCAGGCTGTCAACCGGATTGTATTGGTTGAATTGCTTCACGATCATCCCTGTTTTTGCAAAGAATTTGGTGCTGTCTTCCTTGGTCCACCAGTTTTTCAGGTTGCCTTTGTCATCAAATTTGCTACCCATGTCGTCAAAGCCATGCGTCATTTCGTGCCCGAAAGTCGATCCGCCGATAATGGCATACAGAATGGCATCGTCGGCCATTTTATGCTCGTACCCCGGAACAATAATGTTGCAGGCCGGAACAACCAGCTCGTTATTCGACGGATTGTAGTATGCATTGTAGTTTTGAGGCTGCATTTCCCACTCGGTGCGGTCAACCGGCTTCCCAAACTTCGAAATATTGTAGTTCGAATGCCATTGATTGGCCCTGATCGAATTCTCAGCATACGACTTACGGCTGATTTTCATGCTGCTCAGGTCTTTCCATTTGTCCGGATAGCCCACCTTCATAATCATCGACTGAAGTTTTTGGAGTGCCTTTTCTTTCGTGGCAGCGCTCATCCAGTCCAGTTTCTGAATACGTTCGGCATAAACAGTTTTCACGGCATTACCAATCTCAACCAGCTTTTCTTTGGTTCCGGCCGGCAAATATTCGGTCACATAAACCTGACCAATCAGTTCGCCCAGGTAACCATCGGTTTGTTCCACCACACGTTTCCAGCGAGGTTTGGGTTGCTGAATTCCACGGATGGTTTGCGAATAGAAACCGAAAACTTCAAGGTAAGTCTTATCGTCGAGATAGGAGGCAAGTCCGCGGGTGAGCTGATATTTCAGATAATTTTTCCAGTCTTCAAGCGGAATTTTCTTCAGGTTCGCATTCAGAGCTGCCAGAAATTCGGGTTGTCCTACAATAACCGAATCAACTTTTTGAAGTCCCGACTCCTGAAAGAAAACCGTCCAGTTAAAGTTGGGTGTCGCTGCTTCCAGCTGTTGGGCAGTAAGCTTGGTATAGTTTTTCAGCGGGTCGCGGGTGTCTTCTTTTTTACGCGATGCCGATGCCAGTGCTGTTTCAAGCTTTAGCTGGTTGGTGGCGGCCGTCTTCGCTTTCTGCTGATCGTAGCCCATCATTTTATACATGTTTTCGAGGTGGATCACGAATTTTTCACGAATCTGTGCGGTGCGCGCATCATTCTCGAAATAGTACAGGCGGTCGGGGAGACTCAGTCCACCCTGCCAGATGTTGACGGCATTCTTGCTGCTGATTTTGCTGTCCTGCCAAACGCCGAATGCAAACAACGGAGAAGCCGCGCTTTTATGAATGAATGCTGCCGAAGTCGCCAGCTGATTCAGGTCTTTGATCTGATCAATCCGATCAAGGTATTTCTGAATAGCGCCAATTCCGTTCTTATTCAGGGTAATGCTGTCCATTCCCGAAAAATAGAAGTCGCCAATCTTTTGCTTGTTGCTTCCTTCTTCCGACTGGGTTTGGGCACTCGATTTACAGATTTTCAAAATCTGAGAATTTATCGTGTCCTGAATCACCTGCCAGATGCCGGCGCTTTGCTCGCTGGCCGCAATCGGATTGGCTTTAAACCAATTTCCGTTGGCATACTGGAAAAAGTCGTTGCCGGCTTGGACGGTTGTATCAATATGGGCAACCAGCGGATCGGGCGCGTTGTCCTTCTTTGCAGGCTGACACGAAGTAATCAATGCCAGTGCAACGGGCAAAATCAATGCATAAAAAAGTGACTTCATCATGTTGTAAAATTAAAGTAGCGTGTGATGATTGGTTTTCAAACACCGCCGTTCATTACAGCAAAACGTACGAATCGTTAAAATGTGATCAAATCCGGTCGAATTTTGTTTTAGTGTTGTGTTCAGAAGTTATTGACAGATCGTCATGCCGAACTTGTTTTGGCGTCTGTTCATATCACAGCCCCCGAAATAAATTAGGGGTGACAGGTAATCAACAGAATCAAGTTAAAACAACATTAGTTGTAATGAATATAAATGGAATGGATATCCGATAGCGTACCTAATTTGAAAAACCGTTTGTCCATTGTCCGGACGGCCTTGTTCGGTGAGCCGAAAAACAAGTGAAGACGACGTCAAAAAATCTTTTTTGTTTGAGCCGCAGGCGAGTTTAAAAGATTTTAGTCGTCGAACGCTGGTTTTTCGTGCGAAGCGAACACAGCCTTGACTTTTTTTGATTCCTTTTTTGTGTTAAGACAAAAAAGGGATTGGGGGTTGGGGGCAAAGCCCCTTTTAAATTTAGTTATGTATAAATTCGGGTATTCAATATAAATATTTAGGTTATGGCTTATACATTGCAAATAGGCAGTTCGTTACCAACCTTTCTTTTAAAGGCTACCGACGGCAAATATTACAGTCCTGAAAGTTTTTCGGATGCTGAAATTCTGGTTGTATTCTTTACCTGCAACCATTGTCCGTATGTATTGGGAAGCGATGAGGTGACACGCGAAACTGCCCTGAAGTTTGCAGCGCAGGGAGTTCAGTTCGTAGCCATTAATTCGAATAGCCCGAATACTTACGCGGAAGATAGTTATGAGAATATGATATTGCGAATGAATGAGAAGCGGTTTCCCTGGGTTTACCTTCACGATCAGACACAAGAAATTGCTTTGGCATATGGCGCGCTTAAGACACCTCATTTTTATGTGTTCGATCGGCAACGGAAACTGGTTTATACCGGCCGTGCTGTCGATCAGCCCCGCGACGCCTCCAAAATCACTGTGAATGATTTGGACAGAACATTGTCTGAGTTGCTTTCCGGAAGAGCGGTTTCAGTTCCGGTGACCAACCCGATTGGCTGCAACATTAAATGGGAGGGGAAAGACAAGAAATGGATGCCCCCCGAAGCCTGCGATCTGGTTTAACCGTTCAAAATGGGGATATAAATCTTCCCGAATACATGGCTTTATATCTGTAACTTATAAGAAAGCGCGACTGGCCTCGGCCGGTGAGCCGAAAAACAAGTGATGACGGCGTTAAAAAATCTTTTCTGTCTGAGCCGAAGGCGAGTTTAAAAGATTTTAGCCGTCAAGCGTAAGTTTTTCGTGCGAAGCGGACGTAGGCTTGACCTTTTTTGATTACTTTTTTGTCTTAAGACAAAAAAGTAATTAGGGTTTGGGGCAACGCCACAATGATTATGCTATTTTATCACCCACCCAATATTCTTTAATTTTAAACATTATTTCTCTATCCCGGGCTTTTTCGTAGTTTTGAGTAAACAAAATGAAACAACTTGGGCACTAACCGACTTGCCAATATTAAAATCAACCAGATCTCTGCATTGCAGATTTTTCAACTCATTCGTTATTCGACACTGATTTTGATTGGTGTCGTTTTTGCGAAATCGGTCTTGTCAACAACCGAAATTGGCCGGTACGAGACTGTTTTGTTCCTCGCCGGAGCTGTGAGTTTCTTCTGGCTTAATGGTTTAATCCAGGGATTTTTACCGACGGCTGGGAAGCATTCTTCTACCTCCCGGTCGTCCGATTTGTTCAATGTTTTTTATCTGCTGCTGGCATTTTCGGTACTCTCTGTTGTCTTTGTTATTGTATTCGAACATTCCATTTCCGGCTATCTGCTGAAAGGAGAGGGCATTCCTTTTCTGAAGTACCTTTCCATTTATCTGCTGTTGGCTTCTCCTGCCGGTTTGGTCGAGTATATTTATCTGGTAAAAGGGCAGGGGAGACAAATGCTGGTGTACGGAGCGGTTTCGTATGCGCTTATGTTTTTGCTTGTTGTTCTTCCTCCGCTGTTTGGCTTTGGTATTGAAGGTGGATTAATAGGTCTGGTGATTAGTGCGGCTGTTCGCTTTGTTTGGTTGCTTGTTTTGCTGTTCCTGAATTCATCGCCCAGGTTTAATATCGAATTTATTTCCAGACATCTGAAGAGTGCAGCTCCTCTGGTTTTTTCGATGTTGTTGAGCGGATCGGGCCAATACATCGATGGATTTATTATTACCGGCTATTTCGATGATGCTACTTTTGCGGTCTTTCGGTTCGGGGCACGCGAGCTTCCGCTGGTCTTACTGTTGGCCAATTCGTTCAGCGCATCCATGTTGCCGGGTTTTGGCAATCAGTCCGGACTAAAAGCTAATCTTGAAACGATACGGAGAAATTCGCAGAAGCTTGGAAGTTGGCTGTTCCCTTTGTCCGGGCTACTGATGCTGGTGTCGCACTGGGCTTTTCCGGTAATTTTTAACATGAACTTTAGCGGTAGCGCTACCATATTTAATATTTATCTGCTGCTGATCATTAGCCGTTTGCTTTTCCCGCAAACAATTCTGATTGGTCTTCAGCAAAACAGGCCGATATTGTGGGCTTCGTTCCTCGAAATCGTGTTGAATGTTTCGCTAAGTCTGTTGTTCCTTCAGTTCTGGGGATTGCCGGGTGTGGCTTACGGAACTGTTTGTGCCTATATTTTCGAGAAACTGATTTTGATGGGCTTTGTTAAGAAAATATATGGTTTTCATGTTTCGGCCTATTTAAATGTGAAACAACATTTGCTTTATTCGCTACTTTTGACGGCCGAATTTGCTGTTGTTGAATTTCTGATCTGGTAATCGGAGTTCAATTCGGCTAGCTGATTTATCATTAATTCCTGATTATTCGAAGATATGGATGTAATCATTGATGACCCTGTTCAGGAACAGGAATTTCGCCGGATTCTGACAAAAATTCGTTTGTCAAAGAACGGAGAAGTGGTTGAACAGATGAAGAAACATGGACTGGTTTATAAAATGAACTGGGGTGTTTCCATCAGCCGGTTGCGCGAAATAGCGTCGCAATTCAAACCCAACCATTTGCTTGCCCTCAAACTGTGGAACAAGCAGTGGCGTGAAACCATGATTCTGGCGGCCATGCTCGATGTTCCTGAATCGGTTACCGAGGAACAGATGGATTACTGGACCAAAAGCGTGGAAACAACAGAAATTGCTGAAACGCTCAATACTTTCCTTTGGGTGAAAACCAAATTCGTGTTTGTGAAAGCATTGGAATGGTGCCGGGGGAAAAAACATCTGGTTCGGTATGCTGGGTTGCATCTGATGGGGCGTTTGGCTTTGGTCGAAAAGTCTGCCATGGATGAGTTTTTCGAGCCTTTTTTCGACATATTGTCACCTTTGGCAAAAGATCCGTCATTAAAACAGGTCTTTTACCGGTCGTACATTTTGCTTGGAATGAAAGGAAAAGCGATGAACGAAAGAGCAATAATTTTTGCTGAAGAGTTGAAACTTATTGATTCAGAAGATTGTAGGAATCTGGCAGAACTTATCTTGTCGGAACTCAGGAGTGAGTACGTTCAGGAATCATTTGTTAAGAATACTTAACCTGACACGGATTTCAGCAAGTCTGATTATTTTTGGTATAGTTTTTATGATAGAGAAATAGAAAATTTAAAATTTGAAACAATGGATCTTACAAAATCATCGAATCCTGTATTTGGAAAGAACATATTTAATCAATCGGCCGTTAGCTCGCAGGACGGAGTGATGACCGTAAACGGAACAATCAACAAAACAGGTTTAATGTTGCTGATTGTGATTTTTGCGGCTATGTTCACATGGCGTAAATTCTTTGGCGCGATCGATCCGGCTAATCCACTGGTAATGCCCGATGGAATCATGATCTGGACCATGGTTGGTGCCATTGGTGGTTTAATCACCGCGCTGATTACTACGTTCAGCCCACGTCGTGCTGCCATGACAGCCCCGATTTATGCCGTTTTCGAAGGCTTGTTTTTAGGCGCAATTTCTGCCATGTTCGAAGCCCGCTTCCCCGGATTGGTTATGCGTGCCGTATCGCTTACCTTTGGCGTATTCTTTATTATGCTGTTGCTTTATCGCTCCGGAACAATTCGGGTAACCGATAAATTCCGAATCATTATTTTGGCCGCCACCGGAGGCATTGCGCTGGTTTATCTGATCAGTTTTGTGGTCGGAATGTTTGGCGTGAACGTGAGCTTTTTGCACGACAGCAGTCCGCTTTCTATCGGAATTAGCCTGTTCGTCGTCGCCATTGCAGCTTTGAACTTAATCCTCGATTTTGATATGATTGTGCAGGGAGCCAATGCCCGCGCACCGCAATACATGGAATGGTTTGGCGCTTTTGGGTTGATGGTTACACTGATCTGGTTGTACCTCGAGATGTTGCGACTGCTCTCCAAACTAGCTTCCAATCGTAATTAGCTTTAGAAACGACATCGTATATATTCAAACAGGGACTTCGGTCCCTGTTTTTGTTTGCTGAGGTTTCATTTCAGGTATTTATTTTTCTGAAAAAAATATTAGAAATAAGATTTGGATATTAAAATCAATTCATATATTTGTACTATAGTAATAGTACAATAAAAAACTAATACACTATGATTAAATTTGTTCTTGACCCCAAAGCGGGAACTCCTTATTACCGTCAGATTATCGATCAAATCAAGTTCGGAATTGCTTCGGGTAATCTTTCAATAAATGAGCAGTTGCCAACCGTGCGAGCTTTAGCGGTAGAATTAAAAGTTAATCTGAATACTGTAGCTAAGGCTTACAAAGAATTAGAAATCCAGAAAATACTGGAGACACAGCAAGGAACCGGTACTTTTATCAATACAGTTGATAATAAAATTTCAGAAGCCGAACGAAAACAAAAGCTTCAGGAGATTATTCGTGAATTTGCCACCATTGCCCATAGCTATGGTTTTACTGTAAATGAGTTAATTGACGAACTTCAAAAAACCAAATAACATGGAAACAACTAAGTATCTAAACCCAGTCTCTATTACCCTAATGTTTATTTTTGCTGCAATTAGCGGCGGATTGTTCTTCCTCAAAATTATCACTCTTCCAATACTCGTTGGCAGTTTACTGTTGTCGATATTTATTGCGTGCTCAATTCATATTGCCGATCAGTGGGAAAAAGCAGTCGTGTTGAGAATGGGGAGGTTTGTTGGGCTAAAAGGTCCGGGATTCTTCTTCATAGTTCCAATTGTTGACCGCATTGCCAAATACATCGATCAGCGTGTTCGGGTAACCGATATTAAAGCTGAAAAAACACTTACCAAAGATACTGTGCCCGTGAATGTTGATGCGGTTGTTTACTGGACTGTTTGGGATGTTGAAAAGTCGGCGCTCGAAGTTCAGGATTACGAAAAAGCCGTTTTAAACATTTCGCAGACAGGACTTCGGGATACCATTGGAAGACATGAATTGTCGGATTTGCTTTCGGACCGACAGAAAATATCGGATGAATTGCAGGCTATCCTCGACGAACACACTAATCCGTGGGGAATTACCTGTCAGAATGTGGGTATTCGCGACATCATTATTCCTGAGAATCTGGCTGATGCCATGAGTAAACAGGCACAGGCAGAACGTGAGCGTCAGGCTCGTGTCATTTTAGGAACTGCAGAAACTGAAATAGCTGAAAAATTTGCAGAAGCCAGTAAGCAATATCTTGATAATCCTGTAGCTCTGCATTTAAGAGGGATGAATATGCTCTTTGAAGGATTGAAAGAGAAGGGGTCGATGGTGATTGTGCCAAGTTCGGCACTCGATTCAATGAATCTTGGGGCTACAAGTGGTTTCGTTTCACTGGCTAAATCGAATGAACAAACAAATCATTAGCCCATATATTTAGGTTATTGTGGCTTTCATGAATGAAAACAATTAAAATTGCAAACAGGGACTTTGGTCCCTGTTTTTGTTTTCCGGAGATTAGTGCTATTTTCGGCTGACAAAATTAGGACGCTGTTTTTTATGGAGATTATTCAGGTTGCTGATAAACAAACGATAGAAGCATTCCATCAAGTACCACAAAAAATTTACCGAAACGATCCCAACTGGGTTCCACCGTTGCGAAAAATGGTGGAAGATATTTTTAATCCGGAAAAGAATGCAGGTTTTCTGGCCGGAGACGCACGCAGATGGCTGATTAAAGAGAAGGGTGAATTTGTTGGCCGTATAGCTGCTTTTTACGATAGAAACAAGATTGAACCAAACGAAGTGCAGGCCGGAAATATTGGCTTTTTCGAATGTATTGATGACACTATAGCCGCGCAGCTGCTTTTTGATACCGCCCGCAACTGGTTGAAAAGTGAAGGTTTAACAGCTATGGATGGCCCGGTTAATTTCGGCGAGAATTTTTTCAACTGGGGATTGTTGGTCGATGGTTTTCAGCAACAGGGATTCGGGATGCAATATCATCCGCCATATTACAAACGTCTCTTCGAAAAGTACGGATTTCAGACCTATTATAAGCAGCTCAGTTATCATCTGGATATTACCAGTCCCGACCTTCCGGAGCGTTTTTGGAAAATTGCCGAATGGGTAGCCAAAAAGAAAGACTTCACTTACAAAACATTTTCGTTTGCTGATCAGGATCGTTGCATCAATGATTTTATATCTATTTACGAACAGGCCTGGGGAAAGCACACCAATTACAAGCCAATTAGCCCAGTAGATTTGAGGGTGTTGATACGCGATGCAAAAATTGTACTCGAAGAGGAATTTATCTGGTATGTTTATCACAAGGATGAGCCAATCGCCTTTTTTATGATGATTCCGGATTTGAACCAAATATTGAAGCATCTGAAGAATGGCAAGTTGAGCTTGCTGAATATACTTAGGTTACTTTACCTTAAACGAAAAAAAACGATGACCCGATGTCGTGTTTTGGTGATGGGAGTAATTCCGAAGTTTCAGGGAGCAGGCATCGAATCGGGCATTTTCTGGCAATTGAGGCAGGTTATGCTTCGTAAAAACTGGTATAACGAGATGGAGCTGAGTTGGGTAGGTGATTTTAATCCAAAGATGATTTCGCTTTTTAATTCGGTTGGAGGAAAATATGCCAAGACACATGAGACACTACGCTATTTGTTCGATCGGAATATGCCTTTTAAACGGTTGCCTATTATTGAATAAGTTTCGGTGTCAGAGTCGGCAATTTGTCGTACTTTTGATATGTAAATTTGAGAAAAATGAAAATAATACAAGTTACAGATAAACAGACTAAAAAGCTTTTTCACCAGATTCCTCACCAGATTTATAAGAACGATCCGAACTGGTCGTGCCCGTTGCAGGGCATGGTGGAGGATATTTTTACTTCGGCAAAAAACCCTTCTTTTAAGAATGGCGAGGCCAGCCGATGGATTGTAACCAGCGATGCAGGGCAGGTGCTGGGTCGTATAGGTGCATTTATTAACCGGAAGAAAGCTTTTACCTACGAGCAACCTACCGGTGGATGCGGCTTTTTTGAATGTGTAAACGATTTTGAAGCTGCCCGTATGTTGTTTGATACTGCTCGCGATTGGTTAAAGGAACGTGGAATGGAAGCCATGGATGGCCCGATCAATTTTGGCGAAAATTATATGAATTGGGGTTTGCTGGTTGATGGTTTTATGCACCAGGGATTCGGAATGCCCTATAATCCGCCTTATTATCAGGATTTATTTCGAAAATATGGGTTTGAAGTTTATTTTGAACAATACAGTTACCACCTCGATTATTCGAAGCCATTTCCGGAACGTTTCTGGAAAATTGCAGGGTGGGTAGCTCAAAAACCGGGTTATTCGTTCGAACATTTTTCGTTTGACAATGTCGAAAAGTATATCAACGACTTCTGTTTCATTTACGACGAAGCCTGGCGTTTTCACGAGCATTTTCAGCCATTGGATAAAGATGAAATTCGCGATTTCATTAAATCTTCAAAAGCAATTCTCGATCCGGAGATGGTTTGGTTTGCTTACCACGAAGGAGAACCAATTGCTTTGTTTGTGATGATTCCGGATATAAACCAGATCTTGAAAAAGCTGGGTGGCAAATTGAATTTCATTAATATCTTGAAGTTCCTGTATTATAAAAAGACCAAAGTAATGACGCGGACCCGAATCCTGATCATGGGAGTTTCACCCAAATATCAGAAGTCTGGAATCGAATCTGCCATCTTCTGGCATCAGGATAAACTGATGAAGCACAAGCCTCAATATACCGAGGTTGAATTGTCTTGGGCGGGCGATTTTAACCCCAAAATTATAGCACTTTACAAGTCGGTTGGGGGAGTTCATGTGAAAACGCATTATACTATGCGCTACCTTTTTGACCGGACAAAACCCTTTAAAAGGGCACCAATTATTGGGCTGGAAGAATAAATTTGGGAAATGAGTAATTTATAAACAGAAATATTTGGAAATTACATTCGTATGTGTAACTTTGCAAGCCGTAAAAATAAAAGAAAAGAGAACTAAAATGAAAAAAGGGATACATCCAGAAAATTATCGTACTGTTGCATTCAAAGATATGTCAAACGGTCATGTTTTTATTACCAAATCGACTGTGGCTACTAAGGAAACAGAATTGGTTGACGGAGTTGAATATCCAGTGGTAAAACTTGAGATTTCAAGTTCTTCACACCCATTTTATACTGGAAAAATGAAGCTTGTTGACACTGCAGGACGCGTTGATAAGTTCATGAACAGGTACCAAAAACACATGGACAACAGAAAGAAATAATTCTGTTTTTCTAAACGATATACTTAAAAGCTTCGCATTGTCGAAGCTTTTTTGTTTTATGCCATACCGATTTCTGTAACTTCCGGAACGGATCAGGCCTAAATAAATTTCCATACACTTAATTTGGCTGTAAACCGCATTCAGGCTAATCCTGTTTATTGTTTGGCATGGCTATTGCAAAAATCAACACTACACTTTAAATCTGAATCTGTCAGTCATGATGTCAGGTGCAAAGTGAATGTGTTTTTTAAATAAGAGAAAATAGTAAACTATGACGAATATACTTATTTCCAGCTTGATGGACGATGAAAATGATTTTATTCCTATCCTGACCGATGAGGACGAATCGGAATTAACGAATCTTGATGTTCCTGACATTTTGCCAATTTTGCCACTCCGGAATACGGTGATGTTTCCCGGGGTAGTTATGCCAATTACGGTAGGGCGGCAAAAGTCGCTGCAGCTGGTTCAGGAAGTTTATCGTGGAAACCGGTTGCTGGGAACTGTTGCTCAAAAAGACGGAAGTGTGGACGATCCCGGACGGGATGATCTTTACCTAACCGGAACAATTGCCCAAATCCTAAAAATTCTTGAAATGCCTGACGGAACTACCTCTGTAATCATTCAGGGGAAGAAACGTTTCGAGGTTGTTGAATATACCCAGGAGTTTCCTTATTTCAAGGCGCAGGTAAATCCAATGGAGGATATTCGTCCGGAAGACAATTCGGTTGAGTTCTCTGCTATTATTGGTTCCCTGAAAGATTTATCGATAAAGATTGCACAGTTCTCGATGCATGTTTCACCCGAAGCTTCGTTTGCGGTAAAGAACATCGAAAACTCTACTTTTCTGATCAATTTTATTTGTTCGAATACCGATATTAAAGTTGAAGAAAAGCAGGTATTGCTTGGTATCAGCGATATTAAGGAACGAGGTATTCAGGCGATAAGTTACCTGGTTCGCGAAGTTCAGATGGCCGAGCTGAAAAGGGATATCCAAACCAAAGTAAAAGCCGAACTTGATCAGCAACAACGAGAATATTTGCTGAATCAGCAGATGAAGACCATCCAGGATGAATTAGGTGGAAATCCGGCTGAGCAGGAAATCCAGGAGATCAGGGAAAGAGCAAAGGAAAAGAAATGGTCAGACGATGCTGCGAAGCACTTTGAAAAGGAAGTGCATAAGCTTTCCCGCCTGAATCCGGCAGCTGGCGAGTATTCGGTTCAATATGCCTATTGCCAGACCTTGCTTGATTTACCATGGAACGAATATACCGAGGATGATTTTGATCTGAAACGGGCGGCTAAAGTGCTCGATGAGGATCATTACGGTCTGGAGAAGGTGAAAGGGCGCATTATTGAGCATCTGGCTGTATTAAAGCTTAAAAAGGATATGAAATCGCCGATTCTATGCTTGTACGGCCCTCCCGGAGTTGGGAAAACCTCGCTCGGAAGGTCGATAGCCAAAGCTTTAGGACGCAGCTATATTCGTATGAGTTTAGGCGGCCTGCATGATGAGGCAGAGATTCGGGGTCATCGGAAAACTTATATTGGGGCTATGCCGGGGCGTATTTTGCAGAATATCAAAAAGGCGAAATCGTCAAATCCGGTATTTATTCTCGATGAGCTGGATAAAGTTTCAAAAGATTTTCATGGCGATCCGGCTTCGGCATTGCTCGAAGTACTTGATCCGGAACAGAATTTTGAGTTCCATGATAATTACGTGGAATTGGAATACGACCTGTCAAAAGTAATGTTTATTGCCACGGCCAATACTTTGACAACCATTGCACCTGCCTTGCGCGACAGGCTTGAGCTTATTGAAGTTAGCGGCTACCTTGTTGAAGAGAAAATTGAGATTGCAAGACGACACCTTATTCCCAAACAACTGGAAAATCATGGAGTTAATTCTGATGCGGTTTCATTTTCAAAAGAGGTCATTCAGCATATAATTGAAAATTATACCCGCGAATCGGGTGTGCGCGAGTTGGATAAAAAGATTGCCAAAATTGCCCGCCGGATAGCTAAAAAAATTGCTTTTGACGAAGATTTCAATAAAAACTTAACTCCTGCCGACATTCGCGAATACCTTGGAGTTGTTCAATACACCAAGGAAATTTACCAGGGAAATAGTTTTGCAGGTGTGGTTACAGGCCTTGCCTGGACTGCTGTTGGTGGCGAAATTTTATATGTGGAAACCAGCCTTAGCAAAGGTAAGGGAGCACTTACATTAACAGGGAATCTGGGCGACGTGATGAAGGAGTCTGCAATGCTTGCATTGGAATATATTCGCTCACATTCAGAACAGTTAGGTGTGAATCCCGATATATTTGACCGCTACAATGTGCATGTGCATGTACCCGAAGGCGCTATTCCGAAAGACGGCCCTTCGGCTGGCATAACCATGGTAACTTCACTGGCATCGGCATTCACCCAAAGAAAGGTTCGGAAGAACCTGGCAATGACTGGCGAAATAACGCTTCGCGGAAAAGTGCTTCCGGTTGGTGGGATTAAGGAGAAGATTCTGGCAGCAAAACGGGCCGGGATTAAGGAAATTATTCTTTCAGAGGCAAATCGGAAAGATTTGGAAGAAATAAAGGATGCATACATTAAAGGGTTGAAGTTTCATCATGTAGATACCATAAAGCAGGTTATCGATTATGCATTGCTCGACTCAAAAGTTGATAATCCGCTGAAGATAGAATAGTGATGTTTTAAACCGAAAAAGGCAGAAAGATGGATTTCTTTCTGCCTTTTTTAGTCCTCAATGAATGGAACCTTGACTAATTTTTCGAAGAGGGCCAGATTTCCCCGAGAGATGTTCTCTTCAACAAGTGTACGGTTGTAAAGAACGATGCATTTAAAATTTTTCTTATCAATCCGTTGCAGGTAATTCAGGTTAATGTAGGTCGACCTGTTCGGCTGAAAAAACATTGGAGAATTAAGCATATTTGCAACTTTGTATAAGTTTCTGGTAATCGTCTCAACAGATCCATCCTCCAGATAAATATCGCAATTATTCGATTTTGCGCGGAGAAATACAATGTTTTTAATGTCTACAAACAATATTCCGGATGTCGTGGGCAGTTTAATTGTCAGTGAATTTGTTTGTTCAGTGATGAATTTGTCGATTTTTCTTTCGTGTTTTTTCTTCTCTGCTTTTTCGTAAAACTTTCGGATCACTGTTTCCAGATCGGTAACACAAAATGGTTTTGTCAGGAAATCGAGCGGCTCAATATTCAGTGCGTCGTAAGCATAATGTTGGTGAGCCGTTGTAAAAACAATTTCAGAATACTGGCTTTCCGATTGAAGTTTACCGGCCAGGGCCAGCCCATTCAAATCAGGCATGTCAATATCAAGGAAAATCAATTCAGGCAATGTTGTTTTTGCCAATTCCAGACCTTTGGGCGCATCGCTTTCTGTTCCAACCACCTTGACAGAAGGAAACCTCCGAAGATACATCTCCAGTAAGTTGATGGCATCGGGCTCGTCATCAATAATAATTGCCGAAATAATTGATTGATCCATTTAAAATTTATTCATTTTCAAAATTACTCAATTTTCGGATTTGACTCTTTCCTGCTTTAATTTTATATTCTTTCCCTGCGTATGATAAAACGATTGTGTTGTCTGCTTTGTTGATTTTCCGAATAAACTTTTGATTTATTAGATGAGAGCGACTTACACGCAAAAAATTGAACTGATTCAGTATTTCTTCAAATTTCAGAAGGTATTGGCTACTTAATTCAACGCGGTCTCTAACCAGGAAGAGCTCGGTATAAAAGCCGGATGCTTTACAAAAAATCAATTCGTCAGGATTAAGCATGAAATATCCCTTAGTTGTTTGAAGTCTAAACCGAACCTCTTCGGGTGCCTTGTCTATAATTTGATTGATGCGTGCAAGAACATGATTTTGTTTGCTTTGATAAGCTCCATTTATAACGCTATTCAACTCTTCCTGCTCGATAGGCTTAAGAAGATATTTGAATATCCCGTTTTGAATGGCAAATGCTGCATTTTCTTTAGTTGTGGAAGTGAGAACAAGTGTTGTTTCGGGTAATTTAGTTTTAACCAATTCAATCAACTCTTTTTCTGAATTTCCGGAGGAAGGATAATCAAATAATACCACGTCAGGATTATTGCTTATTATTTTTCGCAAAGCAAGGTCGGTATTATCAGCCAATTCAACAGCAGAAACCAACGGGTTTGATTGAAGCAATTTAATGGTTTTTGCCGATGATTTTTGGTCATTGTCAACAATTAATATGCTTATTTTTTGGTCTTTAATCTCCATGGTCATTCTTCGTTGAATTGCACTAAAGATAATAATATCCGTGTAATGTTGCTATGCGAATTTATGATTTGCATTACCCGAAAAGATCATTTCATTTCATTTGTACCGAGCCAGGATCAAGTTTAAACATTCAATCCCTTATCATATCAGGCTTTTGTAGGTTATGCAATTTGTTAAAGTTAAAAAACAGCAAATAATCTTGGATTTTTTTTCTCAACTGAATTAGAATGGAACAGCTCTAATAACCAGTGATATAGTTATTTTACAGCATAAGTAAGCAGGATATTGGTGATATCTGGTTTTCTGTTTTTTTATTTTTTATATTTAAAGGGGAAACCATTCTTGAATTTGTTTGTTTAATCAGCAACGTAAAAAAATGGTTTCACTATATATTAAATACTAAACCTTTTGGAATGAAAAGACCAAGCCTTTTTCTGACCGTCACCCAACGTATTCGGATTGCTTTTGCTGTATTCATTTTTTCATTATTAGCCTTGTCATCGCTGCCTTTGGCTGTATTTTCGCAGGAAGACCCGGATGAGATTGTTGACGATCGTGCACACGAGGAAGATATCAAACGGGGCGAGCGGTTTTTCAAAGGCTTGCTTCCCAAAGATCGCAAATTCGAAGCCTGCGTTTCGTGCCATGTGTTGACTTCTCATGCCGATACCATGAACTGGAATCCTTCGGCTATCGATATTGCCAAGAAATTTGCGGGTAAAGATTTTGCTGATTTTCAGGCTTCGGTTATGCAACCGAACGGCAAAAAGATGGAAGCATCGCACAAGAACTTCGCTATAGAAGATGCAGATCTGAAAAAGGTTAAAATTTATCTTGACGATCTGGCTGTTAAAGGCCCGCCTTCAATGGGCCCAACGGTTACACAAATAATTATTTTTATTCTGCTTGGTTTGTTGATTACACTGGCCTTGCTCGACCTTATTTTCTTTCGCAAGATTAAGTATCGCTTCGTTACTGTTTTTGTGCTGATACTGGCACTCGTGCTCCAGGTAAAAATGGTTGCTGATGCGGCAATAAAGTTGGGCCGCTCGCAAAATTATGCTCCTGATCAGCCGATTAAATTCTCACATAAAGTACACGCCGGCGATAACAAAATCGACTGTAAATATTGTCATACAACCGTTGAATATGGTAAATCGGCAGGTATTCCAGCTATGGAATTGTGTATGAACTGTCACGTTTTGGTTCGTGAGGGAACCCGCTCCGGAAAATTCGAGATTGCCAAAGTGGTTGAGGCGAATGAAACCAAAACTCCGGTTGAATGGGTTCGCATTCACAACCTTCCTGATCATGTTTTCTTTAGCCACGCACAGCATGTTGGCGTCGGAAAAGTGGATTGCAAACAGTGTCATGGTCAGGTTCAGGAAATGGATATTGTGAAACAGAACGCCGACTTGTCGATGGGCTGGTGTATCAATTGCCACCGCGATACCAAAGTGAACTTCAAGGACAATGCTTATTACGACAACTATATGAAATTGCACGACCAAATTAAGTCGGGCAAGCTGGATACTGTTCGTGCCGTAAATATTGGTGCGAACGACTGTATGCGTTGTCACTACTAGTAGTCGGGTATTCTATAAAAACTGAAAATCAAATAACTGATAATATATCTTCGATGAAGACATACTGGAGAAGTATAGATGAATTAGCCAATCCGCAGGAATTGCGCCGTCAGGAAGTTCGGGAAGAAGCCAAGCAAAAGAGCATGTTGCTGAAAGGCGATAAGGAGCTGAATTCGGCTTCGCGTCGCGATTTCCTGAAAACATTCGGGTTTAGTTTGGCTGCCGCTTCGATTGTGGCTAGTTGTAAGCGCCCGGTTGAAAAAGCAATTCCGTATTTGGTGAAACCCGACGAAGTGACGCCCGGCATGGCCAATTATTATGCCTCGTCGTATTTCGACGGCAACGAATATGGTAGCGTGATTGTGAAAGTGCGCGATGGCCGTCCGATCAAAATAGAAGGAAATACGTTGAGCTCAATTTCTCAGGGCGGAACATCGGCTCGTATTCAGGCTTCGGTGCTGAATTTGTACGACGATGCACGTTTCAAAGGCCCACTGAAGAATGGACAGGAAATTACCTGGGAGAAAGCCGATGAGGAAGTTGCTGCGGCACTCTCAAAAGTAAAAGGCAGCAAACTTGTGCTGTTGAGTTCTACCATTATTTCTCCGTCAACCAAAAAGATTATCCAGAAATTTGCCGAAAAACAAGGCAACGTAGAGTGGATACAATACGATCCGGTTTCTGCATCTGGAATTTTGCAGGCCAACAAAAAGAGCTTTGGCTCGGCTTTTATTCCTGATTATCGTTTCGAAAAAGCCAAAGTGGTGGTGAGTTTTGGTGCCGATTTCCTCGGAAGCTGGCTCTCTACTGTTGAATATACCAAAGCATACACGGCTGCCCGCAGTTTGCAGGACGGTCGCAAAGAAATGCTTCGCCATTACCAATTCGAGTCCGGTATGACTTTGAGCGGATCGAATGCAGACGTGCGCTTCCCGATCAAACCGTCGGAAGAAGGTGCAATTGTTTTGGCCTTATATAACGAGATTGCCAAAGCCAAAGGTGCTTCGGTTTTCTCCGGAGCCAAATCGTCGGTTGACGTGAGCGAACTTGCCAAAGATTTGCTCAGTCACCCCAAACAGAGCATTGTCATTTCAGGAAGCAACGACGAAAATATCCAGTTGATCGTCAATGGAATCAACGAATTGTTGGGCAATTATGGCGAAACCATTGGTTTGGATTCAGCTTTGCTGACGAAACAAGGAATTGATGCGGACACTGACCGTTTGCTTGGCGATCTGAAAGCCGGAAATGTAAAAGCGTTATTGGTCTGGAATGCCAATCCGGTGTTCGATCACCCGAAAGGAAAAGAATTTGCTGAAGCTATTAAAAAGGTCGGTTTGACCGTTTCGTTTGCCGAGCGCAAAGACGAAACATCTGCCATTTGCCAGTATATTTTGCCGGAGACCAATTATTTGGAAACCTGGAACGATCTGGAACCAAAAGCTGGAGTTTTCAGCTTGGCACAGCCAACCATTGCTCCGATTTTCAATGCCCGTCCGGTTCAGGAAACCTTGCTGAAATGGGCTGGCGAACCGCAGAAACACCGCGATTTTATTCAGAGTTTCTGGAAAGAAAACCAGTTTGCCGCGCAAAAAGAAGTGGCTGATTTTCGCCGTTTCTGGGACAAATCCTTGCAGCATGGTGTTTATGAAACAGCATTAGAATCTAAAACGACATACTCATCTGATGGTCTTTTGCAGGCTGCCAGCCAGATAAAAGGTGCAGCTTCAGGAATTGAAGTGGTACTTTACGAAAGCATTGCCATTGGTAACGGTAAATATGCCAACAACCCGTGGTTACAGGAATTGCCCGACCCAGTTGCCAAAATCAGTTGGGACAATTTTGCCGCTGTGCCGGTTGCTTATGCCGAAGAAAACGGCTTGAAGAATGAAGATGTCATTTCGGTAAATGGATTGGAATTGCCCGTATTCATTCAGCCCGGACAAGCCAAAGATACCATTTCGGTGGCGCTGGGTTATGGTCGCGAAGTGTCAGGAAAAGTGGGCGACAAAACCGGCAAAAACATGTATCCGTTTGTTGGCACTGAAAATGGAAATCGTCAATATTTAGTGACCGGCGTCAAAGTTGAAAAAGTTCAGGATAAAACATACGAACTGGCCATTTCGCAAACGCACTATTTGATGGAAGGGCGTCCGATTGCCCGTGAAACGACATTGGCCGACTATATTAAAAATCCGGTTTCAGGAAACGAAAAGGAAGCTGAAGATTTAGCAAAATCGGTTACGCTTTACAAAGAACCTGAATACAATGGTCACCATTGGGGAATGGCCGTTGACCTGAATTCGTGCACCGGTTGCGGAAACTGCGCCATCGCTTGTCAGGCTGAAAATAATATACAGGTTATTGGTAAAGAGCAGGTGCGCAATCGTCGAATCATGCACTGGATCCGTGTTGACCGGTATTATTCTGAAAATCCGGAGAACCCGAAAGTTTCTTTCCAGCCGGTGATGTGTCAGCATTGCGGAAACGCACCGTGCGAGAATGTTTGTCCGGTGGCCGCTACGCCGCACAGCGAGGAAGGTTTGAACCAAATGGCTTACAACCGCTGTGTGGGTACCAAATATTGTATGAACAACTGCCCTTATAAAGTGCGCCGTTTCAATTGGTTCCAGTATGTGAAGAACGAGAAATTCGACTTCAATTCAAACTCTGATTTAGGCCGTATGGTGCTGAATCCGGATGTGGTGGTTCGTTCGCGTGGGGTAGTCGAAAAATGCTCGATGTGCGTTCAGCGTATTCAGGAGAAAAAACTTCAGGCAAAAATTGACGGAAGACCGATTGCTGATGGCGAAATCAAAACCGCCTGTGCTCAGTCGTGCCCCGGTAATGCCATTGTTTTTGGCGATTTGCTCGATCCGAACAGCCGTATTTCGAAGTTGCTCAAAGAAGAACGCAATTACCATTTGTTGGAAGAATTACACACTTTACCGTCAGTTAGTTATCTGACCAAAGTTAGAAACGAAAAAGCTTGATTAATCATAGAAATCAAACCGAACTATGTATAAAACGGACGTACGAGGGAAATTAATTGACGGCGAAGAGAAGTCGCTGAGTCAGATTTCAGCGGAGATTCTGGCGCCAATTTATGCCAAAACGCCGCGCTGGTGGTACATCACGATGGGAATTGCCCTATTGATGTTCGCGTGGGGAATTCAAAGTGTTTACATCACCCTGACGCAGGGTATCGGTGCCTGGGGACAAAACAGCACTGTAGCCTGGGGTTGGGAAATCATCAACTTTGTGTGGTGGATCGGTATCGGTCACGCCGGAACAGCGTTCTCGATCTTCCTGCTAATTTTGCGCCAGAAGTGGAGAACTGCCATTAACCGTGCCGCTGAAGCAATGACCGTAGTTGCCGTGTTGTGTGCGGCCTTGTTCCCGTTATTGCACATGGGGCGTCCCTGGTTGTTTTTCTGGATTTTCCCGTATCCGAATACCCGCGGACCATTGTGGGTGAATTTTAACTCACCTTTGTTTTGGGACTTTGTGGCAATTTCTGCTTACCTTTTGATTTCGGCCAGTTTCTGGTACTTTGGTATGGTTCCTGATTTTGCTACTATTCGCGATACCACCAAATCGAAAATCAAAAAAGCAATCTACGGATTCTTCTCTTTTGGTTGGACCGGTTCCTCGAAAGAATGGTTACGCTTCGAAGGTTTGGCATTCGTACTGGGCGGAATCGCTGCCGTATTGGTAGTATCTGTTCACTCCATCGTGTCTACCGACTTCGCTGTTTCGGTTGAACCAGGTTGGCACACCACTTTATTTCCGCCGTACTTCGTGGTTGGAGCTATTTTCTCCGGATTTGCGATGGTATTAACCCTGGTAACCCTGATGAAAAAGCTTTACAACATGGAAGATTTCATCACTGGTCGCCACGTTGATGCTGTTTGCCGTGTATTGGTGTTCATTTCGTTGATCATGGGAACCGCTTACATTACTGAAATATTTATTGCCTGGTATTCAGGTTCAGAATATGAGTTCTATACATTTTTCAAGAACAGAATCACTGGCGATTATGCCTTCCAGTTCTGGGCAATGTTTACCCTGAATGCTCTGTTGCCACAGTTGTTCTGGTCGAAGAGAATTCGCAACAGCATTTGGGTGGTATTTGTCATTTCGTTGTTAATCAACTTGGGTATGTGGTACGAACGTTTCAACATCGTAGTCACATCGTTATCAAAAAACTATTTGCCTGCCAGTTGGGCGGCTTACCATCCAACTTCAGTAGAAATTGGCTTCTTTGTTGGAACACTTGGAATGTTTACTGCTGGCGTATTGTTGTTCTTCCGTTACATACCGCAGATTGCCATCAGCGAAGTTAAAATGGTAGCCAAATTCAATAAACAGCAAACCACACACTTAAAACCCGGACATCACCATGACTATGAATAAAAAATACCTGGTTGGCGTTTTCGACAGCGAGCACACGCTGATCGACGCGTTCGAGAAGGCGCTTGAGAAAGGCGTTGTGGTGGAGGAAGTTTATACGCCTTACCCGATTCACGAAATTTTGCACGGCATGAAGAATAAAACGCACATCACTTATGCTGCTTTTTTCTACGGACTGGGCGCAGTAATTCTTTTGCTGAGTGGAATGTATTACGCTGCCGTAATCGACTGGCCGTTGCATTTTGGAGGAAAGCCTTTTAACACGTTCCCATCGTTTATTGTTGTAACCATTGTGGCAACAATCCTCACAATTACCTTGCTGACGTTGTTTACCTTTTCGGTAAGGGCAAAAATTTATCCGGGGAAAAAGGCTGAAATCATTGATATACGGGCAACCGACGATAAATTCATTATCCTGCTCGATCAGGAAAGTATGAACGTCGGTAAACCCGAAATTACAGAGCTTTTTCAGTCATACGGAGCTTCTGAAGTGTATGAGAAAGAAACCGAAAAAACTGCCTGATCTATGAAATTGAACTACATTAAAAGTATTGCATTTGCAACGATAGCTTTGGCTTTTGCCTCGTGCGACCGCGACCGGAATACAACCGGATGGCAATATTTCGACGATATGGTGAAATCGCCTGCTTACGAAACGTATACCTCCAATCCGAATTTTGCAAACGGCCAAACCATGCGCAATCCGGTTGAGGGAACTATTCCTGTGGGATATGAGCCTTACTATTATCAAAAAACTGATGAAGATCGCGTGAAGGCTGGGTTGGAATTGGTAAATCCGTTTAAACCAACAGCGCAAAATATTGAGCGCGGCAAACAGGTTTATGGCGTTTATTGCATCAATTGTCATGGCGATAAAGGCGATGGAAAAGGTTTCCTTTTCACCAGTGGAAAATATCCTTTTCCACCCAAAACATTGTTGTCAGACAAAGTTAAAAATGGGCCAATTGGAGAGATTTTTCACGTTGAAACAGTTGGTTTTGGTGTAATGCCTGCACATGGTGGTCAAATCAGGCCTGAAGACCGCTGGAAAGTGGCCATGTATGTGAAAGAAGTGCTGCAGAAACAATGATGAGTTTTGAATGATGAATTTTAATGATCTCGAAAGAACAAACAAATATGGACACATTAGAAGATAAACTGGTTGTTCCTCAAAAAATTAAAACCCTGCTGTATGTTTTAATAGGCATCGGGGTCATCTCGCTGGGAGCGGGATTTGCGATGGATCCACATCGTGCATGGGCCAATTACCTCCTGAACAATTACTATTTTATTTCGTTGGCTATTGGGGCTGGCTTTTTTGGAGCTATTCAATACATTGCGCAGGCTGGTTGGTCGTCAGCTTTCAAGCGTATTCCTGAGGCTATGGCATCTTACATCCCCGTTGCAGGAGTGTTTTTCCTGATGCTGTACTTTGGAATGCATTCGCTGTTTCACTGGTCGCACGAAGGAATCACCGAAACTGATAAATTGTTGGCTCACAAAGCGCCCTACCTGAATATTCCATTTTTCTTTGTCAGGGTAGTTCTGTTCTTTGGTTTATGGACAGTGATGGTTCGTTTACTACGGAAAATCTCGTTAAAAGAAGATGCTGAAGGCGGCTTACAACATTTCTATGACTCAGAAAAGTATTCGAAAGTTTTCATTTTCATTGTGGCTATCAGCTTCACTTTGTTTGCCATTGATATGCTCATGTCGCTCGAACCGCACTGGTTCAGTGGTTTGTTTGCTGCCAAAAGTTTTATTGCAGCGTTCCAGCACGGTGCTGCAATGATAACACTGATTGTTATTTTATTGCATAAACATGGTCATTTGAAGATGTTAAATCGCAGTCATTTGCATGATTTTTCAAGGTACATTTTCATGCTTTCCATCGTTTGGGGTTATTTCAATTTTGCTGAATTTATGCTGATTTGGTACGGTAACCTTCCGGAAGAGACAGTATTCTTTGTAAATCGTTCGCATGGCGTATTTGGCGTTTTATTCTATGCTAATATTATTTTGAACTGGTTCATACCGTTCCTTTTCCTAATGCCAAGAATGACCTCAAGGAGTAAAGTATTTATGGTTCCGGTAATCCTGATCATGATGGTTGGCCAGTACACCGAACTGTACTATTACATTTGGCCGGCTGTTGTTCACGAAGCCAAATTCGGACTGGTTGAAATTGGAACTTATCTTGGATTTTTAGGTTTGTTTGCGTTAGTTGTCATCAATACACTTTCGAAAGCGAATCTGGTACCTAAAAATCATCCATACCTTGAAGAAAGCGTTTATCATCAGTTCTGATAACTGATTGTATAAAAATAGAAAATCCCGAAATCTGCTGAAGGTTTCGGGATTTTTTTATGCCTTTTATTTGCTTTTCAGTACATCCATTTTGCAGTCAATTCCGGTCCATTCTTTCACCTTTCCTGCAAATTCCAACTTCATTTTATCGGGCATATTTTTGATTCGTGCTGTTCCGTGGTGGGCGCCCGGAATCAGGAAGAGTTTAGAATTTACCTGATTAGTAACTTGAACCCGTGGGGCCGACCAGGTGTCAATTCCTCCGTAGATGTACAGAATGTTATTGGCCTGTTCGTCGAGCCACTTTTTATAATTCAGGTATAAATCCGAAGCAAATGAACTGGGTTTTGCCGATTTAGGTGGAAAAATCGCTGACGGATTGCTGGTGAATTGTTTGATGTACTTTTTGAATGGAGCGATGTTATAACTGTAGTAACCGGTTTGCAGTGCCTGGTAGTAGTGAGGTGCAAACTGTTCGATGTCTCGATCGGAGAAAAACGAGATATTTGATTTTTTCAGGAGTTCGTTCAGGTAGTCATCGAGTTTTTGGTTGGTCGGAATACTGTCGCATGGATAACCCCACTGCCAGAACGAAAACGAATATTCCAATACTGCCAGTTCGTATGATTTTCCGATGTTTCCGGTGTAGTCGAATTTCAGTTTCGCTCCTTTGGCATACCAGTTTAGCTTTTCAATAGCTTTGTCTTCATTTTTCAGCAGAAATTCCTGAAAGTCATGGATTTTCTGACGGCATTCAGGTGTTCCGATTGTATCGAGAAAAGTATAAATTCGGGTGTCTTCCAACGCATTATCAACCGGAGCAACGTATGGAATGGCCACATCAACGTCATTCGGGTAAAAATATTTGTAATAAAGCGTGGTTTGTCCGCCTTTGCTGATGCCGGTGCTAAACCACTTGCCTTTGTACAATTGCCTGAAAAGCTCGTTTACAGCGTGTAAATCGGCAGTCGCCTGTTCAACGGTTAGGTATTCCCATTGCAGCGAATCGGGCACCGACTTTCCAAAAAAACGATATTCCACGCCAATATTATTGGCATTCAGAATTTGTTCAATTTCGTTTCCGCCTCGCCCCATTCCGTAGCCATGCGTTTCCATCACCACCGGAAGATTGAAACCTTTGTGTTTCAGTTGTACCCATTGGTAAAACGAGCCTCTCTCCGGGTGCTGGTGATCGAGTGGTTGTTTCACCATTAAATCGTAGGTCAGGAACGGATCGCCGGGTTTGGTTGCGTTGGTAAACGAAACGTTTGGCAGGTCGTACAAAGCCCGTTCCAGTTGTTGTTTGTCGGGCTGTGCAAATGCACTCAGAATGGAAAAGAAGAAAGCAAAAAGCAGAGATTGTTTCATTTCAGATTATTCATAATAGTTTAGTCCGCAAAATACAGAAAGCTGGCGGAATGTAAAAGTGAAGAAAGTCAGCAAGTGAAGAAAGCTGGAAGAACCCAGCAGAGATTTTGGGTTTTAAACCCGAACGTATTGCAACTGTACCAGCCCTTTTTCGAAGCTTTTGCATCCGGAAAGCTGAAGTTTTTGCTCCGGGAAATTACCGCCAAATAGTCTGATTCCTCCGCCTAGCAATACCGGAATAATGGAAACTGTCATTTCATCAATCAAATTTTTGTGGAGCAACTGGTCTATTATTTCGGCACCACCATCGCAATAGATATTTTTCCCGGATTGATTCTTTAACGACTGCACCAAATCAGTCAAATCACCTGAATAAAATGTGGTTTTGCCTGAGTTTGTCCGTGGAGTTCGGGTGATAACATATACATGCCGCTCGCCATAAAACGATTCATTTCCCATCGACAAAATTTTGTCGTACGTTTTTCGGCCAAGAATAACAGTGTCAACTGTTTCAATATAAGCGGTATAGTCATAATCTTCGCCTTCCTGATTCATTTCATCCAGAAAGCTAATGTCGCCATCGGGTTTGGCAATGTACCCGTCGAGGCTCATAGCAATGAAAAGGCACAATTTTCGGTTCATCTAATTGATTTTATGGATTAGTGAAATCGCTTCGGTAACGGTTTCAACCGGCAGTTGGCAACTGTTGTTTTGGCAAATGTAAATCAAATTTTTTCCTGAAACAGATCTCTTTTTCAACAACGGGAGTTCGTTCTCAGTTGTTCCTGCACAAAAAATAACATTAGGAAAATAGTTTTTCTGAATTTCTGACAGAAACTCAAGCGACCTTTCACCGATAATTGCCACTTCAAAATGAGATGAAGTTAAGTCGAGTAAAAGTTGCGACCAATTGCTGTAACCTGAGGGATATTCAATCAGGTTTCTGTTAATCTGATCAAACATTTTTTGTGCGATGTTGAGGTAATCCGGTCGGTCGAGCAAATATGAAAGTCGGAAAAGGTTGATAGCCATCACAGAGTTTGACGACGGAATCACATTGTCGTGAATCTCAATTGTTCGGGTAATTAAATCCTTTTGTTCGTTCGACGTGAAATAGAAAAACGATTTCTGTTCATCAAAAAATTGCTGAAGAGTAAATTCAGCCAATTGCTGCGTATCGTTAAGCCAGTGTTTTTCTCCTGTAACTTCAAATAGTGCGGTAAAAGCCTCAATGATAAAAGCGTAATCATCCAGAAACCCGGAAATTTTGGCCCGACTGTTTTTATACGAATGAAAAACTTCTCCGGAATCTGTGATCATTTTATTTTTGAGGAAAATAGCATTTGCCAGTGCCAGTTCTAAATATGCCGATTCTCCAAAAGCCTTGAAACAACTGATTAATCCGGTGATTGTCATTGCATTCCACGACGCCAGAATTTTGTCATCCAGTCCCGGTCGGACGCGTTTACTTCGCTCTGTCACCAACTTTTGTTTCCAAACCTGAACCTTGGATTGCAGTTCATCCAACGAAAGTTGATGTTTTTCTGCGATTGATTCATCCGTTTCGGTTCGCATCAAAATGTATTGACTGTGTTCCCAATAACCCAGCGAGTTCACATTGTAATAATCACAGAAGAGCTCAAAATCGTTGCCAATGATCGTCTGCAATTCGTCTTTTGTCCAGGTGTAAAATTTGCCTTCTTGGCCTTCGCTGTCGGCATCAAGCGCCGAATAGAAGCCATTCTCAGGAGAAAGCAACTCGCGTTTCAGGAAAGCTATTGTTTCTGAAACTACCAGTCTATAAAGCGGATCTGGCTCAACCTGGTAGGCTTCAGCATAAAGTCGTAAAAGCTGGGCGTTGTCGTACAGCATTTTCTCGAAATGCGGAACTTTCCATATTTCGTCGGTCGAATAGCGCGCAAATCCGCCGCCAATTTGGTCGTACAAACCACCAAAAGCCATTTTCTGCAGGGTGAGCTTTACCTGATTCAAAATGGATTGATCCTGAAATTGCACTCCGGCGCGAAGCAAAAGTTGCCAGTTGTTCGGAAGCATAAATTTGGGTGCACCTTTGGTTCCACCGTTTCTGGTGTCGAAATAGCTTTGCCATTTCTTCAGGATGTTGGGTAAAAGCAATGGATCGATAGCTGAGCTTTCCTGAGAAATGGGCGCCAATGTACTTTGCTCAATGCCTTCCTGAAGCTTGGTAGCATATTCGTCGGTTTTCTCTGGATTCTCGGTATAATATTTAGCAACAGCTTCGAGCGACTTAATCCAGATTGATTTCTGAAAATATGTTCCGCCCCAGATGGGCCGTCCGTCGGGCAAAGCAATGCAGTTGAGCGGCCAGCCGCCACGACCGGTTAATAGTTGCACAGCAGTCATGTAAATGTGATCAATATCTGGCCGTTCTTCGCGGTCGATTTTGATGCACACAAACTGATTGTTCATGATTTGAGCCACAGTTTCATCTTCGAACGACTCGTGTTCCATTACGTGGCACCAGTGGCAGGCCGAATAGCCAATGCTGATGAGCAAAAGTTTATTTTCTGATTTGGCCTGGCTCAGCGCTTTTTCGCCCCAGGGCTGCCAGTTCACCGGATTATGCGCGTGTTGCAGCAAATACGGCGATGTTTCGTGAATAAGTTCGTTGGTATATTTTTGATTTTTCATGTTCCCTTTTCTGAATGATCAGGAAACAAGCGGGTAGGGGAGAAAGTTTTACAATTCAATCTCGCCTCTTAGGTAGGTCACGGCTTTACCTGCAATAAAAACCCTGTCGCCCGAAAGTGTGCACCACAACTGACCACCGCGAGCCGAAAGCTGGAGGGCAGTTAGTTCTATTTTGTTGAGGCGATTGGCCCAAAATGGAGAGAGCGTGGTATGCGCCGAGCCGGTTACCGGATCTTCGTTTACGCCAACTGCCGGTGCAAAAAAGCGGCTGACAAAATCAACCTCATTTCCTTTGGCAGTGACCATTATTCCGCGGGCGTTGGTGGAAAGTAATAACTGAATGTTGGGTTGCAGGTTTTTGATGGTTTCTTCCGAATCGAAAAGCAACAAATAATCGGTTTTGCCTTTTAGTGTTTTCTGCGGCTTTGTGCTAAATGCTTCAGTAAAGGTTTCAATGGGTTCTACTTCCTGCGCAAAATCAGCCGGAAAATCCAATTGAAGCTTAGCTTCTACTTTTTTCACTTTCAGTATTCCGCTCAAACTTTCAAACTCCAGTAAATCTCCCGGATAACCTAACTCATTGAAAAGTATGTGAGCGGTAGCCAACGTGGCGTGTCCGCAAAGCCTGACTTCAGCTTTGGGTGTAAACCAGCGAATGTGAAAATGATTACCTCTAGGAACGAAAAAGGCAGTTTCAGATAGATTATTTTCCATCGCAATTTGCTGCATCAGCTCATCCGAAAGCCAGTGCTGCAGTGGAACAACAGCGGCAGGATTTCCTTTAAAAAGTCCGGAGGCAAAGGCATCGGCCTGAAAGATTGGGAGTTTCATTGTTTAGAATTTTACTGTCAGTTTCAGATTCAGTTTTCGTTTGGTCAGGTAATTCGGAACGCCAAACATGTCGCCCGAATTGTTGGCCACCCACAAGTACGAAATGGTATTGTTAATGCCCAGTAAATTAAATACTTCGAGGCTGATCCACATGTCTTTGATCTGGTCAAAAGCCTTATTTCGGAACTTTTTGTGGTCCTGATTGATAAGCACCTTCGAAAATCCAAGGTCGATACGGCGATATGGCGGCATACGGTAAATGTCCATATATCGCTGTGCGTTAGGTGGTCCAGTGGGAAGGCGTGATCCGTAGAATGCAGTCAGGTTCATCTTCCAGGTTGGGTTTCCGGGAAAATAGTCCTGAAAGAAAACACTGAAATTAAACCGTTGGTCGGTTGGTCGTGGAATGTATCCATGCCCGTCGTTCAATACATCTTCTTCGGTTTTCATTACAGAAAGACTAGCCCACGATTCAATTCCGCTCACAAATTCGCCGTTCACTTTCATGTCGATTCCGGTTGCATAACCTTTCGACTTTTGATCGGGCAAATACCGGATGCGTACGTTATCAATCTGGTAAGGAACCAAATTCGACATAAATTTATAATACATTTCTGAAGTGAATTTAAACGGACGGTCCCATGCTCTGAAAATGTAATCGGTTCCGAAAACAATTTGCGAAGATCGTTGTGCTTTTGTCTCAGGGTAAATTACTCCGTTCTTGTCTTTTATTTCCTTGTAAAACGCTGGTTGATCATAGATTCCTCCGGAGAGATGAAAAACAAGGTTCGAATTCCAGCTGGGATAGTAGCGCAGCGTGGCGCGTGGGCTTACCAGAAACTCTCCGGAATACGACCAGTAATGCGTGCGGATTCCAGCTGTTGCATAAAGCGATCCTTTGCTGATAGGAATCTGGTAAGTATCCTGAATGAAAGCTGTAACACGGGTCGAATTCATGTTGTATTTCATGTTCATGGAACTGTACAACTCAAGTTTGTCGCCGTGATAAGGAATGGAATAGCCGGTAGAATCGCGCAGTACCCATTCGTTCATTCGGTCGTCAATTTTTTCGAGTTGAGCTTTGACTCCCCAGTTTAACAAGTGATGCTCTGAGTTGTAGGCTCCTTTGTGCTCGAAGCTATATACATTGACATCGAGGTAATTTCGGGCGTGATTGAGGAAGGTTCCAACACCCAGATTTAAAACACTATCGGTACCTCCCGATTGGTTTTGTTCAAGTTCGTTCAGGTAATAATCACCACGAATATCATAGGTTTCGGCTTCTTTCGACTGAAAGGCCGATGCGATAAACTTCAGGTTCAGATTTTCGCCCGGATGGTAATTGGCAATTAAAGCACCAGTGGTGGTGGTGTACTGGTCGGCTTCCTGACCCTCAAAATATATGGTGGCATTGTATAACTGATTGATGGTGCCAAAGCTTGTCTGTCGGGTTTGAGGGACAAAATTATACTGGTTTTTGGCAAAGTTTCCCAGAAATGACAAATCGAATGTCCTGTTGAATTTATAAGTCAGGTAGGTTTGAAAATCGACAAAGCGCGGATTGTATTCACCTTTTTCGTCGAGCGTTCCCAGCAAATATCGGTTGGTTTTGTAACGGATTCCGGAGATGTGCGAGAATTTACCGTTTTTGCTTAAATCTTCGAGATGGAGCGAACCTCCCAAAAAACTGGCTGTGGCCGATCCGGCAAATTCGGTTGGCCTGCGGTACCTGATATCGAGTACCGACGACATTTTATCGCCGTATTTTACATCAAATCCTCCGGCCGAAAAATCGATAGACGAAACCATGTCGGAATTAATAGCACTCATTCCTTCCTGCTGCCCGGCTTTGGTTAAAAGCGGTCGATAAACTTCCACATCGTTCACGTACACTAGGTTTTCATCAAAATTTCCGCCCCGAACCGAGTATTGTGAACTTAACTCGTTATTGGTTGATACTCCCGGTAAAGTTTTGATCAACGCTTCAACTCCGCCAGTGCCTGCATCGGTAAGAGTTCCCATGTACTTGGCCTCAATGCGGTTCATATTAGTTCGGTTTATGCGGTGTTGCGTAACCTGAACTTCGTCGATTTGCTGATCAGTCTGCCTGAGCGAGATATTCAATTCAATTCGTTGCTCTTCATTAGCCCGGATGATTTTTTCAATCGTCTGGAAACCAATTACCGAAAAGACAATTGTTATCGATTTTTTTGAAGGAATCCGAAGCAAATAAGCGCCATCGCGGTTCGAGACCGTTCCGATGGCCGAGTTTTTTAGCGAAATATTGGCCAATTCAATTGGCTTACCGGTTTCGTCGGAAATTTTTCCGTATAATGTGGCGTTATTGCTTTGAGCCAACAGGTTGGCAGAGTTCAGTAAAAGCAAAAAAATAAGCAGCAGTGATAGAATTGACCTCATGCAGACAAAAATAATATTTCCCAAATAATAAACTGTTTAGCATGATATTAATTGTTTTGTTCAGCTTAATTTTGATCAACTTTGTCATTTGAGTTTAATTCATTCAATAAGTTGTTATGGCATCGCGCGATTACCTGATTCGTCAGTTTGAAGAAATGGGAATTTTTCTGGCAACTTTACTTCGCCGGATTTTAAAGATGAAAGATGATGGAAGTCAGCAGGAGGTGATTTTTGCTGTTGTTCGCGAGTCACTGTTGAAAGAAGCAAATCTGGATATTGATCAGGTAATTATACTGGATGAGTATGAATTTCTGGATTTGATAAAAGAACATTTTACCAGTGATGATCAATTGGAAAAGCTGGCTGATATTTTGAAAGTTATGGGGCAGGAAGTGGAACACTCTTTCTCCATGACCAAAGCAAATTACATTCTGAAATCGGTTTTCCTGTACAAATACCTTCAGGAAAACAGCACCTCATATTCGTATGAACGACGAACAAAAATCCTTGAGCTAGAAGAACTTATTCATCGGACAGGGCTTGTTTAAATTGTAGATCAATACCTGAAATTAAAATTATTATGGTAGAGCAACTTGAGATCGTATTGCCATCTTTTAAACGCGGCTATCACCTGATTACCGATTTGATTGAGCGACAGCTGCCCGATTTACCAGAAAAAGGGCTGGTAAATATCCTGATTCAGCATACTTCGGCCGGGATTAGCCTGAATGAGAATGCTGATCCTTCCGTTCGGTACGATTTTGAAACATTTATGAATAAACTGGTTCCTGAAAATGATCCGGGATTTGTACACACACTGGAGGGCTCTGACGATATGCCTGCACATTTAAAATCGTCGCTGATTGGAGCCAGCCTGACGATTCCGATTACCAATCATCAATTGAATCTGGGAACCTGGCAGGGCATTTATTTGTGCGAGTTTCGTAATTCTGGAGGACGGAGGCGACTCGTAATTACGATACTTTCCTGACCTACCGAATTTGGGGATATGAAGATACGGATGAATGCCAAATTGCTAAATTGTTGAATTGACTATATCTATTTGTCCAAATTTCAACAATTTAGCAATACAACAATAAAACCTTTCTATATAGACACCTGTAACTCGCATCCACAAAAATTCTCTCTATAATTTTTCTTTCAATGCTTGTCCGGTGTGCGATTCTTTTGCCTTAATCATATCTTCAGGAGTTCCCTCAAATACAACTTTTCCACCATCTTTTCCGCCTTCAGGTCCTAAATCGATCACCCAGTCAGCACATTTAATCACGTCAAGGTTATGCTCGATGATGATGATGCTGTGTCCGCGGGCAATCAGTGCGTTGAACGAATCGAGCAGTTTGCGTATGTCGTGAAAATGAAGCCCGGTGGTTGGTTCGTCGAAAATAAACAGCGACGGACTTCCTTTTTCCTTAGCCAGGAACGATGCCAGTTTAATTCGCTGGCTCTCGCCACCCGACAAGGTGCTCGAAGATTGTCCAAGTTTTACATAGCCAAGTCCTACGTCCTGCAAGGGTTTCAGAAGTTTGGCTATTTTTTTCGAGGTAGTCGATTTTTGTTCGCCGAAGAAAGCGATGGCTTCGTCAACAGTCAGATCAAGAATGTCGTAGATGTTTTTCCCTTCGAATGAAATTTCCAGAATTTCGTCTTTAAACCGTTTCCCTTTGCAGCTTTCGCACACGAGATGAATGTCAGCCATAAATTGCATTTCGACGGTGATTTCACCTTCCCCCTGGCATTCTTCGCAGCGGCCCCCTTCTATATTGAATGAAAAATGCGATGGTTTAAAACCGTTGTATTTTGAGCCTTGCAGATCGGCGTAAAGTTTGCGGATTTCGTCATAAACTTTCAGATAAGTCACCGGATTCGATCTCGAAGACTTTCCAATCGGATTCTGGTCGACAAATTCGATTGAAGTAATCAGGTTAAAATCGCCCCTGATAATATCGTGTTGACCGGTTTTCTCACTAAAACCGCCAAACATTTTGGCAAGCGCCGGATAAAGAACTTTGGTAACGAGCGACGATTTTCCAGAGCCGCTAACCCCGGTAACCACACAAATTGTGTTAAGCGGAAACTTAACATCAACGTTTTTCAGGTTATTCTCGCGGGCGCCGGTAATTTCAATAAAATTACTCCATTTACGCCGCAGCTTCGGAATTTCAATTTTTTCTTTTCCGGTAAGGTATTTGGCTGTCAAGCTTTCGGATGATGATTCGAGTTGTTCGTGTGTCCCCTGAAAAACAACTTCGCCGCCCAATCTTCCGGCAAGAGGGCCGATGTCGATAATTTCGTCAGCTTCGCGAATAATTTCTTCATCGTGTTCCACAACTAACACTGTATTTCCAAGTTTTTGGAGTTTTCGCAAAACACGAATTAATCGCTGGGTGTCGCGCGAATGAAGTCCGATACTTGGTTCATCCAGAATATACATTGACCCAACCAGACTGCTCCCGAGCGAAGTGGCCAGATTGATACGCTGAGACTCGCCACCAGAAAGGGTAGAAGAGAGCCGGTTTAGCGTCAGGTAGCCAAGGCCAACATCTGCCAGAAATTCGAGGCGGTTGTTTATCTCGACCAGAATTCGTTCAGCTACCTTTGTTTCATGTTCCGAAAGCTGAAGGTCGATGAAGAACTTTTGCAATTCGTCGATTGGCATCAGCACCAGATCCTGTATAGATTTTTCGCCAATTTTTACATACATGGCTTCTTTCTTCAGGCGAGTTCCTCGACAATCGGGACAATTGGTTTTTCCGCGGTACCTCGAAAGCATTACGCGGTATTGAATTTTGTATGTATTTTCTTCAAGCATTTTGAAGAACTGATTCAGCCCCTCGAAATGCTTGTTGCCGGTCCAAAGCAGTTGCTTCTGGTCTTCTGTCAGTTCGTAGTATGGCTTGTGAATTGGGAAACTAAATTTTTCGGCAGCATAAATCAGGGCATCTTTCCATTCACCCATTTTTTCGCCTTTCCAGCAGGCTACAGCATCCTGGTATATCGAAAGTGATTTATTTGGAATAACCAGATCTTCGTCGATCCCGATTACTTTTCCGTACCCTTCGCAGGTTTTACAGGCGCCAACCGGATTATTGAAGCTGAACATATGTACTGAAGGTTCTTCAAATTCGATCCCGTCGGCTTCAAACAGGTTTGAGAAATGTTCTTCTTTCACATCAGATCCATTGTATATTTTCACTATACACTCGCCATGACCTTCGAAAAAGGCAGTTTGCACCGAGTCTGCAATCCGGCTGAGGTTATCTTCATCATTGATTACGGTCGCGCGGTCGATCACGATGTTGCATGCCGAATCGGCGCATTGAATGGCTTTGTTTTCTTTGATCAGCTCATCGATCCGCTTGATTTCATTGTTGACTTCAAGCCTTGAAAAACCTTGCTGAAGTAATAATTCGGCTTCCTGTAACAATGTACGTCCGTTTTTTACTTTCAGCGGAGCACCGATCAAAAACCGGGTGTTTTCAGGAAACGAGATGATGAAATTAACCACGTCGCTCACATGATGCTGTTTCACTTCCTTCCCGGATACCGGCGAAATTGTTTTACCGACGCGGGCGAATAACAACTTCATATAATCGTATATTTCTGTCGAAGTGCCGACTGTTGAGCGCGGATTACGGGTATTTACCTTTTGCTCGATGGCGATTGCCGGCGGTATTCCTTTAATATAATCAACTTCAGGTTTATTTATACGGCCCAAAAACTGCCGGGCATACGACGATAAGCTCTCAACATAACGTCGCTGACCTTCAGCATAAAGTGTGTCAAAAGCAAGCGACGATTTTCCTGAACCTGATAATCCGCTGATTACAATGAATTTATTTCGGCTAATTTTTAGGTCAATGTTTTTTAAATTGTGAACTCTTGCGCCTTTAATTTGTATATATGATGAAAAGTTGGAAGAAGAACTCATTCGTTATGTTATTATTATTGCAGAAAAATTTGGTTAATTGGAAAAAATGATCGATTTTTACCTGCACAAAAGTAGCAAATTGTTTAACTCACTTTAAAAAAAGCTTGCCTATCGACGGAACTATACTCTTTAATTATTGAAAACAGTCACATAATAATTTAGAGTCATGTTCAGACCAGAAGATCTGAGCGATAATTCGCTCGTTAAACAATTTGTCGATGGGAATCAGCAAGCCATCGAAATTTTGATTGCACGCCATAAAAAGAGAGTTTTTACCTACATCCTGCTCATCGTAAAAAATCATCACCTTGCGGAAGACATTTTTCAGGATACTTTTATTAAGGTAATCCGCTCGTTGAAAAGCGGTAAGTATACCGAAAACGGAAAATTTATTTCTTGGGTGCTTCGCATTTCGCATAACCTGATTATCGATCATTTCAGGAAAGAAAAACTGCTTAGTACAACTTCAAACGACGACACCACTGTTGATCTTTTTAATTCGCAAAAATATTCGGAAGAGAATATTGAGGATAAGCTGGTGTACGACCAGATTACCAGCGATGTGCGTCTGTTGATTGAAGAGCTGCCCGATGATCAGCGTGAAGTAATTATTATGCGCCACTACCAGGGGTTGAGTTTCAAGGAAATTTCTGATTTGACGGATGTTAGCATTAATACCGCATTAGGCCGCATGCGTTATGCTTTGATAAACCTTCGGAAGTTGATTGAAAAGAAAAATCTGAGCCTGACAAAAATTTAAGTTGCTGATAGCAATATTCCTGAATAGGTAGCGTTATTTGTGCATAACTGTAACATTAACGAATGCCTATGAGTAAATTCTCTACATTAAATTATTTGATCAATTCATATAACGACGGGAAAAAGGAAGTTGAAATTTTGCAAAAAATTGAATTCGAGGAGCAGGAGATGAATGTTGATGAGTATGGGTTTGAGCCTTCGCAAGGTATTATCGATGCAATATTGAGTTTTGCATCACAATATGAAGTACTAAAGTCAGGGAACGTCGGAAATATAGAATTGAATCTGAACTAAATCCGAAATGTATTTAAAAGCACCTTTTGTTAAAGGTGCTTTTTTGTTTGTATATTTGTGATATCAAAATGATATTAAATCAATTTAAATTTAATAGTATGGAAAAGTCATTTACAGCCCGCTCCGGTTATTTGTTTTTGTTGCTTGAGATTGTTTTTCTTGGTCTTGCAATTGCCGGATTTATATTGCAGATCATTGTACCTTCAGTAATCCTGATTGCATTGTTTATTCTTCTTGCGCCAGGATTCATCGCCGTCGATCCGAATCAATCATATGTTTTGATTCTCTTTGGTGCATATAAGGGAACGATAAAGGACAACGGCTTTTTCTGGGTCAATCCGTTTTTTACTAAAAAGAAATTTTCTCTTCGGGCCCGAAATTTCAACAGCGAACCAATTAAAGTAAACGATAAACTTGGAAACCCGATTATGATTGGGGTGGTACTGGTCTGGAAAGTTGAGGAAACCTTTAGGGCAGCCTTCGGAGTTGATGAATACGAGCATTTTGTTGTGGTTCAGAGTGAAGCGGCCTTACGGAAACTAGCCGGTTTGTATCCGTATGATAATATTGAGGATGACCACGCAAACATTACTTTGCGCGATGGTGGAGAGGAAGTCAATTCTGTACTCGAGAATGAAATCCGTGAGCGTTTGGATATCGCCGGAATTCATGTAATTGAAGCTCGTATTAACTACATTGCTTATGCGCAGGAAATTGCTCAGGCAATGTTGAAACGCCAGCAAGCCACTGCCATTGTTGCCGCCCGCTTTAAAATTGTTGAAGGTGCTGTAAGTATGGTTGAAATGGCGCTTGATGAGCTAAGTAAAAAGAAAATTGTTGAGCTTGATGAAGATAAAAAAGCGACCATGGTCAGTAACCTGATGGTTGTTTTATGTGGTGACAAAGAAGCAACGCCCGTTGTAAATACCGGTACACTTTATCAGTAAGGAATGATGAATAAAGTTCTATTTAAGGAAGAGCAGCAGTTTAGACAATGGTGGTACATTGTTCTGGTGCTGGTGGCAACAGTGCCTGTTATATTTTTTAGTGTTTATGCTCTAATTCAGCAAACGCTGAATGGTGTACAGGTTGGAAATACGCCAGCCCCCAATGGGGTACACATTGGTCTGATCATTTTTCTGGCAGCATTGCTTTGGCTGTATTTTTCGCTTAAACTAAAAGTGTGGATTGATCAGTCTGGAATTCACTACAGTTTTTTTCCTTTGATTTTCAGGAAAAGATTGATTTCGGTTCATGAAATTCAACGGTATGAAATCAGGCATTACCGGCCAATTCTTGAATATGGTGGATGGGGAATTAAGAAGAGTTTTAAATGGGGCAGGGCTTACAATGTTTCGGGAAATGTTGGTTTGCAGCTTTATCTGAACAATGGTAAAAAAGTTCTGTTCGGAACACATCGTCCGCAGGCGATGATGCATGCATTGGAAAGTGCTATGACAAGTAAGAATCAGGTTTAAATTTAGAATTATGAGACTGCAGTTTATTTCATTTTTAATAGGATTATTGGCAGCTTTTGCTGCACTTGCTCAAACCGAAGAGCCTGTAACTTTGAAAACCGAGACTGGGAATATTGAAGGAACACTTCTTTTACCCGATACGAAACTCCCGGTGCCTGTGGCTTTAATTATTGCGGGATCAGGACCGACAGACCGGGATGGAAACAATCCGATGATGAAAAATAACTCGTTGAAGATGTTGTCGGCTGAATTGGCTAAGAGGGGGATTGCTTCACTTAGGTACGATAAACGCGGTATTGCTCAAAGTCAGCAGGCTGGATTGAAAGAAGCCGATCTTCGGTTTGAGATTTACATTCAGGATGCGGAAAGTTGGATTAAATCGCTTAAGCAGAACAAGAATTTCTCAGAAGTTATTGTGATCGGACATAGCGAAGGCTCTCTGATTGGCATGGTGGCATCGCAAAACGAAAATGTATCAAAATTTATATCGATCGCCGGTATCGGTCAGCCTGCCGATATGATTATCCGCGAACAGTTGAAAGCACAACCGCCGTTTATTTTGGAACAGTCGGCGCCAATTCTCGATGAACTTGTAAAAGGCAAAACAGTTGAGAATGTTCCTCAAATGCTCTTTTCACTTTTCAGGCCAAGTGTTCAGCCTTATATGATTTCGTGGTTCAGATACGATCCGCAGAAAGAGATTGCAAAACTTAAAAAGCCTGTGCTGATAATTCAGGGGACCACCGATATTCAGGTAAGTGTTGAAGATGCCAAACGGCTCCAGGCCGCAAACCCGTTGGCAAAAATGACCCTTATTGAGGGAATGAACCATATTTTTAAAAATGCTGATGCAGACAGAACGAAAAATATTCAGACTTACAGTCAACCTGAATTGCCTGTAAATACTGAACTTGTTGATGTTATATGCAGTTTTATTCTGTCGAAATAGTGGGTAGGTTTTGAATACAAAATTCGTTTCTATTTTGAGAATAGGAAAATTGTGGAGGTGATGTTATGGCAAAGAAAAAATCGTTTGTGTTGCGGATTGATCCTGATGTGTACGATGCCATTGAAAAATGGGCGGCTCAGGAATTTCGCAGTGCAAACGGACAGATAGAATGGATTATCGATAAGGCATTGCGCGATGCAAAGAGGCCGGTTACGAAAACATCGAATAAAGAAACTGATGCATTAGGCGATCGGTCGCCAGTTGAAAATGAAGATTAAAGAGTTCAATTTTTAAAATTATAAACATGAACACAACCAAATATCATTGTCCGAAATGTGGCAATACCCAAGCCGAAATTGACGAAATCAGAACCACTGGAAGCGGATTCTCCAGGTTTTTCGATATACAGAACCGAAAGTTTACTGTAGTAACCTGTAGCCGTTGCAAATACAGCGAGTTTTATAAGGGCTCCGTCAGTACGTTAGGCAATGTTGCCGATTTTTTGATTGGATAAACTAATCGGTTTAAATTTTCTTTAAAACCAGCTGAATAAACTTTCAGTCTGGTATCAAAATCACGGTTTTAGTATATTTTTGCAGCGGTTTTAAAGTAAATCCTCACAAAAATATAAAACTATGACCATTAGTGCATTACAATCAGCAAGGGCTAAATATCAGCCAAAACTTCCTAATTCGTTGAAATCGTCAGTAAAACTGGTAGAAGGTGAAAAAACCCAGTCAGTTGCCGATCAGGACGCTATCAAAAAGCTTTTCCCCAATACTTATGGCATGCCTTTGATTACTTTCGAGGCAGGCGAGAAAAAACAGTATTCTGCAGTTAATGTTGGCGTTATTCTCTCCGGAGGACAAGCTCCCGGTGGGCACAACGTAATTTCAGGAATTTTCGACGGTGTTAAAAACATCAATCCAAACAGCAAACTTTATGGTTTCCTTGGTGGCCCTGGTGGTTTGGTCGATCATAAATATGTTGAGTTAACAGCAGAAATCATTGACGAATACCGCAATACCGGTGGTTTCGATATTATTGGTTCAGGCCGTACCAAACTCGAAGAAACCGCACAGTTCGATAAAGGTGAAGAAATTCTGAAACAGCTCGGAATCAACGCACTGATTATTATTGGTGGTGACGATAGTAATACCAATGCTTGTGTTTTGGCCGAGTATTATGCTGCTAAAAATACCGGAATTCAGGTAATCGGTTGTCCAAAAACCATTGATGGTGACTTGAAAAACGACATGATCGAAACTTCTTTTGGTTTCGACACTGCAACCAAGGTGTATTCAGAACTGATTGGTAATATCGAACGCGATGCCAATTCAGCTAAAAAATACTGGCACTTTATTAAACTGATGGGACGCTCTGCTTCACACATCGGTTTGGAATGTGCATTACAAACTCAGCCTAACATTACTTTAATTTCTGAAGAAGTGGAGCTGAAAAAGCAAACTTTGAGCGAAATTGTTGATTACATGGCCGGCATTATTGCTAAACGTGCTGCCAATGGCGAAAACTTTGGTGTTGCTTTGATTCCTGAAGGTTTGGTTGAATTCGTTCCTGAAATGAAAGCTTTGATTTCGGAATTAAACGATTTGCTGGCTGAAGGTTCAGAAACAGAACAGAAATTCAAATCATTTACCAATAAAGCTGAAGGCCGTGCATTTGTTGCAGGTAATTTATCAGCCGAATCTGCTAAAGTTTATACATCTCTTCCTTCTGGAATTGCTGATCAGTTAACGCTCGACCGCGACCCACACGGAAACGTACAGGTTTCGCTTATCGAAACAGAAAAACTTTTGGGCGAGATGGTAAAAAAACGCCTTGGTGAAATGAAGAAGGCAGGCGAGTTCAAAGGAAAATTCGGAACACAATACCACTTCTTCGGTTACGAAGGCCGTTGTGCTGCTCCATCAAATTTCGACGCCGACTATTGCTATTCATTGGGTTTCAACGCTTCATTCCTCATTGCTGAAGGCAAAACCGGTTATATGTCATCCGTACGTAACCTTACTGCTCCTGCCGCTGAATGGATTGCTGGTGGTGTACCTGTAACAATGATGATGAATATGGAACGTCGTCATGGTCACATGAAGCCAGTTATTCAGAAAGCTTTGGTTGAATTGGAAAGTGCACCATTCAAATATCTGGCAGCCAACCGCGAAAAATGGGCTATTGAAACTTCATTTGTATATCCAGGACCAATCCAGTATTGGGGACCAACCGAAGTTTGCGATCAGCCTACCAAAACCATTACTCTGGAAAGAGCAAAATAATTTTGATCAATCAATTCGATTAAATAGAAAACCCCGAAAGCAATTTCGGGGTTTCTTATTTTTCAGAAGCAATAGTTTCATTTATTTCTTCACCGAAAGGTATTTCTCGATGTTGTCGATAAACATTTGCTTGGTTTCTTCTTTCGATCGGGCAATTCCTGACATCATGACGGGTTTCCCGCTAACGGGAATATACAGAAATGCAGGAATTCCAGTTATTCCGAATACCTGCGCCAATTCGCGCTCCTGATCAGTATTGATTTTATAAACCTGTATTTTACCTGCATATTCAACTCCAACTTCTTCAAGAATTGGGCCTGCAATCTTGCACGGTCCGCACCAGTCAGCATAGAAATCGATGATGGCGGGTTTGCTGCCAAGGTATTTCCAGTCGTTTGGCGATTTGGTGTAATCCCAAACTTTTTGAACGAAAACTGCTTTTGTCAGCAGTTCTGAGCCTTTTGCAGTGCTGTTAGTTACCGATGAATTACTTACTGCCGCTGTATTTTTATTGCTTTCAGGGTTTTTATTTCCACACGCCGCTAATGCAATCGAAGCGATGACCATTGTCAGAAACAGATGTCTCATAATTTGTTGTTTATTAATTTGTTTGCGTTTATTCTAAATATTGAATTATAATATACAAATATATAGATATTTAAATTCAATTATTGTGCCAGAAAAAGTAATAAATCATTATCTGTCATTCTGGCGAAAAAAATATTGAGGCAACGCAACCTTATTCTTTCTTTTAAAATCTATAACACAACAGGAGGCAAAGGAGTTTTCTGTTGCCAGGTTATTCCTGCTTTTTTTGAGCTAAATGAAAACAATTATAAATATAAAATTAACATGAAAAGACTTATTTTTTTATTGATGGTGGGTTCCTTATTAAGCCTGGTTACTGGCTGCGATATGGATGATGATGGATATTCGTTGAACGATGCTTGGGTTGGCTTTGGTCTGGTTGATAAAGATGCTTCGGCAGGTACCTTTACCATTACAATGGACGATGGTGAAGTTCTTTATCCGGCAACCAATTTGGGAATGGTAAATGATGTGTTTGATAATGAGCGTGTCTTGGTTAATTTTACTATTCTAGGAAACAAGGACAACCCTGACCACAACGAATATTACTATGTGAAAATTAATTCGCTGAGAAAGATTTTGTACAAAGGTATTTTGGACATTACTCCGGCGAAAGAAGACAGTATTGGAAATGACCCCATTTATGTTGAGGACAAATGGATTAAAAATGACATTCTGAATTTCGAATTAAAGTATTGGGGCGGATACAAAACGCATTTTATCAATCTGGTTAAACAACCTGGCGTAATCAATACCGATAACGGGCCAGTTGTTCTCGAGCTAAGGCACAATGCAAATGATGATAACGAAGATTATCCGCTTTCGGCCTTTGTGTCATTCGATTTGAGTGCACTCAAAATTCCGGGGAAAAACAGTACTCCATTCAAGATTGTGGCCAAGGGTTTTGATGGTAAAGACTTTGAATATACTGGAGAGTATAAGTATTAGGACTTGTTTCAAATCAATTCGGTTTTTTGGATTAAAGCATCTGTTAGACAATAGCAGATGCTTTTTATTTGTGTGGCTTTTGTTTGTGATTCAGAGTTTTGGGTGGTAATTTTGCTTTTTAGGATAACTTTTTCAACCTATGGAATTGCCATATATACATTTTGGTTTTGTATTAGCATTTGCATTGTGGCTATTTCATTTTTTATTTGCACGACAATACTTACATTGACGGCCTTTAATTCATCTCAAACTTGGAATATTAAAATTGTAAAACATGATAAAACCGGTTTGTTTTTTGGCCATTGCGGCAACATTGTTTTCATTTACAAATCCGAAAACGACAAAAGAAATGACTATGAATCCGAATCCTGAAGTTCAAAAACTGGCTTCAGATATTATGACGCCTGAAGTTCTTTGGAGTTTTGGCCGCATTGGTGAGCCTGATGTTTCGCCTGATGGAACTAAAGTTTTGTACTCGGTAACCAATTACAATATTGCGGAAAATAAATCGTACCGCGATTTATATGTAGTTTCCGTGAATGGTGGAGCTCCAGTTCGGCTTACATCTACTCCTGAAAAAGAGTCATCAGCGATATGGCGTCCCGATGGTAAAAAAATTGGATTCTTATCATCGAAGTCGGGTGAAATGCAGTTGTGGGAAATGAATCCCGACGGTACGACACCCCTGCAGGTGTCGGAAGTTAAAGGTGGTATTTCCGGATTCAAATATTCGCCCGATATGACTAAGGTTTTATATACGGCCGATGTAAAAGCAAAATCCGATGTACATGATTTGTTTCCTGACCTTCCGAAAGCCAATGCCTACCTGGAAACTGACTTGATGTACAAACACTGGGACGAATGGGTGCAGACCGTTCCGCATCCTTTTGTAGCTGAATTCAAAGATGGCAAATTGCTGAATCCGGTTGATCTGCTTGAAGGCGAACCTTACGAAAGTCCCATGAAGCCGTTTGGTGGAGTAGAGCAACTGGCATGGAGTCCCGATAGCAAAACGATAGCTTACACGAGTCGAAAGAAAACCGGGAAAGAATACGCGCTTTCAACCAATTCGGATATTTATTTCTACAACGTCGAAACCAAAAAGACTGAAAATAAAACCCAAGGAATGATGGGTTACGACCAAAATCCGGTTTTCTCACCCGATGGAAAATACTTGGCATGGGAAAGTATGGAACGTGATGGTTACGAGGCTGATAAAATCAGGTTGTTTGTACTGAATCTGACTACCGGCGAAAAGATTGATTATTCAGCCAGTTTTGATCAGAATTCGACTAACCTGAGCTGGAGTGCCAATGGCAAATCACTTTATTTCATTAGTTGCTGGCATGCGTTGACACAGGTTTATAAACTCGATCTGGCAACAAAGAAAATTACACAGATTACCAAAGGGGTTCAAGATTATGCTTTTGTAGCCGAAGCAAAAGATAAGCTTATTGGCATGAAACATTCAATGAGTCAACCCGATGAGATTTATTCAATCGATCCTAAAACCGGTGCTGAAACCGAACTTTCATTCTTGAACAAACCGCTGCTCGATCAGTTAACACTTGCGAAAGTTGAAGAGCGCTGGATTAAAACTACCGATAACAAGGAAATGCTTACATGGGTAGTTTATCCGCCGCATTTCGACCCAAACAAAAAATATCCAACCATTTTATTTTGCGAAGGAGGTCCGCAATCAACCGTTAGTCAATTCTGGTCGTATCGCTGGAATTTTCAGCAGATGGCCGCCAACGGTTATATTGTTGTTGCTCCAAACAGAAGAGGATTACCGAGTTTCGGTACTGAATGGCTCGAGCAAATCAGTGGCGATTACGGTGGACAAAACATGAAAGATTACCTGTCGGCAATTGATGCAGTTGCGAAAGAACCTTTTGTTGACAAAGATAAACTGGGATGTGTTGGCGCCAGCTATGGCGGTTTCTCAGTGTACTGGCTTGCAGGTCATCATGAAAAACGATTCAAGGCATTTATTGCACACGACGGTATGTTCAACCTCGAACAGCAATACCTCGAAACCGAAGAAATGTGGTTTGTAAACTGGGATTTAGGCGGGCCTTATTGGGACAAACAAAATGCTGTTGCACAGCGGTCGTATGCCAATTCGCCTCATTTGTTTGTCGATAAGTGGGATGCTCCGATTTTGGTTATTCACGGCGAAAAGGATTACCGCATTCTGGCTTCACAGGGAATGGCCGCTTTCAATGCAGCGGTTCTGCGCGGTGTTCCGGCCCAAATGTTAATCTTCCCTGAAGAAAATCACTGGGTACTTCAGGCTCAGAATGGAATTCTGTGGCAGCGGGTATTTAAACAGTGGCTCGATAAATGGCTCAAATAGTTTCAAGTTCCGAATTCCAAGTTTCAGGTTAACTCATTTGATCTGGAACTTGGAATTTGAAACTTTGAACTCAAAAAACTTCAACCTTGCTTTTGTTGGTTTCAAGCATTCCTTTGGTTTGAGTAGCGAAACAAATCAAATCAATTACATCCTTGGTTTTCATTCTGGCCAGATTTATTGTCAGGTCAAATTCATCAGTTCGTTTATTATCGCCGGCAATGTGTTTCCGGAAATTTTCACGCTCATTTTCAGTTTTTTCGATGAATTCGAGTGCTTGGCGCAGATTCAGGTTGTTTTTCTCCATGATCTGTTTGGTGCGCCATTCAATTGGAGCTGTCAGCCTTACGAGCAGCGACCGTTCAATGTCTTTGGCAATAATATGACCAGCCCGGCCAACAATAATGCAGTAGCCGTCGTAGGCAAAGCTGCTGATCAGGTCAATAAGAGTTTTGTTAATCTTCCGGTCGCTCTTAAACCTTTTTTCGCTAAATGCAGCCAGAATATCGTCGAAAACGCCGCGCTCGCTTTCTTTTAGATAATTTTTCAGTTTGTTGGGATCCATGTTAAGCTCACGTGCGCTTTCTTCAAGAATTTCTTTACTGAGAACCCTCCATTTTTTGCATAATCCCCGTTTGTCGAGTTCAACAGCTAGTTGATTGGCCAGATTAACGCCCCCGCATCCGACTTCTCGTGAAATACAAATTACGGGTCCTGGTTGGCTGTCGAATCCATGGTTTTTGGATTCGTTTTGATGCAGCCTCTTGTTCAGATAAACCATTAATGAGTTGTTCATAGCTCTGGTTTTTTGGGTTATTATAAGTTACGAAATATTTGGATATCAGTTGGATTTTTAGGTGGTTGATTTCGCCGTAAATTATATGGTATATAACATTCCCACGGTTAAAATCATTTTCTGATCCGGGTATTTTTTCTATCTTCCCTGACAAATTAAAAAACTCAAAACACATGTTTAGTCCAGATACTTATATTGCTCGACGTCAGTATTTAAAACAACATATATCGAATGGTCTGATTCTCTTGCTGGGGAATGTTGATGTTCCGATGAATTATGCTGATAATACCTATCATTTCAGACAAGATAGTTCGTTTCTTTATTTCTTCGGACTTGATTTTCAACGTCTGGCCGGAGTTATCGATACTGAAACTGGCGAAGAATTTATTTTTGGAGACGATGTCAGTATTGAAGACATTATTTGGATGGGGCCACAAATTCCGTTAGCCGAGAAAGCTTCAGCGGCAGGAATCTCGCAAACGCAGCCTTACAACAATCTTTTTACGGTTTTGGGCAAGGCTATCCAGTCAGGACGGAAGATTCATTTTTTACCGCCATATCGTGCTGAAAATAAGTTATTGCTCGGCGATTTGCTCGGTATTTCGCCATCGAAATTAAAAGCATATTCATCGCTCGAATTGATAAAAACGGTTGTGGCATTGCGATCAGTAAAAGAAGATCAGGAGATTGCGGAAATTAAAAAAGCTTGCGCCGTTGGTTATCTAATGCATGTTACAGCCATGAAAATGGCTAAAGCCGGAATTTTGGAACAAACCATTGCCGGCACCATTGAAGGAATTGCGAATGCCGGAGGCGGTATGGTTTCGTTTCCGGTAATTCTGTCGCAAAATGGTGAAACATTGCACAACCACGATCACTCGAAAATTTTGCAGAACGGGAAATTGCTTTTGGTTGATGCAGGTGCAGAAATCGGCTCTCATTATGCTTCCGATTTTACCCGGACGATGCCGGTAAGCGGTAAATTTACTTCCAAACAGCGTGAGATTTACGAAATTGTTTTGGCTGCCAACAATTGTGGCCGCGAACTCACCAGGCCCGGTTCCACTTATTTATCTGTTCATTTGACAGTTGCTGAAGTCATCGCTTCGGGATTAAAGAATCTTGGACTGATGAAGGGAGATGTGAAAGAAGCTGTAAGAAATGGAGCCCATGCTCTGTTTATGCCTCATGGGTTAGGTCATATGATGGGACTGGATGTGCACGATATGGAAGATTTGGGGCAGATTTATGTTGGATATGACGACGAAACACGCCCGGTCGATCAGTTTGGGACTGCATATCTTCGTATGGGGCGCAAACTTCAGCCCGGATTTGTAATTACGAATGAACCCGGTATTTATTTTATTCCGGCTTTGATTGAAAAGTGGAAAGCCGAAAGGATTAATACTGACTTTGTTAATTTCGACAAACTGTCAGATTATCTTGATTTTGGTGGAATTCGATTGGAAGACGACATCCTGGTAACAGAAAACGGAAGCGAAATCCTAGGTGATCGCATTCCGATAACTCCGGATGAAATAGAGGCAATGATGTCCTGATATTTTAAAAGCAAATCCCGTTTCAGTTAGCTGAAACGGGATTTGTTGCTTTACAGAGCTATTGCTTGACCTGCATTCCGGCCATTGTCCGCGATTTTTCGGCACTCCCGGCCGACGAACCAAAGTAGTAACTGTAAATTTGTGAAAGTACAGCACTTAAAACACCAAGAATGTACATGATAATGTCCTTGCTATCACTTTTTATTACTGCCGGCGAGAAAATCAGTACATAAAATAGTGCAAGTACAATCAGTATAGTTCCCAAAGCCATAAAAGGCATCAGGTTTCTGTTTAGTCTGGTGGTTTTTTCACTGTTCATTATCTGAACTTCTCGTTGCCTTGCATTACTCATATCGCCAAGTAACATTTGCTGCTCTTCGTTCGACAATTTTTTCATATCCAACTGAAATTGCATTTCTGATTTGCGAATTTCATTGTCGAGCTGCATTTTTTCTTCTTTGGTGGTTACCACATTATCGAGCACTTTGCCTACCGAATTGACAAGCGTATTGGCTCCTCCTGAGAATAAATCTTTTAAGAATCCCATATTTTTTTGATTTACGATTTAGTTATTTACGATTGACTAATTAATCCCGAAACCTGATTGAAGGTTCAATGGTAAATAGTCTAATTATAAATTGCTTAGGCGGTTTCGCCCAATGCACGTAAAACCCAGCCATAGAAGTACTTTCGGCTGGTTGGTCGTTTCTTTACAATATTAACGTAACGGGCAATTTTGGCAACGGTAAATGCAGCCAGGAAATGCTCGGTGTTAAAGGCGTTAATCTTAGTAATTGATTCCTGTCCAATCACACCATCAGTTTGCGTATCAACAACCATTTGAGCCAGAGAGGCACTGGTACCGACGCCCGCATTTACTGCAAAATCGAAAATTGATTCGGCTACCTGCTGGTTTTCAATTTGGTCACCTTTAACTTTATCCCAGAAGTTAATGCGATAGAAATCGGCAATAGCCGACTGAAGTTCTGCATCTTGGTCAAGATTTCCCGGGAATCCGGGCTGGCGCTTCAAAATGTCGATGTTTTGCCAGCCATCCCATTTACTGTGAATCTTGCGGGCCACTCCTTTGTAGGTTTCTCCTCCCGGATCATCGGGATCGTTGACATAGCCGCCTTCATGGGCTATTACCAACTGAAATGCTTGGTTAAAATCTGCCATAAGATTTGTGTTTTAGATGGAAAAATAGTTGCCCTGATTTTAATAAAAGACTAAAATGTCCTAAATTTATTCATCTAAAATTGAAAAGGTTACCCCGCTTGTTGATTTATTTTTTGTGGCAGATCGTTTTTATTTGGATTGTGTTGTAATATTGATCTTTTATGGATGTTTCGGAGTCATATTCCCCACAACAAAATGAATTCTGAATTTGGTCAGGATTTTTTTGTTGTGGGGAAAACTCCGCTGTGATAATTTAAACAGCTACAGGTTTCTTGGTAAAGAAGTACTGTGTTATTGTAACATACCATTTAAACCGTTGAATAATATGAATCAGTACTAAACCCAGCAATATCTGACTGGTAACCTCGTGAATTTCTTTAAAGTTAATAACCCCTTGGGGCGCAATATCTGTCCAAAGAAGGACTCCTGAAATAGCCATTACAATAAAAAAAGCTGCAGTAATCCAGAGCAATTTATTATTGGCAAGGTGTTTTAGTGTAAATAACTTTTTGAACCAGCTCCAGTGTTGTGCAATGTGTATCAACATCAGGGCCAGTAATGATAAACCTAGGTAAACGTGGGTATTGTCTTTTTCTCTGACTGGTCGGGTTGCCATACCATCTTCTCCCATAAGATCGACGATTTCGGCCTCATTCATCGAATTCAGGTTGTATTCATAGAGCGAGCTTTCTTCCCTTGAATGTCCTTCGCGGCCGTGGATACCTCTTCTTTCTCCGTGATCGCCTCCTCCTTGAAATAAGCCGGTTTGCGCTGTGATGCCAAAAATTACGATGAGAAGTATGTTTACCAGGTACTTCAGCTTGAGTGATTTTAATAAAGTTTTCATGTTCTTCGCGTTTAAAGATTGATTTTTAGTTTTCTGTAATACAAACATAAAACCGGATGACCAGTGCTTATCCCGAATTTTAAATGAAGCGAAGAATTTCAGGTGTGAAATGTTAAAAAGCGAAGGTAAAATGTAATTAAAGATATGCTAATTCCCGTCGAACCATTCTTTGAATTCGGCTACTCTGGTCCGGCTGATGAGGATTTTCTCAGGAACACTTACGTTTAAGTTGACCGATAAACGGCTGTTGAACCACAGGTCAATTTCCCTGACCGAATTCTTTGAGATAATGAACTGGCGATTGGCCCTGAAGAACTCGGCAGGATTGAGTTTTGCGGCTAATTCGTCGAGGGTAAAGTCGAGGGTAAACGATTTTCCGTCGAGTGTTTTGGCAGTAACAATTCCTGAATCAATGTAGATATAGGCAATATCCGCAGCCAGCAGAGGAATCATTTTATTACCCTTAATAGATACTAAAAAATGGGTTTTATACGACTTTCCCAGGTTAAGCGACGTAATTAATTGCTGAATGTCAGTCTGAACAGATGTGGGGCCAGAGAGGTTTTTCAGCTTGGTCAGGGCTTTTTCGACAGCTTCTTTGGTGATGGGCTTTAACAGGTAGTCGATGCTGTTTACTTTGAACGCTTTGATGGCGTATTCGTCGTAGGCGGTTGTAAAAATGATCGGGCACGAAATGTTGACATGATCGAATATTTTGAATGCGCTGCCATCGGCAATGTGAATATCCATGAAAACAATATCCGGATGAGGATTGGTTTCAAACCAGGCGATAGACGATTTTATGCTGTCCAGAACATCAGTAACATCAATGTTGCTGATTTCTTTCAGCACACTCATTAAATGGCGCGATGCCAGCGATTCATCTTCAATTATGAGCGCCTTCATTGCTGTATGGTTTGATTAACGGAACTTCAACCTTAAACTCATTGTTCCGGCTATATATCTGGATGTCATTTTCACCAAGCAACAGAAAAAGTTTCGACAGGTTGGTCAATCCAATGCCGGTTCCATCTTCCTGGGTTAATTTCTCCTGAATTTTATTGGCAACCACAATATGCTTATCTGTAGTAGATAGAATGCTTATTGTTAACGGAAATTCTTTGCTTATTTCATTGTGTTTAACTGCATTTTCAACTAGCGTTTGTATGGTTAAAGGTGGAAGCAGGTAATCTTTCAGGTGTTCATCAATCTCTGTCTTTATGGTCAGGTTGGTGTCGTACCTCATTTTCAGCAGGAAAAAAAACGATTCGGTGAATTCCAGTTCTTCGCCGAGCGTAACGAGCTGTTTCCGGTTACTTTGCAGGGTATATCGTAAAACCTGCGACAAATGGCTGATGTATTGCTTGGCCAGCGATGGAGAATCCTCTACCAGAACTTTTAAGGCCGTGAGTGAATTGAATAAAAAGTGTGGACTAACCTGGTTTTTAAGCGATTCAAACTGACTTTGAAGACTCTCACTTCTTAATTTCTCGTTCTCTAGTTTTATGGTTTGTTTCTGGAAAATCAGACGCATTATCGAGATGCAAATCATGACAATAACGGCGCAAAAGAAGTTTCTGAAAAAAACATCTTCATTGTGCCGATGCTCAAAACTTTGTGTCTCGAACGTGTGTTTGACAAGTATAAACAGTTGGGCAAAAATAAAAGCAACTAAAAAAGTTAAGGCAGTTGAGATGGCAATATTCCTGAATTTCAAACTGTAATGAGCATCAAAAGGTTTGAAAAAATGATAGTTCAGCAGAAAGAGAAGAAATGCCATGATGACTGTTGAGAAGAAATCAAAGCTTGCATGTTCCAGACTTATTTTTTGACCATGCCGACCCATTCCATCGTCAAAAAGCGTTTCAACAATGATCGAAAAATGAATCGTCAGGCTAATTGCCAACGACAACAGCAACGAAATCCAGATGTATTTTTTCAGGGTACTCGAATTCATAACAACCAAAGATACAAATAACCTGATGCTGATTGTTGGGGAAATAAGCTGAAATGACGAATTACGAACTTGAAATGATAAAAAAATGAACTGAAGAATAAGAAGAAGGGATTTGAAATAAAAAGACTCGTTCCGGATTCCCGGAACGAGTCTTTCAAATTATAGTTTATCAGTTGTTTATTTCAGTCCGCGGCGTTTCAACAGTGGCTCAATCGATGGTTCCTGTCCACGGAAGTTTTTGTAAACCACCATTCCTTCGTCAGAACCCGATTTAGTAAGCAATGTGCGGAATTTTGCAGCAATTTCAGGATTGAAAATGTTGCCACTTTCCTTGAAGGCGTTGAATGCATCGGCATCGAGCACAGCTGCCCATGTATAAACGTAATATCCGGCAGAATACCCTCCTGTGAAAATATGTGCAAAATAAGTACTACGGTAGCGTGGTGCAATTTCAGGGATCAAACCAATTTTATCCATCGAGGCTTTTTCGAATGCTTCTACATCGGTTGCAGGAGTTTGAGTGTGCCAATCCATGTCAAGCAATGATGCTGCAAGCAATTCAGAAGTTTCGAAGCCCTGGTTGAATTGAGCACTCTTTTCGAGTTTGGTAATCAAAGCTTCAGGAATGACTTCACCGGTTTTGTAATTTTTGGCATAGTAGCGAAGAACTTCAGGTTCCGAAGCCCAGTTTTCCATGATTTGTGAAGGCAATTCTACAAAGTCGTTTGGAACAACACCAGCGATGCGGTTGTAAGGGCCATCAGTGAACAAGGCATGAAGTGCATGGCCCGATTCGTGGAATAAAGTGGTTACTTCATCGAAACTCAGCAGGGCAGGAGTGTCGCCGGTTGGGCGTGTAAAATTGCACACGATGGAAACTACAGGAGTAATCATTTTACCATCTTTATACATCTGGTTACGGAACGAAGTACACCAAGCGCCTGCACCTTTTCCGGCACGTGGGTGAAAGTCGTAATAAAGCACGCCAATGTGTTTGCCGTCGGCTTCCTGAACTTCGTAAGCAGTAGCTTCGTCGCAGTAAGATGGAATATCAGTGCGTTTGATGAATTTGATTCCGTATAATTTATTGGCTACATAAAATACGCCATCGAGCACATTTTCGAGTTTGAAATAAGGTTTCAACTGCGATTCGTCGAGGTCATATTTGGCTTTGCGAACTTTCTCGGCATAATACCACCAATCCCACGATTCGAGTTTGAATTTGCCACCTTCCTTATTGATCATGGCCTGCATGTCGTCGCGTTCTTTCTTGGCGCGTTCCAGTGCCGGAGTCCAGAGTTTCATGAGGAATTCATTTACTTTCTCGGGAGTTTTAGCCATATTGACGTCAACAACATAAGCCGCGTAATTTGGGAAACCTAACAGTTTGGCTTTCTGATCGCGAAGGCTTATCATTTTTGTGATAACTTCCTTGTTATCGTTGGCGTTTCCGTTGTTACCTCGGTTGAGGTAGCCTTTGTAAATTTTTTCGCGCAATGCACGGTTTTCGGCATATTGCAGGAATGGAATCATACTTGGTTTCTGAAGTTTGAATTCCCATTTCCCGGCCAGACTGTCCTGTTTGGCAGTTTCGGCAGCACCGGCAATTACGTCAGCTGGTAAACCTTTCAAATCTGCTTCGTTGTCGATAACCAACTTGAAATTTTTATTGGTTTCAGCCAGGTTATTTTCACCGAATTTCAGTTCGAGCATCGACAATTCGTCGTTTAGCTTGCGCAATTCGGCTTGCTTGTCCTCAGGAAGATTAGCACCGGCACGGGCGAAATCGAGATAATATTTCTCAACCACGCGTAACTGATCGGCATTCAGGTTTAAATCGTTGCGACGATCGTAAACCGATTTAATGCGGGTAAACAATTCTTTGTTCAGCGCAATGTTGTCGCGGTGAGTCGATAGTTTTGGGGTAATCTGGCGAGCCAGTTCCTGCATTTTATCGTCGGTGTTGGCCGAGTTAATGTTGAAAAATACTCCTGAAACCTGGTTCAGCAGAAGTCCCGACTTGTCGAAAGCCAGAATGGTATTGTCGAAGTTCGGTTCTTCCTTGTTGTCGGTGATGGCTTTAATTTCGGCCAGTTGATCGGCAATTCCGGCATCGATACCAGGAATGTAGTGTTCGAGTTTAATCTCGTTGAACGGCGGAACCTGGAACGGAGTGGCGTACTCTTTAAAGAATGGGTTACTCATGTCTCTTGCAGGTTGTTTGGGTTGGTTGCTGCACGAACTCAGGATAAGAGCCAGAGCAACTACGGTAATACCGGTTTTCAGCATATTTTAAGTTTTAGAAATGTGTTTCTGAAATTATTTTAATCCTCTTCGTTTCAGTAATGGTTCGATCGATGGTTCCTGTCCACGGAAGTTTTTATAAATGGTCATTCCTTCGTCGGATCCTGATTTGGTCAGCAAAGTTCTGAATTTGGAAGCTAAAACAGGGTTAAATAAATCACCACTTTGTTTGAACGCATCGAAAGCATCAGCATCCAGCACAGCAGCCCAGATGTACACATAATAACCGGCAGAATATCCTCCTGAGAAAATGTGCGAGAAATAGGTGCTGCGGTAACGTGGTGCAATTTCGTCAATCAAACCCAGCTTATCCAATGAAGCTTTTTCGAAAGCTGCAACATCACTTATTTGTGACTGCTTATGGTAATCCATGTCGAGTAACGATGCTGCCAGGTATTCAACAGTTTCAAATCCCTGATTGAATTGTGCGCTTTTTGAAAGTTTTGCAATTAAATCTTCAGGAATAGGCTGACCGGTTTTATAATGTTTGGCATAAACGCGCAATACTGCAGGTTCGGCAGCCCAGTTTTCCATGATTTGTGACGGTAATTCAACAAAGTCGCGCGGAACATCGCGGGCCGTGCGTTTGTATGGTCCGTCGGTAAACAGCGAATGGAAGGCGTGTCCCGATTCGTGGAAAAGTGTGGTTACCTCGTCAAAACTCAGCAGGGCAGGTGTGTCGCCAGCAGGGCGGGTAAAGTTGCAAACGATAGAAACTACAGGGGTGATCATTTTACCATCTTTGTACGATTGTGAACGGTATGAAGTACACCATGCTCCCGCGTTTTTTCCTGGACGGGGATGAAAATCCATGTAGAAAACACCGATGTGGCGGCCATCGGCTTCCTGCACTTCGTAAGCCATGGCTTCTTCGTTATACACCGGAATGTCGGTGCGTTTAATGAATTTCACACCATATAATTTGTTGGCCACGTAGATCATCCCATCGATTACATTTTCCAGCTTGAAGTAGGGCTTCAACTGTGCTTCATCGAGGTCGTATTTGGCTTTGCGCACTTTTTCGGCATAATACCACCAGTCCCACATGGCCAGCTTGAATTTACCACCTTCCTTGTTGATCATCGCCTGCATGTCGTCGCGTTCTTTCTTGGCGCGTTCCAATGCCGGCGTCCAAAGTTTCATCAGGAATTGATCAACATTTTCAGGAGTTTTGGCCATGTTATCGTCAACCACAAAAGAAGCATAATTTGGATAACCCAGAAGTTTGGCACGTTGATCACGAAGTTTCACAATGTCGGCAATAACTTGCTTGTTGTCGAAAGCATTGTTGTAGTTGGCACGGTTGAGGTAGCCTTTGTATAATTTTTCGCGCAGGCCGCGGTTTTCGGCGTATTGAAGGAAAGGTAACATGCTTGGTTTTTGCAGTGTGAATACCCATTTACCTTCCATCCCGGTTTTTTTAGCGGTTTCGGCAGCGGAAGCAACTACATCATCAGATAAACCTTTCAGGTCTTCTTTTTTGTCGACAACCAATTTGAAATTCTTGTTAGTTTCGGCAAGCACGTTTTCACCAAATTTCAGCGATGACATGGAAAGTTGTTGATTCAGTTTCCGGAGTTCAGCTTGTTTCTCGGCTGGTAAATTGGCACCGCCACGTTCAAAATCCTGGTAGATTTTTTCGACCAACCGAAGTTGATCGTGGTTTAGATTCATCGATTTGCGGTTGTCATAAACAGCTTTCACGCGTTTAAACAAATCCATGTTGAGCATGATATTGTCGCGATGAGCAGAAAGCATTGGGGTTATTTCGCGAGCCAAAGCCTGCATCTGGTCGTTGGTATTGGCCGAATTCAGGTTCGAGAAAATACGGGCTTTACCCAATAATTCTCCTGAATTGTCGAAAGCCAGAATGGTATTGTCGAAATTCGGCGCTTCCTTGTTGTCAGTAATCGCTTTTATATCGGCAAGTTGCTCTGCAATACCTGCTTGCATGGCGGGCTTGAAATGTTCCAGCTTGATGTCGTTAAACGGTGGAACCTGAAACGGCGTTTTGTACTCGCTGAAAAATGGGTTACTCATGTCTCTGTCCTGAGCGTTTGTTTTAAGTTGAAAACAGGCAAATGCGGCAAAAGCAAGGATAGCTATCCCGATCTTTTTCATATAAATAGATTTTTGGTTTTCGATTTTGGCTGAAATATATAGATAATAGCCAGTTGCAAAGCTGATAAAAGTCGTGAAAAGATAAAACACATGATTTTCGGCAGGAAAAAATGGGAATGGCGGTATCCATTCTCTTAATCGAATGGCAAGGGATAGACGTCGTTTTGAATGAAGAGCGTGCAATTTATTATGCTTATACGCCTTTTTATAAGTTAAATCAGGAATTTTCTGATTTCATTTTCGTCTTTTTTATATTAAGCCGTTTGTCAATTTGTCGTTATTTACACTCCAAAATTCTTCCCATCCCCTGAAATTTTATTTACTTTTGCCGATCATTGAATTTCGGACATAAAAGCTAAGAATCATGAACATATCTTACCGCTGGTTAAAAGAATACATTACTATCGACAATACAGCCGAAGAAGTGGCTGCTTTCCTTACCCAGATTGGTCTGGAAGTGGGAAGCATGGAAGAAGTTGAAACCGTAAAAGGCGGTTTACGGGGCTTGGTTATTGGCGAAGTTTTAACATGCGAACAACATCCGGATTCGGATCACCTGAGCAAAACAACCGTGAATGTGGGTGTCGAAGTTTTACCAATCGTTTGCGGTGCGCCCAATGTTGCTGCCGGACAAAAAGTTGTGGTTGCCACTGTTGGCACAACCTTGTACGATGGCGACAATGAATTTAAAATCAAGAAATCGAAAATACGCGGTGAGGTTTCGGAAGGAATGATTTGCGCCGAAGACGAAATCGGGCTGGGAACCAGTCACGATGGCATTATGGTGCTCGATCCTTCGGCAGTGCCGGGAACTCCGGCCAGCGAGTATTTTAAAATTGAGTCGGACTACATGTTGGAAGTTGATCTCACGCCCAACCGCATCGATAGCGCTTCGCACATTGGTATTGCCCGCGATTTGGCTGCCTACCTGAAAGCCAAACAGCCTGTTAGCTATACGCGTCCGTCTGTTGATGCTTTTAAAGTAGATAACCACAACCTGCAAATTCCGGTTGAAGTGTTGAATACGGCTGCTTGTCCCCGCTATTCAGGAGTTACCATTTCGAATGTAATCGTGAAAGAATCTCCGGAATGGCTGAAAAATAAACTGAAACTTATTGGCGTTCGCCCCATCAATAATATTGTTGACGTAACCAATTTCGTATTGTTCGAAACAGGCCAGCCGCTGCACGCGTTTGATGCTGCCGAAATTAAAGGAAACAAAGTGGTGGTTCGCACCGCCGAAGCAGGTTCGAAATTCGTAACGCTCGACGGACTGGAACGCGAAATGCACCAGGACGATTTGCTTATTTGTAACGAGTCGGAAGGAATGTGTATTGCCGGAGTTTTCGGTGGTTTAAATTCAGGAGTGAAAGACTCAACAACCGCTGTGTTCCTCGAAAGCGCCTGGTTTGACTCGGTTTACATCCGCAAAACTGCCCGCCGCCATACCTTGAGTACCGATGCCTCGTTCCGTTTCGAACGTGGAACCGATCCGAACGGGACCATATATGCCTTGAAACGTGCGGCATTACTGATTAAAGAAGTGGCTGGTGGCGAGATTTCTTCGGAAATTGTGGATGTTTACCCCAATCCGGTGGCCGATTTCAAGGTGGATGTTACTTATGCCAACATCAAAAGATTGATTGGTGTCGATCTGGGCAAAGAAAAAATCAAGCAACTGCTCGACGCACTCGAAATAAAGATAGAATCGGAAACTGAAACCGGATTGTCGTTGCTGGTTCCGCCGTACCGTGTGGATGTGAAACGCGAATGCGATGTGATTGAAGAATTGCTCCGTATTTACGGTTACAACAATATTGGCATTCCAACCCAGGTGAATGCTTCGCTGCAATATTCGGTAAAACCAAATCCGACAAAACTCCGGAATTTGGTTACCGAAATGTTGACTGCTCAGGGCTTCAACGAAATCTGGTCGAATTCTTTGACTAAAGCTTCGTACTACGACAATAATGAAGTATTTCCTGCTGAAAATACAGTGAAACTGTTTAACCCGTTGAGCAACGACCTGGGCGTGATGCGTCAGACTTTGCTTTATGGCGGATTGGAAACCATTGCCTACAACGCCAATCGTAAAAATCCCAATTTGCGCTTGTACGAATTTGGCAACTGCTACTTCTACAACGGAAGTAGCCTGAAAGATAATCCGCTACGCAATTATCGCGAAGAGGAACACTTGGCTTTGTTTATTTCAGGTGAAAAAGAAGCGGCCAACTGGTCGGGTGCTGCTGCTCCAACAAGTTTCTTTGCGCTGAAATCGTATGTCGAAAATGTGTTGAAACGTTTTGGATTCAATCCGATTAACCTGAAAACTGAAGGCTTTTCGAATGCCGCGATCAGCGAAGGAATTCAATATTTGATCAACGGCAAAAAGCTGGTTGAATTTGGTGTTGTTTCAGGAAAAACACTGAAAGCTTTTGGTGTTGAAAATCCGGTTTATTATGCCGATTTCAGCATGGACGTGCTGTTTGTTGAGCTGAAAAACAATAAGGTATTGTTTGCCGAGTTGCCAAAATATCCTGAAGTACGTCGCGATTTGGCCTTGTTGCTCGATAAGAGTGTTCAGTTTAACCAGTTGCGCGATTTGGCATTCCGCTCTGAACGGAAGTTGCTGCAGTCGGTTGATTTGTTCGACGTTTACGAAGGCAAAGGTGTGCCGGAAGGCAAAAAATCGTATGCCGTGAGTTATATTTTGCGCGATGATGAGAAAACATTGAACGATAAGCAAATAGAGAAAATTATGCAGAAGTTCGTTGCGACTTATGAACGCGAACTGGATGCCAAATTAAGGTAAACTTAAAACCGAAATAAAAACATTTGAAAGGTGTCGCTGTTCGTTTGGTGACACCTTTTTTATTAATAGTCACAAGTATCAGGCTGTAAGTATCAAGATAAATCCTGATACTTGATACTCGATACTTGAAGTCAAAATATTTCTAATGACCAATCAGGCAAAAGGACTTATATATACATTGATCACCGTTTTGATGTGGGGCGTTTTGGCCATTGCTTTGAAAATTGCAGTGAAAGAAATTGACTCTCCAACAATAGTTTGGTTTCGATTTTCGCTGGCTTTTTCAGGGATGGCGTTGTGGGCGGCTTTTAGGGAACCCAAAGCCCTGAAAATATTGTACAAGCCTTCGTTAATACTCATCATTTCAACCCTGATGCTGGCCTGGAATTACATCGGTTTTATGCTTGGGGTGCAGTATACATCCCCTGGAAATGCTCAGATTGCGGTGCAAACCGGTCAAATTGTACTGGCGATTTTTGGCATCGTTTTTTTTAAGGAACGAATGACAACCCGGCAGGGAATTGGTTTTCTTCTGACGTTGCTTGGTTTTTGGATTTTTTATCAGCAGCATGTAACTTCTTCGTCCATTGATAACAGTCAGTACACCAAAGGAATTTTGCTCACGGTTTCGGGCGCGTTAACGTGGGCTGTTTATGCAGCGATGCAGAAAAAACTCATTCAGGAACATCCGGTTACTACGCTCAATATTTTCATTTTCGGCTTGCCTGTTCTGCTTTATTTGCCATTTGTCAACTTTTCGTCGCTGGCGCATTTAAGTATAGGATATTGGCTTCTTCTGATTTTCCTGGGTGCCAATACGCTGATTTCATATGTATGCCTGTCGTTAGCCTTGAAATACATGGAGGCCGGTAAAGTGAGTGTATTGCTGATTATGAATCCGATCATCACTTTTGCGATTATGGGTCTATTAACCTGGTTGCAGGTAAGCTGGATTGCTCCCGAGCATTTCTCTGTGCTTTCTGTTTTAGGTGCTCTAATTGCGCTGGGAGGTGCAATGCTCGTGGTTTGGAAGAAAAGCCGTGCATGAGGATTATAGAGGTAATGCCGATCTTCTTTAGTTTTATTTTAATTATCATATAATTGTTCTTTTGGTTTTTATTAACTTTATCGAGTGATATACAAATCAAAGCAATGAGATATCTTTTTATTTTTTCCATCCTTCTTCTTTCTTTTACTTCGTGTATATATAACCCATCAAATGAAAACTTTGTAGAGATTGAAAAGGATGTACCGGTACCAGAAATCACAGATAAAAACATTGATTTGGAAGCCGACACGTTATATGTTTGGAAGTACACCCGGTTTAATTATGACTTGTCAGCTGTGAATGCTCAAATTCATTCAACACAGGTAATATTTTTAAATGACACGCTCCGATATGCGTCCGGACAGGGAAGTTTTGTTGTAAACCCAACGAGTGTCAATGAAGGGACATATAAAGTTAAAATCTTAGTTTATTCGGGTAGTGGTACCGGTAGTTTGGCCGATAAACTTGGTGGTGAAGGATATGAATTCAACAGAGAGTGGGTTTTGGTGGTTGAGAAGCCTAAAATTGTGGATGTAAAGATTAATGCAACAATTGAAAATGGTTTTCTGAAATTTAGCTGGGATAAAATTGATAAACGCTTTTTTAAATCCTATCGGCTTTATATTCATGATTCAGGAATCAATAATGCCATGACTCGTGAGATTACCGATGTAAACAGGAATTCATTTATCGATTCATCTTACGTTGGTGGACCAATTGCCCTTAATCTATGGGTAAATTATATCAACTCTGACGGATATGATGCCATTTTTCAGAAATCATTTGACTATGATTATTCGATAAAAATCAGGTTTAAAGAAGGGATTGACAGTTTGAGATTTTCGTGGGACAAAAATCCGTTTCATTGTTCAGTGCATCCGCAAAATAACGGAAATGAAATATTTAATGTCAGGTCCGACACCATGGCAACAATCCGTGCTTCGGGATTAGGAAGCCCTATTCAGTATGGAGTCACGTTCAAACCGACCTATTTGCCGCCATTTACTTCAGGTGGATTTAACACCTATGCTGCCTTTACCGCAGGTATATTCGATGGTTTTAAACATTCGAATATCGAGTATAGTCAGTTGTTGCATTCGTACATTTTTAAACATGAAATGTCATTCACTGCAACCAATGAGCTTTTGGATGTAAAAGGAAAATATGATTATTCTTGGGATTATTCAGATAATAATACCATTGATTTTTCTGTTACGGGAGACAAGATTTACACTACGGTAAATGGTCAATTAAAGACGTTCAACTCGAATCTGGAGTTGCTGAATTCGGAAAAATTGCCAGTTGGTGAAGTCGGATTCAATACAATTCGCGTTATTAAAAGTCTTGATGACAGAGTGTTTCTGATTGGAACAGATGGGATAATCTTTTTGTACGACATCGTTGATCATCGAATAATTGCCAGAACTCCAACGGTGTATGGTGTTTCGAGTAACTTTAAATTTTCGGTGTCGGCTGATGGGAATTACGTTGCGTTTATAAATGATAAGCTCTATGTTTATGAAATCCGGAATAAGCAAGAATTAATCCTTCGCCACCAGATTGCCGGTAGTTTTTATGGATGTTTTTTTGCACCCAACGATCCCAATAAATTAATCCTGAATACCCCTGAAAACATCAGGATTTTCAATTGTTCCTCAGGTTCAGTTGATCGGGTTATTGACAGGTTTTACGCTAATCCAATAAATATTGATCCGGTTACAAATTATATGCTATTGGTGTCCAATTCAAAAGCTAAGATTTATATCTACGATTATGAATCTGATAAATTAGTTCTGGAGCTAAACCACCATGGATTTGCCTATGATTTTAAGCTTTTAAATAATCTGATCTTTACTAATCCTGGTTATCACTTTGATATTTCGCCTTATGTCTACAAATAAAATATTCATCACTCTTTCTCTTATTTTTAGCTGTACTATGGTGTTTGGGCAAAAAATTGAATTCCGGCCGGGCATGGGATTCGGTATGTATGCCATGAACGATCTCCGGACGCTTTTAAAGCAATCGGCCGAAGGATCGTCTGTGGGTCTCAAAACTACCGAAGAATTTCCGCCATATTATAGCTACCATTTTGATGTAATATATTATGTCTCTCCCAAAATAGGAGTAGGTTTAACTTCCGGAGTTTATTCTACTGGTGCACGTAACTCAATTGCCGACTATTCCGGAAGATATAATGAAGATATTACTGCAAAGGCGTTGAACCTGGGATTGATCGGGGTTTTTAAGGATAGTTTGAAGAATGATTTATTCTATGGAATTGAATTATGTTCCGGATTGAAAATGTCAGATCTACAGTTTGAATCAAAGATTAACTTAAATGATATTGATTATTCTGACGAATCAAAAATGGATTTTACCGGGAACGGTTGGTGGGTTGAACCTCGCGTTCGGTTCGGTTGGAATTTATATAAATCATTCACCTGTAGTACTTATGCAGGCTACGAATTTCATTTCAGGAACAAGATGACAATGAAGGAAAACAGTCAAAGTAATTTGCTCGGAAAGATTGATTGGTCGGGTTTTCGTTTTGGAGTGTGCATTTCGTTTATCCTGAATAATTAGTAAACTAATTTCTCTGAGATTTCAAATTAGGTTATCTCATGTGTAGTTTGCAGATTATCCTTTTCTGAAATTTAACAGTTCCTTTTATTCAATCGACCTTTTGCCTTTTCATATCCCTTAGTTTTGCAGCCTCAAAACAGATTTCAGTTTTCAACCTGAAACCTTGAAACTTTTTTATGTGGGTATTTTTAGCTTTAGCGTCGGCGATTTTTCTGGGGATATACGAGGTTTTTAAAAAGCTTTCTGTTCATAAGAATGCTGTTATCCCGGTACTTTTCATTTCAACATTAACCAGCGCACTCATTTTTTTACCCATCACGGTTGGGTCGTCGTTTTATCCCGGTTTTTTTCAGGAAATACAATTGTTTGTTCCCGATATTAAGATCGAGCAGCATATGCTCATTTTTCTGAAATCGCTGATTGTGGTTTCGAGTTGGGTGATGGCTTTTTACGCGGTGAAAAATTTGCCAATGACAATTGTGGGGCCTATTCGGGCAACGGGTCCGCTATGGACTTTGCTGGGTGCAATTGTCATTTTCGGCGAGCATCTTAATACTCAGCAATGGGTGGGCGTGGTGATTACCCTGTTTTTCTTTTACATGCTGTCGGTTGCCGGAAAATCGGAAGGCATCAACTTTTCGGCTGATAAATGGGTGTTCCTGATTATGGCCGGAACGTTCCTTGGAGCGGTGAGTGGCTTGTACGATAAATACCTGATGCGGCGTATCGATCGGATGGCTGTTCAGGCCTGGTTCTCGTTTTATCAGGTGGTTATTTTGTTACCGGTTCTGGTGCTTACCCGCTGGCGTTTACCCCGGTCGGAGCGAACTCCTTTCCACTGGCGCTGGTCCATTCCGCTGATTGGTGTGTTTCTGGTGATTGCCGATTATTTGTATTTTAACTCGCTCAGTTATGCCGATTCGCTGGTTTCAATCATATCGTCACTAAGGCGTGGAGGCGTGGTTATTTCGTTCGTGGTGGGGGCATTGGTTTTCAAAGAGAAAAATATTCTGCTAAAAGCTTTGTATCTGGCTGGTATCATGATTGGTATTTTATTAATTTCGGTGGCATCGCATTGATGTTGCGGGATTAAGGTTGTCTGTTATCGACTTTCATTCGATTTACTGATATTCTTTGATGTTCCGCCTTCCCGAATGCAATCGAAATATAAAACTGAACGTCATGAAAAAAGCAATTATCCTCATTTTCGTTGTCGGATTTTTATTCTCGTGTACCGAAAAGAAACCCATTGCCAATCCTAAAGTACTGATGGATGCTGATCTGGCTTTTTCTGATTATTCGCTGAACCACGGAATTCAGAAGGCTTTTATTGAATTTGCGCACGATTCAGTGGTTAAATTAAAGCCCAATTCGATGCCTGTTGTCGGGAAGCAAAGCCTGATCGACAGCTTCGCCGGGAAAAGCGATTCGGGACTTGTGCTTACCTGGAAACCCTCGGGTGCTGTGATTGCCAAAAGTGGCGAACTCGGATTTACATACGGAATCTGGACTTTAATTGCCAAAGGAGATACTGCAAAGGGCACTTATCTCTCGGTTTGGAAAATGAACAGCTCCGGTGAATGGAAATACATTGCCGATACAGGTAATGACGGTCTTTCGCCTAAAGCAAATTAATGTCAAATCCTTCCCGGAATTAACCAAAATTTACTCATACTAAACTACTTAATTCGAATAAATCATGAAAAAATCAGGCTTACTTACCGGACTTATCTTGCTGGTTTGTCAGGTATTTGCGCAAACTCAGTTTAACGGTCTCGACATGAATATGGGCAATCTGTACCGCTTGTCGAACGCTAAAACCCGTTCCATCAGTCCCGAAAATTTTACCGGTGAAAAGGGAAAAGGAAGCATGGCCAAACTCGAAGACAAAGATAAAACCAACGTAGCCAATGCCTACAATGCTGCCCGCGACCTGGGGCAAGGCTGGAAAGTAAATCCGTATGTTCACATTCAACCGGGCGAAACTTTTACCATGGCCGAAATTGAAGGACCAGGAGCTGTTCAGCACATCTGGATGACTCCAACCGGAAACTGGCGGTTTTCGATTATCCGCATTTACTGGGACGATGAGACTGAGCCCTCGGTTGAATGCCCCGTGGGCGATTTCTTCGGAATGGGCTGGTGCGAATATGCTCCATTGAATTCGTTGCCCATTTGTGTGAATCCGGGAAGCGCGTTCAACTGCTATTGGGTGATGCCGTTCCGCAAAAAATGCAAAATCACGATGGAAAACATCAACGATAAAGATCCGATGACTTTGTATTATCAGGTAGATTATACCCTGACCGAAGTTCCGGTCGACGCAGCTTATTTCCACGCACAATTCAGAAGAAATAACCCCAATACAACTTCGGATTATACCATAGTTGATAACATCAAGGGCAAAGGCCAGTTTGTGGGCGTTTACCTGGCCTGGGGCGTCAACAACAACGGCTGGTGGGGCGAAGGCGAAATTAAATTCTTTATCGACGGAGACGGAAAATTCCCAACCATTTGCGGTACCGGAACCGAAGACTATTTCTGCGGATCGTACAATTTCGATCGTGGCGGACAATACAAAGAGTTTTGTACGCCATATACCGGTCTGGTACAGGTTATTCGGCCTGATGGAACGTACAAATCGCAGCAACGTTTTGGCTTGTACCGCTGGCACATCATGGATCCGGTTCGTTTCGAAAAAGATCTGAAAATTACCATTCAGGATTTGGGATGGCGACAGGGCGGACGATATTTGCCACAGCAATCCGACATTTCTTCCACTTGCTTCTGGTATCAAACCGATCCGCACAGCAAATTCCCGAAATTACCAGCATGGCAGCAACTCGAAGTCAATTAAATCCGATCTCATGCAAAAAATCTATTTAATTATTTCAGGAGTGGTGTTGCTGGCCGCATTCATGGCCTGTACCACGCCTTCTTCAAAAAAGACAAAAATGATGAACCAAAAAAACGATACAATCCCTGGAACTTATGGATATGACGTGGCTTTTATGAAAGCGCACAAGATGGATTTTGTTGAACTTCGCGACGAAGCGGGGAAAGCCTGCCTCCTGATTTCTCCGGCACTTCAAGGACGGGTGATGACCAGCTCTGCCAATGGAGAATCGGGAAAGAGTTTCGGCTGGATCAACTACAAGCACATCAGTTCCGGAAAAGTAAGCGAACAATTCAATCCGTATGGCGGCGAGGAACGTTTCTGGCTGGGGCCGGAAGGAGGCCCGTTCTCCATCTACTTTCCGCAGGGTAAAGAGCAGTCTTTTGAAAACTGGATTGTTCCCAAAGAGATTGATACGGTACCGTTCGATATCAAATCACAGGCAACAAATGCCGTTTCGTTTGCCAAAGATTTTGAACTGACGAATACTTTGGGAACCAAAATGGAAATTGGAGTTGAGCGGACTGTCAAACTGCTTTCAAAGCCCGATGTGGAGCAGGTTTTGGCGACACAGCTCGGCGATTCGCTCAATTTTGTAGCCTACGAATCGGAAAATACGCTGACCAACCGTGGCCAGTCGGCCTGGAACGAGAAAAATGGATTTCTGTCCATTTGGTTGCTTTGCATGTTCAATCCTTCTGAGAAAGGAGTGGTTTTTGTTCCGTATAAACAAGGAGCCGAATCCGAAATGGGCAAAGTAGTGACCGACGATTATTTTGGTAAAGTGCCCGCTGATCGCCTGATCCAGAAGGATGGGATGCTGTTCTTTAAAGTGGATGGAAAATTCCGAAGCAAAATTGGTATTTCTCCACAACGTGCATTGCCTTTCTGCGGAAGTTACGACCCCGATAACAAAGTGCTGACATTGCTTTGGTGCTCGCTTCCTGAAAAGCCCATGAAATATGTGAACTCGAAGTGGGGCAAACAGGATGACCCGCTTAGAGGCGATGCCATCAATTCTTACAACGATGGACCGGTTGCCGATGGTTCCATTATGGGGCCGTTTTACGAAATCGAAAGTTCGTCGCCTGCTGCACTTCTGTCTTCAGGTGAAAAGATAACGCACCGGCAGCGGATCTTCCACATCTCGGGCAGCGAAGCACAACTCAGCCACCTGACCCAAAAATTGTTCGGAATTCCGGTAACAGCTGTTGCCCAAGCTTTTCAATAAAATTTAAAAGTAATCATCCCGAACGTTGTCTGATTTCTGAGATGAAACCTACAATGTTCGGGATGATTTATTTTTGAGCAGGTGTAAAAACTCTGAAGAGAGCGGTTTTTCCCGGGAGAAAAGCTTTATTCTTCGAATAACTCGTTGAGGCCATTGAAATAATCATCTTCCCAGCCTTCGGCAATGTTTTCGTAGGCTTCGTCGGGAATGTTGGTTTGCACAACTTCCATGCTGGTACTTCCCTTGTCGGGGTGCAGTTTGATGGTGACAATTGAGCGTTTGTCCTCGTCGTCTTCACCAAAATACCATTCCTGAACAATTTTTTTGTTCTTTTCGAATTCGAGGTTCATGCCGCAAATGCTTTCTTCCCACATCGAAAACTCGGTTCCGGCAACTTCTTCCATCACAGCATCTTCGCCGGTCCAGATTTCAATCATCACTTTGTTGGTCAGGGCATTGTACACATCGGCCGGATCGGCTGCGATTTTGAAATATTTTTTGTAAGTCTTCATGTGGTGTTTTTTGAGGCTGTTAACTAATTCAGTTTTTTTCGTTCGTAAATGCGTTTGTTGAGTTTATACGAGAACCCAATGGTTGTAAGTTCCTTTGTTTGCCATTTTGCTTTATAAATCGCATTTCCGGCAGCATCTTTTTTCCCTGTGTCGAAGGTTACATTGTCGTCGTAAAGCATGTAAAGGTTCACCGTCATATTAATCCGGTTTGTCAACTGTGCAACAAGCGTATTTTCCCAGTTGATATCGAGCTTTTTGAATGGCGACTGATAGTTGATGAACATTTTGTACTTGGTTTCGTAGCTAATTTGCTTGCTGAAATTGATTTTATATTTCAGGTCGGCATTTAAACCCGGTTCCCAAAAACTTCGGCTGTTGGCAGGCACCCCAAATTTGGTCTGATCGATTTTAGCAGTGTCGCGCACAAACACATTTTTGGCCGTGATTGGCGAAATGAAGAGCGAAAAATTATCGTTGGGCTTGTAGTCGAGACCCAACTTGAAAATAGTTTTTGCAGGCGACATGTATCCTGAAATTGGTTTTGTTTTGTCGGGATAAGCATATCCGTTAAAAAACTGGGTTACAAAGTCGACCTCGGTACTGTAATACCATTTTTTGAAAGCACTCAGTCCAAAACGGGAGATCAGCTCCAGCTTATCGTCGTTCTTCTGTGTTTGCTTGGTATCTCCACCCTGTCTGATCCAGCCGTTGCGGAACTCACCGGTATTCTCCCATTTCACTTTTGGGGCCGAATAATTGGCAAAACCTTTCAGAACGGTTAAGATTGAAAATGCTGAATTACCTCCGGCTTTCCAGTTATTCAGATAGGTTTGTGTAAAGCCGAATGTGCCATATCCACCCAATTCCCAGGGCGCTATCACGTCGTATTGTTTTTTTATTTTTTCAATTTTATTGTCGGGGGTCAGCTTCTGGAAAGTAAAATCTCTCCGCTGTTTTTTCGCAATGCGGTCGAAAGTAACATTGTCTTCAATGGCAATTCCGATAGTTTTTTTGTCCAGATTCATCAATTGGATTCCAATAGAATCGTTTTGCATATTTTTAATAAACATCCGGTTCACGAAACGTTTGTTGTTCTGAAGCCAAACCTGAATCGGTTTTCCTGAAATGCTCTGAAGCGTTATGGCTACTGAATCGCTTTGGGCATGACGCTCCAAAGTCTGTACAAACAGGTTGATTGAATCGTTGACCGAACGAACGATTGAATCGTTGTAATGAGCCAGAATCTGCTGATTTTGCAATTGCAGCGAGTCTTTTAGCTGCGTTTGCAGCGAATCGGAAAATACGCGCACGGCATATTTCTGGTAAGCCGTAATGGCCGAGTCGAGGTTCATTTTTTCAATCCGGTTATTAAAGCGTCGGCGGGCAACTTCAAGGATGAAACTACGGGCTTTCTGGCGTTCTTTTATCCGCTCGAAATTATTGGCTGTTTGCGACTGCCCCGGAATATCATTTACATTTTTTAAACTGTCGGGCAAAATAATGAGTGTTCGCCTGATGATGGCTTCCTCGTCACCTTCAGCAATAGGGGGTACTTTACCATCAGGGCCGGCAATCAGGTTTTCGGGCAGAGGAATCGATTTCATATCCACCCCATTCCAGATATCGCGGTCGAGTTGTTTCATCTTTTCGATGATCGACCCATAAGGCAAATACCCTTTTATTTGCAGCGAATCGCCAACCATCTGAGGCGAGCGGGTAATGTATTTGAAATCGGGATCTTTGCGGAATCGATCGAGTTTATTCAGAATAGTGTCAATGCGTTCGTCCTCGGCGAAATGAATCAATCCGGTCAGGGTTCTTACAATTTCCGGATTCTCAGATTGCCACACATTATCGCCCTGAAGGTGTTTTTTTAGGTAATCGATACTCAGTTTAATAGAGTCGGAGTGGCTGAGTTCTTTTTCTTTTTTTCGGTCAATGGGAGTGGTTTCTGCAAATAATGAAACACTGATCAGGAGGAAAAATCCTGCACAAAGTTTTGTAAACTGCATGTCTATTTGGTTAATTGGCTTTCAAAAAAACGATTTTAATTCAAACTTGTTGTTCCGCATTTCAAAAATCAGGCCATCGTGTCCGTCCATTCCTGAAAGGGATGCTCCGAAAGGTACGAATTATAATAGCGGCGGTCGCCCGATACTTCGTCTAAAAGCCAGTCGGGGCGTGCAAAATCCTGATTTTCCGATTCGAGTTCAATTTCAGCTATAATCAGGCCTTCATTTCTTCCGGAAAATACATCTACTTCCCAAAGGAATCCTTCGTACATCACTTCGTACCGTATTTTTTCAACCGAATTCGAAATGGCCAGTTTCAACATTTCATTCGCATCAGCAACCGGAATCTCGTATTCAAACTCGGGGCGCGAAATGGTCTCGGTGCGGCCTTTGATGGTGAGAAACGCCTTGTCGCCGGCAATCCGCACGCGTACAGTCGGGTTTGGATCAATGCTCAGGTATCCCTGACATAGCAGGGTTTCGGGAACATTGGGCTGCCATTTCTCTGCGTCAACTAAAAATTTGCGTTCAATTTCGAGAGCCATCGTTTCGATTATTGTTTTTGCTAATTTGCACAGCAAAATTAGAACTACTGTTATGATTTCACGTGAAATTGCTGTTAAACTTTTGAATGATAACATTCAAAACGCAAATATGATCAAACATTGCCTGGCCAGCGAAGCCGTTTTACGGGCTATTGCATTAAAACTGAACCAGGACGCCGACGAATGGGGAATAGCCGGTTTACTCCACGACATTGATGTGGAGGTTACCAATGCCGATCCGTTCAAGCATGGGCCACATGCGGCAGTAATGCTCGATGGAATGCTTACTCTGGAAGCTCTCGACGCCATTGTGATGCACAACGAAGTGGCAACCGGTAAGGAACGAACTACCGTATTTCAACATGCTTTGGCGGCTGGCGAAACCATTACCGGGCTGATTATGGCTACAGCATTAGTTTATCCAGATAAAAAACTGGCTTCGGTAAAAACGAAATCGATTACCAAACGCATGAAGGAAAAGGCTTTTGCAGCTTCGGTGAAACGTGAAAATATTCTGGAGTGTGAACAAATAGGCATTTCGATTAACGACTTTGCTGAATTGGCTTTATCTGCCATGCAGGAAATCAGCGACGAGCTGGGTATGTAATTCGCAACATTTTTACAATGAGTTTCTGCGAATAAACTGAAACGGGCTTTTGATTCGCTCAAATTTTTTTGATAAAATCATTTGTGCGGCAAGTTGTCCGATTTCTTCATGATTGGTTGAGATGGTGGTAATTCCGTCGCACAAAATTTCTTTTACCTGGTTTTCGTTGTAGGCTACCACGCCGCAGTCTTCGCCCAAAGTCCAGTTTTGTTGTTTTATCTTCCGGATAAACGCGTACAAATCATCGTCAGAAACAATGATGTACGCTTCGCCTTTCCTGATTTCGGTGTTCTCAATCTGGTCGATCACAGTATTTTCGAACCCGTTCACCTGGCAGAATATACGGAAGCCCCGTATGATATAGGGCGGATAATATTCGGATTGTGGAAAAACAAGGTTTAGGCGGCTGTATTTTCGCAATAAATCGAGGCCGCAGGTTAAGGCGGTCTGAATGTCTTTATCATATTCCTGGTAAACCACCGGGTATTCTTTCAGTTCTTCCAGAAAGCGGTCAACAATCAGTACTTTTTCTTTTGGGATCTTCCGTATAACTTTAATGATGTCAGCATTTTCGTTTCTGAAATGCGGGAGTATCACGAAGTAATCGTAGCTGTTCAGGTTTTTATCAACAATAGCTTCAAATTCGTCAAGGTCGTAATTGTAAATAAAAACATCGACACTTGCTTTGGTCCCCATGGTTTTAACAAACGAATAATAGATGCTTCGTTTGTAATTACTTAGCTTGTTAAAAATGAGGCAGATTTTTAGTTTTTTGCTTACGTCGATGCGGTTGATGTAATAGCCTTTGCCCTTAACCGCGGAAACGATTCCGTTGTTTTTCATATGAACGTAAGCTTTTTCAACCGTATCGCGCGAAAGAAACAATTCTTCGCTGGTCTCATTGATCGAGGGAATCCGTTGCCCCTGTTTAAAGATTCCGGCTTCAATGTCCGAAATAAACAGGTCGACAACCTGCAGGTATTTCGGAATTTCTGAATCGGCATTTATTTTGAGGTTTTTCAGCATGAAGCATACGATTGAATGCCCGAAATTACGAAAAAAAGGCAAACCGTGTGGTCTGCCTTTTTTGATGGAATATTTTATTTTCTGTAGTGACACGGCATGCCATATCCCTACAATTTATTCGAAAATCTGATTATTTCCGTTCTGCCAGTTTTTTTCTGAGCAATTCCGGAATTTCGCCCGGTTCTTTGGCCACCGGAACACCAGCGGCGTTGAATGCGGCAATTTTTTCTTCAGCAGTCCCCGAACCACTCGAAATAATGGCTCCGGCATGACCCATCCGTTTTCCGGGAGGTGCCGTTTGTCCGGCGATAAAAGCAACCACAGGTTTGGTCATCTTTTCGGCAATGTAGCGGGCAGCCTGTTCTTCGGCATCGCCACCAATTTCACCAATCAGTACAACTGCTGTCGTATTCGGATCATTTTCAAAGCGTTCGAGCAGGTCGATGAAATACAGTCCGGCAACCGGGTCGCCACCAATTCCTACGCAAGTTGTTTGACCAAAGTCGTTCAATGTAAGCTGGTTTACCACTTCGTATGTTAAGGTACCGCTCCTGGAGATGAACCCAATAGGTCCTTCTTTAAAGATCATGGCAGGCAGAATTCCAATGAGGGCTTGTCCCGGCGTAATTAAACCCGGGCAGTTTGGGCCGATGAGCAATGTGCCGTTTTGTTTCAGGATTGGTGTAATCCGAATCATATCCTGAACCGGAACACCTTCGCTGATGGCTACCACCAATTTGATTCCGGCTTCAGAGGCTTCCAGAATGGCATCGGCTGCAAATGCTGCAGGTACGAAAATGATTGATGTGTTTGCTCCGGTAGCTTTTACAGCGTTCTCCACCGAATTGAAAACCGGTACACCTTCAACCGATTCGCCTTCTTTGCCTGGTGAAACTCCTGCTACGATGTTGGTTCCGTATTCTTTCATGCGGCCGGTATGGAATTTACCGTCGCGGCCGGTTATTCCCTGAACAACCAGCTTGGTATCATTATTTACTAAAATGCTCATTTGGATGATTATTGATGATTGGTTTCTTTTTAACTATCGTTTACTTAACTCAATGGCTTTTTTAGCGGCTTCGCTCATCGAACTAACGGTTGGAAGTCCGGTTTCTTTCAGAATAGCAAGGCCTTCCGCAGCATTTGTTCCCGAAAGACGGACTACGATTGGTACATCAGTCATGATGATTTCAAGTGCTTTGAGCAATCCACGGGCTACATCATCGCAGCGGGTAATTCCACCAAAAATGTTAATCATTACAGCTTTTACATTTTTATCGCCCAACAGAATATTCATAGCATCAATTACTTTTTGCGGATTCGAGCTTCCACCAATGTCGAGAAAGTTCGCAGGCGATCCGCCGTAAAGTTTAATCATGTCCATGGTTGCCATTGCCAAACCTGCGCCGTTTACCATGCAGCCAATGTTTCCGTCGAGTTTAATGTACGACAACCCTTTTTCGTGTGCAGCAATTTCCTGAAGTTCTTCTTCATCGGGTTCGCGCATGGCCAAAACCTTAGGCTGACGGAAAAGGGCATTGTCATCGAAATTCATTTTTCCATCTATGGCTAAAACGTCTCCTTCCGGAGTTAAAATCAGTGGATTGATTTCAGCAAGTGTAGCGTCGGTTTCAACGTAAAGTTTGTATAATTTGGTCAGAATTGAGGCTGCTTTCTGGGCCTGTTTGATATCGCCGAATAATTTCAGTGCAATGTTCCGGGCCTGATAATCGAGTAGTCCGGTTAGCGGATTTACCGGATATTTGATGATCTTTTCGGGATTGGTTTTGGCTACTTCTTCAATCTCTACTCCACCTTCAGCACTAGCCATCAGGGTAACACACTTCGAGTTCCGGTCGTTTACAAAGCCTACGTAAAACTCTTTTTCAATATCGGCAGCTTTGGTCACGAGCACTTTTTCTACGGTAAGCCCCTTGATGTTCATTCCCAGAATTTGTTTGCCTGCATTAATCGCTTCTTCTACATTGCGGGCAAGTTTAACACCTCCGGCTTTACCGCGCCCACCAGCTAAAACCTGGGCTTTCACCACGGTCATGCAATTGAGTTCGCGTGCTGCATTTTCGACTTCGCTGACGGTGTAACACAACACATCGTCTGGAACAGGAATGCCATAACTCCTGAAAATTTGTCTGGCTTGATATTCGTGAATCTTCATGTCAAGAAAAGTTATTGGTTAGTATGATTCCAATTTTGAACTACTAAAACAGTTTAAGAGTTGTTTAGTTTTAAAAAATTTATTTAAGTAAGTGAAAAGACGAATAGATTAGTCGAAAATTGACAAACATCAATTTAGGCCCCTAAAAAAGGAGAGTTGGGCGAAACGTTTAGCATTTTTAGCCTATTTTTGCATTTCCAAAAATTACAAGCATGATTGAAGAAATTAAACAGGTATTGCGGCAGGAAGCCGAAGCTATCCAGAATATTCCGGTAAACGATTCGTTTGAAAAAGCCATTAATATTATTGAAGAACGTGTGCACAAACTGAAAGGGAAGCTTGTTGCTTCAGGAATGGGGAAGGCAGGACAAATTGCCCTGAATATTGCCACAACTTTCAGTTCAACAGGAACTCCGGCGGTATTTTTGCATCCGAGCGACGCCCAGCACGGCGATTTGGGTGTGGTTCAGCCCAACGATGTGTTGCTGCTGATTTCAAATTCAGGAAAAACACGCGAGATTCTGGAGCTGGTTCACCTGGCCGAAAACCTTTACGAAGGTTTGCCATTGATTGTAATTACCAGCAACGGAAATTCTGAACTGGCCCAAATGGCTGACGTCTGCCTTGAAACTGGCAATCCGAAGGAAGTTTGTATTCTTGGACTTACGCCGAGTACCTCGACTACCGTAATGACCGTTATTGGAGATGTATTGGTGGTGATGATGATGAAACGCATCGGCTTCAGCAACGAGGAATACGCCAAGCGCCACCATGGCGGTTACCTGGGCGATAAATCGAGGAAACAGGCAGGACTGAAGTAGAAATCAGTTGACATTTAAATTAATAAGTACAGACGCACAATTGTGCAACTCTAATAAAAACAGATATGCGTATTTTAAGAGAAAATAGTATTGGTTTGGTGATCGACATTCAGGAACGTTTAGTTCCGGCAATGGAAGAAAACGAAGTGTTGGTTGAAAACTGTAAAAAACTCATTCAGGGATTACAGATATTGGGTTTGCCTTTGCTGGTAACCCAGCAATATACCAAAGGATTGGGCGAAACAATTGAAGAAGTAAAGGCTTTGATTCCGAACTTTCAATACATCGAGAAGAAAGATTTTAGCTGTTATGACGAGCCTGTGTTTGCTGAAAAACTGGCTGTTTCTGGAGCAAAAAATGTGATTATCTGCGGTATCGAATCGCATGTGTGTGTGCTGCAAACAGCGATTGATCTGAAAGCTGCAGGCTACACTCCGGTTGTTGTTTCCGACTGCGTTTCGTCGCGTTCGTTCGATAATCTGGATCTGGCTGCAGAACGTTTCCGCCATGAAGGAATCATGATGACTTCGTTCGAGTCGATCCTTTTTGAGCTTACCCGCAGCGCCGGCGCCCCGGGATTTAAAGAGATATCAAAACTGGTGAAATAAGAGTAAATAAAAAGAGACGTCTAATTCGGACGTCTCTTTTTATTTCTATACTAAGGCTCTGAAATTTCAGGATAACTGTTCCGGATGAAATCGGCAGCGCCATTTACATTGTCAATTGGGAAATGATGTCCCTGAAGTGACTGTTTGCCAAGAGTATTGGGATAAATCGTTGCCGGACCACCTCGTTGGATATATTTTTCAGAAAGAATATATGTGTTTTCGCTTGGCGGAACAATGCTGTCGTGTAATCCAATTTGAAAGAGCAACGGAACTTTGGCGGTAGCCAGTTTTTCCAAATTGTCGATGGGGTTATCCTTGTAATCCAATGCCTCTTGTTCTGTTTTAAAATTGTAAGCTTTTTGCAGCAGTTTCCATGATTCGGGATCGCCCTTGCTAAAACCTTTTCCTCCCGGCCAGCTTTTAAAATCACAAACAGGCGCTTCGGCATAAATACTGGTTACCCGTTCAGGATATTTTTTGGCAAAATTAAAAACATACAATCCGCCACGGCTTACGCCTTCCAGCGCCACTTTTTTGTTCAACCCGTATTGCGATGTCAGGTAATTGTAAAAATTATTCCAGATTTCGACGCATCCGGGAGAGCCTAAAAGCTCGTCAGTATTAATATAAACTACGTGAAATCCCTTTCGGACAAGAATGCTGTCCATTTGATAATGCCATTCGGGAAAGCGGGCGCGCCAAATCCAGGGTTTGCCGGGAGCTACTTTATCAGGAACAATAATGTGGGCATTGCGTCGGTCGATCTGGAAATCGTAACGGGTAAATCCATGCCAAATTGACTTCTCTCCGGGATAATCTGCCGAGATTAATTGGCCTTCTTTGCCTGTCAAGGCTTTATAAATTGTTTTAGCCATTAATCCGGCACCCTCGGCGTTGGGATGAATCTGGTCGGGGAAAAGTGATGGCTTATTTTTGAGGGCAGAAAACAAGTCGATTACCGGTAGCTTTTCTTTTCGGGCTACTTTTTCGATGGCAGGAATAACACCATGAATCACAATCGAATCATTGATTCCCCAACGGCTGGCATAAACCGGTACTGGTTTACACACAAATATTCTGGGATGTGAAGCCAGTTTTTTCAATTCGGTTACCATCGCCAGGTAGTTGGTGTAAAATTCTGACGAGAATTTCCAGTTCTGAGGCTTGGTGTCGTTTGTTCCAAGTTTAATAATTACTACATCAGGCAGAAAAGCCTTCGCCTGCGCATAAGCTTCTTCGTTCCAGAAGGGGAAATCACCTTTTTTTAGCATAGTGCGGGCACTAATCCCGAAGTTGCGAACGACCCATTTATCGCCCAGCATTCTCTGAAGCTGTGCAGGATAGGAATTTAGTGGTCGGTTACCGATTCCGGAACCATAAGTGATGCTGTTGCCAATGCAGGCAACTTTTATTTGTGCCGGATATTTTGAGGGATCGATAGGTTGGGCAAAACCTGTTATAACCAGGACTGAAAATGTCAGGAAAAATAAAATAGCTTTCATCGCCTTTGATTTTTGAGAATTTTACCGGGTTATTTGAGTCCGTCTTTGATTTTAAACACCCACGCATATTGGCAAGGGTTGGTTGCCGGACTTAGTGACGGTGGAGTAATTGTCAATTTATTTCCGGACGAAGCGTATTTTACCTTCCCTTCAAACCCGATTAACGAAACATTGCCAGCGCCACTCACTCCTGATACAATAATGGGTTTGTCTTGCCATTTGGTAACAATAACGAATAAATCTTTGCCTTTTGCAGTGAAGAAAACTGTAGTCTCTTTTCCAACTGCAGGCGACTTATCCCAGGCGTGAGTTCCATAAATGCTTTCGCCGTTAACCGCCAGCCAGTCGCCCATATCTTTCAGGCGTTGCTGCATAATAACCGGAATGCGGCCATCGGCAGTAGGGCCAATGTTGAGCAGTAAGTTTCCACCACGAGCCACTTTGTCGATGAGGATATGCACCAGAGATTCAGATGTTTCGTAATCTTTCAGGTTTTCGTTACGGTTATAGCCAAATGAGCCGCCAATCCCACGGCATTCTTCCCAGGGGTGTTCAATCTTTTTACCCTGGGCATTTTGATCGTGAACCAAATCGTATTCGGTGGTGTATATTCCGCCGTGTTTGCTGCGGGTTTCTTTGCCCCAGCGGTCGTTCACCACAACGGTTTCTTTTACCGGCGATTCGTTATACAGCCAGGCTAAAAACTCGGTACTTTTCCATTTTTCGCTGGGGTGATCCCATTCTCCGTCAGTCCAAACCACATCGGGTTGATATCGTGTTACAAGATCTTTTAGCTGTGGAATCATGTGATCGTCCACATATTTCGTTAAATCATCTTTATACAACGGATTGTACCATTCGTATAGCGAATAGTAAAAACCCATATGCAGGCCCTGGGCTTTAACTGCTTTTGTGAGGTCTCCCGCCAAATCGCGGTGAGGACCAACGTCAACTGCATTCCAGTTCCACGATTGTTTCGAAGGCCACAGCGTGAATCCTTCGTGGTGTTTCGAGGTTAAAACAATGTATTTTGCACCTGCTTGTTTGAATACCTCGGCCCACTGATCGGGATTGAACATTTCGGCTTTGAAGTCTTTCACAAAATCCTGGTATTTTACCTTCTCGCCAAAAGTTTTGTTGTGGAAGTCAGTAAAAGCTTTCGATGGTTTTCCATCCGGATTTTGGCGCGACCAATACCATTCGGCATATTTTTCGTAAACATTTCCTTCTGTAGGCCCCCATGCCGGAACTGAAAATAACCCCCAATGAATAAAGATCCCGAATTTGGCATCGGTAAACCATTGCGGAATTGGTCTACTGTCAATAGATTGCCAGTTTGGCTGATACGGTTGGGCAGCGGAAAAGAGTGTGAAAAAGCAAAGAAAAATTGCTGGGAAAACCTTTGGAATAGAACGTAGTTTTATGTTCATCAGAATTTAATTTAGTTGTTTCTTTAATTAGGTTTTATCATTCAAAGATAGAAATATTCTGATGTGCTGATGTGTGCTGGCACTACTTTAGAACATTTTGACGCCAAGGAGCCCAAACTCCAAAATTTATTTGGCAGAATGGATTCAGCATACTTTTCCCGTGATTCAAAAATTGCATTGGCGGGTCATTAAAAAAACAACCCCTCGTTTCGCCGTAGCTATTACGAGGGGTTGAGACCCTGACAATCGTTTGCCTGGGTTTATTTCCCGGATCGGTTATTTACTAATACCCAGGATTTTGTTTAATCAACTGGTTACTGGCCATCGCCTGTTCGGGTATAGGAAAGCGATTTTGAAATGCTTTGCCTTCTCCATCGGCAGGGTGATCCCACCATGACTGAGTGGTGTATTTGTTCCAGCGAACCAAATCGGTACGACGGCGACCTTCGCCAATAAATTCAATCATCCATTCGTCCAGCATTCTCCACTCGTCGAGATTGGCTACTGTTACCGGATCAGGATCAGCATTCTTAAAGTAGCGTTTGCGAACATCATTGATAAGTTTAGCTGCACCAGCTTTATCGTTTGCACGAAGTTTGCATTCGGCCAACATATAATATGCTTCTGCCATGCGGAAAACAGGAATGTCAGGATTACCCCTTAAAGTTTGATTGCTGGCCCATGGGGTAGGCGAAAACTTGGCCAAACGAACGCCTGAATTTTCTTCGCCCCAGCGTGCACCTTCTTTACCATGATCGGTTTCGGAACCCGGCATTGGAATAATGCGGGCTATCTGGTCAACAATTACCAAAGTATCGGTTGGCTTAAACTGACGGTTACCACCATGGCAAACCTTTCCGTTAACCGGATTAACCATTTTACCGAAATAGAACATACCACGGAATTTGCCATTGCCTTCGTATGCAGCTAATTGTTTACGCACATCCTGATCATTAAATTTGGCAAAAGGGCTACCCAAACGATAGGTTTGTCCTTCACGGGCATTTGCGCTGCCAGTGAGGTATGATTTGCCATTCTTGTCGAGCGAAGGAACAAGACAATAGCCGTTGTTACGGTTGCCAATTGTTCCGTTGTCCCAATATTCTCCCATGCCGTAATGGTTTGAATTTGGTCCTACACTGCGTTCGCTTACAGCATACTGACTTGGTACTGACCAAATGATTTCAGTGGAACGGTCGTTGTTGAAGCCATAAATATTTGTCCAGTCGTTCTCAAGTTTATAGGCGCCATATTTTCCGTCGATAATATCCTGGCAGATGGCGGCACACTGGGCATACATGTCCTTGCCGATGTACGACTGTGCATTAAAGTAAAGCCTTGCCTGTAACATAGCAGCTGCTGCCTGGTTAATGGCTCCTGTTTCTTGTGCTCCCAGAGTTGCTTTCTTCGGCAGCTTAGGTATTGCCTCAGTAAGCAGTTTGTCGATAAAGTTGAATGTTTCAACATCGGTGGCACGTGGCTGAATGTCGCCTTGGGTAGAGGTGTAAAGCGGTACACCGCCGAACATGTCAAGTCCAAACCAGTAAAAGAAGGCCGACAATGTTTGAAGCTGCATCAGTACAGCATCACGGCTACCTTCTGGGAAGCCCAGTTTGTCGAAATCTACATACTGGTCGATGTCATCTTTTGCACTCCATGCCTGGGCGACACCCATTGAAAATGCGCGCCATGCGTCGTATACGCCGGGAGTCGTAGGTGTGAAATCGTGGTTGTAACCGCGAAGGTAAGCGCCGCCATCATACCAGTCGTTATATCGCGAAGGTACCAGCATTTCGTCGGTTGTGAATTCCTGAAGGCGAATAAAGTTTGAATGAGCCTGTCCGTCGGCCATACACCATGCCCAGTGCGTAAAAGCACGCCCCATGCGCTGATAGACTTTCGGTTGGGTGTCGAAAAACAATTCGGGTACCGATTGTGAGTAATACTCAGGCTCAACCGAACACGACTGGAAAGATACGGATAACGTGATAACAGCAACGGTGGCTGTTATAAACTTATATATTTTCATCTTCGTACTTTTTAATTGATTTAAGGTTAAAAATTAAACTGAGCACCGAACGTAAAAGTACGGGTCTGAGGATAGATGTCGCCTTTCCTCTCAATACCTGCATCCCATCCGGTAATATCAATTTCAGGATTTAAACCAGGATATTTTGTAAAGGTATAGAGGTTATTTCCGGTAAAATAGAACCTGATATTTTCCATGAGCTTTGTGTATTTCTTCATTGGCAGGGTATATCCCAGCGAAAGGTTCTGAATTTTGACGAACGTAGCATCGTAAAGGAAATAGTCGCTTGGCGAAGGACGGCCGGTGATGTGACCATTTTTGTTAATGGCGTCATAAAGCATGTTGCCCTGAACCACGTTTCTCAATCCATATTCCAGTTCAATGGCATTATAGATGTCATAATCAATCCAGCTGGTGAGAGTCATGTTGAAGTCCCATTTTTTGTAGCTGAGGTTATGCGACCAGCCAGCAATAAGTGTAGGGATATAACTTTTCTGATAAACGCGGTCATCAACCGAACCTTCATCGGAGAAAATCACATTGTTGTCTTTATTGTATATCTGGAATCTTCCTTCGCTGACACCTGCATAGCGGTACATAAAGTAGCTTCCTACTTCCACATTTTCCTGAATACGGTGGGCATATTCAACCCAGTTGTTTACAGAGGCGCCGTTGATATAGGTCTGGTCACCCCAAAGCGAACCGATGAAGGTTTTATTGTGGCTCAGGTTTAACGATGTGCTGTAGTGCCAGTTTCCTGAACGTACGACGTCGCCGCCAATTTCAAATTCCCAGCCCTTGTTTTCCATTGTACCAATGTTTTTGTACATGCTTGATTGGGTATTTGGTGGTTGCGGAACTTCCACACTATAAATCAATCCTTTGATGGCGCGGCGGTACAGGTCGAACTTACCGTAAACACGGTTTTTGAACAGCGAGTAGTCCAAACCAACGTTCCATTCGTGTTTTTCTTCCCATCCAAGTTCTTTATTGAGGTTTGTGGTAGCACCATAACTCATGGCCCAGTTTCCATCGGGCAGTAACCAACGGGTGTCCGAACCATATTTTCTGGCTGCATAGTCGGCCGAGAAACCTTCGTTACCTGTTACCCCATAAGCAACACGCAGCTTGAGGTCGTTCACCCAGCTAACGTATTTCAGGAAATTCTCATTTGAGATGCGCCATCCGGCAGATGCAGCCCAGAAGTTACCCCAACGGTTGTTTACAGCAAATTTGCTTGAACCTTCGCGTCGTACCGAAGCGGTAGCCATATAGGTGTCTTTATATGAGTAGCTTGCGCGGGCAAAATAGGCCATCAGTTTTTGCGTGATCCCTTTACTTGAGCTCATGCTGGCAAGGCCTTCAGTTAACCGGGTTCCTTCACCGAGGTTCCAGTATTTAACCAGGTCGTTCGTGAAATTACCGTTGGCAGCCGAAAAACCATCGCTGTTTTGTTCAAAATAGCTATATCCTGCAACGGCATTAAGTGAATGATCACCAAACCCGTTGACGTATGACAAATATCCGTCGGTATTAAGCAGTTCAGTCTTGCTGAAATCCATTTGAGCCCAACCTTTACGTCCGGCCTTTATCTCTTCGCGTGAGAACATAGAGCGGTAGAAATGCCTTTCCCATTGGCGGTTTTCATAAGCACCAGACTGGCGATACGACAATCCTTTGATCGGCTTGATATTCACTTTAAGTTCGACATCGGGACGGAACCATTTGTCCATGCCTTCGTCAGTAGTGAGCGCTGCTTCTGCAATGTTGTTCATTTCGGTACCGTCGCCTTGTGTGATCACATTCCAGCCTGTTGTGCTGGTAGGGTCATAAACTGATTGGGTGGGGTTGGCGCGCAAAACGCCTTCAACAGATGGCTTATTCTGATTACGCAGTGCCTGGCGATAGCTAAGGTGACTGCTAATATCCAACCATCCGTCGAGTACCTTAAAGTCGCCGTTGATACGTCCCGAATAGTCTTTCCGGGTGTCGCCGCGCAACACACCGCGATTGTCGTCATACATCACTGTGGCATACATACGAGCGGCATCAGAGCCTCCCTGCAACGTGAACACGTGGCGGTTTGATGTAGGATTGTCGCTCATTGCCTCGTCCCACCAATCGGTATTGTACCCATCGTTGTTTTTTGCTGCACCATAAGTGGCTACATAGTCTGCAGCACTAAGCATATCGGGCTTACCAAACGATTTTTTGAATAATACTTCGCTGGTCAGGCTCATTTTCAATGCTCCTGATTTGGCTTGTTTGGTGGTGATAAGAATTACACCGCCTGTCGCTCTTGTACCATAAATTGCACCTGCAGAAGCATCTTTCAGTACGTCGATCGACTGAATGTCTTCCTGCACAAGCGTGCGGATATCGCCACCAGGCATACCGTCGATAACAATCAGCGGCGTGCGCGAAGTGTTGATTGACGCCATCCCACGCAACTGGAAAGTATTGCCCGAGTTGGGACTTGAGGTTCCTGACATGACGAGGCCACCAATTTTACCTTGAAGCGCTGTAGCAATCGATGAACCTCCAACACCAAGAGGCAAATCTTTGATTGCCAGCGAAGAGATAGAACTCGTTACCTGTTTCTTTTCCATGCTACCATATCCAATGGCCACAACCTCATCAATGCCAATGGATTCTTCTACCATTGTTACATTGATCGTGTTTTTATCGGCAACAGGTATTTCCTGAGTTTTCATTCCAACAAAAGAAAAGGTCAATATACCGTCAGAAGGTACTCTTGATAGTGTAAATTTCCCGTCCATATCGGTAATTACACCGCTTGTTGTGCCTTTTATAACCACAGAAACTCCGGGAAGTGGAGCACCTGCAGTATCAGTTATTTTACCTGAAACCGACTTTTGTTGCTGAGCCGATTCTTTGGAATTCTCGGCGTCGGTATATAAAACGTAATTGTTATTGAACGAGCGGTACTTTACATCGGTACCTTTTAAAAGCAGGTCCAATACTTCGGTAATACTTTTCGAATCGCAATTGACGTCGATTTTACGCTCAACATTGATGTTGCTTGCGTTATACATGAAGCGGAACTCGGTTTGATTTTCGATCCGTTTCAGGATGTTGTTAAGCGATTCTTTTTCAGCTTTTAAGCTAAGCAGGCCATTGTTTTGAGAAAACACACCGGCCGAAACCTGAAAAAACAGTACAAATAAAAGAAAGGTTGTAAGTTTCATAATTCTACACAATTGTTTCGAGCAGGGTATTCTCCCGCAACGGAAATTCCATCGTTTTTTTTTCATAAATTTGAAGTGTTAATGTTTAAAAATTAATACAATCACCTGGTGATTGTTAGAAGGAAAGTCTGCAACACTTTCCTTCTTTTATTTTAGAAGTTTATTTTTACTTGCTCGCCTTTTATCTCATAGTTAAATTTGGAGGTTAATTGCATCATATTCAGCAGTTCCCGAAGACTCTCTGTTTTAATTGTCATCGTAAATCTGTCGTTGTTTTTTTGTTTGGAGTTCGATGTAATTGTAACACCGTACCACCGTTCGATTCGGGGAATTAAATCGGCAAATGAAATATCAGTAAACCGTAACTCGTTGTTTTTCCATAGTGAATAAAGTTCGGTGGAGACATTTCTTACACTGGCCTTATTTTCTCCGGCTTTATATTGAGCTTGTTGACCTGGTTCCAACTGGGCTAATTGCTGGTTATCTGCTCCTTCTATCTGCACTTCGCCTTCTTCAAGTGTTGTTTCAATAAAAGGTTCTCCGGCGAAACTTCGTAAGTTAAATTTGGTACCGGTAACAATCACTTTCATTCCCGAGGTGGTGCTTACTTCAAAAGGGTGATCTTGATCTTTCTTAACCTCGAAAAATGCTTCTCCCTCCATGGTTACTTTTCGTGGATTGAATGCATCGTATTTTAAAATGGTTTGTGAGTTAAGCCAAACATGGCTTCCATCGGCCAAAATGGCCTGCGATTTTTCTCCTTTCGAGGCTTTTAGTTCTACAATAGCCGACTGTTGTTCCGAAAAGTAACCGCTCATCCATAAACTGCTAATGCCTCCGGCTACAACAAGCAAAACAGATGCCGCTACTTTCCATAAAATATCTAGGTTTATGAAGTTTTTTCTGGTTTTTACTTTGGGGAGGATGGTGTTTAACTTTTCCCAGGCTTCATCAATATCTATGTCGGCCTTTAAGTTGCGGAGATTACTTAAATGATGGGCCTGATGTAAACGCTGGAATTCTGTGCGGTTATCTTCAGAATAGGAGACCCATCGTAAGATAGACTCATTTTCTTCTGGTGAGGTTTCCTTATCCAGAAATCGCAACAACAAAGTCTCATTTATTGATCTTTCCATTTTTTTGTTTTTCGTTAAGCTAATACAGGGAAACGTGGCGTTACCCTTACAAGCGATTGGAAAAAAATAATACAGTTGGTGAAATCGATCGGTCGAATTAAAGTCAATTGTTCAGGAAAAGGCTTATAATGAGTATGGAAAGGTAATCTTTCAACTCGATTTTTAATTTCGACAGGGCACGGCTCATTTGGGTTTCAACCGTTTTTACCGACAGGTTTAGCTTATCTGCAATTTCGGCATACTTCAACCCATCTTCACGGCTCATTTTGAATATTTTACGGCATTCGTCAGGCAACGAACCAATGGCTTCGTCAACTTTTGCCTGAAATTCGGTAAAAAGTACCGACTCGTAGCTGTCGAACTCCTCTTTTTTATTTTTGTAAACAACTTCTATTACCGAATAATAACTATCAACCACTTTTTGATGCTCAATAAAATTGAAGCAAAGGTTTTGTACCGATTTAAAAAGGTAGGGTTTGATTTCGTCGTCGAGTTTCAGCCGGTCTTTTTTAGCCCAGATATTCAGAAAGACTTCCTGAACAATCTCTTCTGCTTCGGAGGTATTGGTTATGAATTTGTTGGCAAAACCACATAAACGGACATAGTATTTCCGAAAGATTAGTTCGAACTCCTGTTCGTCGTTTAATTGATGTTTGCTGCCAGGTCTCACTTCGTTGGTTTAGGACGGCAAATATAAAACTTCCTTAACAGAAAATCCGGTTAAATTGACATAGCCATTTACTTCAATAACTGAATTGCCGTTTATGATGTCTTTTCTGGATTGTTTCAGGGCGATTTAAACATATTCGGGCATAAAATAAGGATAACAAAATCGGTATAAACGTATTCTTTCTGTATGAAAATAGTTGGATGACATTTATTTCTATTCCTGAAGTTATTTATTTTACTGCATGCCAATATTTTATTATCTATGACGAATTAAACCACAAGGTTTATTACATGTCAAAAAAACAAAAACGAATCCGTTATCTTTAAATACAATCATATGAGACAATCGTCATTCTTCCTATTTATCTGTTTTTGCTTTTTTTTTAATTTAAATGATGCTCATGCACAACTAAAACCCTCCGATTTTACTTCCAACTGGCCCGAATGGCGAGGCTTGTACAATTCCGGAGCGGTTAATGGCGGCGCTACTCCTGTTGAGTTTAGCGAGACGAAAAATGTGAAGTGGAAAATCGAAATTCCGGGGAAAGGCCATGCTACACCGATCGTTTGGGGAAACCAGATTATTATACAGACGGCTGTGCCTACCGATAAAAAGGTGGAAAAAGCTGATACCGGTCAGGCTAGTCCGATGGCTCCCAACCAGACTGATCTGATTCATCAGTTTACGGTAATTTCTGTTGATAAAGCTTCAGGGAAAATAAACTGGAAGACCGTTGTAAAAGAAGAGGTTCCGGCAGAGCGTACCCATGAACTAGGTAGTTGGGCTTCGAACTCGCCGCTTACTGATGGCGAAAATATATATGCGCTTTTTGGCTCGCGCGGGTTGTATTGCCTGGATATGAAAGGAAATGTGAAATGGAGCCGGAATTTTGGACAAATGGAAATTGTGGCCAGTTTTGGCGAAGGCAGCTCTCCTGCAGTTTATAAAGACAAAGTTTTTGTGCAGTGGGATCATCAGCAAAAATCGTATTTGTACGCGTTGGACAAGAATACCGGCAAAGAGGTCTGGACTGCCGAGCGCGAAGAAATTACTTCGTGGGCAACTCCGCTGGTTGTTGAGGTAGACGGCAAAGCACAGGTAATTACCAGCGCTACCAACAAAGTGCGCAGCTACGATGCCGAAACCGGCAAAGTAATTTGGGAATGTACCGGAATGACCCGCAATGTGATTCCGAACCCGATGTATGCCGATGGTATATTGTACCTGATGAGCGGTTTCCGCGGAAATGCCGTTAAAGCAATTGATTTGGCTAAAGCACAAGGCGACATCACCGGGACTCCAGCCATTTTGTGGGAATACAACCAGGACGCCTCGTACACGCCAAGCCCGGTTTTAATGGATGGTAAATTGTATTTTCTGAAGGGAAATAACGGAATAATCACTTGCCTGGATGCCAAAACCGGTAAACCGTTTTACAGCAACCAGAAAATTGATGGAATTACCAATATTTTCTCGTCACCCACCGGAAATAAAGACAAAATTTATGTCGCCGCAACGAATCAGGTCAGCGTGTTAAAAGCCGGGGCCGAATTTGCAGTTTTGGCTACAAACAAATTGGACGAGACTTTTGAAGCATCACCGGTTATTGTTGGTAACGACTTGTTTTTGCGCGGTGCAAAATACTTGTATTGCATTTCGGAAAAATAAATTAACGATTGCTGAATAACGATTAACGATTTAAGAATGGAAAGTCTCTCAATTTTAAATCGTTAATCGTTGTTCGTTAATTATTTTACTTCTTTAATCAAAATCGCCTGTCCACCCGATGCCTGAAGTTTGATGTTCAGTACAGTTTTTGAATCCACTTTCAGCATTGAAATACCCACGTGTGTGCGGGTTTCAACTTTCGGATCGTCGAAATAAAGAGTAGCTTCATACCTCTTACCTGATTCCAGAAAATCGAGCGGCACGTTTAGTTCACGAGCTTCGGTATTGGTAATGCAGCCAACAAACCAGTTATCCCGATTCCGACGGGCAACCGTGATATACTTGCCGATTTCGCCATTCAGCACTTTGGTGTTGTTCCATGTAGTAGGCAAAATGTCCCAGAAAGCCAGCTCGGGCTCGTTTTGGTAATCGTCGGGTTTGTCGTACCAATACATGTATTGCAGCGGACTGTAATAAACCACAGGTAAGGCCAACTGGTGAGCCGCTGTGTTTTTGATGTGTCTGTCGGGGTGCCCCAGTTCCTTCCGATAATAGTAGCAAAACGTATAATCTGCTGCACCGGCAACGAATCGGGTAAACGGTAAAACTGTGTTGTTTACGGCATCGGGCATTTCTTCGTTTCCACGAACCCCTTCCTGAGTCATCAGGTTTGGGTAGGTTCGGCTAAATCCGGTTGGGCGGTATTCGTCGTGAATATCAACCATCAAATGGTAATTGGCGCATTTTTTTACAGCTTCGTGCAGCCAGATTGTCCAGCGGTGCGAACCCACCTGCACAAATCCAAATTTGATACCGGCAACACCCCATTTTTCGTAAAGCGGCAAAATCGTATCTAGCTGAGCAGCCAAAGCCCTTTGATTCACATAAACAAAAACGCCAACGCCTTTTGCTTTGGCATATCGGATCGCTTCGTGAAGATCAAGATCACCTTTCGGATTTCGGCGTGGATCAACTGTTACAGTGGTTGCATCGGCTTTGTAATCGTTCTCAAAACCATACCATCCAGCGTCGAAATGAATGTATTTGATGTTGTGCACTACGGCAAAGTCCACCAGTTTTTTCGCTCCTGAAGTGGATAAGGTTGTCTCGCGCATGACTTGTCCGGGTTTAATCCACGATGGGTTGGAAATCTGGCAAGGAGGATTCAGATTCAGCATTAAATCGTTGTTGGCCAACAAATCGCCTGGTTTTTCGGCAACCATAATTACCCGCCACGGCGTACTGAATGGCGCAATTTCATCTACGTCGCCGTAAATCGACGTCAGAATAGAATTTTCTTTATCCGGATTTAGCCTGAATTTGGTACGTGAATAGTTTGTCATTTGAGCTTCGGCAAGGCTGACAAACAATCCGTTGGAAAGTTCGAGTGTGAGCGGGCGGTCTGATTCGTCGGGCCAGTTTCTCAAGGGCATTAATTGGTGCAGCGATTGCGCTCGCGGCGTGAACCATGCTTTGGTATTTTCCTGAAAATTAAACTCGGTGGTTTCGCCCGTTATGTGCAGATATGGTCCGCCATTTTCGTTGGTGTCAAATTTATAGCGGAAAGCAACGCCTGAGTTATACGCCCGAACAATCAACTGAAGTACCGGAAACTTTCGACCTTCCCGGGTAATATCGATTATTGCCTCGTTGTAGTTGTCGCGCACCCGGTCGCGTTCACCGTAAACTGGAGTCCAGGTTGTATCGTGTGACTGAACCGGCGAAGATTCTGCAACCAATTGTTTATTCCAGTTGTCGCCATTGCAACTGATCCCTAATTTGGATAATTCTACAACGGACTGATTCCTGTATTTAACGGCATAAAAAAGTCCATCTTCATTTCCATTTTTATATTGGATTGTGACGGAAATATTCTGATTGGGCGACTGGATTTCCAGGACTGTATCAGCCTTTCCCAGAAAGGCATTTAGGATGAAGAAGCATACGATTATAGACTTCAAAAGAGCTTTCATTATTTTTGGTTTAGGGTTTATTAGTCGGGCAATTTTACGAATTATTTCAGGATGAATTCCTGCCGTTCGTGAATTCGCAAATAAAAATCCCTCCGGAAATCGATTCAAGAGGGACCTTTAATTGGATAAGTGCTAAAATCCGAGAGTTGGCGAAGTGTCTTCCTTTGGAGTAATAAGCTTCGGAATTTTGAGATTTGTTCCAAACTGTTTGTTCAGCTTCTCGATAAAATAAGCCGACAGGAAAGGCGATTCCAGTTCGATGTTTTGGTGAACAAAGAAATAAATGTCGCGAATGCCCTGATCGACCCAAATTTTCAGCCGGTTCACCCAATCGTCGAGCCGCTCGCGGTCACTTTGCGGGTTGTTGGCGCCAACGTACCGCACAAACACTTTGGGCGTGGTCAGGCGCATGTGCAGCAAGTCGCGTCGCCCGGCGGTGTCAACTACAATGTTACTGACATTGTGCTTCTCGAACAGCGAGTATACTTCTTCTGAAATAGCCTTGTCGTTAAACCATTCGGTGTTACGCAACTCAACGGCCAACGGAATGGCTTTTGGGAAATTTTCAACAAAACTCACCAGCCGGTCGTAGTTTTTGTACTTGAAATTATCGTGAAGTTGAAGGAAAACCATTCCCAAACGGTCCTCGAAATTGCTGATGTTATCGCAATACTCATCAGTCAGCATTTGCACATCGTTCAAACGGCGCATATGGCTGATGCTTTGTGTGATTTTCGGGAAGAAGCGAAAATGTTTGGGCGTTTTTTCGCGCCAGGTAATCACCTGCTGACGGCTGGGCATATTGTAAAACGTGGCATTTAGCTCAATGGAATTGAATTGAGTCGAATAGTAGGTCAACTCGTCTTTCGTACCACGCGGATAAAAGTTTTTCAGGTCGGTTTTGTTCCACTTGGCGCATCCGATATAGATTGAAAGAGGTTTCGATTTATCGTTTTGTTTAAGGATTTCCGTAGTTCGCGGATGATCTTCCGGAAGTGTGAAATCAATTAATTCAGGGTTTTCGCTTTGTCCGAATTTCATTTTTCAGGATTTTTTAATTGGATAATGAAAGTATGATCTTTTGGCATACTAAAACCGGTAATTGATTTTCTTGTTCAGAAATAAGCAGAAGTTTTATTTCCCTCGTTTCCGATACTCCGCAGGCGACATGCCCATCACTTTTCGGAAAACCCGTGAGAAATAAAACTGGTCGTCAAATCCCATTTCGCGCGAAACATCGGCAATGCTCCAGCCCGAATTGTCGAGCAGGCGACAGGCGCGCTGTATTTTGAGCTGAATGAAATAATCGATCGGCGAATGGCCGGTACGGTTTACGAAAAGTCGTGAAAAATGCGAGGCCGACAGCCCGGTTTCAGCGGCAATTTCTTCCAGTTTCAGCTTTTTCGTCAGTTGTTCGAGCATAAAGTTGATGCTTTGCGCCACAGGATCTTTTTCTCCGGATTCCTTGACTAGCCTAAATTGGCTCAAATGAGTGAACGAGGCTAATAGGTGTGGCAGGCAAAGATTAACATACTCAAGTGTTTCGATGCTGAATCCACGGTCGAGGTTGCGGAATATTTCAGAAAACAGGTCAGTCCGGTCGGCGATGCGCGAAGTTTTGCCTCGTTCAATCGGCAGTGCCTGACAGGCGAACCGCGAATATATAGCCGATTTTTTCCCTGAAAAATGAATCCAGTAAATCGACCATGGACTCTGTTCGTCAGAATGATAGGCGTGGGGCATTCCGGCAGGAATAATAAAAAAGTGATCGGGCGGAACTGAATGAACGGTTTCATTCATGCGGATTTCGCCTTTCCCATCTACACAGTAAATCAGGATAAACTGAGCGCTTCCGGAAGGCCGTTCGCGAAAATGGTGACGAGCCTGAGGATAATATCCGATGTCAGAAATATAAATGTCAGCGATCAGCGGATTGTTTTTGACCAGGGTCAGAATTTTTTCAGGAATAACAAAGCTGATTTGTCCGGGAAATCCATCTTCTTTCTTCATTAAAAATAGCTGAATTGGTAATGTTTGTGTTTTATGGTTCTTGCAAAATTAATTCAAATTCAATTAGTAGGAAGGATTTGTATAACATGAATTAGATTTGGTTGAAAGATAAAATAATCCATAAATTCATAAAATATTTCATTTTTTGAGTGGTAACTAACGCATACATTTGTTTCAACTAAATTCTAAACTTGTGAACAAAACGAACTTCAACCGACAGTTTATACTTGGAATTACGCTTGTATCGGCCATGGGCGGGCTACTTTTTGGTTACGATTGGGTGGTAATTGGCGGCGCAAAACCATTTTACGAACGATTTTTTGACATTACCAATTCGCCTTATCTGCAAGGGTGGGCTATGAGCAGCGCTTTGATCGGTTGTTTGATCGGCGCGTTGGTTTCGGGCTACCTAACCGATCGGCTGGGCCGCAAAATGCCCTTGATAACCGCTGCCGCTTTGTTTACCATTGCGGCAATTGGCACTGGGGCTGTTAATCAGTTTACGCCATTCATTATTTTTCGCCTGATTGGCGGATTAGGTATTGGTCTGGCATCGGCAATTTCGCCCATGTACATTGCTGAAATCTCACCGGCGGAAATGCGCGGACGATTGGTTTCGGTGAACCAATTGACCATCGTTATCGGAATTTTGGCTGCACAAATCATCAATTACCTCATAGCAGAAGCTGTTCCGGCTGGTGCAACCGACGAGTATATCCTCAATTCGTGGAACGGACAGACTGGTTGGCGCTGGATGTTTTGGGCTGGAACGGTTCCGGCTTTGCTGTTTTTTATTTTGTCATTTTTCATTCCTGAAAGTCCGCGTTTCCTGGCGAAGTCAGGAAAATCAGATGCGGCCTTTTCTATCCTGAAACGCATCGGCGGACAAGATTATGCCCTTCAGGAACAGAAGGAAATAGCCGAAACCTTGCAGGGCACTGATTCGAAAATTGACTGGAGGGCGTTGGGGTCGAAAAAAGTTCGTCCGGTACTGGTTTTGGGAATTGTGCTGGCCATTTTTCAGCAGTGGTGCGGCATCAACGTCATTTTCAATTATGCCGAAGAAATTTTTACCTCGGCTGGTTATTCTGTTGGTGACATGCTTTTCAATATTGTGATTACTGGTGCAGTGAACCTCATTTTTACACTCGTTGCCATGCGCATGGTCGATAGCTGGGGCCGCCGCAAGCTGATGTTGCTGGGCTCGTGCGGGTTGGCCGTTATTTACCTGGCACTTGGAACCAGTTACTTTTTTGAGTTGAAAGGCTTGGCGATATTGGTTTTGGTGATGATTGCCATTGCCACCTATGCCATGACTTTGGCGCCAATTACCTGGGTGGTTCTTTCTGAAATTTTCCCGAATAGCGTGCGTGGCGCTGCCATGGCCATTGCTACAACCGCTTTGTGGGTAGCCTGTTTTGTTCTCACGTACACTTTCCCAATTCTGAATAAACTGCTGAATGCCAGCGGAACTTTCTGGCTGTACGCATTTATTTGTTTTTCCGGTTTCCTGTTTATTCTGAAAAAGCTTCCGGAAACTAAGGGTAAATCGCTCGAAGAAATTGAAAAAATGTGATGAATAAATCATTAACCACATAGGCACATAGAACACATAGTCATATTTTTCTAGTGTGTCCTATGTGTCTATGTGGTTCAAAAATAAATAATTATGAAACAAAAATTAATCTATACCGCCGTTCTTCTAATCCTGCTAGCCGCTTGCCAGAAATCAACTGTTCAGCAGAAAATCGATCTTGCCGGAGAATGGAAATTTGCCATTGATTCGCTCGATCAGGGCATTCCTGGAAAGTGGTTCGATCATAAATTGGGTGATAAAGTTACGCTTCCGGGATCAATGACCACAAACGGTAAAGGAAACGACATTACGTTGAAAACGCCGTGGACCGGGCAAATTGTGGATAGTTCCTATTTCAAAAAACCAGAATATGCCAAATTTCGTCAGCCCGGGAACATCAAAATTCCATTCTGGCTGCAACCGGTGAAATATTACAAAGGTGCTGCCTGGTATCAGAAAGAAGTCACCATCCCTGAAAACTGGAACGGACAATTCATTGGCTTGTTTTTGGAGCGCTGCCATTGGGAAAGCCGCCTGTGGGTTGACGATAAAGAAGTTGGTATGCAAAACTCGCTGGGAACTCCTCACAAATATGACCTGACGAAATTTTTAAGCCCAGGGAAACACCGCCTGAGCCTTTGTGTCGATAACCGGGTGAAAGACATTGATCCGGGGATTAATTCGCACAGCATTTCTGACCATACACAGAGCAATTGGAATGGAGTAGTGGGGCAATTATTTCTCGAATCCCGCCCGCTGGTGCATATTCAGAATGTGCAGGTTTATCCTGATATTCAGAATAAAAAGCTTGTTGCGATAATTAAAGTGCAAAACCTTACAGGAAAATCAACTTCAGTAAAGTTAAATCTGAATTTAAAGGAAAAAGGATTAAAGAAAGAGGAAACCTTTGAAATTAAAGCAGGTGAGTTTGGTTTGGGAATGATTTTCGAAATGGGTTCCGACGTAAAGCTTTGGAATGAATTTCACCCCAATTTATATTCACTGGAAGTTAGTTTGAACGACAAAACTTCAGGACAAACAGACGTGGCAACCACTACCTTCGGGATGCGCGAGTTTAAAACTTCAGGTAAACACATTTTGATTAACGGACAGCCCACCTTTTTGCGCGGAACACTGGAGTGTGCCATCTTCCCGAAAACCGGCTACCCGGCAACCGATTTAACCGAGTGGCTGCGCATTTTTAATGTTGCCCGTGCACATGGATTAAACCATTTCCGTTTTCATTCGTGGTGTCCGCCACAGGCTGCTTTCGATGCTGCCGATCAGCTTGGGTTTTACCTGCATGTGGAATGCTCGTCGTGGGCCAATCAATCGACCACCATTGGCGATGGAAAGCCTTTCGATAAATACCTGTATGAGGAAAGCCAGCGCATGATTGACGAGTATGGCAACCATCCATCGTTTTGCATGATGGTCTATGGCAACGAACCCGCCGGGAAAAATCAGGGTACTTTCCTTACTGATTTCGTAAATTTCTGGAAAGCGAAAGATAATCGCCGCATCTATACATCCGGAGCGGGCTGGCCCAATCTTCCGGTAAACGATTATTTAAGCGACTCAGAGCCCCGTATTCAGCATTGGGGGCAAGGTTTGGGCAGTATCATTAATGCGCAGGCTCCGAATACCGAATACGATTGGTCCGCCTACAACAACAAGTTTTCGCAGCCAATGGTTAGTCACGAGATCGGGCAATGGTGTGTTTATCCGAACTTTAAGGAAATTGCAAAGTACGACGGCGTTTTGAAAGCCAAAAACTTCGAGCTGTTTCAGGAGACATTAAAAGATCATGGGATGTCGCAGCTGGCCGACAGCTTTTTACTGGCATCGGGCAAATTGCAGGCACTGTGCTACAAGGCCGACATTGAAGCCGCTTTGCGAACCAAAGATTTTGGTGGTTTCCAGTTGCTCGATTTGCACGATTTTCCCGGTCAGGGATCGGCTTTGGTTGGCGTGCTCGATCCGTTTTGGGGCGAAAAAGGATACATCAGTCCGGCCGAGTACAACCGCTTTTGTAACTCAACCGTTCCGCTGGCTCGCATGAAAAAGCTGATTTATACCAATAATGAAACTTTCGAAGCCGCTGTTGAGGTCGCTCATTATGGCGATCAACCAATTGCTGCTTGCGTTCCTGAATGGATAATAACTGATAAAACCGGGAAAGTGATTCAATCCGGAAAGCTTCCGCAAACCAACATTCAGCTTGGAAATGGCATTAAACTTGGAAATGTTTCTTTGCCTCTTGCGGCAATTACAAATCCTGAAAAACTGATTCTGGAGGTCTCAGTAAATGGCAAGAGTAACAGCTGGGAATTCTGGGTTTACCCGGCGAAAAAGGAAGTTGTTTCAGGAGAAGAAAAGATTCGCGTAGTTCAAAAACTGGATGCTGCCACGCAAAAATTTCTTCAGGATGGCGGAACTGTATTGCTTAACCTGAAAAAAGGAACATTTTCAAAAGAGATGGGTGGTGACATCGCTATTGGTTTCTCCAGTATTTTCTGGAATACGGCCTGGACCACCGGGCAAGCGCCGCACACCCTGGGCATTCTGGTCAATCCAAAACATCCCGCCCTGGCCGATTTCCCCACCGAGTACCACAGCAATTACCAGTGGTGGGATGCCATGAGCCATTCCGGAGCGATTAATCTGACAACTTTCCCTGCTGAATTAAAGCCCGTCGTTCGTGTTATTGACGACTGGTTTACCAACCGTCCGCTTGCGCTGATTGTGGAAGGTAAGGTTGGCAAAGGTAAAATCCTGATTTCAGGAATCGACCTGTCCACCGATCTGGAAAAGCGACCCGAAGCGCAGCAATTGCTTTTCAGCCTGAAAAAATACATGGCTGGAACTAAATTTAATCCGGGAACAGAAATCCCGGTTGCACTGATAAACCGACTTCAAAACTAAAATTGCCTGAAATGAAAAAGCTTTTTCCCCTTGGGTTATTGCTGCTCCTGATTATCGGGGGATGCAAACAAAATGAAGTTGTTGTGGTTAATGTGGCCGATTTTGGACTTCGGCCCGACTCGAAAGAAAATGCTGTTCCGGTTGTGATCCGGGCGTTGGAGCGTTGCAAAAAGCATGAAAGGTCAGTCCTTCAGTTTACTAAAGGCCGGTACGATTTTTATTTTACGTTGGGTAACACCCGCGAATATTTCGAATCGAATACCACCAACGATGCGCCTAAAAACCTGGCCATTCTGATTGAAAAGTGCAAGGAACTGACCTTGGAAGGAAATGGCTCGGAATTTATTTTTCACGGTCCGATTCAGCCAATTACCGTTGATAATAGCGAAAATATCAAGATTCAAAATGTCAACATCGACTGGGACATTCCGCTGACTGCTCAGGCGAAGGTTCTGGCTTCCACGCCTAAAAACATCGATTTGGAAATCGACACCAAACAGTTTCCATACGAAGTTGCAGATGGGAAACTGCTGTTTACGGGCGAAAACTGGAAGGCCGAACCTTCAGGATACATGGAGTATGTTTCTGATAAACATTTGATTGCACCACAAACCGGTGATGAGGGGTGCATCAGGGGAGATAGAAATAAGCGTTCGTTTGAAGAGCTGAAACCCGGAACTGTTCGCATGAATGGTGAATTTACACGCACTCCGGCAGTTGGCAATTACCTGATCATAAGGCACAGCAAACGCGATCATGCCGGAATTTTTATTCAGGAAAGCCAGAATGTAAAACTCGAAAACGTGAATGTGTACCATTGCGCCGGATTGGGTGTTCTGGCGCAGTTTACCCGTAATCTCAACTATCAGAATGTGAGGTTTATGCCTAATGCAGCTAAAAACCGCTATCTCAGTGGGCACGACGATGGTTTCCAAGTTTCGAATTGTGCCGGGCAGGTAAATATTAACCAATGCGAGTTTGGAGGATTGATGGACGACCCGATCAATGTGCATGGAACCAGTGTCAAAATTATTGAGAAGCTAAGCGAACTGAAGCTGAAATGTCGTTTCATGCACGAACAAAGCACCGGCATGACCTGGGGCCACGTGAACGACACTATTGGTTTCCTCGAAAACGAAAGTATGGCAACCGTTTCAAAAGGAGTTCTTTCCGGGTTCGAAAAGCTGAATCGCGATGAATTTACAGTTGAGTTTAAATCGGCTGTTCCTGCTGAACTAGTTGCCGGCGACGCATTGGAAAACTTAAGCTGGTCGCCGTCTGTCAATATTACCGAGTGCAAATTCCACAGCTGTAGGGCCCGAGGTTTACTGGTTTCAACGCCAGGCAAAGTGGTGATTGACAAAAATGAATTCGAGTCGAGTGGCTCGGCAATTCTGATTGCCGGTGATGCCAATGGTTGGTACGAATCGGGTGCGGTAAATGACGTAACCATTACCAATAACATTTTCTGGGATGCCTGTATGACGTCGATGTACCAGTTCTGTGAGGGGATTATCAGCATTTACCCGATCATTCCGAAGGTTGATCCGCAAAAGCCTTATCACCGCAACATTACGATTGCGAACAACACATTTCATGCATTCGATTACCCTGTTTTGTATGCTTTTTCAGTGGATGGTATTCGGTTCTCAAAAAATCGGATAGTGCGTTCTCATGAGTTTGAACCGTTTCATGCCCGGAAGCATTGCCTCACTTTCGAAGCCTGCAAAAATGCCGAGGTAAGCGGTAATTTCTTTGAAGGCGATGTATTGTCGAAAGACATCAAAATTGAAAATATGGATGGCAAAGAAATTCGTTCGATGGAGTAATTAGCCCACTAACTTCTTTGGAGCCAACGGAGGCAATCAAAACAGAATAATTTCAAGAAATCAATAGAGAAAAACGATGACCAAATTAATTAGCGCTACCCCAATCGCCCCTCCTTCGGAGGGGACGGGGGAGGCCACAACTCGTGCCTGGTACGAAAAAGTTGTGATTCCGACTTATGGAATCGGTAAGCCCGAAAAGAACCCGATGTTTCTGGAAAAGCGGGTTTACCAGGGAAGCAGCGGCGTGGTTTATCCGCATCCGGTGATTGAGAAAATTCTGGACGAAAAAGTGGACAAAGAATGGAACGCCGTCTTTCTTGAAAATCAGTACCTGAAAATTATGATTCTGCCGGAGTTGGGCGGACGGGTACAGATGGCTTACGACAAAACCAAGCAGCGTCATTTTATCTATTACAATCAGGTAATTAAGCCGGCTTTGGTTGGATTAACTGGCCCATGGATTTCAGGTGGGCTGGAATTTAACTGGCCACAACATCACCGTCCATCGACTTTCGAGCCTGTCGATCATTGTATTGAGGAAAATGCCGACGGCAGCGTAACCGTTTGGTGCAGCGAGGTGGAACGCATGTTTCGTACCCGTGGGATGGCCGGCTTTACCCTGCATCCGGATAAAGCTTATTTGGAAATCAAAGTCAAGCTGTTTAATCGAACCGATTTTCCGCAGACTTTCCTTTGGTGGGCAAACCCGGCAGTAAAAGTGAACGACCATTACCAGTCGGTTTTTCCACCAGATGTGAATGCGGTTTTCGATCACGGCAAGCGCGATGTTTCTGAATTCCCGATTGCTAAAGGAACTTATTACAAGGTGGACTATTCGCCTGGAACCGATATTTCGCGCTACAAAAATATTCCGGTACCAACTTCCTATATGGCTGTCAATTCGAAATACAATTTTGTTGGCGGATACGAAAACGACACCAAAGGCGGCTTGCTGCATGTGGCCAATCACCATGTGTCGCCCGGCAAAAAGCAGTGGACTTGGGGGCACAGCGATTTTGGCCAGGCCTGGGACCGAAACCTGACTGATGAGGACGGTCCGTACATCGAACTGATGTGCGGCGTTTATACCGATAATCAACCCGACTTCTCGTGGCTGATGTCAGGCGAAGAGAAAACCTTCAGTCAATATTTTATGCCTTACCGCGATTTGGGTGTGGTGAAAAATGCGACCAAAGAAGCGATGGTTAATCTTGAATTTGAAGATGGAAAATCCGTTATTAAAGCATACACAACCGGGGTTTATCCCAACTCTAAAGTTATCCTGAAATATGGAACAGAAGTAATTTTTGAAGATTCGTTCGATTTTCATCCGGCAACTTCATATGAGAAAGTTGTAGTATCCCGGTTGGGATTCGAACCCAAGATTATTGAAATTTCAATTGTTTCCGCTGAAGGTAAAACTTTAGTCGATTGGAAACCCGAATCTGATACTAAACGCGAGATTCCGGAAGCTGCTAAGGCCGCCAAACTTTCGGCGGAAATCGAAAGTAACGAGCAGTTGTACCTCACTGGGCTACATTTGGAGCAATACCGTCATGCCACCTACGATCCGTGCGATTATTACCTTGAAGCATTGCGCCGCGATCCGAAAGACAGTCGGTGCAACAACGCGATGGGCTTGTGGTTGTTGCGCCGTGGCAAATTTACCGAAGCCGAAAGTTATTTCCGGAAAGCCATCGAAACCCTTTCGCAGCGTAATCCAAACCCAATTGATGGCGAACCATCGTTCAATTTTGGGCTTTCGTTAGTTTATCAAAGCCGCGATGATGAGGCCTTTGATGCTTTTTACAAATCGGTATGGAATGCGGCCTGGATGGACAGCGGTTATTTTCAACTGGCTCGCCTAGCTACCAAAAAGCAAAACTGGGAGGAGGCGCTGGATTTAATCGACCGCTCATTGATTCGAAATTGGCACAATGCCAAAAGTCGCCACCTGAAAGTTTGTATCCTTCGAAAATTGGGAAAAACCACTGAGGCAGAAAAATTGATTGAAGAATCCTTGGAACTGGATCGGTTTAATTTCGGCGTACTGTTTGAAGAATATTTGTTAAAACCTAACAGGTTTTCAAAACCTGTTAGGTTTATTGAACTCATTCGCGCCAATATCCACACTTTCATTGAATTTGCTCTTGATTACGCCTTTGCCGGATTGTATGATGAAGCGATAGAACTGATTTCAACAGGGATCGATGAACAGCGAGATCATGCAGTTTACCCAATGGCCTTGTATTACAAAGCATGGTTCGAGGCACAAAACGGCAATCAATTGGGATATGAAAAAGCACTTCAGGAGGCTGCAAATGCTTGCCCCGATTACTGTTTTCCCAACCAGATAGAAGCAGTTCTTGTTTTGGAGTGGGCCAAACAGCAGAATCCGGCTGATTCGAAAGCTCCGTATTATCTGGGTAATTTCGGGTACAATGCCCGTCAATACAACGATGCCGTGGCTAACTGGGAATTGTCGGCCAGGTTGGATGATCGTTTTCCAACGGTTCACCGTAATTTGGCTTTAGCGTATTTCAACAAGCAAAACCAGTCGCAAAAAGCCTTGGCTGAATTGGAGAAAGCATTTGGTATGGACGAAACCGATTCGCGTATTCTGATGGAGCTCGACCAGTTGTACAAACGCTTGGGTTATTCTCCGGAAAAGCGTTTAGAAAATTTGGGAAAATATCCCGAACAGGTTGATTACCGCGACGATTTGTATCTCGAATGGGCGACTTTGTACAACCAGCTTGGACAGTATGAAAAGGCGTATCAGTTGATTATGTCACGCAAATTTCATCCGTGGGAAGGCGGCGAAGGCAAAGTTACCGGGCAATACGTTTTCAGTCTGACAGAAATGGCAAAAAAGGCCATTCAAAATCAGGAGTTTGAAAAAGCTATCGAATTGCTTGAAAAAGCCCAGGTATATCCAGAAAACCTGGGAGAAGGAAAACTCTACGGCGCTCAGGAAAATGCCATCTTTTATTGGCTGGGCAATGCATATTCAGGAATGAACGACCGCGAAAAAGCCCGCCAGTATTGGGAAAAAGCTTCCTCCGGAATCAGCGAACCGGTTCCGGCAATCTTTTACAACGACCAGCAACCCGATACCATTTTTTACCAAGGACTGGCGCTTGTTCAGCTTGGGCGTACCGGTGAGGCCAAGGCACGGTTCAATAAGCTGATTGATTTTGGGAAAGCGCACTTGAACGACGAATTTAAACTCGATTATTTCGCTGTTTCTCTGCCCGATTTGCAGATCTGGGACGATGATTTGACCAAACGGAATCATCAAAATTGCCTAAACTTGATTGCTCTGGGAGAATTAGGCTTGTCGAAAATTCAAGAACAGCCTCTAAATTAACTTTATTAAAGCACAGCAAAATGAAACGCTGGTTTAAAAACATGAGAATCTCGATACTATTAGTCGCTTTCGCTTTTTGCCTTCAAAATGCTTTTGGACAAGCACTGAATAAATATGAAATAAATGCGGCTGTTGCTCCATTGAAATTTTATTCATATCATCTGAAATTGGGTGGTTCGAACCCCAAAGGAGAAACAATTTCGGTGAACAATTATTTCATTTCGAAGAACGGCAAGCCTTTTATACCGATTACCGGGGAATTTCATTTCAGCCGTTATCCCAGCCAATATTGGGATGAATCGATCAAGAAAATGAAAGCCGGTGGCATCAATATTATTGCCACGTATGTGTTTTGGAATATTCACGAGGAACATGAAGGAAAATTCAGATGGGATGGAGATCGCGATTTGAAGAAATTCATCGATTTATGTGCTGCAAACAACATATACGTGATGGTTCGCGTTGGTCCGTTTTGTCATGGCGAGATACGAAACGGTGGGCTTCCCGACTGGCTTTTGGGAAAGCCGCTGATGATTCGTTCGAATGATCCGGCTTATCTTTCGTATGTCGAGCGGCTGTATAATGAGATTGGTGTTCAGTTGAAAGGCACCTATTTTAAAGATGGCGGGTCGGTGATCGGCATTCAGCTGGAGAACGAGTACCAGCATTCGGCTGCTCCATGGGGATTGACCTACGCCGGACAATCACATGATTGGACTGCTGCGGAAAGTGATTTGTCGTTAACCCAAGCTGGCGTTGGTGTTTCTGAAACGAAAAATCCCTATGCCGATCTGGGCAACGACCACATGAAAATTTTGAAATCACTTGCCCTGAAAGCTGGTATGGATGTGCCGCTTTATACCGCTACCGGCTGGGGGAATGCCGCCATCGTGACCAACGAAAGCATCCCGGTAACTGCAGCTTACGCTTATCCGTTCTGGACGGCCCACAAAGATATATCGCCGTTTTTTCTGTATAAAGATATGCACAAGGATCCTGATTACGCGCCTGTGCGTTATAAACCGGAAGATTATCCTTCCTTTCCGGCCGAGTTAGGTTCGGGCATAATGACGGTTTATACACGACGACCCATTGTAGAGCAAAAAAGTTTTGATGCCATGATGAACCGCTGCCTGGGAAGCGGGGCTAACGGACTGGGTTATTACATGTATCATGGCGGATCGACACCACGCGGCGATCGGTATTATTTTAGCGATGAGGCCTATGGTTTACCTAAGATTTCGTACGATTTTCAGGCTCCGATTGGCGAGTTTGGACAGGTTCGCGAAGGATTTCAACGACTGAAACTCATCAATTGGTTTGCACAGGATTTTGGCGATTTACTGGCTCCAATGCAGACAGTTCTTCCTGAAAATGCTGCAACCTTAAAGCCTGAAAATGTGACCGATCTTCGTTATGCGGTCAGGATAAGGGACAATTCAGGCTTCCTTTTCGTTAATAATTTTCAGGACGACCTTAAAACTACCGACAAGCCAAATATTCAGATTGCTATAAAAACTGCCGGAGATCTTGTCACCATTCCTGAAGCAAACGGATTCACCGTGAAGGAAGGCGAAAATGTGATTTTCCCATTTCATCTGGCGATTAATGGCGCCGATTTGATTTATGCTACGGCGCAGTTATTTACCAAAAGCGACGACGGCAAAATGCCTTACTATGTGTTTGTTGCACAAGATGGGAGCAATGCAGAGTTTTCGTTTGCCAAAAGCAACGGCCTTTCAATTAAGAAAGCACCGGGAATTAGTATCGAACAAAATGAAAAGAGACTATTGGTGAAATGCCCCAAAAGCATATCGGAATTTACGGTGAACGTAAAAGGACACCAGACAAAAATACTCGTTGTCGAAAAATCGATGGCTTTGCAATCATATCTGGTCAGCATAAAAGGACAAAAATCGCTGGTGTTTTCTGATGCCGTTATTTTGCAGAGTACCGATACCATATTTGCATTGAGTTCCGGCAAAAATGAGTTTACTATTCAGGTTTATCCCAAAATTCAAGGCAAGTTGAAAGCCGGAAAAGCAACAGTTTTAGCTTCGCCCAATAATGGTCATATGTCGTCATTCAGTATTTCGGTTCCTGAAGTAAAATTGGAACCTGTAATTAAGCAAGTCGGCGCGAGAAAGACTGTTGTTACCTTACCGCCTTCGTTAAATGGGTTAAACGATCTTTTCCTGAACATTGACTATACTGGCGATACCGGCATGGGCTTTCTGGACGGTGAACTGGTAACCGACGAATTCTGGAAAGGTACATTTTGGCAAATTGGGCTGAAAAAGTTCTATCCCAATGCAGCCTCCAAAGAAATGGTCTTTTATTTCCGGCCAGTGAGCGAAGGAGCATCGTATCTGGACGATATTTCGCCTGAAAACCGACCCGATTTCAGCAAGTCGAAACAAGTGCTGGATATCCGAAAAATAACCTTTACTCCGGAATATCGGGTGACTGTTGGGTTTGAATAGCCAATGCTTGATTGTACTTATAGGAGCGGATCGTTTGAAAAATCTGATCGTTCAACAGTTGTTAGCGACCAATCAAAACACTAAATTTGCTGCTGTTGTAGCAATACAACTCATTTTGACAATGATTAAAGCTGGCCGGCAGGAAGACGCAACTTCGCCGGCCGCTTTTTTATTCCTGCCGTTCAGTGCTTTGTTAAATTAATGAGCCTTAATTTGAATGCTTTAACTTCACATCAACGACTTCTGATCCTGCATCATTTCCATAAATTTTTGTGGCGTCTTCTCCCTTAAGAACATTTAATGATTTAATACTTTCTGAACTTAGAGCTTTGAATTGTTCGGGAGTTGATTTTATCCCGTCAATAAAATAGCTGGTTCTTTTTTTTGCATTTATTTCTTCCCATCTGTGCAATGATGTAATAGCAATAATGCCATTTTTTGCTTCGCTGCCATATTTTTCGGTGTAAGCAGAGCCTTTTAACAGATCAACAAACTTTACACTATCTGGATCGATAGTTAGGAATTTAGTCTTGTCGATACATAGTCCATCAAGATAAATAATCGATGTAATTTCCGGTTTAATATCATCAAACCTAATTGTAATAATCTGGTTTATTTTATTTAAACTATCGATAACATGGTTTAATTTAATGGTTCGATTTCCAAACTTTATATTTTGGGTTTTCAGAATTTCTTTTACTTCATTTATCTGGGTTGCTGGAATGTCATCTACTGCCTGGATCCATACAAAGGTATTTGGATCATTTTTCTTTTTGTTTACTACTATTTGCTTTAACTCGGTTAGCGAGCAAAGTTTCTTGTTGATGTAATTTCCATCTTTCTGTATATCAATTATTAATGGAGTCGAAGTTTGCGAAACCCCTCCTGTATTTGTAGTCTTTGTTTTGTTAATAGCTGGTGGAGGTGGTGGAGGCGGAATGAACATCATGGTACTGTTACTTTTAGCTTTCTTCTTCCATATTTCATCATATAACACACTTACTGCCTGACCTCCTCTTTGGGCTGGTCTCCAGTCAGGAATTTGAGACAAAATTTTTTCCATAGCTTTATTAATCTCATCGCTTTGGCTAGCCTTAACGATTCTTGCACCCGATACTTTTCCAGTCTTGTCTATAATGAACCTATATTTTAAATCAAAATCAAGTTGATCGGATTTTCCCTTAGAGTATTGACTCAACTGATCGTTAAGCCATTTATTCCAACTTCCATCCTGAAATTTAGCTGTTGATGATACATCCCAGGCAGGATAGACAATATCAGAATTATCAAAGGAAATTGTAAAGTGATATAATGCGGCATTTCCTCCTAATTTTTCTAAAATTTCATCAATGCGATGGTTTGGCGTTGCCTTCTCAGCTAGAATCTGAATCCATTCATTGCTTGAATTAGCCCAGTTTTTAACGACATTTTCAATTTCACCCAGCGAACACAGTTTGCTACCAATGTAATTGCCATCGCTTTTTATTTGGATAACTCTGTTGGTTTGTGATTGCTGTGATTGGATTGGACTTGAAGACGCTATCAATTCATTTTTGAGAGCATCTTTGTTTGGTTTTAATTCCCCTGGTTTGCCGAAAGCCATCAGCAACAGGGCAAGCAATGGGAGAAAGGTCGCCACCTTCCAACGCCATGCTTTACTGGTCTTCGATTTGTTCATCATGGTAATTCTTTTTTTAATTTGACAATGATTAAAACTGTTAGCAAGGGCGAACCGTCGTGGCCCAACCCCTTTTTGAATAATGAGTAATTGATATAGTTTGGCATCGATGCCTGAATGAAGGGTTTGCTCGTCGGCCTGAAACTCGTGGATTTCTTTCATATCGCCGACCAGCGCGTAAATTGCCGGGTTAAACCAGTGAATGGTTTTGACCAATTCGAGCAGCAACAAATCGACAAAATGGTTCAGCCGGATGTGCGCCTGCTCGTGTGCCAGAATCGCCGGGCCATGCGCATCGAAATCGGTTCGCGAAATAACCACCGAACGACCAAATGCAAAGCTCGGCACTTCGCGGTCAACAATCAGCAGCCGGAAGCCGTCCTTTTGCTGCACTGTTGCGTTTCGTGCCAGAAAGAAAATCCGGATCATATTTTGGATAAAAAGCAGCAATGCGATCAGTACACCCACGATATATATGTATTTAAGCAGTGTTTCCAACGGAATTGTCAGTTGGTTTGTTGCGGGTGTCGATTCGCTGACAGTTGACTTAACTTCTGTAACTAATGGGTATTCAGAAGCCTGCAAGTTCTGTATTTGAATCCTGTTTTCTGAAAAATCCGGAATCAGCTCCACATGAACCGAAGTTTGCATCAGTTGCGGCAACTGCACCAGCGGAACAATCACCGAAGCCAATACGATCGTGAGCAAAGTCGCCCGGTTAACAGCAAACGAAGCCTCTTTACGCATGAGCATTCTGAATAACAGGTAAAATATGCAGATGCAGATGGTTGATTCAAGAATATATATCACGATGGTGTTCATTATGCTCAGTTTTTATTGTTCCTTTTTTGCATTTTCTGCCTGCCTGATCAATTCCTTAATTTCTTCCAGTGAGATATTTTCTTCCTTAACAAACATGGAGACTACTGATGTGTACGATTTGTTAAAGTATTTTCCAACCATGTTTTTGATGGTGTTTCGGCTAAATTCTTCGCGGGTGATTGCCGCAAAATAGCGGTAAGTGTTACCAAATTGCTCGTGTGCGACAAACCCTTTTTCTTCCAGTCCGCGAACAATGGTCGAAATAGTGTTGTAATGAGGCTTTGGCTCCTCAAGTTCATCAATAATTTCTTTTACAAACAAGGCTCCTTTCTCCCAGAAAAGTTCCATAATTTCTTCTTCGCGATTGGTAAGGTGTTTCATTTTGTAGCTAATTAATTGATAAACAACAAATGTGATCGACTGTATTTTAAGTAGTATAAATGTAACTATAAATTTTAGTTTACAAACTATATTTTGTAGTTTATTTATGAAAAGTAGTTTTTAAACATGTGTACGACTTTTTTCGAATTGGTTTTCAGCTTATTTTCTGCACCTTTGCAGCGCAGACCGCTCTATCGCTGTTTCGTTAATTCGGAAGAGAGGAAAGTCCGGGCAACGCAGGGCACCATGCTACTTAACAGGTAGGCGGGCGAAAGCTTGCAGTAAGGTAACAGAAAATAACCACCCGATGGCGACGTGTCGTTTCCGGGAACGGGTGAAAAGGCGGGGTAAAAGCCCACCGGTGATTGTGGCAACACAGTCAGCCGTACTTCTGATGGGTTGCAAGGCCAAATATATCACGATTTTCAGGTACGCCTGAATACAGAACGGCCCGTTTTGGTTCTTCGGAAATCGTGAGGGGTAGGTTGCTGGATCGGGTTAGTGATAACCCGGGTAGATAAATGATAGAGGCCCTGAGTAATTGGGGTACAGAACCCGGCTTACAGGTCTGCGTATTTTTATAAATGAGGCGATTGAACGAATCAGTCGCCTCATTTGTTATTAATTTGCTGATAGACAGCAATTCCGCTTTTATTGTTACCTTTACCAAATATCCGTTCGCGATTCGTTAGTATTTATTAAATAGAAAGGAAGTCAAAATGTTCGAAAAGAAGACCGTCAGTTACACCACGCCTGATTTAACTAAGTTACAGGAGGTTATTATTGACGCAAAAACCAGGATTTATATTCCAGTTGGCGCCGATGTGAAGGAAGCCAGAAGTCGTTATTTTGCCCGTGTAGGTTTAAAGAAACTATAAAAATAGCGGGTCTACACCCTGAAATTCATCTTTAACTTATCTGATTGGTAATTACTGTAGCTTCGAATGTCTGATTTTGTGTCAGCCATTACGAAGCAACAGGATATTACCTCCTTAACAAACTCCCGATTTTTAATTGCTTGCTATCTGCGCAAATAATTCTCTTGATTCCTTAATTTCTACCATATTTTCGCTAGCCCATCCCACTAATCCGTGCAAATGCGGAAGCAGCGATTTACCTCGTTCAGTTAATTCGTACTCTACTTTGGGCGGAATCTGCGGAAAAACGGTTCGTTTAACCAGTCCGTCGGCCTCCAATGTTTTTAAAGTTACGGCCAGCATCTTTTGCGAAATCGTCTGAATCGATCCCCAAATTTCATTGAATCGCATCACATTTCCTTCTTCCAGAACCAGTAAGATGAGTACCGACCACTTATCTCCAATCCGGTCAACCACATTACGAACCGGACAATGTTCGATATCTCCATATTTTTTAAAATAAAATTTACTCATATATGCCTGATTTTGCTAAAACTAACTTTTTCGTAAGTATTGAACTATTTCGTAAGTTCTTGTTTATATGCAGTATGTCATCTAATTTTGACTTACCAAAAGTAATTAAAAAACAAAAGTATATTGAATGTTGATTGTAAATTTAAAATTTCAGAAAAAATGAAAACAGGAGTAACAGGAGCTACCGGTCAACTAGGTGGGTTGGTAGTCGAAAAATTAAAAGAAAAAGGATTGGCATCAACTATTGTTGCCTTGGTACGTAATCCCGAAAAAGCTGCAGGATTAGGAGTGGAAGCTCGTGAATTTGATTACAACAATCCGGCAAAATTGGTTGATGCGCTTCGCGGTATTGAAAAGCTCATTCTTATTTCAGGAAACGAATTGGGTAAACGCGCTGAACAACATGCCAATGTAATTGAAGCCGCTAAAAAAGCAGGCGTAAAAAGGGTGGTTTACACCAGCTTACTTCAGGCCGACACCTCAAGTTTGAGTTTGGCACCTGAACATTATGCCACCGAAAAAGCGTTGCAGGTATCGGGCTTAACTTACACGATTTTACGCAACGGCTGGTACACCGAAAATTATACCGGATCAATTGGAGGAGCAGTGGCTGCAGGTGCGTTTATCGGTAGTGCAGGCGAAGGAAAAATTTCGTCGGCAGCCCGTGCAGATTTTGCTGATGCCGCAGTAGCAGTTGTTACTGGTGCAGGGCACGAAAATAAGGTTTATGAATTGGCCGGCGACGAGTCGTACACTTTGGCTGAATTGGCTGCCGAAATTTCGAAACAAACCGGAAAAACAATTCCATACAACAATCTTCCTGAAACGGCTTACGCTGATATTTTGAAAAGCTTTGGATTACCCGAGATGTTTGCCGAAGCGATTGCAAACTGGGACACCGGAGCATCGAAAGGCGATTTATTCAATGAATCGCGTCAGTTGTCGAAGTTAACTGGCAAACCAACTACTCCAATGGCTGAAACGGTGAAAGCAGCGTTGGCTGCCGCGAAATAATAAGGTATTTTAGTCAGGGTTTCACTCGAAGTGGAGCCCTGATTTGCTTATAAATCGAGCCATTCCTTAAAGGCAGCAACCTTGTCGCGGCTGACGATGATACTTTCTTCGTCGGACTTTTTGAGCTTGATTTTTAGTCGGCTGTTCGAGTAAAAAACAATGTCGGCAATCGACTGGTTGCTTAAAATGTATTTCCGGTTAATGCGGAAAAAGCGGTGCTCGTCAATCATCTCCGAAATCCGGTCGAGCGAATAATCGACGATGTAGGTTTTAAAATCCGAAGTGCACAAAAAAGTAGCCTTGTCGAGGCTGTAGAAAAACTGAATATCTTCAACCGGAATCGATTTTAGGTGTTCACCAACCTTTATCACAAACCGTGTTTTGTATTGTTTTCGGAGCATTTCGCGCACTTTGTTCAGCAAATCGAGCGTAACCGGTTGAACTTCCTCCTCCTTTTTTACCTGATTTTCAAATTTCTGAAAGGCCATTTCAAGTTCATCAGAAGCAATGGGTTTCAGCAAATAATCAACACTGTTTACCTTGAAAGCTTTTACAGCATATTCTTCGTAGGCCGTGGTAAAAATCACCGGGCATGGAACTTTTACCTGCTCAAAAATTTCGAAGCTCAACCCGTCGGCCAGTTGTATATCCATGAAAACCAGATCGGGAGCACTGTTTTGCCTAAACCATTCCACAGCGCCGCGTACCGAATCGATTACCGCTGCTATTTTAATGTCGTCGTCCAGCTTCAGGATAAGTTGCTGTAACCATTCTGAGGCGGGTTTTTCGTCTTCAATAATCAGAACTTTATACATGTGCTAATCAGTTAACAATGGAATGCTTACTCTGTAGCTCTCGGTGTTGAATCCGATAATAACTCTACGGTCGGAAAAAAAGCCATAGCGGGCACTGATGTTTTGCAAGCCGGTTCCCGAGCCTTCCGACCCCGATTTTTTCTGCAATTTATTCTCAACAACCAGGTACTCATCTTTCTCATAAATCCTGATCGAGAGCGGTTTTTGGTCTGAGATTTCGTTGTGCTTGATGGCGTTTTCAACCAACAACTGAACCGACAATGGGATCACTTTATACTGCTGAGGCTTGATTTCAATCTGAACCTGGAGGTTTTCGCCAAAGCGTATTTTGTGCAGGTAAATGTACGACTCAACAAATTTCAATTCGTCGGCCAGCGAAACAAATTCGTGGTTTTTCTGGTCGAGTACATAGCGGTAAACTTCCGACAGTTTTTTTACAAAATCGGTCGCTTTAGCCGGATTGGAATTAATAAGTGAAGTGAGCGAATTCAGGTTGTTGAATAAAAAGTGCGGGTTTACCTGACTTTTCAGCGTTTCGTATTGCAGGGCGAGTTGTTCGCGTTTCAGGATTTCGTGCTGAACGGCTGATTCTTTCCAGTTTTTGAAGAAAATGACTGTGTTCGAGATTAATGTTCCGACGAAAATAAACAGGAAAGCAATTTTGGCCATGAAATAACTTTGCTCGAAAAAAATGCCCGATGTAAGTTGTTGTCCCGAAAGTAAATTGATAATCAGAACCGACAGAATGATGATTAAACACGAGAAAACGAGCGTTACGAGGAACTGATAGAGCAGCCTTTTTTGTGGATAACGCAGCCACGGCAAACGCTTGTCGAGGGCAGTTACAATTACTTTTAGCCCGATCATGAACGCTCCGCCAATCAGGATTGAGTTTGCCGAACACAGAAGAAACATGTCAAACGAATAGAGCTGCCCTTTTTGTGTCACGAGCATGATGCCGTTGCCAATAGCTACAAGCAGGAGCATCCATAAAGGGATTTGCCAGAACGCTTTGGGTAATTTGTTGGGTTCGTCGGTCATTGGTGCAAAGTTTTTCCGAAGTTAACTAATTTGAAGATTTGATGATGAGAATGAATGGTCAAATTGCTGAATAGTTATATGGTTAATACAATACAACCATTTAACAATTTAACCATTAAACATGCCGAAATTATAATCTGCGACTATTTTTGAATCTTTTGCAAATCACCAGCATTGAGTTCTTTCCCCCAGTTTGGGTGAATCTCACTTTTGGGTTTGAACAACTCGAATTTTTCGGCAGCTTTTTGGTATAAAGGAAGTGCTTTTGCATCACCTCCGCCAAAAGCTTCGGGCATATTGGCCGTCATGGTAGCGCGCAGGTAATAAACACGCGGATTATCCGGATTCAGTTCCAAAGCTTTGTCGAGTGCAGCATTCATTTTGCCCATGAAGGTCATGCCCCGGTTTATCGGATCGATGTTGATACGCGACGGGTACAAAAAGCCTTGCAGCATAAACAATTCCGACTCGTTGGGTTCAATCGTCATGGCCGCGTCGAGGTATTTCTGCGCCTGATCGAGGTACTGATCTTTTCTGGCATTATCGGTTTCTTTAAAACTAATCATGATGTACGAAAATGAAGCGTAATACAGCGGCAACCATTCTTTTTTTTCAATGGTCGAAATCCGCTCAAACTGGTTGGCTATATCAACATATTCCTGAATGGTTTGTGTTTGGAATAGCCTGTCGATGGCCTGTTTCATTGCTTTTTGATAAGCTTCGTTTGCAAAACTTACTCCTGATATTAAAAGCATTACGAGAATAAAAGCTGATTTTTTCATGTCTTATTTTTTGAATTGGTAAATCGTCAATTATTTAGAGCATAATATTTATAAGCAGAATGGCTTGTCTTACGAACGGAGACCGGATTGGAGACGACTCGTATTTACCTTCTGTATTGGGTGTTGTGGCAAAGTTGTAGCCATAAATATTGTCGAATCCGGTAAGGTTGTTTAGCATCAGGTGTAGTGCTGCTTGTTTCCCGAAGAAATTGAGCATGTATGTCAGGCTCAGACTAATATCGTTGTAAGCATTGGTTCGTGCATTCATAAATCCCGAGAAGTTTGGATCGTGGTACGGGCGACTGCTGGCAAACGAGTAGGTTGCCGATGCGTAGGTATTAAGAGCCGGAAGAAATCGTTTGAAAACCAGCGACAGGTTGTGTTCCGAAACGAATGTCGGTATGGCCATTTCGCTGTAATCCTTGTAATTGCGTTTGGCGTCAATCCACGAATACGAAATCCAGTAGTCGGTATTTTTCAGCGATTGTTTGTCGCGCCAGAATACATCAATTCCGCGGGCTTTCCCGTCGCCCGAGTTTGAATAGTCGAGCGGATTTGTTGCTAATGGTGCAGTATATTTTACAAGCTTGGTGTATTTTTTTAGGTAACCTTCCACGCGGAAAGTCTGCTTTTCAGTTTGGTATTGCCAGGTCATTACGGCATGGCTGGCTTTTTCAGGTTTAAGCTGAGGTGCAAATTTCAGGTAATCATTCTCCGGATTTTGATAAAACTCGCCGCAAGCCAGCGATACCTGGCTGTGTTTGCCCGTTTTGTAGGCTCCTGAAAAGCGCGGAACCAGTGTTGTCTCCTTCAAAAGTGAACTATTTTCGGCTCTCAACCCGATGCGTGTAGCCAGTTTCCGCGACGGTTTGTATTCCATTTCGGCAAAACCTGAAAGCTCGTTGTTTGAAAAAGGCAAGCGGTAATTTCCGCTCATATCAATTTTTTGTTCGTATGAGAAGCTTACCCAATCGGATCCAAATTTTAACTCCGTTTGTTCATTCATGAAATAGCTGAACCCGATTTTAGCCTGGACCATTTTCTGATTGGTAATAATGTGGTCATCGTCCATTTTCAGGTTTTGATGGTCGTAATTCCAGGCCAATCCTGATTTGAGCATCCATTTGTTGCTGAGTGTGCTGTTATAGGTATTGTTCAGGTAAATCGTACTGTTTCCGAGTGCCAGTGCCTGATTCGTTCCACTCTGAATGTTGGGATAAATCATTTCGCTGGAACTGCTGTTGAAAGTGCCAAACAATTTGTACATGCCGGTTTTCCCGGTTTTTTGGCGGAACATCACTGTTGCATCAGCAGTCAGCGGTGCTTTTGTCCATTCTACCTGCTGTTGGTTGATTTTATTCGATAAAGCGGAACTCAGCAAATCGCCACTCAAGGACAACGATGAATTTTTACCGCATTGCGTTGTTGAGCCCATCAGCCCGACAGTCATTACCGATATGCTCGATTTTTCTTCAGTCTCTATCGAGTTGGTTTTCATGTCAACAATCGACGAAAGTGCCTGCCCGTATTCGGCAGAATATGCGCCTGTACTAAATAACGTTCCGCTGAAAAGGAGCGGAGAGAAGCGCCCTCGGGTGGGCATATCCGGCATTTTTGAGGTATAGGGCGAAGAAACCAGCATACCGTCCATGAAGGTTTTTGTTTCGTAACCCTCGCCGCCGCGAACGAAAACGCGGCCATCTTCACCTACTTTTTGCACACCCGGCAAGGTGCCAAAAGCTCCAAAAATATCGCCCTGTGCGCTGGGAGTGGTAGCGATATCGAAAACGCGCATAACTACCGCTTTTTTCTCGTCGCTGGCTTCGAATGTTCCGGCGTTAACAACCACTTCGTCGAGCTGGTCTTCCGATTCCTGCAACTGAATGTCCACAGAAATTGCTTTGGATACATCCAAATCCACATTCTGTATAAAAGGCTTATAGCCAATAAAACTGGCAGATAAGTTTTGAATTCCCTTCTGGCTGGTTTTGAAGCTGAAGTTTCCA
>Ga0255338_1000197_pt1 | contig 242948 bp, 204 predicted proteins | sample MeOH1_35cm_T4_19_FD_203715 | JGI IMG/M metagenome (GOLD analysis project Ga0255338, IMG submission 203715) | Sandy soil microbial communities from University of British Columbia, Vancouver, Canada - MeOH1_35cm_T4_195 | ecosystem: Engineered > Artificial ecosystem > Sand microcosm >...
CAGCTTCCTGTTGTTGATCGGGTGTTCGCTGGTTGCCGACGGCTTCGGCACCCACATCCCGAAGGGCTACATCTACTTCGCGATGGGCTTCTCGGTGTTCGTCGAGATGATCAACATCCGCGCCTCACGCAAGCGAGGCACAGCGGTCAAGCTGCACGACGGCTATCACAAGACCGAAGACTAGCTGAGCCCTAAGCCCCTAAGCCCCCAAAGACCCTAAGACCCTAAGACCCTAAGACCTTCTGTCCCATCCACTTCGCGACGGTGTCCTGGATTTCTTCATGCACCGCCTTCTGATCGCGGCCGGCTGATTTCAAGACGGCGAATGAATGATCGCCACCGGTCACGGGAACGATCTCGATGGGCGGAGCAGGTGAGGCATCCGCGAGTGCTTCCTGCACTTCATCCGGACCGCCGAACGGATCGCGGGTACCCTGGACGATCAGCGTCGGAACGGTCAGCAGCTTGAGATGCGTGACGCGATCGCCCGTGCGCTTGCTGCGCGGGGGGGCGAGGGGATACCCGAACGCGATCACGCCGGAGGGTTTCGGCGCATCGGGCCACAGTGCAGCGTTGCCTTGCGCCCCGTCCCGGGGCGCGATCGCCGAGGCGAGATGTGTGGCAATGCGTCCGCCCATCGATTTGCCGCCGATGAATAAATTCAACCCGCGGCCTTCGGGACGCGCGACGGCGTTCGCGATCGCGTGGCGGAACGTCTCCTCGAGCACCGGCGCGCGATCGGGAGTCTTCCGCCGCTGCTCCATGTAGGCGAAATTGAAGGTGACGACGGTGATGCCGCGGGCGGCCAGCGCTGAGGCATAGCTGGTCATGAACGGATGGCCCTGGCCGGCGCCGGCCCCGTGCGCGAAGACGAACAATGCGCCGATCGCCCGATCGCCGTCGGCGGGATACAGTGCTGCAGTTGAAGACGTGTCCACAATAGATTCTTATAGCATTCCCGAAAGGCCGAGCTTGGAGAGCAGAACCATTTCGACGCCCACCCACGGGCGCTACCTGGTGGAGATCCCCGCACACAGCCGCGCGACGCTCGTCGGGTTCCATGGCTACCAGCAAAATGCGGCGATCATGTTCGACGTCCTTCGGCAGATCGCCCACGGCCGATCGATCGGTATCGTCAGCATCCAGGGCCTGCATCGCTTCTACACGCGCGCCAATGACGTCGTGGCCAGTTGGATGACGAAGGAAGATCGCGAGCTCGCCATCACTGACAACCTTGCGTACGTGGCGCGGGTGATGTCTGCGGTCGCCGATGACGAGGGCATCACGCGGCCGTTGATCTTCGCGGGCTTCTCGCAAGGCGTCGCCATGGCGTATCGCGCCGCGGCGCTGGAACAGCGTCCGTGCGACGGGGTGATCGCGCTGGCGGGAGACGTCCCGCCGGATGTCGCGCCATTGGTGGCATCGTTGCCGCCCGTGCTGATCGGCCGTGGCACCGAGGATAAGTGGTACACCGCGGAGAAGGCCGCCACCGATATCGGCGTCCTGCAGGCCGGTGGCGCCACGGTGACGGAGCATGTGTTCGAAGGCGGGCACGTCTGGGACCCGCGGTTCATCACCCGGGCCGGTGAATTCATCGATGAACTGTTGAACCGGTAATCACGTCTAACGCCAACCAGGAGGACTTCGTGTCCACACTGATTGGCGACATTCGCTCTTCGTTCCGCTCGTTGCTCAAGAACCCGGGCCTGACGCTCGCAGCGGTCCTCTCGCTGGGCCTCGGGATTGGCGCCAATACGACGATCTTCACGTGGGTCCAGGCGGTGCTGTTCCGGCCGATCCCCGTCGCGGCGGATCCCGGGGCGATCCGCATTGCGGCGATGACCAACCGCGAAGGCCAGAGCCGGTCGTGGTCGTATCCCAACTTCAAGGATTTCCGCGATCGCGTGACGTTGATGGACGTCGTCGGGCAGGACGATCAGACCTACAGCATTGCGGTCGATCAGACCGCTGAGCGCGCGTGGGGCGGATTGGTCAGCGGCAATTACTTCGACGTGATGGGCGTCACGGCGGTCGCCGGCCGCCTGTTCACCGCGCAAGACGATGTGACGCCGGGCGGGCATCCGGTGGCGGTGATCAGTTACTCCTATTGGCAGCGCCGCTTCGCCGGCGATCCGGCGGTGGTCGGCAAGCAGGTCACCATCAACAACGCGCCGATGACGATCATCGGCGTGGCCCCCGAAGGCTTCATCGGATCGTTTCTCGGCGTGTCGGCGTCGGCGTGGGTGCCGATGGCGATGCAAAAGGAAATGATGGGCGGGGACCGGATGAATCAGCGGGGCAACGGCTGGTTCCAGGCGATCGTCCGGCTCAAGCCGGGTGTGTCGCAGGCGCAGGCGCAGTCGGAAGCGGCATCGATCATGTCGCAGCTCGAACAGGAGTACAAGGACAGCAACGACGGGCGGCGGCTGAACATCGTGCAGACGTGGGAGGCGCCGTTTGGCGCCGGCACCGTGCTGGCGCCGCTCCTCGCCGTGCTGTCGACGCTGGTTGCGCTGGTGCTGGTGATCGCGTGCGCCAACGTCGCGAACCTGTTGCTGTCGAAAGCCGTCTCGCGCCGCCGCGAGATCGCCGTCCGCCTGTCGCTCGGCGCCAGCCGCACGCGGCTGGTGCGCCAGCTGCTCACCGAGTCCATGCTGCTCGCGTTGGTCGCAGGCCTCGCCGGTGTGTTCATGGCCTACTGGACGATGGATGTGATCATGGCGTTCGTGCCGCCGATCGACATGCCGATCGACCTGGGCTTGCGGATGGACAGCACGACGTTGCTGTTTGCGCTCGCGATCTCGACGATCACCGGCATCGTCTTCGGCCTGGCGCCGGCGCTTCAGGCGTCGGGTTCGCAGACCATCAACGCCTTGAAGGAAGAAGGCCGCAGCGGCAGTGGCGGCCGCACGAGCGGCCGTCTCCGCAGCGCCCTTGTCATCGCGCAAGTCGCCGTCTGCCTGATCCTCCTGGTCGGCGCGACGTTGTTCCTGCGCAGCTTCATCGCCGCGCAATCGCTGTCGCCGGGCTTCGAGACCGAGCATGTCGCGACGGCCTCGATGGACATGTTTGCCAGCGGCTATACCGGCGATCGCTACCGGGAATTTCAGCGCCGATCGATTGAAGCGGTCAGCGCGATTCCCGGTGTGCGCTCGGCGGCGTTCGGATCGCGGCTGCCACTGGGCTTTGGCGGCAACAATTCGACCAGCGTCGGCATCGACGGCTACGTGCCGCGCGAGAACGAAGAAGTCGTGATCAGCTATTCCACGGTGGGCCCGAGGTATTTCGAAACCATGGGCATTCCGGTCCGCCAGGGCCGTGAATACACCGACACCGACACCCTGGCCTCGCCGCGCGTCGTCATCATCAACGAGGCGATGGTGAAGCGGTATTGGCCGAAGGGCGATGCCCTCGGCAGTCACGTGCGTTTCGGCCCGAACCTCGCGGAGGTCATCGGCATCGTCGCCGATTCGAAATATTCCAGCATCAACGAACGGCCGCTGCCGCAGTTGTTCATGCCGATCGCCCGCGCCGAGCTGGGGACGGTGCGCATGTTCATCCGCACGGCGGGTTCGCCGGCGCCGATCGTTGCCGAAGTCCGCAATGCGATTCATGGCCTCGATGCGAGCCTGCCGGTCTACGACGCGCGCACCATGAGCGAGCACATGCAGGTGGCGGTGTTCGCGCAGAAGATGGCGGCGAACCTGCTTGGCGCGATGGGTGTGCTGGCGCTGCTGCTCGCCGCGATCGGACTCTACGGCGTGATGGCGTACGCCGTCAGCCAGCGCACGCAGGAGCTCGGCATCCGGCTCGCGCTCGGCGCCTCGCCCGGATCGCTCCTCAGCATGGTCGTCGGACAAGGGATGCGTTTGACGGCGATTGGACTGGCGATCGGCCTGGTCCTCGCCCTGGCGGCGTTCGGTTCGATCGGCGCGGTGCGGTCGCTCTTGCCCGGCATTTCGCCGTTGGATCCGATCACGTTCGTCGCCGTGCCGATTGTGCTGGGGCTGATCGCGTTGCTCGCCAGTTGGATCCCCGGACGCAGGGCGGGCAAGGTCGATCCGCTGGTTGCGCTCAGGTACGAGTAGGGGACGGACTGGTGCGTACAGGTGCGTACGGGTGCCTGGGGTGCCTAGGGGGTGGTGCTGGTGCTAGCCTTGAACACGGATGAGCGACCAGATTCCGTTGTTCGAGATTGCTCCTGAAGTAGCTCCCGATCCATCAATTGCCTCGGTCGCGAGGATTCACGAAGAAGCGCGGCCCATTGCGGACGCTTTACCCGACGATATCCGGTTTGGCACGAGTTCCTGGAGCTTCCCCGGCTGGAAGGGCATCGTTTATTCCGGATCCGTCACTTCCGCCGCCATCGCGAAAGAGGGACTGCGCCAATACGCGGCGCATCCTCTGCTGCGAACCGTTGGAATCGATCGAAGTTATTACGCGCCAATTCCAGTCGAGGATCTCAAACGGTACTCCGAGCAGCTGCCGAGTGGATTTCTCGGCTGCGCGAAAGCGCCGGCCGGTGTCACGAGCACGACTATTGGGCCGCCAGGTTCGGGCACCCCGAATCCGGACTTCATGTCCGTCGATCGGCTGATTGACGAGCAACTGCAGCCGTTCTCGCTCGCGTTCCGCGACCACGTTGGGCCATTCATTCTTGAATTTCCGCCGTTCACCAGGCACAAACGAATGGAGCCCGAAGAGTTCCTTTCCCGGCTCGATCGCTTTCTGGAACAGCTGCCCAAAGATTTCCAGTACGCAGTGGAACTGCGGGACGAGCGGCTACTCACACCCGAATATCGCGCCATCCTCACGCGCCATGGCATCGGACACACCTACAACTATTGGAGCGCAATGCCTGGCCTAATGGCGCAAACGAAGATCGTGCCGCCGGAGGCTCTCCCGTTTGCTGTGATCCGGCTGCTGCTGAAGCCGGGAACCTGGTATGAGGATCAGCGCGAACGCTTTCAGCCATTCAACGCGCTCGTGGCTCCCGACGCCCTGATGCGCCAAGACGTCGTCGAGCTGAGCGATCGCGTCTTGACCAGTGGCCGCAAACTGTGGGTGCTCGTGAACAACAAGGCAGAAGGCTCTTCGCCGCTGTCGATCATGGAACTGGCGAAGCGAGTTGCCGCACGTCGCAAGGAGCGCCGCACCGGCACCACCCCCTAGGCACCCAGGCACCCGTACGCACCCGTACGCACCTTCCTCAGCTATCCTGTTGTCGCGTGACCTTTGATCTGAACGCGTTGGGGTGGGACGAGGCCTGGGCGAAAAGTTTTGCGCCTTTCGCGGCCGACGGCCTGATTCCGGCGCGCGTCGCCATCGAGTTCAATCACATTTACCGCCTCTTCGCGGAGTCCGGCGAGTTGCAGGCGCAACACGCTGGAAAGCTGCGGCATGAAGCCGAGAGCCGCGAGCAATTATCCGCCGTCGGCGATTGGGTCGCGGCCCGGCCGACCGCCGGCGAAGCGAGCGCGACCATCGAAGCCGTGCTGCCGCGCCGCAGCAAGTTCTCGCGCAAGGTCGCCGGTGAATTGACCGAAGAACAAATCGTCGCCGCGAACATCGACACGGTGTTCCTGGTGATGGGCCTCGATGGGGACTACAACCCGCGCCGGCTCGAGCGCTACCTGCTGCTCGCCTACGAGAGCGGCGCGCGGCCGGTGGTGATCCTGAACAAATCCGATGTCGCGGGCCATTTGTCCGAGGACCTGGATGAGATCACGGGGCTCGCGGTGGGGATTCCCGTGCACGCGATCAGCGCCAAGGCTCGCAGCGGCATCGAGGTCATCGAAAGCTACCTCGGACCGGGAAAGACCGGCGCCCTTCTCGGCTCATCGGGAGTAGGGAAGTCCACGCTGGTCAACGCGTTAATCGGCGAGGACCTCCTCAAGACCCGTGATGTGCGCGCCAGTGATTCGCGCGGCCGCCACACCACCCGGCATCGACAACTGATCCCGCTGCCAAGCGGCCAGGGGCTCCTGGTGGATACACCTGGTATGCGCGAACTGCAGTTATGGACGCAAGGCGAAGGCTCGCGCGAAACCTTCGACGACATTCTCGAGCTGGCGCAAGGGTGTCATTTCACCGACTGCCGGCATCGCGATGAACCCCGATGTGCGGTGAAGCAGGCGGTCGAAGAGGGCACGCTCGCGGCGGATCGACTCGAAGGCTTCTTGAAATTGCAGGATGAAATGCAGAGTCTCGAATCGCGCAAGAATGTCCGCGCGCAGATCGACGAAAAGCGAAAGATCAAGAGCGTCAGCCAGTCGCTGAAGAAACTCTACAAGTCGCGCGATCGTTAATCCCTACGGAATGATGACGCGCAACCGCTCCTGCGCACCCGCCACGATGCGGGCGTTCGGGAAGGCCGGGCCAAGCTTCTTGAGCACCGCGTCGGCGTCCTCACGCGTCATGTAGCGACCGAGCAACACCCGCCGCTGCAAATCATCCGGCGCCATCAGGATGTCGATCTCATACGGCGTCAGCTGCTGCGCGCGCAGCAGCGCCTCGACACGACGTACTTCGCGCGCGTTGTCGTACGTCCCAATCATGATCGAGAACGATCCGAACGCCGGCGCCGGGATGACCGGCGCGACCGGCATGTTGGCGTCCACGGGAAGGGCCGCCAGCGCCAGCGGTAGTGCGCGCACGGGCCCGTGAGGCACAGCGGGTGGCGGGCCCGCAGCGAAGAAGTCCATCGGGTTGCCGAGGAACACGGCCGCACCGGCCATCGCGGCGATCACGACAAGCGCCGCCACGAGTGTGAGGGTCCGGTTCGAGCCCGGCGCCTTCGAGGCGTCCGCGCGCTCCCCCTTGACCTTGCCCTTCGGGATGTCCTGGCCCAGTTGGGCCGCCGCCGCGACGACGTGTTCTTCGGAGATGCGGCTGGTCTGCCTTTCGCATCCGACCATCAACGAGCGATCGCAGAGCAGGTTGATCATGCGGGGCACGCCGCCGGAGAGGGTGTGCACCAGGTCGAAGGCTTTCGGTGTGAACGTGACCGACGTCGATCCGCGCGCCACCCACAAGCGATGGGTCACGTAGGCTTCGACCTCCTCGCGCGTCAACGCCTTCAACGAACAGCGAATCGAAATGCGCTGATCGAGCTGCCGCAGTTCAGCCTTGTGCAGGATGTCGAGCAGGTTCAATTGCCCGACGATCACCACCTGCAGCAGTTTCTGGTCGTTGGTCTCGAGGTTCGAGAGGACGCGAATCTCTTCGAGCACATCGGTCGAGAGGTGTTGCGCCTCGTCGATGATCAACACCGCGCTGCCATGCAGCGGCACCAGCGAGAGCAGGAAGTCGTGCAGCGTCCGGACGAGCTCGTGCTTGCTGGCGGTGGCCAGCCGGCCGCTCTTCAGCGCGTCCTTCGACACCACCCCGAAGCTCAGCAGTACTTCGCGCAGCAATTCCTCGACCGAGAGGAACGGATTCAGGATGAGTGCGGTGAATGTCGTTTGATCGAATTGTTCGAGGAGCGTGCGGCACAGCGTGGTCTTGCCGGTGCCGATGTCACCCGTCAGGACGATGAAGCCTTCCTTGCGGCGGATGGCCTGCCAGACTTGCTGGAGGGCGAGGTCGTGGGATTCGCTGCGGTACAGGAACCGCGGATCAGGGGTCAGGCTGAAGGGCGGTTGAACGAATCCGTAATAGTCCTCGTACATGTGGCTGGGTCGGGCAAGCCAGGCGAGGACGCCTCCGAGGAGAGTCGCTTGGCTGACACAGCATAACAGGAACGGACTCTGACGTCACGAACGCGTCCATTCGCTGGTGCGGGTGGGAAGAGTCGAGGGACCGGCGACCAGTTCGCGGCGGACCTGAAATCCGGTGCGTTGCGCGGCCGCGGTTTCCCATCGCGACGGCGACACGCTGCTGCTTTGCTCGCCGATGCGGCGATACAACGCCACCAGGCTCTTCTCGTCATTCACCGATTCGTCTGCGATCACTTCGACGGCGTGCTGCAACTCGTGCGCGACCGTGGCAATCATTTGATCGGGCGTGAGGTCGCGGCTGATGCTGGCGCGCACGTACCGAAAGTCGCCGGCACGCGTCATCCACGTCAACATGCCCGAGAGGCTGGACTTCATCAGCGGATTGAGCGCCACGTAGACGATCACGTGGCTGGCCTCGATGCGATCCACCAGCGCCTTGAACGTCGTGGAACGGGCGGCGCCGTCGTGCAGCACCTGTACGAGGCGATCGTCCTGCGGCCGGAGATGCGCGAACTCTTCACGGGGCGCGGCGCCGAGAGTGGACGTGGCCAGCACGATCGCGCACAGACCGACGGAGAGCAAAACTCGCATGAGGCCTCCTGACTTGTGGAGGTAGACGCGGCCGGTGCGGAAGCCGTTCGGGTGGTAAATGCGTTTGTGGTGGTGAGTCGCGGGATAAAATGCAGTCGCCCGGCCGTTCTGACCGCTTGCGGGACGATCGAACAGAGTGAGGGACGTAATGGTGGGACGAATTGCAGTTGCGGTGTTGTTGCTTGCGACTCCAGCCTTGGCTCAGACACGTCAAGCCGTCATCGACACGACGGCCGGCACGATCGTCATGGACCTCCTCGCCGACAAGGCGCCGGCGCACGTGGCGCTGTTCGTCAAGACGGCTGAGTCGGGCGGCTACGATGGGACGACGTTCTTCCGGATGATCAAATACGGGATCATCCAGGGCGGCGATGCGACCACCAGGGACCCCAACGCGCGCGCCAAGTTCGGGACCGGCGGCCTGAACCTCCTCAAGCCGGAGATCAACGACGAGAAGCAGACCCGTGGCGCCGTCTCCGCGACGCTGATCCCCGGCAAGGCGGATAGCGCCGGCACGCAGTTCTTCATCGCCGTCAGCGATCAGCCCGGCATCGAGGGCAAGTACACCGTGTTCGCGCGGGTCGTCGAGGGCCTGCTCGTCGCGCAGAAGATTTCCGAGACCGCGGTGGACGATAAAGGGCTCGCGATCGATCGCGTCGTCGTCTCCAAAGTGACCATCCGGAACAAACCGGCTGAGACGCCAGAGCCGTTCTCAACGGAGTCGATCGAGGAGCTCTCACGCTACCGGGCCGTGCTCGACACGTCGATGGGCGAGATCACCTTGTCATTCACGCCTGACAAGGCGCCGAATCACGTGCGCAACTTCCTCCGTCTTGCGCAGTCGGGGGTCTACGACGGCATGAGCTTCCATCGTGTCGTCAAGGGATTCGTGATCCAGTCGGGCCACCTGCCGACGCGTGGCGCATTGAGCGAAGTGCAGCAGAAATACGTGCGGCAGATGAAGGCGGAGTTCAACGATCAGGTCCACGACAAGGGCACGCTGTCGATGGCCCGGCTCGCCGATCCGGATTCGGCCAGCACGTCGTTCTTCATCGTCACCGCCCGCGCGCAGGCGCTCGACGGCAAGTATTCGGCGTTTGGCAAAGTGGAGAGCGGCCTGGACGTCGTCGAGAAGATTGAAGCCGTCGCGCTCAACGGCGAAGAACCGGTTCAGCGGGTCGAGCTCAGGAAGGTGACCGTCGTCAAGCGGTAGAGGCGGGTCTGAGTTTGTAGAGGCGGGTCTTTAGACCCGCCTGCATGGGTGATCTCAGAACGGCAGCCGGCCTTCGACCTCTTCCGCTTCATCGTCTTCGGCGCCCGCAAAGTTGTGGACACTTACGCCGAGCAGGCGCACCGGCCGCGCACCGGCCTCGGTCTTGTCGAGCAGCTTGAGGGCGCGGGCGGCGATGGTGTCGGCATCTGACGTGTATTCCGACGAACTCTGGCTCCGCGTGATGGTGGTGAAGTCGGAATAGCGGACCTTGATCGTCACCGTGCGGCCGGTGATCGACTTCTTCGTCAGCCACTCGGCCACGCCGCGCGCGAGTTGATCGATCTCGCGCCGGATCTCTTCCATCGACGACAGATCGTTCGCGTAGGTCTCCTCGGATCCTGCCGACTTCGACGCGCGATTCGGTTCCACCGCGCGATCGTCGCGGCCATGCGCGAGATCGATCAGCCAGGGGGCGAGGCCGCCGACGATCCCCTCGAGTTCCTCGAGTGACTTGGCGCGCACGTCGGTCAGCTTGTCGATGCCGTGCTCGCGCAATCGAGCGGCGGTCACGGGACCGACCCCCCACAAGGCATCGACCGACAAGCCCTGGAGGAATTTCTCGACGCGTTCGGGTGCGACGACGGTGAGGCCATCGGGTTTTTTCCAGCCGGACGCGATCTTCGCCAGGAACTTGTTCGGCGCCACACCCGCGGACGCAGTGAGGTTGGTCGCGTCCTTGATGCGGTCCTTCAATCGCTTCGCCACGTTGACGCCCAGCGGTTCGTTCCACGCATTCACGGTGACGTCGAGATACGCCTCGTCCAGCGACAGCGGCTCGACGAGTGGCGTGACCTCGCGGTAGATGTCGAAGATCTGGTTCGACACCGCCCGGTACTTCTCGAAATTCGGGTAGACGATCACCAGAGATGGGCACAGCCGCACCGCGCGCGACATCGGGATGGCCGACTTCACGCCGAACTTGCGGGCCTCGTAACTGGCGGCGGCGACGACACCGCGGACTTCCGGATCGCGGCCGACCGCCACCGGCCTGCCGCGCAACGACGGATTGTCGCGTTGCTCGACGGATGCGTAGAAAGCATCCATGTCGATATGAAGAATCCGTCTCACATCCCTGTTGATCCGAAGCCGCCGCGCGTCGGCACCTGTATCTCGTCGACTTCTTCCCATTCGACCTTCGGGCAGGGCAGCACGATCCCCTGAGCCAGTCGATCACCCTTCGCCACCTTCACCGGAGCGTCGGTGAAATTGAGCAGCTGAATCTTGATTTCATCCGCCGGCCCGCAGTAGTCGGAATCGATCACCCCGACGCCATTGGCCACCATCAGGCCGCGTTTCATGGGCGTACTGCTGCGGGCAAATATCCCCAGGAAGTAGCCATTCGGAACGCCGATCACCAAGCCCGTCCCTACGAGGCGGATGGTGTGCGGCGGAATTTCGATGTCGGCCGCGGCGGCCAGGTCGAATCCCGCGGCCCCGGCGGTGGCCGGTTCGGGCAGGCCGACGCCGGCTTGCAGACGTTTAATCTTTAGAATCATTCGTGAATAGTATGCTTTGGAAACAGGAGCTCATGATGCGCCGGTTACTGGTGGTTCTCGGACTCGCGATTGCGTCGTTCACATCGGTCACGTCCGCGCAAGTCGCCCCTTCGACTTCGCTCAGGGCAAGCGTGCCGCAAACGGCGATTCCGCCCGAGCTCGCGCTGGCCAGGACGCTGCCGGTCGACCCGGCCGTGCGCACCGGCAAGCTGCCGAACGGCATCACCTATTTCATCCGCCAGAATGCGCGGCCGGCGAACCGCGTGTCGATGCGGCTGGCCGTGAACGCGGCCGCGATCCAGGAGGATGCGGATCAGCGCGGCCTGGCGCACTTCATCGAGCACATGGCGTTCAACGGCACCGAGCACTTCAAGCCGGGCGAGCTGGTGTCGTTCCTCGAATCAATCGGCGCTCGCTTCGGTCCGCACGTCAACGCGTCGACGTCGTTTGACGAGACCGTCTACATGCTGGAGATCCCGACGGATCGCGCCGGCTATGTCGATAAGGGCCTGACGGTGCTCCAGGATTTCGCCGGCGGCATCTCGCTCCTGCCCGAAGAAATCGAGAAGGAACGCGGCGTCGTCCTCGAAGAATGGCGCGGCCGCCTCGGCGCAGGATCGCGCCTGACCGACAAACAGCTGCCCGTGATCCTGCAGGGTTCGCGCTATGCGGAGCGGCTGCCGATCGGCCTGCCCGAGATTCTCCGTACCGCGCCTCGCGAACGCCTGCTCGCGTTCTACCAGAAGTGGTACCGCACGGATCGCATGGCCGTCGTCGTGGTGGGCGACATCCCGGTGGCTGACGCGGAAAAGATGATCGTCGCGCACTTCTCCGGCATCCCCGCGCCGAAGGGCGCCGTGACCGAAGTGGACACGACCGTACCCGCGCACAAGGAGACGCTGGTCAACATGTCGACCGATCCGGAAGCCCAGGGCTGGTCGGTGTCGGTGGAGTTCAAGCACAAGGCGGAAGAGGATCAGACGGTCCGCGGCTATCGCAAGACGCTCGCGGAGAACCTGGTGTCGCAGATGCTGAGCCTGCGTCTCAGCGAGATCTCGCGCAAGCCGAATGCGCCGTTCCTCGGCGCGCAGGCGGGAACCACGAGCATCGGCCGCTCGCTTGATCTGTTCGAGCTCGAAGCGGTGGTGCCCGAAGGCAAGATCACCGAAGGCCTCGGAGCGTTGATGGCGGAGGCGAAGCGCGCGCAGCAATTCGGCTTCAGCAGCGACGAATTGTCGCGCGCCAAGGCAGAACTGCTGGCAGGTTACGAACGCGCCTACAAGGAGCGCGACACTTCGGAGAGCGCGAACTACGCCAACGAATACGTGCGCCACTTCCTGACCAAGGAACCGATTCCGGGCATGGAGCTCGAATACAAGATCGCGGCGACGTACTTGCCGACGATCACCGCGGATGAAGTGATGGGCCTGACCAAGGAGCTCATCACCGAAGAAAACCGCGTCGTCCTCGGCGTGGCACCAGAGAAGAAAGACACGCCGCCGCCGACCACCGAGACGATGCGTGCGGCGATCAATCGAGCGGCCGCCGCGCCGGTCGAACGTTGGGCGGAAGCGACGACCGGACGAGAGCTCGTTGAGAAAGTGCCGGCCGCCGGCAAGGTGGTGTCGAAGCGCACCGTCCCCGAGATCGGCGCCACGGTGCTGACGCTCTCGAACGGCGTGCAAGTGTGGCTGAAACCGACCGACTTCAAGAACGATCAGATCCTCTTTACCGCCTACGCGCAGGGCGGCGCGTCGCTGGTTCCTGAAAAGGATTACAAGAGCGCCAGCCTCGCGACCGCGTTGGTCGGTGTCGGCGGCATCGGCGGATTCAATCCGGTCGATCTCAGCAAGATGCTCTCCGGCAAGATCGCGGGCGCCCAGCCGTCGATTTCCGATTACTCGCAGGCCATCAGCGGCTCGGCCACGCCGCAGGATCTCGAAACGGCGCTCCAATTGAATTACCTGTCGTTCACCGCGCCGAACATGACGCTCGACGTGCTCGACCTGGTGAAACGCCGGCTGTCGAGCTCGCTGCAGAATCGCGATCAGAATCCGCGCGCGGTGTTTGGCGAACGGGCCGAACAGATCAACACCTCGAACCACTACAGCGCGCAGGCGTTGAAGATGGCCGACGTGCCGGCACTCAATCTCGACACGATGAAGTCGTTCTATACCGCGCGGTTTGCCAATGCCGCCGACTTCACCTATTTCTTCGTCGGTGCGTTCACCGAGGCGCAGATCACCCCGCTCCTCGAGAAGTGGATCGCCTCGCTGCCGTCCACCGGCACGAAGACCTCGGCCGCGCGCGACATGGGCGTGAAGTTCCCGACCGGCGTCGTGAAGGAAGAAGTGAAGAAGGGCCGCGAGCCGGCCAGCCAGACGCTGCTGTCGTTCTTCGCGGATCCGGGTTTCGATGAAATGGAGATGCACCGCGCCCGCGCCGCCGCGTCGGTCCTGAACATTCGCCTGCGCGAGATTCTTCGCGAAGAGCTCGGCGGGACCTACGGTGTCTCGGTCGGCTTCACCAACTCACCTCCGATCAAGGGCTATGGCGCGATGCAGATCCAGTTCGGCAGCTCGCCGGAGAACGTCGACAAGCTCGTCACCGCCGCCTTGAAGGAGATCGAGCGCCTCAAGGTCGAGGGACCGTCGGCGGACGACGTCGCCAAGGTGAAGGAGCTGGAACGCCGCGACCTCGAGACCAACGCGAAACAGAACTCGTATTGGCTGGGGTCAATGCAGACGGTCAGCCTCTATGGCTGGGATCCGGCCGGCATCGCGCGCCGCGATCAGCGCACCGAGAAGCTGACGCAGGCGAACATCAAGGAGATGTTCCAGAAGTATTTCCCGATGGACCGCTACACGCTGGTGACGTTGAAGCCCGAGTAGGGAACAGGGCTCTGGGATCAGGGCTCAGGGGTTTTTCTGGTCCCTGGTCCCTGATCCCCGATCCCTGCGATATCATCGTTAATTCATGCCACCGCAATTCGTCTACACGATGAAAGGTCTCGGGAAGGTCTATCCTCCCGACTCCCAGGTCCTCAAAGATATCTGGCTCTCATTCCTGCCCGGCGCCAAGATCGGCGTCCTCGGCTTGAACGGCGCAGGCAAGTCGACGCTGCTCAAGATCATGGCCGGCACCGAAACCAAGTTCGTGGGTGAAGCGTTCCCCGGCCAGGGCGTCAGCATCGGTTACCTCCAACAGGAACCCCAGCTCAATCCCGACAAGGACGTGCGCGGCAACGTCGAAGAGGGCGTCGCCGAGATCAAGGCCGTGCTCGATCGCTACGATGCGGTCAACGCCAAGCTCGGCGAAGACATGACGCCCGAGGCGATGGACAAGCTCCTCGAGGAGCAATCCAAGCTGCAGGATCGCATCGACGCCACCAACGCGTGGGACCTCGACTCGCGTCTCGACCTCGCGATGGACTCGCTGCGCCTGCCGCCGGCTGATGCCGACGTCACCAAGCTGTCCGGTGGCGAGCGGCGCCGCGTCGCACTCTGCAAGCTGTTGTTGCTGTCTCCGGACCTGTTGCTGCTCGACGAACCGACCAATCACCTCGATGCGGAATCGGTGGCGTGGCTCGAGCGGTTCCTCAAGGACTACCCGGGCACCGTGGTCGCCGTCACGCACGACCGCTACTTCCTCGATAACGTCGCCGGCTGGATTCTCGAACTCGATCGCGGTCACGGGATTCCGTACGAAGGCAACTACACCGGCTGGCTCGAACAGAAGTCGAGCCGCCTGCAGTTGGAAGAGAAGACCGAGAGCAAGCGCCAGCGCACGTTGCAGCGCGAGTTGGACTGGATTCGCATGTCGCCCCGCGCGCGCCAGGCGAAGGGCAAGGCGCGTCTCAATGCCTACGAACAACTGCTCGCCGAAGACACCGCCCAGAAAGTGGACACGGTCGAGATCTACATTCCGCCCGGCCCGCGTCTCGGCGACATCGTCGTCGAAGCTCGCGGCTTGAAGAAAGCCTACGGCGATCTGGTGCTGTTCGACGACCTGTCCTTCACGCTGCCGCCCGGCGGCATCGTCGGCGTGATCGGTCCGAACGGCGCCGGCAAGACGACGACGTTCAAGTTGATCACCGGGGAAGAGAAGCCGGACTCGGGCACGATCCGTCTCGGCGAGACGGTGCAAGTCGGCTACGTCGACCAGTCGCGCACGCTCGATCCGAACAAGAGCGTCTTCGACGAAATCACCGGCGGCCTCGAAGAGCTCGAGATGGGCAAGAAGAAGATCGCGTCACGCGCTTACGTGTCGTGGTTCAACTTCAAGGGCTCCCAGCAAGGGCGCAAGGTCGGGACGCTGTCGGGCGGTGAGCGCAATCGCGTCCACCTGGCGAAGTTGCTGCGGCAGGGCAGTAACCTCCTGTTGCTCGACGAGCCGACCAACGACCTCGACGTCGACACCTTGCGCGCGCTCGAAGAGGCGCTGCTCAACTACGCCGGCTGCGCGGTGGTCATCAGCCACGATCGCTGGTTTCTCGATCGCATCGCGACCCACATCCTCGCCTTCGAAGGCGACAGCCAGACCGTGTGGTTCGAAGGCAACTACCAGGATTACGAAGCCGATCGGAAGCGCCGCCTCGGCGCCGCCGCCGATCAGCCGCACCGCATCAAGTACCGGAAGTTAACCCGCTCGTAGAGGAGACGTCATGCACGCAGATCAAGCGAAGGCCGTTGCCGAAGTCATTGGACAGGGATTGCAGGGCGAGTGGATGCACACCTACAAGGCGATTAACGCCTTGCCGGACGCGAAGAAGGACTACAAGCCGGAAGCCAACTCACGCACGGCCTGGGACCTGGCGCATCACATCGCGATTTGCGACGTCGGCTTCCTGCACGCGGTGGCGGCGAACAGCTTCAGCGTGTTCCCGGCCAAGTGCGATGCGAAGACGATTCCCGAGCTCGCCAACTGGTACAAGCACGAGATGCCCAAGGCGCTCGAGAAGGTGCTCGCGCTCGACGGCAATCACCTGTCGCAGACCGTTGACGCATTCGGCATGAAGCTGCCGTCGGTCAACTACCTGATGTTCTGCAACAACCACATGATTCATCACCGCGGTCAGCTGACCACCTACATCCGTCCGATGGGCGGGAAGGTGCCGGCGATGTACGGCGGCAGCTTCGACGAAAAGATGGGCTGATATCGGTGCAAGGCGCCCGGTCGCTCTGCCTGGTCCTGGTTGCGACGGCCCTGATCCCGATTGGGCTCAGGGTCGTCAACCTCGCACTGCCTGGTGCAGAGGTCCGCGCGAGTTACATTCCCACCATTGAGCCGCCGCGGCATCGCGAGCCGTTCGACCAGGCCGCGGCCAGTGCCCTCCGTGAAGCGCAACCGGAGTACGTCGTCGTCGGCGACTCGATGGCCGGCGTCCGCCTCGATCCGGCGCAGCTGTCGCGCCGCCTCGGTCACAGCGTGGCGGGTCTCTATCGTCCCGGCAGCCCGGTGGCCTACTGGTACCTGGCGCTCAAGAATTTCGCCATCCGCAACGAGCTGCACAGCCTGCGTGGCGCGGTCTTTGTGTTTCGCGACGATCAGTTAACGGCGCAGGTCGTCGTCGATCCGTTGCTGCTCGACACGGCGGCTCGCGATGAGGAGCCGGAACTCGACCGGGTGATGGCCGCGCATCGTCTCGGGCGATTCTCGGGTGTGCACCGGGCGGCGCGCGCGCTCTATCAGTTCGATCGCACCCGTGTGTGGCTCGAGCCGCGGCTGACGAAGGCGCCGGCGGGCTTCGCGGCCGATCCACCGGCGCTGCTGAATACCATCAACACCGAAGTGTTTGCGCTCGACAAGCTGCGGAAGTTCGACGCATCCGATTTGCCGCAGACGGACGATGCAGCCCTGGATTTCGATCGAGAGGTGGGCCGCTCGTTGCTGCCGGAAGTCCTGGCACTGGCAAAGTCTGCCGGCGTGCGTCTCGCATTTGTCTGCGCCCAGCGGCGTCCGACTGAATTCGGCCCGGCGCCGCGGTCCAGGCCGCTGACGATCTATCTCCAGCAGCTGGAAAAATACCTGGTCGCCAACGGCGCGTATTACTACGACGATCGCGGCGATCCGGACGAGCCGCTGTCGGTCTACGCCGACGGCGACCACCTGACCTCGCGCGGCCGCGCGATCTACACCGACCGCTTCGCCGAGCGGCACGCGCGCTTCTTTCAGTGATCTTCCACAGCCTCGATTTCATCGCGCTGTTGCTCGTCACGCTGGCCGCGTATTGGGCGCTGCCGATGCGCGCGCAGAACGCATTGCTGTTGGTCGCGAGCTACGTCTTCTACGGATTCGCGCATCCGTGGTGGCCGATCCTGCTGTTCGCGACGACGTTTGTCGACTACTGGGCGGCACGGCTGATCACCGAACGCCCCTTGCATCGCCGTGCCTGGCTGGGCATCAGCATCGTTGCGAACCTTGGCTTGCTCGGGTTCTATAAGTACTTCGGCTTCTTCGCCGCCAACGTGGCGGCGATTGCCTCCGCGGCCGGCTGGCACATGCCTGACGTCACGTTGCGGGTGCTGTTACCCGCGGGCATCTCGTTCTACACCTTCCAGTCGATGAGCTACACGATCGATGTCTATCGCGGCCATGCACCGGCGCGCACGCGCTTCACCGACGTGGCCGCCTTCGTCTCGTTCTTCCCGCACCTGGTCGCGGGCCCGATCATGCGGGCGACCAACCTGTTGCCGCAGTTCGAGCATCCCCGGGTGTTTTCATCCGCCGCGGCGCGTGATGCGTTTGTCCTGATGGTCTGGGGCTTCTTCAAGAAGCTGGTCATCGCCGACAACGTCGGGCTGATCGCCAACAAGGTGTTTGCGCTCGAGTCGCCCGGCTTCTTCGTGTTGTGGGCCGGCGTGTTCGCGTTTGCGATCCAGATCTACGCGGACTTCTCCGCGTACACCGACATCGCTCGCGGTGTCGCGAAGTGGTTCGGCTTCGACCTGATTCGCAACTTCGATCACCCGTATCTCGCCACCGGTCCGGTGGACTTCTGGCGTCGTTGGAACATTTCGTTATCCACGTGGTTCCGCGATTACCTCTACATCCCGCTCGGTGGATCGAGGCGCGGCCGGGCCCGGACGGCGGTCAACGTGATGATCACGTTCCTGGTGTCCGGGCTGTGGCACGGCGCCAGTTGGAACTACGTGATCTGGGGCGCGTATCACGGCACGCTGCTGGTGATCTCGCGAAGCGCCAACGTCACGCTGCCAGCCAACGGGTGGGTGCGCGCGCTAAGGATCGCCGGGATGTTTGTCGTCACCGCGGTGGGGTGGTTGATCTTTCGAGAGACCGACCTGGGGCAGTTGTGGCGCGACGTGCAGCTCATGCCGTCCGCATCGACGCCGTTGGATCGGGAGGCCGGTCTCTACTTATTCCTGCTGACGGCCCTCTACTCCCTGCCCTTGTGGCTCCAGGATCTCTGGGCGGAGCTCGGTGGCGCCAACCTCTCGGAGGCCGTCGACACGCCTGAACCCGCAGTACACTGGCGGCGCGTCGCGGCGCAGGCGGCACTGTGCGGATTGATGCTGGCCGCCGTGCTGACGCTGCGCAGTTCGACCGCGTTGAGTTTCATCTACTTCTCCTTCTGAGTGCTGCGATGATCCAGACCCGCTTCGCCTTGCTCGTGTGCCTGCTCGCCGGGATCGGTTGCGCCGGTGCGGCGGCGCCGGACACGATCGTGGTCAATGCGAAGGTCTTCACATCGAATCCGGCGCAGCCCTGGGCGCAGGCGCTGGCGATTCGCGGCGATCGCATCGTCGCCGTCGGCGATGCCGGCACCATCGCGGCGCTGGCCTCATCGGCGACGCGGCGCATCGATGCGGGTGGCCGCACGGTCGTGCCCGGCTTCAATGACGCGCATCAACACATCGGCATCGCGCCGCCGAACGATCGCTTGACGCTGCCATTCGAGCCCAACCTCGACCAGCTCGCGACCGCGCTTCGCGAGCAGGTCAAGACCTCGCCGGCCGGCCGCTGGATTCAGGGCGAGTTCGGCGCATCAGCCTGGGAGAATCCGGGCTTCGCGCGCGCGTGGCTGGATGCCCTTGCGCCGAATCATCCGGTGCGCCTGTTCGCCTTCACCGGACATGGCCAGCTGCTGAACAGTCGCGCCCTGGCCCTCATCGGCCTCGACGACGCGATTCAGGATCCCGACGGCGGCCACTATGGCCGCGACAAGAGCGGCCACCTCGATGGACGCCTCGAGGAATACGCCGACTACATGGCCGGCCGCCGACTCGCGATGCAGACCGACCCGGCCGACGTGGTCGGCGCGTATCGCCGCTTCGCGGCGGAAGCGCGAGGCTTCGGCATCACGTCGGTGCAGCTGATGGCCGATCCCCTGCCGATTACCGACGTGTCGAAATACCTCGTCCAGGCAGACGTGCCGATTCGCTGGCGCACGTACCGCTTTCCCATGCGCGAGGCCGGCGCTGATACGACGGACAGCCGTCCGCCCACGCCGCCACAGCCGACGCCGTTGATCGATACGCGCGGCATGAAGTGGATTCTCGACGGCACGCCGATCGAACGATTGGGTTTCATGCGGGCGCCCTACCAGGACGCCCCAGGGCAGCGGGGCCGCCTGAATTTCTCCACGGCACGCCTCGCGCAATTTGTCGGCTGGGCCTACGGCACGGAGGATCCGCTGGCCGTGCACGCCTTCGGCGACGGAGCGATCGATGCGTATGTATCAGCGGTGGAGAAGGCGGGTCTTCCAGAAGTCTGGCGCGCCAAGCGCCCGCGCATCGAGCACGGCGACATGATGGCGCCGGACCTGATTCCGCGCGTCAAGGCGATGGGCATGCTCGTTGTGCAGAACCCGACGCACTTCACCTTTCCCGAGATCATGCTGGCGCGCTACGGCAAGGAGCGCGTCGCGTGGATGCAGCCGATGAAGACGCTGCTTGCCAATGGCATTCCGCTGGCGATCGGCTCGGATGGCCCGATGAATCCGTTCCTGAACATCATGGCCGCGTCCACGCATCCCACCAATCCGAAGGAGGCCTTGACGCGCGAGGAAGCGGTTGTCGCCTACACCGCGGGCTCGGCGTTCGCCGAGTTCCAGGAAAAGGAAAAGGGCCAGCTCGCCGTCGGCATGCTCGCCGACCTGGCGGTGTTGAGCGCGGACGTCTTCACGGTGCCGGTCGACCAGATGGAAGCGATCCGCAGCGTCATGACGATGCTGGGCGGCCGCATCGTGCACGAGACGGGAGTCATTCACTGATGTTTTCGGACTTGCGATCGTTCATCGATCAACTGAGGCGCGATCGCGATCTCGTGGAGATCGCCGCGCCGGTCGATCCCCATCTCGAGGCGGCGGAGATTCATCGCCGCGTCATCGCCGGCGGCGGACCGGCCCTGCTGTTCACCAACGTCAAGGGCGCCGATTTTCCGCTCGTCACCAATTTGTTCGGCACCGCCCGGCGGGCGGAGCTCGCATTCGGCAGGCGCCCGCAGGAATTCATCAAGCGCGTCGTGCATCTCGCCGAAACCCTGCTGCCGCCGACGCCCGCGAAGCTCTGGGGCGCAAGAGACGTCGGCCTCGATCTGTTGAAGGTCGGGACCAGGCGCGTCGCCACCGGGCCCGTGCGCGAAGTCGTGACGACCGATGTGCGCCTCGATCGATTGCCGGTGATCACCTGCTGGCCGGAAGATGGCGGCCCGTTCGTCACGTTCCCGCTCGTCTACACGCAGCATCCCGACAAGCCCGGGCATAACCTCGGCATGTACCGGCTGCACGTGCACGATCGCACCTCGACCGGCATGCACTGGCAGATCGGCAAGGGCGGCGGCTTTCACTATGCGATCGCCGAAGCGCGCAACGAAGCCTTGCCGGTGACGGTGTTTCTCGGCGGGCCACCGGCGTTGATCATGTCGGCGATCGCGCCGCTCCCGGAGAATGTACCGGAGCTGATGCTCGCGTCGCTGATCGCGGGCGAGCGATTGCCCTCCACCGCGGCGCCCGGCGGCCATCCGCATCCCCTGATTGCGAGCGCGGAGTTCGCGTTGATGGGGCAGGTGGCGCCGAAAGTGCGCAAGCCCGAAGGCCCCTTCGGCGATCACTACGGCTACTACTCGCTGCAGCACGACTACCCGGTGTTCGACGTCCGGCAGATCGCGCATCGCCAGGACGCGATCTATCCGGCGACCGTGGTCGGCAAGCCGCGGCAGGAAGATTTCTACATCGGCGATTTGTTGCAGGAGTTGCTCTCGCCGCTCTTCCCGCTGGTGATGCCGGCGGTGGAGCAGTTGTGGTCCTACGGGGAGACCGGCTATCACTCGCTGGCCGGCGCGGTCGTCAAGCAACGCTATCGCCGCGAGGCGATGGCCAGCGCGTTCAGGATTCTCGGCGAAGGGCAGTTGTCGCTGACGAAGTTCATCCTCCTGACCGATCGGCTAGTGGATCTGAAGGACTTTCGTGCCACGCTGGAGCACGTGCTGGCGCGCACCAATCCGCAGACGGATCTCTACGTGTTCTCCAACCTGTCGATGGACACGCTGGATTACACCGGCCCGGTCGTCAACGAAGGGTCGAAGGGGGTGTGGCTCGGATTGGGCGATCCGATCCGCGAGTTGCCGCGGGTGTTCGCGCCGCCCGTCGCGCCGCCGTCGGACGTCACCGATGTCCGCGTCTTCTGTGGCGGCTGCCTGGTCGTCGGCGCGCGGCCCTATGGCGAGGATCGGGAGGCGCCCCAGCGGATCGCGGCGCATCCGGCGTTTGCCGGCTGGCCGCTGATCGTCGTCAGCGACGAACCCGAGCGCGCCACCCGCAGCGACATGAACTTCCTGTGGACGACGTTCACCCGGTTCGAGCCGGCGGCGGACATCCACTCCGCATCCCAACGCGTCGTCCGGCATCACATCACGTATGAGCCGCCGATCGTCATCGATGCGCGGATGAAGCCCTGGTATCCGAAAGAAGTCACCTGCGATCCGGTCACCGCGGCGACCGTCACCAACCGCTGGAAGGAATACTTCCCGTCAGGGCAAGTGGCGATGGGCGATTCCGAGCGCGGACATTTGGATTAGGACCCTAAGACCCTAAGACCCTAAGACTCTAGGACCTATAATTACAGCGTGAGTGACACCACGACTAATGGCATTCGAGTGCAGGTAACGACCAAGTTCCTGCCCGAACGCAGCTCGCCGAAAGATAACGAGTTCTGGTTCGCGTACTTCATCCGCATTTCAAACGTCGGCAGCGAGACCGCGCAGTTGATCAGCCGCCACTGGGTGATCACCAACACCGATGGTGAGGAAGAAGAAGTGCGTGGCGAGGGCGTGGTGGGCGAACAGCCGGTGCTCGCGCCCGGCGCCGTCTACAACTACAACAGCTTCTGCCACCTGAAGACCTCGGTCGGCACCATGCACGGCGAGTACTTCATGAAGACGACGGACGGCGGCACGTTTGAAGCGCGTATCGCCCCGTTCACGCTCGCGGTTCCGAACGCCTTGAATTGAGATCAGCATGCATTTCCCCGGCACTCAGCCACTCTACGCACCGGACCTACCATGGCTTTAATGCGTTCTGGAGCTCCCAGTATGAGACGCGCCGAACGATCGTCAGCCGGTCGTTCAGCAGCGACTTCCGCCAGTGGAGCCGCCGCCAAGAAGAAGATCGATTCCGCCGCCGCGTGGCGTGAATTCCGCGAACTGGTTTGGATTCACCGCAGGCGCCTGTCGATCGGCCTGACGCTGATGATGATCAGCCGCCTCGCCGGCATCGTCCTGCCGGCGTTGTCGAAGTACGTCATCGACGACGTGATCGGCAAGGGCCGGCACGAGCTGCTGTTGCCGATCGCGCTGGCTGCAGGCGGCGCCACCATCGTGCAGGCGATCACCAGCTTCTTCCTTGGCCAGACGCTTGGCGTGGCGGCGCAGCGTGCCATCACCGACATGCGCAAGCAGGTCCAGGCGAAGATCATGCGCCTGCCGGTCCGCTATTTCGATTCCACGCAGAGCGGCGTGCTGCTGTCGCGGATCATGAGCGACGCAGAAGGTATCCGCAACCTCGTCGGCACGGGGCTCGTGCAGTTGGTGGGCGGCATCGTCACGGCGATCATTGCCCTCGGCGTGCTGGTCTACTTGAACTGGCGCATGACGCTCGTGACCGCCGTCGTGCTCGCACTGTTTGGCAGCGGCATGGCCGTCGCCTTCAAGCGGCTGCGTCCGCTGTTCCGCGAGCGCGGCAAGATCCAGGCGGAAGTCACCGGCCGCCTGACCGAAGCGCTCGGCGGCATCCGCATCGTCAAGAGCTACACGGCGGAGAAGCGTGAAGAGATCGTCTTCACCCACGGCGCGCATCGCCTGTTCCGCAACATCGCGCAATCGATGACCGGCGTCTCGGCGACGACCAGCGGCAGCACCGTGATCATCGGCGTCGTCGGCGTGGTGATGATCTGGATGGGCGGCAACGACATCATGGCCGGCCGCATGACGCTCGGCGATTTCGTCATGTATATCTTCTTCATCGGCCTGCTCGCGGCGCCGATGATTTCCATCGCCAGCATCGGGACGCAGATCACCGAGGCGTTTGCGGGCCTCGATCGCATCCGCGAAATCATGAACATGCAGACCGAGGACGAAGCCGATTCGGGCAAGCCCTCGCTCGGGCCGATCGACGGCGACATCCGCTTCGAGAACGTCTGGTTCGAGTACAACGAAGGCATTCCGGTCCTGAAGGACGTGTCCTTCCACGCGACGCCGGGCACGACGACGGCGCTGGTGGGATCGAGTGGCTCCGGCAAGAGCACCTTGATCAGCCTGGTGATGGCGTTCAACCGCCCGAACAAGGGCCGCATCCTCGTCGACGGCAAGGACCTCAACGACATCCCGCTGCGCGACTATCGCGAGCAGCTGGCCTCGGTGCTGCAGGAGAACTTCCTGTTCGACGGCACGGTCGCCGCCAACATCGGTTACGCGAAGCCCGGCTCGACGATCGACGAGATCAAGCGCGCCGCGCAGCTCGCGCATTGCGAAGAGTTCATCCTGCAGTTCCCGGAAGGCTACGACACCATCGTCGGCGAGCGCGGCATCAAGTTGAGCGGCGGGCAGCGGCAGCGCGTCTCGATCGCCCGCGCGATCCTGGCCTCGCCGAAGGTGCTGATTCTCGACGAGGCCACCTCGAGTCTCGACAGCGAGAGCGAGGAAATGATCCAGGACGGCTTGAAGCAGCTGCGCACCGGCCGCACCACGTTCGTGATCGCGCACCGCCTGTCGACGATCCGCAGCGCCGACCAGATCCTGGTGATGGAGCACGGCGAAATCGTCGAGCGCGGTTCGCACGACGAGTTACTCGCGCGCGATGGACGTTACCGCCAGTTGTACGATAAACAGTACAAGCTCGAAACCAACCGCTTCATCAACCCGGGCGAGGACTGGACGCCCGAGGCGCCCAAGCCGGTGGCAATGAAGCCGGCTTCGACACAGATCTAATAATCGAGTAATCGATAGCGATCGTTCGTGTTTTCAAGTGGAACCTCCAGTGACGCTCCTCGTATTGAATGAATTGGAGGGACGAACCTAGTGTTGAACAGCGTCGCGGATGTGTTGTCGGTGGTGCTCTCGGGCGCGCTCGGCCGTTCGGGCCGGAAGCGCGCGAGACGAGCCACCCGGTTCCTGACGGGCCATTCCGGTTTTCTCAGCGCCAGCACGCTGATCGGCGCCGCCGGCGTCGCCTGGGGCATTTACGACACGATGAAGAACCAGAACGCCGCACCTGCAGGGGTGCCTGGCGTGCCTACGGTGCCTGGAGTGCCTACGGTGCCTGAGGTGCCTACCGGGGCGGGTCAATACCCTCCGCCGATTCCAACCACCACGTCTGCTGTTGACGCCGCGATCGATCCGGTCGCGCGCATTATTCGCCTGGCCGTCTCGGCGGCCAAGGCCGACGGCACTCTTGACGACCAGGAGCGCGCGTTGATCATGGCGCGCGCCCGCCAGGTGGGCCTCGAGTCGGTCGTTGAAGCCGAGCTGACGCAGGTGCGTCCCCTGTCCGAGATCGTTCACGGTGTGACCGATCCCACCATCAAGAACGAGCTCTACGTGATCGCGTTTACCATCGTCCGCGCCGACGAAAGCGTGTCGGGCGCCGAGCGCATCTATCTGGCGCAGCTCGCCAACTATCTGGGACTCGACGCCGCCGCCGCCGCGGCCCTCGAGACCGAGACTGCAAACAAGATCGATTCACAGCCTGAGAACTGATGGCCCGATGGCCTGATGGCCCGACAAGGAGCAGCGATGGACGGATCGAATCAGTGGTACATGGCGATCGGTGGCCACCAGGTGGGCCCGGTGAGCCAGCAGGAAATCATCACCAACCTGCAGAACGGCAGCATCGACGCGGAGACGCTCGTCTTCACCGCGGGCATGGCGCAGTGGCAGAAGGTCAAGGACGTGCCGGCCTTCGCAGCCTATGTCAAAGGAGCTGCGGCCGCTTCGGCGGGGCAGGCCCCCGGCGGTTTCACGCCGCCGCCGGCGCCCGGCCGCCGCGCGCACGACATCGACTTCCAGATCATCGGCAACGAGATGCAGTTCGTCGAAGTCGAGCTCGACCCGGGTGAAGGCGCGGTCGCCGAAGCCGGCGCGATGATGTACATGACGCAGAACATCGGCATGGAAACCATCTTCGGCGATGGCAGCCAGCAGCGATCGACCGGCGTGATGGATGCGCTGCTCGGCGCCGGCAAGCGCCTGCTGACCGGTGAGAGCATGTTCATGACGGTGTTCACCAACCAGGGACAGGGCAAGGCCAAGGCGGCGTTCGGCGCGCCCTACCCCGGCAAGATCATCCCGATGGATCTGCGCGCGCTCGGCGGGCATCTCGTGTGCCAGAAGGATTCGTTCCTCTGCGCGGCCCGCGGCGTGTCGATCGGCATCGCCTTCCAGAAGAAGCTCGGCGTCGGCTTGTTCGGCGGTGAGGGCTTCATCATGCAGAAACTCGAAGGCGACGGCCTCTGCTTCGTCCACGCCGGCGGCACCATTCAACACTTCGATCTGCAGGCCGGCGAGACGATGCGCGTCGACACCGGCTGCCTGGTCGCGCTGCAGCCGAGCGTCAACTACGACATCCAGTTTGTCGGCGGGATCAAGACGGCGTTGTTCGGCGGCGAAGGCATTTTCTTCGCGACGCTGCAGGGCCCGGGCCGCGTGTGGCTCCAGTCGCTGCCGCTCAGCCGCATGGCCGATCGTATCTACTCCGCGGCGCCGCAGAGCAAGGGCTGGCGCAAGGAAGAAGGCTCGATCCTCGATCGCGTCGGCGGCCTCGGCGACCTGATCGACGGACGCTGAGCCGGCCGGCGCGAAACACCAGGGCCGGGTGAGGCGCAGCGCCTCCTCGGCCCTTTTCTTTGTCCGCGAGTCCACTCGACTCGGCCGGGCGCTTGGCGTAAGTTACCCTCCGGAGGGCAGCGGATGGCTCAGGCTCCAGTCGAACGCGGCGCGCGCGTCAGGTTTCCACCCCCGCTCGTGTTTCTCTCGGCAGTGCTAATCGGCGTCGCGATCGATCGCTATGTCGCGGCGGCGCCTATTCCGATCGATCGATCGATCGGAATGGGGCTCGGCGTCGTCACCGCGCTTTGCGGCGTCGCCTTGCTCGTGTCGTCCCGGATTCATTTCAGCCGGACCGGCCAGAGCGTCATCCCATGGAAGCCGACCCCCGAACTGATCTTCCGCGGGCCTTACACGTTCACGCGCAACCCGATGTACCTCGGCATGACGCTGGTGGTGATCGGCCTTGGGGTGGCGCTGAACAATCGCTGGATTGCCGCGTTCGCCGTGCCGGCGCTGCTGATCGTTCACGTCATCGCGGTGTTGCCCGAAGAGGCCTATCTCTCGGAGAAGTTCGGCGATAGCTACCGTGCGTATCTCGGAAGGGTGAGGCGATATCTATGACGGCGCGACTCGATCCATCGCTCAACGATCAGTGGCAACAGGTGGCCAACGTCAACTGGCTGCATGAGGCGGAATTCGTGAAGTCGGTCCTCGAGTCGGAAGGCATCGGCGTGATGCTGCCCGATGAACATACCTTGAGCATCCAGCCCGGTGTCGGCACGGCGCTTGGCGGGGTCCGGGTGATGGTGCGGGCGCATGATCTCGCGCATGCCAGGCAGGTGCTCGCCGACGTGCAACCGACGGATCTCGCGCCGGACGAGTAGCGCGGTTACGAGACGGGCAATCCCACCCGCCGCAACAAGTCGGCGAAGCGCGGATCGTTGTGCAGCGGCTCCCATTTGGGCTCGACTTTGAGCCACGGCAGCCACCCCGAGCGATCGTCGGCGGCTCGATTGAGTCCGGCGAAGGCGGCGTCTTTCTCGCCCAAGCCAGCGTGGACGGCGGCGACCAGGTACGGATCGACGAATCGCAGCTTGGCCTCCGCGGCCAATTGCGCGAGCATTTGCCTGGCGGCGGCGGTGTGCCCGAGGCGCGCGTGCGCGTAGCCTAGTTCCGAGACGATCTGCGGCCAGGAGTCCAGGCCCCGGAGGGCGGCGGTCATCTCGGTGATCGCCTCGTCCGGCCGGCCTTGCTGGACGAGGGCGCGACCAAGGGAAAACAGCGCCCCTTCGTGTTTGGGATACAACTCCAGCGTGCCGCGAAACTGCCGGACCGCCTGATCGTATCGGCGTCCGTAATACGAGGCGCAGCCCAACTCCAGGTTCGACGACAGTGATTGCGGTTCTGACGCGACCGCGCTTTGCAGCGCCGCAATCGCATCCTGGTTGCGGCCGAGCGGGTCGGCGTAGTGCAGCGCGCACGAGAACGATTCGATGGCCGGCGATTCAATCGTGCGCCCGTAACTGAGTTCCTGCGCGGCGCCTTTCCAGTCCCATTCATAGGCCAGCTTGACGATGCCCAGCGCGGCGTGCGCATCGGGAAAGTCGGGCTGCAGTTCGAGGGCGGTCACCGCATGCGCCATCGCCCTGGGCATCACCTCGCGCGGCGCCAGGAAGTCGGTGCCCTGGAGAATGTACGCTTCGGCCAGGCCGACATGCGCCTGCACGAAAGTCGGATCCTTGACAACTGCCTGGGTGTAATTCTCGATCGCGCTTTGTAACCCGTCGCCGGTCAGTTTCCTGGCGAAAAAGCGGCCACGCAGATAGAGCTGGTACGCGTCGGCGTTCGCGGTCGGCAATTGCCGCAGATGTTGTTGTTCCGTGCCGGTCAGACGCGGCCGAAGCGTCTCGGCGACATCGCGGGAAATTTCCGATTGCAGTTGCACGAGATCGGCGAGCGGACGCGGATACTGCCGCCCCCACAACTGTCTCCCGTCAGTGACGTCGACCAACTCGAGGTTGATCGTCACCATGTCGCCGCGCGGGGCGACGGTGCCGACCAACACCGCGCGCACGTTCAATTCGCGGCCGACGCCCTGGGGATCGCCGGTCTTGGCGCGATACCGCTCGGCCGCGGTGCGCGACATGACGCGCAATCCGCTGAGCTGCGACAGGTTGCTGGTGACGGTTTCGCTGAGCCCATCCGCCAGGAACGCCATGTTGGCGTCGGCGCCGGAGTGCGTAAAAGGTAGAACAGCCACCGAGTCAATCGCCGGGCCTGGACGCGCCGGGGCGAGGCGTGCGTAACCGAACGCCGCTGCCATCGCAAGCGCGACGACGATGGCTGCGGTTGTGGCATGGCGCATCGATGATGACCGTCGCGCCGGCGTGGCCGTCGTGCGCGTCGTAGTGGCGTCGAGGTCACGGCGCAGTGCCTTCAAGTCCGCCAACATTTCGCCGATCGATCCGTACCGCTCACCGGCGTCCTTGCGCATCGCCTTGCGGACGATCCGATCGAGCTCGGCCGGCACGCCGGCCACGAGCGCCGACGGCACGCCGGCATCGTGATTCAGGATCGCGGCGATCCGGTCAACGGCGGTGGCGCCGGCGAACGGTCGGCGCGCGGTGAGCGTTTCAAACAGCACGACGCCCAGGCTGAACACATCGCTTCGGTGATCCACTGCCTGGCCGCGCGCCTGTTCAGGGGACATGTAGTCAATCGTGCCGACGACCACCCCGGCCTGCGTCAGTCCGGCCAGGATGGTGGAGGCATCGTTGGCGGTTTCGCGCGGCTCCGTCAGCTTCGCCAGTCCGAAATCGAGCACCTTGACGTAGCCGTCGGTGCGCAGCATCAGGTTGTCGGGCTTGATGTCGCGGTGCGTGACGCCACGCGCGTGGGCGACCTGCAGGGCCTCCGACACTTGCACGCCCAGGGCGATCGCCTCCGCGACCGGCAACGGTCCGCGCCGCAGCCGATGCGATAGCGTTTCGCCCTCGACGTATTCCATGGCGATGAACGGCACGCGGTTGGCGTCCCCGACTTCGTAGACGGTGGCGATGTTGGGGTGATTCAGCGATGAGGCGAGCCGCGCCTCCTGGACGAATCGTTCCAGGCGATCACGATTCGCGGCAAGATCGGCCGGCAGGAGCTTGATCGCCGCCATCCGGCCCAGTCGCGTGTCGCGCGCCAGGTAGACCTCGCCCATACCGCCCGCCCCGATGGCGCGGACGATGTCGTAGGAGCCGAGGGAATCGCCGGGAACGGCCACCGCGTTCGCATCCTACCATCGGACGTGAGGCATACTGGCCGCGACTAAAATGGAGCGCGGCATGGCATCGCAGCAGGACAAGGGCCGAGTCTTCCGTGCACTGCACGAGCGCCCATCGGCGTTCATCATCCCGAATCCGTGGGACATCGGTTCGGCGCGCGTCCTCGAGCACATGGGATTCGAGGCGCTGGCCACGACCAGCATGGGCTACGCGTTTTCGAGGGGCCGTCTCGACACCACGATCGGACGCGACGAGATGCTCGAGCATGTCGCGTCACTCGCCGGCGCCACGCATCTGCCCGTCAATGCCGATCTCGAGAACGGCTACGGCGACGATCCGGCGATCGTCGCCGAGACGATTCGCCTCGCCGCCGCTGCCGGGGTGGTGGGGGGATCGATTGAGGATGCGACCGGCCGCGCGGACGATCCGATCTACGCCTTCGACGCCGCCATCGAGCGCGTCCGCGCGGCGGCGGCCGCGGCGCGATCGCTGCCGTTCACGTTCACGCTGACCGCACGAGCCGAAAATTTCCTGCACGGACGGCCCGACCTGAAGGACACCATCCGGCGGCTCGCCGCATTCGCGGAGGCGGGCGCCGACGTGCTGTATGCGCCCGGCTTGCGCAGCCAGGACGACATTGTCACGCTCGTACGCGCGGTGCCGCGACCGGTCAACGTGTTGATGGGACTGCAGGGCGTGGTGCTCAGCGCCGCGCAACTGTCGGAGATGGGCGTGCGCCGCATCAGCGTCGGCAGCGCGCTCTATCGATCCGCGATGGGCGAATTCCTGCGGGCCGCGAACGAGATGCGCCATCACGGCACCTTCGCGTTCGCCGCCACTGCCGCCAATCCGCGCGACCTTGGCAAGATGTTCAATTCCTGATCGAGTTCACATGAGCACCGTTATCCGCGACGCCCGCATTGAAGACGCCGCCGCCATCGTCGGCATCTATAACCACTACGTTACCAACACCGTGGTCACCTTCGAGGAACAGCCGGTGGCCGCTGACGACATGGCCTCGCGCATCCGCGACGTGTCGGCGTCCGCACTGCCGTGGATCGTCGCCGAAGACGAGGGCCGCATCGCCGGTTATGCCTATGCCACCAAGTGGAAGGCACGGTCGGCGTATCGCTTTGCCGTCGAAACCACGGTCTACCTGGCGGATGGCCTCGGCCGAAAGGGACTCGGATCGCAGCTCTATGGCGAGCTGTTCCGCCTGCTGAAGGAGCGCGGCATCCATACGGCGATCGGCGGCATCGCCCTGCCGAACGACGCCAGCATCGCGCTGCACGAAAAATTCGGGATGCGCAAGGTGGCGCACTTCACCGAGGTGGGATTCAAGTTCGGCCGCTGGGTCGACGTGGCCTACTGGCAGCGAGCGCTTTAAGGTACCATTGCGAATCATGCGCATTCGCCTTCTGCCGTTGGTTTCCGTGCTTGCGGCCGCCCTGCTGTCGGCGCCGACCGGAGTCGCTTTCGCCCAGGGCAATCAAGTCCGGACCGCCTTCCCGGACAAGCGCGGCATCAAGCTCACGGATTTTCCCCTCACCGTGAAGCTCGCCGACAACATCTACGGGTACGAGGATCTCCACGCGCCGGGATTCTCCACGGTCAGTTTGATTGTCATTGGCAACGATGGCGTCTTGATCGTCGACGGCCAGGGCAGCGTCGAGGCGACGAAGAAGATGCTCGACGCGATCGCCAGGATCACGCCCAAGCCGGTCAAGTGGTACATCGTCGGCTCCGATCACGGCGATCACACCGGCGGCAACTCCGTGCTGCCGGCTGACGTCACCTACGTCGTGACGCCGTTCTCGAAAGCGCAGTTGAAGCTGTCGGCGCCGGCGATGACGAGCGACAAGCAGGTCATCAACGTTGGCGGCACGGAAGTCCGGGTGCTCAATCTCGGCCGCGCTCATACCGGCGGCGACCTGGTCGCCTATCTGCCGAAACAGAAGCTCCTCTTCATGAGCGAAGTCTTCCTGAACCGGGTCTTCCCGGCGATGCGATCGGCCTACCCGACTGAATGGGTCAGCACGATCGACAAGGCGTTGAAGCTGGACGTCGATCGCTTCGTGCCCGGACACGGCTTCATCGAGGAGCCGAAGGCGTCGAAAGAGGAGTTGCTCGAGTACCAGAAGGCGATGCGCGCCGTGATCGCCGAGGTCACGCGGCTGCACAAACTCGGCCTGTCGGCAGACGATGCGGCGAAGCAGGCGAACTGGGGCCCTTACCAGGAATGGATGCTGGCCGATCAGCAGGGGCCGATCGCCGTGCGCAAGATCTACGACGAGCTCGACGGCAAGCTGAAGTAATCGCCGACGGCTGAAGGCCGAAGGGCAGAAGGCGACATGGAACAGTCTTTTCAGAATCACGCGCATCAGCCCACCCACACGGGTGTGGTGTGGCTGTTCGCGCTGATGGCGCTGGTCTTCGAGGTGATGACGACGTTCTTCGGTCGAGAGTTGCGGGGCTGGGCGGTGATGATGATCATCTTCGCCGTGTTCGAGCTCGGCTGGATCAGCCGCGTCTACACCGTGAGGCTGCAGGACCGCATCATCATGCTCGAGGTCAAGATCCGCGCCGCGGAACTGCTGCCCGCCGGCCAGGACGCGCAGCTCGCCAGCCTGTCCAGCAAGCAGATCGCCGCGTTGCGATTTGCCTCCGATGACGAATTCGGCGCGCTGCTCGATCGCGCCGGCCGTGAGAACCTGACCCCGAAGGCCATCAAGGCCGCCATCAAGAACTGGCGCCCGGATCCGTATCGCACCTAACGAAAGTCCATCGCCGGTGACCGCTGAGGAACAACAAGAAGTGCTTCGTCTCATCGACGCGCACGAACATACGCTGCAAATCTGCCGCGCCTGCGCCGAGACGACGCGCGACCTGGCGTGGGAAGTGAAGCGCGGCAGTGTGCCGCCCGCCGAGGCGCTGGCCGCCACGCTGGCGGAAGCCGAGCGTGTGCTGGGCGACATCGCCAAGATCGAAGTCGCGATCGCCGAGATGAAAGCGGCGCTCTGGTGAGCGGCATCCCGTCGACCGAACGTCTCGCCGAGCTCGTCCACTTCAGTGTCGACGCGATTGTGCTGGTCAATGCCGCCGGCGTGATCCAGTGGGCCAATCCCGCCACGGTCGATGTGCTGGGCTACCTCCCCGAGGACCTGGTGGACCTGCACGTGCGCGACCTCGTCGAGCCCGTCGATCGCGAGGCGTGGCAGCAGCTCGTCGCCCGGCTGATCGATTCGCCGGCCACGCCGGGGCGGGGCACGTTCCGATGCCGCCACAAGGACGGCGGCACGCGATGGGTCGAGGGCGTGGCCAGGAATCTCCTGCAGGAGCCGCGCGTCGGCGGCATCATCGTCTACTACCGCGACGTGACCGCGCGGAAGGCCACCGAGGAGCAACTGAAGGCGACCGAAGATCGCTACGGTCACCTGTTCTATTCGGCCGCGGACATCATTTTCGAAGCCGACGCCGAAGGCTACTTCCGCTTCGTGAATCCGCAGACGCTGAAAGTGTTCGGCTTCGGCGCGGATGAAGTGGTCGGCCGCCGCTTTACCGAGTTCATTCGCGCCGATTACCGGCCGCAAATCCTCCAGCACTATTACCGGCAGACGTCTGCGGGACAGCCGAACTCGTACGTCGAGTTTCCCGCGATCACCAAGTCGGGCACCGAAGTGTGGCTGGGCCAGAACGCGTGGATCATCACCGATGCGTCGGGAACGATCGTCGGCATGCAGGCGGTGGCGCGCGACATCACCGAGCGGCGCCGCTCGGAAGAAGCGCTGCGCAGTGCGGAAGCCAAGTACCGGGCGCTGGTCGAGCAATCGCTGATGGGCGTCTACATCATGCAGAACGACCGGCTGGTTTACGTGAATCCCAAGGCCGCCGATCTGCTCGGTTACACGCAGCAGGAACTGATCGACTCCGAGGCGCCGTTTGCCTTCGTGCACGAACAGGATCGCGCGCTCGTCGCCGATCAACTGTCGCGTCTCGATCCGGAGCGCTCACCGAGCGTGCAGTTGGCGGTCCGCGGCGTCCGCAAGGACGGCGAGGTCATCCAGGTCGAGGCGTTCTGCTCGGTCGCCGAGTTCGGCAACCAGCGCGCCATTCTCACGACCGTGCACGACATCAGCGATCGGGTGAAGCTCGAGGATCAGCTGCGCCAGGCCCAGAAGATGGAAGCGGTCGGCCGGCTCGCCGGCGGCATCGCCCACGACTTCAACAACCTGTTGACCGCCATTCGCGGCAACGCCGAATTGATGTCGCATCGCGTCAAGAAGGACCCGGCGATGGCGGCGGAAGTGGACGAGATCCTCCACGCCGCCGATCGCGCCGCCTCGCTGACGCGCCAGTTGCTGGCCTTCAGCCGCAAGCAGGTGCTGCAGCCGATCGCGCTGGACATCAATGAGATCATCAGCGGCGTCGCCCGGATGGCGCGGCGGCTGATCGGGACCGACGTGCAGCTGCGATTGGAGCTGGGGCAGACGCTGTCGCAGATCCTCGCGGATCCCGCGCAAGTGGAGCAGGTGCTCCTCAATCTGATTGTCAACGCGCGCGACGCCATGCCCTCCGGCGGCACCATCGTCGTGCAGACCGCCAATGCGAAGCTCGATGCGTCCGCACCGGAGATCGCGCAGTTCGGCATCGCCCCCGGGGCGTTTGTGTTGCTGACGGTGTCCGACGACGGCATCGGCATGGATCACGCCACGCAGGCGCGCATCTTCGAGCCGTTCTTTACCACCAAGGAAACTGGCCGGGGCACCGGCCTCGGGCTCTCGACGGTCTACGGCATCATTCGCCAGACCGGCGGCGCGATTACCGTTGAGAGCGAGCGCGGCAAGGGCGCGATCTTCCGGGTTTACCTGCCGGCCGTCGTAGGAGAGTCGCAGTGATACGCAAGCCCGTTGTGTTGATTACCGGCGCCGGTGGCGAAATTGGCCACGGCTTGATCGCGCATCTCGCCGCGGCGGGCCATCAGCCCGTGATCACGCTGGACGTGAATCCGCTGGAGCCCGCACTGGCCAAGATGGTGCAGCGCGAGTTCACCGGGTCGATCATGGACAAGGCGCTGCTCGAGCGCATGCTGTCGGAGTTCGAGGTGTCGACGGTGTATCACCTGGCGGCGCTGCTCTCGACCCGTTCGGAGTTCACGCCGGTGACCGCGCACCAGGTGAACGTCGAAGGCACGCTCAACCTGCTCGAGTTCTCGCAGCGCGAGGCCGAATCGCACGGCCGGCCGGTGACGTTCCTGTATCCCTCGTCGATCGCCGCCTACGGGATGCCCGATCTCGAGACCAAGCGCCGCGCCGGCAAGGTCAAGGAAGACGACTACAACACCCCGTCGACGATGTACGGCGCCAACAAGTTGTACTGCGAGCAATTGGGTCGCTACTACGCGAAGTTCTACAAGCAGCTCGCTGCCGAACCGCAGTCGGGCCGCGTCGATTTTCGCGGGGTGCGTTTCCCGGGATTGATCTCGGCGTTGACGGTGCCGTCGGGCGGCACGTCCGACTACGCGCCGGAGATGATTCACGCGGCAGCGAAAGGCGAGCCCTATGCCTGCTTCGTGCGTCCCGATACGCGCATTCCGTTCATGGCCATGCCCGACGGCATCGACGCGCTGCTGGCGCTGGCGGCGGCGCCGAAGAACAGGCTGACCCGCACGGCCTATAACCTTGCTGCGTTCAATCCTTCTGCGGAAGAAGTGCGCGACGAAGTGATCCGCGCCTTTCCGAAGGCCGAGATCACCTGGGACAACGACGTCAAGCGCCAGGGCATCGTTGATTCCTGGCCGGAGGACGTGGACGATTCCGCCGCGCGCCACGACTGGGCCTTCGCGCCCAAGTACGATTTCACCCGTGCGTTCCGGGACTACCTCATACCGACGATTGGCAAGCGCTATGGCAAATAGGCCGAGTACCTTCATCGCGGCATCACTGCTTGTGGCGGGAGGCGTGTTGATGACGGGCCAGGCACCGACCGATCCGTATCACGCGGTCGCTGAGCAATACGTGAAGCTCGTGCTGGCCGTCGGCCAGCACGACGGCGATTACGTCGATGCGTTTTACGGGCCGGCGGCGTGGCGCACGGAAGCCGAGGCGGCGAAGACGCCGCTCCCGGCGATCGACACGCAGGCCGCGGCGACCGAAGCGCAACTTGCCAAGCTGCCGGTGCCGTCTGCGAAGGGGCCCGACGCGGAACTGTGGGCGCTTCGCCGGCAGTACCTGACGCGCCAGCTGGCGTCGCTGCGATCGCGCGTCGCGATGTTACAGGGCAGGAAGATGACCTTCGATGAAGAGTCATTGGCGCTCTACGACGCGGTCGCGCCAACCAAGCCGGTCGCGGAATTCGAAGCGGTGCTGGCGCAGTTGTCGGCCAAGCTCCCCGGTGACGGTTCCCTGATCGATCGCTACGATCGCTACAAACAGAACTTCATCATTCCGAAAGCCCGGCTCGACCGCGTCTTTCAAGAGGCGATTCGCGGCTGCCGCGGCCGGACGCCGAGCGTGCTGCTGCCGGCGCAGGAGCGCTTCACGGTGGAGTACGTCACCAACAAATCCTGGAGCGGCTACAACTGGTACCAGGGCGACTTCAAGAGCCTGATCCAGGTGAACACCGACCTGCCGATCTATATCGATCGCGCCATCGACCTGGCGTGCCATGAAGGCTATCCCGGTCATCACGTCTACAACGTGCTGCTCGAGAAGAACCTCGTCAAGGATCGCGGCTGGATTGAATACACCGTGTATCCGCTGTTCTCACCGCAGTCACTGATTGCCGAAGGAACCGCGAACTACGGCATCGAGGTCGCGTATCCGCTCGGCGATCGCCTCCGCCTCGAGACCGACGTGCTGTTTCCGCTCGCCGGACTCGATCCGTCGAAGGTCGCGGAGTATTACTCGGTGCTGGACCTCGTGGACCAGCTCTCGTACGCCGGCAACGAGGCGGCACGGCAGTATCTCGACGGCAAGATCGATCGCGCCGCCGCGGTGGCGTGGCTCGAAAAGTATGCGATGTATACGAAGCCGCGCGCGGAGCAGCGCGTCAAGTTCATCGAGCAGTACCGCAGCTACGTGATCAACTACAACCTCGGCAAGGACCTGATCCGCGCCTACGTCCAGAAGAAGATGGGCCGCGAGCGCACGTCGATGCGCCGCTGGCAGGAGTTCACCGCGCTGCTGTCGTCGCCGCGCCTGCCCTCGGGATTGAAGTGAGAGCCGTCGAGATCACGCAGCCGGGCCCGCCGGAAGTCTTGACGATCGTCGAGCGCCCGGATCCGTTTCCCGCCGCTGACGAGATCCTGATCGACGTGGCGGCGGCCGGCGTCAATCGCCCGGACATCCTGCAGCGCCTTGGCAAATACCCGGTCCCGCCCGGTGCATCCGACATTCCCGGGCTCGAGGTCGCGGGGACGGTCGCCGCCCTCGGCGCCGACGTCCGCGGTTGGGCGATCGGCGAGCCGATCTGCGCGCTGCTGGCCGGCGGGGGATATGCCGAACGCGCCGCGGTTCCACACCAACAATGCCTGCCGATTCCGGAGGGCCTGACGATGGTGCAGGCGGCGGGATTGCCGGAAACATTCTTCACGGTCTGGACCAACGTGTTTCAGCGCGGCAGGCTGAAGGCCGGTGAGACGATCCTGATTCACGGCGGCACGAGCGGCATCGGCACGACGGCGATCCAGCTCGCCCATCATTTCGGCGCGCGCGTCTTCACCACGGCCGGCAGCGACGCGAAGTGCGCGGCGGCGAAGCAGTTGGGCGCCGATGAAGCCTTCAACTATCGCACCGAGGACTGGGTCGCCGCTGCGAAACAGGCGAGCGGCGGCCGCGGCGTCGATCTGGTGCTCGACATGGTCGGCGGCGACTACATCAGCCGCAATCTCGACCTGCTCGGCGTCGAAGGCCGTCTCGTCCAGATCGCCTTTCTCAAGAGCGCCAAGGCGGAGATCGATTTCTCGCTGATGATGCGCAAGCGGCAGTGGATCACCGGATCGACGCTGCGCCCGCGCACCCCGGCGGAGAAGGGCGTCATCGCGCGCGAACTACTCGAACACGTCTGGCCGTTGCTCGCGCAGGGCGTGGTCGCACCGGTGATTCACCAGACGTTCCCGCTGGCGGAAGCGGCCCAAGCCCACCGGGTCATGGAGGCCGGGACTCACATTGGAAAACTCATCCTCCTCGCCCGGGACTGATCGGCTCTTTACTCCGCAGTTCTTCCTGATCTGGAGTTACAGCTTCACGGTGTTCCTGTCGGCCTTCCAGTTGCTGCCGACGGCGCCGTTCCACATCCTGTCCCTCGGCGGCAGCCAGCTCGAAGCCGGGTTGTTTCTCGGGTTCCTCACCTACGCGTCGGCGTGTTCGGCGCCGATTACCGGCGCGATCGCGGATCGCATCGGCAAGCGACGCGTGTTGATCGTCGCGAGTCTGGCCATCACGGTGTTCTCGCTGCTCTACGCGATGGCGCCGAGCTATCAGATCATCCTCGGGCTGGTGCTGGTGCACGGTGTGTTCTGGTCGGGCCTGCTCTCGAGCTCGAGTTCCTACGTCCTCGACATCGTGCCGGCCTCGCGCCGCGCCGAGGGCCTCGGGTATTCAGGATTTGCGAGCGTCCTCGGCGTGGCCGTTGCGCCATGGATTGGCCTGTGGCTGTTCGATCACGGCGGCTGGCGCCTGCTGTGCTTCGAGGCCGCGGGCCTGAACGCGGTGATGGCGGTGATCGCGTGGACGCTGCCGCCGGACAAGCGTCACGAGCATCCGCGCTCGATCCATCCGAAAGACCTGGTGGAGTGGCCGGTGTTGATCGGCGCCGTCACGCTGTTCCTGTATTCGTTCAGCTACGGGGCGATCACCAGCTTCGTGGCGGTGTATGCCGAACACGTCGGTGTCGAGAGGGCGCTGTATTTCACCGTGTTCTGCTTCACCATTATCGCGACGCGCCCGTTCATCGGCCGCCATGCGGATCGCCTGGGTCATGCGCGCCTGATCGTGCCCTGCCTGGCGATGATCGTCATCGGCGTGTGGACGCTGGCGATCGCCGACACCCGCACGCTATTCATCGTCTCGGCGATCCTGTTCGGCGTCGGGTTTGGTTCGGCGTATCCGATCTTCGTCGCGCACTTGATGCACCACGTGGCGGAGCATCGCAGGGGCGCGACGTTCGGTGCGTTGATCGGCGCTTTCGACACCGGCATCGGCACTGGTTCGATCGCGGTGGGATGGATGAGCGAGCGCTACGGCTTCGGCCGCGCGTTCTTTGTTGCCGGCGCAATCGCGTTGCTGTCGATCCCGTATTTTCTGTTCATGGAGAAACGTCAATGGACTACGTCCGTCTCGGCTCGACGGGTCTGAACGTCTCGAGGCTGTGCCTCGGCACCATGACCTATGGCACGCCCGCGTGGCGGCCGTGGGTCCTGGATGAGGCCGCGAGCCGGCCGTTCATCAAGCGAGCGCTCGACAGCGGCATCAACTTCTTCGATACCGCGGACATGTACTCCGCGGGTGAGAGTGAGGTGGTGCTTGGCCGGGCGCTGAAGGACTTCGCGAAGCGGGAGGACGTCGTCATTGCCACGAAGGTGTTCTATCCGACGAAGGAGCATCCGGGTTACACCGGCCTGTCGCGCAAACACATCCTCGAGGCGATCGACGCGTCGTTACGGCGTCTCGGTGTCGACTACGTCGATCTGTACCAGATTCATCGCTTCGATCTCCACACGCCGATCGAGGAAACCTGCCAAGCGTTGAACGAAGTCGTGAAAGCGGGCAAGGCGCGCCACATCGGCGCCTCGAGCATGTACCTCCACCAGTTCGTGAAGATGCTGGCGATCCAGCAACAGCACGGCTGGGCGCGATTCGAGACAATGCAGAATCATTACAACCTGGTGTATCGCGAAGAGGAGCGGGAGATGATCCCGTTCTGTCTCGACCAGGGCATAGCGATGATCCCATGGAGCCCGCTGGCGCGCGGGTTCCTCGCCGGCAATCGCAAACGCGGGGAAAAGTCGGCGTCACTCCGCGAGCAGAACGACGGCTACGGTCACAGCCTCTATTACGCCGACGCGGATTACGACATCGCTGACCGCGTCGTTGAGGTCGCGACGAAAAAGGGCGTGTTGCCGATCCAGGTCGCGCTGGCGTGGATATTAAGTAAGCCTGGCATCGCGGCGCCGATTATCAGCGCCACGAAGATCGAACAACTCGACCAACTCGTCGCCGGCATGGCGATCACGCTGTCAGCCGAGGAGATGCACGCGCTCGAAGCGCCGTATCAGGCGCACCCGGTGTTGGGGCACGACGAATAGCCGTCACGTCGCGCTACTTCACGATCGAGATCGACATGCCGTCGACCTTCTTACCGAGCACGGGAATGATGATCGATTCGAGGCGGGGATGCACCGCGAGCGCGGCGTTGAACGCGCGCGCCGCCTGCGCGTTGTCGTCCGGAGCCGGCGATTCCAGCACGGCGCCGTCGCGAATCAGGTTGTCGGCGATGATCACCGTGCCCGGCCGCGACAGCCGCATCGCCAGGTCGAGGTAGACCGAGTAGCCCGGCTTGTCGGCGTCGATGAACACCAGGTCGAAGGCCGGTTCCTGGGCTTCGATCAACTGACGCAAGGACAGGTCGGCCGGCCCGACGACGATGGCGACCCGCGAGGCGACCCCGGCGCGCTCCAGATTCCGCGCCGCCACCTCGGCGTGCTTCGCGTCGAGCTCCAGGCTGACGACGACGCCGCCTTCCGGCAGTGCCCGCGCCAGCCACGTGGTGCTGTAGCCGCCGAGCGTGCCGATCTCCAGGATGCGCCGCGCGCCGATCATCTTGGTCAGCAGATACAACAATCGCCCCTGGTTGGGCGACACCTGGATCGCCGGCAGCCCTGCGGCGACCGCGTCGCTGACGTTCTGCATGAGGACGGGATCGTCCTCGACGAACAGCGATTGGATGTAGTCCTCGATGCGGACGCGAAGATCCGGGGTCATGATCGGTCCACAGTGAGGCGGTGAATGTCGCCGAGGATCACGCTATATGCGAATGCGCCAATCAGCGCGACCACCGCAATGTAGAGCAGCGGACCGACGAACGATCCGCTCGATTGATACGCGTAGCCGATCACCAGCGGCGTGACGATGCCGGCGAGGTTCGCGCTGAAGTTGAAGATGCCCGCGGTCAGGCCGATCAGTTCCTTGGGCGCCACGTCGGAGATCACCGTCCATCCGAGGTTCGTCATGCCCTGGCCGAAGAAGGCGATCGACATGATGGTGATGATGAGCGCGTTCGAACCGTCGGGCACGTAATTGGCGATCACGATCGTCGAGGCCAGCAACATGCCGCCGACGATCGGCAGCTTGCGCGCGATGTTGGCGGATCCGGTCCGCTTCAAGATGCGATCGGACACCTGCCCCGCGACGAGGACACCAATCGACGCGCCGATGTAGGGGAGCATCGTCATCATGCCGGCGTTGATGAAGCTCATGCCGCGGACGTTGACGAGATACGTCGGGAACCAGGTGACGAAGAACACCTGCGTGGAGTTGCCGCCGAACTGCCCGATCGAGGCGCCGATCACCTGGCGATGCCGCAACAGCTTGCCGATGTCGCTCCAGCTGAACGCGGTGCGTGTGCCGCGATATTCGCCGCCGCCGCCGGCCTCGATGTGCTGCAGTTCTGCGTCGCTGACGATCGGGTCACCGCTGGGCTCGCGGTAAAACCGCCAGAACAGCACGCCCAGCACGATCCCGAATCCGCCGGCGAGGAAGAACAGGCCGCGCCATCCGAATTGCTGCGTCACCCAGAACAGCGGCACGCTGAGAAACGCGATGCCGGCATACTGTCCGACCGAATAGATCGAGTTGGCGCGGGCCCGTTCGTGCTGGGGAAACCAGGTGGCGAGAATCCGGCTGTTGGCCGGGAAGCACGGCGCCTCGAAGACGCCGACGCCGATGCGCGTGAAGAGCAGGATCGGCAGGCTGCTGACGAGCCCCATGAACGCCGTGAAGCCTGACCACAGGGACAGGGCGAGCGAATACGTGACGCGCGTGCCGAAACGATCGAGGAAAATGCCACCGGGAATCTGCAGCAGCGCATAGCTCCACGAGAACGCCGAGAAGACGATCCCCATCGCCGCCGCGGTCAGACCGAGCTCCTTCGTCAGGTAGGGCGCGGCAATGCCGAGCACCGTGCGATCGAGGTAATTCACCATCGTCGCCACGGCCACGAGCGTCAGGATCGGAAACCAGCGCCGCGTTGTGCGGGCGGTCATTCGCTCTCCGAGGTGGAACTGCCGCCCTCGCCGTCATAGATGACCGGAATGCGAATCCGCATCGGCCGCTCGCGAGTCAGTTCCTCCATCACCTCGGCGGTCAGTCCGGCCACGCGTCCGATGATGAAGATCAATCGCGCAAACACCGGCTCGAATCCCATGTCATAGAGCACGGCGGCCAGGGCGCCGTCCACGTTGAGCGCCATCGGTTTCACTTGCTTCGCCACCTGCGCGGCCAGCGCCTCCATGAAGACGATGCCGTCGCCGCCGATCCCGTGCTGGCGCGCGAGCGCGAAGAGCACCGGCGTGCGCGGATCGTTGGTGTGGACGCGATGCCCGAGGCCGGCGACGCGCTTGCCAATGGCGCGATGCGCGGCGACCATCGCCGCCGCCGATTCTTCCAGCGTGATGGATTCGCGTTTCGATCGCTCGATGCCGGCGGCAATCAGTTCCATGCAGCCGGAACCCGCGCCGCCATGTTCGTCGCCGACGGCCAGGATGCCGGCGGCAATAGCCGCCGAGACCGAACTGCGATTCCCGGAGAGTGCGAGTCGCGCGGCCGCGCACGACGGCGCGCCGGAGCCGTGGTCGGCCACCGACGACAGGATGGCGTTGAACAGCGCGCGTTCGGCATCCGACGGCAACCGCGATCGATGCAGCAAAAAGATGGTGTCGGTGAACGTGCGTTCTGTCATCAACGCCGTCACATCGTTGCCGCGAATCCGGATCTGACCGTCCCGCGCGTCAACGATGGCCGTTTTCCAAGAATCCATATCGCTCCTAAAGCCCTGTGAGGGTACAGGTTACGGGACGTATCGCCTACGACGTTACGGTAGCGGCACCGTAACACTCTCGCTCATTGACGAGCGGATACCCATAATCACTGCGTTTCAGACCCATCAGCATTTATGGCACCACGCACGATTACACCGCAGGAATCCGAGCTCGCCCAGGGCTTGCTGGCCAAGGCGCGCACGGCGATGGCCGCCATCGCCGATTACGACCAGGCCAGGGTTGACCGTATTTGCCAGGCCGTCGGCTGGGCCGGCGCGAATCCCGACACCGCCGCCCGTCTCGCCAATATGAGCGTGGACGAGAGCGGCATGGGCAGCCGCGAGCCGAAGCGCCGCGCCAAGGTGCTCGGCATCTTACGCGACGCCCTGCGCCAGAAGAGCATGGGCGTGATCGAAGAGCTCCCCGACAAGGGCATCGTCAAATACGCGAAGCCGGCCGGGGTGATCTGTTCGCTGATCCCGGTCACGAGCCCATACATCACGCCAATCGGGATCGCCATCTACGCGATCAAGTGCAAGGACGCGGTGATCTTCTCGCCGCATCCCTCGAGCAGGAAGACGACCAACGAAACCGTTCGCTTGATGCGGGCCGCGTTGAAGGAACTCGGCGTGCCCGAAGACGTGCTGCAGTGCGTGGAACAACCCAGCATTCCGCTCGCCAACGAGCTGATGTCGATCTGCGACCTGACGATCGCCACCGGCGGTCCCGCGATGGTCAAGGCCGCCTATGGATCCGGAAAGCCTGCGTACGGCGTCGGCGCCGGCAACGCGACGATGGTCATCGACGAGACTGCGGACATCAAGGAGGCCGCGCGCAACACCGCGATCAGCAAGACCAACGATCACGGCTCGGGCTGTTCGGCGGATGGCAATCTCGTCGTCGATGCGACGATCTACGACGCCATCATGAAGCAGCTGCAGGAGGAGGGTGGCTATCTGGTCAGCGCTCACGAGAAGCAGCAGTTGCAGGCGGCGTACTGGGACGAGCAGGGCCGGCGTACCTCCGACACCATCGCCCGTCCGGCCGCCGCCATTGCCGCGAAGGCGGGGTTCTCGCTTCCCCCCGGCAAATCATTCTTCCTCGTCGAGGAAAGCCACATCGGCAAGCAGTATCCCTACTCGACGGAAAAGCTCGGCGTCGTGTTGAGCGTCTTCAAGGCGCGGGGCTTTGATGACGCGCTCGACAAGGTCCGCCAGATCTTCGAGACCGGCGGCCGCGGCCATTCGTGCGGCATCTATTCATTCAGCGACGATCACATCAACCGCCTCGCGTTGATGGCGCCGGTGAGCCGCATCATGGTGCGGCAGGTCCAGTCGAGCTCCAATGCCGGCACCTTCACCAATGGCATGCCGATGACGTCCAGCATGGGCTGCGGCATCTGGGGCGGCAACATCACCAACGAAAACGTCTCGCTCAAGCACTACATGAACGTGACCTGGGTCAGCCGCCCGATTCCAGAAGACAAACCGTCGGAAGCGGAACTCTTCGGAGAGTTCTATACCGCGCCGATCACGAGCGGAAAGAACTGAGCGCCATGGATATTGCTGCGCAGACGGCGGTCAAGCGCGTCACGCCGAAAACCGAGACGCGTATTGCGTCGTACCTGCTGACCGATTACCTCGAGCGCCTCGGCGTCGAAGTGATCTTTGGCCTGTGCGGCCACACCGTCATCGGTTTTCTCGACGCGCTCGGCAAGAGCAAGATTCGCTTCATCTCCACGCGTCACGAGCAGGTCGCGGCCCACGCCGCCGATGGCTACGCGCGCGCGTCCGGCAAGGTCGGCGTGTTGATGACGCACCTCGGCCCGGGCCTGACCAATGCCGCCACGGGCGTCGCGAATGCCGCGCTCGATTCGATCCCGATGGTGGTGATCGCCGGCGACATCCCGACGTATTACTACGGCCGCCATCCGCACCAGGAAGTGAACCTGCACCAGGACGCGGATCAGTTCCAGATCTTCCGCCCGTTCTGCAAGCGCGTGTATCGCGTCGACAATGTCCGCGACCTGCCACGCATCGTCGAACGCGCGTTCCATCTGGCGCAGTCAGGCCGGCCCGGCCCGGTGCTGGTCGACGTGCCGATGGATATTTTCTCCGCCGATCTCGAGATCGATGCGTTCGCGACGACCCCACCCGAGATTGCGAAGTCCGGGCTGGATCCCGCCACGGCCGCGCGCATTGTCGATGCGCTGGCGACCTCGCGGCGTCCGGTGCTGTACGCCGGCGGCGGCGTGTTGTCGGCGCGGGCGACGCAGGAATTGCAGGCGCTCGCCGAAGCGCTGCAGGTCCCGGTGGCGCACACCTTGATGGGAAAGGGCTGCCTGCCGCACGAGCATCCGCTGCTGCTCGGCCAGTCGGGCTTCTGGGGGACGCCGATCGCGAACGAGAAATGCCGCACGGCCGACCTGATCGTGGCGGTGGGCACCAGGCTGGCTGAAGCCAATTCGAGCTCGTGGGATCCGCGCTTCACGTTCTCGATTCCGCCGACCCGCCTGATTCACATCGACGCCGATCTCTCCGAGATCGGCCGCAACTACCAGACCGAACTCGGCGTGTGCGCGGATGCGAAGCTCGCGCTGGCGGCGCTGGCCGATGAAGCGCGCGGCAAGCGTCACGCCGATCGTGGTCCCCTGAAGGAAGAGATTGCCCGTGGCCGCAAGGAATTCGCGTCGAACTGGGCGGAGCAATGGAGTTCGTCGCAGTTCCCGCTGCGACCTGAACGCATCTTGAGCGAGCTGCGTCGCGCCGCACCCGCTGATGCGTTCATCGTTACCGACGTTGGCTGGAACAAGAACGGTGTCGGCCAGCAGTTCCCCATCGACGTGCCCGGCGCGTTCATCACGCCGAGCGGGCTGGCGACGATGGGCTTCGGCCCGGCGGCGGCCCTGGGCGTGAAAGTCGCGCAACCCAAGCGCCAGGCGATTGCACTGATCGGCGACGGTGGATTCAGCGCCAATCCCTCGGTGATCGCGACCGCGATGGAGGCGAACCTGCCGGTGATCTGGGTGGTGATGGACAACTCGGCGTTCGGCACCATTGCCGGCCTCGAGGAGATGCATTACGGCACGACCTTCGGCTGCACGTTCGAATGCAACGGCAAGCCGTACCACATCGACTATGCCGCGATGGCGCGCTCGTTCGGCGCCGACGGCTACATGGTGACCGCGGCCGACGAGCTGCGGCCCGCTCTCGAACAGGCGCTCGCGTCCGGGCGTCCTTCACTGATTCAAGTGCCGATGGAGAACGCACCGACGCCGACTCCGGGGCACTGGGACATCAACGACATCTACCGGCGTGGCGAATAAACCGGCTTCAGAGGAGGCATTGGTGGTTAACCTGAAATACTTGTCAGCGTTTCTCGGCGCGATTCTGCTGACTGTGATCACGGGCACTGCTGCCTGGGCACAGTCGGTCTCGAGTGCTCAAGTGTCTGGCGTGGTCCGTGATTCGAGCGGTGGTGCGTTGCCCGGCGCCGACGTGACCATCACCAAGATCGACACGGGGACCGTGCGAACGGCCGTCACGTCCGGCGACGGGACCTTCGTCATGCCCAACCTGCCGGTGGGGCCGTATCAGCTGAAGGTGGCGCTGCAGGGGTTCAACACCTACGTGCAGGACGGCATCGTGCTGCAGGTCAGTTCGAATCCGCAGATCAACGTGACGCTGGCGGTCGGCGTGGTCAGCGAGCAGGTCACGGTCACCGCGAATACCACCTTGATCGAAACGCACTCGACCGGCATCGGCCAGGTCGTCGACAACCAGCGCGTCGTCGAGCTGCCGCTCAACGGCCGCCAGGCGACGGAGTTGATCTTCCTCGCCGGTCTCGCGACCTCGGCGCCGGCTGGCGACCTCAATACCAACAAGAATTTCCCGACGGTGACGATCTCGGTGGCCGGTGGCCAGGCCAACGGCATGACCTACATCATGGACGGCGGCACGCACAACGATCCGTTCAACAACCTGAACCTGCCGACACCGTTCCCGGATGCGATGCAGGAATTCAAGGTCGAGACGAGCTCGCTGCCGGCGCGTTACGGTCATCACGCCGCATCGGCGGTGAACATCGTCACGAAGTCCGGCACGAACCTCTTCAAGGGCAGCGCCTTCGAGTTCAATCGCGATTACCACTTCAACGCCCGCAACGCGTTCGCGACGACGCGCGACAGCCTCCGGCGCAACCAGTTCGGCGGCGTGGTCGGCGGTCCGCTCAAGAAGAACAAGGCGTTTATCTTCGCCGGCTACCAGGGACAGGTGGAGAAGACCAATCCGCCGACGTCGATCAGCTACGTCCCGACGCGCGCGATGTTGAACGGCGACTTCACGACGTTCGCCTCGCCGGCCTGCAACGGCGGCGTCCAGCGCAACCTGACGGGCGGGTTCGTGAACAACCAGATCGATCCCTCGCGCCTCAGTCCGATCGCATTGAATTTCGCGAAGTACCTGCCGGTCGACCAGGCGGACCAGTGCGGCAAGGTGCAGTACGGCATCCCGCAGAACAACACCGAGAACAAGGCGCTGACGAAGATCGACTACACGCTGAACAACCGGCAGTCGATGTTCACGCGTTACCTCTACGCGGTCTACGAGAACCCCGCGACCTACGACGGCAAGAACGTCCTGACGTTGAGCCGCACCGGCCAGAAGAACGAAGCGCACTCGATCGTCGTCGGCCACAACTATGTGCTGTCGTCGTTCGTCAACGCCGCCCGCGTCACGTTCAACAAGACGATCAACGATCGTCCGCTGCCGGAGTACTTCACGGCCACGGACCTGGGCAGCAAGGTCTACAGCCCGCTGAAGGGCTACATGGGTATTAACGTCAGCGGCAACGGCTTCTCGGTTGGCAATGGCGGCACCAATCCCGGCTACTTCAACTCGGATAGCTATCAGCTCGCCGACGACATCGATATCCTCAAGGGCGACCACCAGATTTCATTTGGCGGCAACTGGATTCATACCAAGATCGAGACGCTGAACAACCGCCCGACCAACGGCGCGTTCTCGTTCAACGGCCAGGGCACCGGCCTGTCGATGGCCGACTTCATGATGGGCGTCCTCAGCGGCGGCTTCCTGCAGGGCAATCCGGTCTACGACAACGACGACCACGATTACATCGGCGCCTACGTGCAGGACGACTGGCGTGTGCGTCCCGACTTGAGCGTGAACATCGGCGTGCGCTGGGAGCCCTTCATCCCGCTGCGCAACACCGACAGCTGGGCGAGCCACTTCGAGCAATCGCGATTCGACCAGGGCTTGAAGAGCAAGATCTATCCGCAGGCGCCGGCCGGCCTGATCTTCCCCGGTGACGACGGCTACCCGGGCCGCGGCACGACCGACAAGAAGATGGCGCAGTTCGCGCCGCGCATCGGCGCCATCTGGACACCCGGCGGCGACGGCAACACCAGCATCCGCGCCGGCTGGGGCGTGTTCTACGACACGCCGCACCTGTTCTTCAACACCCGCTTCGCCAACAATCCGCCATGGGGCGCGCAGATCACGATCTCGAATCCCGCAGGCGGCTGGGCGGATCCGTATTCCACTTACCCCGGAGGCAACCCGTTCCCGGCGCTCAATACCGGGTGGGCGACGCAGGCGTTCCCGGCGTTCGGCGTGTATGTCAACGCGCCGCTCGACATCAGCCCGACGACGCTGCAGCAGTGGAACGTGAGCGCGCAGAAGATGTTCGGGGACTGGATGCTGTCGGCGACGTATCTCGGCAACAAGTCGAGCCACCTCTGGCGCGGGACCGAGTTGAACCCGGCGGTCTTCGCCGCGGGCGCGACCACCGGCAACACCAACAACCGCCGCAAGTTGATCTTGCAAAACCCGGTCGAAGGGCAGTTCTACGGCACCATCGGCCAGGTCGACGATACCGGCAAGGGCATTTATCACGGCCTGCTGGTGTCGGCGCAGCGCCGCCTGAAGAACAACCTCAGCGTGCTGACCAACTACACGCTGTCGCGCTGCATGTCGGATCCGGCGACCACGGAGATCACCGGCCCGACGATCGTCGATCCGAACAACCCGGATCTCGATTACTCCTACTGCTCGTCGGATCGCCGGCACGTGTTTAACACGTCGGTGGTGATCCGCATGCCGGACTTCAAGAACACCGCGATGAACGCGATCCTGGGCGACTGGCAATTCTCGCCGCTGGTCCGCTGGCAGAGCGGCAACCGCGCCAGCGTGACGACCGGCGTCGACAATGCGCTAACCGGCATGGGCGGCCAGCGCGCGGTGCAGGTCCTCGATGATCCGTATGGCGACGGCACGCCGGGTAAATACCTGAATCGCGCCGCCTTCACCACGCCGGCGGCCGGGACCTACAGCCCGCTGAAGCCGTTCACCATCGTCAATCCCGGCCGGTTGCAGAACGATCTCGGCGTGACCCGGTCGTTCAAGCTGCCGAGCGGGCAGAACATCCAGTTCCGCTGGGAGATCTTCAACGTGATCAACCACGTCAACTACAACGGGCCGGTGACGGCCCTCAACAGCGCGAGCTTCGGCATCATCCAGAGCGCCGGCGATCCGCGTATCATGCAGTTCGCACTGAAGGTTGACTTCTGACGCCCATGCGCAAACGCATAGCACTTGCCTCGTTGACGGCTGCGGTACTGTCCGCAGCCGTCATCAGCGCCCAAGGCCCTTCGACTGCGCTCAGGGCAGGCAATTGGGAGAACGTCGGCCAGGATGCCGGCGCCACAAAATACTCCACGCTCGATCAAATCAACACCGGGAACGTCAAGAATCTGCAGAAGGCGTGGACGTTCCATACCGGCGACAAGACCGGCTTCTTCGAAAGCACGCCGGTCGTCGTTGACGGCACGATGTACGTGACCGCGCAGAACGGCACCTACGCGCTCGATGCCTCAACCGGCGCGCAGCTCTGGAAATTCGAATCTGACGGCGGCACCCGGCGCGGCATCACCTATTGGCCCGGCGACGGCTCAACACCCGCGCGGATCTTCGGGTCGACACAGCAGCGGATGATCGCGCTCGATGCCAAGACCGGCCGGCTGGTTCCGCAGTTCGGACAGGGCGGCTTCATCGATATGGGCACGACCATGGCGTCGCCCGTCTCGTTCTACAAGGACATCATCATTGCGCCGGCGACGACACCGGTGATCCGTGCCTATAGCGCCAAGACTGGCGCGCCGCTCTGGAAGTTTGATCTGATCGCCCAGCCCGGAGATCCGAACCACAAGACGTGGGAAAGCGACGCCTGGCAGAACGTCGGCGGCACGAACACATGGGGCTACCTGACGATCGACACCGAACGCGGCATCGTCTATGTGCCGTCGTCGATTCCCGGTGAGAACGATTACGTCGGCGTGACCCGGCCCGGCGACAACCTGTATGGCAATGCAATCGTCGCGATCGACATCTCGACCGGGAAGCGGTTGTGGCATCAGCAGGTCGTGCATCACGACATCTGGGATAACGATCTCGCGGCGCACCCCACGCTGATCGATGTGACCCGCAACGGCAAGACCGTTCCCGCAGTGGTCGAGATCACCAAGATGGGGTTGATGTTCATCTTCAATCGCGTCACCGGTGAACCGATCTTCGGGATGGAAGAGCGTCCGGTTCCGCAGAGCACGGCTCCCGGGGAGAAGACCTCACCGACGCAACCGTTTCCGGTGCTGCCGCCACCACTGGCGCGCAACTCGATCAAGAAGTCGGAGTTGCCGACGAACATTTCGCCCGAGCACACGGCGTACTGCCAGGGCCTCTGGGACAAGTACGGCCTGCAGGACTCCGTTCCGTATACGCCATGGGCGGTGGATAAGGACGTCGTGGTGTTTCCCGGCGCGATCGGCGGCGGCAACTGGGGCGGCGTCGCGTATAACAAGAAACTGAATCTCGTCATCACCAACGTGATGAACGCCGGGCAGTGGGGACATCTCGAGAAGGCTGACGCTGACGGTGGCCGCGGTCCTGGCGGTCCTCCGCCTGGAGCGGCCGGACCCCCGCCCGGCGCCGGTCGCGGCGGTCGCGGCGGCGATGCCGGTGGCCCACCGCGCAGCCGTGAGCCGTATCGCAAGGTCACGCCTGAAGGCGGACGCTTCTGGGATCCGAAGACGCAGTACTCGTGCGCGCCGACACCGTGGGGCGAGCTGATCGCCGTCAACACCAACACCGGCAACATCGCCTGGCGGGTGCCGCTGGGCGGGTTCGACGAGCTCGAGAAGAAAGGCATCAAGGCGGGGCGGCCGAGTCTGGGCGGCGCGATCACCACCGCCGGCGATCTCGTGTTCATCGCCGCGACGACGGATGGCTATTTCCGCGCCTTCGACGCGCGTAACGGCGCCGAGCTGTGGTCCACCAAGCTGACCGTGCCGGGGCACTCGATTCCGTCCACCTACCTAGGCAAGGACGGCAAGCAGTACGTGGCGATCACCGTCGGCGGTGGCGGATTCCTCCGCAGTCCGCAGAGTGATGAAGTGGTCGCGTTCCGGCTTCCGTAGGGCAGGGATTAGGGATTAGGGATTAGGGATTAGGGATTAGGGATTAGGGAATGAAGCAACAGCGTCTCGCCATCGTTCTGTCGTTCGTCGTCGTCGCGTTGCTCAACGTTGACCTGTTGCAAGGACAGCGCGGACCGGGCGGTCCGCCCCGGCAGCCGCGAACGCGCAAAGTGGTGCTCGCCTGGGCCGATACGCGTAACGGCATCGCCCAGCACGAGTTCACCTCGCACGCCCTGTCGGTGATCGAGCGTCTTGGGTATGAATCAGGCGCGTGGGACACCTTCATCCGTACCGACTCGAATATCGTCGCCAAACAGCCGAAGAAGACCAACGGCGAACCGGCGAGCGGTGGCCCATCGCTCGACATGGCCGACGCGATCTTCTTCCTCGGCCATCGTGATGTGCCGATCGATGAGGCGCAGAAGAAAGAACTCGCCGCGTTTGTCCGCGACGGCAAGGGCTTTGTCGCCGCGCACACCGGGCTCACGGCCTTCGATGACTGGCCCGAATTTGGCGAGATGATCGGCGCCCGCTACGACGGCCATCCCTGGCATGCCGCCGGCACGGTGATCAACGAAGGCGCCGATTTCCCGGCGACGAAACATTTCCCGTCAACCTTCACCATCAACGACGAGTTCTACCAGGCGAAAGCGTTCTCGCCGAACGCGCGCGTGCTATTGCGGCTGGACGTGTCGAAGATGCCGCCGAATGCGGAGCTGCGCAACCAGGGATTCCCGCTGGCGTGGGCGAAGATGTACGGCAAAGGCCGCGTGTTCTATGGGTCGTTTGCGCACGACGCGGCATCGTGGGACAACCGCGATGTGGCGCAGATGTATTTCGAAGCGATCAAGTGGGCCCTCGGTTTGACCGAGGGCGACGCCACGCCTCGTCCGGCCAAGCCGACTCCGTAGAGGCTCCATGATGAAGGCTGCCATCGCCTGCGCCGTCGTCATGCTGGGGTTGACGGCGCTCGGAGCGGAGGCCCCGCCGCGGACCTTCCCCAAGCACGTGCTGGCGTGGGCCGACGTGCGCAACGGCTATCAGCACGAATCGATCACGCACGCGCTGAGCACGATCGAGCGCCTGGGCTGGGAATCGGGACTCTACGACACCATCATCCGCACCGATTCGCAGTCGATCACCAAGTCGCCGATCCTGTTCAAGACCGGCACCGGCATCGCGACCGGCGCCGACTTCCTGGCGCGCAATCTTGACTACTTCGACGCGATCTTCTTCTTCGGCGTCCGCGAGATCGATCTCGATGCGCAACAGCGCGCCGACCTGCTGAGGTTTGTGCGTGATGACGGCAAGGGGTTTGTCGCGACGCACGCCGGATCGACGGCGTTCTTCTCCTGGCCCGAGTTTGGCGACATGCTCGGCGCGCGATTCGACGAGCACCCCTGGGACATCACCGAAGCCACGGTGATCGTCGAAGATCGGGAATCGCCGATGTCGCGTCACCTGCCGGCGTCGTTCGCGGTGACCGACGAGCACTATCAGCTCAAGGATGTCTCGCGCGACAAGGTGCACGTCCTCGCGCGCCTCGATGCCGCAAAACTGAACTTGAAGGCGCCGCTGGTGCATCGCACGGATCGTGACTTCGTGGCCGCGTATACGAAGACCTACGGCAAGGGCCGGGTGTTCTATTCGACGCTCGGCCATCCGCGCGAGTTGTGGGACGAATCCTGGATGCAGAAGATGTATTTCGAAGCGCTGAAGTGGTCGATGCGAGTCGGCTCTTAACCGAGCCCGATGCGTCCGGCCACCGCGGCGTAGCGCTGGTCGTCCCTCAACCCGTCAAATCGCGGATCGACCTTCAGCGCCAGCAGATCGAAGCAGCGGTCGTCGCCGGATTTCGTCAGCCACCGATAGCCGGCCTCGTGATCGCCGGCGGCAAACGACAGCGTCATGAATTCGACCGGTGACACGTACCGAGTTGATGCCGCCTCACCCAGGGTCCGCAAGGCCTCGATCGCGCGATCGCGTTTGCCGGAGAGGGCCAGCGTGCGGGCGAGCGCGCTCTGCATGCGCAAGGAGCCCGGCGCCAGGTCCACGGCCCTGCGAAACGCCGCCGCCGATTCGTCGAAGTCAGTGCGCTGCTCCTGGATCATGCCCAGCGTCAGGTAGGCCGGCGCGAAATGCGGATTCAATTCGATGGTGTGATCGCACTGCTCCAGCGCGGAATCAAAGTCGCGGCGATAGAACTGCGTGACCGCGACGTCCCGGGCGATGATCGACGAGACCGGATCGAGCGATTGCGCCAGCAGGATCTGCTCCAGCGCTTCGTCGAGACGTGCCATCGGCACGAGGCACGACATCGCGTACCAGTGACGAGCGGTTGAGTAACGCGGATTGAGCTGGATCGCTTTCTGGAACAACGGCTCGGCTGCGGCGAAATCCCAATCCTGGGTCGCGCGCACGTGGGCCAGCGAGGTGTGCGCTTCCGCGGAATGCCCATCGAGCATCACCGCCGCCGCCGCACTCGAGGCCGCCTTCGCCCAGACATCAGCCGGCCCGAGCACGCCGTAGTGGGCGAGGAGCCCGTAGGCGTCGGAGAGCCCGCTGTGCGCGAGCGAGAACTGCGTGTCTTCGATCACCGCCTTCTCGAAGAACTCCACCGCCTTCGCCAGGCTTTCTTCGGTGCGCTGATTCAGGTGATAGCGCCCCTGCAGATACAGGTTGCGGGCGGCGAGATTGTCGGACTGCCGCCGCGCGCCCGGCGCGCTCTCGGCGTCGACTTCCGGCGCCACCTTGTCGGCGACCAGCTTGGCGATCGCTTCCTGGCCGACCAGCGGATCGGCCAGTTCCACATCGGCGGACTCCGACCACAAATAGAATCCGCTCACGCCGTCGACGAGATGAATGGTGACGCGCAGCTTCTCTCGCGCGGAGCGCACGCCGCCGGTAATCACCAGCGCGGCCGTCGCGGCGTCGGTATCCAGCGGATCGGCGACGCCATCGGGCGTCCGCGTGGCCAGGACCCGCAGTGCCTTGATCGAGGTCAGCGCGTGGACGAGCTCATCGCGCAACCCGCGGCAGAAATAATCGAGGGTGCCGGCGGGGCTGTCGTCGGCAAGCGGCATCACCGCCACGGTGTTGCGGCCGGCGAGCGTCGCGGTGAGCGAACGCTTCGACGCCGGCGCCTCGTCCCTGACGCGGAACACCGGCGCATACCCGCCCTTCGGCAGGTCGATGATCAACTCGTCGTTGTTGCCTTCATCGCGGTAGTAGCGGGCGAGCCGCGTGCGCAAGCGCCGTGCCTGGACGCGCACGATCGGGTCGGTGCGCGGATCGAAGGACGGTTCCTTGCCAAACACCTGCACGCCAAGCACGTATTCCTTCAGGTCGCCACCGCGTCCGCTGACGGTTTCTCCGACGATGAAGTTGACGAAGCGCTTGAGCCGTTCGACCTGCGAGAAAGTCTTGCTGGAGAGAATGCGAGTGAGCTGCTGGCGAACCAGCTTGTCCGAGGCCTTGGCGGGGGCCAGCGTCGCCGACCGGGAACCCATCGCCGACATCGTAACGCTATTTGGCGTACTTCTTCAGGGCCTTCAGTTTCTTGTCCAGTCGCTTGTTGACCGTCGCTTCGGGCGCGCTGTACGAAATCATCCGGCTGTCCGGATCCAAAGCGCCGGTGACCGGATCGTGCGTGCAGCGCTCGAGGCAGTACGTCATCTTGACGACCTTCGCCTCGGGGTCGTAGCCGATGGTCAAGACATTGATGCTGTTCCACATGCGGCCGGGAGGCCGAGCCGGATTGCTGTTGACGAGGGTGATCAGCTCCAGGATCGTCGGCAGATACGACCGGTTGCCGCTCGCGGCTTGTTGTCGCCGGCCGAGCAGCCGCGTGACGTCCTGGATCTGGGTCCGCAAGGGGAGGTCGGCGACGACTTCGACCACCACGTCCGCACCCGGGATCCGAATGGGCGCTTGTGGCGGCGGCTGAGGCACCTGCCAGATCACGGCAGGCGGCGATTCAATGGGCACTGGCCGCTACTCAAATCGCAAGGCGTCAATCGGATCGAGGGCCGCGGCCTTGCGCGCCGGGTAGAAACCGAAGAACACGCCGGTCATCGCCGCAAAGGCGAACGCAACCGCCACCGACTGCATCGACACCTTCGTCGGCCACGTCATCCAGGCCGTGACGCCCTTCGACATGCCCAGCCCCAACGCGATGCCGATCGCGCCGCCGAACAGGCTGAGGACCACGGCTTCGACGAGGAACTGCAGCAACACGTCGCGGCCGCGCGCGCCAATGGCCATGCGCAACCCAATCTCACGGGTGCGCTCGGTCACCGACACCAGCATGATGTTCATGATGCCGATGCCGCCGACCAGCAGCGACACGCCGGCAATGCCGGCCAGCAGGCCCGTCATCGTTTCGGTGGCCTGCACGCGCACGCTGGCCATCTCTTCCATCGTGCGGACCATGAAGTCGTCGTTGCCGTCGGTGATCTGGTGGCGCTGGCGCAGCAGCGTCGCGATGCGATCGGCGGTGGGCGTGGTGTCCGCCGCTGAGGCCGCCGACACCGTCACGTTCTGGATGTAGGTGATGCCGCGCAGCTTCTTCATCACCGTGGTGTACGGAATGTAGACCACGTCGTCCTGGTCCTGGCCCATGCCCGACTGGCCCTTGCTCGACATCACGCCGACCACCGTGAACGGCTGGTTGTTGATGCGAATCACCTGGCCGACGGGATCGATATCGCCGAACAATTGTTCGTTGACGACGGAGCCGAGCACCGCGACTTTCGATGCGGTCGCGACGTCAACCGGCGCGAAGAAGGCGCCCGTCTTCATCGGCCACGAACGAATCAACGGCAGGTCGACGTCGGTGCCCTGGATCTGCGTGCCCCAGTTCAGGTTGCCGGCGATGACCTGGCCGCGGGTGTTCACGCCCGGCGCGGTGTATTGCACGCCCGGCACGTCGCGAATCGCGAGCGCATCCTCCGGCGTCAGCGTGCTGGCGTTGCCTTGCCCCTGGCGCACGCCGCCCTGCTGGAAGTTGCCGGCGCTGACCATCACCATGTTGGTGCCGGCCGCCTGGATCTGCGTTTCGATCGACGACTGCGCGCCGGTGCCGAGCGCGACCATCGTGATCACGGCGGACACGCCGATGATCATGCCCAGCATGGTCAGCGCGGTGCGCATCTTGTTGCGGGCCAGCGCCTTGAACGCGACGGTGAGCACCATCAGGAAGGACATGGCTTAGACCGCCTCCGCGGTTTCAATCAGGTTGGCGAGTTCGTCGGCCGCCTGGCGGCGCGTCGTCACCGGCTTGTCGCTCAACACTTTGCCGTCGCGGAAGGCGACGGTGCGCGTGCCGTATTCCGCGATGTCGGCTTCGTGCGTGATCAGGATCACGGTGATGCCGCGCTCCTGGTTCAAGCGCTGGAACAATCCCATCACCTCGATGCTGGTCCGCGAGTCGAGATTACCGGTGGGCTCGTCGGCGAGCAGGATCGACGGGTTGTTGATCAGCGCGCGCGCGATCGCGACGCGTTGCTGCTGTCCGCCGGACAGTTGATTGGGGTAGTGGGTGAGGCGTTCGCCGAGGCCCACCGCGGTCAGCATTTCCTTGGCGCGCTTGTGCCGCTCGGCGGTCTTCAACGTGCTGCCGCCATACAGCAAGGGCAGTTCCACGTTGTCGAGTGCCGTCGTTCGCGAGAGCAGGTTGAAGCCCTGGAATACGAATCCGATCTTCTTGTTGCGGACGCCGGCCAGTTCGTTCTTGCTCATCGTCGACACGTCCTGGCCGTCGAGAAAGTACTGGCCGGAGGTCGGGCGATCGAGACAGCCGACGATGTGCATGAACGTGGACTTGCCCGAGCCCGAGGCGCCGGTGACCGTGAGGAATTCGCCGCGCGGCACCTCGAGATTGATGCCGCGCAGCGCCTTCACCTGGTGCTCGCCAACGACGAAGGTCTTGACGAGGTCTTTCGTGCCGATGACGATCGGTGGCGCGGTGTTATCCACGGCCACCAAACCCGCCGCCGCCGGGACCACGGCCGCCGCCTGGGCCACCCCGACCCGGGATCAAGGGATTGCCGTTGGCGCCCGGCGTCGGCACGCTCCTGGTGTTCGAGAGGCCAGTGACTCCGGTCACGACTTCCGCCGTGTCAGGCAGTTCCTCCGAGATCACTTCGGTATAGGTGCCGTCGCTGATGCCCAGGCGCAGTGTCACCGGCTTCAGCTGCTTGTCGACGTACAGCCACGCCCGGCCGCGCGTTTCGACCACCGGGAGCGGCGCAAACAGCGCGTCGATGGTCGTCGCTTGCGGCGTTGATGCGGGGGCCGGGCGCTTCGCGCCACCCTTCGCCGGCTGCAACAGCGCTTCGAATGCCGCCGTGTCGCCGCCGCGTTCTTTCATGCGGCTGATGAATTGCTTCTGCTCGTCGGGCGACATGGTCTTGAAGCGGTCCATCATGCGCGCCTGGAATTCAGGACCGCCGCCGCGGCCGCCGCCACCACCACCACCAAATCCACCACCCCCGCCCCCCGGAGGCCCGCCGCCCGGAGGACCAAACCCACCGCCCCCGGGACCACGTCCGGCCCCGCCGCCGCGTCGGCCTTCGCCGGCTGGTGTCGTTGCGTCCGCGGTTCGCGGCGTCCGCGCCGAGTTGTTGCCGCCGGGTGCTGACGCCTGAGGGCCTGCCGGTGCATTCGCCTGTTGGCCTGCGGGCCGGTTTGCCTGCTGGCCTGTTGGCCCGTTGGCCGCTGGGCCCGTTGGTGACTGATTGCCGCCAGGGAATCCACCGGCGCCGCGACCGCCGCGGCCACCGCGACCACCGGCACCAAACGCAGCCTCAGGGGGCGGCGTTTGATTCAAGGCCACGAACACTTCGTCGGTCGGACGGAACCGCAGCGCCGCATTCGGAATGCGCAGCGCGTTGGTGCGCTTCGCGATTTCGATCTTCACGTTCGCGGTCATGCCCGGCTTCAGTTTCAGCTGGCGATTGGGCACGGTGATCACCGCGCCATAGGTCGTGACGTTCTGGACCACGATCGGCTGCAGGCGGATCTGCGTGACGGTGCCGACGAAGTTGTCGGTCGGGTAGGCATCGACGCGGAACGACACGGTTTGCCCGGGCCGGATGCGGCCCACGTCCGCTTCGTCGATGTTGGCGTTGACCTGCATCTCCGCCAGATCCGCGGCAATGATGAAGAGCGTCGGCGCCTGCATGCTGGCGGCGACCGTCTGTCCGACGTCGACGTTGCGCTGCGTGACGATGCCGTCGATCGGCGCGACGATCACGGTGTGCTCGCGATTGACCTGTGATTGATTGACCGAGGCCTCCGACTGCGTGACCGCCGCCTGGACCTGCGTGACGGTTGCTTGCTGCGAGGCCACGCCGGCCGATGCGGTATCGACGGCGATCTTCGCCGAGTCCAGTTCACTCGGTGCCAACAGCTGCCGCGACGCGAGTTCCTTGGCGCGGGTAAATTTCTGCTGAGCGTCGTTCAACTGCACGCGGGCGCGATCGAGATCGCTGCGCGCCTTGGTCAGGTTGGCGCGGGACTGCGCGAGGTTGGCCTGCACCTGCTGCAACTGGGCATCGAACAGCGACGGATCCAGCCGCGCGATGACCTGGCCCTTCTTGACGATGCTGTTGAAATCAGCGCCGAGCCACTGGATGTTGCCGGACACCTGGCTGCCGACCTGCACAGTCGTCACCGCTTGTAACGTGCCGGTGGCCCCGACCGTATCGACGATGTCGCCGCGGCTCAGGGGAGCCGTCGTGACCTGAATTTCAGTTTTGCCGCGCTGGGTGTACCAGGCGCCGACGCCCCCGCCCACGACGGCCAGCAGGACGATGGCGATGATCGCTCTCTTCATGCCCCAGTTACTCAATTCCGGTGGCGGCTGTTTACGGCCGCCACAGAGTTTTCACATATTTAGGCGCTGACGAGCGTCGGGTCGTAGGCCAGCACCGGGCGCAGCCAGCGTTCGACTTCGGTCACGGTCATGCCCTTGCGGCGGGCATAGTCCTCGACCTGGTCCTGGCCGACGCGCTGAATCGCAAAATACTTCGACTGGGGATGGCCGAAGTAGAGGCCGCTGACCGACGCGGCCGGGGTCATCGCGAACGATTCGGTCAGGTCGAGGCCGGTCGTGCGGGCGTCGAGCAGATCGAACAGCCGCGCCTTCTCGCTGTGATCGGGGCACGCGGGATAGCCAAAGGCCGGCCGGATGCCGCGGAACTGTTCATCAATCAGATCGTCGTTGGACAACTGCTCGGTGAAGCCCCAATCCTTCCGGGCCTGCGCATGCAGGTATTCCGCAAACGCTTCGGCCAGGCGATCGGCCAGGGCCTTGACGATGATCGCGGAGTAGTCGTCATGCGCCGCTTCGTATTTCCTGACGAGCGCATCGACGCCGATGCCGGCGGTCACCGCAAAGGCGCCGACGTAATCGGTGACGCCGCTCTCGATCGGGGCGACGAAGTCGGCCAGCGATCGATTGGGCTTGTCGTCGGCAATCACTTCCTGCTGGCGCAGCATTGGGAAGCGCGCCGCCACCGTGCGCGGACGGCCAGGTTCCGACGCCGTCCACAACACCACATCGTCGCCGTCACTGTTGGCGGGCCAGAAGCCGTAGACGCCGCGCGCGCGGATCAACTTGCCGTCGACGATCTGCTTCAGCAACTTCTGCGCGTGCGTGAACAGGTCCCGCGCGGCTTCGCCGATTTTCGGGTCCTCGAGGATCTGGGGATAACGGCCCTTGAGTTCCCACGCGGTGAAGAAGAACTGCCAGTCAATGTAGGGCACGAGCTCCTCGAGCGCGATGTCCACTTTCTTCAGGCCGGTGAACGAGGGCGCCGCGGGAGCGGAGTGATCGAGCGTCAAGCGATTCGCGCGCGCCTGCGCGATCGACAGGGTCGGGCGATCCTTACGGCCCGCATGCTGTTCGCGCGATTTCGCTTGCGCCGCGCGATTCGACTGATCGAATGCCGTCTTCTGCGTGTCGCTCAGCAGGCTGGCGACCACATCCACGACGCGTGAGGCATCGGGCACGTGCACCGTCGGTTGTGAGTACTCCGGTGCGATCTTGACCGCGGTGTGCTGCGGGCTGGTGGTCGCGCCACCGATCAACAGGGGCAGCGTCATCTGCCGCCGCTGCATTTCTGCGGCGACGAACACCATTTCATCGAGCGACGGCGTGATCAGGCCGCTCAGGCCGACCATGTCGGCCTTGGTGTCGATCGCGGCTTGCAGGATCTTGTCGGTCGGCACCATCACGCCGAGATCGATGACCTCGTAGTTGTTGCAGCCGAGCACGACGCCGACAATGTTCTTGCCGATGTCGTGGACGTCGCCCTTGACGGTGGCCATCACCAGCTTCCCCTGGGCCTTGCGCGTCCCGCCCTGCGCCTCGAGGGCCTGCTTTTCCGCCTCCATGAACGGCTCGAGGTAGGCGACGGCGCGTTTCATGGCGCGCGCGCTCTTCACGACCTGCGGCAGGAACATCTTGCCGGCGCCGAACAACTCGCCGACGACCTTCATGCCGTCCATCAGCGGGCCTTCGATCACCAGCAGCGGCCGCCCGAACTTCACCCGCGCTTCCTCGGCGTCGACCTCGATGAAGTCGACCATGCCGTGGACGAGCGCGTGCGAGAGGCGCGACTCAACCGGGCTGTCGCGCCATTTCAGATCCGTCTCGCGCCGGGTTGCCGAACCCTTCACCTGCTCGGCGAACGTCACCATGCGTTCGGTCGCATCGGGCCGGCGATTGAAGATGATGTCTTCGACGTGCTCCAGCAGATCCTTCGGGATGTCCTCGTAGACCACCAGTTGGCCGGCGTTGACGATGCCCATGTCCATGCCGGCCTTGATGGCGTGGAACAGGAACGCGGAGTGAATCGCCTCGCGGACGACGTCGTTGCCGCGGAACGAGAACGACAGGTTGCTGACCCCGCCGCTGATCTTCACGCCCGGGCAGGTCGCCTTGATGATCGTCGTCGCCTCGATGAAGTACTTGGCGTAGTCGTTGTGTTCCTCGAGGCCGGTGGCGATTGCCAGGATGTTCGGATCGAAAATGATGTCGGACGGCTCGACGCCGGCCTGCTCGGTCAGCAGCCGGTAGGCGCGCTGGCAGATCTGGACCTTGCGCTCGACGGTGTCGGCCTGGCCGGTTTCGTCGAACGCCATGACGATCATCGCCGCGCCGTAGCGCCGCACCGTGCGCGCCTTGTGCAGGAAGTCGGCTTCGCCTTCCTTGAGGCTGATCGAATTGACCACCGCCTTGCCCTGCACGCACTTGAGGCCGGCTTCGATCACCGACCACTTCGAGCTGTCGATCATCACCGGCACGCGCGCGATCTCGGGCTCGGTGGCGATGTAGTTGAGGAACTCGGTCATGCACGCTTCGGAATCGAGCATGCCCTCATCCATGTTGACGTCGATGATATTGGCGCCGCCGCGCACCTGATCGAGCGCCACGGTCGTCGCGCCCGCCCAGTCCTTCGCCTTCACCAGCCGTTCGAACTTCTTCGAACCGGTCACGTTCGTGCGTTCCCCGATCATCTGAAAATTCGAATCAGGCCGAATCACCAGCGGCTCAAGTCCTGATAAACGCGTCAGCCTGATCCCCGATCCCTGAGCCCCGATCCCTGTCGCGCGAGGGGGCAAGCCGTCAACGGCCCGAGCGATTTCCCGGATATGGTCGGGAGTCGTTCCGCAACAGCCGCCAATGATGTTGACGAAGCCGCTCTTCGCGAATTCTTCGACGAGGCCGGCCGTCTCCGCGGGCTGTTCGTCGTACTGGCCGAACGCGTTCGGCAGGCCGGCGTTCGGGTAGCAGCTGACGTAGCCGTCGACCGCGCGTGACAGCTCGGCGAGGTAGGGACGCATCTCGCGCGCGCCGAGCGCGCAGTTCAAGCCGACGCTGAACGGCTTGGCGTGCTCCACGGAAAGATAGAACGCATCGAGGGTCTGGCCGGACAACGTGCGGCCGCTGCGATCGGTGAGCGTCGCCGAGATCATCAGCGGCAGGCGCACGCCTTTCTCTTCGAACACTTCGTCGATCGCGACGAGCGCCGCCTTGGCATTGAGCGTGTCGATCTGCGTCTCGACCAGCAGCAGGTCCGAGCCGCCGTCGATCAGGCCGCGCGCCTGGTCCTTGAACGCGTCGCGCATTTCGTCAAACGTGATGGCGCGAAACGCCGGATTGTTCACGTCGGGCGAGATCGACAGCGTCTTCGTCGTCGGACCGAGCGAGCCGGCGACGAAGCGCGGCTTCGCGGGGTTCTTCGCGGTCCAGGCGTCGGCGACGCGCCGCGCCAGCTTCGCCGCCTCGAGATTCAATTCATAGGCGATCGCTTCCAGGCCGTAGTCGCCCTGCGACACCGACGTGGAGCTGAAGGTGTTGGTCTCGATGATGTCGGCGCCGGCGTCGAGGTATTCGGCGTGGATGTCGGCGATGACATCCGGGCGGGTCAGCACCAGGACGTCGTTGTTGCCCCTGAGGTCCCTGGGATGCGCCTTGAACCGCTCGCCGCGGAAGTCCGCCTCGGTCAGCGTGCGGCGCTGCACCATGGTGCCCATCGCGCCGTCGAGCACGAGAATGCGTTCCGCGAGAAGTTGTCGGAGGGTGTCGAATGTGGTCATTTGTTTTTCTTGCGAGCGGAGGCGGCCTTGGTGCCGATCGCGAGCAGCACGGTAAAGGGATCGTTGGTCCGCCGCGCGCCGAGTTGCGCGCGCACGTCGCCGAAACCGGCGCGGTGCAGCAGGCCTGACAAATGTTCGTCGCTGAAGCCGAACCAGCGGTCGCCGAGCTTGTCGCGCACCCAGGTCTCGTCGTGGGGACGCAGATCCAGGATCAGCAAGCGCCCGCCGGGTTTGAGGATGCGCGCGGCTTCGGCCAGCGCCTCCGCGGGATCCGCGGCGTGATGCAAGGCCTGCGACAGCAGCGCGACATCCATCGAGGCGGTCTCGATGGGCAGTTTTTCGAGCTCACCTTTCTTCCAGGTGATGTTCGAACATTTCTTCCGGGCCGCCAGCGCCTTGGCGCGGGCCAGCACGCCGGTCGAGCGATCGACGGCGGTGACGTGTTTTGCCCATCGCGCGGTTTCCACGGTCAGGTAGCCTTCGCCGCAGCCAAGGTCGGCGACGTCGAGCGGCGGCAGCAGCATGCCGAGCGCGCGCGACCACGCGGCCCAGCTGCGGCCGGGCACCAGCTGCCGGCTGTCGCGCTGATCGGGACCGACGTGCTCGAAGTTCTCGCGGCGGACCCGCAACACTTCCTGCAGCCGGGAGTCATCCGCCTTGACCGTCGGCGACGCGGCGGCGTGTTCGAACTGCGCCTGCAGCAAGGGCCACAGCGGGCTGGTCCGGTCCTCGCGAATCGCGGGGGAGAGGCGATAAAAGCTGTAGGCGCCGTCGCGTTCCTCGATGACCAGCTCGGACTCCTTCAAGAGGCCGAGGTGGCGCGACACGCCGGACTGCGCCAGCCCGAGGATGCCGGTCAGTTCCTTGACGTTGAAGCGGTCCTTGTCGAGGACGCGCAACAGCCGCAGCCGGGCCTCGTCGCCCAGCAGCCGGTAGAGCGCGGACGCCTCTTTCATATCCACTAATCTACATCAATGGATACGTAGGTGCAACGGGTGGCGCGTTCCGCCCCCATGCGATAATCCCGTCTTTGCCGCTTTCGGAGCCTTTCACCCTGAGAGGCCGCTGACACGACATATTTGAGGAGGCACCGGCCGACGCATGTGGCGCCGCCGGGGTCTGAACCACCATGGGAATTCTTGACAAGCTCCGCCCGCAATCGAAATCCACGCATCCCGACCCCAACATCCGCATCGAAGCGATCCACGAGCTGGATCCCGCCGATCTCGAGTCCCTGAGCGCCTTCGCCAAGGACGACACCGACGCGCGCGTGCGCCGCGTCGCCGTGGCCCGCATCGGCGATAGCGCCGTGCTCGCTGACATCGTCCGCAACGAGACCGACGGCCACGTGCGCGATCACGCCCTCGGCCAGCTGGTCGAGCAGGCGTCGAAGCACGATGCCGCCGCCGCGATGATCGCCGTCCACGCGCTGGCCTCGCTCGGCCGCGAGCGTGAACTGGCGAACGTCGCCAAGGCCGCCGGGCCGGATGAGGTGCGCCGCGCCGCGATTGCGGCGATTCGCGATCAGAAATCCCTGGGCAGCGTCGCCCGCCACGCCGCGGAGTCCGGCGCGCGCCTGGTCGCGCTCGAGCGGCTGACCGATGCCGCGGAGCTCGAAGGCGTCGCCCTCCGGGGCGAACACGCCGATGCCGCGGTGGCCGCGATCGATCGCCTGGCCTCGCCGTCGAACGATACGTTGAGTGCGATTGCCGAGAAGGCCCGCACCAAGGCCGCGCAGAAGAAGGCGCGCACACTGCTCAGGGCGAACACGCCGGTGGCCGCACCGGTCGAGACCGGTCCGGCATTCAAGGACGCCGATCAACAACAGGCGCGTGATCTCGTCGCCCGCATGAGCGGCCTGTCATCCGTCTCGGACTTCACGCAGCTCCGCGAACACTACGCGGCCGCCCGCGTCGCGTGGGTGGAGCTGCTCGCCGACGCCGACATTCAATCCAACATCGAAGCCGACTTCGAGAGCGCATCGACGATCGTCCGCGATCGCCTCGCGGCCGACGAAGCGGCGCGCGCCGACGCCGAGCGCCAGCGCCGCGCCCTCGAACAGGAACAGGCCGACCGCATCGCGGTCTGCTCGCGCGTCGAGGGCCTGGCCGGGGACGACATCACCGATGGCATCGCGCAGGCGCGAGCCGCGTGGGAAGGCATGCCGGCGATGCCGGAGGCGTGGGCGTCGGAACTCGATCGCCGTTTCGGTGAAGCCTGCCGCGCCGCCGAAAAGCGCTTCGAGCGCCGCCAGCTCGCGAAGCAGTCGGCCGAACGGCTGCCGGCGCTGGTGCCCGAAGTGGAGGCGCTCGCCGCCAACCCGAACTACAACGACGTGCGCAGCCAGTGGTATGCGCTGCGCAAGCAGTGGCAGGCGATCGCGCGGGATGTCGAGATCGATCCCGAGTTGCGCACCCGCTACGACGCGGCCGCGCAGCAACTCGAAAGCCACGAGCAGGTGCATCGCGATGCGAAGGGCCAGCAGCAGACCGAAAACCTGCATCGCCTGCAGGCGCTGGTGCAGAAGTTCGAGACCCGCGCCAACGCGGAGGCGCTCACCCTCAAGCAGACCGATCAACTGATGAAGGACGTGAAGTTGGCGGTCGGCACGATGGGCCCCCTGCCGACCAAGCAGGATCGCGAAGACCTGATGGTGCGGATGCAGGCGGTGCGCGCGTCGCTGACGCCGCGCATCCAGGAACTGCGCGAGGCGGAGGAGTGGAAGCGCTGGGCCAACGTGCAGGTGCAGGAAGAGCTGTGCGGCAAGATGGAAGCGCTCGTCGCCCTCGCCGACACCGATCCGGAAAAAGCCTCGAACGAAATGCGCACGCTGCAGGAGCGCTGGAAGCCCGTCGCCGCGGCGCCGCGTTCGCAGGCCGAGACGCTGTGGACGCGCTTCAAGGCGGCGCAGGAACAGGTCTATGACAAGTGCAAGGACTTCTTCGCGCTGCAGGCGACCGAGCGCGTCGAGAACCTGAAGAAGAAGGAAGCGTTGTGCGCGCGCGCGGAATCGATGGCCGAATCGACCGACTGGGTCAAGACCGCGGACGCGATGAAGACGCTGCAGGCCGAGTGGAAAGCGATCGGTCCGGTGACGCGCGGCAACGAGAAGGCGGTGTGGGAACGCTTCCGCGCCGCGTGCGACAAGTTCTTCACGCGCCGCCAGGACGATCTCAAGCAGCGCAAGCAGGATTGGACCGAAAACCTCAAGCGCAAGGAAGCGCTGGTCGCCGAAGCCAAGACCCTCTCGGAATCGACCGAGTGGGAGCAGGCCGCGTCACGCATCAAGCGCCTGCAGGTCGATTGGAAGGCCATCGGCCCGGTCAAGAAGAGCAAGTCGGATGCGATCTGGAACGAGTTCCGCGCCGCGTGCGACCTGTTCTTCGAGCGCTTCAAGAATCGCGACTCCGCCGCCTTGCAGGGCAAGATGGTCGATCGCGAATCCGCGGTGAACGAGCTCGAAGCGCTGCTGCCGCCGGCGGATGCCGACGGCGCTCCAGCGCCGGAGGATCTCTACGCCAAGGTGCAGGCCGCGCGCGCCCGCTGGGTGCAGGGCCCCGAACTGCCGCGCCACACGCTCGCGCCGCTGGCCGAACGCGTCAACGCCGCGCTGTTCTCGCTGGTCACCCGCTGGCCCGATGGCTTCAAGGGCACCGACCTTGATCCCGAACTGACCAAGGGCAAGATGGAGAAGTTGATCGCCAAGGTGGAGAAGCAGTTGCCCACCGAGAGCGCGGAACCGGCGAAGAACCTGTCGCCGGCCGAATTGCTCGCGCGGCAGTGGCGTGAAGCGCTGGCCGCCAACACCATGGGCGCCGGTGCCTCCCGCCAGGCGGAAGACGCGCGCCAGCGTGCCGCCGAGCAGGAAGTGAAGAGCGCACTGTCGGCGTGGGCGCGCCTCGGCCCGCTCGCACCCGACCAGCGCAAACCGCTGCAGGACCGGTTCGATCGCGCCGTGAGAAAGTTCTCCGAGATGCGACGCCGCTCAGCCGCACGTGCCTGACGCTCGCGTTCGTCACGCCATCTACAAGACGTTCGCCGAGGGCGGCATCCCGCTCTCGGCGACGCTCGCGCATCAACTCCACCTTTCAGAAGACGACGTCCGCAGCGCGATGGAGCGGCTGCATTTCGGCCACGCCATCGTGCTCGATGCGCAGACGCGCGAGCCGTGGATGGCGTTGCCGTTCTCGGCGGTGCCGACGCCGTTCGCCGTCGAGGGCGCGGGTCGATCGTGGTTCGCCAACTGCGCGTGGGATGCCTTCGGCATTCCGATCCTGCTTGGCGTCGACGCGGTGATCACCACGACCTGCCAGGACTGCGCGGGACCGATCGTCTACCGCGTCGAAGGCGGACGCCTCGCCGATGCGCACGGCGTGGTGCATTTCGCGGTGCCCGCCTCGCAGTGGTGGGACAACATCGGATTCACGTGAGCCACGATCCGGTTCTTCAGGTCTGAAGAACACGTGCAGGCGTGGTCGGCGCACACGGAAACGCCAATCGGCGCCGTCATGCCCGCCGCCAATCTCTGGTATCTCTCGCAACAGTGGTACGACGAACGGCTCTCGCCGGACTGGAAGCCGCGCGCGCGCGATCGGTCACAGCAGTTGTTGTCGGACGCCGGTTTCATCGGTCCGTTCTGGTCGTTGCCGGGCTAATCTGGAGACATGAGTCTCCGCACCCTGGCTATCTCCTCCGTGGTCGCGCTGATCGCCGCGACGGCCTCCGCGCAATCGCTTGAAGTGAGCGTCCACCTTGCCTCGTCGCAGTGGAGCGAGTTCGACGGCACCGACATCGGCGGCGGCGCGCGCCTGACAGTCAAACCGACCTCGCTGATCGGCTTCGATGCCGACGTGACCTGGTATCCGGGTGATTTCCCGCCGGACGGCGTGCCATTCACCGGCAATCGTCTCGAAGGTTTCTTCGGCGCGACCGTCGGTCCGCGCCTCGCGGGATTCAGGCCGTTCGCGAAGATCGCGGGCGGATTCATGAAGACCGGCGATGCGCCGGCGCCGTTTGCCTGCATCGCGATCTTTCCGCCGCCGCTCAACTGCCTGATGGGTGGCGGCCAGAACATGCCGGCGTTCGAAGTGGGTGGCGGCGTCGAACTGCTGCCGACCGGGCGGACGCTGCTTCGCTTCGACATCACCGATCGGTTCCTGAAGTACCCGGGCCCGACGTTCGATTCGGATTTCACGCTCCGGGATGCCGGTTTCTTCGGCGGCGCCCTGAAGTTCACAATCGCGGCCGGCTGGCGTCTCCCTTAGGCACCCGTACGCACCCGAATGTGTCAGAATCCCTCCGCTATGAAGAAGCTTGCCATCCTCTTTGCCCTGACCCTGTCCGCCTGCGCCACGCAAACGCCGTCCGCTCCGCCTGACAGCCCGGAACTCGCCGCGTGGAAACAGCGCGCGCAAAACATCACCATCGTCCGCGACGACTGGGGCATCCCGCACATTTATGGCAAGACCGACGCCGACGTCGTGTTCGGCTTGATGTACGCGCAGGCCGAAGACGACTTCAACCGCGTCGAGACCAACTTCATCAATTCGCAGGGCCGCCTTGCCGAAGCGGAAGGCGAGGCCGAGATCTGGCGCGACCTGCGCATGAAGCTGTTCATCGATCCGGCCGACATGAAGGCGCAATACGCGAAGAGCGAACCGTGGTTGAAGGCGCTGATGGATGGGTGGGCCGACGGCCTGAACTTCTACCTGGCGACGCATCCGTCGGTGAAGCCGCGCGTGCTCACCAGGTTTGAACCGTGGATGGCACTGAGCTTCAGTGAAGGCAGCATCGGCGGCGACATCGAGAAGGTGAACCTGCGCGAACTGCAGGCCTTCTATGGTGGTGCGACGCCGCAGACCTCGACCGCTCGGGTCGAGGACACCGATCCGTGGTCGCCGCATCCCGCCGAACCGACCGGCTCGAACGGCATTGCCGTGGCCGGGGCGAACACCGCCTCGGGCAAGGCGATGCTGTTGATCAATCCGCACACCTCCTTCTTCTTCCGCGAAGAAGCGCAGATGGTGAGCGAAGAAGGCCTCAACGCCTACGGCGCGCTGACGTGGGGACAGTTCTTCATCTACCAGGGCTTCAACGAGAAGGTCGGCTGGATGCACACCACCAGCAGCGTCGATAACATCGACGACTACCTCGAGACCGTGACCAAGAAGGCCGATGGCAGCTACACCTACAAGGTGGGCACCGAGGAGAAGCCGTTGCAGTCATCGGTCATCAGCATTCCCTACAAGACCGCCAACGGCATGGCGAAGAAGGACATCACGGTCTATAAGACGCATCGTGGTCCGATCGTGCGCGCGGTGGATGGTAAGTGGGTCAGCATCCGCATGATGCAGGAGCCGATGAAGGCGCTGATGCAGTCCTACGGCCGGACCAAGGCGCACAATCTCGCGGAATACAAGAAGGTGATGGACCTCCACACCAACTCGTCGAACAACACGCTGTTTGCGACCGCCGACGGCGACATCGCGTTCTTCCATTCCAACTTCATCCCGAAGCGCAATCCGAAGTTCGACTGGACCAAGCCGGTCAACGGCGCGGATCCCGCGACGGAGTGGGACGGCCTGCTGTCGTTCGATCAGTCTCCGAACGTCGTCAATCCCAAGAACGGCTGGGTCTACAACACCAACAACTATCCGTTCTCGGCGGCCGGGCCCAACAGCCCGAAGGCGAAGGACTATCCGCCGTACATCGAGCTGGGCACCGAGAATCCGCGCGGCGTGCACGCGATCAAGGTGCTGACCAACAAGAAGGGCCTGACGCTCGACACGTTGATCAAGGACGTGGCGTTCGATTCGTACATGCCCGAATTCGAAATCCAGATTCCGCTGCTGTTGAAGGCCTACGCCGCCGCGCCGGCCTCGAATCCGCTCAAGGCCAGGACGGCCGACGCGATCGCGCTGCTGAAGGACTGGGACTATCGCTGGTCGATGACCTCGGTGCCGACGTCGGTGGCGGTGTTCTACGGTGAAGACCTGTGGACGCGCGTCAGCGCCGAGGCCCGCAAGGCCAACATCTCGGTCTACGACTACATGAAGGACAAGGCGACGCCGCAGCAGCGTCTCGAGTCGCTCGCCGCGGCGGCGGACAAGCTGACCGCCGACTTCGGCAAGCTGCAGACGCCGTGGGGCGACATCAACCGTTACCAGCGCAACGACGCCGCCATCGTGCAGAAGTTTGACGATGCGAAGCCGAGTACACCGGTGATGTTCGCGTCGGCGCGCTGGGGATCGCTCGCGTCGTTCGGCGCGCGCCAGTATCCCGACACCAAGAAGTGGTACGGCACGAGCGGCAACAGCTTCGTCGCCGTCGTCGAGTTCGGCGACCAGGTGAAGGCCAAGGCCGTCACCGCCGGTGGCGTGAACAGCGTGCCGGGTTCGAAGCACTTCGGCGATCAGGCCGAACGGTATGCGACCGGCAACCTGCGCGACGTCTACTTCTATCGCGATCAGTTAAAGGGCCACACCGAACGCGAATACAAGCCGGGGCAGCAGTAGTGCGGGCAGCCGGCACGTTCGACGTCACGATCACGCCGCAGGCGAGCGACCTGGCGCCCGAGGGACCGAACCTCGGGCGGATGTCGATCGACAAGCAGTACCACGGCGATCTCGACGCGGCGGCGAAGGGCGAGATGATCACCGCCGCCGGAATCGCGGTGAAGGAATCGGCGGCGTATTCGGCGGTTGAGCGCGTGTCCGGATCTCTCGGCGGCAAGAAGGGTGGCTTCGCGCTGCAGCACACCGGCATCATGACGCGCGGCACACCAAGCCTGACCATCACGGTGGTCCCCGACTCCGGCACCGGCGAGCTGACCGGCCTGACCGGGAAGATGGACATCATCATCGACGGCAGGCAGCACTCGTACGTGTTCGACTACGAGTTATAGAAGAATTGAAGATTGCTGAAGGCTGAAGGCCGAAGGCCGTAGGCTGCTAGGATTATGCGGTGATCACGCTGCAACCGGTTGTCCTCGAAGGCCACGGCATTCGCCTGGAGCCGTTGTCCGTTGAGCATCACGCAGGGCTGCTGCAGGCCGCGGCCGACGGTGAGCTGTGGAAATTGTGGTTTACGTCCGTGCCCGAACCCGGCGGCACGCTGAACTACATCAGTGATGCGCTGAAGGGGCAGAACGACGGCCACATGCTGCCCTGGGCCGTGCGCGATTTGAAGGACAACCAGATCGTCGGTAGCACGCGTTATCACGACATCGTCCCGGCGATCGACCGCGTCGAGATCGGCTGGACCTGGTATGCGCAGCGCTGCCAGCGCTCGCACGTCAACACCACCTGCAAGTTACTGCTGCTCGAGCACGCCTTCGACACGCTCGGCTGCGCCGTCGTCGGGCTCCGCACCGACAACTTCAACTTCCGCTCCCAAAAGGCGATTGAGGGGATCGGCGCGAAGCGGGATGGCGTGATCCGCCATCACCAGGCGCGGCGCGATGGCACCGTCCGCGACTCGGTGATGTTCAGTATCTTGAAGTCAGAGTGGCGGGATGTTCGCCGCCACCTGGAGTTGAGACTCGCGCGGCACTCGCCGATCTAACCGGCCGCGGTCTGCACTGCGGGCGACGGCGAGACGCTCATGCGGTAGCCCGTCCACGTCAGCAACAATCCGACCAGCTCGGTGACGTACAACACTTCCACGTAGCCCATGCGAGTGGCGGTGCCGCCAATGCCAGGCAGGATCGCGCCCAGCGCAATCAGGACGTTCGCGTAGACGCGGTGGCGTGTCGCCGGATTGCTGCTGTAGCGAAGTGCCGACAGAATGGCGCCGCCGATCAGGAACACGACCGCATACAGGTTGACCACCGGGCTGAACGCCCGCACCCATTGCCAGCCGAGCACGCGCCCCGTCAGGCGGTGCGCTTCGACCTGCGTATAGTCGATCGGCGACAGCAACACGCACACCGATGCGATGACCACGTAGGCAATCAAGAGCGCGGTCAAGGCGTGCGCGGTCCGCTTCCGAAGCAGCAGATACACCGTGCCCTGGGCGAGGGGGGCACCGCCAAGCAGTGCCCCTGAAATGTACCAAGCCCTGAACGTCGGCTCATTCCACCCGACGAGCGTCGTGGTTGCCTCGGTGAACGTGCCGACACCGTAGGTGGCGATGCCGATCGCCCACCACAACAAGTGGAGGCGATCGGGATGCGCGCGATAGCGCCGGAAGATCTCGGCCGCGAACGGCACCGTGAGAGCGGTGGTGACGATCGGGACGTAGTGGACGATGGATGCGGCGCCCATTAGAACCCCCCGACGTTCAATCCGATCGTGAAGCTGCGGCCCCGGGCCGGCGCGAACTGGAATTGTTCGCGGTAGTAGGTGTCGCCGAGATTTTCGATGGCGAACACCAGGCCGGCACGATCGCGCGCCCGCGAGAGATTGATGCCGAAGGCGGCGCGCTGCACCGTGAAGCCGTCAAGTGATAGCAGATCCTGCGCGATCAGGAACGGTGAATTGAGCAGGGTCTTGGCGACCCGGGTCACGTCTCCCTGGTTACGGACACCGTACTCGGCCCACCACCGGCCGCGAGATTCGGTGAACCGCGCATTCGCGACGAACTTCGACGGGGTGATGTTGTCGAACGGCGTGCCCGACAACGAGCTCTTGTCGAGCGGGTTGATGCCGCTCGTCACCGTGCCGCGCGTGAATGCGGCCGCGCCGGTCAGGGTCAACACGCCGGGACGGAACATGATTGGCGCCGCCGCCGACAACTCGATGCCGGTGATCCGCACGTCGCCGAAGTTGGTGGCCTGCGCCAGTGGTCCGGAGGCGTTGGTCGCGACGACCAGGTCCTGGGCGATGAAGTTCTGGTACTGGTTCAGGAAGTAATACGCGCCGCCGGAGACCCGGCCGGTGCGGAAGTTCACGCCGGCGTCGAAGTTGTTCCCGGTCTCCGGTTCAACCTTGACGTTCGGCACAATGCTGCCGGCCGTCGCGGGACCCGCGAACAACATCTCTTCGAGATTGGGATGTCGATAGCTGCGGCCGAAACGAATGAACGGGTTGATGGCGCCATCCGGGTTGGCAACCATGCCGATGTCGCCGGTCAGGGCCTTGCGTTCGTAGTTGGCGCCCGACGGATTGGGCAGCGTCGTCGGATCGATCGAGGGCTGGGCATTGCCGATGACGCTGGTCACGTCGTAGCCAGGTGTGGCGTCGAGAACCACGGTGTAGAGATCGCCGCGCAAACCGGCAACCACCGACAACTTCGGCTGCACGCGCCATTCATCCTGAGCGAACACGGCGATGTTGCGCAGGCTCGCGTCAGGCACCCGCACCGGATGCGCGATCGAGGGTGCGCCCAGCGGCAGCAAGGAGGGCAGCACGGCGGCCTCCGGACCGCGAGCGCCCATCACCACCTGGCCGACGAGTGACATCTGCGTTGACGTGGTGCGCTGGTCGCTGCTGCGATCACGATAGAACGTCGCGCCGGTGGTCAGCAGGTGATGTGAGGCCGGCACGAATACCGCCTTCAGGTTGACGCTCGGCGTCCAGACGCGTTGCTCGGTGTCGGAGGTAATGTCCAACCGCATCACGCTGATCGGGAAGAAGGTCACGGCGGTGGGCGCCGGGAACTGCACTGGCAGCGTCGTCCGCAGCAACCGCTCGGTGCGTTGTAACGATCCGGTCAGCGACAGGTTGGCGAGCCACGGTGTGACGTCGCGCGCCTCGTAGCGAGCCGAGAAGCGATCCAGGTTGCTGTTCGGCAGCGAGCTGTCATTGAAGAAGTACGGCTGTTCGAAATCGGGGAAGCCGATGTCCTTCGCGCGCCGGCTCTGGTAGCGCACGAGCAGCGAGCGGCGGTCCGCCAGCTTCACCAACGACGAGGCGTTGATGAACTTGCCCTCGGCCTGCGAGTTCAGGATCTCGTCGCTGGTCCTGACGAACGGGGCGTTGAACGGATCGGGAAACGCCTTGAAGGCGAAGCCGAAGTTGGTGTCGATGGTGTCCGCGCGCTTGAGCGTGCCGGCCGTGAAGAACGGCCGCGTGTCTTCCACATCGAACTGGCCCGACTTGTAGTTGTCGAACTTTTCGGCGCCCGCTTGCACCCGGAAGGTGAGGCGAGGTGAGGTCGCCCCGAGCATCAGGTTGCCGCGCATCCCGTTTTCATTCGTGCTGTAGAGGCCGTTGAAGCCGTAGAGCAACTTGTTGGTCGGCGAGAATGTGGGCTCGTTGGTGATGATGTTGATGGTGCCGGCGAGCGCGTCGGAGCCATACATCAGCGTGCCGGCACCGTTGACGATTTCCACCCGGCTGATCGAATCGGGCGAGATCAATCCGACCTCGGCGCCGGTTCGATCGGTCGCCTGGCGCGCGGTGTTCAGACGCTCACCGTCGACGAGCACCAGCATGCGGGTCGAGTCCAGCCCGCGCAGGCGCGGACGGATGCCGAATGGGCCGTTGCCGACCGGAGTCACGTTGACCACCGAAGCCAGCGCATCGCCGGTGGACAGCGTGTTGGACTGTTGAACCGCCGCTTCAGAGAGCGTTTCGACGTGCAGGGGAATCTGCTTCACCTCTCGCTCCGAGCGGCTGGCCGTGACGCTGACTTGCGCGCTCAACACGCCAAGCTCGAGCGAGACCGGCAGGTCGACGACGGCCTCGGCGGTCTCGATGACCACGGTGCGCGCGGCGTCGGAGAATCCCGGCCGCGTCACGATCACCAGGTAGGTGCCGGCCGCGGGTTCGAAACGATACTCGCCCCGCGCGTCGGTCTCGCTGACGGTTTCCTGGCCCGTGGCCAGCACGCGAAGAACGACGCGGGCCGAGGGAATGGCGGCGCCGGTGGAGTCAGACACCGCGCCGCGAAGGGTGGCGGCAAGAGAAGGGGCCGCAGCCAACAGGGCTGCGGCAAAGACGCAACAACGAATGGTACGCATTGCAATGCTCCGCGAACTCGAAACGCCGAGTTCAGGTCGACGAATTCAGACTGAAAAACGGGAACGCGCCTTAGTGCTGCGGCGGAGGCGGTCGTGAGGCGTACTGAGGGGAGAATCCGTCGCCGAACAACCCGAAGAGCGAAGCGGGGGTGGCGACACTGACATACAGGCGAGCGTGGCGGTCGCGCAGGCCGAGCAGGCCAGCGAGCAGCCACATCGTGATCGCCAGAGCGGAAACGGACACCAGCGCTTCGAGAATCGATGTTGCCACCGTTTCAGGAAGCGACCGGTCCAGGCTCGCAATGCCGAAGTCGGCCGTCACGGCCGGCCCGTGCAGCAGGGCCGCGAGTACCCACACCGCGAGACCCTTGCGGTTCCAGATGGAGCCGTCGGCGTGTCGAATGCCGGCAAGCGCGGCCACCAGTCCGGCGGCCACCAGCCAGCGGACCACCAGCCATGGATCTTCGAGTCGCCCTTCAGCGGCCTGCCCGGCGAACACCACGCCGTGAAAGGCCGCCAGGGCGGTTCCCGAGAGCACGGCCGTGATCCGTGCCAGCGAGCGGAATCGCTCGAGGCGCGGCAGGCGCGTGACGGCCGGGAAGCTCATGACTGTCTATGTTACTCGACACGCTCGCCGGCCGCCTTACGGCCGGCGCGTGCTAGTCGGCGTTCGGGTCTTCCAGGTAGGTGTAGCCCATCAGCGCTTCTTCATAGAAGCGCAGCAGGCGTCCGGCTTGCGGGTCCTGCATGCGTCCGGCATTGATCGCCGCTTCGACATCGCGTCGCAGCTTGCCCATCAGCATTTCCGGATCGAACTCCACGTACTTCAACACCTCGCGGACGGTGTCGCCCTTGATGATGTGCTCGACGCGCGCGCCTTCGGTGTGGTCGATGCCGTTCTCGCCGAGCGAGATGTGCACCGCGTGGGTGTCGCCGAACAGGTTGTGGAGGTCGCCGAGAATTTCCTGGTAGGCACCGACCAGGAACACGCCGAGGTAGTACGGCTCGCCGTTGAACTTGTGCAACATGATGGTCTTCTTCACGTCGCGGCGATCGATGAACTGATCGAGCTTGCCGTCGGAGTCGCAGGTGATGTCGCTCAGCACCGCGTGATTGACCGGCCGCTCGTTGAGGCGGTGGATCGGCATCACCGGGAAGAGCTGCTTGATCGCCCAGCTGTCCGGGATCGACTGGAACAGCGAGAAGTTGCAGAAATAGGTGTCGGACAGGAGCTCTTCGAGCGCCTGGAGATCCTCGGGCACGTCGGTCATGCCCTGGCACAGCTTGTAGATCTTTTCGCAGATTGCGAAGTACAGGTTCTCGGCGTGCGAGCGCTGTTCGAGCGACAGGTAGCCGCCGCTGAACAGGTTCATCGCCATGTCGAGCGCCTGCTGCGCGTCGTGATAGGTCTCGAGCGCGTTGCGCTGCGTGACGCCGTGATACGCCTCGATCAGGTCGACGAGCGGCTGCTCGAATTCCTCCTTCACCTCGGTCGGGATCGCCTCTTCGCCGAAGTCGAGCGTGCCGAGCACGTTGAACACCAGCATCGAGTGATACGCGGAAATGGCGCGGCCGCTCTCCGAAATGATCGTCGGATGCTTGACGCCGACTTCGTCGCACACCGTCTGGATGTGGTAGACGACGTCGTTGGCGTATTCCTGCAGCGTGTAATTCATCGACGATTCGAAGTTGGTCTGCGATCCGTCGTAGTCGACGCCCAACCCGCCGCCCACGTCCATGAACTCGAGACCGGCGCCCTGCTTGGCCAGCTCGCAGTAGACGCGCGCCGCTTCGTTCAGCGCGCCCTTGATGATGCGGATGTGCGTGATCTGGCTGCCGAGGTGGAAATGGAGCAGCTTGAGGCAGTCCCCCATGCCGCGCTTCTTCAGTTCCTCGAAGCCGCGCAGGATTTCGGTGACCGTCAGGCCGAACTTCGAGCGGAAGCCGCCCGACGACTGCCAGCGGCCTGACCCGCGCGCCGCCAGCTTGACGCGCATCCCGATGTTGGGACGCACGCCGACTTTCTCGGCGTACTCGAGCACCAGCTCGAGCTCGGAATACTTTTCGACCACGGGGATGATCTGCCGGCCCATCTTCTGGGCGAGCATCGCCATCTCGATGAATTCGTAGTCCTTGAAGCCGTTGCAGATGATCGGCGTCTCGTTGGTCGCCATCGCCGACACGGCGAGCAGCTCCGGCTTGCTGCCGGCCTCGAGGCCGAACCCGTATTGCGCGCCGAAGTTGAGCACCTCTTCGACGACCTGGCGCTGCTGGTTCACCTTGATGGGGTAGACGCAGCAGTACTTGCCTTGATACTGGTTTTGCGCAATCGCACTCTGGAACGCGCCGTGGATCTCGCCGAGGCGGTGCTTGAGAATGTCGGTGAACCGGATCAGGATCGGCACGGCCAGGCCGCGCAGCTGCAACCGGTCAACCAGTCGCTTCAGGTCGACGCTGCGATCCGGCTCCTTGGTGGGATGCACTTGCAGGTGGCCCTGCTCGCCGACCGAGAAGTAACCCTGCCCCCAGCGCGGAACGTCGTACAACTCCGCGGCTTCGGTCGACGACCAGGGTGTCGTGCCGGGGCTGGAACCGGTGCTCAGGCGTCCGCCTGTCAGTGTGCTCATCTTCTGGATCAAAGAATAAACGAAGCGCGTTCATTTTTTTCGGTTCATTCGGGAAAAAATGCGAGGAAAAAATGTAGCCTGTGACGGTGTCGAACCAAGTGCCCGCCATCAAGGTCTTGCTCCTGCCGAAAGACACCAACGCGCTCGGCACCATCTTCGGCGGCGTGATCCTCTCCCACATCGACCTCGCGTCGGCGGTGGAGGCGCGGAAAACCGCGCCGCATCGCTACGTCACCAAGGCGATGAACGCCGTCGAGTTCCACGCGCCCGTTTTCGTGGGCGATCTGGTCAATTTCTTCACCGAGACGACCAGGGTCGGCCGCACGTCGATCACCGTCAAGGTCGTCGTCGACGCCGAGCGCTGGGGCGCCGGCCAGGGCGAACAGGTCCGGGTGACCGAAGCGGAAGTGGTGCTGGTGGCCGTCGGGCCCGACGGTGTCCCAATTCCGATTCGTCCCTAGGCACCTAAGGCACAGTACGCACAGCCATGATTGCAGTGTACGCACCAGGATCCGTTTCGAACGTGGCGTGCGGCTTTGACGTCCTCGGCTTTGCGCTCGATGAGCCCGGCGATGTCGTCATCGCCGCCCAGCAGGACGCGATGGGCGTGTCGATCGCCGCGATTCATGGCGACGACGGGCGGTTGTCGACGGAGCCGCGAAGAAACACCGCATCCGCGGCCGTGCTGGCGTTACTGCAGCGCCTCGAAACGACACGCGGGATATCCCTGACCATCCACAAGGGTTTGCCGCTGGCCAGCGGCATCGGCAGCAGCGGCGCCAGTGCGGTGGCCGCCGTCGTGGCGGCGAACGAATTGCTCGGCCGGCCGGCGCCGATGGAGATGCTGCTCGAGTGCGCGATGGCGGGGGAGATGGCCGGCTGCGGCTCGATCCATCCCGACAACGTCACACCGTCGTTATATGGCGGCTTCATCCTGGCGCGGAGCGCGCAGCCGCCCGACATCGTTCGCTTGCCGGTGCCGGACGGGCTGGCGTGCGCCGTTCTGCACCCGCGGATGGAGATCAGGACCGCGGCGGCGCGAGAGCTGCTCGGCGATCACGTGACGCTGAAGGATGCGACGCGTCAGTGGGCCAACGTCGGCGGCCTGGTCGCCGCGCTTTACACATCGGATCTCGCGTTGCTGTCGCGATCGCTCGTCGATCACATCGCGGAGCCGAAGCGCGCGTCGCTCGTGCCGGGTCTCGCCGAAATCAAGGCGGCCGCGATCGGCGCCGGCGCGCTCGGCTGCAGCCTGTCGGGATCGGGTCCGTCCATTTTTGCGCTGGCCGCATCGATCGAAATCGCGCAGGCGGCAGGCGATGCGATGCGACGCGCGTTCACCGCGGCCAGCGATGCGGGCGCGGACCTCTGGGTGTGCCCGGTGGGACGGCAAGGCGCGCGGATCATAGACATCCACAGATGACACGGATTACACCGATACGGCTCGTTCCGCTGCGCCGGTCTGCGACCGGCGCGTACCTCGAACGAACGACGTCAAATCACGAGAGCCTGGGAATGTTGGGCTGCTCTCGTGATTTGACGTCGTCCGTTCGAGAGGCGGCCTTCGGCCGCCTGCGGAACGAGCGCACCTTGTGAGCGCGCTGGTATTTAATCTGTGTAATCTGTGAAATCCGTGGATACCAAATGATCTGCGTCAGCACGCGCGGCCAGGCGCCGCAAGTTTCGTTCAAGCAGGCGGTGCTCGCCGGCCTCGCGCCGGACGGCGGCCTGTACGTTCCGGCGGCGATCGAGCGCAAGCCGGATTCGTGGTGGTCGGCGCAGCGCAGCAAATCCTTCCAGGACCTCGCGATCGCGATGGCCACGGAGCTGGCCGGCGACGAGATCGATCGCGACACCATCACCGCGATGGTGCGAGGCGCGCTCAATTTTCCGGTCCGGGTCATCGAGCTCGAACGCGGTCTTGGCGTCGTCGAGCTGTTCCACGGGCCGACGTTTGCCTTCAAGGATTTCGGCGCGCGCATGCTGGCGCAGTTGATGGTGACGCTCAACGATCGATCCCGGGAGCTGACGATCCTGGTGGCGACCTCGGGCGACACCGGCAGCGCGGTCGCGAACGCGTTTCTCGGCATTGCCGGCACTCGCGTTGTCGTGATCTACCCCGAAGGCCAGGTCAGCGACGTGCAGGAAGCGCAGTTCACGACGCTCGGCGGCAATGTCACTGCCGTCGCCGTGCAGGGCACGTTCGATGATTGCCAGCGTCTCGCCAAGGAAGCCTTCGCCGATCCGCACTTGCAGGCCCGGGTGCGACTCACGTCCGCGAATTCGATCAGCCTCGGCCGGCTGATTCCGCAGATGTTCTACCACGCCTACGCGGCGTTGCGTTTCAAGGTCGAGACGCCGCTGTCGATCTCGGTGCCGTCAGGCAACTTCGGCAACCTGGTCGCCGGCGTGATGGCGCGCAAGATGGGCGCGCCGATCGAACGCTTCTCCGCGCCGACGACCATCAATGACACCGTGCCGCGGTATTTCGAGACCGGCACGATCGCGCCGCGCCCATCCGTTCGCACCACCGCCAACGCGATGGATGTCGGCCACCCCAGCAACCTCGAACGCCTGCAGTGGCTGTTCGATGGCAACCTCGACGCGATGCGCACGGTGATCACGACGCGCGCGTATTCCGATGACGACGTGCGCGGCGCGATCGGCGAGTTGTACCGCAAGTACGACTACATCGCCGATCCGCATACGGCCATCGGCTACCTGGGCCGGTTGAAGTCGACCAACGCGATGTTCCTGGCCACGGCGCATCCCGCGAAATTCCGCGAGGTGGTCGAGCCGGTGATCGGCAAGCCGGTGCCGCTGCCGGACGCGCTGGCCCAGACCCTTGCACGGAAGAAAGAGCGGCAGCGCATCGGTCCGACGCTTGGAGAGCTAGCGAAGTTGTTATGATCGACGGCATGTCCGCGCCCTCCACGCAGGTCCCCGCCCGCGAATCGATCGATCGAAAGTACACCTGGGATCTCAGTTCGATCTTCTCCGGTTGGGACGCGTGGGAGTCGGCTTTCACCGAACTCGATCGCGGGATCGAGGCCTACACCAAATACCAGGGCACCCTCGCGCAGGGGCCGGACAACTTGCTGAAGGCGCTCGGCGATCGTGACGCGCTGGGCCAGCTGAGTTACAAGGTCTGGTATTACCCGTCACTCCAATACGACGAGGATCAGCGCAACAACACCATCAACGCCCGCCGGCAACGCGTGCAGCTGCTGATCGCCAAGTGGCAACAGGCGACCTCCTGGTTCCAGCCGGAACTGCTGAAGCTGCCGCTCGCCACGGTCCGCGAGTGGCTGGCCTCGACGCCGGCGCTGGCGGTGTATCGCTTCGCGATCGAAGAAGTGTTCCGCTTGCAGGCGCATGTCCTCGACGAGAGCGGCGAGAAGCTCCTGTCGCTGACCGAGCGGCTCGGCAGCGTGCCGCGCGATTCGTACGCGGCCCTCTCGACCGCCGATGCGCGGTTTCCGACCATCACGCTGTCGACGGGAGAGTCGACGCAGGTCAGCTACGGCCAGTATCGAAAGCTGCTGGCGACATGCCGGTCGCAGGCGGATCGCCGCCTAGCGTACGAAGCGCTCTACGACACCTACACCACCAGCCTGAACACCTACGCCGCGATCTACAACGGCGTGATGCACGGTGACTGGTTCGAAGCACGCGCGCGCGGCTACCAGACCACGCTCGATGCGGCGCTCTACGGCAACGCGATCCCGACCAGCGTCGTCGAAAACCTGATTCGCGAGACCAAGAACGGCGTCGGACCGTTCCGCCGCTACCACCAGCTGCGCAAGCAGGTCCTGAACCTGAAGGACTACTACGTGTTCGATGCGTTCGTGCCGCTCGTCGAAGACGACGTCAAGTACGCCTACGAGGACGTGCTGGATTGGATCGTCGAAGCGGTGTCGCCGCTCGGGGCGGAGTACCAGTCGCGGGTGCGTCGCGCGTTCTCGGAGCGGTGGATCGACGTCTACGAGAACCAGGGCAAGCGCAGCGGCGCGTACTCCGCGCCGGTGTATGGGGCCAACCCGTACATGCTGATGAACTACAACGACACGCTCGACGCCGTCTTCACGCTGGCGCACGAGCTCGGTCACTCGATGCACACGATGCTGTCGCACGAGACGCAGCCATTCGTCTACGCGGGCTACACGATCTTCGTCGCCGAGGTGCCGTCGACGCTGAATGAGGCGCTGCTGCTCGATTTCATGCTGGCGCGCGCCAAGACCCGCGAAGAGCGCGTTGTCCTGTTACAGCACGCCATCGACGGCATCGTCGGCACCTTCTATAACCAGGTGCTGTTTGCCGACTTCGAGCTCGAAGCGCATCGCCTCGTCGAAGCCGATCAGCCGATCACCTCGGAAACGCTGAGCGGGATCTATTCGAAACTGCTGGGTGAGTATTGGGGTGATGCGTTGTCGGCCGATCAGCGCGCCCAGCACACTTGGGCGCGCATCCCGCATTTTTTCCAGTCGCCGTATTACGTCTATCAATACGCGACCTGCTTCGCCTCGACGGCGAAGTTGATGGAGGAGATCGGCCACGACAACGCCGCGGTGCGGTCCGCGGCGGTCGATCGCTACTTGACGATGCTGCAGTCGGGCGGTTCGGATCACCCGATGGAATTGTTGAAGCGCGCCGGTGTGGACCTCAGCAAGCCCGAGACCGTGCGAGCTGTGTCGGCACAACTCGACGGTCTCGTCGACAGGCTGGAACGCGAGATCGGTTGACGCGTCAGGGTTTCCTGGCGATGGTCACGAGACCGCGGCAGTTGAACTCGGTGGTCGGCACGCTGCTGGTCGCTCTCACGCTGCCCAGGAACCGGTAGGTGACGCCGGCGGTCAGCTGGAGCGCGGCCTGATTGTGCAGCGACGCGTATTCCATGGCATGTAGCGGTGCGGCCGTCACGAATGACACCGCGAACCTCGGCGCGCCGCCGTTCAGCGTGTACATCGGCGCGAGGAACAGCGTGTCGTTGTTCGAGGTCAACGTCGTGACGTCGATCGAGATGATGGCCACTTCGTTGGCGCCCGCCACATAAGCAGGCGTCTGGCAGGCGGCGGGCGTGCCGAAGCTGCTGGTCAACGTCACCGCGGCGCCACTTTCGAATGCCAGGACGTTCACGAATCCTGACGCGCCCGCAGGCCCCGGCGATCCATCCGCGCCTTGCGCGCCCTGAGGGCCCTGCGGGCCCGTTGCTCCTGGTGCTCCGTCTGCGCCATTCAAGCCATTCGCGCCGGCGGGCCCTTGCGGACCGGCAGGTCCGGTCGCGCCCGCGGCTCCGGTCGCACCCGTTTCGCCTTGCGGGCCCTGAGGTCCGACGGGACCTGTCGCACCCGTGGCACCCGTGTCCCCTTGAGGTCCCTGCGGGCCTGTCGCACCCGTCGCACCCGTCGCGCCTGTCTCACCCGTTGCACCCGCCGGCCCTTGAGGTCCCGTGAAACCCATTGGGCCCATTGGACCCGCGGGACCTGCAGGCCCCTCGGGACCGGCCGGTCCCTGCGGCCCGGTTGAGCCCGCGTCACCGATGGCGACGTCGATCGAATCGGAGTTCTGCTCACTGTTGCCGTTGGTCACGACCACCAGGTAGGTTCCGGCGGCGAGCCCCGCCGGCAGGTCGACCACAATTTGTGTGTCGGTACTCGAAACGGTATGCAGCAACTCGCGCCCGAGATACACGGCGGATCGACGCCAGGGCCGCGAAAAGTTTTCGCCGCTGATGGTGATGCGATGCGTGCTGTCGTCCACCGCCGCCTGCGTGATCAGCACGCCGCCGCGGGTGAAAAGATCTTGCTGAATGTCGCGAGCGCTGCCGCTCTGCCCGGATGCCAGCGTGGGAACCAGAGTGAGCAGGCCAAGGACGACCACCGAGCGAGTCCATTTCGTAACCACGCCAACCTCCAAAAGTCGGGGGAGATCCGACCCGTGCCCCCCACTGCAACTTCTGGCCCAACTGCTGTGTTGGTGTGATCCGACGATTTCGCGAACGCGGCGATGACTAGTCTGTAATCAAAAACACGACAACCGTAATCGCGTCGAACCGTGCAGCCGGGATCCGTCGAGCGAATTGTGAAATTGCGCGTTCATTTCAGGCAGTGGGCCTCGGTCCATTGCGGCGGGCTGTTGACGATGCGATCGCTGGTGCGATCGCGAACGGCCGGCGCCCATTTACCTTTGGGCCAGACGCGAAACGAGTTCGCACTGGCCACGGTCTGCACTTCGATCTCGTACTTATGTCCGTCTTCCGGCGTGAAGGCGATCGTCGCCGATCCGGGCGCCGCGTTCTCGATGCCGGGGCGCGGCTCGTTCTTCATGGTGAACGTCAGCGACACCGGCGCCGACACCTCCCAGCGTCGCGTGCCGGCATCGACCGCCTTCCCGTCGAGACACTGCGCGACGAGGTGAGCGTTGGTGATCGTCAACGATGCGGTCCTGGCGCCCTGGCCGGCGGCCGCGAACGGGGCGATGGCGAGGATTGCTGCCACGGTGAACAGTCGGAGGGTCATCATCAACTCCTAGTCGATTCTCAACGCCGCCAGGGGATCGATCCGCATCGCTTTGCGCGCCGGCACCACCGCGGCGAGCGCGGCGATGGCCAGCAGGGCGAGTGGCACCGCGGCAAAAGTGGCCGGATCGAACGACGTGACGCCATACAACTGACTGTCGAGCAGCGGTGCGAGGGGAAGGGCCGCGATGAGGCCGATGACGACGCCGATCCCCGCGAGCTTCGCCGCCTGTCCGACGATCATGCCCATTAACTGTGACGGCTCCGCGCCGAGAGCGAGGCGCACGCCCACTTCGCGCGTGCGCTCACTGACGATCAATGTCATCACGCCGTAGACGCCGATCGCCGCCAGGCCGAGTGCCAGCAGGCCGAACGCGCTGACGATCAGCAGGATGAATCGCCGGGTCGAGACCGCTTCCGATCGCAGCGTGGCCATGGTGCGGATGTCATACAGCGGCAGCGCCTTGTCGATGCGCCGCGCTTCGGCGCGGACCGTTTCGGCCATGGCCGCGGGATCGCCCGTGGTGCGCAAGACGATGAACGGCGAGACCGGAGGGCCTTGCAGGTAGCTGATGTACATCTCCGGCTGCGGCACTTCCTCGAGGCCGCCGTGGCGGACATCACCGATCACGCCGATGATCGTCGTCCACGGCCCGGTGGGATTCGGCCCGGTCCTGACGTGCTGGCCGATCGGATCCGCGTTCGCCCACAGCTTGCGCGCCATCGTCTCGTTGATCACGGCGACGGGCGGCGCGGTGGAGGTATCACTCGCATCAAACGTGCGGCCGCGGCGGATCGGAATGCCCATCGTCTCGAAGTAGTGGTGCATCGACCGCCGGAATTGCACCTCCGGTAGTTCCGCCGCAGGCACCGGGCGCCCTTCGATCTGCACGGTCGTCGAGACCGACGTGCTGCCGAGCGGCACGCGCGTGGTGCCGCCGACCGAGACGACGCCCGGCAGCGCTTCCATGCGCGTGAAGAAGTCCTGGTAGAACGCCAGGCGCTCGCCGACGCTAGTCAGGTGCTGGGGGATGTTCATCTGCCACGTCAGCAACTGCGAGGTGTCGAAACCGGGGTTGATGCTGGTCACCGACACGAAGCTCCGCAGCAGCAGCACGGCGCCGGTGGTGATCGCCACGGCCAGTGCGACTTCGGCCACCACCAGCCCGGCGCGCATCCGCCGGCGCAGCGCGCCGCCGACGGTGCCGCGGCTCGCATCCTGCAAGCTGGCCTGGGGATTCACACTGGCGGAGCTGAGTGCGGGAAGAATGCCGACGAGCAGCCCGGTGATCATTGTCGTGACGCCGGCCGCGGCCAGCACGCGCCAATCGATGCCGACTTCGTTGATGCGCGGAATGCCCGCGGGCGCGAGCGCGATCAATCCGCGCAGCGTCCACCACATCACCAGCAGGCCGGCCACGCCGCCGGCCAGGGCGAACAGCGCGCTTTCCGTGAGCAGCTGGCGCACGATGCGTGATCGCGCCGCGCCCAGTGCGGCGCGCGTCGCCAATTCCTTTTCACGCGCGATGCTGCGCGCGAGGAGCAGGTTCGCGACGTTCACTGACGCCATGATCAGCACGAAGCCGATGCCGGCCAGCAGGATCATCAGCGCCGGCCGGATCGAGCCGACCGATTGATCGATCGAGCGCACCACCGTCGCGCTCCATCCCTTGTTCGTCGCCGGATAGCTTTGTTCGAGTTGCGACGCGATCGTCTTGATGTCCGCTTCGGCCTGCGCCGGAGAAACGCCGGCCTTCACGCGGCCGATCGCGCCCATCCAGTGCACGTTACGCACCATTTGCCCCTGCGCGGTGAGCATGCGGTTGGCCGCGGCCATCGGTCCGGAAAACGCGATCGGCACCCACGCGTCGATGTTGCTGACGCGCGTAAACCCGCTCGGTCCGAGCATGCCCGGGTACGGGAAGACGAAGTCCCGCGGCATCACGCCGATCACCTGGAACGGCAGGCCGTTGAGCGTCAGCGTCTTGCCGACGATGGCCGGATCCGCGCCCCAGCGGCGGCGCCAGTAGCCGTCACTCAACACCACCGCGCCATTCTCTTCGCCCGGTGAAAACGTGCGTCCCAGGGCCGGCGTGCGTCCAAGCATGTTGAACATGTTCGGCGTGACGAATAACGAGTACGTGATCTCAGCGCCCGCATCCGTCTGCAGCTGTGCGGGAGTCACGAACGTGAAATACGCTTCGAGTCCGTCGAGCGTGGTATTCGACTTCTGGAAGTCGAGAAAGTTGGCCGGCGAGATCGGATTGCGCGGCAGGTTCTCGCGGGTGTTGTAGCTCCACACATTCACCAGCCGGCCGTCATCACGATAGGGGAGCGCCTGCAGCAGCACGCCGTTGACGACGGCGAAGATCGCGGTGGTGGCGCCGATGCCGAGCGCCAGCGCCAGCACCGTCAGCGTCGTGAACATCGGCGTCTTGCGCGCCAGCCGAATCGTGTGGCGAATGTCGGAGCGGAGTGTCTCAAAGAACATGTGGTGCGTACCTCTCGGCTCGTACAGATGAGGGGTGGAATTCGGGTAGAACGACCAACGCGCGATTGCAGATCCGCGTTCCTGTAGCCCGTTCGCCACGGTCGCCGCGCAAATACGCAGTGTGCGCACGGTGCGTACGGTGCGTGACGTGCCTAGCTGAGTCCGACTGAAGTCGTCGCGCATCTCGTCCCCAAAGCGGGCGCGAAAGCCGCGCGGATAGGCGAGCAGCGCGAGTGCAAAGAGCGCCGACCTCACGGACGAGCCCTCAACAGGCGGCGTGTGCGCGCCGCCGACAGTTGTCCCTCGAGCCGTCCCACTTCCGCTCGAGCCACGGCGATGCCACGCGGGGTCAGCCGGTAGTAGCGCCGCCGCTCGTCGCCGCTCGAGGGATCGGGCGACGTACGCAGTTCTTCGATGAGGTCGTTTTCCAGCAAGCGTGCGAGCGCCCGGTAGAGCGTGCCCGCATGCAGGGACACCGCGCCACCGGAGCGGGACTCCACTTCCTGGAGGATCGAGTAGCCATGCCGCTCGCCGTCGGCCAGCGCCAGCAGGATCTCGAACGCGACCGGCGTCACGGGGAGAAAGGATTCAGGCCTGAATTTGTCCATGTATGCCTTGAGACTATAAGCTCAAAGCACATAGATGCGCCCGCCGGCCAAAAGGTTGCAGCGGCCCTCCCATTCCAACCAATCGCCCAGAGGGCCCATCCAATGGGCATGTCGAGACGAATCCTGGCGACCATTGCTTTCGGGCTGGCCCTGATGCCGGCGGCGCACGCCCAGCGTTCCCGCTACCAGGTGATGGACGACACCGTCGTCACTCGCACCCTCGCCTTTGCCGCCGGTGGCGGCCGGACGCTGGACGTGCGGAATATCACCGGGTTCATCCACGTCGAAGCCACGGACGATACGGCGGTGCAGATGAGCATTCGCAAGGTCATCCGCGCCGAGACGCGTGACGACCTGGCCGAGGCCCAGCGGGACGTGCACCTCGATTTCAAGGAGAGCGCGCCGCGCGTCGAAGCGACCGTCACGGACCGGACCGGCCACGTGTGCGGTGAGCCGTGGAACGATCGCGGCGAGCGATGGGAGCGCGTCCACTACGAGGTGCAGTTCGACTTCACGATCCGCGTGCCTCGCAGTGCCGCACTGCGGCTCTGCACCATCAACAGCGGTGACGTGATCGTCAACGGCACACGCGGCGATTTCGATGTGACCAACGTCAACGGGTTGATCGAAATGCGCCAGGTGGCCGGCGCGGGGCGGGCCCATACCGTCAACGGCCCGGTCAGCATCACCTTCACCGCCAATCCCAAGCAGCCCTCGTCGTTCAAGACCGTCAACGGCAACGTCGACGTGACGTTCGTCGATGGACTCGCCGCCGATCTCGCCATGAAGACGATGAACGGCGGCCTGTTCACCGACTTCGACGCGCAGCCGCTGCCGGGCAAGGTGGAAGCGGCCGGTGAGCGCCAGAACGGCCGGTTCCTGTATCGCGCCAATCAGTTCACGCGCGTGCGTGTTGGCGGCGGCGGGCCCGAAATCACCTTCGAAACCTTGAATGGCAACGTGCGCGCACGTCGGCCGGGGAGATGAGCTCATGAAGAATCGACGCCTCGTGTTGAGTTCGATGCTGCTGGTGGCGTCGGTCATTGCGCTGTCAGCGGCGCGCCAGCCGGCGGACGCCGACCGGGTGAGCGTGCCGTTGAGCGATCCATCCCGCCCAGCCTTGATTGATGTGTCGCTGGTGCACGGCAGCATCACGGTCCGCGGCACCAATCGCAAGGACGTCAGCGTGATTGCGCATCCGGAAGCGGATCGACCCAGCCGTCGTGTCGATCCCGATGCCACCGGCATGCGCCGTATCCCGCAGACCGCGGGCTATCGCATCTCGGAGGAAGCGAATCGCGTCAAGCTGTCGTCCGACAGTCCGAATCGATCGGTGACCTTCGAGATCGAGGTGCCGGCGCGCACCAACTTGAAGCTGTCGACGGTGAATGGCGGCGAGATCCTCGTCGAGAACGTCGAGGGCGAGCTCGACATCAGCAACGTCAACGGCGGCATCACGCTCAACAACGTGGCCGGTTCCGTCAACGCCGGCACGACGAATGGCAGCGTCCGCACCACCCTGACGCGCGTCACGGCGGCGAAGGAGATGGCCTTCGTCTCGTTGAATGGCACGGTCGATGTGACGTTGCCGCCGGCGACGAAGGCCAATCTTCGCCTCCAGAGCAACAACGGCGACATCTATTCGGATTTCGATCTGCAGCTGTCGCCGGCAGCGACACCGACCGTCGAGCAAGGCACCAGCGGCAATGGGCGTTACCGCATCCGCCGCAACCGCGCCGTGGTCGGCACGATCAACGGCGGCGGACCTGAATTCGAATTGCGGACGTTCAACAGCAACGTCTACGTGCGCAAGGGACGCTAGCGCTCCTGGCTGATCGCGTAGAGGTACCTGTTGCCGCGCAGGAAGATCTCGCGATCGACCAGCGCCATCGACGCGTCGAAACCGTCATCGAGGGAATTCTCGGCGATCACCTTGTAAGTCGGGCCGTGCTCGATGACCGTCGTCACACCGTCACGGCCGGTGATGTAGACGCGGCCGTCGGCGCCGACTGGCGAGCTGAACACTTCGCCGAGCGCCTTCGCCATCCGCTGGGCCCGGTAGTGCGGTTTGCCGCTTGGCGCGTCGAAGGCGGAGAGCAGCCCGTTGTTGGTCTTCAGGAAATACAGGATGTTGTCGTAGAGCAGCGGCGACGGAACGTACGGCGTGTCGCGATCGAGTTGCCACGCGATCGCGCCGGTCTTGCTGATGTCGCCTTTCGCCTCCGCGAGCTTGATCGCCTTGAGGTTGTTGCCGCGGAAGCCGCTCATGATGAACACCATGCCGTTGCCGGACACCGGCGACGGAATCACGTTCATGGTCGTGCCCGGGCCCTCCCACACCACCGTGCCGGTCTCCAGGTCGAAGCTGCGCACGCGGTTCATCGCGTTGACGATCACCTGCCGGCGCCCGTCATGCTCGACGACGAGCGGCGTGGCCCAGGTATCCATTTCGGGATGATCGACCCGCCACAATTCCTTGCCGGTGTTCTTGTCGAGCGCGATCACATAGGACGGTTGGTCGAGGTGATCCCACACCACGACGAGGGTGTTGCCGTGCAGCACCGGCGTGGAGCCCTCGCCGAACTGGTTGCGCATCTGCTTGTCGCCGAAGTCGGTGGACCAGATCGGCTTGCCGTTCATGTCGTAGGCATAGAGTCCGCGTGATTCGAAATACGCGAATACGTGCGTGCCGTCGGTAATCGCCGAGCTCGAGGCCCACGTGCCGTTGTCCTGGTGCGAGGCCTCGTGCGGCTCTTCCTCGCGCGCGACCTGTTCCCAGATCGTCTTGCCGGTCTGGCGATCGATCGCCAGCACCTTGTACTGATGGACCCCGCGCGCCGGGAGTCCGCCGCGCGGCGCATGCTGCGCGTCGCCGCTGACGCCGAGCGGGATCGCCGTCAACACGAACAGCCGATCGTTCCAGACGACGGGGGATGACGATCCGCGGCCGGGAATCTCCACCTTCCACTTGATGTTCTTCGTCTCGCTCCACTCGATCGGCGGCTTGGCGGTGCGCGACACGCCGGTCATTTCCGGCCCGCGCCACTGCGCCCAATTGCGGGCGTCATTGACCGCAGCGTGAATGGTGATGGTCCAGCAGAGCAGGGCAGCGACGGCGATCCGGATGGGCATACTCCGGGATACTGCCACGAATGTTGAAGGTGGGGGCTGCCCCCAATTTCAACATCTTGACGGCCGGGGTGGAGAGTGTATAATCCTTGAATCCGGATTAACGGATAGATATGACCTCTGCCCCGATTCTCGACCACATGGCCGCCCTGGCCGACCCGATCCGGTGCCGGATGCTCCTCCCGCTCGAGCGGCATGAGCTGACCGTCAACGAGATCTGCTCGGTCCTGCAGCTGCCGCAGTCGACGGTGAGCCGGCATCTCAAGACCCTCGCCGACGACGGGTGGGTGGCGTCGCGGCGCGATGGCACCAGCCGGTTCTACGGCATGGTCATGCAGGAGCTCGACCCGGGCGCGCAACGCCTCTGGCCGCTGATTCGCGAGCAGATCGCCGGCACCAACGGCGCGGAACAAGACGAGCGGCGGCTGAAGAGCGTTCTCGCCAAGCGGCGCTCGAAATCTGAAGAATTCTTTGCCTCCGCCTCAGGCCAGTGGGATCAGATGCGCACCGAGTTGTTCGGCGATCGCTTCCACCTGCACGCCATGCTGGCGCTGATCGATCCGTCGCTGACGGTTGGTGACCTCGGCTGCGGCACGGGGCAGGTGAGCGAGCTCATCGCCCCGCACGTCGCCAAGGTCGTCGCGGTCGACGGCTCCACCGACATGGTCCAGGCGGCGCGCAAGCGCCTCAAGGGCATGCACCAGGTTGATGTCCGCCGCGGCGACATGGAAGCATTGCCGATCGACGACGCGCAGCTCGACGTCGCGCTGGTCGCGCTGGTGTTGCATCACGTGCCGGAGCCGGCCCGCGCGCTCGCGGAAATGCATCGCGTGGTGAAGTGCGGCGGCCGCGTCCTGATTGTCGACATGCTGCCGCACGATCGCGTCGAGTACCAGCAGCAGATGGGCCACGTGTGGCTCGGATTCTCTGGGAAGACGATCAAGAAGTATCTGGAGGGCGCGGGCTTCGATCGCATCGCGACCCACACACTGCCGGCCGATGAGGATGCCAAAGGTCCGGCGTTATTTGTCACGACAGCATTCAAGGAGAAGTGATGGCTACTGCAGTGAATGAAGCGCACGCGTTCGACCTCGCGAAGAAAGCCAACCGCGAACCCTTCAAGGTGAAGGACCTCGGCCTCGCCGAGTTCGGCCGCAACGAGATTCGTCTCGCGGAACACGAAATGCCCGGCCTGATGGCGCTGCGTTCGCGCTATGCGGGCCAGCATCCGCTCGCCGGCGCGAAGATCATGGGCTCGCTGCACATGACCGTGCAGACGGCGGTGCTGATCGAGACGCTGACCGCGCTCGGCGCCGACGTGCGCTGGGTGAGCTGCAACATCTTCTCGACGCAGGACTCGGCCGCCGCCGCCGTGGTCGTCGGCCGCCCCGAAACGGGCGGCACGGTGGCAAATCCCCGCGGCACGCCGGTGTTTGCGTGGAAGGGCGAGACGCTGCCCGAGTACTGGTGGTGCACGGTCGAAGCGCTGGTGTGGCCGGATGGCAGCGGCCCGACGATGATTCTCGACGATGGCGGTGATGCGACGTTGTTCGTGCACAAGGCCCTCGAGTTCGAGAAGGCCGGCGCGGTGCCGTCGTTCAACGCCGAAACCGAGCCCGAAGAGTGGGGCGTCATCCTCGACACGCTGCGCAAGGAACTGAAAGCGAAGCCGGGCCAGTGGTCGAAGATCGCCAAGGGCATCAAGGGCGTCAGCGAAGAGACGACGACCGGCGTGCATCGCCTGTATGAGATGACCGCCGCGAACACCCTGCTGTTCCCCGCGATCAACGTCAACGACTCGGCGACCAAGAGCAAGTTCGACAACCTCTATGGCTGCCGCCACTCGCTGATCGACGGCCTCAACCGCGCCAGCGACGTGATGCTGTCGGCGAAGGTCGCGGTGGTGTTCGGCTACGGCGACGTCGGCAAGGGCTGCGCCCAGGCGCTCAAGGGCCAGGGCTGCCGCGTCATCGTCACCGAGATCGATCCGATCTGCGCGCTGCAGGCGGCGATGGAAGGCTACCAGGTCACGACCGTCGAAGACGTCCTCGAGACCGCGGACATCTTCATCACCGCGACGGGCAACAAGAACATCATCACCACCGAGATGATGAAGCGCATGAAGGACAAGGCGATCATCGGCAACATCGGCCACTTCGACAACGAGATCGACATGGCCGGCCTCGCCAAGAGCGGCGCCAAGCGCGTGCAGGTGAAGCCCCAGTACGACGAGTGGGTCTTCAATGCCGGCGCCAAGGGTGAGAAGAGCATCCTCGTGCTGGCGGAAGGCCGCCTGCTGAACCTCGGGTGCGCGACCGGTCACCCGTCGTTCGTGATGTCGTCGTCGTTCACGAACCAGGTGCTGGCACAGCTCGACTTGCACTTCAGCATGACCGGCCAGCCGACGTTGTCGGGAACGCAGTACGACGCGAACCGCGTCTACATCCTGCCGAAGAAGCTGGACGAGGAAGTCGCGCGCCTGCACCTCGGCAAGCTCGGCGTGAAGTTGACGACGCTCAGCAAGGACCAGGCGGATTACATCGGCGTCGCCGTCGAGGGTCCGTACAAGTCGGCGCATTACCGCTACTGAACAGGCCAGCAGGCCAGCAGGCCAGCAGGCCAGCGGGCCAGCGGGCCAACAGGCTAACCGGCCAACAGGCCAACAGGGCGCGAGGGCATTTGTCTTCGCGCCCGTTTTCGTTTCAGGTCCTGTCGGAAGGACGCCCGCGTTCGCCGCTATTCGTAGGTTGGCGGTCAAAGAGGCAGCGACCTAACGGTTTTCATTTACACTCGACGCAATGGCGAACACTGAGTGGTGGCAGCGCGGGCCGATCGATGGGGTGCCCGCGGCCTTGCAGCCGGTCGCGCACATTCTGTTGCAGGTGCGCGAGAGCGCGAGCGAACTGGTCGAGCACTTGACGATCGAGCAGTGGAACGCGCGGCCCGCCGGCGTCGCAGCCGCGGCGTTTCACGTGCGCCATATGGCGGGCGTGATCGATCGACTATTCACCTACGCGCGTGGCGAATCGTTGGCGGAAGGTCAGTTTGCGGCATTGCGCGCCGAGAACGCCGATGTCACGCAGGCGGATATCGCGACGATCTTGAAGGCGCTGAGCGACCGCGTCGATCTCGCTCTCGATCAATTGCGGTCGACGGATCCAGCGACACTCGGCGACTACCGCGCTGTCGGCCGCGCGCAGTTGCCGTCGACGGTGATCGGTTGCCTCGTTCACGGCGCGGAGCATGCGATGCGGCACGTCGGTCAACTGTCCGTGACGGTGCGAATCGCCGCTGCGGCAATCCTGTTCGGCATCACGGTTTCCGCTGGTGCGCAGCCCGCGCCGCCAGCGAAGTGGAAAGCGGATCGACAAAATCCCTACTCTCGCTTGTTCGAGACCTCGACGCTGCAGCGATCAGCGCAGGCGCCGACCCTGCCGTTGCCGTCCAGCCTGCCGCCCGCGGAAAAGTGCGAAACGGCAATCGCGCCGGATCGCGTCGCGGTTGATGCGCGTCTCGCAAAGCAGCTGAAAGAATCGAAGATGCGCTTCACGATGCGATCGGTGACGCCGAACTGCCGTTGAGAAGTGCGGGTGCCGGATTGCGCTGCCGTCATGCCTTCGAGTATGCCGTCGTTCATGGCAATGGCGAGGTCGTGTGCAGCATCATTGACGGCCGCGGCGACTTCGTTCTCGGGAATGTCCATCAGCAATCGCTACCCGAGATCTTCGATGGGCCGCGGGCTCGAGAATTGCGCCGGCTCGTGCTCTCGACGTCAGACTCGCATTGTCCGGCAATTGGCAAGTCGTGTCCGCTGAAGACCATTCCTCATGGCCTGGACGATGTTCCCACGCCGAAGCTTCGGTTTCTCGCCATCGAAACGACAACGGCGTGTGACCTTCGATGCCTGTCGTGCCCCGTCAGAGATTTCACCGGCGACACCACCTGGCGTAACGCGTTTGCCGATGGCGGCGTGTCGTTTCTGCTCTGGGATGGCCTGCGGCGCGCAAAACAGCACGGCGCCGACATGCTTCGATCGGCGATACCAGCCATTGCCAGGACGAATCCCGCTGAGCGGAGTCGCGTTGGCTCGCTGTTGCTGCGTGGTCGAATTGGCCGCTCGCGAACCGGGACCCTCTCGCTCGAGACGGTCAAGAGGGTGGTTGACGAAGCCGGCGATGCGGTCGAGCGCATCGACATGTTCAACTACGGCGAGCCGTTTCTGTACCGGCACTTGACTGATGCGCTTCGACACATCCGCAGACGGCTGCCGGCGTCACAGATTGCCATCTCCACCGATGGCATGCAGGTACGCGAAGCAGTCGAGCAAGTCATCGTCGACGAGCGACTCCTTGATTGGGTCACATTCTCCGTCGACGGTTGTGACGACGAGAGCTATCGGCGCTACCGCATACGCGGTCGCTTCGACGTCGCCTTCGGCAATCTGGTGCGGTTCCATCATCGCGCCGAGGGGACCGGCATTCGTGTCACCTGGCAATATGTCGTGTTTCGCTGGAACGACTCGGATGCCCAACTACGCCGTGCGATCAGCCTGGCGGAACGCCATCGGATTCCGATTCATTTCGATTTTGCACACACCTGGGGGCGCTCGCGTCGGCGTGCGAAGGAACTGGATTACCTCAGGCCCCATCTCAAGCCGTTTACCGCACTGCCCGGCGAGCCGCGTCAGGGTGGCTGGTAAACTCGGTGTGAAGCTGACCAAGTGGAACACTCCCTCTCCCTCGCTGAAGGGATGGCTTTGGTTGTGGGTTTTCGCATCAACGGCAATTGGACCGATTGTGAGGATCCGCTGACGAAGATGACGACATTGCTGTCGTCAGACTCGATTCCCCGTCGCCCACTGGACGGTGACTGATGGACAACGAAGGTGTGTTCGATCTCGGCGACTTCACGCTTGAATGCGGCAGCGTCCTGCCGAATGCGAGAGTCGGCTACAAGGCGAAGGCCGTGGTAATGGCGGGGCAGACGGATCTGTACTTCACGCCGGCGGATGTCGCGGACGATGCGTCGTGCATTCCCGGCGCGCGCTATCGCGTGATTCCGTCTCTCTGGGGTCACCTGGCGGGAACAGGGCTCGAACCCGCCGACGCGCACTTCATCCAGGCCGAGATCCAGGCGCTGCTGGCGGCGCAGCACACGAACCTGTAGTCTCTATATTTTCAAGGAGCTCTCATGTCTCGCCGATTTGCGATTGCTACCGTTGCGGCTGCCGTGTGCGCCTCTGCCGCGCTCTTTGCGCAGGCCCAGGCCGATCCCAAGACGCTGATTCCGTCAGCGACGCTCAATGCAATTGCGCAACGCGTATCGGGGGCGCAGGCGCACAATCACGTGCTCGAGATGTGCCCGTTCGAGCGCAATCGTCCGGCCGAGGAATACACCGGCGGCATTTACCGTGAATCGGCCTACGCCGAGAAGACCGCCAAGCAGTACGGCTTCAGCGACGTGCACGTCGAGCAGTTCCCGCTCGGCGCCAAGCAGTGGGACGGCGAGATGGGCGAGCTGTGGGTGACCGAGCCCGGCCCAGCGCAGTTGATTACCCGCTACCGCGACGTGGCGACGACGCTGGCCACCGGTAGCCGCAGTGCCGATGTGACCGCTGAACTGGTGTATGTCGGGCGCGGCGATACCGCCGCCGACTACACGGGCAAAGACGTCAAAGGCAAAATCGTGCTGACGTCAGGTGTAGTCGGGCCCGCCCACAACCTGGCGGTTCGCCAGTTCGGCGCCGAAGGCGTGGTCTCTTTCGGTAACGCCACGGGAAAGCCGATCGATCGTCCCGACCAGATGGGATGGAGCGGCATTCAGCCGAGCAACGATCCCAGCGTCCGCACGACGTGGGGATTCATCCTGTCGCTGCGCATGGGCCTCGACCTGCTCGGCCGCCTCGAGCGCCATCAGCACGTGATGCTGCACGCGATCGTCAAGGCCGCCGAATACGATGCGCCGATGAACGTCGTCGTCGCGACCATTCCCGGCGATGGCTCGACCAACGAGGAATTTCATTTCACCGCGCATTTGTTCGAAGGCATCGCCAAGCAGGGCGCGAACGATAACTGCGGTGGTCCGGCGACGCAGCTCGAAGCCGGCCGCGCCTGGATCGAGATGATCAAGGACGGCACGATGCCGAAGCCGAAACGTACGGTGCGATTCCTGTGGGTGCCTGAGATCAGCGGCACGCGTGCCTATCTCCTGGCGCATCCCGAGCTCGGTCAGCACGTCGTCGCCAGCATTTCAACCGACATGGTGGGCGCGAACCAGACCATCAATCACAACTCGCTGCACCTGAATCAGACGATGTACTCGATCCCGAGCATCATCAACGACGTCTCGCGCCAGTTCTTCGAATACGTCGGCGAAACCAATCGGGAGAAATTGCACAACCGCGCCAACGGCTACGCGTTTCAGAATCCGATCATCGATCCGTCCGGCACCCGCGATCCGTTCAACTACAACATCGAGAAGTTCTACGGCGCGAGCGATCACCAGGTCCATCTCGATTGGAATCCGCGCATTCCCGCGGTGCAGTTCGGCAACTGGCCGGATGCCGTGTATCACTCGAGCGATGATTCGCCGGCCAATCAAGATCCGACGCAGATGAAGCGGGCCGCGTTCCTGATGATTGCAGCGGGCAGCGTGTTCGCGAATTCCGGTCCCGATGATGTGATGGCGATTGCCGGTGTGGCGCTGAGCTACGCGCAGCAGCGCATCGCCGCCGATGTCCGCGACGCGATGGCGCTCATCAATGGCAGCCAGGCTGCCACGCTGAACGAGAACTACAAGGAAGCCTTGAACCTGGTGAAGTGGGCCTACTGGCGTGAGTCGATCGATGTGCGCTCGGCGGGTTCACTCGCGATTGGGAACAAGGCGGCGATTGCTGACGTGAACGCGCTGGCGGACACCCTCGCCGGTGGGGAAGCCGCCGACACCGCCCGCGTCAAGCTCGCCTATAAGAGCGCCGCAACGCGTTTGCGGGTGACCTACGCGGAGGTGCCGGCGCTGAGCGCCGCGGAACAGGCCGCGGCGAAGCTCGTGCCGTCGCGCAAGCCCGCCGATCCGAACGCGCCGGCTCCTGGACGTGGCGGCCTGGGAGCACCCGGCGCCGCGCCGCCTGGCGCAGTTGCCCAGCCGACGTTGACGGGGTATTACACGCAGGAGGCGAATAACTTTGCCAATGGCACACGATCGATCCTCGATATTCGCAACGCGATTGCAGCGGAGTTTGGCCCGGTGCCGGTGGAGACTGTCGTGAACTATTTCCGGAATCTTGAACGCGCCGGAACATGGACGATTCGTTAGCCATGAAGCTCGATACCTACTTGAACTACCGCGGCACGTGCGAAGCAGCGTTCCGTTTCTACGAGCAGCACCTCGGCGGCCGCATCATCATGATGCAGCATCACCGTGACGCGCCGAATCCCAACATCCCGACGGACTGGCAGGATAAGGTCATGCACGCGCAGATCGAGATCGGCGGCGGTGTGGTCCGGGGCGCGGACATCCCGGGCGCCGAGCCGATGCGTAGCGCCTACCTGACGTTGACGCTCGACAGCGTCGAAGAAGCTGAGCGCGTATACGCCGCGCTCAATGACGGCGGCCAGATCTTCATGAAGATGGAGGAGACGCCGTTCGCAAAGCGCTTCGCGATGCTGAGAGACAGGTTCGGCACATCGTGGATGCTGCTGCACCACGCGCACGCGCCGAAATAGATGACGTCCAACGTCGCTAAGGGAATTGCCCAAAGTTGAGATTCTGCTGAGCTAGAGTGCACGTCGCCACTTGATCTAGACTCCTGCCCACGCGGAAACGTCCACCCATCCAGAGGAGTCAGCCGTGCCACTCTCACCAGCCGAGATCGACGGATTCAAATCGCAATTTCGCGGCGGCGTCATTCTTCCCGGCGATAGTTCATACAACGACGTGCGCCAGATCTGGAACGCGATGATCGATCGCAAACCTGGATTGATCGCGCGGTGTTCGTCGGCAGCAGACGTGGTGCAGGCGGTGGCCTTTGCCCGCACGCACAACCTGCTCGTGTCGATTCGCGGCGGCGGCCATAACATCGCCGGCAACGCGGTGTGCGACGACGGCATCATGATCGACCTGTCGTTGATGAAGAACGTGGCGGTCGATGTGAAGGCGCGACGCGCCAAGGTCGAGCCCGGATGCACGCTGGCGGACTTCGACAAGGCGGCGCAGGTCCACGGCCTGGCGACGCCGCTCGGCATCAACTCGACGACGGGCGTGGCCGGCCTGACCCTGGGCGGGGGCTTCGGCTGGTTGAGCCGCAAGTACGGCATGACCGTGGACAACTTGATCTCGGCCGACATCGTGACGGCCGACGGCAAACAGATTCGAGCCAGTGCGACGGAGAACCCCGACTTGTTCTGGGGGCTGCGCGGCGGCGGCGGCAACTTTGGCGTGGTCACCAGCTTCGAATTCCAGCTCCATCCGGTCGGCCCCAACGTGCTGAGCGGCCTGATCGTCTATCCCTTCGCCCAGGCCAAAGCGGTGCTGACGCAGTTCGCGCGTTTCACCGAGACGATGCCGGATGAACTCAACGTCTGGATGGTGACGCGCAAAGCCCCGCCGCTGCCGTTCTTGGGCGCCGATGTGCACGGCACGGAGATCGTGGCGCTGGCGTTGTGCTACGCAGGCGATCCGGCGGTGGGTGAAAAGTTGATCGCGCCGCTGCGCACGTTTGGAACGCCCGTCGGCGAGCACGTCGGCGTCCAACCCTACGCCGCGTGGCAGCAGGCGTTTGATCCGCTGCTGGCACCGGGCGCGCGCAACTACTGGAAGTCGCACAATTTCTCGCAGTTGAGCGACGGGGTGATCGACATGATCATCAAATACGCCGCCGCACTGCCCTCGCCGCAGTGCGAGATCTTCATCGGCACCATTGGCGGCCAGACCACCAAGGTGTCGCCGGACGCGATGGCGTACTCCAGCCGCGATGCGAAATACGTGATGAACGTGCACGGACGCTGGGAGACCGCGGCCGAAGACGCGCGCGGCATGGCCTGGGCGCGCGAGTTCTTTGCGAAGTCGCAGCCATTCGCGAGCGGCGGTGCCTACATCAACTTCCTCACGCAGGAGGAAGGCGATCGCATCGCCTTCGCTTACGGGGGGACCTATCAACGCCTGATCGAGGTGAAGCGGAAGTACGACCCGACGAACCTGTTCCGGATGAATCAGAACATCAAACCGTAACCATGATTGCGCGTCACTGGCGTGGACTGGCGAAGGCGGCGTTCGCCGATCACTACGTCACGCATCTCCAGGCGGAAACCTTCCCCGCGATCGGCGCGCTTCCGGGTTTCGTGAGCGCGTCGATCCTGCGGCGGACGATCGCCGAAGGGGTCGAGTTTCTAATCGTGACTCATTGGGAATCGCTCGACGCCATCCGTGCGTTTGCGGGCGATGACATCGGCGTCGCCGTGGTTCCACCATCCGTGCACGACATGATGGTCGACTACGACCGCGTGGTCCGCCACTACGAAGTGGTGGGGCAGAATGCGCTATTATCTCGACCATCATGACCCTCGATCAGTTCCTTGTCATCGTTCACTTCCTCGGTCTCGCCATGGGCGTGGGCACCGGGTTTGCCAACATGGCCATGGCCGGCGTCATGGCCAAAGCGACCGCCGGCGAGAAAGACGTGCTGGCGCGGTTTCCACCGGCGATGAGCCGGATCGGCGCGATCGGACTCGTCCTGCTGTGGGGCAGCGGGCTGGCGATCGTGATGACGCGGTATGGCGGCTTCTCGGTCCTGCCGCGGCCGTTCATCGTGAAGCTGGCGGCCGTGGTGTTGCTGACGATCTGCGTGGGCTACATCCATGTGCTCTTTGGGAAGGTCCGCAAAGGTGATGCGAGTGCCGCCGCGAGGATCCAGTTGCTGGGCCGCCTGACCGGACCGCTCGCGCTCATCGCGATCATTTTCGCGGTCATCACCTTCGACTGACCGTGACGGGGATTCAACAGCCCGTCACGTTCGAGCAGGTCGCGGCGATGACGTCGCGGCCGCCCGACCACACGATCCCGTACGGCCCCGCCCCGCAACAATTCGGACATTTGCGGCTTCCGAAAGGACCAGGCCCGCATCCGGTCGTGATGTTTGTGCACGGCGGCTGCTACCTGACCGAGTATTCGATCGCTCACGCCGGCGCCCTGGAACAGGCGCTCGCCGATGCGGGCTACGCCGTGTGGAGCCTCGAGTACCGCCGCGTCGGCGACGCCGGCGGCGGCTGGCCGGGCACGTTTCAGGATCTCGCCAGCGGGGCTGATTACCTCAAGTCATTGGCGCCGACGTACTCGCTCGATCTCACGCGCGTCATCGCCGCCGGCCACTCCGCGGGCGGAAACTCCGCCTTGTGGCTGGCCGCGCGTCCGCGCATTCCGAAGACCAGCGCGCTCTGGGTGGCGCAGCCTCTCTCGATTCGCGGGGTCCTGGCGCTGGCGCCGGCCGGCGACTTCGCCGAGATGCATGGGAAGAACGGTTGCCGCGGCGTCATGAGCCAGTTGATGGGAGGCTCGCCGGCCGCGGTGCCCGATCGGTATCGCGCCGCATCGCCAGCGGAGCTGGCGCCGATGGGCGTGCCGCAGACCTTCATCATTGCTGCACTCGACGCATCGTTCAGGGAATTCGGACGATCGCTGGCCGCGCGCATCACAGCCGCCGGCGATTCACACGTGCAGGTCGTCGACGCTCCGTCCGCCGGTCATTTCGATGTGATTGCCCCGGGCACGCCGACGTGGGCCATCGTGATGCAGGCCCTGCAATCGCTGCGCTAGGTCGAACGCAGCGCGTCGAGCCGATTGGTGTTCACGACGATGTCGCGCTTGAGGCGGCGGACCATGTCACGTATCAGGTCCTTGCCCTGCGCGGCTTCCTGGTCGACCATCAGCTTCAGCTTCCACAGTGACGTGTCGGTCAGCGACGCCATTTCGGCGGCCAGCGCCTGCAGGTGTTCCTCGATCTGATCGAGACGGCGGACGAGCCGTAATCGCATCGCTTCCTGATCGGTGCCTTGCACCGCTTCCGGACTCCGCTCCCACGCCTGAAGAATCAAGCGCAGTTGCTCTTCATCGCCCAACGCATACGCGCGGTTGGCCTCGACCATCAGCGAGTGCCGCCGGTCGCGCGCGTCTTCGTCCTGTGCCAGGTCGGGGTGAATCGCCTTCGCGACATCGCGAAACAACTTACGCACCGCATCGCTCGTGAATCGAGGCGGCGCCTCCAGCCGATCCGGCGGGGGATCGCCAGCCGCGTCGGTGTTCTCGCCGAGGCGCTCCGTGAGGATGCCGAGCTCGGCTTCGGCCAGCTCGAGTTCCAGCCGATCCAGCTCCTCGTGAAGGAGTCCGACTTCCTGCCGATATCGAATCCGGAAAGCCTCGTAGTCCGCCCGTGTCCCTGCGACGGCGGCACGGCGCTCGGCAAGACGCGCCTCGAGCCCGTCGAGCCGGGCCTTCAAGGTCTCGAGGTTTTGTCCGTGATGTCGTTCCGACGGGACGAGCGCGCTCACATTAAGATGATAGCGAATGGCCGGCCATCCTGCGCCGGCCCACGAGGTGCCCTGGTGTCCCCATTGCTGAACCGCCGCGAAGCGCTGGCCGCGCTCGCCTCAACCGCCGCCCTGCCGCTGCTGAATGGCTGCAGCGCCGGATCGACGCCGCCGCCGGCCGCGCCGAAGACCAATTCCGAGGCTGATGCCCTTGCGTTGCTCGATTCGATCGGCGACAACTACCTGAAGTTCGCGCCCGAGAGTGCGACGTCGCTCGGCATCGATACCGGCGCGAGGACGGCGTTGCGATCGCAACTCACGGATCGGTCTGCGGACGGCCAGAAGAAGATCGCGGACCAGGTCCGGAAGGATCTCGACCGTGCCAAAGCCTTCGACACCGACGGGCTGTCGCATGCGACGCGCACCAGCGTTGAAGTGGTACGGAGTGCATACGCCACCGCCGCCGAGGGATTCGCGTTGCCGTACGGCGACATCACCGTCGGCAGCTGGCGCAACACCCCCTATGTGGTGATTCAAAACGTCGGCGCTTATCTCGATGTGCCGCGATTCATCGACAGCGATCATCCGATCGACACGGCCGCGGACGCCGACGCTTACCTGGCGCGCATGCAGTCGTACGCGAAACAGCTGGACGGCGAACGCGGACGGATCGAGGCCGCGCGGGGCAAAGGACTGGTGCCGCCGGCGTTCCTGATCGACAAGGCGCTGTCGCAGATGCGGCTGTCGGCGAAGAACGCCCGCGACGGCGGCTCGCTCGTCGAATCGATCGTGCGTCGCACGAAGGCGATTCCGGGCAACTGGGCGGAGCGCGCGAAGACCATCGCCGCGCAGGAGATCGCCCCGGCGCTCGATCGCCAGATCGCCGAGCTCGAGGCGCAGCGCAAGGTGGCCAAGGACGAGGCGGGCATGTGGGCACGGCCCGATGGCGAGGCGTTCTACAAGTGGGCGCTGAAGGCGTCGACCACGACCACGATGACGCCGGATGACGTCCATGCGATGGGGCAGAGCGAGCTCGAACGCCTGCAGGCGCAGATGGACACCATCATGAAGGGCCTCGGCTTCACCAAGGGCACGGTCGGCGAGCGCATGAAAGTGATCGCGAAGGATCCGAAATACAAGTTCGCGGACGGCGACAAGGGCCGCGCCGAGATCATGGCGTTCATCCAGCAGCGCCTGACCTGGATCCGCTCGCAACTTCCCAGGGCGTTCAACACGCTCGTCGACCCGCACATGGAAGTGAAGCGCCTGCCGCCCGAGGAAGAGCCCGGCGCACCGACTGCGTACGGCGGCGCCGGCTCGATCGACGGCAAGATCCCTGGCAAGTTCTGGATCAACCTGCGCACGACCGACCTGCACAGCAAGTTCGCGCTGGCCGATCTCGCATTTCATGAATCGATTCCGGGTCACATCTGGCAGGGCGAATACACGCACAAGATGCCGCTGATTCGTCAACTGCTCGCGTTCAACGCTTACTCGGAAGGATGGGCGCTCTACGCGCAACAGCTCGCCGACGAACTGGGCGCGTATGAAAACGATCCGGTCGGCAAGCTCGGATACCTGCAGGCGATCTCGTTTCGCGCCTGCCGTCTCGTCGTCGATACCGGCATCCATGCGAAGCGGTGGACGCGCGACCAGGGCGTGAAGTTCTTCGTCGACGTCAACGGATCGAATCCGGTTGAAGTGGCGAGCGAAGTCGATCGCTATTGCTCATGGCCGGGGCAGGCGTGCGGCTACAAGGTCGGCCACCGCGAGATCAACCGCCAGCGCGAGAAGGCGATCAAGGCACTCGGACAGAAATACGATCTGAAGGCGTTCGACGACACGGTGGTGCTTGGCGGCAACGTGCCGCTCGACGTGCTCGCCAACAACGTGGACGAGTATGTCCGCAAGGCCTGACGATCTCCTCGACCTGGTCCACTTCATCGTCAACGACCAGGTCGACGAAGTCACACGGCGGGTCACGGCGAATCCGGCGTTGGCGAGGATGGCGTTTGCCGAGGGCGCAACGCGCGAAAGCCGATCGACGTTCTTCTTTCCGGGCATCTCGCACTATCTCTATGGCGGCGACACGCCGCTGCACATGGCCGCCGCCACCTTCAGCCGTCCGCAGGCGGAGTTGCTGATCATTGCCGGCGCGGATGTACGCGCCCGCAATCGCCGCGGCGCAGAGCCGTTGCACTACGCTGCGGACGCCAATCATTGGTCGCCTGTCGCGCAGGCGGAGACGATCACCTATCTAATCAGGGCTGGCTCGGACCCGAACGCCGTCGACGACTCGGGCGTAGCACCCTTGCATCGAGCGGTGCGGACGCGATCGTCGGCGGCCGTGAAGGCGTTGCTGGACGGCGGCGCCAATCCTCACCAGCCAAACAAGTCCGGCTCATTGCCCATGGATCTGGCCGTTCAAACAACCGGCCGCGGCGGCAGCGGCACGCCGCATGCCAAGGAAGAACAGGCCGCGATCATCAAGCTATTGCAGGCCGCCGGCGCGTAGAATCCTGCCCATGAGATCCCTCCTCCGGCTGTCGATAGGCGTCGCGTTCCTGCTCTCGAGCGTCACCTACGCACAGGCGCCGCCACGCGCGGCTGCCGCGCGAGTCACGCCTGGCGAACTGTTTGTAGAACCCCCAACGCTGGTCAATCTCGGCTTCGAATGGCGCATCGACGGCGATGCCAATCGCAACGCGAAGGTGGACGTCTCATATCGAAAGGCAGGGGACGCCGCCTGGAAGACCGGCTTGCCGCTGCTTCGTCTGCAAGGCGAGAAGACGACCCAACCCAACGTATTCAATCTCGTGTCGCCGAACATGTTCGCGGGCAGCATCCTCGATCTCGAGCCCGATACCGCGTATGAAGCGAAGTTCGTGCTGACCGATCCCGATGGCGTGAGCGGGCCGGCCGCGAATGCGACGAAGATCGTCAGGGTCCGCACGCGTCCCGAACCGATGCCGGCCGCAGGCGGCAAGGTGTATCACGTGTATCCGGTCGGCTACACCGGAACGAAGATGGAGCCGGCGTTCACCGGCATCATGTGCGCCTACAACTATTACTGCGGCGCCGGCGATACCGCGCCGGGTGGCCGGCCGCGCGTCAAGCCGGGCGACATCATTCTCGTCCACGCGGGCACCTACGCGTATCGCTACGAGCTCTACGCCAACCAGACGACGATCAATGCGACGACGACGTTCGAGGGGACGTATTACTTCACCGCCGACGGCACGCCGGAGAGGCCGATCGTCATCAAGGCGGCGGGTGATGGGGAAGTCATTCTCGACGGCCGCAACAACTTCAACCTGATCAACGTCAAGGCCGCCGACTACAACTACTTCGAAGGCATCACGTTCAGGAACACCAGCATCGCGATCTGGGCGGGCACGCAGTTCATTGCCGGCTCGAAGGGCCTGACCGTGAAGCGTTGCCGCTTCGAACAGGTCGGCATGGGCGTGTTCACGAACTACTCCGGCTCGAGCAACTTCTACATCGCCGACAGTGTGTTCCTCGGCCGCAATGATTCGAAGCATCTGATCGGCTGGAACGGCGCGTTCTGGGAACAGTTCAACGGCGTCGAGGGGCAGGAGTTCCCGCCGATCATGAAGTCCTACACCGGCATCCGTCTGTACGGCGCCGGTCACGTCGTCGCCTTCAATTACGTCGCGGATTTTCACGACGGCATCGACACCGAGATGTACGGCATGCCCGACGGTTCGCATCCGATTGATGGGCCCACGTATCCGCCGCGCGAGTTCTGGGATCGGCGGCCGGTGGCGATCGACATCTACAACAACTACATCAGCAACGCACACGACAACTCGATCGAGATGGACGGCAGCATGCACAACATCCGCCTGATGCGGAACGTGCTGATCAATTCCGCCTCCCATCCGATGTCCACGCAGCCGTCCGTCGGCGGCCCGATCTACTGGATCCGCAACATCGTCTATCACGCGCCGGGCGGGTCGACGCGCATGACCGCGGGTTCGCCTGGCGTGTTGTTCTACCACAACACCGTCACGACCGAGACGGCGGCGGGATCATCGGCGAATTCTCACTGGCGCAATAACCTGATGCTCGGTCAAGACACCGCGCCGGCGATCTTCAGCGTCAACACCAACGCGACGAGCACGTCCGACTACAACGGCTTCCGTCCGAATCCTGGAGCCAAGGTGTCGTTCCGCTGGAACACCGCGCCAGCGGCACCGGCCGGCGCTGCGGCGGAAGGAGGACCGGGAGCCGCGGGCGCTGGATTCCCGTCCCTCGAGGAATACGTGAAAGCCACGGGGCAGGATCGCGACAGCATCGTGCTCGACTACGACGTGTTCGTGAACGTGAAGCCGCTCGATCGCGATCCGAAGACCGTGCAACGTCTTTACGATTTCAAGGACTTCGATTTCCGCCTGAAGCCGGGTTCCGCCGCGATCGATCGCGGCATTGCGTTGCCGAACATCAACGACGGCTTTACCGGGAAGGCCCCAGACCTCGGCGCCTTCGAACTGGGGCAGCCGCTGCCGGTCTACGGCCCGCGGCCGATCAAATGATTCGCAAGGCCACGCCCGCCGATGTGCCGGTGATTGCGGCCATCATCAACGACGCCGCCGAGGCGTATCGCCAGGTGATTCCTGCCGACCGCTGGCACGAGCCTTATATGCCGGACGATGAACTGGCCGCGGAGATTGCGGCGGGTGTGACGTTCTGGGTGGCCGAGGAAGGCGGACAGGTCATCGGGGTGATGGGCATCCAGGACAAGGCGGACGTCGCGCTGGTCCGTCATGGGTATACCGCGACGTCTGCGCAACGCAAAGGCATTGGCACGCAACTGCTCCGCCATCTCGAGACGCTCGTCGACAAGCCGGTCCTGATCGGCACGTGGGCCGACGCGACCTGGGCGATTGATTTCTACCTTCGCAATGGATTCACGCTGGTGCCGGCGGCGGAGAAGGATCGGCTGTTACGGATCTACTGGTCGATTCCCGACCGACAGGCCGAGACCTCGGTGGTCCTCGCCGACCAGCGTTGGGTACACCGGCATCATCGCTGATCATGGCCAACCTCGATCTCGTCGCGCTGATCGTCAAGGACTACGACGTTGCGATCGACTTCTTCGTCCGCGTGCTCGACTTCGATCTGGTCGAGGACGAGCCCTCGCTGACCAACGACGGACGCGCCAAGCGGTGGGTGGTGGTGCGTCCGAAGGGCGGAGCGACGGGCATCCTGCTGGCCCGCGCTGACGGCGAGCACCAGGTGTCTGCGGTGGGACAACAGTTCGCTGGTCGCGTTGGCCTATTCCTGCGGGTCGATGACTTCGATGCTACCTACGCGCGCATGGTCGATGCGGGCGTGACCTTCGCCACACAGCCTCGGACTGAATCCTACGGAAAGATCGCGGTGTTCCTCGACATTGCCGGAAATCGCTGGGACCTGCTGGGGCCGCGCCCGAGCTGAACGCGGTAAGATCATTGCCTCGATGCATCGCGCGTTTCTGTTCCTGGCCGTCGCGTGTCTCGCCGTCTCCGCCGCCTGCGGCGGGGGGAGCGGGCCCACCGCCCCGACGCCAAAGGTGCCGCGCATTTCCCGCACCCGTTTTCTCGCGTTCGGCGACAGCATCACCGCCGGCGAAGTGACGTCGCCGGTCGGCGCGACAGGCGGCGTCGGCAAGCTCGTCGTGGTGCCAACGGCGTCGTACCCGACGGTGCTGCAAAGTCGCCTCGCCGCCACCTATACCGCGCAGGCCACGTCGATCAGCGTGACCAATAGCGGCGTCTCCAACGAGCCGATCCTCGACGGCGTGCCGCGTTTCAACGAGGTGTTTCCCTCGAGCCGCGCCGAAGTGGTGTTGTTGCAGGACGGGGTGAACGGGCTCAACTTCGTCGGCCCCGACACATCGACGGGGCTGATGCGCATCATGGTGCAGCAGGCCAAGAACGGCAGCGCGAAGGTGTTCGTCGGATCGATGATTCCGACGGTGCCGGGACGGCCGCGCGCCACGGTCAGCCCGGCGGCGCTCGTGACCTACAACGGCGTCCTGCAGATCATGTGCAGGCAGGAAGGGGTCACCTACGTCGATCTCTACGACGCGATGCTTGCCGACGCCTCGACGCTGATTGGAGCCGACGGCCTGCACCCGACCGAAGCCGGATACAGGCGCATCGCCGATTTGTTCTTCAGTGCGATTCGCACCGAGCTGGAAGAGCCGTAGCTACTTGATCGAGACCTTCTGGACCCGCCAGTTCGTCATTTCACCCACCAGCAAGTTGTTCTCGTCGCGGCAATCGATCGAATTCGCGAGGCCGAACTGTTTGAGCGGTTTCAGGCAGCGCCCGGCAGCTCGGCCATAGCCTTGGGCGGGGGATGCGGATTCAGCTCCGGTAGTGTAGGATGCGCGAATTGCTGGGGTAGCGCGATTCCCACCAACGTCCTGTCGGTTCCGCGCCATAGGAGGCCAGTGGTTTCGAGAGAGGAACCGGCAGATGTTCCGACTCGGCTCACTTCGAGTCGTATCGGTAAGTTCATCATTGAATGCGAACTCGGTCGAGGCGCGATGGGGGTCGTGTACCAGGCCGTCGATCCAGACCTTGCCCGTCCAGTAGCCCTGAAGGTCATCGCGGCGCATTTAGCATCTCCCGACGCTTGGAGCCGCTTTCGGAGAGAAGCGCAATCCATCGCCCGGCTCCACCACCCGAACATTGTGCAAGTGTACGAATTCGGTGAAGCCGAGGGCGCCCCTTTTATAGCGATGGAGCTGGTCCCAGGCACCAACCTTCACGACGCTCGACTCTCAGGCTCGCGGGCGGGGGATCTTCGCAGCGCACTTCAACCAATACTAGACATCTGCAACGCGCTCGAGGCCGCGCACGCAAATGGGATCGTCCATCGCGACATCAAGCCTTCGAACATACGGCTGCTCACCGACGGCCGCGCGTGCCTGATCGATTTTGGCCTCGCGAGTTTGGCCGGTAATGACCTGACCCTCACGGGACAGCTACTGGGGACGCCGGCGTATCTGGCACCGGAAGGTTTCCGATCGTCGCAGGTCGATGGTCGAGCAGACATCTTTTCCTTGGCCGTTACATGTTTTGAGTGGTTATCCGATCGTCGCCCATTTGACCGCGGCTCGTCGGCCGAGATAGTGGATGGGGAGATCCTGTCACTGGGCGAGTATGTGGCCGATGCGCCGACCGAGTTGTCGGACGCGCTAGCGCGGGCGATGTCCAGCGACCCTGATGACCGCTACCAGACCGTGACCGCCTTTCGAGAGGCTCTGCAGTCGGTTGTCCCTGCCGGAGACGTGCCGTTGAAGATCCTCCCCGGAACTCCGGCTCGAAGACCTCGCTGGTTTCGACTGCGTGACCGGCGAGCCGTCGGCACGGCGGCTCTGGGGGTCTTTCTCGGAGTAGCTGTCATTGGCGTCACCTGGCGCGCCCAGTCCGATCCCCGTAGAGAGCTGGCCGCGATGGGGACATCTTGGTCGGGGGAGGCCTTTCTGGAAGCAGTCAGGACGGGCGACCTTCGAGTCGTCCGTCTCTTTCTCGCCGGCGGAATGCCGCTCGCTTCGGCGACCTCGCAGGGCAGGCCTCTGTCGGTCATGCTGGCACTCAACGTCACCAACCCGGCTGCAGTGCTCGATGTGCTCGCCGATGGCGGCCTCGATATCAACCAGCGCTATGAGGTGCGCGGCGGCTTCGGTCCTGTCCGAACGACCTTGCTCAGTTACGCAATCGACAAAGGTAATGCTGATCTCGTTTCTGGCCTCTTGCGGCACCGCGCTGCTGTCAACTCGCCGATACAGACATTCGGCGCGATGGGGAGCGCTCGCGATACCTATCCGCTGGCATCGGCCATCTTCTGGGATCAGATCGGAATTGCCGAAACATTGATAGAGCACGGTGCCGATCCCAGCGTGGGCGATTTCGCTGCTTTCCGCGAGGCCCAGACGAAGTTGCCAAAGACTCGTGACGAAAAAGCCCGGAGCAGGATCAAGGAATTGATGACGCGACTGGCCCCCACGGGAACGACGGGCACGCGCATTGGCGACGAACTGCGACTGCAGGCCGTCGAGCGGGAGCTGACCGACGTAGCGGTAGCCGGATTCGGATCGGCGCGCGGGTCGACGGGGCGATCGCAATCCGACCAGCGGTACGACGAACTGCAGCGCGAACGAACGCAGTTGCGGAGTCGGCTCGGTATCTCAGGCAAGCCGTAGTGGCAAGAAAGCCGATCACTTGTAGGAAATCTGTCGTCGGAAACTTCATGAGGTCGTCCAGATGGCGTTAAGAGCCGCGTTGATTCTCCTGTTAGCGGTTGCTGCCACCGCTGCTGACGCACAATCCCAGCGAACGTTCACGGAAAATCACGCAATTAAGTTCGTCCCGGGAACCGTTCTGGACCAGAAACAGCTCAGCGCCGTTCCTTTCCTGCGTGACTTCGTGGCGAACCCGTTTGGCATGGCGCGCGAAGACCTGAATGACGATGGCGTGAGGGAAGTCATCCTGATGGCCAGTTCGTCGGCCGGGTGCGGCAGCGGCGGCTGTCGTACGGTGGTGCTGGAGAGACGGGCAGGGATGACGACCTTGATCCTCGATCAGAGCCTGATGTCGATTGCGGTGACCAACGAAAAGATCGGTCAATACCGTGCGCTCGCCGCGGTTGATGACAAGGGTGTCATTCTCACCGGCGACAAACGCGGTACGCCGATGTTCGGCAAGCAGTTGGTCTACCCAGTGAACGTGACGCAGTCGGCGACGCCGGCGCAACCAGCTCAGGGCGCGAGTGCGCCTGCACCCAGTTCCGTTGCCGGGAGTGCGCCGGCACCCAGTGCCGTCGCCGGGAGTATGTCGGCAGACGGCCGGCTCCAGCGCCAGATCGCTGGACCAGCGGGACGCTGGGTCGGCGCGGCCATTAGTCCGCGCGGCGTCCACGTCGCGGTCCTCGCGCTCAGAGGCAGCCGCAGCGTCGTCATGATCGATGGCGTCGAGGGCCCGGTGTTCGACGCGCTGCTGAATGCCAATGGCGAAACGGTCTATGCGGAACCGAATGGCCCGAGGGTCTGGATGTCGCCGGCGGAGAGCGGTTTCATTTCCTTTTCCGAGGACGGCGCTCACAGCGCTTATTTCGGGAAGGTTGGCGCGGAATACATCGCGGTTCTCGATGGCAAGGAAATCGCCCGGGGACCGTTTTCAAGTTCGGCGCGGATCTCTCGCTTGTCGTTTTCACCGCATGGCAAGCACCTCTATTACCTTGAATCTAATGAGCCAGGTGTTCGGGTGATGATGGACGGGAAACCAGGGCCATGGAGCGGCGAGTCGCCGAACGTCGCATTTAGTCCGGACGGTGCGGCCTATGCCTACTCCGGCACCTTGCCCGCTACTCGGGAGACGAAGTTCGGCGTCGTCAATGGCCGCCAGGTCGCTTACTTCGGCGAGGACCTGCAGTTCAATGGCGCTGGTAATCTCGTCTCAAAACTCACCGCGAATCGGATCGACACGTTAATCCTAGATGGCAAACCCATGATGCGGGCCGCGAACATCCAACAGGTTTGGGTGTCCAAGGTCGGCGGGCACGTAGCCGCGGTAATAGTGTCGAAGGTGGGAGCCGACACCGTTTTCACGGTCAATGGACGACCGATTCCTGGCACCGAGGGTGTTCGAGTTGACAATGTGTATTTCAGCGCTGACGGGAAAAGGTACGCCGCCGAGTGTGTCAGTCCGGCCTCCGCGAAATTCATGCTGATCGATGGGAAGCGCTTCCAGGAATATCAGGGACTCGGCGATTCGCCGCAGTTCACTGCGGACTCGTCGAAATTCGTCTACCTCGGGCGCAGCAACGGTAAATCGTTTCTCGTCGTCGAGGATCAGGAGTTCGAAGGTACCAATACGATCATGACGCCGGTACTTGGCGGGCGCGCTCGAGTTGCGTTTGGCGGAGCCAATAGCAGCGGGAATCAATTCGATCTGATTGTCGATGACAAGATGTTGTCGTTTCCACGCATTAGAGAAATAGCTGCGTTTGCGTTCAGCCCGGACGGCGCCCGCCATGCCTTCATGAGTTACCCAGCCGGGCCGGGTGCTAAGACGCTGGTGGTTGATGGCGTCGGGATGCCGGGAGTTGTCAATGAAATGCCTGACAATCCAAATCATTACTTCGTGTTTAGCCCGGACGGCAGCCACGTAGCGTACTTGGGTCGAGACACACGGAACCCAAGGGTCGGCGGGCTGTGGGCGGACGGCAAACTCGTGGCCCCCACGCAAGGCGACACGACACGCGTGACGTTTTCGACCGACAGCAAGCATTTGCTCTGGATAGTTGACACCCCGGGAACCCGAACCAAGACTTGGTTTGTCGACGGCAAACCCACGGTGAAGTTCCAGATGTCAGACTTTGACGCCGTTGCGGGCGCGCGCGAAATGGGGGCCGATGGCGTGTTGACGTTTCTGACCATCGAGGACGGAGCGATCGTTCGCTATCGTTTGACGCCCTCGCCAGACGGCAGCATTGCCGCCCTAATTGGTACGGTGAAGTGAGTTCATGGCAACGCCAGGTCGATAGCGCTAAGCTCTGCCAATCAAATAGCGAGGAGGCGCGGTAATGGGCGACGCAGGGGCAAGTGCTGGCGAACAGTGCGGATGGTGCCGGAACCCGATGAACGTTGGGGCACTGGCCTGCGCCGCGTGTGGTGCTAGGCGGGAAAACAAGAAGCAAGGCGGCTTCTGGGTACTCGCAGTGCTGATGTTGAATGGCTGGTTGTTCGTGATTCCCGGCTTACTGCTTGGACTGTTTGGTTACCCAGGAGGGTTCTTGGGGCGCAACGGATTCTGGCCCTACTTTACGGTTGGGGTTCTATGGATTGCGTTGACAATCGTCTTCGCGCGCCGTGCCCCGATTCGCGTGATCTACACCCGCAAGTGATCTGGAACCCTGTGGCCGCGTCTCTTCGCTATGGAACCAGATGATTTTGATGACACGTGGCTGCGCAGTGCTCGGGTGGGTCCCTGTATTTATGGCAATGCTCACGGTTTGTGGCGCCGGTTGCACCCGGCCGACCGAGCCCACGACGACGCCGACGCCGATTGTCCTCGTTGGGGCGAGTATTTCTGTCAGCGGTACGGTGACAGACGGCGAGACCCGCCTAGGAATCGCCGGAGCCACCGTGTCCATTGGCAGCGGGACGCTGACGGGCGCGACGCGAACAACCGACACCGACGGGCGATATAACCTTCAGGGGATCCAAGTCGAATCCTCGTTCACGCTCAATGTAACAGCCACTGACTATGCGCCGTCGTCACGAGTCGTGTCCGCAAGTCCAAATTCGACTCAGGACTTCGCTCTCGTTCCCACGGGATGCAAGTTCGCGGTCACACTAGTGGAGACAGGGATCGGAATCTCCGCGTGGTATACCAGCGGGCCCGGCAGTCTGGCCTTACGTGTTCAGCAGATCCGGGGAAGCCCAAGCTGCGATTGGGTGGGCAATAGCACCGAAGTCGGCTGGGTGACCCTGACACCCCGTGGGACCTTGGGCAACGAGATGGTGGTCGTGAGCCTGTTGGAGACCTCGGCATCGCGATGTGCGGTGGTCTTCCTCGCTGGAAGCCGCATCAACATCCTGCAGCACCCGTCTTTCTTTCCAGCGGGGCAGCCCTTTGATTCCAACTTTAGTTGTGAGAGCTATTGGTCTCGGTTCTAGATTGAAGGGGCGGCGGAGACTTCTTCCAGCCGCCCTTCCCGGACTCGCTACTTGACCGTCACCTTCTGAACGCGCCAGTTCGTCATTTCACCGATCAGCAAATTGTTCTCGTCGCGGCAATCGATCGAATTCGCGAGGCCGAATTCCTTGAGCTGCTTGCCGGCCGCGCCGAACTTGCCGATCACCTTGCCGTCGAGCGTCGTCTTGTAGATGGCGGCGTCCTCCATGCCGTCTTCATCGCCGGCGTGTGAGATGTAGAGGTACTGCGTCGCCCCTCGCGTCATGCACATCGTCAAAGGCGTGCCGACGTTGCCGAACTCCGACTTGAACTTGCCGTCGCCGTCGAAGACCTGGATGCGCTTGTTGCCGGCATCGGCCACGTAGACGTCGCCCGCCGCGGACACGGCGATCGACTTCACGCCCGTGAATTGGCCCTGCGCACTGCCGGTCGCGCCCCACTGCGTGATGAACTTGCCGTCCTTGTCGAACTTCGCAACGCGATTGGTGTTGCCAATGCCGTCGGCGATGTAGATGTTGCCGGCCTTGTCCCACGCCACGTCCGTGGGACGCGAGAACGTGGATCCGGGTGTGCCGGCGCCAGGCGCGCGTCCACCCGGAGCGCCGCCGCCGGCAGGTGCAGCGGCCGGCGCGTTGCCGGCAGGCGGACCGCCTGCGGCGCCGCCACCGCGACCCGCGCCGCCTTCACCGCCAGGCGCGCCGCCGGGCCGAACGCCGATCGCTTCCGGCTTGCGGCCGAGCACGAGCGCGACGCTGCCATCCGGATTGAACTTCACGACCTGGCTGGCCGCCACGTCGATGGTCCAGACGTTGTCCTGCGGATCGATGCGCAGGCCGATCGCGGCGTTGAAGCCATACACGTCCTGGCCCCACTCGCTGACGAACTTGCCGGTGTTGTCGAACATGAACAGGCGCGAGCCGCCGTGAGAGAACGTGCGGTTGTCGCCGAGCGTCGCGTAGGGATGACCCGTGCGCGTGTAGACGAAGATCTGGCCCTTCGAGTTGGCGCCGACGCCGCCGACTTCACCGACGTAGACATTCGCCGGCGTCTTCAACAGATCCACGGCCGAGTAGTTGAGCTCAGGCACGCCGGATTGCGCCACCAGTGAGGCGCTCAGAGAGAGAGCCGCCGCGATGGCGAGGGTGCGTACAGTGCGTCCTGTGCCTGTCGTGCCTAAGGAAAGACTCTTCATTGCGCCCCTCATTCCTGACTCGTCGTCTTCATGGCCTGGGGCTTCAGCAGGATCTTCTGCGAGCGCCAATCGTTGATTTCAGCGGTGTAGATGACGTTCGGATCGCGGCAGTCCATCTGGTGGATGGTCGCGAATTCACCGACGGCCTTCCCGGCGCGGCCGAACTTGCCAATGATCGTGCCGTCGAGTTCCATCTTGTAGACCTCGCCAGTGATGTCGACGCCGGCGGCCGGCGCGCTGTCCTGCCACGAGTTCGACACGTAGAGATACTGCTTGCCGGGATTCTTCGGTCCCGGCCCGCCCGACACGCACACCGCCCAGGGGTTGCCGACGTTCGGGTAGTTCGCCTTCCAGTTCAGATCGTTGTCGAGGACCTGCACGCGCGCGTTGCCGCGATCGCCGACGTAGACGTTGCCCTGGAAATCGGTGGCGATCGAGTGCGGCGTGTTGAACTCGAGATTGCCGCGTCCGAGCTTGCCGACCGCCTTCACGAAGCGGCCGTTCTTGTCGTACTTCACGACGCGCGCGTCGAAGTAGCCGTCGGCGACGAAGATGTTGCCCTGTTGGTCGAAGGCGACATCGGTTTCGCGGCCGAAGCGATACTTCGCGTTGCGGCCATGAAAGCGGCCCTGGCCGGGCATGTTGGCGAGCATGTTGACCGGATCTTCGCGCCGGCCAATGGTCATCAGCACCTTGCCTTCAGGGCTGAACTTGACGAGCATGTCGGTGCCTTCGTCGACGGTCCAGATGTTGTCCTGGGCATCGACGCGCACCGAGTGCGCGAATGCAGCGCCGTAATTGCCGCGGCCGATCTCACGCACGAACGTGCCGGTCGGGCTGTACTGGAAGAGGCGTGTCTCACCGGCGCGGTGATAGATGTAGATGTTGCCCTTCGAGTCGGTCGAGATGCCCATGTTCTCGCCGGTGTAGATGCCCGGCGGGTTCTTGAAGAAATTCGGCACGGCTTCGTGCGGAATGGTTGCCACGTTGGTGGCAGTGGCCTTGGTCTGGGCCGGCAGCCGCGATCCGGTCACCGTCACGGCGGCCGCGATCACGAGTCCACTCATCCATAATTTGCGCATTCAGGTCCTCCCCGGGACGGGGGGAAGTCTACTTCAGCGTGCGGCCAGGTGCCATAGGGCATCCGTTCCAGCCGAGAGACGGCGCAGTAGCGTTGCCATCACCCCGCGATCGTCGCTGTGTGACAGCTGCACCGCTTCCATCAACGCTTCGCTGAAGCCTTCACGATCGACGGTGCGGCCGGCGGCATTCGCATTCATGGCCGCGAGCGCGCACGCGGCATTGAGGAACGAGACCGCCATGGCGAGATCATCGATCAGGGGCCGTTCGCGTCCACCGAGCGTCTCGAGCGTCGAGCGCAGGTAGTGGAAGACGATTGGCCGAATCTCCGGCGCGTTGATGTCAACCGCATGGCCGTGGAGCGCGCCGACGTTGACGCGGTCCACCGCCGGCGCCAGCCGATGAAAATGCGCGAGCAGTTGCAGGCGTGTCAGGCGAAGCCGGCCTGGTGAGTAGTCACGATGTTCGTAGGCCAGGCGCGTGGCCGCGACGGCGTAAAGGAAACCATATTGCAGCAGCCGGCCGATGCGAGTGGGCCCGCGCGACGGCGGCGCATCGGCAGTGGATGCGGCATGCGGCAGCTTCAGCTTGATGTACTCGGCGAACGCATCATCGGTAAGGCTCAACACGCGGCGGCGTGTCAGATCATCGAGTGCGGCGGCGATGCGCCGGACGTTGATCCGGATATCAACGGCCGGGGCCTTGAGCATCGCCAGCAGACTCTCGCGCAGCACGCGAGCGGATCGCGCATCGATCGCGCGGCCGTCCACCAGTTGGCGGGACGTCGCCGCTGTCGATCGCGATCCCAACCATTCATCCCGAAGCGCCTCGATCGCTTCGCGCGCGGCGCCGGTGCCGATCGGCAGCCCCTGGTTCGCGACGATGGTCGGGCAGCCGAAGCTGGCGGAGACGACGACCGCGTCGGAGGCCGGGTGAAAGCTGTAGGGATACAGCCGGCACACCAGCGGCTTGCGATCGGCGCCGAGTTCTTCGTGGATGCGGCAGCGATTGTCGGCGGAGAGAAAGCCGCACCCGCCGTCGGCGCGCTTGCGGATGCGGTGCACACCGGGGAATCCCGGGATCGGCTCGAAGGGGTCTTGCTCACTCGCCTCAGTGGCGTCTGCGCGATCGCGGAACCAGGCGACGACGTTGCGCCGGCGGTAATACGCCATCTCCGCGCCGGACACGGCGACGTCCCACTGATAGCAGCAGCGGCCGCACTGCGAGCAGGTGAATCGTTGTTCGGGATCGATGCGCAGTGGAGTTCCCACTGCGGTGATTGTAGACTCTGCGCATGAAGCGCACTGCGTCAATCGTGGCCATGGTGATCCTGGCGTGGGCCGCGCCGCCGGCCGGCATTGCCGCCCAGCAAGTGGACTGTTCGGTCGCGGCCATTCAATCGAAGGCGCCGAAGGACACGACGATTACCGCTGCGCAAGCGGTAGCGGCGACTGATAAGTCACCCGCGTATTGCCGCGTCGATGGTCACGTCGCCGTGCCCGGCAACGAGGTCAACTTCCGCGTCGGCTTTCCCGAGAACTGGAACGGCAAATTCTATTTCTCCGGCGTTGGCGGCCTCGGCGGCCGCATCGGCGCGCTCGACAAGGGGCTGGCGCGCGGCTATGCATCCGCATCGACCGACACCGGTCACGATGCCAACGATCCTAATTGGGGATCGAATCGCGCCAAGGAACTGGATTACGGCCATCGCGGCACGCACGTCACCGCGGTAGCAGGCAAAGCGCTGACCAGCGCGTTCTACGCCAATCCGGTGCAGCACGCCTACTTCGAAGGCTGCTCGAACGGCGGACGGCAGGCGTTCATGGAAGTGCAGCGCTATCCCGAGGATTTCGACGGCATCATCGGCGGGCATCCCGCCACCGGCACGCCGATGCAGGCCGGCCGCGCGTTCGTCTACCAACACATGCTGGCCTCACCGGACAATTTCCTGACCGCCGACAAGATCGAACTGATCTCGAAGGCGACGGTCGCGGCCTGCGACGACAAGGATGGTGTGAAGGACGGACTGATCACCGATCCGCGTGCTTGCACCTTCAAGGTGGAGTCGTTGACCTGCAAGGCGGGCGACGCGGCCGATTGCCTGACGGCCGGGCAAGTGGAAACGGCCAAACGCATCTACGGCGGCGTGAAGATGAAAGACGGCCAGGTGTTCGCGTACGGATTCCCAATGGGCCACGAAGGCGGCGCCGACGGGTGGCGGGCGTGGATCAGCGGCGCGAACGCACCGGCCAGGCAAGCAGACGGCTCGCTCGCGTATGGCCCCGAGCGCCAGCCAAGCGGCTACGGTTTGATGGAACCCAACTTCCGGTTTCTCGCGCTCGACAACGACGATCCGACATACAGCTGGAAGGTCTTCGACGTCGATCGCGATCTGCCGCGGTTGAAGACGATGACCGATATCCTCAGCCCGCTGGACCCAGATCTGCGTCCGTATCAGAAGCGTGGTGGCAAGTTGATCGCGTATCACGGCTGGTCCGATCCCGGCATCAGCGCCGCGGGCACGGTGGCCTATTTCGAGCAGATGACGAAGATCGTCGGCGGACAGAAACCGGCCGACGACTTCGCGCGCCTGTTCATGGTGCCCGGCATGCATCACTGCGGCGGCGGACCGGGGCCGAATACGTTCGACATGTTGCCGGCGCTCGAGGCGTGGGTGGAAAAGGGGATCGCGCCGCAGCAGATCGTTGCGTCGCATGCGACCGATGGCAAAGTCGATCGCACGCGACCGTTATGCCCGCATCCGCAGGTGGCGAAATACCAGGGCAGCGGCAGCATCGACGATGCCGCCAATTTCTCATGTGAGGCCAGGTAATGCGTCGTCTTCTTCCGCTCGTTGGTGTGGTGGTCCTGTTCATCGCGAATCCTGCGTTCTCACAAGAAAAAGGCGGCGAGGACGAAACCGGCGCGTATGAAGTCGTTGCCAACTGGCCGCAACCGTGGTCGCCGGCCGGCTACATCTGGGGTTCGCAGCCGGCGGTGTTCGCGCAGTCGCCGGATCGCATCTACATCGGCTCGCGCGGAGAGATCAAGGCGCCGGTGCCTGCGCCGCGCGGCTTCAACGGATCGTGGGGATCGACGCTGCAACGCGCCACCGAAGCCCCCGGCACCGAAACCCGCAACTGCATCATCGTCGTCGATCGCAACGGCAAGCTGATCGAGGCGTGGACGCAGTGGGACAAGTTATTCGAGGGCGGCGGCAGCCCGCACAAGATCCGCATCAGTCCCTACGATCCGGAGAAGAGCGTCTGGGTCGTCAACGACGGCAAGCACACCATCCACAAGTTCACCAACGACGGCAAGCAACTGCTGCTGACGATCGGCGAAGCCGGCGTGCCCGGCGATGATGCGACGCATTTCGGCAGCCCGCAGGATGTCGCGTTTCTTCCGGATGGGTCGATCCTCGTTGCCGATGGGCTGCGGAACGCGCGCATCGCCAAGTTCGACAAGACCGGGAAGTTCGTGTCGTCATTCGGCACGCGCGGCAATGGACCCGGTCAGTTGAGCGGCGTGCACGGCATTGCCGTCGACAAGGACGGCAAGATCTACGTGGCCGATCGATCGAACCGTCGCGTGCAGATCTTCGATCAGAGCGGTCAGTCACTCGACATCTGGCCGAACCTACGCCAGGCCAACGACATCGTCCTGAGTGCTGATGGCACGGTCTGGGTGGTTGATGGAACCAATGCGCGGTTGCTGCAGTTCGACAAGACCGGCAAGCGGCTGTATTTCTGGGGCACGTATGGCATGCAGCCGGGGCAATTCTGGGAGCCGCATCAGATCTCGATCGACTCAGAAGGCAATCTCTACGTCGCCGACAGCTTCGGCGGCCGCACCGCGAAGTATGTGCCCGCCAGGAATGCCGAGCCATCGAAGTTGATTCGCCCATAACACCAGGGCCACAGAAAGCGCGGACCTATGAAACGACTCATCGTCTTTGCCCTCATCGTTGCCGGTTCGATCGGCATGCGCGCCAGCGGCACACCGACGCGACTGCTGCGCACGCCGTCGATCAGCGCGACGCACGTCGCGTTCGCGTATGCGAACAACATCTGGATCGTCGATCGTAAAGGCGGCGATGCCCGTCGACTGACCAGCTTCCAGGGGCAGTCGAGCAACCCCAAGATCTCGCCTGATGGCGCGACCGTCGCCTTCAGCGCGGACTACGCGGGTAACACCGACGTCTATACCGTTCCGGTGAGCGGTGGCGAACCGACGCGGCTGACGTGGCATCCCGGCGCGGACACCGTTCAGGGGTGGACGCCCGATGGCGCCAAGATCCTGTTTGCGTCCTCGCGACAGAGCGCGGCGCCGAATGCGACGCCGCGATTCTGGACCGTGCCCGCGAAGGGCGGCATCGAGGAACCGCTGCCGCTGCCGCGCGGCTACCAGGGAAAGATCTCTCCAGACGGCAAGCGCATCGCGTATCGCATGAACACGTCGTGGGATGAAGAGCGCCGCAACTATCGAGGCGGACAGAATCGCCCCGTCTGGATCGTCGACCTCAAGTCCTTCGACCTGGTGTCGCCGCCGTGGACGGATTCGAAGGATGTCGATCCAGCCTGGCTGGGCGAGACCGTCTATTTCATTTCCGATCGCGACGGTATCGCCAACGTCTGGTCGTACGACACGGCGACGAAGGCGCTGACGCAGCGCACCAAGTTCATCGACTATGACGTCAAGGCGCTCGATGCAGGCGGCGGCGCGGTGGTGTTCGAGCAGGCCGGCTACTTGCACATCTTCGATCCGAAGACCAACAAGACCGAGCAGATGACCATCAACGCGGCGGGTGATTTCCCGTGGATGATGACGCATTTCGAGGACGTGACGACGCGCATGTCGAACATCAGCCTGTCGCCGACCGGCAAGCGCGTGCTGGTCGAAGCGCGCGGCGAAATCTTCACCATCCCGGAGGAGAAGGGTGACGTTCGCAATCTCACCAACTCGAGCGGATCGGCGGAGCGGCAACCGGCGTGGTCGCCGGACGGGAAATGGATTTCCTACTTCAGCGACAAGTCCGGCGAATACAAGCTGGTGATCGAATCGCAGGATGGCCTCGGCACGCCGCGCGAGATCGCGTTCCAGAAACCGACCTTCTACTACACCCCGGCGTGGTCGCCGGACTCGAAGAAGCTGCTCTACACCGATACGAATCTCAACGTGTGGGTGATGGACGTGGCGACCGGCCAGTCCAAGACCGTTGGCAGCGATCCATGGATGGTGCCAGAGCGGACGCTGGCGCCGTCGTGGAGTCCCGACTCGAAGTGGGTCGCGTTTGCTTCGCGGCTCAACACGCTCTATCGCGCGATCGTCGTGGCCAATGTTGAGACCGGCGAAAAGCAGCAGATCACCGACGGCCTCGCCGATGCGATGTATCCGGTGTGGGATGCGAGCGGCAAATATCTGTGGTTCCTCGCCTCGACCGACTTCGGCCTGGCGTCGCAGTGGCTCGACATGACGTCGTACGGGCGCGAGGAGACCTTCGAGTTGTATCTCGCCATCCTGAAGAAGACGGAAGCGAGTCCGCTGCTCCCGGAGAGCGATGAAGATCCTGGCGTCGGCGCGCGTGCGTCCGATGACGCGGCGGTGAAGACGGGCAGTGCCACCGCCGTGGTCCAGATTGATTTCGATCGACTACAGCAGCGCATCCTGCCGGTGACCAGCGTTCCGTCGCGCCGCTATTCACGTTTGCAGGCCGGCCTGTCGGGCACCGTGTTCTTCCTCGAGACGCCGCCCGCGGCCGGCGCCCGCGGCAACATCCTGCATCGATTCCGGTTGGCCGATCGCAAGCCCGCTGAATTTCAGAACACCGTCGCGGAATACGCGGTGAGCGCGGACGGCAAGAAGCTGGTGTATCGCACCGCGCCCCCGACCGGTAACCCGGGCGCCGCCGTGGCGCGGCCGTCGCTGTTCCTGGTCGACACCGATAAGAAAGATCCGCCGAAGGCCGGTGACGGCCGCCTCGATGCCACGCTGCGGATGAACCTGGATCCCAGGGCCGAGTTCACGCAGATCTTCAACGAAGGCTGGCGGCTGCAGCGCGACTATTTATATGTGCCGAACATGCACGGGGCGAACTGGCCGCGCATGAAGGAGATGTATGGGGCGATGCTGCCGTATGTGGCGCATCGCGCCGACCTCAATTACCTGCTCGACAACATGGGTGCCGAGATCTCGATCGGTCACTCCTATGTGCGCGGCGGGGCGATGCCGGAGGTGCCGGCGAATCCCGGCGGTCTGCTCGGCGCCGATTTCGTCATCGAGAACAATCGCTACAAGATCGCGAAGATCTACGACGGCGAGAGCTGGAATCCAGATTTGCGCGCGCCACTGTCGGCCCCGGGCGTCACCGTCAATGTCGGTGACTTTATCCTCGCGGTTGATGGCGTGGCCGTCACGGCGCCCGACAGCATCTATCGATTGCTCGATGGCACCGCCAACCGGCAGACGGTCCTGACGATCAACACCACCGCATCCACCCAGGGCGCTCGACAGGTGACGGTCGTTCCCGTGGCAACCGATCAGGCACTGCGCACGCGCGCGTGGGTCGAACAGAACCGGCGTTACGTCGATCAGCGATCGAACGGACAGCTGGCCTATGTCTATGTGCCGAATACCGGACAGGGCGGCTTCGACAGTTTCAATCGCTATTACTTTGCGCAGCAGGACCGCAAGGGCGCGGTGATCGATGAGCGCTACAACGGCGGCGGTTCCGCGGCGGACTACATCATCGACGTGCTGCAACGCGACTTCGACGGCTACTTCAACAACGTCGCGGGCGATCGCCGTCCGTTCACGAGTCCCTCGGCCGGCATCTGGGGCCCGAAGGTGATGATCGTCAACGAGATGGCGGGCTCCGGTGGCGACTTGATGCCGTGGATGTTCCGCTATCGCAAGATCGGCCCGCTCGTCGGCAAGCGCACGTGGGGCGGCCTGGTGCACACCGCGGACACGCCGACGTTCATCGATGGCGGTTCGATGATCGCGCCGCGCGGCGGCTTCTTCACCAAGGAAGGGAAGTGGGCCGTCGAAAACGAAGGCACCGCGCCCGACATCGATGTCGAGAACTGGCCGAAGGATGTGATTGCCGGCCGCGACCCGCAACTCGAGCGGGCGGTTGATGAAGCGCTGCGGTTGCTGAAAGAGAAACCCGTCGATCGGCGCACGACCGAACCTGCACCGCCGGTGTGGGGGAAGAGACCGGGGCAAGATTAGGGTGCGTACAGTGCGTACAGTGCGTACAGTGCGTACGGTGCGTACGGTGCCATGTCGTTAACGAGAGGGACGCGCCTCGGACCCTACGAGATCCTCGACGCGATCGGCGCCGGCGGCATGGGCGAGGTGTATACCGCCACCGACACCCGCCTCAGTCGCACCGTGGCGATCAAGGTGCTGTCCGGCGGGTTCTCCGCCGACCCGGAACGCCGTCAGCGCTTCGAGCGCGAGGCGCGCGTGGTCGCGTCGCTCAGTCATCCGAATATCTGCGCGCTGCACGACGTGGGCACCTCGCCAGGACCGAACGCGGGTCCGCCGGTCGAGTACCTCGTCATGGAATACCTCGAGGGCGAGACCCTGGCCGCACGGCTGTCGCGTGGTGCGTTGCCGGTGGGCGAGGTGGTGCGCATCGGCGTCGACATCGCGACCGCCCTCGATGCCGCGCATCGTCAGCACATCGTGCATCGTGACTTGAAGCCGGCCAACGTCATGCTCACCCGATCGAGCGTGAAGCTGCTCGACTTCGGCCTCGCCAAGGCGGCGCGTCGCGGCTTCGAGGGGCACTCAGTGTTGACGACGGTGGCGGGGCCGGTGACCGCGCCGGGCACCGTGTTCGGCACATTGCCATACATGTCGCCCGAACAGATCGAAGGGCGCGAGGCGGACGCTCGCAGCGACATCTTTGCTCTCGGCGCCGTGCTGTACGAAATGATCGCCGGTCATCGCGCCTTTTCCGCGCCGAGCCCTGCGGCACTCGCATCGGCGATCCTCGGCAGCGAGCCCCCGGTCTTGACCACGTCGAAGTCGCTTGAACGCATCGTCCGCACGTGCCTGCAGAAGGATCCGGATCGCCGCTGGCAGTCAGCGCACGATGTGGCGTTGCAGTTGCGAGATGTCGCGAACAGCGACAGCGCGCCGATCGCTGCAGAAGCGCCGGCCCGGCGGACCATCTTGCCGTGGGCCGTCGCCTTTGCGTCCGTGATTGCGCTGCTGGCTGCGGGATGGGCGTGGCGCCCGTCAGCCGGATCCGCGCGCGGTGGTGATGCCGAAGTGCGGTTCACCATCCCTCCGCCGCCCGGAGACGGATATTTCCCGATCAACGTCGAACGTCCTTCATTCGCCGTCTCTCCCGATGGACGCGACATCGCGTATATCGGCGGAGTCGGGGACGCGGCAGCATCCGTGTGGCGACGTCCGGTGTCGTCGGAGACGGCGGTCGTGATTCCCGGAACGGAGCGCGCCACGTCGGTGTTCTGGTCGCCCGATGGCCGGTCGATCGGATTCTTCACAGAAGGGCAGTTGAAACGCGTGCCCGTTGGCGGCGGCGCCGCGGTCAAGATCTGCGATGTGCGACCGGGTATCGGCCAGACCGGAACCTGGGGCGATGGGGTCATTCTGTTCGGCTCGGTCGAAGGTGAGGCAATCTTCCGGGTGGCTGAAACGGGTGGCGCACCTGTGGCGGTGATCACTCATGAGGGCACCGATCAGAATCGCGTCGTCTGGCCGTGGTTCTTGCCGGATGGCCGTCGCTTCCTGTATATGGCCGGCCGCCCGTCAGAGGCGGGGATGATCATGCTCGGCAGCCTCGATGGCCCCTCTAAAGAGGTGCTGCCCATCAGGTCCAACGCGCAATACGTGGAGCCCGGGTTCCTGCTCTACGGTCAGGACGGCGCGCTGCTGGCGCGGCGGTTCGACCTGGCGAGCGGGACCGCCAGCGGTGAGCCGATCGCCGTTGCCGAGCGTGCGACGCAGTTCTCGGGCACCGGACTCACGCAATTCTCGTCGTCGCGCGACGGCGTGGTGTTGTTCCATTCCGGCGAGGACCAATCGCGCATCGTCACATTCGATCGCGTGGGACGCGAAGTCGCGGTGGTGCGCCCACCGGGTGCCTACAAGGAACTGCGTCTGTCGGCTGACGGCCGCGACCTGCTCGTCGATCGGCGGGAGGCGACCAACGGCACGTTCGATGTGTGGCGGATCGAGTTGGCGCGTGGCACCGAAAGTCGCGTGACGAGCGAGCCAGGAACAGAACTGGAAGCGGTGTTCTCGCCTGACGGGGCAATGATCTACAGCGGCACCCGGGGAGGCCCGCCGCGGGTCTTTCGCCGATCCGTCGCCGGCGTTGACGAGCCGCTCGTGCCGTCGCTCCCCGGCATGCAGACCGGGGCCGACATCTCTCCCGACGGCAAGTCGGTGGTCTACGAGCAGCGAGCGGCGCGGGGCAAGTTCGACCTGATCGTTGTGTCCATGGTCGATCGCACCCTTGCGGCTTTCCATCAATCTGACGCGGACGAGCGAAGCCCGCGCTTTTCTCCCGATGGGAAGTGGGTCGCGTTCGTCTCGGATCTGGGCGGCCGGCAAGACGTCTATCTCGCGCCGTTTCCCGGCACGGGGCCGACGCGTATTGTGTCCCCGTCCGGTGGTGTGCTGCCGCGGTGGAGTGCCGACGGTCGCGAGATCTACTATGTGGCAGTCGACGGCACCGTCTTCGCGGTCCCGATTCAAACGGCATCGGGACTCGAGATCGGGACGGCGCAACCGCTGTTCACGCGCGGCTCGCGCGCCCGGTGGTTATCGTACGAACCGACCCGCGACGGCCGCTTCATCGCCGTCGAACCCGTGCAGTATTCGGCCGAGCTGCCGATTCACGCCATCCTCCGCTGGATGCCGCGTTAGGCCGGATTCGAGATCTCTGCTATACTCGACAGGTCTCTGCAGCTCGGTCCTCGATTTCCCGCTGGAATCCTGCCACCGCTCGGTATCCGTTAGCTCAGATCCACTCGCGCCGCCCGGTAAGAAACGCGGCGTGATGTTCGTTTAAGAAATAGTCAGTCTGTTGTGTGCGGGAACGCTCCAGGCAATTTCAGGGAGTCGTCTGTACATGCCGTTTGCTGCTCTGGGCTTATCGCCCTCGCTTTCCAATCCTCTTGCCCGCCTGGGTTACACCACGCCTACGCCGGTGCAATTGAAGTCCATTCCGATCGTTCTCACCGGCGCCGACCTGCTCGCCAAAGCGCAGACCGGCACCGGGAAAACGGCGGCCTTCGGGTTGCCGATGATCGATCGCCTTCTCGTCCGCGGCGGTGCCGCGGCCGGGATGCGTAAGCCGCGCGGTCTGGTACTCGTACCGACCCGCGAGCTTGCGCTGCAAGTTCATAAGTCGTTATCGACTTACGGTGTGCCCGCGAACCTGCGGGTCACCGCCATTTTCGGCGGCGTCTCGATCGTGCCGCAGAAGAAAGAGCTGCTCCGGGGCACCGACATCATTGTCGCCACCCCTGGACGGCTTCTTGATCACATGGAGCAGCGCACCGTCGACCTCTCGGGCATCCAGATCCTGACGCTCGACGAAGCCGATCGCATGCTCGACATGGGCTTCCTGCCGCCACTGCGCCGCATCCTCAAGGTGTTGCCGCGCGATCGGCAGACGCTGTTGTTCTCGGCGACGATCTCACCGGAAGTGGTGAAGTTGTCCGCCGATTTCACGCGCACCCCGCAGCGCGTCGACGTGTCGGACGGCCAGACCATGGCTTCGACCGTGACCCACCGCGTGCATCCGGTGACGGATCAGCGCAAGGGTGATCTGTTAACGCACGTGCTGAAGGAATCGCCGGGCGCGCAGGCGCTGGTGTTCTGCAAGACCAAGCACGGTTCGAACCGCGTCGGCCAGTATCTCGAACGCGCCGGTATCGGCGCGGCCGTGATCCACGGCAACAAGAGCCAGGGCGCGCGCACCAAGGCGCTCGCGGATTTCAAGGCGGGTCACGTGACCGTGCTCGTCGCAACGGATATCGCGGCGCGCGGCCTGGATATTCCGCAGCTTCCGCTGGTGGTGAATTTCGATCTGCCCCTGGTGGCGGAAGACTACATCCATCGCGCCGGCCGCACCGGCCGCGCCGGCCTCGCCGGCCGCGCGGTCTCGCTGGTCTCGCAGGCAGATCGTGATCTGCTGCGCGGCATTCAGCGGCTGCTGACCTCCGAAATCGAGCACGTCACGATTGAAGGATTCGCCACCACGGCCGGATCGCAGGACGCATTGCCGGAGGCGGGCCGCCGTCACCAGGGCAGTCGCGGCCGCAGCTTCGGCGGCAGCAACAGCCGCCCGAGCGGCGGCAATCGTCCCAACGGTCCGCGTCCGTCGCGTCCCGGTGGATCGCGTGGCGGTTCGTCGCGTCCCGGCGGCCGTTCGTTCGCGCGCGGCTAGTCCGGCGCGCCGAGGCGCACGGTGTGGTTGCTGAGATCGGCGACGTAAATACGTCCCGACGAATCAGCGGCCAGGCCCTTCGGATTGAAGAAGCGGGCGGATGTTCCGGCTCCATCGGTGGAGCCGGTCGCGCCTGACCCACCAGCCGTCGTGACATCACCATCCGCGGATATCGCGCGGATCAGTTGATTGTCGGTATCGGCCACGAACACCGTGCCGGACCGATCGACGGCAATACCAGAGGGATAACGAAAGCTCGCCGCCGCTCCACGTGCATTCGTGGATCCGGCGGTCCCCGCGGTCCCGGCCAGCGTCGATACCGTGCCGGCGGCGGTGATCTTCCGGATGGTGTGGTTGCCGTGATCGACGACGTAGAGCGTGCCGGCCGTATCAACCGCAACGGCGTAGGGCACGGTGAAGCGCGCATCCGACCCGGCGCCATCAGCGCTGCCGCTGGCCCCGTAGCGTCCGGCGAGCGTGGTCACCACACCGGCAGGCGAAATCTTGCGAATCGTGTTGGCCATCGAATCCGACACATACACATTGCCATTCGGATCGACGGCGATTCCAAACGGCTGTTCGAAGCGGGCATTGGTGCCGGTGGCATCCGTGCCGCCGCGCGTCCGGCCCAGTCCCGCAAACGTCGTGACGATCCCGCCCGGTGCGATCTTGCGCACGGTGCTGTTGCCGCTATCGGCCACGTAAACGTTGCCGGCGCTATCCACCGCCACGCCAGACGGAGAGTAGAACCGCGCGTTGAAGCCGGTGCCGTCGTCGATGCCAAACGATCCCGGCGTGCCGGCGTAGGTGGTGACGATGCCGTCCGCGGAAATGCGGCGGATGACATGCGCGGCGTTGTCGGCGACATACACCACGCCGTTGGCATCGACCGCGGCAGCGTACGGATCATCGAAGCGCGCGTCGGTGCCCGGTCCGTCGGCGGTGTTGACCCGACCGGCGGCGCCGGCCAGTGTCGACACGACCGACGATGCGGAGATCGCGCGCACGGTGTCATTGTCCGTGTCGGCGACGAAGGTGGTGCCGGCGCTCGTGACCGCGACCGCGGACGGGTAGTGAAACCGGGCGGCCGTGGCCGCGCCGTCGGCGGTGCCGGGCGAGCTCTGCGAGCCCGCGAGCGTCGTCACGACTCCGGCCGTTGAAATGCTGCGGATGCAATGCGCGCCATAGTCGGCCACCAGGAGTGCGCCTGAGGCGGCGAAGGCGATGCCGCGCGGCTCGCTCAAGGTTTGTCCCGACAGCGTCATCGTCGTCACAGCGCCGGACGCACTGATGCGGCGGATCGAATGGTTGCCGGTGTCGGCCACATAGATCACGCCGGCCGCATCGATCGCGATGCCCATCGGACCCCTGAATGACGCGCTCGTGCCGGTTCCGTCAGCGCTGCCGGGCTCATCGGCGCGTCCGGCAATCGTCGTGACCACACCGGCCGCGGTGATCTTGCGAATCAGGTGATTGTCGTAGTCGGCGACGTAGAGCGTGCCGTCGGTATCGAGCGCGATGGCGCGCGGCTCGTCGAGTTTCGCCGCGGTCCCGGTGCCGTCGTTCGAGCCGGGACCGGTGCCGCCGGCCAGCGTCGTCACCACCCCGGCTGCGGTGATTTTGCGAATGGCGTTGTTCGAGTTGTCGGCGACGTAGATGGTGCCGTTGCTGTCAACCGCGATGCCGAACGGCTCGTTGAAACGCGCGGCCGTTCCGGAGCCATCGGTGCGGCCTTCGCTTCCCGCCGAGCCGGCCAGCGTCGTCACGACGCCCGCGGGCGTGATCTTGCGGATGCTGTTGTTGCGTGTGTCGGCGATGTAAAGGTTGCCTTCGCGATCGACGGCCACGCCGCGCGGCGCATCGAATTGGGCGGACCCGCCCGCGCCGTCCTGGCTGTTGACGACGGTGGCCGGTGAACCCGCCACGGTCGTGAAGGTGAACGACGTGGCGATCGAGAGCAGCGCCGAGATGATTGTCGCGATCAGATGAGCAAGCACGTCCCTATCATCGGCCAACCGCCGCCGGGACGGGAGTCGTCAGCGTTGCGCACCCCTGCCGGAAATGGCATCGCCTGACCGAAGGCCGGTGGCCAGCGCTTCTCGAAAGTCGCAATGCTTCACAAATCCCAGGGATTCGTAGACGCGGATGGCCGGCGCGTTATCGGCCCGGACGTTCAGCCCGATCGTTTCGATCCCCGCGAGCTCGTGAATCACCGCCGCGGTGACGGCGCGTCCCAGTCCGCCACCGCGCCGATCGCGCCGCACGTAGACATTGCCGATCGCGGCCGCGCCCTCGTCTCGCGACACCAGGTGCGTACCGGCCACCGCGATCAGCTCATCGCCTTTCCCAACGCCGAAAAACACGCCGTCGGTGACCATGGACCCATAAAAGAAGTCCGGTGATTCGCCGGCCGGCTCGCCGTCGGCATAGAGGCGCTCGATCGCCGGCACGTCGTCGGCGCCAAGACGGCGGACGCGGCCGCTGACCCGGGTCGAGGCGCCGGTCCACGCCATGCGAATCATGTGCTTTTCGCTGGTGACGACGGCGTGGCGGGCGATCTCGGCGAGCGCATCGGGCCGGACCTGCAAGTGCACCGGCCAGCTCACGTGATCGAGCGCTTCGCGAATGCTGCCGATGCCATGGGCGAACAGGATGCTGGTGCCGTAGTCGTGCAGGACGAGCGTCAGGTCCGGCGTGAACCAGTGGCACTTGGCGAACATGCGTGGCGTGAGATCGCCCAGCGCGTATACGCACCAGCGGCGATCGTCCTGCAGCAAGGACCGAATCCGGTTCTTGTCGGCGAGTGCTGCCATCCGCTGCCGCTAGGTCCGCGGGTCGGCGCACATGTCGCAGACCCGGTTCACCGAATCGAAGCCGAGCATCTCGACGTGCGGGGTCAGGTAGCCATCCTTCACCGGCTCCGAGCGGAGCAGGTCGGTGCTCAGGTACTTCTTGTTGCTGTCACTCAAGACGGTCACGACCACCGCGCGCGGGCCGAGTTGCTGTTGGACGCGCAGCGCCCCAATCACGTTCGCGCCCGACGAGATGCCGACCGCCAAGCCGTGCTGCGCCAGCAACTGCGCCATCAGGATCGCGTCGCCGTCGTTGGCCTGCACGACGTCGTCCAGTTCGTCGAGGTGCACGATCGGCGGGATGAATTCGTCGGAGATGCCTTGAATGCGATGATGCCCGACCTTGTGTCCCGTGGTCAGGGTGGGGGATTCGGCCGGCTCGAGCGGGTGAATCTTCACCGCGGGCTGCTTCGACTTCAGGAACCGGCCCACGCCCATCACGGTTCCGCCGGTACCCACCCCGGCGACGAACGCATCCGGCGCGAGGTGTTGCGACTGCAATTGCAGCCAGATCTCCGGCCCGGTGCCGGTGAAGTGCGCGTCGATGTTGGCTTCGTTGGAAAACTGGTGGGGCAGGAAGGTGCGCGGCTGCGCAGACTTCATGGCATCGGCGCGCGCGATCGATCCCAGGAACCCGCCGTCGGCCTTCGACACCAGCACCACCGACGCGCCGAAGCTCGCAATCAGCGCAATGCGTTCGCTGCTCATCCAATCGGGCATGAACACGGTGACCGGATGGCCGAGGGCGCGGCCGATCGCCGCGAAGGAAATCCCGGTGTTGCCGCTGGTGGCTTCGGCAATCGGATCGCCGGGCGCGATCGCGCCGGTTTCATAGGCGCGGCGCAGGATGTGCAGCGCCATGCGGTCCTTGATGCTGCCGGTGAGGTTGAGCGGCTCGTACTTCGCGTAAATGGTGCGCGGCTCGCCCCCGACGTGGAATTCGAGGGCGAGCAGCGGCGTGTTGCCAATCAACCGCCGCATCGAGTGAAAGCGCCTGGCCGGGCCGGTGGCGACGGGGATGGCGATTATTTGGCCATGCCTTTCGCGGCGATCGCCTTGCTGATCGCTTCGACGGTCCTGGTGGCGCGGAACTCGACGATCTTCTTCGCTTCGGCCGTCGCCTTCGCCTTGTCGGCAATCGAGTGGCCGTTGATGGTCGCCTTATTCGCCTTGACGCGGCCGGCCCAGCGGACCGAGTCCGGATTGTCGATGAACATGTTGAGGGTGATGATCGGATCGTCGTGCATGCCGTCCGACTTGCCCTCGTTGATGCCCTGGCCTTCCATGTACTTCGCCACGCTGGCGTAGTCGTAATACTCGGCGATGTGCAGCGCCAGCGCCTTGCCGGCCCACTTCTTCGTCAGCTCTTCGGCGATCGCCTTCTGGCCGGCCTGGTTTCCGCCGGAGTCGCCGATGAAGATGATGTTCTTGAAGCCGTGCGCCTGCAGGCTCTCGGCCGTATCGCGCAGCACGGCGCGGAACGTGTCCTCGCGCATCGAGATGGTGCCGGGGGAGGCCATGTGAATCGTCTTGGCTTCGATGTCACCCTCGGGCACGTACTTCACGATCGGCGCGCACAACGCGTTCCCCATCTTGCGCGCGATCGCTTCGCAGTTCGCGTGCAGCACGAAGTTGTGCTTGCCGGTCACCAGCCACGGGCCGTTCGGCTCGATGCCTCCGCTCGAGATGATGATGTTGGTCTTGCCGGCCTTGAGCGCGTCGCGCACGTCCATCCACGTCATCTCCTCGAGCCACACGCTGTTGGTGGCAGGCAGGGGATTGGGCGCGTCGGCGCAGTTGTAGGGATTGTCGCGGCAATCACCACCGCCCATCGAGCGTGGATCCGGCGCGCGTGGTGGCTGCTGTTGCGCCGCGGCAAAGGTGGCGCTGAGGGCGACGATGCTGAAGGCGGTCAGGGCGATCTGTTTCATGAGGTCCTCAAACAAGAAGGGCGGCACCGGAGTGCCGCCCTTGAGTTGCCAATGCGCCGTGGTTACTGGGCGGCCTTGATCCGGAAGGTGCCGTCATCCATGCGCTCGCGATACTTGCCGTGGCACGAACCGCAGGTCGCGCCGAGCGGCGTAATCGAGGTCTTCGCGGCGTCGATGTTGTTCATGCCGAGGTTGACCAGCATGGCGTCGGCGTGGCTCTTGCCCTCGGCCGCCCACTTCATCGCTTCCTCGTTGTTCTTGGCCTTCCAGAACGCTTCGATCTGCGTGAAGGAATCCTTCAACAGCGTCGCCTGCTCTTTCGAGCCGGCGATGTCTTTGCTGTCCATCGACTTGCGCACGGCGCCCTGGGCGGCGGGCAGCTTGGTCATGATCTTCTGCAGCGTCAGGTCGTCCGCGGTCATCGGCGGAATGGGCTTCTTCGCGATGTCGATGCCGGCGCTGTTGATCACCGCGGTGGCGAGAACGACGGGCTTGCCCTTGTACTTGGCGATGTCGGCGGGCGAGAGGTCGATCTTGTAGTCCTTCAATTTCGACGCGACGTCTTTTTCGTCGAACTTGATCAACTGGCCGATCACGGTGACGTAGCTGTTCGCGTCGGTCGGCTTCTGCAGGTACGGCGCCAGCACGAGCACGTCCTTGCCCGTGGACTTGGTCTTGTCCTGGTCGACGGAGAACGACGTCTTGCTCAAGTTCGCTTCGACCGCGCCGGTCATCGTGACGTACTCGCCGACATATGGATCGGGATTCGCGGCGACGGAGCTGGCGGCGACGGGCACCAGCGGCTTCGGCGGCGTGCCGGCGGGCGGCGCCTGGCCCTGGCCGAAGGCCGTAAACGAGGTTGCAGCGGCCAGCGCAATCGCGGCCACAATCACGGTGGACTTGGTAGAACGTTGCATGGATCTCACTCCTAGTGTGCTCGGGGCTCCCGAACGACCACATTGTAATGGATACGACTAAGATAGCGCTGCAGTAACGCCGCTGCTTCGGAGGACTAATGCGCACCCAGACGTATTTGTTTGTAACGCTGCTCACCGCTACCACGGCCATGGCTCAACCCGCTCCGGCTCAGAGCCCCTCTGCGCCTGCGGCGGCGCAACAACCGGAGCGCCGGGTGGCCTCCGTCAACACCGAGCCGCGCGTCGACGTCACCAACATGGCGCGGCCGATCGACATGCACGACAGCGTGTGGATCGAGGACCTGACCATGCTGGAGGTGCGCGACCTGATCAAGGGCGGCAAGACCACGGCCTTGATCCTGACGGGCGGCATCGAGGAGAACGGCCCGTACCTCACCAACGGCAAACACAACAACGTGCTGAAGGCGACCGGTGAATCGATCGCGCGCGCGCTGGGCAATGCGCTCGTCGCGCCGATCGTCACGCTCGAGCCCGGCAATCCGTTGCGGCCGAACATCACGCCCGGCACGGTGTTCCTGTCGCCCGCCACCTATCAGGCGGTCCTGACCGACATGTCCAACAGCCTGCGCTCGCAGGGCTTCACCGACATCGTCATGGTCGGCGACAGCGGCGGCAATGCCAGGGGCATGCAGGCCGCGGCCACCGCGCTCAACGCCGAGTGGAAGGGCGCCGGCTACGTCCACTTCATCCCCGAGTATTACAACTACGGTGACGTCGAGCAGTTCGAGAAAGAGAAGCTCGGCATCCACGAGAAGCTCGAGGGCTATCACGACGATTACTACATCACCGCGATCATTGCGACGGTGAGCACCGATGCGATTCGCATGAAGGAACGCAAGAAGGCTGGCAAGTTCGTCATCAATGGTGTCGCGCTCGATCCGATTGCGAAGACGATCGAGAACGGCAAGAAGATGGTTGCGTTCCGCACGGAGGCGACGGTCGCGGCCATCAAGAAATCCATGGCCGCCAACAAGAAGTAAGAAGGCAGAAGTGAGATTGCAGAAGTATTCGGCGGCGCTGCTGCTTGCGGCTTCTCTGTTGCTTCTGCCGGCGGTGTCGGCCGCGCAGACGTTTCCCAGGGCGATCGGCCGCGTCAATGACTTCGCCAACGTGATCGATCCGGCCACCGAGGCCGAGATCGATCACATGCTCGACGTGCTCGAGCAGAAGACCTCCTCCGAAATCGCCGTCGCGACCGTGCCGTCGCTCGAGGGGATTTCCGTCGAAGAGTACGCGAACCGCCTTTTCAAGCAATGGGGCATCGGGCAGGCCAGGCAGGATAACGGCGTGCTCGTGCTGGTGGCGCCCACCGAGCGCAAGATTCGCATCGAGCCTGGCTACGGCCTCGAGGGCGTCCTGCCGGATGGTCTCGCCGGCGAAGTGATTCGCGACGAGTTCACGCCGCGATTTCGCGAGAACGATTACTCGGGCGGCATCAAGAACGGCGTCACGCGCCTGGTCGGCATTGTCGAAAAGCACCAGGTGCTGACGCCAGACGAACTCGCGCGATTCAACAGCAGCAACAACAGCGGTTCGAGCGACGTCATTCCGATCCTCATCGGGATCCCGTTCTTCGGATTGTTCGTGGCGATTGGTTTCGGGATGATGGGGTTGGGGGTGCGGACGAAGACGGGATTCCCCTTGCTGTTTGGAAGCCTGTTCGGCGGCATGCCGCTGTTGATGAGCCTGGCCTTTCTTGGGCGTCTGTCGTTGTGGACCCTGTTCCCGTTCGCCGCCGTCATGTTCATCGCCGGCCTCCAATTCGGCAGACGACCGTCCTGGCAAGCGACGCTGCGGAATGAAGGCAAGGGGCTGCGCGGCGGGCCGGTCGGCAAGTGGAAGATGGGCGGCGGATCCGGTTCGTCGGGCGGCTCGGGCAGTTCGGGCGGCTCATCGAGTTCGTCGTCTTCATCGTCTTCGTCTTCGAGCAGTTTCGGCGGGGGTTCGTCCGGCGGAGGAGGAGCCTCCGGCTCTTGGTAAGGTGCGTACGGTGCGTACTGTGCCTGGGGTGCCTGGGGGTGGTGCTTGGTGCCGGTGCCGGGTGCACGTATCTGCCGGGGCAGCAGGAGATGGCGCGCGCCGAGAAGACGTTGCGGACGGTCGATAGCGTTGCCGAAGTGCACTTCACGTGCTCGGCTTCGCTGCTGGCGAGCGACGGACTTTGTGCGGATGTGGTGATGAAGGACGGCGCGCGGGTGCGTTTCGAACACGTCGGCTTCAACGCGTTCGGCGCCAACGCCGTGAACGTGTTCGTCAGGGCGGCCGCCGATCTCGTCCCGAGGGTCGCGAGCTGCGCGGGGATCGGCCCGCCGAATTTTCAGCGCGACAGTCCCCTCGGTCATCACTTCCATCCCGTGTTGATAGATGTGAAGGACGCGGCGTTCCGGTATCGCGAAGTGCTCGAGGAAGTCGAGTTCTGGCCGCAGTGCCCGCAGTATTTCGAAGTGCAGGATCGACAGGGCGCCAATTACCGATACTGCGCCCGGAAGACCGCCGCGACGGACGAACCGTCACGACCGCAAAACTGCTCCAGTTAACGCCCGCGTTCGCCGGCCATCGCCAACAGCCGAGCTGTCTGGGAGCGGAGGTGTTACGCTGCCAACGTGGAAGAACGGAAACGCCACGTCTCGATGATTCGGTCCTACACGTGGGCCGACTTCCTCACGATCGGCAACGCCTCGTGCGGCACCATCTCGATCTTCCTGTGTCTCGACTACCTGGCGACCGGCACGCCGCGTTTCCTGTGGACGGCGTTCATCCTGCTGCCGTCCGCGCTGGTCTGCGATGTGCTCGATGGCTACGTCGCGCGACTGAACACGAAGCGGCAATCGGTATTGGGCGCCGATCTGGATTCGCTTGCCGACGTGATCTCGTTCGGCGTCGCGCCGGCGGTGCTCGGATTCACGCTCGGCCTCCGCGGCGGGTGGGACATGTTGATCCTCACCTACTTCGTCGTGTGCGGCGTCAGCCGCCTGGCGCGCTTCAACGTGACCGCGTCGGCGCTGGCCGACGAAACCACCGGCAAGGTGAAGTACTTCGAGGGCACGCCGATCCCGACGAGCATCGTCCTGGTGATGATGCTCGGCGTGGCGCAATACCTTGGCCGGGTCGACGATCAGATCTGGCTTGGCGTGACCAAGATCGGCCCCGCCTTGCTGCACCCGCTGACCATCGTCTACGGCCTCAGCGGCAGCGCGATGATCAGCGCGACCCTGCGCATTCCGAAGCCGTAGATCCAACCGCACCACCGCGTCGATTCGATTTCTTGGACGCGTTTGTCTCCGTTCGCCACTCGTCAGGGATGAACGGCAGCTTGAGAGGCGCCGGCCCGGTGGTGGGACGAACTATCTCGTTGTTGCCGCTGAACTTGCCCGGCTTCGCACACCCCATCCGCGTTCTGTGACGAACGGCTGCTCTCGCGTGTTCAATTTCGAGAATCCGGTACCCGCGTTGCTCTTGTGACGTTCGGAGGGCGGGCGCTTCAGCGCCCGCCATTTTGAAATCAACAGGAGAGTCACGAATGAAGAAACTATTGACGGCTGCGTTCCTCACGCTGATCGCCGTCCTGCCTGCCTTCGCGCAAGTCTCGGGCGGCAGCATTTCCGGAACGGTGACCGACGAGCAGAAGGCCGTGCTGCCGGGCGTCACCGTCACCATCCAGGGACTGGATCGCACCCAGACCGTGGTGACGGACGAAACAGGCAAGTTCCGATTCCTCAATCAGCCGCCGGGGCCGTATACCGTGACCTTCGAGCTGGCCGGCTTTGCCGGTCTCAAGCATGAAGGCGTCGTGGTCGCGGTCGGCCGCGACGCGAACATCTCGGTCGGCATGAAGCTGGCGACCGTCGCCGAAACGATCACCGTGACGGGCGAGTCCCCGCTGGTCGATACCAAGGTCACCGGCACCGCCACCAACTTCACGACCGACGAGCTGACCAAGATCCCGACCTCGCGCGACCCGTTTGCGCTGATGCGCAGCGTGCCGGGCGTGCTCGTCGATCGCGTCAACATCGGCGGCAACGAGACCGGCCAGCAATCGAACTTCGCGTCGAAGGGCACGCGCCCGCAGGATGCGAGCTGGACGATGGACGGCATCGAGATCACGGACATGGCCGCGACCGGCGCGTCGCCGAGCTACTTCAACTTCGACAACTTCGAAGAAATCCAGGTCTCGACCGCGGGCAACGACATCAAGTCGCGCACCGGCGGCATGGGCCTCAACCTCGTCGTCAAGCGCGGCACCAATTCATTCGCCGGCATGTTCCGCGGCTACTTCGACAACGAGTCGATGGAAGCGGACAACGTGCCCGACGAGCTGGCGGCGACCGGCATCACGCACAAGACGGCCGACCACAACAAGCAGATCTCGGACTACGGCTTCGACATCGGCGGTCCGCTGCTGAAGGACAAGGCGTGGTTCTACGGTTCGTATTCGCTGCAGGACGTGCGCCTCGTCCGCCGCGCCGGCGCGCTGGTCGATCGCACGCAGCTCAAGAACCCGACGGTGAAGCTGAACTGGCAGGCGACCAAGAAGGACATGGTCAGCTTCCTCTACTTCGACGGCTTCAAGATCAAGGAGGGCCGCAGCCCCGGCGTGTCGGGCATCCTGTTCGACGCGCCGACCGCGACGTTCCACCAGGACAACGCTTACACCGACTTCCCGCTGCATGGCCTGTGGAAAATTGGTGATGACCGCACGTTCGGCACGAACCTGTTCCTGTCGGCGAACTACGGCTACTACAACACCGGTTTTGTGCTCGACCCGACCGGCGGCCTCGAAATGCAGGCCGGCCGCAATTTCGTCACCGCGCAGTCGTATGGCTCGGTGAGCCAGGGCCTGAACGTCCGCCCCCAGAAGGTGGGCAACGTCAACGCGCAGTCCTTCATCACGGGGATGGGCGCCTCGCACGACATCAAGTTCGGCGCCGGCTACCGCACGACGGATGCGATCTCGGGCACGTTGTGGCCAGGCAACGGCATTCTCGCCAACGAGCGTGCCGGCAACCTGCAGGCGCAGGTGTTCCGTGAAGGCCGTGGCGGCAATCGCGCCAACTACCTGAACTTCTACGCCGGCGACACCATCGCGATGAACCGCGTCACCGTCGACCTCGGCGTGCGCTTCGACCGCCAGTACGGCGAGGCGTTGCCGAGCGAGACGCAGGCCAATCCGGCATTCCCTTCGGTGGTGCCCGGCATCGTCTTCGCGGGTTACAAGACGCCGTTTACGTGGAACAACTTCTCGCCGCGCGCCGGCATCACCTACGCGCTCGACGCCGATCGCAAGATGGTGGCGCGCGCCAGCTTCAGCCGCTACGCCGGTCAGCTCAACACCGGCACCGTCGGCGTGCTGAATCCGAGTTCGACGGCCGGTTCGGCCAGCTACCGCTGGACCGATCTCAACGGCGATCACTTCGCGCAGGCCAACGAAGTCGACCTGACGCAGTTCATCACCTCGGCGGGCGGCTTCAATCCCGCGGCCCCAACCGCGGTGACGTCGGCGAACATTCTCGATCCGAACCTGAAGGCGCCGCGCACCACCAGCGCCGTGATCGGTATCGATCGCGAACTGATTCCGAACCTGGCGATGACCGTCAATTACAGCTACACCAGGACGACGGATCTGTTCGGTAACTTCACCGGCACGATCACCCCCCGCAACGGCGTCGGCCGCAACGACTACACGCCGGGCACGGGCTTCGTCGGCACCCTGCCGGATGGCACGCCGTACAACGTCGCGACGTGGATTCCGAGCGCGACGGCGATCACCGCCGGCAACAACGGCTTCACCACCACCAACGTGCCCGGCTATTCGACCGGCTACAACGGCATCGAGCTCGGCATCACCAAGCGCCTCTCGCACCGCTGGATGTCTCGCGTCGGCTTCTCGTATAACAACGCGACCGAGCACTATGACGGGACCGCCGGGATGTACGACACCAACGGCAACCCGACGCCGACCGTGACCGAACCGCTGAAGAACGGCGGCCAGTTCGCGCCGCAGAGCGGCGGCAGCGGCTCGGGGACGATCTACATCAACGCCAAGTGGCAGTTCAACGCCAACGCGATGTACCAGGCGCCGTACGGCATCGAGGTCAGCGCCAACGTGTTCGGCCGCCAGGGCTATCCGCGTCCGTTCACGCGCACCGGCACCGCCGCCGCGCTCGGCGCCGATTCGGGTATCACCGTGCTGCTGTCGCCGGAGATCGACACGTTCCGCTACCCGAACCTGTGGAACACCGATGTCCGCCTCGCCAAGCAGTTCCATGCGGATCGCGTCAACATCCGCGGCATCTTCGACGTGTTCAACGTGATGAACGCGAACACGGCGCTGGTCCGCGTCAGCGACGTGACGTCGACGACGCTCAATGCGCTCGCGCAGAACCTCAGCCCGCGCATCGCGCGCGTGGGGTTAGTGATCGGTTTCTAGAACGCATCGGTGTGGAGGAGCCCCCGGAAGATTGGGGGCTCTTCTTTTGTACGGTTACCATGGGGAATGTCCCTTCCGGCCGACGCTCATATTGGCCAGGTCAGCTTGGCCGTCCGCAAGCGTGATCAGTCGATTGCTTTCTATCGCGATGTGCTCGGCTTCGAGAGCACGCCCGAGGGACTGAAGCCTCCCGGCGGACGCGTCCTGATCGAGTTGCACGAGCAGCCCGACGCAATCCCCAGGCCTCGGAGAAGCACGGGCCTCTATCATTTTGCGATCCTCGTACCGTCGCGCGCGGCGTTGGGGCGATCGCTGCGCCGGCTCGCCGAGCAGCGCTGGCCGATCTCCGGCGCCGCCGATCACCTGGTCAGTGAAGCGCTGTATCTCAACGATCCCGACGGGTTGGGCATCGAAATCTATCGCGACCGCCCGCGCGAATCATGGCGAACGAGCGAGACGGGCGAATTGGCGATGGCGACCGATCCACTGGACTTGCAGGCGGTCCACGACGAACCGGGCGCGGCAAGCGCCTGGGCCGGCCTTGAACCAGGCACGGTGATGGGGCATGTGCACTTGCACGTGTCGCACCTCGATACCGCCGAGGCGTTTTATGGCGGCCGGATTGGCCTCGAGGCGACGGTGCGGGGATATCCCGGGGCATTGTTCATGGCGGCCGGGGGCTATCACCATCACCTGGGGCTGAATACCTGGGTCGGGGTGGGCGCGCCACCGCCGCCAGCGAACGCGGTGGGCCTCCGATCGTTCACGATTGAATCGTCTGCCGTTCAGCCGCAGAATATCCAGGACGACTCGACCGGCGTCGAGGTGTCGTTCATACCGACATGAGCGTTCTCATTCTGCTCGGCGCGTTGCTGCAGTCTCCCTTCGACGCGGATGCGCAGGCCGCGGACCTGCGCGTCCTCGCCCAGGGCAAGCCGGCGGACGTCGATCGCGACGTGCAGCGCATCGCGATGGACGGCTGGATCGCCGCTCGCGAACTGGCGCCGAAGGGCGGCGCCGTCGAATTCCTCGGCCCCGTGAATCTCCGGTTGAAGGCGCTCGATGCGATTCCCGGCCTGCCGGCGCGCTATGCCGAGGTCGCGATCCGGGCGGCGGTGTCCGCCGCGCAGGAAGAACGCGATGAAATGGCCCTGCTCCTCACGCACGCGCGCGACCTGTCGAACCAGATGGAACTGGTCGGCGCGCCCGCGCAGTGGCCGCTGCGAATCGATGAACTTGACGGGGAGCTGTGGCTCGAGGTGGACCGCTTCACGGAGGCCCGGGACGCCTACGAACGCGCCACCCGATCGCATCCGACACCGAATGCCTGGATCGGTCTGGCTCGGGCCGCCGACAAGCTCGGCGATGTCGTCACGGCCTGCCGCGCCTACACCACCGCCGCGACGACGAAGAATCTGCCGGCGTCGGCGGAGCTGGAAATCTCGCTCTACGCGTTGAAGTGCCAGTTCTGACCCTTAAGCCCCTAAGACCCTAAGACCCTAAGCCCCTTAGACCCTAAGCCCCTAAGACCCTAAGCCCATTACAATGCTCTCAATGAGAGGAATGACGAGAATTGTCCATCCTCTCGTTCGTGACGTCCGTGGCGGCGCGCTTCGACAGGCGACGTGGGACGAAGCGCTGGATCGCGCGGCGACGGGATTCGCCGGCATCCGCGACGCGCATGGGGGGCAGGCGTTCGGCCTGTTCAGCTGCTCGAAGAGCACGAACGAGATGAATTACGCCGCGCAGAAGTTCGCGCGCGTGGTGATGGGCTCGAACAATCTCGATAGCTGCAACCGTACGTGACATGCCCCGAGCGTCGCCGGTCTGGCGACGGCATTCGGCTTGGGCGGTGGGACGAGCTCGTACCGCGAGATTGAAGAAACGGATTGCATCCTGCTCTGGGGATCGAATGCCAGGGAAACGCATCCGATCTTCTTTCACCACCTCCTGAAGGGCGTGAAGCGTGGGGCGAAGCTCTACGCGATCGATCCGCGGCGGACCACCTCCGCCCAGTGGGCCGACGTGTGGGCCGGCCTCGACGTCGGCACCGACATCGCACTCTCGAACACGATGGCGCGCGAGATCATCGCCAGCCGGCTGATCAACCGCGACTTCATCGATCACGCGACCACCGGCTTCGAGGCGTATCGCAACCTCGTTGAGCCGTGGACGCTGTCGAAAGGCGAGACCGAGACCGGCGTGCCCGCCGAGGTGATTCGCGAGATGGCGCACACCTACGCCACCGCGAAGCGCGCGATCATCTGCTGGACGCTGGGCATCACCGAACATCACACCGCGGTCCACAACGTCCTTGCCCTGATCAACCTGTCGTTGCTGACGGGACACGTCGGGCGATGGGGCTCGGGACTGAATCCGCTGCGCGGCCAGAACAACGTGCAGGGGGGCGGCGACATGGGCGCGTTGCCGGATCGATTGCCGGGATTCCAGTACATCGAGAACGACGAGGTGCGCGCCAAGTTCGACACGTTCTACGGCGTGACCATTCCGCCCAAGAAGGGCTGGCACCTGTCGGGCATGTTCGATGCGATGGAGCGCGGCGAGTTGAAGGCGCTTTACGTGATCGGCGAGAACCCGTTGCAGTCGGAAGCCGACCAACATCGCGCCACCCGGCTGCTCGAGAGCCTCGACTTCCTCGTGGTGCAGGACATCTTCCTCACCGAAACGGCGCAACGCGCCGACGTCGTCCTGCCGGCGGCGGCGGGGGCGTTCGAGTCCGAGGGCACGTTCACGAACAGCGAGCGGCGCGTGCAGCGCGTCCGCAAGACGATCGATCCGCCCGGTGAGGCGCGCGAAGACCTGGTGATCATTACCGACCTGGCGCGCCGGCTTGGCCACGACTGGCCGGGTGACGCCGAAGCCGTGTGGAACGAAGTGCGCCAGCTGTCGCCGGCGCATGCGGGGATGAGTTATCAGCGTCTCGAGGCGCTCGATGGACTGCGCTGGCCGTGCTACGACGAACAGCACCCCGGCGAGATCTTCCTCCACGCCCGTCTATGGGAGCGGCCGATCAAAGGCCCGCGCGCGCCGTTCTCGATCGTGCAGCATGAACTGCCGCTCGATGAGTTGAGCGACGAGTTCCCGCTCCGCCTGACGACGGGGCGGAGGCTGTCGGAATACAACACCGGCGTGCAGACGGGCTCGTATGCGTTGCCGACGCGGCGCGGCGAAACGATCGACGTCTCGCCGGAGGACGCAACCCGCATGGGATTGCGTGAAGGACAGGCGGTGCGCATCCACTCGCGACGGGGGTCGGTGATGGCGCCGGTGCACATCGATCGCGCCCTGCGGCCGGGCCTGACGTTCATGACCTTCCACTTCCCGGACGACGTGGCGACGAACATGTTGACCAACGACAAGGTGGATCCGCTGGTCGGCACGGCGGAGTTCAAGGCCACGGCGATTCGGATCGAACCCCTTCGACTCGCGTCGCTCGCTCAGGGCAAGGCCTGATGGATCTTCATATTGTCGGCGCCGAAGCCACGGATGCCGAGCGGCAAGCCGTCGATCGCCTGCTTGGACCACCGGTCAGCGGGTGGGAAGGCGGCGTGCGCAACATCGCCATTGACGGACGCACCGCTGCGGGCGGCCGACAGGTCGCCGGCGATCGCGATCTGCTGTTGCCGACGCTCCATGCGGTGCAGGATGGCATTGGCTGGATCAGCCACGGCGCCCTGAACTACATCTGTCAACGCCTGTCGGTGCCACCCGCGGAAGCGTGGGGCGTGGTCACGTTCTATCACTTGCTGGCGACGGAGCCGACGCCCGCGGCGGTCGCACATGTGTGTGATGACATCGCGTGCCGTCTCAACGACGTCGAGCGCTCGATCGGGGAGTACCAGAGCCAGGGATTGACGGTCAAGCGCTCGCCCTGCCTCGGGCAGTGCGATCACGGAGCCGCCGCGCTAATCACGCGCGCGGGGAAAGACCCGGTGCGTACGGTGCGTACGGTGCCTGGGGTGTCCGCCTCCGCGGCCGAAGGGCGCTATGGCGAGACCTCGCCGAAGCTCGCCGGCGCAGGGGCGAGCGCAGGCGGGCCAAGGGTTGGTGCGCTGGGTGCGGCGCGATTAGTGAAGCGCATCGGCAAGGTCGATCCCGGCAGTCTCGATGCGTATCGCAAAAGCGGTGGATATGCGGCGCTGATGAAGGCGTTCGAGATGGGACCCGATCGCGTGATCGCGGAGGTCACGGCGTCGAAGCTGATGGGCCGCGGCGGCGCGGCGTTTCCGACCGGCCGCAAGTGGGATTCGGTGGCGCGCGAATCGGCCACGCCGCACTACGTGGTCTGCAACGCCGACGAATCCGAGCCCGGTACGTTCAAGGATCGCGTGCTGATGGAGCAGGATCCCTTCGCGGTGATCGAAGCGATGACGATCTGCGGATTCGCGACCGGCTCGGCACGCGGCTTCATCTACATTCGCGGCGAATATCCGGAAGCCGAGCGGGCGATCGGTCATGCGATCGCGCAAGCACTGGCCGCCGGATTCCTCGGGCCGAACATCGCGCGATCCGGCGTGGCGTTCGACATCGAGATCCGGCGCGGCGGCGGCGCCTACATCTGTGGTGAGGAGACGGCGCTGTTCAACTCGATCGAAGGCAAGCGCGGCGAGCCGCGATCGAAACCGCCATTTCCCGCGCAGTCCGGCCTGTTCGGCAAGCCGACCGTCGTCAATAACGTCGAAACGCTCGTCAACGTGCCCGACATCGTCAACGAAGGCGGCGCGGCGTGGGCGAAGACCGGCACGCCGGGATCGACGGGGACGCGCTTGTTCTGCCTGTCGGGTCATATTGCAAAGCCTGGCCTCTACGAGATCGAATGCGGACGCACGTTGCGAGAGGCGATCGATCTGGCGGGCGGGGTGCCGAATGGCCGCGCGATCCAAGCGATCCTGCTGGGCGGAGCGGCCGGCACCTTCGTCGGTCCGTCGGCGCTCGAGATGCCGTTGTCGTTCGAAGGCGCCCGGGCCGCGCAGGCCACGCTCGGCTCCGGGGTGATCATGGTGTTTGACGACACTGCTGATCTGCACGACACGCTGGTCAGAATCGCCGAGTTCTTCAAGCATGAATCCTGCGGTCAATGTGTGCCGTGCCGGATCGGCACGGTCCGTCAACTTGAGGCTCTCACGGGTCAGGGATCAGGGATCAGGGATCAGGGAACGGGGATCAGGGATCAGGGACTGTTTGCGGAATTGGGGCAGGCGATGAAGGACGCGTCCATTTGCGGGTTGGGGCAGACCGCCTCGTCCGCGATCGAATCGGCGTTCGCGAATATCGAAACGTTGCGGAGGCACCGTGAACAGTGAGCCCCTTTGGTTCCGCTTGCCGCCGCGATCGACCGTCGATCCCGCCGCGCCCCCGGACGTCGAGAGGGCGATGGTGTCGCTGACGATCGACGGCCGGCCGATTGACGTGCCCGCCGGGACGACGATCATCGATGCCTGCAAGACGCTGGAGATCGAGATCCCGACGCTGTGTTACCTCGAGACCCTGACTCCGGTGAACGCCTGTCGCGTCTGCGTGGTGGAAGTCGAAGGCGCGCGCGTGCTGGCGCCGGCGTGTTCGCGGAAGGTCGAGAGCGCCATGCAGGTGAAGACGCGATCACCTCGCGTGGATTTGTCGCGCAAGCTCGTCCTCGAACTGCTCGCATCATCCGTCGACTTGTCCACCGCGCCGACGCTCGAGCCGATGTTCAAGGAGTACGGCGCGGATCCCCATCGATTCGGAAGCGGGGAGACCGTCGCCCAGCCCGTGAAGATCGATAACGACCTGTACGTCCGCGATTACAGCAAGTGCGTGCTGTGCTACAAGTGCGTCGAAGCGTGCGGGACCGATGCGCAGAACACGTTTGCGATCGCGGTGGCGGGCCGAGGATTTGGTGCGCACATCTCGACCGAGCTTGACGTGGCGTTGCCGGACTCCGCGTGCGTCTATTGCGGTAACTGCATCCAGGTGTGCCCGACCGGCGCGCTGATGGCAAAGCCGGAATTCGATCTGCGGGCCGCGGCCGAGTGGCGTCCGGACACCCAGACCGTCACCGACACGATCTGCCCCTACTGCGGGGTCGGCTGCACGCTGTCAGTACACGTGCAGGACCAGAAGATCATCAAGGTAATGTCGCCGCTCGACAACGAGGTGACGCACGGTAACCTATGCGTCAAGGGTCGCTTCGGATTCGAATACGTCAACAAGGTCGACGGCCGGTAATCATTTGCCTGCCGCACCACCATCAGCCGGCCGCCGGTCAACTCCGCCTTCCAGCATGTTGTCCTTCTGATTGAACACAATCACCTGGGCCGCGCCCTGGCCGCCGCCTTCGACGACGGTGTGACCCATCGCGCGCAGCATCTTGAGCGTGTCGGCGGAGAACCCGAACCGTTCGACGCTCAACCGATCGGGCAGCCACTGGTGATGCATGCGGCCCGCATCAACCGCTTCCTGCGCGTTCATCCCGTAATCAATCACGTTGAGGATCGTCGTCAGCACCGTGTTGATGATGGTGCGGCCGCCGGGCGTGCCGGTGACCATGAACAACTGGCCGTCCTTGGAAATAATCGTCGGCGCCATGCTCGACAGCATGCGCTTGCCGGGACGCGCGAGGTTGGCCGGCGTGCCGATCAGCCCCTTGTCGTCGGTCAGGCCCGGGGCGGCGTTGAAGTCGCCCATCTCGTTGTTCAGCAGGAAGCCGGCGCCGGGAACGACGATGCGGGAGCCGTAGCCGTATTCGAGCGTATAGGTCATCGAGACGGCGTTGCGCTTGGCGTCGACGATCGACAGGTGCGTCGTCTCCGGCGATTCATACGTGAACTCGAAGGAGCTGGTCGACGACTTCGACGCGCGGTCAGGGTTGATCGTCTTTCGCAACTGCGTGGCGTAGTCCTTCGAAATCAACATCGGCACCGGGATGTCTTTCTCGAAATCCGGATCGCCGAGATAACGGGCCCGATCGGCGAACGCGCGACGCATCGCTTCGGTGGTGAGGTGGATGTTCTTCGCCGAGCCGTAGCCGTTGGCCTTGAGGTCGTACCCTTCGAGCACGTTCAGCATTTCGATCACCGCCACGCCGCCCGAGCTGGGTGGCGGCATGCCGATGATGTCGTAGCCGCGATACGAGCCCTTCACGACGCCGCGCTTCTTGGCCTGGTAGGCCTTCAGGTCGGCCATCGTGATCAGGCCGCCGTTGGCCTTCATTTCCTTTTCGATCAGCGCGGCGGTTTCGCCTTCATAGAACCCGGCAGGCCCCTGCTCGGCGATGCGGGCCAGCGTCTTCGCGAGATCGGGCTGCTTGAGGATGTCACCGGCCTCATACGGTTTGCCGTTCTTCGAGAACTGCGCCAGCGACGCGGGGTACTTCTTGAATTCGTCGAGCGTGCCGGCCAGCGATCGGGCCAGGCCGTGCGTGACTTCAAACCCATCGCGCGCAAGCGCGATGGCCGGCTGGACCAATTCTTTCCAGGGCTTCGATCCTTGCTCTTTCCACGCCAGGTGCAGGCCGGCCACGGTGCCGGGGACACCGACCGACAGATGGCTGTTGTGATGCGTGTCGAAGTCGTACTTGCCGTCCTTCAACCACATTTCCGGCGAGGATCGCGCCGGGCCGACTTCCCGGAAGTCGAACGACATCGGCTCGCCGGTCGCGGGCCTGAAGACGATGAATCCGCCGCCGCCGATATTGCCGGCGGTCGGATGCGTCACCGCCAGCGCGAACGCGGTGGCCACGGCGGCGTCGATGGCATTGCCGCCGTTCTTGATGACGTTGAAGCCGACCTGCGAGGCGGTGTCGTTTTGCGTGATCACCATCCCGATGCGGGCTCGCGCGGGCGTGGACCCGGCCTGGAGCGTCAGGGTGGCGATGGCGAGAATGGCGAGCGTCGTGGACAGTCCTCGGCGAGTCATAGTGTCTCCGGTGCAGATTCTATAAGATGTGTCCCATGTCCAGAACACATGTCGCGGTCGTTGCGCTCCTCGTTGCCCTTACGGTCCCCATGGGTGCGGCCCGCCAGCCGGTGCGAGCGCGCCACGGCATGACCGTCGCGATGGAAGGCCAGGCCGCGGACGTGGGCGTGTCCGTCCTGCAAAAGGGCGGCAATGCGGTTGATGCCGCGGTCGCGATGGGATTCGCGATGGCCGCCACCCATCCCTTTGCGGGGAATCTCGGTGGCGGCGGCTTCATGCTGATTCGCTTTGCCGATGGACGATCGACCTTCATCGACTTCCGCGAGATGGCGCCGGCCAAGGCGTCGCGCAACATGTATCTCGATGCGAAGGGCGAGCTGACCAAGGACAGCATCGAAGGCTGGCGCTCATCGGGCGTGCCCGGCACGGTGCGCGGTTTCCAGATGGCCGTCGAGAAGTACGGCAAGAAGTCGTGGGCCGAGAACATGGCGCCGGCAATTCAGCTCGCCAAGGGTTTTCCGGTGTCCTACGCGCTGAGCGAGTCGCTCAAGAACAGCCGCGACCTCGGCAAGGATCCGGAATCGAAACGTATCTTCCAGAAGAACGGCGCGTTCTTTGACGTGGGCGACACGCTGGCACAACCCGAACTCGCAGCCACGTTGGAGCGCATCTCGAAGAACGGCGCCAATGAATTCTATGAAGGGGAAACGGCGAAGCGCTTCGCCGCGGAGATGGCCAAGCACGGCGGCATCATCACCGAAGCCGATCTCAAGAACTACCGGGCGATCGAGCGCACGCCGCTGAAGGGGAAGTACAAGAACTACACCGTCATCACCGCGCCGCCTTCGAGCTCCGGCGGCATTGCGTTGCTGGAAATGCTCGGCATCATCGAGGGCACGAAGTACGAGACGGCCGGATCCGGTTCGGCGTCGTCGATTCACTACGTGGCGGAGGCGATGCGCCTGGCCTACGCCGATCGCAATGAATATGTCGGTGATCCCGCATTCGTGAAGGTGCCGATCGCCGGCCTGCTCGATCCCGCGTACCACGCGAAGCTGCGCGCCCGGATCGATCCCGAGAAGGCGACCCCGAGCAGCGAGGTGAAGCCCGGCAAGCCGGCCGGCAGCGAGAGCATGGAGACCACGCATTACTCGGTGGTGGATAGCGAAGGCAACGCCGTCGCGGTGACCTACACGCTGAATGGCGGATTCGGTAACGGCATCACGGTGCCCGGCCTGGGCTTCCTGCTCAACAACGAGATGGACGACTTCTCGTCGAAGCCCGGGACCGCGAATATGTTCGGACTCGTGCAGGGCGAGAACAACGCGATTCAGCCCGGCAAGCGTCCGTTGTCGTCGATGACGCCGACGATCATCGAGAAGGACGGCAAGTTGTTCATGACGGCCGGCGCGCCCGGCGGGTCACGCATTTCGACCGCCGTGTTGCAGGTGATCCTGAACGTGATCGATTTCGGGATGAACGTGCAGGACGCGATCGATGCGCCGCGCTTCCATCACCAATGGCAACCGGATCGCCTGTCGCTCGAGCGCGGGATCTCGCCCGACACGGTCGCGATCCTGAAGTCGCGCGGCTACGACGTCGACTACGCCCCGGGCGTCGTCCTCGCCCAGGTCGCCGCCATCGTCAGTGACGGCGGCTGGCTGCAAGGGGGAAGTGACGGACGCTCGTCAATGGGCAAGGCAGCGGGTTATTAGAACTACTGCTTTGTCTTGATCGGCGTGTCGTCGCGATTGCCCCACTCCTCCCAGGCGCCGTAGTAGTTGGCGAGCTTGGTGAGGTCGTGGCCGATCAGCGCGAGTGTGAAGAGGTCGTGCGAAGCGCGCATGCCGACCTGGCAATACACCGTCACCTCGTCCCTGGCAGTGATGCCTTTGTCGCCATACAGCTTGGCGATGTCGGCGGCCGGCTTGAAGGCCTTGGTCGTTGCATCGAGCGTGTCTTCCCAATACACGGGGACGGATGATTCGATGAATCCACCGCGCTTGATGTTGCGGAGATCCTTGCCGTCGATCTCGCCTTGCGTGCGCGCGTCGATCAGCTTCATGGCGGGATTGTTGATCGCGGCCTTCACCTGATCGGCCGTTGCGACCTTGACCGTTCCCGGTTTCACCTTGAACGCCGTTGCCGCCGGCGCCGGCACCACGGCATTCGTGGCGCGTTGTTCCGCCGTCCACTTGCCCCATCCGCCATCGAGCAGCGCGACGTTCGAGTGCCCGTAGTAGTTGAGAATCCACCACAGCCGCGCGGCGTAGATGCCGCCGCGTTCGTCATAGGCGATGACGCGCGTGGTGTTCGAGATGCCGAGCTTCGACATCAGCGCCTCGAACTCTTGCGGCGTCGGCAGGAACGTCGGCGGCGCCTTCGGATTGCGAATCCAGTTGCTGTCGACGAACACCGCCTCGGGAATGTGGGCATCCGCATATCCGCGCGCGCGGATGTCGACGATGCGCACGTTGCTGTCGGTGAGGTGTTGCGCCAGCCACGCGGTATCGACCAGCAGTTCCGGACGCGCGTAACCACCGGCGCTTTGGACGCCGAGCATAAGAGCGAAGACAAAAGCCATTGAGGGATTCTAACCCCGCTCGAGGGCGGCTATGATGCCGGCAGCCATGAAACGCATCTGGACGATCATCGGCGTGCGCGACGTGCCGGGCAGCTTCAAATGGTACCAGTCGCTGCTGGGCCTGCCGCAGACTGAGCCTGTCCATGCGTATTTCGGCCAGGTCGTGGACACGGACGGCACCATGTTGCTCTGCCTTCACGAGTGGGGCGAACATGATCATCCGCCGTTGACGAGCCCCGGCCTCGCCACGCCGGGAAACGGACTGTTGTTGTTCTTCCGCGTCGATGACTTCGACCAGTCGGTGGTCCGCGCGCGGGCGCTGGTGCCGCGCTTCGAGGAAGAGCCGCACCTGAACCCGAACACGAGAACCCGGGAGTTCTCGGTCCGGGACCAGGACGGTTATTTCGTGACGATCAACGAGACCTAGCTACCTTCCGCCCTTGAGCTTCTTTTCCAGGTCGGCCTTGTCCTGCAGTAACCTGGCGCGTTCCGTTTCCCACGCGGCGCGATCGGCGACGTAGCGGTCGTAGTCCGAGTCGTGCCACACCTGCCCGTAGTGATTGCCGTTGTTCCCCTCGGGCCGCACGAGCGTTTGATAGGCGCGCTGGAACCACAGAAACGCTCCGAACGGCGAGTCCTCTTCCTTGTCGGGTCCAAGCATCCTGTCGTAGCTGGGATCGACGGCGAATTCAGGGATGTCAATGACGGCGCTCTCGGCCGACATGCCGAACGTCATCGCTTCGAGGGCGTTGCGCTCCCACGGCAGTGAGAAGGCGGGACCCATGGCGAACAGCTTCTTCAGCCGCTTCAACCCGCGATTGAATTCCGCCATCGCCTTGTTGACGATGCGATCGGGACGCAACGCGCCGTTGACGACCGATAAGATCGACTTCTGCAGGAAGCCCGCCACCGGCAGCAGCGCGCCGCCGGACCACGCGCTCAGGATGCCGGTGCCGGCAGAGAGTACCTGCTCGAGGAAGCTGTCGCCGATCTTCTGCACCGACTCCTGCGTAATCGCGATGCCCTGATTGGCTTTCAGGACCTCCGGCATCAGTTTGTCTTCGATCGCCTGTTGAATCTTGCCGACGGCATCACCGTTGCCCTTGATGGCAAACGCAAGATCCTGTGTCGCCACACCGAGTTGGGCGGCGAGCTTATCAATGCCGAGGGCGGTGGCGCCGTTGACGTGGAGCACGGCGGCGGCAATGCTGGCGTCGACGTGGTCCGGGATGATGCCCAGTGCATCTCTCACCTGATCAATCGCCGATCGCGTTGTCGAGCCCTCGCTGCCAATCGCGCTCGACAGGTTCGATTCGGCCTGGCCGATGCGGTTCAGCACTTCCGAGTTGTCGACCGTGCCGCCTCCGCCGCCACCGCCGGAACCACCGCCGCCGTCACCGCCGCTCCCGCCGCCGTCTGAATTCAAGTGGCCGGCCAGCGCGATTGTCGAGTTGTTGGTGTCGATGTTGTACGAGACAAACTGCATGCCGCAGCAAGGCGGCGAGCTGGTGCCGGTCAGCTGGAAACGAATGTCGAACTCCTTGCCGGTCCCCTGGCCGGGAATCGGGTTGGCACTGAGATCGAACGAGCCCTGGATCGGCGGCGGCACCGTGCAGGGGATCATCCCCGGCAGCGGCACGCTGCCGACGAATCGATCGTTGATATAGACGTCGAGCGTCATGGTGGTGCCCTGGACGATGCAGCTCTGGCCGAACATCAGGGTGAAGGCGAAGGCGTCCAACTGCTCGATGTTCGCGGCGATGCGCCGCCCGTGAACGCCCTGGGCCTGCTTGTACCAGTTGAAGTTGCCAAAGAAGAACCCGTCACCAAACACGGTGTCGTGTTCCTGCGGGAAGTTGAACGTCTCGGGCGCCTGCGCCGCGGCGGGCGCAGCAAGGACGACGGCGAGCAAGGCGGCCGCCGCCAGGATTGCCTTGGGGGACTTCATGAAACCTCCAGTTAGTGGTCTTAACGGACACGGCCGGAAGTGACAGAATGGCAGGACGTTATGACGACGAGCGTGCCGGTCACATCAAAGCTGCCCGACATCGGGACCAGCATTTTTGCGGTGCAGAGCCGCCTCGCCAATGAGCACCAGGCGATCAACCTGTCGCAGGGGTTCCCGGACTTCGACTGTGACCCGGCCCTCGTCGAAGCGGTAGCCAGGGCGATGCGCGACGGCCATAACCAGTACGCGCCGATGCCCGGCGTGCTGGCGCTGCGCGAGAGCATCGCGGCGAAGATCGCGCAGCTGTATGGGCCGGCCTTTGATCCCATGACCGAAGTGGTCGTGACATCAGGCGCGACCGCCGGCCTGTATGCGACCTTGACCACGTTCGTGCATCCCGGCGACGAAGTGATCCTGTTCGAGCCGTGTTACGACTCGTATGTGCCGGTGATCCGGCTGAGCGGCGGGACGCCGGTGTTCGTCAGCCTGCGCTATCCCGACTACGCCGTGAACTGGGATGAGGTGCGCCGCGCGGTCACGCCGCGCACGCGCGCAATCCTGGTCAATACGCCGCACAACCCGACCGGCACGACCTGGTCGGCCGACGACATGCGGCAACTCGCCTCGATCGTCGATGGCACCGACATCATCCTGATCGGCGACGAGGTCTACGAACACATCATCTTCGACGGCCGCCGCCACGAAAGTTTATTGCGCTATCCGGAGTTGCGATCGCGCTCGGTCGTGATCAGCTCATTCGGGAAGACCTTTCATACGACCGGGTGGAAGGTCGGCTACTGCGTCGGACCGCAAGCGCTGATCGCCGAAGTGACCCGCGTGCATCAGTTCATTACCTTCACGGTGCACACCCCGTCGCAGATCGCCTTTGCGGAATTCGTGAAGCGCGATCCGGCGGCCAAGGACCTCTCGCCGTTCTACCAGCAGAAGCGCGATCTCTTCCTGCAGCTGACCACCGGGTCGCGATTCCGGCCGCTGCCGTGTGCGGGCACCTACTTCCAGCTGTTCGACTACTCGGCGATCTCGGAAGAGACCGACAAGCAGATCGCGCATCGCCTGATTCTCGAGCACGGCGTCGCCTCGATTCCGGTGTCGGCGTTCCTGTACAAGTACACCGGCGGACCCGTGCTGCGATTCTGTTTTGCGAAGAAGGACGAGACGCTCCGCGCGGCGGCGGAGCGATTAATGAAAGTGTAGAGGCGGGTCTTTAGACCCGCCTTCGGAGACCCGCCTTCCCGCCTTAGAGGATCCGCCGCAGGTAATCGGCCAGTGTCTTCTGCTGGTTCCACTGCTTCGGATACCCCAGCGACACCTCTTCGAATCGCACGCCGTCGATCGTCCTGCTCGATCGCAGGTGCAGGTGCCCGTAGATCGCCGTCTCGATATTGAAGCGGCGATGCCAGTCATTGGTCTTCGTCGTCCCGCACCAGATCGAGAATCGCGGGATGCGGGGCAGCACCGCGAGGTCGGCGCGCAGCGGAAAGTGATTCGCGACGATCAGCTTCACATCGGCCGGTAGAGCGGCCAGTCGCGCCTCGGTGGCCTCGACCCTCGCCGCGCACCAGGCATCGCGTGTCGCATACGGATCGGGCGCCAGCAGGTCTTCATCCGCAGAACGCACGCCGGACGCGGCCGCCCAGTCGATCGCCTGCTCGCGCGTCACGGACGCGGGCCGGAACGAGTAATCGAACAGCAGAAAGGTCGGCACGATGGCGCGGGTGGGGCCATCGCCAGGCCATTTCGCATACGGATCTTCCGGTGTCAGCACACCGTAGCGGCGGCACAACGCGACCAGCCGCTCGTAATGCGGCACGCCGCGCTTGTCGGACGCCAGATTGCGCGGGGTCCAGAGGTCGTGATTGCCCGGCGTCCAGATCAGTTGCGCGAAACGCGGTTGCAGGGTGCGCAGGACGAAGTCGAGATGCGCGGGGGTTTCACCGGTGTCGCCCGCGATGATCAGCCAGTCGCCCGGATAGGCGGGGAGTGCCTCGACGGCTTGCCGATTCTCCTCGTAGCCCACGTGCAGGTCGCTGATGGCCCACAACCGTCCGCCTTCGCGCGTCGAGCTTCGGCGGGACTTCGCATCAGTCATCGAGGAGGAATCACCTCACGAATGCGGACGGGCAGGTCGTCACCGGTGCGGCGGATCGCCAGCCCGAGCCGGTGTTGCGGCGTCGGCCAGCTTTGCAGGAACTGCCACGTCTCGGGGTCATCGTCCATGGCCGGCTCAAACGCGATCGTCGGCGCATGGGGCGGATTGAGCTTGAACGCAAAATCACCGAGCGGCAGGGCAAGGCCGAATCCGCGCGCCTTGATGTAGGCCTCCTTCAACGTCCAGTAGTCGAAGAAGACGCGTTGCTGTTCTTCCTCGGGTAACTGCTTGAGGTCGTTGACCTCGGCCGGCGCGAAATGCCGGCCGGCGACGTCGTGACTGAGACGCCGGTTGATCTGCTCCACGTCGACGCCGACCTCGCGGCCGATCGTGACCGCGCACGCGATCAGGCCATCGGTATGAGAAATATTGAAGCGCAGGTCCGGCACGCCGGACGGGCGATCGAGAATCTCCGGGCGGCCGTGCGCGTTGGCGATGAACCGCCAGTCGGCCGGACGAATCGGGGCATAACGCGACAGCGTCGTCCGCACCAATGCGCGGGTGAGCAGGAACGACCGGCGATCGCGCTCGAACACGAACCGCGCCATGCGCTCGTGTTCGTCAGGTGACAGCAAGGCGCGGTACGCCTCCAGCTTCGCCAGCGCATCGGGATTGGCCGTCTGCAACAGGTCGATATGGACGGCGTGGAAGGGCAGGACGTCCATCTACTTCTTTCGCCGGACTGCGATGACGATGATTCCCGCGACGACTGCGAAGGCGGCGAGCCCGATGCCGATTTCCGCGCCGTAGGCCTTCATGAAATCGGCGGCGCGTTCACCATAGAGCACCGCCAGGTAGCCCTGGCCGAAATAGCGAATGCCGCGGCCGATGAGGATGGCGATGGCGAACTTGGCCGGCGAGACCGCCGCAGCACCGGCGAGCAGGATGAACAGCTTGAGCGGCACCGGCGGCGGCAGCAAGGCGGGCACGATCACCGCGAGCAGGCCGTACTTCTGATACAGCTTGACGGCGCGATCGAAGTAGCGCCCCTTCATGCGTTGCCGCAGGAACGAATCGCCGCCGCGGCGCACCACTGTGTACAGCACCATGCAGCCGATCAGCGAGCCGAGCGTCGACATGCCGGCGTAATAGGGCATCAGCGACGGATTCTTCGTGCTCATCACGATGATCAGGATGTCGTTGACCTGGGGAAACGACAGGAACGACGAATCGAGCAGCGCAATGACGAACAAGCCGACGCCGCCAAGCTGCGTCGCCCACCCCTGGACCGATGTGAGAAACGTGGCAATCATGGGCGTGGAGACCTGACGCTGTCGCGGGGATAGAGCGCGAGGCCCAGTGCCGCAAATAATAAACTTCGGAAGCGCCTGAACAATGCCAGCGTGCCGCCGCCGGCCAGGCCCAGCGCCTTCACCACGGCCACATTCGAGGCCTCGAGTGCGCCGAGGTTGCCGGGAATGGCGCCGCCCGCGACGCTGGCCGATCGCGTGAACGTCTCGACAATCGTCCCCACCCAGATCGAGATCGGTTGGCCGATGGCCCAGAACACCAGGCACACTTCAAGGGCCATCAGCGCATAACACGCCACGCCCAGGGCGACGAGGATCTGCAGGCGCCGCGGCTCGGTGCGGGCGAGCTTCAGGAAGAGATCCTCGACCGCGGTGATGCCGCGGACGGTGCGCCCGCCGGCCCACCGCCAGTGCGTCCGCGCGTGAATGCGGGCGATCAGCGGACCGAAATACCGGCCGCGGCGTGTCAGGAACAAGGCGGTGAAGAACAGCACGACGCCCGCGGTGATCGCAATGCCGCGGAACACGCCCTGCCATGCGGGCGGCAGCATGTCGGAAGACACGGCAAAGGCGGCGAACACGCCGACCCCCAGGACGCTCATGATGCCCATCGCGGTGCGTTCGAGCACGGTCGCAGCTGCGCTGACGACCGGCGAGATGCGGCCCATCAGCATCACCACACGCAGCGGTTCGCTGGCGACACCGCGAATGGTGAAATAGCCGACGCCGTCCGCGGCCAGGCGCACGCGGAACGTCAGCCAGTACGACGGACGCTCGTCGCCGGGAAAGCAGACATACCAGCCGGCCGCGCGGAGCAAATGCCAGCCGATGCTCGGCAGCAGCACGATCGGCAGCGCCGCGCCGAGGCTCTGCGCTTCGATCCACGTTTCCGTGCGATTGATGCCGAGCATGGTGATGACAAACAGCACCAGGCCCGCGACAACCGCGACAAGCGAGATGATCTGCGGTACGGTGCGGCTCATGAAGAGCCTGTCGAGCCGTCGCCGCCAGGCGATGGCTGATTCTCCGGAATCAGCCGCTCCACGATGACGACGTCGCGCCAGCGCCCATCGAGCTGGGCATGCTTCTCGTAGATCCCGACTTCGCGGAATCCCACGGACGCCATCAACCTGCGGCTGGCCGCGTTCTCGATGAAGATCCGCGACACCAGTTTCCAGATGCCGGCGGTGCGGGCTGCATCGATCAACGCGTGCATGGCCACCGACCCGGCCCCAAGTCCGCGGGCGCTGCGCGCCACGTAGACCGAGAATTCCGCAATGCCCGCATAGCACTCGCGGGCGCGATAGGTGGATGTGGACGCAAAGGCGACGATGTCGCTGCCGCGTTCGACCACGACGACCGGGTGGCGCCCGTCAAACCACGCGCGAACGTCGTCGGCGGTGCGGAGCCGCGTTTCAAAGGTTCCCACGCGGTCTTCGATGCCTTCGTTGTAGATTTGGGCAATGCGGACGGCGTCATCCGGCGACGCGGCGCGGGCTACCAGGTTCATTCAGCCGTTAAAGGATAACAAACAAATGCGAGTCATCGCCGTCAGCATTGCGATCGTGATTGCCGCGGGTGTGCTGGTGGACGCCCAACGGCGGCATCCGGTCAGCGGCCGCGTGTTGGCGCCGGTGATGGGGGTGGGCGGCGCGGGATGGCTCGAACGGCCTGAGCGTGAAGACGAAGAGGCGCCGTCGAAGGCGCTCGATGCGCTGCAGTTGAAGCCGGGAATGACGGTGGCCGACATCGGCGCCGGCTCCGGCTATTACTCGTCGCGCATGGCGAAACGTGTCGGTCCCACCGGCCACGTGTATGCGACGGATATTCAGCCGGGGATGATCGCGCTGCTCGAGCGGCGGATCAAATCCGAAGGCCTGGCCAACGTCACCACGGTCCTGGGCGGCCTGGACGATCCCAAGCTCCCGCCGCAATCGATCGATCTCGCGATCATGGTGGACGTGTATCACGAGCTCCAGGAGCCGCAGATCTTCCTGCAACGGTTGAAGTCGGCGTTCAAGCCTGGCGGCCGGCTGGTGCTGCTCGAGTTCCGCAAGGAGGATCCGAAGATCCCCATCCTCGAAGTGCACAAGATGAGCGTTACCGAGGTGAAGCAGGAGATGGAGGCCGAAGGCTACGCGCTCGATGGCGTCATCGAAGTGCTCCCCTGGCAGCACATCCTCGTGATGAAGGTGAAGTGATCGGTTGATGGCCTGAAGGCCCGATGGCCCGACGGCCTGATTGCCTGTAGAATCGCGCGCATGCTCAAAGGCACAGCGCGGGAAGCCGCGGCAGAATTTTTCGGCACCTTCATCCTCATTGCCTTCGGCGTCGGCGTCGTCGCCCAGACGGTGCTGAGCAAGAACGCCAATGGCTCGGTCCTCTCGATCAACATCGGCTGGGGCATCGCGGTGATGCTCGGCATCTATGCCTCGGCCGGGGTGTCCGGCGCCCATCTCAATCCCGCCGTGACGATCGCGCTGGCGGTGCATCGCGCGTTTCCGTGGAGCAAGGTCGTGCCGTACACGATCGCCCAGGTCGCGGGCGCGTTCGTCGCGTCCGCGGTGGTGTTCGTGACGTATCGCGAAGCCATCGGCGCGTTTGATGGCGGCATCCGCATGGTCGAAGGCGCCACCGCGACGGCTGGCGTCTTTGCGACGTATCCGCAGCCGTTCCTGTCGATCGCCGGCGGATTCGTCGATCAAGTGGTCGGCACGATGCTGTTGATGGCCGGCGTAATGGCCGTCACGGATCAGAAGAATGTCGCGCCGCCGGCGTGGTTGACCGGACCGCTGGTCGGCCTGCTGGTCGTGGCGATCGGCGTCGCGTTTGGGTTCAACGCCGGTTACGCGATCAACCCGGCGCGTGACTTCGGTCCGCGCCTCTTCACCTTCGTTGCCGGATGGGGCCCGGGCGTGTTCACGGCGGGCGGGGGATGGTGGTGGGTGCCGGTCGTTGCCCCGGTGGTCGGCGCGATCCTCGGCGCGTTCCTCTACGACGTGTTCATCAACAAGCATCACGTGGCGCCGGAGGCGGGTCGATGAAATTCGTGCTGGCCCTCGACCAGGGCACGACGTCGAGCCGCGCGATCGTCTTCGATCGTTCGGGCCAGGCCGTATCCACGGCGCAACAGGAGTTCCCGCAGATCTTCCCGGGACCGGGCCACGTCGAACACGATCCGGAAGCGATCTGGTCGACGCAGCTGCAGACCGCGAAGGAAGCGATTGCCCGCGCCGGCATCAGCGCGCTCGACCTCGCGGCGATCGGCGTCACCAACCAGCGCGAGACCACGGTGCTGTGGGAGAAGGCGACGGGGAAGCCGGTCGCCAACGCGATCGTGTGGCAGAGCCGCGTCACGGCGCCGATCTGCGATCAGCTGAAGGCCGCCGGCCATGAGGCGACGTTCCGCAAGAAGACCGGCCTGGTCGTCGACGCGTATTTCTCCGGCACCAAGATCAAGCATCTGCTCGATTCGTTCGATGGCCTGCGTGATCGCGCCGCTCGCGGCGAGATCCTGTTCGGGACGATCGACACGTTCCTGATCTGGCGGCTGACCGGCGGCAAGGTGCACGTCACCGACGTCAGCAACGCGAGCCGCACCTTGCTGTTCAACATCCACACGCTGCAGTGGGATGACGAGCTGCTGAAGCTGCTCGACGTGCCGCGCGCGATGTTGCCCGAGGTGCGCTCGTCGAGCGAGATCTATGGGCACACCGATCCGTCCGTCTTCGGCGCGCCGGTGCCGGTGGCCGGCGATGCGGGAGATCAGCAGGCGGCGCTATTCGGGCAAGCCTGCTTCGAAGCGGGCTCGGCCAAGAACACCTACGGCACCGGCTGTTTCATGTTGCTGAATACCGGCACCAAGCCGGTCCCATCGGAAAAGGGCTTGCTGACGACGATCGCGTGGCAGGTCGGCGGCGTCACGACGTATGCGCTCGAAGGCTCGGTGTTCGTCGCCGGCGCCGCCGTGCAATGGCTGCGTGACGGGCTGAAGGCGATCAAGGCCTCCGCGGAGGTCGAGCAGTTGATGAGCGAGGTGCGCGACACCGACGGCGTGTATCTCGTGCCGGCGTTTGTCGGACTCGGCGCGCCGTACTGGGATCCGCGCGCACGCGGCGTGATTGTGGGCCTGACGCGCAATACCCAGATGGCGCACATCGCTCGTGCCGCCGTGGATGCGATGGCGTATCAGACGCGCGATGTGCTCGAAGCGATGCAATCCGAATCGCGGTTGCCCTTGACGACGTTGAAGGTGGATGGCGGCGCGGCGGCCAACGCGATGCTGCTGCAATTCCAGGCGGACCTGTTGAACGTGTCCGTCCGCCGTCCCGTGGTCGCCGAGACGACGGCCCTCGGTGCGGCGTATCTGGCGGGCCTTGCGGTGGGGTATTGGGATGGCTTCGAAGACGTAACGAAGAACTGGGCTCTCGATCGCGAGTTCCGTCCGAGCATGGACGCCGCCACGCGCGAGAAGCTCTATGCCGGCTGGAAGAAGGCCGTGTCGCGATCGCTCGACTGGGAAGTGTAGAGCGGCGGCTGTTGTCGAGGCGGGCGGATGATGTCGAGGCGGGTCTTCAGACCCGCCTGTTAAGCTAAGAGAAATGGATTTCGTCGAAGAGGTGTTGCGGTTCCTGACCGCCCGAATGCAGATCGAGGCGGAGTGGGCGGTCCAGGAGAAGACCTCGTTCACCTGGTGGGCGCATCAACTCGCGCAGCGGGTCTGGGTGGCGGAACCACGCGAGTTCCAGGGCGTTGAGCTGCGGACGCTGCACATCGAAACCGATCTGCTGACCGACGTGCCGATCGACGCGTCCACCTGGACGCGCCTCTCCAACATCAACCAGTTCGCGACGCTCAGCTCGTATGTCGCCGACACCGCGCAACACACCATCAAACTGCATGCATCGGTATCGCTGACGGCCGAGAACCATCTGCTGGCGCGTTCGATCGCGCTTCACGCCATGGCGCTGCAGATGGCCGATTCCTACGCCGAGGCGGGGCAGCTGGCGGAGGCCTTTGGTGCCACAGTCGCGGCGACGCCGCATCCCCTCCAGGGACTGCGCAGCCGTCCCGACGAAATGGTCGGCATCCTCGAGATTTATCAGCAGCGCGGCGAAGGCGAATCGCCGTTCGGACCGGACGAGATCGCCGAGCTCGTGCACCTCGAGCCGCGGCCGTGGACGAGGGCGGCGAATGAGCTGCAACGGCTGGATGCCGACCTGGAATTCGCGACGGACCTTTCGGCAAGACTCGAGCTCGATGCATCCGAGCGTCACGCGTCACTCGGCAGCGGCCTGCAGATGCGGCTGTTGCTCCCGGTCGAGCCTGATGAAGCGATCGCGCAGAAGCTGAATGCGAACGAGTGCCTCGAGCCGGACGCGCATCAGCTCGGCGCGTGGTGCGTCGATTCAGTCCGCGGCTTGATGTTTACAGGATTTGTTCCCGCGGCCGCGTATGTGCCGGGCCTCGCGCGCGCCCTCACCTACCACCTCGCGGCGCAGAACGAATGGGCGCGCGCCGTCTTGTTTCCGGCCGGATAGCGGCGTTTGTAGAGGCGGGTCTTCAGACCCGCCTGCAGGCTTAGCGATTGCACCAGTCGGTTCCCATGGCGAACCGACCTCCTCGTTTTCCGGATTTCGACTACGCCGGTTTCAACCGGTATTTCCTCACCATTGGCGTCAATGGCCGTTCTCCCATGTTTGCGGAGACGGCGCTTGGACAGGTGGCGATTGCGAAATTATTGCCAATCTCCGCCGCGTTCGGGTTTGAAGTTCTTGCGTACTGCGTGATGCCGGACCATTTGCACACTCTAGTAGCAGGTGCGTTACTACGACCGCATCATGCGTGATGACGATCCGAATGAGGGAGTCATTCGATACATCCTCGAGAACCCGGTCCGCGCAGGGCTGGTGAGTGATCCACGCGAGTATCCCCTCATCGGATCAGGCCAGTACGACATCGACATGGTGTTGGAGGCGGCGATGTTATGGACGCCGCCCTGGAAGGGCGGCGGGCGCAGGCGGGTCTGAAGACCCGCCTCTACACTCGCTTTTCGGCGAAGCAGTGATACATCGCGATTGATGCGGCGGTGGTGACGTTGAGTGAATCGACGGCGGACGTCATCGGAATGCGCGCCGTCAGCGTCGACGCGGCAAACGCTTCCTTCGTCAATCCCTCTCCCTCCGATCCCACCAGCAGCGCCAGCTTGGCATGTGGCCACACCTCTTCAAGTGGAGCGGCGGTCAACGCGGGCGTGAGGGCAATCACGGTGAAGCCGTCGGCGCGAAGATCCTTGAGCGCTCCGGGCCATTGCGCCGCCTTCGCGAATGGCACCGACAAGGTCGCACCCATCGAGGTGCGGACCGCCTTGCGATACAGCGGGTCGCCGCTGTTCGGCCCCAGCACCACCAGCTCGATGCCAAAGGCCGCGGCCGTTCGAAACAGTCCGCCGACATTATCTGGATTGTTGACGCCTTCAAGCACCAACACGCGCGATAAGGGTCCCGCGGCAATGCGATCGAGCGTGGGAGTCGCCGGCCGCTTGACCAGCGCCAGGCAGCCGCGGTGAATGTTGAATCCCACCACGCCGTTCATCACGTCCTGATCGACGAGGTAGATCGGCGCGGTCGTCTGCGGCAAGACATCCGCAAGGGTGTCGGCCGCGGGCTGCGTCAGCAGGATCGATTCAATCGACCAGTGCCGCAGCTCGAACAGCCGCCGCACGACCAATCGCCCTTCGGCGACGAACACGCCGAGTGCTTCCAGGCGGTCGGGTTCCGCGAGATGCCGGTACGCGGCCACGCGCCCGTCGTCGAGAGAGGTGACGTGAATCACGCGCTAACTCGGCGGCCCCGGAACCGCTGCCGGCTGCGCCAGCTCCGAGAACCATTCGAGGACAATGCGCAGGTCGGCGCGTCCGGTCGCCCGCGCGCCGCCCTCGTGGACGATCACGGGATGCGCGGCGACCAGCACCGGCGCGGTTTTGATCCGCGCGCCCATGGTCGCCGTGCCGGCGGTAAAGAAGATCGTGGCGCTGTCGGTCGACCAGGACGGCCACACCCCTCCGGTGGTCGACACCTTCACGCGTGGTCCGCGGCCGTCGGAGGATTGCGCATACACATCCCATCGTCCGGATTCATTGGACATGTAGGCGATCCACCGGCCATCCGGCGAGAACCGCGCCCAGGTTTCATCGAACCAGGTGCGCGCGAATGCATGGCGGGTGCGCGTCCGCAGATCAAACACCCAGATGTCGGCGCCCGTCATGGGCTGATATTCGGTGAACGCCAGCAGGTGGTTGTCCGCCGACCAGGACGTCGGAAACTCACGCCCAGGGCCGGCAAGCAGAGAGGTGCTTTCGCCAGGCAGGGGCATCAGGAGATTGAATGGCCCCGCCTTGCTGAAGGCGAATGCGATGTCGAGGCCGCTCGGCGTCCACGATGGGATGATGGCCGCGCCGCTCGAAGACAGATAGACCAGTTCGCCGTTGTGCGAGATCGCAAACCGCGGCGCCGCACTCACTTCCTGCGCGGTGACGGGGGCGGGGCGCTCGTGGCCGAACAGCGCGAACACAATTGCGACGCAGACGATGCTGAGCAGGTAGGCCGCAGTGGCGGTCCAGATCGGTCGCCACTCCGGCCCCGATAGAAACGGTGCCTCCGGTGCGTACGGTGCCTTGGGTGCCAGAGGGACGACGTCTTCAGTTGAGGAGACCTGTCCGACGAATCGGTATCCGCGGCGGTGGACAGTCTGGATATACGCCGGCTGCTTGCGGTCGTCGCCGAGCGCACCGCGAAGCAATCCAATGGCTTCGAGCAGGGACGATTCGGTGACGAAGGTGTCGGGCCAGACCGCGTCCATCAGGGTCTTCTTCGACACGACGATACCGGGTGTGGCCAGCAGCGTCGACAGTATGCCGAGGGCGCGTGGCGGCAGCGGCACGGCATGGCCATCCCGCCACAATCCGTCGCCCGGAACGAATCGAAACGGGCCCTTCGACTCCGACGCGTCGCGCGGCGACGTGTCGTCGCTCAGGGCAGGCCGAAACTGGATGGATTCAGGACTTCTTGCGGTCATCTTGAGGACTCCATCGGGCGTTCTGCTCATTCTAGGCGCATGTCACTCTTCGCCACCAAGTCCATTGAAGCGGTCGATGCCGCCCAGCCGCTCAAACGCGTGCTCGGTCCGATCGACCTGACCCTGCTCGGCATTGGCGCGATCATCGGCACCGGGATCTTCGTGCTGACAGGCCAGGCGGCCGCGGCCCATGCCGGTCCGGCGGTCGTGCTCTCGATGATCGTCGCCGGCGTCGCCAGCGGTCTCGCCGCGATCTGTTATTCCGAATTTGCCTCGTCCGTGCCGGTCGCGGGCTCCGCGTATACGTATGGCTACGCGACGTTGGGGGAGCTGGTGGCGTGGATCATCGGCTGGGACTTGATCCTCGAGTACGCCCTCGGTGCGGCGACCGTCGCCGTCGGCTGGTCGGCGTATGTCGTGTCGTTCCTGCACGACATCGGGATTCGGTTCCCGCCGCTGTTGAGCGCGGCGCCCGGCACGGCGGTCGTCCTCGCGGACGGGTCACGTGCCACGGCGCTCGTCAACCTGCCGGCGATGTTGATCGCCGCGGCCGCGACGATGTTGCTGCTGGTCGGCATCCAGGAGTCGGCGCGCGTCAACGCGGTGATCGTCGCCGTCAAAGTCACTGTCGTCCTCCTGATCATCGGGCTGGGCGCGATGTTCATTTCGACGGATAACTGGCACCCGTTCATTCCGCCGAACACCGGGACGTTCGGTGAATTCGGATGGAGCGGCATCGCGCGTGGTGCCGGCGTGATCTTCTTTGCCTACATCGGCTTCGACGCGGTCTCGACCGCGGCGCAGGAATCGCGGAATCCGCAGCGTGACATGCCGCGCGGCATCATCGGCTCGCTGGTGATCTGCACGATTCTCTACGTCCTGGTCTCGGGGGTGATGGTCGGCTTGATTCCGTATCAGCAGCTTGGCGTGCCCGCGCCGATGGCGTTGGCCGTGGATGCGGCGCGCGCCAAGGCGGCCGGCACCGCGTGGCAGCCGCTGCTCGACCTGATGCCGTTCGTGGTCAAGCTCGGCGCGATCATGGGGCTGTCGTCGACGATCATCGTGCAGATGATGGCGCAGCCGCGCATCTTCTTCGCGATGGGGAAGGACGGCCTCCTGCCGGCATGGGCGGCGACCATTCACCCGCGCTTCCGCACGCCCTACATCACGACGCTGATCACGGGCGGCATCGTGATGCTGGCCTCCGGATTCACGGCGATCAACGTGCTTGGTGAGCTGGTCAGCATCGGGACGCTGTTTGCGTTTGTGATCGTGTCGCTTGGGGTGATCGTGCTGCGCCGGACGCGCCCGGACCTCGAGCGGCCGTTCAAGACACCGTTCGTGCCGGCATTGCCGATCGCGTCCGCGATCATCTCGACATTGTTGATGGCGGCGCTGCCGGCATCAACGTGGCAGCGGCTGGTGATCTGGATGGCGATTGGCTTGGTGATCTACTTCGGCTACGGCCGATCGCACTCGAAGCTCACTCAGAACCATTCGTTGCGCTGAACGACGGGCATCTGCAAGGCGCGCTCGCGATCGAGATCGAGCGAGCCGACGTGCAGCGACAGCGGCGACTGGACCCACTTGTAGATCGACTGCGAGAACAAGGCCGTAAAGCGCGTCGCCCAGCCGGCCAGTTGGTCGGCCGGATAATTCGGGAACAGCGCTGTCAGCGCGGCGGCGATTTCGTCCGGCGACATCTTCTCGCCGGCATAGAGATGCAGGCAGGCGTCGAGAATCGGGAACGGCATCAGCTCGTTCTCGGCGACCTGCTGGTCGGCCAGTTCGGGACCGGGAGCGGTCGCGAGCGTCGCGGCCACGCCCTGGAAACCAAAGCGCGTGCCGAGCCGTTCGAGCAATGCCATCACCACCGTCTTCGGCACGTTGGCGATCACCGACAACGCGCCTTCGAGATCGCCGCCAATAGTGGTGTAGCCCACGGCCTTCTCGCTCATGTCGCCGGTCTGCAGGAACAACCCGCCCGAGGAGTTGGCCCAGTTCCACATGCGCTGGCCGCGGATGCGCGCCTGGATGTTCTGGCGCGTCAGTTCGGTCGGCGGCTGGCCGCCGAGCATCTCGGCGGTCGCCTGGGTCTCACGTTCGACGGCGTCGTGGATCGGAATCGTCTGCAGCGTCACGCCGAGCTCCTTCGCGAGCACTTCAGCGGCGTTCTTCGTATCGCCGCCCGAGTGCTTGCTCGGCATGTAGAACGCGAACATCCTGGCACCACCGTTGATCAACTGCGACGCCCGCCACGCCACGAGCAGCGTCAACATCGAGTCACGGCCGCCGGAGAGCGCGATGCCGAGTGACTTGAAGGCACCGGTTTTCTCGTAATAGCTCTTCACGCCGATGGCGAGCGCCTCGAACAGATCGTCGAGCGCGCGATCGCGGGGATCGACGTGCGTGGATCGAGACGCCGGCAGGAAGAAGTTGGCGCCTTCGGGAGCCGGGTAGACGAGCGACGAGAAGTCTGCCGTCGGGCCGTCAACCGCGATGCTCGGCACGATCGCGCCCCGCAGGCGGAAGTCTTCGCAGTCCGAGCGCCACGTCGTGTTCTCCATGCGCAAGCGGCGCGTGCGATCGAGATCGACGACCGACGACCACCAGCCCTCGGCGAACCGTGGCGCCTCGAACACCAGGCGGCCGTTCTGGAAAATGAATCCGCCGCCGTCGTAAATCAAGCCGTCCTGTCCGCCCACCGCGTTGGCGTAGAGGAGCACGGCCTGGTTGTCGGCCGCGCGCGTCGCCAGCATTTCCCGCCGCGTCGAGTCCACGCCCATGCGATACGGGGACGTCGACACGTTGACGACGATCTCCGAGCCTGAATAACAGCGGCGGCGCATCGGACCATCGGGAGACCAGGCGTCTTCGCAGACCTCGACCGCGACGTCGCCGAAATCAAAGGCGAATCGATAATCGCCGAGTGGCACGCCGCCCGCGTCGAGCGCCAGGCCCGCGCCGCCGCGCGAGAACGTGCGGCCCTCGTAAAACACGTTGTAGGTGGGAAGCTTTTCCTTCGGCACGATGCCGGCGATGCGGCCGCGGTGCACGACGGCGGCGGTATTGAAGATCTGCCCGCCGGCCGACACGGCCAAACCGATCACGTAGACCGTTTTCGCGTGTGTGGTTTCCCTGGCGAATCGTTCGAGTTCGCGCCATTGGCCGATCAGGAAGCCGGGCCACTGCACCAGGTCTTCAGGGGGATAGCCGCCAATGGCCTGTTCGGGAAACGCTCCGATGGTGACGTTGGCCTCGGCCATCTCGTTCGCGACCGCGATCAATCGCGACACGTTCGAGTGCACCGCGCCTACCGTGGGACTGACACTGGCCACGGCCAGCTTCGCCAAGCGCATATATCTAAGCGAGTGTAGCGCGGGCTGCCCGTCTCTGCACTAATCCGCCAGCTTCCGTTCGCCGAAAATCCTGCGCGCCCTCGGGGCCTTGCGGCGTTTCAACCCGAAGTGCTGGACCGCGTGCAGCTCCAGGTGGGCCATCGCCTCGGGCACCGAATCCGTCACCAGCATCAAGTCCAGGTCGGCGGGCGAGATCGTTCCCGCGGCCATCATGGTGTGCGCCATCGCCATGAACGGCGCCCAGTAGTCGCGGCCCATCAGGACGATCGGAAACTGCAGGATCTTGCGGGTCTGGATCAGGGTCAGGGCTTCGGTGAGCTCGTCGAGCGTGCCGAAGCCGCCCGGCATGACGATGAACGCGTACGAATACTTAATCAGCAGGACCTTGCGGACCCAGAAGTACTGAGTGGTCACCCAGCGGTCGAGGTACTCGTTGGGCTTCTGTTCGAAGGGCAGCTCGATGTTGCAGCCGACCGAAAACCCTCCGGCCTCGCGCGCGCCGCGATTGGCCGCCTCCATCACGCCTGGCCCGCCGCCGGTCATCACCGTGAAGCCAAGCCCGACCAGCGCGCCGCCGACGTCGCGCGACATCGCGTAGTAGCGGTGCTGCTGGTCGAAACGCGCCGACCCGAACACCGTGACGCAGGGTCCAACGAAATGGAGCGCGCGAAATCCGCGAATGAAATCGCGGCCGGCACGCAATAAGAGGAGTAATTCCTGGAGGCGGGAATGCGGGCCTTCGAGGAGGATGCGATCGGGTTCCGACATGAGGGTTCTGTTGTAGAGTCTACCTTTATGATCCGACAGTCAGGTCTAATCCTTGTGGTTGCGGCAGTACTTTTTGCGGCCGCGCCGGCGATGGCGCAGTCCTCCGCGTCTCCCGCGTCGGGGAACACCGTGGGGACCGTCATCGATATCTCCGGAGCGGTGATTCCGGGTGCCGATGTCATGGTCACCGCGCGTGATGGACGCACCAGCACGGTCACCACCGATGGCGACGGCAAGTTCGACGCCGGTGTGGCGGCCGCGCGCGTGCGCGTGTCGTCGCAAGGCTTCGAACCGGCGAACTTCGAGGTCACCGGCAACAGTCCCATCCAGATCATGCTCCGCCCCGTGAATTTCGCCGACTCGGTCGTGGTCACCGCCACGCGCGGCGCCGAGCGCCTGCCGAGCGCCGCGAGTTCCACCGTGCTCACGTCCGCCGAGTTGAGCAACATGGCGGCCGGCGCGCTGGACGATGCGCTGCGATCGACGCCGGGCTTCACGTTGTTCCGCCGCTCCTCATCGCGCGTCGCGAATCCGACCACCCAGGGCGTGACGTTGCGCGGGGTGTCGGGATCGGGCTCGAGCCGGACGTTGGTGCTCTCCGACGGCGTGCCGCTGAACGATCCGTTTGGCAGCTGGGTGTATTGGAATCGCATCCCGATGGCGGCGGTGGATCGCGTCGAAGTCGTGCGCGGCGCGACCGGCGATCTGTATGGCGCCGGCGCCCTGGGCGGCGTGGTGCAGTTGTTGACGGTGCAGCCGACGCGCACGCGGGCGCGCGCCACCTTCGATGGCGGCTCCCACGACACATTCCGCGGATCGTTGTTCGTCGCGACCGAGAAGAACGGCTGGAGTGCGAGCGGCGCTTACGAAGGCGTGCGCACCGACGGCGTCTACGTGCTGGCCTCGGAAGTGCGCGGCCGCGTCGATACGCCGGCCGACAGCGACTACAAGACGGGATTCGGCACGGTGGGCAAGCGCGCCAACAATTGGCACGTGACGGTGCGCGGCGCCGCCTATGCGGAAGATCGCAACAACGGCACCGTCGTGCAGGTGAACACCACCGACTGGAAGCAGCTCTCGGTAGAGGCTGGCGGATTCGTTGGCGGCGGCGTGCTGCAGGTCAACGGCGTCGGCAGTTCGCAGGATTACTACCAGACCTTTTCGGCCGTCGCGGCGGGACGCGCGACCGAGCGCCTGACCTTCGAGCAGACGATCGATACGTCGCACCGCGGCATGAACGCGCAGTGGACCAGGCCGATCAACAAGTTGACGATGATCGTCGGCGCCGATGTCCGCCATACCAATGCCGGGCAGGACGAGTTGCGCTACGCGCTCGTCAGCGGCGTGAATACCAGGAGCGGGCCCTTTCCATCGGGCGGCGCCGAAACGGTGGCGGCCGGCTACGCGCGCGCCAATATTGCCGTGACCGATGCGTTGACCATTGAAATCGGCGCCCGCGCCGATTCATGGAAATCCGAGCCGGAAGATTCGGCGCAGCCGACCAAGAAGGTGTCGTACGTCAGCCCGCGTGGCGCGGTGTCGTTCCGCGCCGGCCGCCTCCAGTTCCAGGGCTCGGCCTATTACGCGAATCGCACGCCGAGCTTGAACGAGTTGCATCGCCGCTTCGCGGTCGGCAATCAGATCACCAACGCCAACCCGTTGCTCGAGCCGGAAACCCTGACCGGCGTTGAAGGGGGCGTGCTGACGTCGTTTGCGCGCACCTCGGTCCGCGCCACCGCCTTCGTCAATAACCTCGACGGCGCAATTGCCAACGTCACGCTGTCGCAGACCCCGACCCAGATCGTTCGTCAGCGCCAGAATTCGGACACGATCCGCGCGAACGGTCTCGAACTCGAGTCCGATACCCGCTTCACCAACACGTTGAGTGCCAGCGCGCAGGTCGTGTTCACGTCGAGCCACTTCCGCGGTTCCATCGCCACGCCGGCGCTCAAGGACAACTTCGTGCCGCAGGTGCCGAAGGTGCAGGGCGGTGTCGCGCTGACCTGGGCCGAGCCGCGCTGGTTCACCGCCGCCACGCAGGTGCGGTTCAGCGGCAAGCAGTTCGACGATGACTTGAACACGGCGGCCTTCGTCCTGAAGAAATACGCGGTGTGGGATGCCACTGTCAGCCGCTCGATCGTGCGCACGGTGCACGCGTATGTGGCCGTCGAGAACATTCTCGACACCGAGTACGACACGGCCCGCACGCCGCTGCGCTCGATCGGCTGGCCGAGAACGACCCGCGCCGGTGTCCGAGTCACCTGGCAGTAGCGGCGGCATCATCCTGTTCGACGGAACGTGCGCGTTCTGCGAACGGTCGGTCCGCTTTATCGCGACGCGCGATTGCGGGTATTTCCGGTTCGGCGCGTCGCAAAATCCTGAAGGCCGCGCGCTGCTCGAACGGTTCGGCACGAGCCGGGAGCGCGCGCGCAGCATCATCCTGATCGACGATGGACATCTGTATCTGGCATCCGAGGCGGCCCTGCGCATTGCCGGCCGGTTGACCGCGCCGTGGAAGTACGCGCGCGTGCTCCTGGTGGTGCCACGACCGATTCGCGATCTCGTCTATCGGGGCGTGGCGGCGATGCGCATGAGCGTCGCCGGCCACTCGAACGCCTGCGAGATCCCGCCGCCAGAGATTAGAAATCGCTTGATCTGATCGACGCCGCAGAGGGGGAATTCCCGCAGGGTGCCGAAAAATTCCCGCACCACACGAACAGCTTCGCGGTATCTGCAGGGGCTGGACGGTTCCCGGTCCCTCCATCCGACGGCCCTCTTCTTGCACAACCCCTCGTGACAGTCACATGTTTCGAGCATTTTCCGTTCTGATCGTCTTGACGCTTACCACGGGGCCAGACGCGAACCTGCTGTGTAGCAGTTGGTGCTCCGCGGAAAGCAGTAGCCAATTGGCCTGCGACCACGACGATGCCGGCAACTCGTTGGCGGTGACCGCCGGTGATTGCTGCAACAATCTCGCGGTCGGAACCCAGGTAATACCCGTCAAGGCGTCTCGGCCAGATAGCCACACCTTGCTCCTCAGGCGTCTGCCATCGTTCGATCGTTCGGCGACCTGCTGCCTGTCCGCAGACCGCTCCACTCAACCGCGATCACCCGGCCATCGCGCGCTCTCAACCATCCTCAGGATCTGAGCCCGCTCCTCGCGGCGCTCGGGTTCTTGACGATGTGTGAGGAGCGATATGAGCAAGTTCGCAGTCTGTATTTTCTTTGTGCTGCTGCCGATCCGGGTTTTCGCGCAGCCGTCCGCGGCGAGCCCGGCCCCGCCGACGCCCCTGGCGGAGCTGGTCGCGTCGATCGACGCGGCCAATCCCGAGCTGTCGGCGGCTCGCCGTGAACTGGATGCGTCGATCGCCCGGATCCGGCCGGCCGGCGCGCCTCCGGACCCGACCATCTCCACGGGATACATGAGCGGATTCCTCCGCCCGCCATTCTTTCCCTCGTCGACGACCCCGGATGGACTGTGGCAGGTCGGCGTGACGCAGGAGATTCCGTATCCCGGCAAGCTCGCCGCCAAGGTGGCCCTTGCCTCCACGTTCGTCGAGCGTGCGCGGTGGAACGTTGAACTGAGGCGCGTCGAATTGGTGGCGGCGCTGAAAACGGCCTACGCTGAGCTCGAGCTCGCCGAGCGCAGCCTTTCGATACTCGACGGCACGCGCGGCGTGCTCGAAGAGGCGCATGCGCACGCGGAGACGCGCTTCCGCGTCGGGCGGGGACCGCAGCAGGATGTCCTGCGGGCACAACTCGAGATCTCGATGCTGATCGAGCGGCGCACCATGCTGCTGCGCGACCGGCGCATCGCGGTCGCGTCCGTCAACGCCGTCCTCGGCCGCGCGCCGGATACCGAGCTCAGCACGATGCCGGTGACCTTCGAGCCGCCGCCGCCGATCGCCGAGCTGCGGCGGCTCGCGCTCGATCGCAACCCGCGGGCGCGCCGGGACGACCAGCAGATTGCGTCAGGACAAGCCGCGCTCGCGCTTGCGCAGAAAGAGATCCGCCCTGACTTCGCCATCAGCGTGACCAGCCAACGGAAAGTGGGCGGCATGCCATGGATGTACGGCGTCGACCTGATGGCGACCGTCCCGGTGTTTGGGCAACGCAAACAACGGCCGATGGTTGTAGAAGCCACCGCGATGCTCGGCGCGGCGCGCGACATGCGCGAGGCCACGCGTGTGCAGGCCGATGCCGATCTCGCGATTGCAGCCGCCGACGCCGAGGCCGCCATCGAGTTGATGACGCTCTATGAAGATTCGATCCTGCCGCAGTCGCGGCTCGCGCTGGAGTCGGCGATGTCGTCGTACCAGACCGGGGCGGTGGACTTTCTCACGCTCCTCGCCAATGTGACGAGTGTCCTGACCTACGACCTCGCCGCGCAGCAACAGCACGCACAGCATCTCAAGGCCCTGGCGCGCATCGAGCCGCTGACGGGCCTGTCCCTGATTCGTTAGTGAGGACCACCATGACCAACCCGTCACCCGCTCCGCACACTTCGCGACTGCTTCTGATCGGCGTCGCCCTCGGGTCGCTGGCGCTCGGCGCAGGGGGCGCGTACACGTTGTTGGGGCGCGGCATCGCCACGCCGGGCGCTACCGATCTTGCCGCCACCACGGTTCACGCACAAGCTGCCGATCCGGCGGCCGCTCCCGCGAGCCCCCCCCAGCGCGTGCTCATCTCGCCGGCCCGGCAACAAACCATCGGCGTGCGCACCGCGATCGTCGGCCACCAGTCGATGGACTCGACCATTCGGACGGTCGGCGCGATGGCCTACGACGAAACACGCATCACCGAGGTGCACCCGAAGATCGCCGGCTGGGTGGAGAACACGTTTGTCGACTACGTTGGCAAAAGTGTTCGGCGCGGAGAGCCGCTGTTGACCATTTACAGTCCGGAACTGGTCTCCACCCAGCACGAGTACCTGCTGGCGCTAAAGGCGCGCGGGCAACTGAGCAAGAGCGCGTTCGCGGAAACGCGCAGCGGTGCAGAATCGCTGCTCGAGGCCACCCGTGACCGGCTGCGTCTCTGGGACGTGACTGACGCACAGGTCGAAACGCTGGCACGCACCGGAGAGGTGCAACGCACGCTGACGCTCTATTCACCGTTCAACGGGGTGGTCCTCGAACGAAACACCTTCGCCGGCCAGTACATCACCCCGGACACGGCCACTGCGAAGATCGCCGACCTGTCACGGATCTGGGTGGTGGCGCAGATTTTTGAATACGAAACGCGGTTGGTAAAGCTCGGGCAGCAGGCCCAGATCGAATTTCCCTACGGTCAGGCGACACGCACCCTGACCGGCAAGATTACGTTCATCTACCCGGACATCGATCCGCAGACCCGCCGCGCGCGCGTGCGCATCGAATTCGCCAACCCCGGTCTCGAATTGAAGCCAGAGACGTACGTGACGGTGACCATCCGGGTGGCTGGGGAACACGGGCTGGCCGTGCCGCGCGAAGCGGTGATCGACACTGGCATCGCGCAATACGTAATCGTCGCCCTGGCCGACGGCTACTTCGAGCCGCGGCCGGTCGAGATCGGCGCGCCGGTCGACGCGTTCTATCCGGTCATCAAGGGACTTGCCGAGGGCGAGCGCATCGTGACGTCCGCGCAGTTCCTGATCGACTCAGAGACGAACCTGCAGGCCGCGCTGCAGGCGATGTCGCTGAGCATGCCGGGCATGGACATGAGTTCCACACCCGAGCCGGTGCCTGGCGGCGTGACGCCGCCGCACCAGCACCAGCACCAGTAGGCGCCAGAGGCCGATCATGATCGACAAACTCATCGCCTTCAGCGCCCGCAACGGATTCATCGTCGTCCTGCTGATCGTCGCGATCACCGGCAGCGGCGTATGGGCCATCCGGCAGACGCCGATCGACGCCATTCCGGACCTGTCGGATGTCCAGGTGATCATCAGCGCCAACTGGGAGGGCCGCAGTCCCACGCTGGTCGAAGACCAGGTGACGTATCCGATCGTGACCGCGTTGCTCTCGGCGCCGCGCGTCAAGGTGGTGCGCGGGTTCTCGTACTTCGACGTCGCCTTCGTCTACGTGATCTTCGAAGACGGCACCGATCCGTACTGGGCCCGGAGCCGTGTGCTCGAGTATCTCAACGGCCTGCAGGGGCGCCTGCCCGCCGGGGTCGCGCCGATTCTTGGTCCCGACGCATCTGGCGTGGGGTGGGGATTCGAGTACGCGCTGGTCGATCGCACCGGCAAGAACGATCTCGCGCGTCTGCGGAGCCTCAACGACTGGTCGGTGCAGTACTGGCTGCGAAGCGTGCCAGGAGTGGCGGAGGTCGCGCCCGTTGGCGGCTACGTCAAGCAGTACCAGGTGGAGATTGATCCCAACGCGCTCGTCGCCTACGGCATGTCGATCGACATGGTCATCGCCGCCATCCGCAAGAGCAACAACGATGTCGGTGGGCGGGTCGTGGAGTGGACGGGCCGGGAGTACATGGTCCGCGGTCGCGGCTATTTGACCGGCGTCGCCGACATCGAAATGGTCAGCCTCGGCGCTCGACCCAATGGCACTCCGGTCCTCGTCAAGGATGTCGGCCGCGTGCAGATTGGCTCCGATATGCGGAGAGGCGTGGCCGACTTGAACGGCGAGGGTGATGTCGCCGGCGGCATCGTGGTGATCCGCTCCGGCGTCGACACCAATAGCGTGATCAAGAACATCAAGGCGGCCGTGAGCGGCCGCATCCAGCCGGCCCTCCCAGAGGGGGTGGAGCTCGTCACGACCTACGACCGCTCCGAGCTGATCGAGCGCTCGATCAGTAACCTGCGGGAGAAGCTGATTGAAGAAGCCATCATCGTCTCGCTGGTCTGCGTCGTGTTCCTGTGGCACGTTCGCAGCGCGCTGGTGGCGATCCTGACGTTGCCGCTCGCGATCCTGCTGTCGTTCGTCGCCATGAAGGCGCTCGGCGTCGGGTCCAACATCATGAGTCTCGGCGGGATCGCGATCGCCATCGGCGCGATGATCGATGCCGCGATCATCATGATCGAAAACGCGCACAAACATCTCGAGCGCGACGCCGGCACCGCGCCCCGCATCGACATCTTGATCAAGGCAGCGCAGGAGGTGGGCCGGCCGCTGTTCTTCTCCTTGCTGATCATCACGGTGTCGTTCCTGCCGATCTTCACGCTCGAGGGGCAAGAAGGCCGGCTGTTTCATCCACTGGCGTTCACCAAGACCTTCGCGATGGGCTTTGCGGCGCTCACCTCCGTGCTGGTGGTGCCATTCCTGATGGTCCTCTTCATTCGCGGTCGAATTCCCAGAGAGGATCGCAACCCCGTCAACCGGTTGCTGATCTGGGCCTACCACCCGTTTGTCCGGTTCGTCCTCCGTCACCGCGCCGTCACGCTGATCGCCGCCGTGCTGCTGATGGCCAGCACGATCCCCGTCTACCTGAAGCTCGGCTCCGAGTTCATGCCGCCGTTGAACGAAGGCACGCTCCTCTACATGCCGATTACGCTTCCCGGCGCGTCCGTGCAAACAGCGCAGCAGATCCTGACGCTGCAGGACAAGCTGATCAAGACCGTGCCCGAGGTGGCGTCGGTCTTCGGCAAGGCGGGACGGGCACTGTCGGCCACCGACCCGGCGCCACTCGAGATGATCGAGACGGTGATCAACCTCAAGCCCGAATCGGAGTGGCGTCCGGGCCTGACGCCGGAGCAACTTGAAGCGGAGCTGGACCAGAAGGTGCGTCTTCCGGGTGTCGTCAACGCCTGGACCATGCCGATCAAGGCGAGAGTGGACATGCTGTCCACCGGTATCCGCACGCCGGTTGGGATCAAGATCTTCGGCCCGAAGCTGGAGACCATCAACGAGATCGGCACCCAGATCGAAGGGGCCATCGCCAGTGTGGCCGGCACACGCAATGTGTTCGCCGAACGGGTCACCGGCGGCTATTACCTCGACTTCACCATCAAGCGGGACCAGATCGCCCGCTATGGGCTGACCATCCAGGACGTCGAAATGGTGATCGAGTCGGCGATCGGCGGTGCCAACGTCACGACGACGATCGAGGGACGCGAGCGTTTTCCGGTCAGCGTGCGGTACCAGCGCGCCTACCGGAGCGACCTGAACGCGCTCAAGCGGACCCTGATCGCCACACCGTCGGGTGCGCAGATTCCGATTGAGCAGGTCGCCGACATTTCGGTCAGCAGCGGCCCGACCGTGATCCGAACCGAACAGGCGCAGTTGCTCGGCTACGTGTACGTCGACGTTGCCGGGCGCGACATCGGCGGCTACGTGGCAGACGCCAAACGCGTCGTCGCGCAGATGGTGACACTCCCTGAGGGTTACACGCTGGAGTGGAGCGGCCAGTACGAGTACATGATGCGCGCCGCGGCGCGGCTCCGTATTGTCATCCCGGTCACGCTGCTGATCGTGGTGGTGTTGCTGTATTTCAGCACGCGGAGTGCGGCCAAGATCCTGATCGTGCTGCTGGCCGTGCCGTTCTCGCTGATTGGCGCGTTCTGGTTGATTTACCTGCTGGGTTACAACATGAGCGTGGCGGTGTGGGTGGGCATCATCGCCCTGGCCGGCGTCGACGCGGAGACCGGTGTCGTCATGCTGCTCTATCTCGATCAGTCGTTCGCGAAATTCAAGGCAGCGGGGCGGATGACCACCCTCGCGGATCTGCGAGAGGCCGTCGAAGACGGCGCGGTCAGGCGCATCCGTCCGAAGATGATGACGGTGATGGCCATCCTGATGGGGCTGCTCCCGATCATGTGGAGTCACGGGGCCGGCGCGGACGTGATGAAGCGCATCGCGGCACCCATGGTTGGCGGCGTCGTCTCGTCGTTCGCCCTGGAGTTGTTGATCTACCCGGTGGTGTTCACCCTCTGGAAATGGCATGCGGAAGTCAAGCCCTCGCGTTGTGACGCACCGGAGGTCTAGAACCGAATCCGGGCTCCGCATTGGATCGATCGCGATTCGCCCACGGCCGTGGTCTGGTTAAACGTCGGTGATGGATTGTCCGGATACGCGCCGGCGCCGAAGTTCGCATTGCGCGTGACGACGTTCGCGCGATTGGTCAGGTTGAAGCCTTCGGCGAGCACTTCGAACTGCCAGTGATCGCCCAGCTTGAACATCCGGCTGAGGCGCGCGTTCGCCGTGAAGAACGCGGCGCCTTGGCCGGCGTTGCGCGCGATGAACTGCCCATTGACGACCGGCCGTCCCGCCGTCCCCTGGATCGTTGTCACGCCAGAGGTGATGTTGAACGGCGGCGCGGAATACGCTTGCAGCATGCCGCTGATCTGAAAGCCATGCGATTGGGCCGAGCCATTAACGACCAGGCGATGCCGCTGGTCGTTGTCCGAGCGCCCCCAGTCCTTCGAGAGATCGGTCGGATCGATCGGCGAGCTGAAGAACGCCTCGCCGACGTTGTTCATCGACTTCGAGAGGGTATACGACACCCGATACTGGCCCCACCTGGTCGTCCGCTGTGACAGCGAGACGTGCAGGCCGTGATAGTTCGATTCGCCGACCGAGGAGTACTGGCTGTTGTTGGCGTAGGTCGAATTGGGACGGCAGCCGTTGTTGTTGCCGGAGGCCAGGCAGGTCGGCACGTTCTGGTTGACCGACATCAACAACGCTCGGCCTTCGAGATACTGATAGCCGCCGCCGATCGTCACGCGTTCGCCCAGTTGGTGCTCGATCTCCGCGCTGACTTGCCGCGAATACGCATTCTGCAGATTCCGATCCATCGTCGTCAGGTTCGGCAGCGTGACCAGGGGGACCGCGGCGCCGAGGATGGCGGGAAAGACCGGCGCGCCGGCCTGTGTTGGTGACAGGCTCACCGCGTACTGGCGCAACGCCGTGACATCGGTGGTATTTCCCGCCGAGAGTAGAGCATTGGCGAGCGCGCGCAGCGGAATGCGATCGTAAAACAGCCCGGCGCTGCCGCGAACGATGGTGTGGCGCGAAGCCGACGGCGTCCAGGCAAAGCCGATGCGCGGCGAGACATTGTTGGTGTCGGTGTGGATGGTGTCGAGGAACTGCAGATCGTAGCGGACGCCGGCGTTGAGCGTGACGCCCTCGGTCAGCTTCCATTCGTCCTGCGCGTACACCCCGATGTTCGGATTGACCTGTGCGGCGTCGGTGGCGCCAAAGGTTTGCGAGAATCCGGCGTTGTTATACGTACCCGACAGGAAGTTGGCGAGGGACGAGAATGTGTAACTGCCGCGGACCGATCGCGGGAACGTGATCGCGTCGTCGTTGTAGAGGAAGTCGGCGCCGAGGCGAAGCGCGTGCGCGCCGGCCTGGTGCGACAGGTTGTTGACGATCTGGAAGGTGCGATTGACGCGGCCGGTCGGCGAACTCGACAGGGTGCCAAAGGTCGCCACGCCGGCGATGCTGACGACCGGACCGATCGCGTCGGTGGGGAGCGCCGCCAGCGAGCTGTGCGCAAACTGCGCCCGGGTTTCGAGCACGGTGCGGGAGGAAAACACCAGTGTGTTCCCGAAGGCGACGGATTGATCCGTGTTTCGGAGTCCGGACGACGCCGAGGGCGCGTTCAGTCCGCCGGCGCCACGCGCGTTATCGGCATCGACGCCGTAGCGACTGTAGCGAATGCTCACCTGGTCGCGGCTGCTGAACTGGTGATCGATCTTCGACAGCAGGTTGGTTGTCGTGACCGGGGTGTCGTAGATGCCGGTTGCGACCCGGGGTCCCCGGTAACCGACGGCGTTGAGCCGGTCGTTAATCGCTGTCGCGTTCGCCGCCAGGATCGTCGTCAGGCCCGTCTGCTCGAGCGAGCGGCGTTCGACGTTCGCGAAATAGAACGTGCGATTGGCGACGATGGGGCCGCCGATGCTGCCGCCGAATTGTGACTGGCTCATCGGCAGCGTCGTGCCCGAGAGCGCGTTGGCCGCGTTCAAGCGATCGTCTTTGAAGAACTCGTACACCGTGCCGCGAAGATTATTGGTGCCGCTCTTGGTCACCACGTTGACGTAACCGCCGAGCGCGCGGCCGAGCTCGGCTTGCGCGCCCGAGGTGATCACCTGGAATTGTTCGATCGCATCCACGCCGTAGGTGATGCCGCTCAGGCCCGCCGCATCATCATTCGCGGACAGTCCATCGACGACGAAGTTGTTCGACAGGTTGCGCTGACTGCCGACGGAGATGGAGACGCCGGCGACCGCCGACGTTTCCGGGAACAGTTGCGTGCTGGCGATGTTGGTCGGTGACACGCCAGGGGCGAGCAACGCCAGTTCGAGGAAGTTGCGGCCATTCATCGGCAGGGCCGCGACTTCTGCGGCGAGGACAGTCGAGGCGATCTGGCTGCGTGCCGATTCGATCGCCGGCGCATCAGCCGTCACCATGACACTGGATTCGACGCCGGCGAGCGACAGGCTGATCGGCACTTCGAACGCCGAGCCGGCCGCAATCGCCAGGTGACGCGTCGCGTCGCGGAAGCCCGCCAGGCTGACGGTGAGTTCGTAGTCGCCGATGCGCAAGTACGGAAAACGAAACCGGCCATTCTGATCGGTGACACCGGTCGTGCTGATCCTGGTCGCTTGCTGCGTGGCGATCACAGTGGCACCGGGAACGGCTGCGCCCGACACGTCGGTCACCCGGCCGCTGACGCTGCCGACATCGATGGTTTGTTGCGCGGACGCCGATCGCCCAACGGTCAGCGCGACCGCCAAAAACAGAAATGACACACGAGAGAACATGAATCCTCCTGACGAATCCCAAACACGAAGCCAGCACTCAGCACGTGGCTGAAGGCTGACGGCTGAAGGCTGAAGGCCGAAGCGGCCGAAGCGGCCGAAGGCCGCCGTTAGCGTTTGGGCGGAGGTGCGTCGGGAAGTGCGAGGCGGGACAGGAGTGGCGCGGTCGATGCGAGCGTGACGGGCGCGGATTCGATCGTCACTGCGCTGGAGGCGGGAGATTCGAGCACGCCGACGTAATTGAAGAGCGTCGACAGAGGCGACCCGGGGCCGGCGCAGCTGTTGGTCATCGAACAGCAATCATGCGACGTCGACGAGTGATGCATCGGGCACGCATCGCCGTCTTTCGGCGCGACCGGCGCGGCCTCATGACAGGGCGCCGCCTGCTGCTTCGCGGCCGCTTCTTCTGCGTGCGCGATGCAGCATTGCGCCGGCACGAACGCCGACAGCGACGCCACCTGGCAGAGCAGCCAGGCAAACGCCACCACGCGAATGCGCCGCCGGAGTGCGGTCATGAGTACTCAGAGTAACAGAAAACGACCGGCCGCCGTCTGGCCGATGCTACGATGTCCAGCCGATGAAGAAGGCGTGGATGTCCGCGGGAATAGTGTTGGTCCTGGCGTCGTGTACCGATCGACGTTCGCCGGTGGCGCCGAGTGCGATCGCGGGGCCGACGCCGGTGCTGTCGGTGCCATCACTGCCGACCAGTGTGCCCGGCGTGTTGGCGATCAGTTTGCCTTTGGACCCAGGCGATGCCGCGAGCGCCGCGTTTGGCGTCAGCCCCTTCGGATCGCATGTGGTCGGTCACGCCGAAGACGGCCATGCCGGCTTCGATATTGAGTATCGCGCCGGCGGCGTCGTCCGCGCAGCCGCCGCAGGAACGATTCAAAGCGCGTTCGCGGATGCCGCGGCCGGCGGCCGCGTCACCGTGGCGATCGAGCATCTCGTCGGCGACCATCACTATCGAACGATCTACGCGAATCTGGTGTCGCTGGCGGCTGATGTGGCCGTGGCCGAAACGGTGCGCGCCGGCCAGCCGCTCGGCATCGCCGGGACGGGCGGAATCCATTTCCAGCTCGATGATTTCGAGTTCTACCGCGAAATGGGCAATCCGAACGCGGTCAGCCCCGAGCCGTTCTTGACCGCGGCGGCGAAGTCGCTGTTCGACAGCTTGTTCACGCGGGCGACGTTCGCCGAGGAACTCGTCGAGCCGTTCGCGACCAACCCAAGACAAGTGGCGTTCCCGCTGTCACGCACGTGGACGCGCGCGGGCGGCGATGGACCAGCGGGTGTGCGATTCACCCGCCGCTCCTCACGATCCGCGGATTACGAGTACGCCTTGCTGGCTGAATCGGGAACGGCAATCGAGACGGGCACCGTGGTGTTGAATACCACCGCGCGGCCGGTGACGACCATCGATTTCGTGTCACCGGTCTCGCGCCGCCTGGGCGTGTATGACATTGTCTCGAACGAGATGCGGCTCTCGCTCGCCAACCCGGGGGCGTCGCGCCCCGCCGATCTTTCGTCGGCGAGTGTCTATCGGACGGCGCGCTAAATACGCGGTTCCACGGGTTCCAGGGGGTCCACCGGTTCCAAGGGCCTCGTTCTCAAGAGCGGTTCCAACGTCTTCTGCGATCAGAACCGTTGGTACTAGGTCAGAACGTTGCCTTTGGAACCCTTGGAACCCTTGGAACCCTTGGAACCCGAGTTCAGTGCAAGCTTATTTGTTGTCGGCCCACCCCGAGCGGCGATTGCCTGGTGTAGAACTGCACGAACAGCTTTCCGCCGACCAAGTCCTCGCGGTTTCGTCCGCGCAGCACCAGCGTTCCTGAGCCGTTGATCTGATTCGGCGCCAGCAGTTGCGCGATGATCGGGCCCGGCTTGTCGCCATCGCTGCGATGAATCGCCAGGCCGATCACGCGATCGGCCGGCGCCATCTTCGCCGTCGATGCGTCGAAGCGCACCGCGCCGGTGGTGGAGTCGTAAGTGAACTTCACCGTGGCGGATCCGATGGCGATCTCCGCGGCCGTTGGCGCCGGCGCGACGCCCTTCACCAGCGGCGGCGTGCTGAATGGCGGCTTGCGGGGTTTGGTCGCCTGCTCCCAGGCGAACGCGTATTTCAGCAGCTTCGCTTCTTCCCACGCGCCGCCGAGCAGTTCCAGCGCGATTGGCAGTCCGTCGGCGCTGAAGCCCGCAGGAATGGCGATGGCCGGCAGCCCGGAATGCGCGCTCAACTGGCACGTCGTGCCGAGCTGCGCTTCACCGATCAACGCCGGCTTGCGACGCAGCGTCGGATAGGCGAGCGCATCAATCCGCTGATCTTCGAGCGTCGTCACCACGGCGCTGCGCAGGGCGCGGCGACGGATCAGCGCCTGGCGGTAGTGTTCGGTGTCGCGCTTCTCGGGAGCGTTGCGCAGCCGGAACGTGGCATCGAGCTCCGCGTGATGCAGCCCGCGATCGAGAATCTCGGTGAGCGACTTCACCGGCGCGTTGGGTTCTTTGGCGAGATACGCGGCCAGGTCGAACTTGAACTCGTCGCCGATCACGCTGCTGTCGCGCAACAGGTCGTCGACGCCCGGCACGACAATGTCGATCACCTCCGCGCCTTGCGCCTTGAAGCCGTCGAGCGCCTTGCGCAGCACGCCGCCGACTTCGTCGTCTTCCGGCGCGCTGCCCCAGAGCGTCTTCAACACGCCGATGCGCGCGCCCTTCAGGCCGTTCGCATCGAGCGCGTCGCGATACGACCGGGGAATGTGCCCCGCGCCTTCCCGGGTGATCGCGTCGGCCGGATCCGCACCGACGGTCGCATCGAGCATGATCGCCAGGTCCGTGACGCTGCGCGCCAGCGGCCCGCCAATGTCCTGGGTCGCCGACAACGGCATGATGCCGGTGCGGCTCGACAGGCCCTGCGTGCCGCGGAGGCCGACGAGATTCTGGTTCGCGGCGGGAATACGGATCGATCCGCACGTATCGCTGCCCATGCCCGCGGCCGCGAAGCTCGCGCCGACCGCCGCGCCGGTGCCGCCGCTCGATCCGCCCGGCAGGCGATCGAGGCCGTAGGGATTACGCGTCTGGCCGGTGTACGACGAGATCGTCGTGATCCCCGCCGCCAGTTCATGCATCGTCGTCTTGCCGAGGATCACCGCGCCGGCCTCGCGCAGCTTCCTGACCATGAACGCGTCGGCGGAGGGCTGCAGCGTCGCGAGGCCGAGCGTGCCGCCCGAGGTCGGCATGTCCGCGGTGTCGTAGTTGTCCTTGATCAGGATCGGCACGCCGTGCAGCGGTCCGCGCACCTTCGCGTCGGCTCGTTCGCGGTCCATCGCCTCGGCTTCTTCGCGCGCGCGCGGATTGATCATGACGATCGCATTCAACCGCGGCCCCGCCTGGTCGTAGGCCTGGATGCGCGCGAGATACGACTCGACCAGCCCTCGGGAGGTCACGCGGCCGGCGGTCATCGCGCCCTGCAGATCGACGATCGATTGTTCGTAGACCTCGAAGAACTCCATCACCGGCGCCGGTTGCGGCTGCGGCCGCGCTCTCGGTGCGGATCGACGCTGATCCGCCTGCACGGAGACGGTCAACAGGGAAACGGCGAGAATCACGAGCGTTTTGTTGGGCACGCGCAGATTGTAGTCCCTCGCCCCGCCATCGCGCGGCAGCGCGAAGGCGGGTTGACACTTGTGCCGGTGGATGGCAGCATTCCGGCCAGTGATCGCACCCAGAATCCTGAGAGATATTTCCATCGCCTGCGCGACCGCGGCGCTCGTGGCCGGCAGCTTCTGGATCGCCCAGCCGGTCGAGACCCAGAGCGCGCGTCCGGCGCGCATTGCCGGCAAGCCCAACCTGAACGGCATCTGGCAGGCGTTGAACACCGCCAACTACGACATCCTGTCGCACTCGGCGAAGGCGGCGATGGCGATGCGGCCAGGGCCCGTCGTGCCCGTGCCGGCGGCCGGCGTGCTGGCGCTCGGCGCCGTCGGATCCGTGCCCGCGGGCAACGGCATCGTCGAAGGCGATGAGATTCCGTATTTGCCCGAGGCCGCGAAAAAACAGAAGGAGAACCAGGCGAACTGGCTCGATCGCGATCCCGAGATCAAATGCTACTTACCCGGCGTGCCGCGCGCGAACTACATGGCGATGCCGTTCCAGATTCTCCACAGCGACAAGGCGGTGTTCTTCGCGTATGAATACGCCGGCGCGGTGCGGAACATCCTGTTGAAGGACCCCGGTCCCGCTCCGGTCGATTCGTGGATGGGGCAGTCGGTCGGCGCGTGGGAAGGCGATACGTTCGTCGTCACCGTCACCGGCTTCAACGATCAGTCGTGGTTCGATCGCGCCGGCAACCATCACAGCGACAAGCTGAAGGTGGTCGAGCGCTACACGCCGCAAGGCCCCGATCATCTCTGGTATGAAGCGACCATCGACGATCCCGCGACGTTCAGCCGGCCGTGGAAGATCAAGTTTCCGCTCTATCGGCACATCAATCCCGATGCGCGGTTGAATCAGTTCAAGTGCGTCGAGTTTGTCGAGGAACTGATGTACGGCAAGCTCAGGAAACAGCCCGTCCAATAGGTTGCCGATGCGCATACTGATCGCGTTCACGCTTGCCGCCGTCGCCACCAGCGCGGTGATTGCGCAACAACGACCCAGGCCCGATCTGTCCGGCACCTGGACCAACGCCACCATCACGCCGCTCGAGCGTCCGCAGAACATCACGGACCTCGTGATGACCGAAGAGCAGGCGGCCCGGATGGAGAAGGCGACCGTTGAGCGCCGCGATCGCCTGAACGAGCCGAGCGATCCGAATCGCACCGCGCCGCCGCAGGGTGGTGATGGTTCCACAGGCGCCGCCGGCAACGTTGGCGGCTATAACAATTTCTGGCTGGATCCGGGTGAGCGTGTCGCCATCGTCGACGGCCAGCGCCGCAGCTCGCTGATCATCGATCCGCCCGATGGCCATGTGCCCGCGATCACCGCGGAAGCGCGGGCGCGCAATCAAGCGCGCGCCAGGCTGATGGCCGGCCGCGGCCAGTACGATCATCCCGAGTTCCGGCCGCTGGCCGAGCGCTGCCTGTTGTCGTTCGGCCCGACGACACCGCTCGTGCCGAATTACTTCTACAACAACAACCTGCAGATCGTGCAGACGCCCGATCACGTGATGATCCTGATGGAAATGGTGCACGACGCGCGCATTGTCCGCATCGGCGGCACGCACGTGCCGAAGCACATTCGCCCGTGGATGGGCGATTCGATCGGTCATTGGGAAGGTGACACCCTGGTCGTCGACACCACCAATTTCCCGCCCCAGCAGAACTTCCGTGGCTCGTCTGAGAACCTCCATGTCGTGGAGCGATTCCGGCGCGCCGACGCCAGGACCATCAACTACCGGTTCACGGTGGACGACCCGACGACGTTCACGGCTCCGTTTACCGGGGAGATTCCGTTTCGGGCGATGGACGAGTTAATCTATGAGTACGCCTGCCACGAGGGTAATTACGCGTTGGCGAACGTCCTGAGCGGGGCGCGCAACGAAGAGAAGCGGTTAGGATCGAAGCAATAGAGGCATTTATGACCAAGAAAAATCTACTCGCGTTGTTGCTGCTCGCTGGTCTCGCTGCCACCGGACGCACGGTGATGGCGCATCATGCGTTTGGCGCGGAGTTCGATCCGAATGCGCCGATTCGCCTCCAGGGCAAGGTGGTGCGGCTCGAATGGGTCAACCCGCACACCTGGATCCACATCGAAGTGGTGAAGGACGGCAAGCCGACCGGCGAAATCTGGATGGTCGAGGGCGGCACGCCCAATACGCTCCTGCGCCGCGGCATCACCAAGGACACCGTCGCCGTCGGCACCGAGATCATCGTTGATGGTTACCAGACCAAGGACCACTCGCTGAAGCGCGCCAATGGCCGCGACGTGACGTTCGCCGATGGCCGCAAGTTATTCCTGGGTTCGTCCGGCACGGGCGCGCCGCGCGACGGCCGCGATCCGACCGAAGGCGGCACGACGCCGCCGGCCCCGAAGAAGCCGGGTGGCCGCTAAGAGAACCCGATCCACCGGCCCGCGGAGGCCACGGTAAACCACAGCGCGATCGACAACGCGCCGACCAGCATCTGGCGGCGCGTTGTGTTGTGTACGGCCTCGCTGCGCGCGACGCGCGTGCGGATCGTGAACGTGTAGATGATCGCGATCGCCAGCGTCCACATCTTCACCCAGAACGCCGGGCTGTAATAACACTTGGTCGGCTCCGACAGGAACAACGGAACGCCCGTCAGGATCATCACCACCAGCGCGCGGATCATCCAGGGCCGCGCTTCGCGCGCGATTTCGCTCACCGGCCGCTGGCGGAATCCCAGTCCCAGCATTCGCATGTCGACGATCAGCACCGAGCCGCCCATCACGGCCAGCGCGAGCAGGTGCACCGATTCGATGACGGGGAACAGCCAGTTCGATCCGACGATGAACTGTCCGACCCAGAACGTTTCCAACCATTGAAAGTACGGCAGCAACATATGCGGTGGCGGCCCTACTGGGGCGGAATCACGCAACCGGCGAACCAGTTGACGACGGCCGGCTGCGGCTGGATGTCGCAGTCGAACCAGTTATAGGCAATGAAGCGGCCGGCGACGATGATCAGGCCCCACAGGATCAAGGAGAAGAGGCCGGCGCGGCGCGCGGCCTTCGGGGTGATCACGGCGGTGTCCCAGTCGCCGATGTTCTTTTCCACGCGGGTGTGAAAGTAGAAGACGTTGAGGCCGGCGAGAATCAGGAAGATCACCTTGGCGCGAAACCACACGCTCTGATACGTGCGGATGGGAATCGCGTAGAACAGCAGGCTGCCGGTGATCACCATCACGGTGAAGCCGGTGATGGTCCACGGCAGGAGTTTCTTCGCGACCTGCGACACCGGCACGCCGGTCAGCATCCGGCCGAGCAGCCGCAGGTCCAGAATCACCGCCAGGCCGACGAAGCCGCACAGCGCGAGCACATGGATCGATTCCACGAGCGGGTACATGTACAGCGACTCGTGCAGCGCAATGCTGCCGTTGGTTGCGGCCAGCCACTCGCAGAACGCCAGCAACGACACGTCTACTTGACCGAGGTGATGGCCGGGTCGAACTGCTTGTGGCAGTTGACGCAGGTCTCGTAGACATCGGCCCCGATGTTGAACGAGCCTTCCTTGTCGTGGGCCTCGGCGGCCTTGATCGCCCGCTGGCTCTGCGCGATCAGCGCCTGCGCCCGCTTGATCCACTCGTCGTTGCCGCCGGACCGCGCCGGGATCATCAAGAGGTTGCCGATTTCGACGAGCGTGATCGCTTTCGCTTTCACCTCGTTCCACTCATCGTCATTGGCCGGCGCCTTTTCGAACGCGCCGTCACTGGTGTAGACCGTCCCGAACTTTTCCCACAGGCCGTCGGCCGTGGGATCAACGACGTTGGCCATCAGGTCCTTCACGCTGGTCGTCGTCTCGAACGGCGGCATGACGGGGGCTGGTGGTTGCGAGGAACACGACACGCTGATTAGTAAGGCCAGTGGCGCAAGCCACACCGGGATTCGCATGAGGCGCACATCTTAGCAAAAGGCCTGCCCCGCCGAAGCGCGGAACATTTCACGAGCGAAGGCCGGGCAGTGCCGTCGCCGCGGGCCCTGGCCGTGCCACAAACCACGGCACCTGGCCCATTTCCGGCAATTGCCGGGCGTAGGCGCGGACCCATTCTTCGCCAAAGGCGACCGCATCCGCCTTCGGGACGAGCGCCCAGATGCTGCCGCCAAAGCCCGCGCCGAAACTGCTGGAGGCAAATGCGCCGAGGTGGCGGGCCAGTTTCGCCATCAAGACCGTCTCGGGAATCTGGTTGCCGAGCAATTCGCCGGCGTCGCGTTGGGATTCGGCGGCGAGCTCGCCAAGCGCGGCCCGATCGGCGTCACGAAAGGCGATCGCCGCGCGCGGTGCGCGGGCGGTCTCGCGCACGAAGTGACGCAAGCGCCGATCGAGGTCTGCCGAGGAGAAGGCGCCATCGGCCGTCGGCGCCAGCCAGGCGGTGAGTTGTTCGGCCGCGCCGGGCGCCGCCAGTGCATCGGCCAGCGACAACGATTGGTCGTTGGTGTGCCGCCGCCAGATCGCATGCAGCGCGCGCGCGCCGTTCGAGGCGCGGTTGTAGCGATCCTTCACCGAGTCGGCCTTGTCCGCCTGCACGCCGCTCGACGCGATCACGAACGCCCAGTCGTCCGGCATGCGCGTTTCGCTCAGCTGCGTCACCGGCACGAATCGATAGAGGCTGACGTGCTCGGTGCACGCGGCGATGATCGCGGTGTGATCCTGGCTGCCGCCGTGGGTGCCGACGCCCGCTGATCCGGGCAGCCCGGGAAAATCGAGGCCGTTTTCGACGCACCCCAGATACCACGCGAGCTCTTCGGCGCCGCGCAGGTGTTGCTGCCACTCCTCCCGATCGCGCAGCGACGCGCGATCGATCAACGCCAGCGCGACGCCGACCACCAGCGCGCTCGAGCTGCTGAGGCCGGAGGCCCGTGGCAGGTCGCTGCCGATGGCGATGTTGGCGCCGAGCTCGGCGCCGGGGAAGTTGAGGAAGAAGCGATGCGCGACCACGTGCACGTAGCGCTGCAAGCCGCGATAGTGCGCCGGCGCCTCGACCGACGGATCGACCTCGATCACCTGGCCGTCAAAGATATCGCCGACCCGCACGATGCCATCGTCGCGGCGCCGCGCCACCAGCGTGATGCCACGCGGCACCGCGGCGACCAAGGATTGCCCGCCCGCATAGTCGGTGTGCTTGCCGAAGATCTCGATGCGGCCGGGCGTGAATCGCCGCCACTCCGGCGCGCCGCCGAGAATGCCGGCCGACTGCGCCTCGAGCGTCGCACACAGCGCCGCGCGCGAGGCCGCGTCGGCCGGCGCCATGCCCAGGGATTCAAAGTGCGTCGCGAGCGCGTTCATGGCCGCACCTCGATGCCGGCGAGGCGTTCGTTGACGAGCGCCACGTCGCTTTGTCGCGACAGATCGAGCACGGCGCCGCGAGCGAGGAACGCGCGGAACCGGCCGCCGCGACTGACCGCGAGCCCGACCGCTTCCGGGAGTTCGTATTCGCCGCGCGACGACACGGGGACATCGTGGCATGCCTCGAAGATGCGCGCGTCGAATCGCCACACGTTCATGCTGATCCACGCGCGAGGACCGGCGGCGTCGAAATACGACGATCCCGGTTTCTCGACAATACGTGTGAGGTAACCGTCACGATCGATCTCGATCGCCGCAAATCCGTTCACGCGTTCGGCCGGGAACCCGCTGTCGCGCACCAGCGTCTCCCGGTCGTAGGCGGGGAGGCCGGGACCGTCGAGGCGGATCAGGTCCCGCAGCACGGACGCCGAATACAGGTTGTCCGAGTTGAGGACGAGGAAGGGATCGCGCCCGCTGTAATCCTGTGCGCACTGCACGGCGCGCGCGGTGCCATTGGCGATCGGCTGAACGGCATAGTCGATCGCGAGGCGCGACGGACGCCCCGGTCCATCGTAGTAGTCGCGTATCGCGGCGTGATCGGGAGCGACCACGAAGCAAACGCTCGTGCAGCCCGCATCGGCCAGGCCGCTCAACACGTAGTCGAGAAATGGCCGCGTCGTGCCGTGGCCCATCGGCATCATGCCTTTGGCGCCGGCCGCCGCGGCCCGCTGCTGGCGGTCGGTCAGGATCGCACCATCGTCGTCGCGCCGCATGCGACTGCCGAGTCCGCGGGCCAGCAGGACAGCCTTCACTGGCGATCAATGCTACAGTCTCCGCCTTCGCCAAGGCTACGGCGGGACAGGCCCGCGTTCGCCAAGGCTACGGCGGGACAGGTCCGCCTTCGCCTAGGCTGCGCTGGCACAAGCCGCGATGACAGAGGGCTCAATGAAGCGAACTTTTTTCACGATCGCGGCTGCGGCCGCATTGATTGCCGGCACGGCGCTCGCGCAGGCGCCGCCACCGCAGAATCCGCCGCCGCGCGCGACGAATACGACGCCGAACGCCGACCCGTACGCGAACAACGCCAACCCGGGCGCGACGACGTTTCCGCTGGCGGCACCCGCCGGCAAGGACAGCGGCGCGAGGCGGAACGGCCCAGCCGGCGCCGAGAACCAGGGCGCCTTCGATCCCGCCGCATGGAAATACGGCACCGCCTTCAATGCGCCGGCCGGTTCCCGGATCTGGAATCCGGTGAAGCTCAAGTTGCAGCAAGGCGGCAAGGTCACCGGCGGGACGCTGTTCTCCGCGACCGATCCCGCAACGTATTGCGCGATGGCGAACGCCGGGTACGACTTCATCTGGACGGAGATGCAGCACGGCCAGACGGACTGGCAGCAGGTTGCGCGGATGTGGCGCACCTGTCCGACCGCTAAGGCCGTTCCCGGTGTGCGCGTGGCCTATACCGACGAGCGGGAGATTCAGCACGCGCTCGACGCCGGTGCGTTGGTCCTGGTGGTGCCGACGGTGGATACCGTCGCCGAAGCGATCGAAGCGCGCAACTGGGCGTACTTTCCGCCGCTCGGCCGTCGCAGCAATGGCGGCGGACAGGCCTTCGACGCGTCGATGTGGGGCGGCGTCCCGGGCGGGTACCGCAACACCGTCAACGACAACCTGGTGTTGATCCTGATGATCGAGACGCTCGAAGGCCTGAAGAACGCGGATGAGATTGCCAAGGTGCCGGGCGTGAGCGCGGTGTTCGCGGCGAGCGGCGACCTCGGGAATTTCTCGGGCTATCGACAGGGTTCGCCGGACTACGAGCGCGCGATCAACATCGTGCACGACGCGGCGATCAAGGCTGGAGTGAAGTTGTGCGGACCCTTTGCGTGGCGCGATCGTCCGGATTTCACGTGTTTCCAGGCGGGGAGTGAAACGGCGGCGATTGCGCGCGGTGCAGCGGCGGAACTGGGCACGCTCGCCAACACCCAGGGACAGCCCGAAGTCGGCCCCTTTGCGAAGAAGCCGCCACAATAAAAGTACGGCCGCGCCCGCCCGTATCCGATGGGCGTGGCGCGGCGCGTCTTCACGAATCTAGCTGATGTTCTTGCGGCGGTTCGATCCGCCTTCGGTGCGCGAATCGTCTTCGCGATCTTCCGACTCGTCCATGTCTTCCTCGTCCGAACTCTCGCTCTGACGCGACGAGCCGCCCTGGCTGGTCTGCTGATCCGAGCTCGATGAGCCGCCGCGGCTTTCGCGGGTCTGCTGATCGTCCCGATCCTGATTGCCGTCTCTCTGCTGTGTTTCTCGATCGCGATTCTGATTGTCCTGTGACATTTGGAGCCTCCGCCGGCTGTGAGAGCAAAACCAGTACCGGCCGGGATGGTAGCGGCGTCTCCTGCGGTGTCCCGCGAACTGGGGGTGTCGAGGACTCATCAACGTCGCGACTGAGAGGAACAATGTCTCCCCGCGAGATCCGTTTTCGGTAATTGGGATGGCGCGTGATCGCGGCACGCGATCTGCAACCATGCCGTCGCATGATGGTATCGAATCGCATGATGTGGTCGTTTGTCGCGGTGGCGGTCGGCGCCGGCCTCGCAGCTGTGCTGATGCCGCAAGCGCGGGCGCGGCGCCTCGCGCCCTCGGCTGAGTCGAATCGCGTTGATGAAGCCTCGGAAGACTCGTTCCCCGCGAGCGATCCGCCGTCGTTTTCGACGCCGGCCGCCGTGCCGGGGCCCACGTCCTGACGTCATGACCCGTAATCCGCCGGCCACGTCTCGGCCGGAAGTGCGACGCTGCCGCAGGAAGTTCCTGAAGTATTTTCCCGGCGGCTTCAGCGACGAGACCTATCGCGACTGGGAGCGCAACTACAAATGGAACGCGCACCTGGCGTGGCAGCAGGCGCTTGGCGCCGCGTCATTTCGCCACCTGCTGGACGAGGAGCGCTACGCCGAGGTCGCCCGGCACGCGGTCAGGATTGAGTCGCGGACCAACCTGCTGTTCTCGTTCGAGAAGATGGCCCTGCGCGACGCCGTGCGCGCGCCCGCCGGCGCGAAGTTGTTCGCCAACGGTCTCTACGACTTCCTGCACGGCGGCGGCCAGGCAGGCGCGCGTTTCGAGCGCTGGCGGGAGGCGGTCGGCGCGTTACCGCGCCGGCAGACGCGCGTGCTGACGTGGCCGGTGCTGACCGTGTTCGGATTCCTGGCGCAGCCGGACCGGCACATGTTTCTCAAGCCGACCGTGACGCGGATGGCGGCCAAGGCGTACGGCGTCGATTTCGTCTATCGATCGAAGCCGGAATGGGACACCTATCAATCGTTGCTGGATTTCGCCGGCCAGGTGATGCGCGATCAGCGCGATCTCGAACCGCAGGATCTCATCGACGCCCAGGGCTTCATCTGGGTCCAGGGATCCGACGAGTACTAGGATTCGTGCAGCCAGCCGTGGAGCAGCGCGTAGCGCACGATGTCGATGCGGCCGCGCATGCCGAGCTTGCGCATGCCGTTGGCCTTGTGCGCTTCGACGGTCTTCACGCTGAGATCGAGTTGTGAGGCGATTTCCTTGTTGGTGTTTCCCCACGAGATCAGGCGAAGGACTTCGGTCTCGCGCGGACTGAGCGGCGTCGAGGGATGCGGATCGGGGCGCGGCGCGGTCAGCGGCGCCGCTGCCGGTGTATCCATCGATTCATCGACATACTTCGCGCCGCTCGCAACTTCGCGGATCGCATTCAGCAATTCCGCGGGCCGGCTCTGTTTCAACACGTAGCCGGCGGCGCCGGCGCGCATCATTTGCTGGAGGTAGCTGCGGTCGGCGTGGCGCGTCAGCGTGAGAATGCGCGCGCCGGGGCAGCGCTCCATGATTTGCGCCGTCGCCGACAGGCCGTTGGTGCCGGGCATCGAGATGTCCATGATCACCACGTCGGGCGAGATCTTCTCGCACTCGGACATGGCCTCGCCGCCGTCGCCGACCGCCGCGACCACCTGCATGTCGGGCTGCGCGTTGAGGATCATGCGCAGGCCTTCACGGACTGTCTCGTGATCGTCGGCCAGCAGGATGCGCAGTTTGGCGGTCATGCGGTGCCCGTAAGCTCCTACCCCAGAAGCTACCATGGTTTTCGCCATATCATGGTTGGCCGGCCGCCTCGGCCGCTGCAGGAGATTGATCCAATGCGTTACCTCACAGGCATAGTGATCTTGATGGCCGCGAGCGCGGCCTGTTCGAACGGGCCCGATCGGAAAGTGGCCGCTTCGCCGACCAGTCCGACCGCCGCGGTCTCCGGCGACAGCACCATCTCCTTTGCCGGCGGCGTGTCGGGACCGATGGACGTCCTGTTCCCCGGCCGCAATGAGTCGTTCCTGTTCCGCAACGATCTCGAAACCAAGTACCAGACCGGCCTGAACCGCGGCGCGTCGACGACCTACGTCGATCGCGAAGGCGAAGTGGTGTGGACGCAGGAATACATGCGCTACCGCGTCAACGGCTGCGATCACGCGACGGCGGTCGCGCGGGTCATGACGCAGATTGATGGCGGCGTGGCCGGCGGCATCTGTTCCGCGCCGGCCGAAGGCGTGGTGATTTTCCCGTCACGCGCCGACTCGTTGTTGTTTCGCCAGGCGCTGGAGACCAAGTATCAACAGCTGGGCCGCGCCCTCGGCCAGTCGTTCGTCGACCTCGAAGGCGGCGTGATCTGGACGCAGGAGTATCTCCGGTATCGCGCCAACTCGTGCGATCACGCGACCGGTGAATCCAAGGTCTTCACGCAGATCGACGGCGGGGCGGTGCCGGACGTGTGCTTCGTGCCGTGCACGCTGTCGGTCAACCCCTCGACCATCAACATTGATTCCAGCCCGGCCAGTGGATCGTTCGAAGTGCGGCCGAATCGCGCCGGCTGCAACATTCCGTGGACCTCGACGATCGATCAGACGTGGCTGACGACGACCGGCAGCTTTGCGTCGGGGACCGGCTTCACCTCGCCGATCAATTACAGCGTCACGCGCAACAGTAATACCGCCAGTCGCGTGGCGAAGATGACGTTCACCTGGACCGGTGGCAGCACCAGCTTTGTCGTCAACCAGGCGGGCTCGCCCTTTGCGGCGTCCTTCACCATGACCGACACGTTCCGCGCCGGCGCGGCGAGCGTGACCGAGTGCCACATCAAGAGCAGCAGCACGCCGTGCGTCTTCACAGCCACCGCGAACCTGCCCGGTGGCGGCGCCTATACCTACAATTGGTCGGCGTCGTATTTCTACGGTTCGCAGAAGTCGCCGACGCAGAACAGCACCTCCAACAGCTTCACGATCAACGAAGCCTGCGGCGGGACCGGATCGCAGGCCACCGGCACCCTGGCCGACCTGGTCATCACCCTGACCATCACCGATTCGCTGGGGAATACCCTGACGATTCGCTCGAACGACGGCAGCCAGCTCGCCCTGGCGATGAAGTTCTTCACCTGCTAACCGCCGGCCTTTTTGACCCGCCGTCTCGTGGTTGCACGGGACGGCGGCCCCCGGCCATCTCCCGCTTGACGCCCGTCGAAGCGGTGTTACTATCTGCGCCGTGAGGTGTTACCCATGTCGCAGACGAATGGATTGAACCGCCGCGCGTTTCTCCGGAACGCCGGCCTGACAGCGCTCGCGGGCGCCGCCGCCGCCGGAACCAGTTCGCCGCTCTCCGCATCCACCCTCGCCGCGACGGGCCAGGCGCCCACCTCCGGCAAGTTCGATTTCGACACGATTTACAACCGCTTCGGCACCGACTCCACCAAGTTCGATCAGCAGATTCGCCTCTACGGCAAGGACAGCGTGCAGGTCGGCATGGGCATCGCCGACATTGATTTCCGCGCCGCGCCGTCGATCACCCGCGCCATCAACGAGCGCGTCAAGCACGAGAACTGGGGCTACCTCGACATGGGCGTGTGGACGCCGAAGTTGAGCGAGGCCGTCGCCGCATGGAACAAGCGCCGCTATGGCGTGACGATCGATCCGGCGGCGCTGGTGCTGTCCAACGGCGTGCATCCCGCGATCATCGCGGCGCTCAAGACCTTCTCGCCGAAGGGCTCGAAGGTGTTGCTGCAGACGCCGACCTACAACGGCTTCTACAGCGACCTGACCGCTACCGAAACCAAAGCCGAAGAAAGCCCGCTCAAGTTCGTCAACGGGCAGTTCCAGATGGACTTCGAGGATTTCGAGCGCCGCATCAGCCTCGACACGCACACCTTCATCCTCTGCAATCCGCAGAACCCGACCGGCAACTGCTGGTCGCCGGAAGACCTGCTGAAGATCGGCGAGATCTGTCTGAAGCACCGCGTGATCGTGCTGGCCGACGAGATCCACTGCGACTGGGCGAGCAAGGGCCAGAAGTACACGCCGTTTGCCAGCCTGCCGAACAAGGCCGTGGTCGACAACAGCCTGACGTTCAAGGCCGCCAGCAAGTCCTTCGGCCTCGCGGCCCACAAGACCGCGTGGTTCTACTCGACCAACCCCGAGCTGATGAAGCGCGTGATGCCGAATCACCGCGCCGATCTCAATACCCTCGGCATGGTCGCCAACTTCGCCGCCGTCTCCGAAGGCGAGGAGTGGCAGCGCCAGGCGAACGACTACGTCAGCGACACGCACGACTTCGTCGTCAACTTCGTGCACGACAAGATCCCGATGCTCAAGGTCCATCGTGCGCAAGGCACCTACCTGACCTGGGTGGATGTGACCGCGGTCGCCGAGCGCATCAACTCGAAGAAGCTCGCCGACGATTACAACCGCACCAAGCCGGCGAACATGCCGGCGCTGACCCCGGAGCAGATGGTCGAGCGCTTCTTCGTGAAGACCGCGAAGGTGCACCTGAACCAGGGCGCCAGCTACGGCAAGGGCGGCGAGAACCACATGCGCATGAACATCGGCACGTCGCGCAAGCTGGTGGAAATCGCGCTGACCAACCTGCAGAACGCCTGCCGCAATCCGGTCGCAACCGATCTGGCGTAGACGCGTTACACGACTCGCGAACCGACAAAGGGACCTCGATGAGAGGTCCCTTTTCTTTTAAGATGGCGTGATGTCGCCAGACGCGCCGTCGGACTCGTCTCGCCATAGCGGCGAAGCCGCGAAGGCGGATCCCATCCGCGGCCGGGCTCAACGGGTCAGGAAGAATCTCCGGCAAGGCCTCGCGCTCGCGTGGGCCGCCTCCCCCCAGTCGCTGGTTCGCTACTCGGTGCTCGGCATGATCAGTTCGGCGATGCCGCCGATCGCGGTCTATCTCGGCGCGCTGCTGGTGAATCGCATCGCCGAGGCCAAGCTGCATTCGCTGCATTGGTCCGATGTGCTGCCGATCATCTTCGGCCTCTGGGCCTCGACCGCCGTGCAGCGCGCCATCGGCGCGTACATGGGCTACGGGCGCAACCTGTTCGTCCGCCGCGTCCAGCTCGAGGCCGAGCGCCGGCTGCTGGAGCAGGCATCGAAGGTGGACCTCGGGCACTTCGACAACTCCGACTGGCACGATCGCCTGGCGCGCGCCAAGCGCGACGTGTCGTGGCGCCCCGGTGACCTGACGTGGTCGGTCCTCGGCCTGTCCGGCAACCTCGTCACCATCGCACTGATGGCGGGACTGCTCGCGAGCCTGCACTACATCCTCGTCGTCCTGGCCCTGGCGGCGGCGTTGCTGTCGCTGGCGCTCGAGCGCCGCGTGACCGCGAAGTTGTACGAGTTCTTCTACAAGGAGACACCGGAAGAACGCGAACGCGAGTACCTCGGCGACTTGCTGGTCCAGCCGCGCAATACCAAGGAGATCCGCGCCTACGTGCTGGCGGATTACCTGCTCGGCCGTCATCGCGATCGGTCCGAAGAGCTCTACCGCTTGCGCGAGCAGATGTATCGATCCGGCACCCGCATCTCGCTGCTGACCGGCCTGGTCACCGGCACCGCGCTGGCGCTCGCGTATCTGTTCGTCGCGATGCAGGGCATTGCCGGCGCCATCGATCCCGGCGGCGTGGTCCTCGTGATCGGCGCCTTCAGCGCGGTGGCGAGCACGCTTGGGAATATCTCCGCGACGTTCGTCGCCGTCGATCAACACACCACGTTCCTGGAGGATTACTTCTCGTTCCTGTCGATCGATCCGCTCCTGCCGGTGCCGCACCCCGCGCGTGACGTGCCCGTCTCGCTCGAAGCGGGCATTGAGTTTGACGATGTGACCTTTACGTATCCGGGCGGGACGGAACCGGCGGTGGCGCACCTCGATCTGCACATCCGGAGCGGCGAGTTGATCGCGCTCGTCGGCGAGAACGGCGCCGGCAAGAGCACCCTGGTGAAGTTGCTGTTGCGGTTTTACGATCCGTCGAGCGGCGCGGTCCGCGTCGGCGGCGCCGATCTGCGCGAGCTCGATCCGTCGGCGCTCAGGAATCGCATCGGCGTGCTGTTCCAGGATTACGCCAGCTACGAGTTGTCGGTCCGCGAGAACGTGCAGATGGGGCGGCCCGGACAGGTCAACGATGACCGTCGCGTGCTGGCCGCATTGACGGACGCCCGCAGCGACTGGTTGTTGAAGAAGATGCCGAAGGGCCTCGATGCGAAGGTCGGGCGCCTGTTCGAGGGCGGACACGACCTGTCGGGCGGGGAGTGGCAGCGGCTCGCGCTCGCGCGCATCATGTATCGCGATGCCGACATCTGGATCCTCGATGAGCCGACGTCTTCACTCGATCCCGAAGCCGAGGCGGCGATCTTCGCGGAGCTCAAGCAGGTCTTGAAGGGCCGCATCGGCATCGTCATCTCGCATCGCTTCTCGACGGTGCGCATCGCGGATCGAATCGCGGTGATCGCCGACGGGAAAGTGTCGGAACTGGGGTCCCACGAAGAGTTGCTGCGGGCCGGCGGTCGCTATGCGCAGCTGTTCGAGTTGCAGGCCGCTGGATATCGGTAGCGCATCGATTAAGGGAATTCCCTCGCAAATCGGCCGATCGCAACTCTGCGCTAATGCGGGGTTACGCCAGCTCAAGCATTTATCTTGAATGCGCATTGGGTGCGCGCTAACTTGGCACCGCTCAGGCCGAATGACGACCCCACTAGATTCAACGCGCCAGTACCCCGTGCCGTGTCCGGGATGTGCCGAAGTAAAGGGCTATCCCTATCAAGTGAAGACGTTGACCGACCAACCGGGCTCGATCGAGGTGAAGCTACGCTGCCGCGATTGCCAGCACGAATGGACCGAAGTCGTGGCCAGTCAGGACTGAGCCGCGCTGATCGCCATCATCGTCGCCGTCATCTTCGCGAGCAGTCGCGAGCGCGTGGCGTCGAACACCGAGCCTTCGCAGACCGTTAACGTCCTGCCCGATTGAATCACCGTGCCGACGGCAACGATCCCGTCGGTGTTCGCGGGTTTCAGGAACTGCACCTTGAATTCCACCGTCAGCACTTCGCGATCCGCCGGCATCATCGACAACGCCGCGTAGCCGCAGGCAACGTCGACGATGCTGGCAATCAGCCCGCCGTGCATCAGGCCGTGTTGCTGCGTCAACGCTGCACCGAACGGGCAGGTGATGGTGACGATGCCGGGCTCAACCGATTCGAGCACCGCGCCGACCGTTCGCATGAAGCCTTGTCGGAGAAAGCTGTCGCGGATACGTTCCATGAAACGCTACTGGGGAAGAACTGGAGCCGGCGATCCGGATTGAACGGACGACCTGCTGATTACGAATCAGCTGCTCTACCAACTGAGCTACGCCGGCTTCCGAAGACACTCAGCTTAACAGAACTGCGGGTGGCGGCCAACAGCTCGGCTAAGATGGCCGTTCGTGCCCCAACGCCGTACTGCCTCAGCCCCGTCCGCCGGGGCCTCTCGCACCGACGCGCCGGTCTTTCGTTTACGGTGGCGCCGCGGCATTCGGCTCGCCCTGGCGCTGTTCGGGTCGGTGATCGTCGGCGGCACCCTGGGCTACATGCTGATCGAGGGCTGGAGCGCGTGGGATTCGCTCTACATGACCGTGATTTCCGTGACCACTGCGGGCTACCGCGAGGTGCACGAGATGTCGGCGCTCGGGCAGGCGTGGACGATGGTCGTGTTGATCGCCGGGGTCTCGATCCTGTTTTACACGGCGTCGTTGGTGATGGCGGAAGTCGTCGAAGGTGAATTTTTCCAGCGCGTCGAAGCGCGCCGGTACAAGCGTATGCTCGACCAGCTCACGAACCATTTCATCATTTGCGGCTACGGCCGAATCGGCAGCGTGATCGCCGAGGAATTCCGGCGCCAACACGTCCCGTTCGTGGTGATCGATCGCGACAGCGAACGCGTCCACGAGGTGATCGCCGGCGGCGGTTTTGCGGTGGAAGCGGATGCCAGTCGCGATCATGTCCTGCAGGGCGTCGGCATCGACCGCGCCCGCGGGCTGATCGCCGCGGTCGGCAGCGAAGCCGAAAATGTCTACACGGTGTTGACGGCCCGCGGACTGAATCCCAACTTGTACATCATCGCGCGCAGCGAGTCGCAGGATGTCGAGGCGAAGCTCCGGCGCGCCGGCGCCGATCGCGTCCTCTCTCCTTACCAATTGGGCGGTATCCAGATGGCGGCCACGGCCTTGCGGCCGGCGGTCGTTGAGTTCATGCGGCTCGCGACGAGCTCGGACCACCTGGAGTTGGCGGCCGAGCAGGTCGAGGTGGCGGCCGGTTCGCCGTTCGTGGGGCGCGCCATCAAGGACGCGAACCTGCGGCAGCACTTCGGGGTGATCGTGGTGGCGATCAAGCGCGCGGCGGGGCACATGGAATTCAATCCACCGCCGGAGGCGGTGATCGCGGCCGGGGATCAGCTCGTCGTGCTCGGCGATTCAGGACAATTGAAGGCGCTCGAAGCAGCGGCCGGAAAGGATGGTCACGCATGATCTCGACCGAGTTGGCAGCGCTCTACGCCCGGGACCTCACGCGCCTGGTGCAGCAGCTGCAGGCGTTTCCAGATACGGCGTCGCTGTGGAAGACCGCGCCCGGCGTGACCAACGCCGCCGGCACGCTGGCGCTGCATCTGGAAGGCAATCTCCGGGAATTCATCGGCCGCCAGATGGGGCAGGTCGCGTTCACCCGCAACCGTCCACTCGAGTTCAGCGCGCGCGACGTGGAACAGGCGGAGTTGATCGCGCGGATCGAGTCGGTGCAGGAATTCATTCCGCGCGTCATTGGCGCACTGGCGGATGCGCAACTCGCTGCCGTCCACTCGGAGCCCTATAACAACGGGCCGGTCAATACGTTGTGGTTCCTGGTCCACCTCAATGGCCATCTCAACTACCACCTCGGGCAAATTGATTACCTGCGCCGGTTCGTGACGGGCCGCGCCGCGATCGAACTTGCCGGTCAGCGGCCCTGAATCAGCCGCGGTCCGTGGGTTGATCTTCCGGGCAATCGTGGTTAACATGGAAGGTTACCGGCGCGTCCGAATTCGCGCCTGTATGTCTTCATCCCAATCATGCCGTCCGCAGAGAACTCGTCGGCGCTCGTCATCCGTGGTGCGCGAACGCACAACCTGAAGAATATCGATCTGACGCTGCCAGCCGGGCAGCTGATCGTTTTTACAGGCGTCAGCGGATCGGGCAAGTCGTCGCTCGCCTTCGACACCATCTACGCCGAAGGCCAGCGCCGTTACGTTGAATCGCTGTCCGCCTATGCGCGCCAGTTCCTGGAGCGGATGGAGAAGCCGGATGTCGATCGCATCGACGGCATCTGCCCCTCGATTGCCATTCGCCAGAAGAACTCGGTCCGGAATCCGCGTTCCACCGTCGGCACCGTCACCGAGATCCACGACTACATGCGCCTGCTCTACGCGCGCGTCGGCCGGACGATGTGCCGCAAGTGCGGGCAGGAAGTGATTCGCGAGACCGCCGAAGTCGTCACCAATAAGCTGATGGCGCTGCCCGAAGGCGCCCGATTGCTCCTCGGTTTCGATCTGCCGGTGATGGCGATGGGCGAGCGGAGCACCGAACCCGCCGAAGAAGGCGATCTCGCCGATGGCGATCTGCCGGCCGCCACCCCGTCGAATCAATCGGCCCAGGCGATGGCGCTCGACAACCTGCGGCGCAAGGGATTCGGCCGATTGCTGATCGGCGACCAGGCGGTGGCGTTCGAAGAGGTCGATGCGAAGTCGCTGAAATCGCTCACCGTCTTGCGCGTCGTCGTCGACCGTATCAAGGTGTCTGCGGAGTCGCGGACGCGCATCACCGATTCGATCGAGACGGCGTATTCCGAAGGCGGCGGCTCCGCGTGGGCGATGCAGTTAGCGGACTCGGGCGCCCCGATCCAGCATCTTTTCTCCGAGCGTTTCGAATGCCGGACGTGCGGGATTGCGTATGAGGATCCGCAACCGCGGCTGTTCTCGTTCAACAACCCGTTCGGCGCCTGCCCGACCTGCCACGGATTCGGCAACATCATCGAGCTCGATGCCGAGCTGGTGGTGCCCGATCAGCAGAAGTCGATCAATCAGGGCGCGATCGAGCCGTGGACCAAGCCGCATTACCGCACCCACCTGGCCGAGCTGAAGCGCGCCGCCAAGTCTGGCGGCGTGCGGCTCGACGTCCCGTGGCGCGACCTCACGCCTGACGAAATCACGTTCGTGATGGACGGCGATGGCGCCGATTTCGAAGGCGTCCGCGGATTCTTCCGGTGGCTCGAGCGCAAGAAATACAAGGTCCACGTTCGCGTGTTCCTCAGCCGGTATCGCGGCTACCTGACCTGCCCCGATTGCGGCGGCACGCGGCTGCGGCGCGAAGCGCGCGATGTGCATGTCGGCGGCATCACCATCGACAAGGCGTCGAGCCGGACCGTTCGTGACGCGGAGAAGTTCTTCGCCGGGCTGCAGCTGACCGAGAAAGAAGCGGCGATTGCCGACAAGGTGCTGGCCGAGATTCAGCGCCGGCTCGGATTCCTGCGCGACGTCGGTCTCGACTACCTGACGCTGGATCGCCTCTCCTCGACGCTGTCAGGTGGCGAAGCGCAGCGCATCAATCTCGCCACTTCGCTCGGCTCCGCATTGGTCGGCACGTTGTATGTGCTCGATGAGCCGTCGATCGGCCTGCACACGCGCGATAACCAGCGGTTGATTGCGATCCTCCGGCAGCTGCGCGATCAGGGCAACACCGTGATCGTCGTCGAACACGACGCCGACATGATCGCCGTCGCCGATCACGTCGTCGACATGGGCGTCGGCGCGGGCGAACACGGCGGCCGGGTGGTCTACACCGGCACGCTCGAAGGGTTGACGCATGATCCGCGATCGCTGACGGCGAAGTACCTGCGCGGCGAATTGAGCATTCCGGTTCCGGCGTCCCGCCGCAAGGGCGCCCCGCAGCGCATCCGCCTGTTCGGCGCGACCGAGCACAACCTGAAGGGCGTGGATATCGAAATCCCGCTCAACACGATGACCTGTGTGACCGGCGTCAGCGGATCGGGCAAGTCGACGCTGGTGCATGACGTGCTCTATGCCGCGCTGAAGCGTGCGAAGGGCGATTGGGATCGCAAGGTTGGCGCGCATCAGCGTCTCGAGGGGCATGAGTTCGTCAGCGATGTGGTGCTGGTCGACCAGACGCCGATCGGCCGCACGCCGCGCTCGAATCCGGTCACCTATCTCAAGGCCTTCGATCCGATCCGCGAGTTGTTTGCCGCCACCAAGGATGCGAAGTCACGCGGCCTGACCGCCAGCCACTTCTCGTTCAACGTCCCCGGCGGGCGCTGCGAGGCGTGCCAGGGCGAGGGCGAAGTGCGCGTCGAGATGCAGTTTCTCGCCGACGTGTTCGTGCCGTGCGAACAGTGTGATGGCCGCCGCTTCAAGACGCAGGTGCTGGACGTCAAGTACCGCGGCAAGAACGTGACCCAGGTCCTCGACCTCACCGTGCGCGAGGCGTTGAGCTTCTTTGCGAGCACGCCGAAGGTGCTGCGGCGCTTGCAGGTCCTCGACGAGATCGGTCTCGGCTACCTGCGGCTCGGCCAGCCGGCGACGACGTTGTCGGGTGGCGAGGCGCAGCGCATCAAGATCGCGGCGCACTTGTCGTCGCATGCCGGTGAGCGGTTGCTCTACATCCTCGATGAGCCGACGACCGGTCTGCATTTCGACGACATTGCCAAGCTGCTGGCCGCGTTCCGCAAGCTGCTCGAGGCCGGTCACACGCTCGTCGTCATCGAGCACAACATGGACGTGATCAAGGTCGCCGACTGGATCATCGATCTGGGTCCCGAAGGTGGTGAGGACGGTGGCCGGGTGCTGGCGATGGCCACGCCGGAACAGGTGGCCCACGTCGCCGCGTCCCACACCGGCAAATACATCCGCGAAGTGCTATCGTCTGGAAAGCTTCTCCAGACTGTGGCTCGCTGAAACTCATGATGCTGAAGAACCGCCTGGCGGGCTTCGCGCTCGTCCTGATCGTTAGCGGTGTTTCGACCGCCGCCGCCCAATCATCGCTCGTCGACGCGCTCGCTCGTCACGGCGTGCCGGTGAAGAGCGGCGGCTTCGACGCCGCGTTCGACGCGCACGTCGAGCCGACGACCCCGGTGACGCCGGGATCGTTCGCGGCGCCACTGGCACTCCTGACCACGGGAACGGGCAGCGACCAGGTCGCGGCGGCCTATACCTTTGGCATTCTCGCGGGGCGATCGGGACGCGCCGCATCTCCGCAGGAACTCGCCGCCGCGGGGCAGGCGCTGACGGTCATGATCGGATCGGCCGATCGCAATGCGCGCATCGCCGGCGCCCGTGTCGCGGGTCGCGTGTTTGCGGCGCCGTTCGATCGCTCGGGCATCCGTCCGGTGGTGCCGGCCGGCATGACGGAGGCGATCTTCGCGCTGTTGAACCAGGATCGCGAGATCGATCAACTGGCGGCGATGGATGCTCTCGGCCTGCTGCGCGATGCGAGCGCCGTGGCCTCGCTCACCGAGCGGTATCGCTTCTATCGGGAAGCCAGTCAGCGCGGCCTCGCCGGTGGCGCCCTCGAAGCGCTGGCGCGCATTGGCGATCCGGCGACGACCGAGATCGTGCGGCAGCTGACTGGCGACAAGTGGGCGTCGGGCAAGGATGCGACCGCGCTCGCGGTCGCATTTGCGCGCGAGCGGCTGTTGAAGGACGGATCGATCACCGTGATCCAGCAGGCCCTTGACGATAAGTCGCGCCGCGGTCAGGCGCGCGGGTATCTCGCAGAGCTCGGCGCGCCGGTGCCGTGATCCTGCCGGTCTATTTCTATCGACGTCCGACCCTCGACGTCGCGCGCGATCTGATCGGCAAGGTCCTCGTCTATCAATCCCCGCAAGGCACCACCGCCGGTGCGATCGTCGAAGTCGAGGCCTACATTGGCGAGGACGATCCCGCTTGCCACGCCGCGCCAGGACCGACCGAGCGGAATGCGCCCCTCTATGGCCCGCCGGGCCGCGCCTATGTGTATTTGAACTACGGCCTCCACGACATGATGAACGCGGTCACCGAAGCGGAAGGACATCCCGCCGCCGTCCTGATCCGCGCGCTCGAACCCCTCGAAGGCCTGCCGCTCATGCAGCGGCGTCGATCGAAAGCGCCGTGGCGAAAAGGGAAGCCGCCGGTGGCGGATCATGAGCTCTGCCGCGGTCCCGGCAATCTCTGCCGCGCCATGGGCATCACGCTCGCGGACAACATGCGCCCGCTCACGCGTCGGCCGCTGACGATCCAGGATCGGGGAATTGAAGCCGGTGAAATCGTGTGGAGCCCGCGGATCGGCATCCGGGTTGGAACCGAACACCAATGGCGGGCCACCCTGAAAGGCCACCGATCGGTGTCCGGCCGCTCGGTTGGTGCCTGACACCAACCGCGACCACGCCAATCGGTGCCTGGCACCAACCGCTACTCGGTAGTCGTCGGTGCCTGGCACCAACCGCTACTTTTCATCGTGCATTACGCGTACTCTTTGCAGAATCTGCAAAAAGAAGTCGTCGTTGGTGCCAGGCACCAATTCGAGGGCTCGGATTCGGTTGGTGGCTGGCACCAACCGCTACTCCCATCGGAGGGCTTCGGTGGGCATCAGGGCGGCCGCTTTTCGTGCCGGCAGGTACCCGAACACCGCGCCGATCATGGCGGCGAAGCCGAACGACAGCGCAATCGCCTGCGGCGAGATCGCCGTCGCCCACTGCAACCCCGCGCTCAACGCGTATGCGGAGGCGATGCCAAGCGCCACGCCGATCGCGCCGCCGGCAAGACTGAGCGACAGCGCCTCGGCCACGAACTGCCGCAGCACGTCGAGGCGCTTCGCGCCGAGCGCGCGACGCAGGCCGATCTCCTTGGTCCGCTCCGTCACCGACACCAGCATGATGTTCATGATGCCGATGCCGCCGACGACCAGCGAGATGGCCGCGACACTGGCGAGGAGATAGGCCATCGTGTCGGTGGTCGACGACAGCACGCGCGCCATCTCTTCGGGCGAGCGCACGTTGAAGTCGTCGCCCTTGCCTGCGCCGATGCTGTGACGACGGCGCAGCAATTCAGAGACGCTGGCCGAGAGATCGGCGGTCGACTGGCCCGATTCGTTGGCGACGAGGATGCTGGCGAGATGCGTCGTCCCCAACAGCCGCTTTTGCACCGCGGTGTAAGGCGCGACGACGGTGTCGTCCTGATCCTGGCCCATCGCCGACTGGCCCTTGCGATCGAGCACGCCCATCACGCGGAACGGCTGGTTGTTGATGCGGATGATCTCGCCGATCGGACTGGCGCCGGCGCCGAACACCTGATCGCGGACCAGCACGCCGATGACGACGACACGCGAGGCTTTCTCGACGTCGTCTTCGGTAAAAAAACTGCCCGACGAGAGATCCCAGGCGCGGATGTCCTGAAACGCCGCCCCCACGCCCTGGACCTGCGTCTGCCAGTTGCCGTTCGGGCCAACCACCTGCGCGCGGGCGCTGACACCGGGCGAGACGTTGCGGACGCCGTGCAGCGCGGCGATCGCCTCGGCGTCGGACGGCGTCAGCGTGGTGACGGCGCCTTGCCCCATGCGGACACCGCCGACGTTCGCTGAGCCGGCCGACACCGTCAGGACGTTGGTGCCGAGACTGGCCACGCGCTGTTCGATCGACGCCTTCGCGCCGTCGCCGAGCGCCATCATGACGATCACGGCAGCGACGCCCATGATCACGCCGAGCGACGTCAGCGCCGAGCGCAGCTTGTTGCGCGTGATGGCTTCAAAGGCCAGGCCGATCGTGCTGCTGAATCTCATGATGCTCAACGCCCCTGCGGGGCGCCGCCTCCGGTGTTGCCCGGACGCCGCGGCATTTGCGGCACGAGCGGCGAGCCGCTGGTGGCCGCCGCGGCCTCGGTCTTGTCAGCGCGCGCCACCCCGGTGATGATCGAGGTCCCTTCGGAAAGACCTTCGCCGGTCACTTCCACTTGCGTGCCATCCGACACGCCGACGCGAACCGGAATCTTGTGCAGCTGGCCGTTGGTCAACGCCCACACCGCTTGCGCGCGCCGGCGATTCGCTCCCGCCCCGGCCTCCTGTGGCGGTTCGGTATTGGTCGCGCCAAACTCCTTCAGGAGCGTTTGCGACGGCGTGAACCTCAGCGCCGCCGCCGGGATGCGCAGCGCCTGGTCGGCGCGCGCGGTTTCGATTGAGACCGTCGAGGTCATGCCCGGCTTCAACTGCCCGTCGGCATTGGGCACGTCGATGATGGTGGTGTAGGTCACGACGTTCTGCACCGTGGTCGGCTGCAGTCGCACCAGCCGCACCGTGCCGGTGAAGCGGCGGCGCGGATACGCATCGACCGTGAAAGACACCGTGGCGCCGGTCTTGACGCCGCCCACATCGCCCTCATCAACGCGCGCCTGCAGCTCGAGGCGCGTGAGGTCGCGGGCAATCACGAACAGCGTCGGGGCCTGGAGACCCGCCGAGACCGTCTGACCCACTTCCACGTTGCGGCTCAGCACGATGCCGTCGGTGGGGGCGGTGATGACGGTGTGCGAGAGATTGACGTTCGCCTGCGTCAGCGCGGCTTCCGCCTGCGTGAACTGCGCCTTGGCGCCGGTCAGCGAGGTCGCGGCGACCCGCGCCGCCGACCGCGCCGTATCGACGTCCTGTTGCGCGAGCAGTTGATCGGCGGCGAGCTGCTCGGCGCGCTTCAACTTCAGCTGCGCGTCCTCGAGTTCCACTTCCGCGCGATCCACTTCCGACTTCAGTCGCAACAGCGTTGCCTTCGCTTGATCGATCTGCGTCTGGAACAACGCCGGATCGAGCGTCGCCAGCACCTGGCCGCGCTTGACGAGCTGATTGAAGTCCGTGCCGATCGTCGCGAGCGCGCCCGACACCTGCGTGCTGACTTCAACGGTGTCAACCGGCTGCAGCGCGCCGGTGGCCTCGACCGTGGCCACCACGTCGCCGCGCGTCACCGAATCAAAGGTCAGCTGCGTCGGCGCCGCCGAGACGTCAACCTTGATGTAGTAGGTAATGCCGGCCGCGGCCAGCAGGGTCATTCCGACAATCCACAGTAGGCGCTTCATAGGTCCTCACTGGATGAGACGTAGGGACCATGGCCGAAGCGAGGCAGATGTGTGGCAGGAGTGTGTCAGACGTTATGTCGAGGTAAGAAGTGAGCGGCGAGAGCTCGGATGATGGCCGATTACGTCTTCGATCCGCCATCGGACGACCGCAACGTCACATTCAGCTGGGGCCCGGGCACCGTCACGCCCTTCGCATCAAACCCTTTCTTGATGCGGCGCCGGAGTTCGCGGCCGACTTCCCATTGCTTCAGTGGCAGGGTCTTGATGCGGAAGCGCAGCGTCACTTCGGACGCCTTGAACGCATCGACACCCAGCACTTCCAGCGCCTCGAGGATGCTCGACGCGAACTTCGGATCCTGCCTCAACTCGCGGGCGACCTCCTGCACGATCTCGACGATCCGGTCGGTATCGTCGTCGTAGCCGACGCCGATGTCGATCACGTAATACGAAAAGTCCTTCGACCTGTTGGCGAGCGTCCGAATCTCGCCGTTGGCGATGGTGTGGACGGTCCCTTCGAGATCGCGCAGCACGATGGTGCGCAGGTTGATCTCTTCCACCGCGCCGCCGATGCCGTTGATCTCCGCGACATCGCCAAGCCGGACCTGGTCCTCGGTGATCAGGAACAGCCCGGAGATGATGTCTTTGACCAGGGTCTGCGCGCCGAAGCCGACCGCCAGGCCGACGATGCCGGCGCCGGTCAGGACCGGCGTGATGTCGACATCGAGTTCGCGCAGCACCATCAGGACGGCGGCGCTCCAGATCAGGACCGAGAAGAACCGCCGTAACGTCCCGCCGACCGTCTGCAGGCGCTTGCGCCGTTCGAATGACTGCTGATCGTCGCCCTCGGCGATCTCGTGCTCGGCGTTGCGGATCACCGAGGCCGCGAAGCGATTCGCCGCGAAGGCGAGCAGCACCAGCAGGATGATGCGCGCGCCGTTCTCGGTCATCCACTGCGTGAGATCCTCGGGATGCAGGCCGACCGTCAGCTTGACGCCCGCCAGGTCCAGCGCCGGGAACGACACGACGAGCAGCGTCAAGACGAACGTCACGCGGCGGACGGCCCTGACCGTGGCGCCGGCGATGGGCTGGGTGTGAAACCGATCGCCTTCGATCGACAGCAACAGCCGTCGGGTCAGGGAGCCGACCAGCAGGGCAGCGGCGGAGGCGATCAGCGCGGCGACCGAAATCGCGGCGACCGCTTCGAGGCTGAACGCGGCCGCCAGGGCCTCTTGCTGCGCAGGCGCCTGCATGAGCTAGCGGCGTCTCGGGCGGCGTTCTTGCTGGGCTTCGACCGGGATCTTCAGCGTCGTGCGACGGCCTTCGCGCAGGATTTCGACGCGAATCGTGGAGCCGATCGCGGCGTCCGAGATCATGCGCACGAACTGTGACGGGTCGGCGACGGCCGTGCCGTTCATCGACAACACGATATCCCCGGGTTCGAGGCCTGCTTTGTACGCGGCCGAATCGCGGCCGATCTGGTTGACGACGATGCCGTCGGATTTCGGCGCGCGCAGTTCATCGGCGAGCCGCGCGTTCAGCGGAATCAATTCGATCATGCCGATCGACCCGCGACGCACGCTGCCGTACTTCTGGATGTCCTCGACGACCCGGCGGACCAGGTTGCTGGGGACCGCAAAGCCGATCCCCTGGTAGCCGCCGCTTTGCGAGAAGATCGCGGTGTTGATGCCGACCAGCTCACCGCGGCCGTTGATCAGCGCGCCGCCCGAGTTGCCGGGATTGATCGCCGCATCGGTCTGGATGAAATCCTCGTACTGCGTGATGCCGACGTTGGCGCGTCCGAGCGCACTGACGATACCGAGCGTCACGGTCTGATTGAGCGAGAACGGATTGCCGACCGCCATCACCCATTCGGCGACCTTCAGTTTCGACGAGTCGCCCCACGGGATCACCGGCAAGCCGGTGACGTCGATCTTGAGCAGCCCAAGATCCGTCCACGAATCCACGCCGATGATCTTCGCCTTGACGTCGCGATGATCGCCGACCGTGACCGTCACTTCGGCGACGTCGTCGCCAATCACGTGGTTGTTGGTGACGACGAGTCCATTCGGTGAAATGACGACACCCGATCCCAGGCTCTGCTCGGCGCGGTTGCGCCCGTACATCTCGCCCTGGTCGCCAAAGAAATACTGGAAGAACGGATCGTTTGCGAACGGGGAGGCCTGGCGGCGGACGACCTGCACCGACGAAATGTTCGTGACGGCGCGCACCGTCTGGGCGGCAACCTTGGTGAAGTCGGGTCCGCCGATGCCGGCGACGGGCGTGGCCACCGCCTGCGAGGCCGGTTCCGCCAACTCCGATGCGGTCGGAGTGCGCGCGATGATCTCGGGACGATCGGTCGCGAGGCCTGACAGGACGATACCGACAACGACGCCTGCAACGAGCAGGCTGAGCATGGACAGGCGTTTCAACATTTGTCAGCGAATATGGTTATGAAACTGTGACGCGATGCGGCGCATCGATCGGCATCTTCGGGACGGTAATCGTCAGCACCCCTTCGACGAGGTCGGCCGTGACCTGGTCGGCCTTCACCGGCTGCGGCATCACGAACGTCCGCAGGAACTCCCCGTGGCCGCGTTCGACCTGGTGATAGTGCTGGCAGTTGGCGCGAGCCTCGCGGCGGCCCTGCAGGCTCAACCGGTTGTCGTGCACGTCGATGCGAATCTGTTCACGCGACAGGCCCGGAAGTTCAGCCGTGAAAATGAAGGCATCGCCGGTCTCGCACAGGTCAACCGCGGGGGCCCACCCTTGCGGCCCATGGGACGCAAGGCGTTCGAGCCCCTGTTGGATGCGGATTAGATCGCGGAACGGATCCCAGCGAGCAAAGACCACGATTCTCCAAATGTAGCATGCGGGGCCGCCTGCCCCGAGCGGCCGGCCGGCCCGCCCCGGGGCGCCAGGGAATCGAAGGGTGTGCTAAACTCGAAAGGTTCTACTAACTGCAAACAAAGGCTTTATGGCTGACAACCTTCTCGCAACGCAGCTCCGCAAGGGGATGATCGTCAAGATCGAAAACAAGCTTTACCGGATTTTTGACCGCCAGCACGTGACGCCCGGCAACCTGCGCGGCTTCGTGCGCGTCAAGATGCGCAACATCCAGACCGGCACGATGGCCGAAGAGAAGCTGCGCTCCGAAGACATCGTCGAGCGCGTGTCCCTCGAGCAGAAGAAGATGCAGTATCTCTACAACGACAACGAGGGATACCACTTCATGGACACCGAGACCTACGATCAGGTCCAGCTCCAGGCCGATCTGTTGGGTGACATGGTCGGCTTCCTGAAGCCCGAGATGAACGTCGAGGTCGAGTTTTACGGCGAGAATCCCATCGGCATCGAGCTGCCGCAGACCGTCGACCTGGTCGTCACCCAGACGATGCCCGCGATCAAGGGCGCGACGGCCACCAACCAGACCAAGCCGGCCACGCTCGAGACGGGCGTCGTAATTCAGGTCCCGCCGTTTATCGGCGAGGGCGACGTGATCCGGGTCAATACCGAAACCGGCGAATACCAGACTCGAGCGTAATTTCGTTGACGGCCTGACGGCCTGACGGCCTGATGGCCTGATGGCCTGACTTATAATTCGGACATGGATGTAGTTCGGACCCCGGCGACGGGCTGGATTGAGGTCGTCGTCGGGAGCATGTTCAGCGGCAAGAGCGAAGAGCTCATTCGCCGCCTCCGCCGCGCGCAGATTGCCCGCCAGCGCGTGCAGATTTTCAAGCCTTCCGTCGATACGCGCTATGCGGCCGATCACATCGTGTCGCACAGCGAGCTGCGGATTCCGTCAGAGAGCGCGCCGACGGCGGTCGATTTGCTGTCGAAGGTGAAGCCCGACACGGAAGTGGTGGGCATCGACGAAGGCCAGTTCTTCGATTCCGAGCTGCCGGCGGTCGCATCCGCGCTGGCGCGGCGCGGCATCCGCGTCATCGTGGCGGGCCTCGATCAGGATTACCTCGGCAAGCCGTTCGAGCCGATGCCGCAGTTGCTGGCGATCGCCGAATACATCACCAAGACGCGCGCGATCTGCATGGTCTGCGGCAATCCCGCAAACCACACCCAGCGTCTGGTGAACAGTTCCGATCGCGTCCTGCTCGGCGCGCAGGATATTTACGAAGCCCGGTGCCGTCACTGCTTCGATCCGACGCTGGCGCGCGAAGAGGAAACCAAAGCCGTCAGGGAAGCTGCCGGGAAGACGCGATGACGCTGCAGGAGCTTGCCCCTGCACTACGGCAAGCCCTGCTCGCACTCGGTGTGCTCTTCGTCATTGTCGACCTCAAGGTCGGTTCGCAGATTCTTCAGTGGTGGCGCAAGCGTCCTGGCGCCATTGTCACCTGGCCCGGTCCCAAGCCGCCGTTCTACGCCATCAACCTGATGATTGGCGTGATGCTCGGCATCCTGCTCTTCGTCACCACCGTCGTCGTCCCGCGTCCCGCCGCGTCGGTGTTTGGCGTGGCGATGATGTTTCTCTATTACGGCTACCTGCTGCCGCTCTCGACGCGCATCCGGCGCGGGCTGTATCGGGACGGCATCTGGACCGACTCCGGTTTCATGCGCTATACCGACATCGGCGGCCTGACGTGGAAAGGCGACGACACGCTCGTGCTGGCGTCGAGCCACAAGGCGCTGGCGCGGCGGCTCCGGGTCCCGGGCATCCACCTCGGCGAGGTGCGCCACACGCTGCGCGAGAAGATCGGCGATCATGCGATCGAGTTCGATGCGGGTCCGGGTTTACACCTTGGCACGCGGGATACGCGCGAATCTGTGTAGAAACAGGCCATCGGGCCAACAGGCCAACGGGCCATCAGGTCTGCAGACCTGCTCCCTCAGGCCGATAAGGAGCAAGTAATGGCGGCACGTCCTACCTGGAAGGGTTACATCAAGGTCAGCCTCGTTACGATCCCGGTGCGGGTCTATCCCGCCACCGAATCGAGCGCGACCATTTCGTTCAACCAGCTTCATGCTGCCTGCCAGACCAAGATCCAGCAGAAGAAGTGGTGCCCGAAGTGCGAGATCGAGCTGACCCAGGCCGACATCGTCAAGGGCTACGAGTTCGAGAAGGGCCGCTGGGTGGTGGTCGACGACGAAGACATCGCCAAGGTCAAGACCGAGTCCTCCAAGATCATCAACCTGATGCAGTTCACGGACGTGGATGCGATCGATCCGATGTACGTCGACAAGGCCTACTACCTCGCGCCCGAAGGCCCGATGGCGGCCGACGCCTACTCGGTGATGCGTGAAGGCATGCAGGGCAAGGCCGGCATCGGCAAGGTGGCGATTCACGGCCGCGAGTATCTCGTCGCCGTCAAGCCGCACAAGCAGGGCATGGTGATGTACACGCTGCATCACGCCGCCGAGATCCGCACCATCGATCAGATCGACGAACTGCGCGAAGTGCGCGGCAAGGTCAATCCCGCCGAGATGAAACTTGCACGGCAAGTGATCGAAAGCATCGAGGGGGATCTAAACCTTTCCGACTATAAGGACGAATACCAGGAAGGCCTGCGCAAGATCATCGACGCCAAGATCGCCGGCGAGGAGATCGTGGCGCAGGAGGAAGTCGAAGCGCCGAAGGTCGTGGACCTGATGGAAGCGCTGCGCCGCAGTCTTGACTCGGTGAGCGGCGGCAAGAAGAAGACGGCCAAGGCCGATGGTGACTCGGCCAGGACAGTCACGCACATGAAGGCCGTCGCCAAGAGCACGGCCAAGAAACGCAAAGCCAGCTAGGAGAGAGCGATGGCCCGGAAAGCCGTGTGGGGAAGTTACAAGAGCAAGAAGAAGAAAAAGATGTAGAGGCGGGTCTTTTAGACCCGCCTATTGAAAGTAGCCGAGTAGTCCCATCCCTGACGCCGTCGGATCGCTAATCCAGTCCGGCGGCACCAGCCATACAAACGCCAGGATCACGATCACCCAGATGTCGTAGGGGATCGTCGCCCGCTCGTCCCGCCAAAAGAAGAAGCGCGCGAACACCCCTTGCGGCATCGGCTTGTTGTTGAGCGCCAGATACGTGTAGTGGATGCGGTTGCTCACCGTCACGATCGACAACACCAGCAAGACCCACAGCACGCCGGCCATGCGATCGGTGAAGGCGCCGATCATGAACAGCACGATGCGCTCGGGCCGCTCCATGAATCCGACCTTGCACTTGTCGATCAGCGACTCGGCGCGGGCGCGCGCGTAGCTCGTCATGATCGAGAAGATCAAGGCCAGCGTCGTGATCAGCACGTAGCCCTCGCGGGCATGCCCCGCGTATAACCAGATCAGGCCCGTGAACAGCGCGAGGTCGGAGAAGCGATCGAGCGTCGAATCCCAGAAGGCGCCGAACTGCGATTGCTTGCCGGTGATGTGCGCGACCTTGCCGTCGATGAAGTCGAAGATGTTCGCGACGATCATCACGAACCCGGCCGTGATGAAGTGGTCAATCGCGAGGTAGTAGGCGGCCAGGACGTTGATCAGCACGCCGATCAAGGTCAGGACGTTAGGGTGAATGCCCAGGGCCACGGACAGGTTGATGATGGCCCGGAGGGGGAGCATGCAGGCGGCGCCAATCGCGCCCGTAAATGTCATTTGCGGGCTCAAGCGTACCCGATGCTCCGTGCAGCTTCAAGGTAACGACGCGGGAAACCTGCGGTAAATTGCATGACGGAGGACGCCTATGCGCCGCTGGTGCTTTGCCCTGTGTTGTTGTCTTACTCTGCTCTCCCTGCCTGTTCGTCCAACATTCGCCCAGGAAACTACCGCAACCGTCACCGGAACCGTCACCGACCAGAGTGGCGGCGTGCTTCCGGGCGTGGTGGTGAGCCTGAAACACGTCGCCACCGGGCGTGTCTTCGAGAGCACGACCAGCCCGGAAGGGCTGTATCTGGTGCCGCTGCTGCCGGTCGGGACCTACGAGGTGACGTTCACGCTCTCCGGCTTCCAGCCGCGCGTCGTCCGCGGCGTGACGCTGGCCGTCAATGACCGTGCCAAGGTGGACGCGTCGCTGTCGACGGGCGGCGTGTCGGAGGTCGTCGAGGTCACGGGCCGTTCGCTCGTGCAGACGACGACGGCGGTGCAGAACCTGATTGATTCAAGGCAGGTCCAGGAGCTGCCGATCAACAACCGCAATTTCGCGAAGCTGGCCGAGCTCGCGCCGGGCGTGTCGAGCGACCTCGCGGATGAAGTGTCACTCGGCCTGACCAGCACGATGAGCATTTCGGTGAATGGCGCGCGGCGCAACGCCGTCAACTGGCTCGTCGACGGCGTCATGAACGTGGACGTGGGCAGCAACATCACGCTGCTGTCGACGCCGACCCTCGAATCGATCGAACAGTTCAAGATCATCACGTCGAGCTACGCGGCGGAGTGGCCCCGGTCGGGCGGCGGCATCATCAACGTCGTCACCAAGTCGGGCGCCAGCAAGTTCTCGGGCAGCGGCTACGAGTTCTTCCGCGACGACAAGCTGAATAGCAACTCGTACTTCCGCAAGCAGGCGACCGATCCGCTCATTCGCGATCACGCGCCCGCCCTGGACTACAACAATTTCGGGTTCACGGTCGGCGGCCCGGGACTGAAGTCGAAGGAGAAGCTGTTCTTCTTTTTCTCGGAGGAACTGCGCCGCATCAGCCGCGCGCCGGCGTCGCTGACCGCCACCGTGCCGAATCCCGAATGGCTGACCGATCCGGCCAACGCCAATTACGTCCCGCCGTCAGAGCGCGATCCGATCGCGGTGAAGTTGTTGACGGGGTACCCCGCGCCGAACACGCCACCGCTCGCCGCCGGCGCGGTGGGCCGCTACCAGGTGGTGTCGCCCAACATCAACAACACGCGGCAGGAAGTGCTGCGCGTCGATTACGACTGGAAGCCGACGCAGCGCCTGTGGGGACGCTACACCCATGACCTCAGCCAGACGCTCGAGCTGGGCGGCCTGTTCTTCGGCACGGCGATCCCCGGCGTCGCCGGCACCAACACCAACGTGCCCGGCCAGGTCGGCGCGTTAGGGCTGCGCAGCATCATCGGCAGCAACAAGCTCAATGAGCTGAACTATCACTTCAGCAGCAACAACATCAAGACGCAGCCGGCCGACGGGGTGCGGAACACCCGGGCGGACTTCGGGGTCACCATTCCCGAAGTGTTCCCGGAGAACGCGACCGGCCTGATCCCCGTGATCGATGTCACCGGGCTCAGCACGCTCGGCGCGAACCAGTTGATCCGGATTCAGTACTTGAACCATTCGGTCACCGATAACTTCTCGTGGCAGCGCGGCAATCACGCCTACAAGATGGGCGGCCTCGCGACCTTCGAGCAGAAGAACGAAAACGCCGCCAGCCGCAGCCAGGGCGGCTTCTCCTTCGTGGCGACGACCGGTGGCGCCACCGCGTTCCAGAATTTCCTGCGTGGCAATCGCGACGGTTCGTGCACGGGGTGCTCGTACACGGAAGCGGAACGCGACATCGACATGCAGCTGCGTTTCAACCGCTTCGAGTTCTACGCGCAGGACACGTGGCGGCCGACCTCGCGCCTGACCGTCGACTACGGTTTGCGCTACTCGCTGTATCCGCCGATCACCGACAAGCTCAATCAGCTGGTCACGTTCGATCCGTCGGTCTACACCGCGGCGTCGGCGCCGCCGTTCGCCAACGCGACCGGCACGCTGATCGATCGCACGCGCGGAAACCTGTTGGACGGCGTCATCCAGGGCGGCGTCAACTCGCCGTACGGTGACGCGATTTACAAGTTCCAGAAGGACGGCTGGCAGCCGCGCGCCGGCCTGGCCTACGACCTCAGCGGCACCGGCACCACGGTGCTGCGCAGCGCCTTCGGCATCTACTACGATCAGCCGCTCGTCGGCATCTTCGAGCAGAACTCGTTCACCATGCCGCCGGTCGTGAACACCGTGACGTTCACCGGGGCGACGCTGGCGAACCCGGCGAGCGGGCAGACCCCGACGACGACCGGGGTCAGGACGATCATCGCCTCGGCGACCGACTTCAAGAATCCGCGCACGACCCAGTGGAACGCCGGCGTGACGCAGCGGTTCACCGACTGGTTGATTGCCGAGGTCAGCTACGTCGGCAGCCGCGGCGACAACCTGATTCGGCCGACCGACATCAACTACCCCGCTCCGGCCGCGGTCGTGGCGCTCAATACCACGGTCGCCGGCGCCGTGAATCCGGTGCGGCCGTACCAGTCCTACGGCGCGATCACGTTCCGCGAGACCACGGCGCGCTCACGCTACAACGGCTTGCTGACCAGCACCAAGATCAACGCCGGCAGAAACGGCAGCATGACGTTGAACTACACGCTGAGCCGCAACCAGACCGATGCGACCAACGATCGCGATGCCGTGGACATCCCGCAGGATCCGAAGAATCCCGATCGCGATTACGCCGATGCGCGCACCGATCGCCGCCACATCTTCAACGGCAGCTTTACGTATGAGCTGCCATTCTTCCGCGACGGCAAAGCGCTGCCGAAGGCGATTCTCGGCGGCTGGCAGGCCGCGGGCATCGTCAACATCTCGTCCGGCCAGCCGGTGTCGCGCATTCTGGTGTTGAGCGATACGTTCCGGCGCGGCGTGTTTGCGGATCAGGTCGGCGATCCGATGGTCGGCGAGCGGTTCGTGAACGGGGTGCCGTACTGGTTCAATCCGGACGCGTTTGCGCCGCCGGCGGCGGGCACGTTCGGCAACTCGGGCCGCGCGCCGTTCCGCCAGCCGGGCCGCAACCAGTGGGACATCAACCTGTCGAAGAATTTTTATCCGTCGACATCGACGCGCCTGCAGTTCCGGGCGGAGTTCATCAACGCGTTCGATCAGCGCCAGTGGGCGGCGGATCCGAATGTGGTTGGGCTCGACAACACGTGCACGACTTCGAACACGGCCTGCAACGTCTCGGGGGATCGGTTCGGCCAGATCATCGCGACCCGCTCGGCGCGCGAAATCCAGCTCGGGCTTAAGTTGTACTGGTAACGCGAAGTGCGTACGGGTGCGTACTGTGCCTCAGTGCCTGGGAGTAACATCTAAGGTTTGGCACTGTACGCACCGTACGCACTGTACGCACACTGGTTTCGATGGCTATTGCAGATCTCAGGGAACAAATAGCGCGGCTGCCTGAACAGCCGGGCGTCTACCTTTACTACAACGACAACGGCGACACCCTGTACGTCGGCAAGGCACGCTCGCTGCGCGATCGGACGCGCTCGTACCTCGGCGCCTACGGGATGAGCCCGCGCCACGACGCGCTGCTCGATGAGGCGGTCCGCCTCGAAGTGATCGTGACGGATTCGGTCGTCGAGGCGCTGGCGCTCGAGAACAACCTCATCAAGCAGCGCGCGCCCCGCTACAACATCCTGCTGCGCGACGATAAGAACTATCCGTACCTCCAACTGACCACGACCGAGGCGTTTCCGCGCGTGCTGGTGGCGCGGTCGGTCGAACGCGACGGCAGTGTGTATGCGGGCCCGTTCCTGCCCGCGAAGTTCGCGCGCCGCACCATGTCGCTGACGCATAAGGTGTTCGGGATCCGCTCCTGCAACGAGGTGATCACCGGGACGCGGCACCGGCCGTGTCTCGAATACGACATCAAGCGCTGCCTGGCGCCGTGCGTGGCGGCGATTTGCAGTGAAGAACGATACGCGGTGGCCGTGGCCGATACGCGGCTGTTCCTCGAAGGCCGCAACGACGAACTGGCCGATCAATTACAGGCGCGCATGCTCGACGCCTCCGCCGATCAACGGTTCGAGGAGGCCGGCCAACTGCGGGATGCGATGCGAACCGTGCAGGCGGTTCGCGAGCGGCAGCAGCAGAAGATGGCGTCGGCGGAACTGGGCGATCGCGATGTTTTTGGCGTCAAGGTCGGCGCCAGCGGCGCGGTGGTGCAGGTCTTCATCGTCCGCGGCGGACGGGTCATCGAACGGGTCGAGTTCATCTGGGATGCCGCGGAAAGCGGCGAGTCGGAAGCGGACGTCGTCGAAGCGGGGATCCAGCAGTTTTACGCCGACCAGGAACCGCCACCGGAGATTCATGTGCCCGTCGCACTGGCGGAGCAGCAGTTGCTCGAGGACTGGCTCGCGCAGAAGACGCATCGCAAGGTCCACATCCTGGTGCCGCAGCGCGGCAACAAGAAGGGGATGATGGAGCTCGCGCACCGCAACGCGGCGCTCGCCTATCGCACGCGCTTCGATCAGAATGCGACCGCCAATTACGAGGCGCTCGAACTGCTGCAAGCGGCCCTGCGTTTGCCAAAGCTGCCTCGCCGCATCGACTGCTTCGACATCTCGACGATCCAGGGCAGCGAGACGGTGGCCTCGATGGTGGTGTGCGAAGAAGGCCGCATGCGGCCCTCGGAGTACCGCAAGTTCAAGATCAAGCAGGGATCAGGGATCGGGGATCAGGGATCAGGGCAGGGATCAGGGATGGGATCAGGGAGGTTCCTGGATGATTTCGCGGCGATGGAGCAGGTCGTCCGGCGCCGGTACGCGAAGGTCCTCGAGAATGGCGGACCGTTTCCTGATCTGATTGTGATCGACGGCGGCAAGGGGCAGTTGAACGCCGCGTACGGCGCGCTCGAGACGGTGGGTCTTTCCAATCTCGTCGCGATCGGCCTCGCGAAGAAAGAGGAGTTGGTGTTCACCCGGGACAGTGTCGAGCCGCTGGCGCTCGATTCGCACGGGGCGGCGTTGCGGCTGTTGCAGCGGATTCGCGATGAAGCGCATCGCTTTGCCATCACCTTCCACCGCCAGTCGCGCCGCAAGCGCGATCTGCAGTCGGAGCTCGACCTGGTGCCAGGAATAGGCCTGCGGCGCCGCAAGACGCTGCTGACCGCATTCGGCAGCCTGTCGGGTGTCCGCCGCGCCACGCGAGAAGAGCTGTCGAGAGTGGTCGGTAGTAAAGTGGCCGATGCCGTGATTGCCCACTTCGCGGCAAACCCATGAGTCTCGAACTCTCCGCCGAACAACGCGAGCGACTCGGCCAGGCCGCCCTCGATTGGGCGCTGCAGTACTTCGACGCGCAATCGCGATTGCCGATCTACCCGACGATCGGTGAGAAGGAATTGAGCGCCCGGATCGCCTCGGCGCTGCCGATGGAAGCGCAGGATCTCGCCACCGTGATGGCCGAGTTCCAGCAGGTGGCCGACAACGGCCGCCATAACGGCCACCCGCGGATGTTCGGGTACGTGCAGTCGGCCGGGAGCTTCGCAGGGGTCGTCGGCGATCTGCTCGCCTCCGCGCTGAACCAGAACGTGACGTCGTGGCGCTCAGCGCCGTCGGCGACGACGATCGAGCACCAGGTCATCGACTGGATGAAGGAGATGGTCGGGTTCGATTCAGCGGGCACGGGCGTCCTGCTGAGCGGCGGCTCGTTTGCCAACTTTGCCGGGCTTGCCGTGGCCTTGCGGGCGAGCACCGGTGTTGACCTGAATCGACACGGCGTCGCGGCGCTGCCGGCGAAACCTCGCATCTACACCTCGTCGATGACACACATGTCGATCGGCAAGGCCGCGTCGATGCTTGGCCTTGGCAAGGACGCGATCGTCACGGTGCCGGTGGATGCCGCGCACCGGATGGATCCGGCCGCGCTCGCGCAGCAGATCGCACGCGATCGCGCCGCCGGCCACCACGCCATCTGCGTCGTGGCAACAGCGGGTGACGTCAATACCGGCGCCATCGATCCGCTCGATGCGATTGCCGACGTCTGCGCGACGCACCGGTTGTGGCTCCACGTCGACGGCTCGTATGGCGCGCTGGCCGCGCAGTCTCACGCAGTGGGCGGCGCGATGCAGGCGATGGGCCGCGCCGACTCACTGTCGCTCGATCCGCACAAATGGCTGTACGCGCCCCTCGACGTCGGCTGCCTGCTGGTGCGGGACGACCAGGCGTTGCGCCGCGCGTTTTCTGAAGGCGCCGACTACATCGACGTCGTCGCCGACCGCGACATGTCGAGCTACGCGTATTGGGATCACAGTCCGGAGTTGTCGCGCCGCTTCCGCGCGCTCAAGATCTGGATGCTGGTGAAGATCCACGGCGCGCGCGCCATTCGCGAGGCCATCGATGCCAATATCGACGCCGCGCAACACCTCGCCCGGATCGTCGAGCAGAGCCGTGACTTTGAATTGCTGGCCCCCGCGCCGCTGAGCATCGTGTGTTTCCGGTATCGCCCGGGCGATGATGATTTCAACAAGCGGTTGATGGTGGAGGTGCAGCGCGACGGGGATTGCTACCTGTCCAATGCCATGATCGGCGGCCGGTTTGCGCTGCGCGCCTGCCTGGTCAATTACCGGACGACGCGCGCCGACGTCGAGCGCCTGCTCGACACGATCCGCCGTGTGGCCGGCAAGATGCCGTGATAACCTTTTAGGGTTCTGGCCGGCATCGATTTCACCCAAGTTCTCATCCAAATCGTCGTGCTGATTGCGTCCCTGTCGGTGCACGAGGCGGCGCACGCCTGGGCCGCCGACCGCCTCGGCGATCCAACGGCGCGGCATCTCGGCCGCTTGTCGCTCAACCCGGCCGTGCATATCGATCCGATCGGGACATTGCTGTTCCCGTTGATTGCGATGCTGACCAACGTGCCGCTGATCGGCTGGGCGAAGCCGGTGCCCGTGGATCCGCGCCACTTGAGGCATCCCAAGCGCGACTTCGCACTGATCGCGGCCGCGGGTCCGGCAAGCAATATCCTGATGGCGATCCTCGGCGCCGTGATTATCGCGATTCTCCCGACGGCGGCGCCCGGAGACATCGCGGGTCGCGTACTGACGACCGCGCCGCGGGAGATCTTCGTCTGGTTTACCTACCTGAACGTGATGTTGGCGGTGTTCAACATGATCCCGGTGCCGCCGCTCGACGGGGGCAACGTCCTGCTTGGCGTCTTGCCGCCTGCCGGCGTGCGGGTCGTTGAGCTGCTTCGCCCTTATGGCTTCATGATTTTGTATGCTCTGATGTTGACCGGCGTCCTGAGTTATCTCGTGGGGCCGATTGCGTTCTTCGTTGTCCGATTACTCCTTAGATTGCCGTGACCAAGCAACGCGTGTTGTCGGGAATGCGCCCGACCGGAAAACTTCATCTCGGCCACCTCGTCGGCGCCCTGCAGAACTGGGTGACGCTGCAGTCGAAATACGACTCCTTCCACTGCGTCGTCGACTGGCACGCATTGACGACGCATTACGCGGACACCAGCGACATCGTCGCCAATACCTACGACAACGTTGCCGACTGGATCGGCGCGGGCCTGGATCCTGACAAGAGCACGTTCTTTATCCAGTCACTCGTGCCCGAGCACGCGGAGCTGTATCTGCTGTTCCAGATGGTGACGCCGATTCCGTGGCTCGAGCGCGTGCCGACCTACAAGGAACAAGTCGAGCAGCTGAGCGACCGCGATCTCGGCAGCATTGGTTTTCTCGGCTACCCGTTGCTGCAGGCGGCGGACATCGCGGTCTACGATGCGCACTGGGTGCCGGTCGGCGATGACCAGGTGCCGCACCTCGAGCTGGCGCGCGAAGTGGTTCGCCGCTTCAACAACTTCTATCCGGCCAACCTGGTGGAGCCGCAGGCGCTGCTGACGCCGACGTCACGCCTGCCCGGCCTCGACAACCGGAAGATGAGCAAGAGCTACAACAACACGATCGATTTGTCGGACGACGCGAAGACGGTGCAGAACAAGGTGCGCCAGATGTACACGGACCCGAAGCGCGTGCGCGCGGACATTCCCGGCACCGTGGAAGGCAATCCGGTCTTCATGTACCACGACGCGTTCAATCCGGACACCGCGGAAGTCGACGACCTCAAGGCGCGCTACCGCGCAGGCAAGGTCGGCGACGTCGAGGTCAAGACGAAACTCGCGACCGCCATCAACCATCTCCTCGATCCGATCCGCGAACGCCGCGCCCAGGCCGTGGCGAAGCCGGGTTACATCCGGGAAGTGTTGATGGAAGGCTCGAAGAAGGCGCAGGGCGTGGCCCATCAGACGATGGAGCGCGTGCGCGAGGCAGTGAAGCTGAAGTACTGATGGCCGACACCCCAGAAGTCCCGCCGGGCGGGCCGCCGCCGCAGCCTGAGGAAGTCTTCGAGTCGCAGCTCGAGTCGATCCAGATCAAGGTCGAGGCCTTCGAAGGCCCGCTCGACCTGCTCGTTCACCTGATTAAGAAGAATCAGATGAACATCTACGACATCAAGATCTCGGTCATCACCAAGCAGTACCTCGAGTACCTCGACCTGCTGCAGGAGCTGAACCTCGACGTCGCCAGCGAATTCCTGGTGATGGCGGCGACGCTGATTCACATCAAGAGCAAGATGCTGCTGCCGCGCCCCGAGACCGCCACCGGCGATCCGGAGCAGGAAGAAGATCCGCGCGATGCGCTGGTGCGGCGCTTGCTCGAGCACCAGAAGTTCAAGGCCGCGGCCGAGATGCTGCACGACAAGGAAACGCTGCGCAACGCGCAGTGGGGCCGGCCGGACTCGCGCATCGAGGAAATTGCCGGCGACGACTACGAGCCGGAAATCGAGGTCGATCTCTTCAGCCTGCTGTCGGCGTTCAAGATCGTGCTCGAGCGCGCGCGCGAACGGCCGCCGGTGCCGCTGCCGCCTGAAGAAACCTCGATCGAGACGAGAATCGAGCAGCTGCTCGAGCAACTGTCGGAAACCGAAGCGTGCGGCTTCGAGGACCTGTTCACGAGCGACTCGACCCGCGGCGACATGATCGTCACGTTCCTCGCCATGCTCGAGATGATCCGCCTGAAGCTGATCCGCGTGTTCCAGCAGGGCGGCATGGGGGCGATCCGCGTCTACAAGCGCGCCCGGCCGACCGACGCGCCGCACCCGATTCACGATCCGGAAGACGAATACAAGGCGCATCACCCGGTTGATGCCGAGCCGAAGAAGGACGACGAGTAATGAGCGATTCGGAGAACCCCGAGGTTCCAGAAGTTCCAGTGGTTCCAGAAGTTCCAGAGGCCGCGCCGGTTCCAGACGAGCCGGTCGCCGAGGAGCCGCAGCCCCACATGGAGCTGTCGCAGCTGAAGGCCGTGATCGAGGCGCTGGTGTTTGCCTCGCCGGATCCGATCACGCCGCGCATGCTCTACAAGTTGCTCAACGACGAGCCCAAGGAAGACGTCAAGGCGGCGCTCGAAGCGCTGCGCGCCGACTACGCCGATCGCGGCGGGATGCACATCGCCGAAGTCGCCGGCGGGTTCCAGATCACCACCCGGCCCGAGTACCACGAGTGGGTGCGCCGCTTGTTCCACGAGCGCTCCGCCAACAAATTGTCGGTGGCCTCGCTCGAAACCTTGTCGGTGATCGCCTACAAGCAGCCGGTGACGGCGGCGGAGATCGGCGAGATTCGCAGCGTCAACACCTCGGGGGTGTTGTCGACGCTGCTCGAGCGCCACCTGATCAAGATCGTCGGCCGCAAGAACGTCATCGGCCGCCCCTTCCTCTACGGCACGACCAAGGAATTCCTGATTCGCTTCGGCCTGAACGATCTCAACGACCTGCCGAAGATCGAAGACATGGCCCAGCAACTCGGCTTCGAGCCGCCGGCCGTCCTGATGGAGCGGCCGGTGCCCGAAGAGATGTTGCCGTTGGACGAAGGCGACCTGCCCGAGGGCACCTCAGAAGAATCGTGACGACAGGCCGAGGCGCTGGCTGCTGGGATGCGCGGGAATCGCGATATCCATCGGCGGCCGGTAGCCATGCGGCTCGGGGTCCTCGGAGCCGTCCGGCAAGCTGGCGATCACCAGCGTCGCGCGTTCGAGCGCGGCGTTCATCCGCTCCTGGTGCTCGACCAGCCATCCCAATTCGCCGCCGGTCAGAATCGCCTCGATCGCATCGCGGTAGTGCTGCATGTCTTCGAGATCGCGAATCGTGTCCTCGACGCTCGGCGGCGGATCGGTCATGTGCTCGTAGCGATCGCGATACCACTCGAGACGCTCGGTGTACTGTTCGTTGAAGTCGTCGTAGCGCTGCTTCCAGTCGAGGATTTGCTCGAGCGGATTCTGGATGAACGACACGAGCTGGACGCCAAACCGCGGCGGCCGCAGCGCCGTCCTCTTGGTCACGAACGTCCAGCCCTTGCGGGCGATGACGGTCTCTTCACGCCGGCCGTTGGCGCCCGGCCGTGACAGCTTCACGGACTTGAACCGGTAGGCGACGGCACGCACGCTGGGCGCCGGATCGAAGGCGGGCATGCTGTCGTCGTACTCGGTTTCCGTGCGGCGGCCATCGCTCCACTCGATCGAATGAATGCGGCCCTTCGCATCGCGCTGAATCGTGTAGGTCGGCGGCATCGCCACTTCGACGGTGGTCCTGGAGTAATGGCTCGGGCGATAACGCACCAGGTATCCACCCGGATGAATCGACCATCGCTGTCCGGGCACGGCGCGGTTGGCGCGAGGCTGAGGCCCCTGTAACACCGCGATCGATTCGAGCTCGGCATAGGTGTAGTTGGCGCGATAGAGGAGCTCGCGAATGCGGTTCTCCGCCTCGGCGATGCGCCTCACCTCGGCGGGCAGCGCGTTGAAGGCGCGATTGCGCAACGCCGGCGGCACGACGTCGAGCGCGCCGCTGTCGAGCGCGACGATTTGCGCGGGCGTCAGGACGCGGACGGCCAGCGCCTGCAGGCGGGGCTCCATGCTGCGGATCTTGGCGCGCGCCAGCAGCGCCCAGACCAGCACCTGCATGTCGTGCTGATCGACATCCCGCAGCGTGCCGTACTTCGACAGCATGTCGACGAAGATCGCGCTGTCGGGTCCGGTCATCGGTCCGGACAGGTATCCCTGCCCGTCGGTGCGTTGCGGCCCGCGCGTGCCGGCGTGAAAGCAGAAGGTCTGCAGATCGGCCGCCCAATGGCCCGGCGTCAGCGTGAACGACCCGCCCTGGTTACGCAGCGTGCCCAGGTTGCCGAACGTCACCTTCATGTGATCGAGGAACGGCACCTCGACCCGGGCATCCTTCAGCGTCGTGGAGATCGGCGATTCGCCATTCAGGAGACGGTCGATACCGGGAATCGGCAGGTTCTTCGGGATCGGCACGCGCGGCACGCGAAGCTGTGCCGTAAGGGTGACGGACGCGACTACTGCGAGGATCGATGCGAAGAGGACCTTCATCAATCAGCCTCTGGGGGAGACTGATGCATCTTACAGCAGCAAGGCGTCCACGCGGTGCGCATGCACGTGCTGCTCGCGGTGCGACCACTTGAAGATCGTGAAGCGGCCATCCTGTGAGGCCACCAGTGCCATCGCATCACGTTGGTCGTGCACGAATTGCGCGGCCGACAGATGGCGCGTGCCGCCCAGTTGTGACGGGGTGGCATGCCTCGGGGCGCTGCCTTCGACCGGCTCGGTCACGTTCACCACCTCAACCGGTGTGCTGCCGCGGCGTCGAGAGATCTTCGCGCCGAACGCCAGCAGGTCGTAGCGATCGTTGATGACCGTGGCCCCGTCCACCGCGGTCAGTCCGGCGATCGCGTCGACCTCGCGCTTCAGGTCGTCCGGATCGGCGTTCTTCGCACGGACCAGGACCGCGAGCTCCGCATAGGGCGGATCCACGGCGTACAACACCGGGCTGACGATCGATTCACGCCACCCCTCCGTATCCGCCGGCACGACGAGTAAGGCGCCGCCGCGGCCGTGCTGCCGCATCGAGGCCGCCAGTTGAATCAGCACGCCGGTGACGCCTGATGCCGAGCGGGGGTCCACCGCGCCCGTGAGCGAGGTGACGACGCTCGGACAGTCCGGAATGAGACGGCTGACGCCTTCATCGACGATCTTGATCTGATCGCCTTCGAGCACCGCCACGTTGACGAACTTTCCGAAGGGTTCCGATCGATGCTTGACGACGATCAGCCCCGACGCGACCACTTCAACGACCAGGCAGAATGCCGGTACTTCCCGGGTCGTGCCCCACACGTAAAAGCCGTCGGCGTGTTGCCAGACACCGAGGTGGATGCCGGGACGTTCCACCGCCGGCGCCACTTTCGACAACGTCGACGGCGCCAACGGCAACGGCGCGCCGAACAGCAGTGGATGACGCGCGTCGCCCGGCGGGAGAAATGCGAGCGAGATCTTCGGCGACTGGCCTTCCTCGCGCCGCAAGCTCGCCCAGAACGCGGCGTCGATGATCGCGGCGACCGCGAGCGCCGGCGGCGGGTCGCCGACCACGGCATCGTTGGCCCGCGCGGCGGCAATGTGGCGGGCAAAATGCCCTCGCACGGACTCGGCGACCAGTTGCGCGGCAGGGTAGGTGGGCTGCGTCATCTCTTCCTAAGATGCTGACGGAATTCGATCAGGCACCGACGATTTTGTCATAGCCGCGCGAGCCGCCACGTGAATTCGGCCTGATTTCGGCTGGCAACAAATCTGCACCAGGGCGGTCAGACATGGTGGCCAACCTCTCCCGATATGCACGATACGTCGTGACCGCGATCTGGGTGATCGCCGGTGCCTGGCTCATGGGGACCACGGCCGGCGAAGCGCGCACCGCGTGGATGGTGGTGCCGAAACCACCCGAAGTCGCGCAGGACGTGGTGATCCGCCACGTCAAAGACGACGAAGGCCGCCAGGCGTCGTTTCGCATCCTGCTGTTCAGCGACGAATTCCGGTGGCGGATCAATTCGATGGAGGCGCTCGAACAAAGCGGCAAGCGTCCGCAGTTCACGCCTGAAATGAAAGCCGTCCTCAACTCCGCCAGCGAAATCATTTGCGTCGGCGCGAGCTCCGAAGAGATTCCGCCGGGCACGTCATTTCCCCAGGGCCGGGCGCAGGAAGAGAAGCGGGCGGCGCGCCGCGCGGAAAAGATCGCCGTGTGGGTGAGGGAATCGCTGAATCGTCCGATCCCGGTCCGCAAGTTGAACGTCGGCCATCACGCGCCGACCGGCACCGACGACACCTCCGATCAACGCCGCGTCGTCATCATCCTCGTCCTCGATCACGATGAGGGCGCCAACATCGATCAGTCGCTCAAGTCCGCGATGGCGGGTGAGAGCGTTCGCGCGCCGATCTTCGAGGCGCTGCTGACCAAGTACTCGCTCGGCAACGCCGACAAATTCACTTGGGTGCCATAACACATGCTGATCAATGACGTCGTGGGTCTGCTGGAAATACTGCCGCCGATGCTCGCCGGCGGATGGGCGGTGTGGCTGTTCGCCGGCTTGCTGCTGTCGATCTGGGGCCGTCGCGAAAGCCGGCGGCTGGTCGTGCATGCCGTGCCATCGAAACCGAAGTCCGGCGTGCGGCCGCCGTCCGGTGTTCGCGCGGCGGCGCGTTCCGTGAAGCGCGCGCCGTCTTCCGGCGATGCGTTTGGCGAACTCGAGGCGCTGCTGGAACCACCGGCGGGGACGCATCGCATGCCCGGTGAATCGCCGGCGCCGGCCCTGGCCGCGCCGCAAAGCTTGCCCTGAGCGACGTCGACCGGCGTTAGAGCGTCGCCAGCAGTTGCTGCACGACGGCGGGATCGGCCGGCTTGACCAGGTGATGGTTGAAGCCGGCATCCTTCGATCGCCGCCGATCTTCGGTCTGTCCCCACCCGGTCAACGCGACGAGCACCATGTCCTTGCCCCAGGGCTGCTGCCGGATGAGTTTCGCGGTTTCGTGACCGTCGAGGACCGGCATGCCGATGTCGAGAAAGACGATCTCGGGCCGAAAGTCCCCGGCCTGCTTCACCGCATCCGATCCATCGTGTGCCATGCGCGTGTCGTGTCCGATGATCGCCAGCAGCGCCGCCAGCGATTCCGCCGCGTCCTGGTTGTCGTCGACCACGAGGATCCGGCGGCGGGACGCGACGCCGTTCAGTGCCGGCGCCGGCTTCCGCTCGCTGGCGCGCGCGTCGGCGAGTGACGGAATGCGGACGATGAACTCGCTGCCGTGGCCGAGACCATCACTGTGCGCGGTCACCGCGCCGCCGTGCAGTTCCACGATTCGCTTCACCAGCGACAGGCCGATGCCGAGTCCGCCGCGTGAGCGACCGCCGGCACGATCGGCCTGGCGGAACATGTCGAACACGCGCGGCAGCAGGTCAGGTTGAATGCCGATGCCTTCGTCGCGCACCTTGATCACGGCGTCGCCGCCGTCGCGCCAGACCGAGATGGCGATGGGACGTCCCGGCTCGCTGTACTTGACACTGTTGTTCAGCAGGTTGGCGAATACCTGCGCGAGGCGCGTGCGATCGCCGTTGACGAAGATCGGTTCAGGGGGACCGGTCACGGTCAGCTTGGCGTTGGCAAGGTTGAACGACGGCTCGGTGGTTTCCAGGGCGTCACGGATCGCGTCGCCGAGGTCAAACCGCTCGCGCCGCACTTCAACTTTGCCGGTAGTAATGCGCGCCACATCGAGCAGGTCGTCCACCAGGCGCACCATCTGGCCGACCTGGCGTTCCATGATCTCGAGCGCGGTCGAGGCCTGTGGCGCACTGGGCGCCGAGCGCAGGATGTGCAGGCCCGCATTGATCGGCGCCAGCGGATTGCGCAACTCGTGCGCGAGCGTCGCGAGGAATTCGTCCTTGCGCCGATCGGCTTCCTGCAGCGCTTCCACAGCCCGCCGGCGATCGGTGATGTCGATGGCCAGGCCGTAGAGTTTCGTCGGCCGCCCCTCGGCGTTGTATTCAGCGCGGCCGCGCGCTTCCATCCAGCGCCATTCGCCGGTCCTGGCGTGCTGGAATTCAAAGTCGACCTGGTAATCCTGGTGCGCCTCGAGCGCGGCTTCGATGATGCCGGGCAACCGCAGGCGATCTTCGGCTTTCACTTGTCCGAACAGCCGGTTCCGATCGTAATTCGTATCGTCGGGAGACATCCCCAGGAGCTCCGCGAATTCCGGGCTCCACCACACCGTATCGAGCAGCAGGTCGCGGGTCCACGCACCCATGTGCGCCGTGCTCATTGCCAGCTGCATGACGTCGCGATGTTCGCGGAGCGCCTGCGCGGCGCGGGCGCTTTCGATCGCGAACAGCGTGCGCTCGGCCACCTGCTCGAGCACGGAGGCGTCATCGGCTTCCCACAGGCGCGGTTCGGTATCGCACATCACCAGCACCGAGCGCAGCTGGCTGCCGCGCACCACGGGCACGCAGATTAGCGATCGGATCTGCATCTTCGCGTAGGTGTCGCGCGCCAGCGGCGTATCGGTGAGGGGATCGGTGTTGACGTCGTTGATCACGGCGGTGCGGCCGGCCTTGAGCTCGCCGATCATCAACGTGCCGAAGGCATCGAGCGGGTAGCGCCCCGCCACCGTCGGCAAGTCCCTGGTGTAGCCCCGGGTAATGTCAATCTGGTTCTGCTGGGCATCGACTTCGCCGTACGCGCAGCGTGTGACGTTGAAGTGGACGCCGACGCGCGTGACGATCTCCCGCATGACGATCGACGCGTCTTCCAGGCCGCGGGTCGCGTCGTGCATGCCGACGAGCAGGCGCTGGGCCTCCTCGCTCCGCATCAGGTTCGCTTCCCAGCGCTTGCGCGGCGTGATGTCGCGCGCCGTCTTCGAGGCGCCGATGATGCAGCCGTGACGATCGTAGACCGGAGAGATTGTCACCGAGATGTGGACCCGCGTGCCGTCCTTGCGGACGCGTTCCACGTCGAGATGCTCGACCGGCTCGCCGACCCGCAGCTGCTCGAGAAACCGCCGCTCCTGGTCGCGCAGCTCCGGCGGCACGATCAGGTGGATCGACTGGCCGATCGCCTCATCGGCGCGCCACCCGAACAGGCGCTCCGCGCCGCGGTTCCACGAGGTGATGATGCCGTCGAGCGTCTTGCTGATGATCGCGTCTTCGGAGGACGCGACGATCGCGGCGAGCAGCGATTGCGCTTCGACCTTGTTCTCGAGCGCGAGATTCGTCGTCGACAGCGCTTCCTGGCGTTCGAGGAGCCGGCGCTGCGCGCTGCGCATCGATTCGCCGAGTGCGATGATCGGCAGGCTGGCAAGCAGATACATCGCGAACCCGAGCAGTTCATTGATCGTCAGGCCGCCGAAGTAGTTGATGCCGCCGCGAAAGAGAAAGCCGACGGCCGCCCATCCGCCGAGGGCGGTCAGCAGGGCCGGTCCCGCGCCTGCGCGCCACACCACGAACGCAATTGCCGTGAACACGGTCGCGAGCGGGAAGGTGGTGCCCAGCCATGGCGTGAGGGCATAGCGAAGCGCCAGCGCTGCCGCGATCCCGAGGAGGCCGATGCCGTAGTTGGCGAGGGGAGTCTGTTGAGCCGACTGGGGAGGTCGGGCTACGGAAGGCATCGTTAAAAAGTGTAGAACAAAAAACAAAAGGGACGGACCCTTTCGAGTCCGTCCCTTCTACAGATGAGTTACCCGCCTTCGCTCAGTGATCTCTCACACGAGCTTCGGCCCGGCAGGCTCGTTAGCGGCGCGTGCGCTCGCTGGCCGGCAACGTGAAGGCGATGTACTCGCCCGTGTAGTTGCCGCCGCTGACGCCGACGACGATGAACTGCTGGCCGTTGACCGAGTAGGTCATCGGGTGGCCGAGGATCGGCGCGGGCACGCGCACTTCGCCGATCTGCGCGCCGGTCATCTTGTCATACGCGCGCAGTGACGCGCCGCGCTGACCGTTGACCGTCGTGACGCCAGGGTCGCCGGCGGCCACGAACGTCTTGGTGATCAACACGCCGACGCTGCCGCTCTGGCCCGTCTTCGGGATGTTGAGGCCCTTCAGCGCGGGGCTGTTCTTGATCGCGTCGGGCGTATCGCCGTGAGGAACCTGGAACAGGAGCTTGTCCGGGTTCTTCAGGTCGATGGCCGACAACACGCCGTAAGGCGGCTTCACGATCGGCAGGCCTTCGAGGCCTTCGCCGAGGACGCGACGTCCATCAGCACCGGGGAAGGCGGCGGCGCCACCAGCCGGAGCGGCGGCGGGAGCGGCCGGCGCTTCGCGGCGGAGGCCGTAGTTCGGTTCGGCTTCCCAACGCGGCGTCCGGTTGCCCTTGTTCTCGGGCGAGACCTTCGCGAACTCTTCTTCGCTGTAGTGGCCGATCGACACGTTGGCCATGCCGGCCTGCGAGTAGAAGATGCCGGTCTCGAGGTCGAAGCCGGCGCCCGGCCAGTTCGTGCCACCGGCGGTGTTGCCGATGTTGATCGAACCGAGCAGCTTCGATTCAGGACCCGTCGGCGGCACGTACGGCGTCGGCTCCCAGCGGAACATCTTCAGGTTCTTGAGGGCCTGCGCGCGCAGGGCGGGCGTGAAGTCGATCAGGTCGCTCTCGGCAATGTAGGTGCGCGCGTACGGCACCGGCTTGCTGGGGAACGGCTGCGTCGGCGACGTCTGCTCGTGCGCGATCGTCGTCTGCGGAACCGGGGTTTCCGGCATCGGCCAAATCGGCACGCCCGTGGCGCGGTCGAAGCAGTAGAGCCAGCCCTGCTTGGAGGGCGAGCACACCACCTTGCGCGGCTTGCCTTCGATGGTGGTGTCGATCAGCAGCGGCGCCGACGACATGTCGTGATCCCACAGCGGGTGATGCACGAACTGGAAGTGCCACTTGCGCACGCCCGTCTTGATGTCCACGGCCACCAGCGATTCGGCGAACAGGTTGTCGCCGGGGCGGTTGCCGCCGTATTCGTCGATGGTGGGCGTTTCAACCGGCAGGAACACGAGACCCATTTCGGGGTCGGCCGTGATCTGGGTCCACACGCCGTTGTTGCCGGTGTAGCCGGCCGACTCGTTCTTCCACGTGTCGAAGCCGAACTCGCCGCGCTTCGGAATGCCGTGGAACGACCACAGCAGCTTGCCGGTGCGCGCGTCGAACGCACGGGCCTGGCCCTGCACGTTGGTGGCGTATTCGTAGCCGAGGCCTTCGAACATCGACGACCCGACGAGGATCACGTCGCCGGCGATGGTCGGCGTCGAGTGGAGACCGATCTCCGACTTCTCGAGGTCCGCCTGCTTGCCGTTGATGATGATGCCCTGCTTCAGGTCGACGATGCCGTTGGTGCCGAAGCCCGCGACGGGCTGGCCGGTCTTGGCATTGAGCGACACGAGGCGGTAACCGGTGGTCACGTAGACGACACGATCGTCGCCTTTGCCATCGGTCCAGTAGGAGAGGCCGCGGCCCGACAGCTGGCGGGGCGCCCAGCGAGTCGCGCGCTCGCCTTCATCCAGGCTGTAGGTCCACTTGATCTCGCCGGTGGCCGGGTTCACCGCCACCACCGCGCGGCGCGTGCCGGCGGTCGCATACAGCATGCCCTTGACCATGATGGGCGTGCCTTCGAGCTTGGTCTCGGGACGGGGCCCGAAGTTGTCCGTCTTCAAGCGCCACGCGACTTCCAGCTTGCTGAAGTTGCTGCCGTTGATCTGATCGAGAGGCGAGTACTTGGATCCGCGGAGGTCCGCGGTGTACATCGGCCACTCGCCGTTCTTGGTGCTGGGCATCGGGCTGGCCTGTCCGGACACGAGTGGGGCGACCCACGCGTAGACCGCGACGAGCAGCACCAGTGCGGGCACGACCCGAATTGCGATGCGCTTCATGCGTTTTTTGCTCCTAAAACTGTGGAATTGCGTCGACTAGGTCGAACCCTTCCCGGTTCGATCGCGTGACATCATAGCGGATTTTCGGGCCGACGGCGTCTCTAGACGTCTCGTTTCAACCGACGGACTTCCTCGGCGGTCAGATCCCGCCATTGCCCGGGTTTCAGGCGGCCTAAACCGATGGGACCCATGCGAATCCGGCGCAAATCCCGCACTGGCAGGCCGACGGAGCTGCACATCTTGCGGATTTGGCGGTTCCGGCCTTCCCGGATGGTGATCGTCAACATCGTCGTCGGGCGCGGCCCTTTGACGGTGGTTTCGATGTGCACGTCCGCGGGGGAGGTCCGGCCGCCCTCGATGTGGACGCCCTTGCGGAGCTTTTCGATGGCGCGGGCGTCGGGCACGCCCATCACGATCACTTCGTAGACCTTGTCGACTTCGTGGCGCGGGTGCATCAACTTCGCCGCGAGATCGCCGTCGGTCATCATCAGCAGCAGGCCTTCGGAGTCGTAATCGAGGCGGCCGACGGGATAGATATAGGCGCCTTCGCCGATCAGATCCATCACGGTGCGGCGCCCTTCCGGATCGCGGCGCGTCGTCACGTAGCCTTTCGGCTTGTAGAGCACGATGTAGCGCTGCTGGACGACGTCGGTCTTGATGCGGCGGCCATCGACCTTGATCGCATCCTTTGCGGGGTCGGCCTTGGTGCCGAGTTCGAGGATGGTCTTGCCGTTCACCATCACGCGGCCGTCGAGAATCATCTGCTCGGACGCCCGCCGCGAGGCCACACCCGCCGCCGACAGGATTTTCTGTAATCGAATCATAAGACCCTAGGACCCAAGACCCTAGGACCCTCAGTATTTCATGATGTCGCGCCAGAACGTGGCGAGACGCCAGACTTCAGTCGACGTGGCCGTGCGATTGACTTCCGCGTGCGTGATCAGCCCGCTGAGCAAGCCTTCGACCTTCACTTTACCCTTGAGATGCTCGGCCAGCAGGACCGTCTCCACCGAGGGAATCACGTTGTCGTCGACGCCGTGGAGCAGGAAGACCGGCGCCGTTGGCGGCGTGGCGCGCTCGGGCGATAGCGACGGCATGGCCGGGTGATTCTTCAGTGCATCCGCCACCGGCGACAGGATCGGCCCGAGCTTGTCGACGGCGCGATCGTTGACGTACTGCATGTAGGTGCGCGACGGCTCGGGTAGCGTCTGCTGATACTTCTTCATCTCTTCGAAGACCGGAACGGCTTTGGTCGGATCGGTCACGGCCAGAGAAGAGGCGAGCAGGAACCCGTCGATGCCTTTCGAGAGCGGCTCGACCTGGTCGGCGGGGACGACGCGATCGGCGAGGTTGAGCAGCGTCACGGCCAGGCCGTAATCGTGCGGGGGATGGACGCTGACGTGATCGGCGCCGAGCACCGCGGAGCTGCGTTTCGCCGCTTCGAGATCGCCGACGACCTCGCCGGTGGTGAGGTAGTGCATGGCGCGGGCGAGATCGCCATGGCCGCCAAACGACATCACGAACGCCACGCGATCGCGGATCGACTCGCGTCCCGCCGCGACGATCGACAGTCCGCCGGCGAAGCTGATGCCGAGCATGCCGATCTTGCCGTCGGTGCGGAACTGCGGCTGTTCGCTGGTCCACTTCAGCGCGTCTTCAATCACGTCGGTGACCTGGGGCGTGACCTTGAAGTGCTGCAGATCGGGCGCGGCGACGGTCAGCACGCCGAAGCCGGTCGCCGCAAGATCCTCGGCCAGGCCGACCAGCCGCGACTCGTTGATGCCGTCGCGATGCACACCCGGCATCAACATGATCGTGCGGCGCGTCTGCGTGGCGGGGCGATAGAAGCGGCCGGGCACGTTGCCCTGGCGCGTCGGCACGGTGATGTCGGGATCGATCGTGTACGACGTGGCGCGCCACGACGCGACGGTGGCCGCCGCGCCCGGCAGATCGGCGGCGCGAATGATGAAGCCGAGGGCGTCAAGATACGGAAGAGCAAGGGAGACGCTGACGATGAGGAAAGCGAGCACGACAAGGAGACTCGCCTTGCGCCTGGTAAGCACGGCTCAGATGGTACACTGAACGTCTGTGAAACGGCTCGTGATCGCCATTGATGGCCCGTCAGGCGCGGGCAAAGGGACGCTGGCGCGCACCATCGCCAACCGCCTCGGGTACCGGCACGTGGATACCGGCGCGATGTATCGCGCGGTGGCGTGGAAGGCCGCCCATGAAGGACTGCCGCTCGAAGACGAGGCCACGGTTTCGGCGTTGGCCCGTCGCGCCCGCTACGAACAACAGGACGGCCGCATCCTGATCGACGGTCACGATGTGACGCGTGACATCCGGACGCCCGACATCGACAAGGCCGCGGCCACGGTCGCGCGCCTGCCGCAAGTGCGCGCGGTCCTGGTCGGCCAGCAGCGCGATCTCGGCGCCGACGGCGGCGTCGTCATGGAGGGCCGCGACATCGGCACCGTGGTGTTTCCCTCGGCCGATCTCAAGTTCTACATCGACGCCTCCGCTGAAGAGCGCGCGCGGCGCCGCGCCGGCGACGCGGCGCATACCGGCGGACAAACCAGCCTCGCCACTGTCCACAGCGAGCTGATCGCGCGCGATAAGTCCGATAGCACTCGCGCGGTGGCGCCGCTGTCGATGGCAAAGGACGCGATCTATGTGGACACGACCGAGATGCCGATCGACGTCGTCGTGAATCACGTGATGATGCAGGTGATGGAGAAGCTTGACGATGTCATATCGTAGATTGCAGATTGCTGACGATCTCAAATTGATCTGCCTTCTGAACTCTGACTTCTGATATCCGCATGAATCCCGACGAATTCCGCACGGCCGGGTATCGAATCATCGATTGGATCGCCGACTATCGCGCCGGCATCGAGAGCCGTCCGGTGATGGCGAAGACCGCGCCCGGCGACATCAAGGCGATGCTGCCCGCGTCGCCCCCGCAACACGCGGAATCGTTCGACGCCATCGTCGCCGACCTCGATCGGATCGTCGCGCCGGGCATCACCAACTGGCAGCACCCGCGATTTTTCGGCTACTTCCCGTCGGCCGGCGCGCTCTCGAGCGTGCTGGGAGATGTCGTCAGCTCGGGCCTCGGCGTCGTCGGCCTGGCGTGGCAGTCGAGTCCCGCGCTGACCGAAGTCGAAGAGGTCACCACCGACTGGATGCGGCAAATGCTCGGCCTGTCGGAGGCGTGGAGCGGCGTCATCAACGACACCGCGTCCACCAGCACGCTCGTCGCCCTGATGTGCGCGCGTGAGCGCACCACGAATTACGGGCTGGCCCGCGGCGGCCTGCAGGAAGAGGCGCAGCCGCTGATCGTCTACACGTCCGCGCACAGCCATAGCTCGGTGGAGAAGGCGGCGCTGCTGGCCGGCTTCGGCAAAGGCAACATCCGCACCGTCCCGCATGACGGCGCCTACGCGATGCGTGCCGATGCGCTCGAGCAGATGGTGAGGGACGATTTGGATCACGGCCGGACGCCGTGCGCCGTGGTGGCGACGACCGGCACCACGACCTCGACCGCATTCGATCCGCTCGCCGCGATTGCGAAGGTCGCCCAGGCCCACCAGTTGTGGATGCATGTCGATGCGGCGATGGCGGGCTCGGCGATGATCCTCCCCGAGTGTCGATCGATGTGGGCCGGTGTCGAGCAGGCGGATTCGCTGATCGTCAACGCGCATAAGTGGCTCGGCGCGGTCTTCGACTGCACGATCTACTTTGTGCGCGACGCCGAACATCTGGTTCGCGTCATGTCGACGAACCCGAGCTATCTGCAAACCGCCGCCGACGGCCGCGTCAAGAACTATCGCGACTGGGGCCTGCCGCTTGGCCGCCGCTTCCGGGCGCTGAAGCTGTGGTTCCTGATTCGCGAGCAAGGCGTTGCGGCTCTGCAGGCGCGACTCCGCCGCGACATCGCCAACGCGAAGTGGCTTGAAGCACAAATCGGCGCGACGCCCGGCTGGCGCGTGCTGGCGCCGGTGGCCCTGCAGACGCTCTGCGTGCGTCACGAGCCGAAGGGTGTCAGCGGACCGGCGCTCGATACGCACACGCTGGCCTGGGCCGCCAGGCTCAATCAATCCGGCGATGCGTACGTCACGCCGGCGATGCTCGACGGACAGTGGATGGTCCGCGTGTCGATCGGCGCCGAGTTGACCGAGCGCGAACACGTCGCGGCCTTGTGGGCGATGATGCAGTCGAGCGTAGAGGCGGGTCTTTAGACCCGCCTGGAGATGGCATGAACACTTTCAACGTCGTGAATCCTGCGACCAACGCAGTCCTGAGTACCGCCCCTGATGCTTCCGTCGAAGAGGCCAGGCAGGCGATCGAGCGATCGGTCGCGGCCTTCGCCACGTGGAAGGCGAAGACCGCGTTCCAGCGATCGGCGATCCTGCGCAAGTGGTACGAGCTGATCATCCAGGATGAAGACACGCTGGCGCGGATGATGACGCAGGAGATGGGCAAGCCCATCACCGAGTCGCGTGGGGAAGTGAAGTACGCGGCGGCGTTCGTCGAGTGGTACGCCGAAGAAGCCAAGCGCGCCTACGGGGACATCGTCCCGTCGCATGCCGCGAACAAGCGGCTGTTCGCCACGCGCCAGCCGGTCGGCCCGGTCTATGCGGTCACGCCGTGGAATTTTCCCGCCGCGATGGTGACGCGCAAGGTGGCGCCGGCGCTGGCGGCCGGATGCACCGTCGTCTTGAAGCCCGCCGAGCAGTCGCCGTTGACGGCGATCCGCCTCGAAGAGCTGTGGGCGAATGCCGGCGGCCCGCCGGATGTGTTCCAGGTCTTGACGACATCGGATCCCGTGGCGGTGTCGGCCGTGTTTTTTGCCGACGCGCGCGTCCGCAAGCTGACCTTCACCGGCAGCACGGAAGTCGGTATCCAGCTCTATCAACAGGCCGCGAAGACCATCAAGCGCGTGTCCCTCGAGCTCGGCGGGCACGCGCCGTTCATCATTTGCGACGATGCGGATGTGCCGGCGGCGATCGTGCAGGTGATGGCATCGAAGTTCCGCAATGCGGGTCAGACCTGCGTGTGCGCCAATCGCATCTACGTGCACGAGAAGGTGCAGGGCGCGTTCGCCGAGCAGATGGCCGACGCCATTCGACAACTGCGCGTCGGTGACCCGATGAGCGATCAGACGCAGGTCGGTCCGCTGGTCGACCAGCAGGGACTCGACAAGGTGGCGGCGCACGTCGCCGATGCGACCGGCAAAGGCGCCACCGCGGTGGTCGGCGGCCACAAGCGCGACGGACTGTTCTTTGATCCGACTTTGCTGGTCGGGGTCAAGAGCGGGATGCGCATCCTGGAAGAAGAGACCTTCGGCCCGGTCGCGCCCATCGTCGGCTTCAACGATGAAGCGGAGATCGTTCGCGCCGCGAACAACACGCCGTACGGCCTGGCGGCTTACGTCTGGACCCGCGACCTCGGGCGCGCCTTCCGCATCGCCGAAGCCCTCGACTACGGCATCGTCGGCGTCAACGACGGCTTGCCGGCCGCGCCGCATGCGCCGTTTGGCGGCGTGAAGAACTCCGGCATTGGCCGCGAAGGCGGCTACTGGGGACTCGAGGAATATCTCGACGTGAAATACATCTCGATCGCGCTGCCCGAGGCCAAGTAGCTCGTAGAGGCGGGTCTTCAGACCCGCCTGTTCGGCGTGCAATTCTTATCCGGTAACTCCTGCATTATCCAAACGCGCGCACGTCAATTCCCGAGCATTCCTTGAGGGTTGCGCTGGCAACGCAATTGCTCTGTCAACGAGCATGGCCCCAGTCTCGCGGTTGCTCACGGTAAGCGCGTTGCTCATCACGGTTGCCGCTGCTGCAGCGGCTGCTCAGCCCCTCAAGCCGGAGTGGAGCAGGCCGGTAGGCGACCGGACGCGACTCGTCGGTGTCGAAGAGTACGGACGCTGCAGCGTATTCGTCGACAAGGGCGCCGTGCAGGTCGTGGCGCCCTCAGGCGCCGTCTCGTGGACCTGGCCGTTCGGGACGATCAGCAAGTACATCAATCCGCGCGACGTGGCGGTGTCGCACGAGTGCGATGCGATCGCCTTTGCCGGTGACGCGAGCTACAAGTACGTGTGGATCGTCGATCGCGCCGGCATGAGCGCATCGATCAAACTGGCCGCGACGCCGGCTGATGTCGAGTTCGATCGCACTGGAAGAAGTGTGGCGGTTGGCACGTATGCCGGTTCGCTGTTGCTCTACTCGGTCAACGGCGAGTTGCTATGGATGCGACCGACCCAGGCGAAGATCGTTGAAGGCCTGGCGTTCGCCGACGACAACCAGCACATCAGGTTTGATGGCTGGTCCGGAAGCGGGGTCGTGAGCGTGGCGGGACATGTCGAGTCCTCGGTCGCCGGGAAAGAACAGCCCGATGATGAGGTATCGGGAGAGCACGGCTATCGCTGGCGAATCGCCACAACAGCAGACGGCGGCCGGATGTGGCTGCGGGCTGACGATCGGATCGACTGTGTGGATGATGGCGGAACGGTGTTCGCGACGATTGTTGCCCAGCCGCGATACGGCGGTGGGGTGTTCGTGAGCCGTGATTTTGGGCAGGTCCTTGTCGTGACCGAAAAGGACCTGCACCCGGTCTCGGTCGAACGCTACGCCGTGCCGGCGCCGTGCAGGAAATAAAGGGGCGGGTCTAAAGACGGAGGAGGCGGGTCTAAAGACGAAGAAGGCGGGTCTAAAGACCCGCCTCTACACACGCTACTCTTCGTCTTCGAAGTCGTCCTTCGACGAGGGATCCAATTCCCAGCGATGGCGATCGCGATCGGCGATCTCGTCGCCGCCCTGGAGTTCCTCGTCGTCCGCATACTCGACGCCGAGCGCGCGGCCGATGTCGTCGACCACATCCTGATCCGGCGTCGGGTTGTCGCCGCCCGGGGCCTCATCGCCCACGGTTTCTGCGGACTGCCAGTCGGCATCCACGTCACCGGCGGTGATCGCGGTGCCGCTGTTGTTCTTGGACTGCTTGTCCCGCATCTCGGCGCGGCCCGACTTCGCCGCGGATGGCGAGCGATTCATGTCGAGGCTCGACGGGATGCCATGAATGTCCGCCACGGTCTTGCGAGGGCGATCGAGGTTCGGCTTCTTGGTGACGGCCTTCGCGACGGGCTTGGCGGCGACCTTCTTCTTCGGCGCGGCCTTGGCGGGGGCCGACCGCTTGACGGGCTTGGCCGCTTTCTTCGGCGCGGACCGCTTGACCGGCTTGGCCGCCTTTTTCGCGGGCTTGCTGGCCTTCTTGGCGACCTTCTTGACGGCCTTTTTCGAGGCCTTTTTCACCGATTTTCTGGCGGCAGGTCGTGCGGCCGGCTTCTTTTTGGCCTTCTTTGCGGGCTTCTTGCGGGCCATGAACTCGAGTCCTTTCCGTTGACAGTTTGGCGCTAAGTAACGTAATCTCTATCGGTTACGCGGAACGCGGATAGGCCAGACAATCGGCCTGCGACCGTTCCCACCGTAGCAAATCTGAGAGTAAAGGAAACCTTTCGCACATGGCAATTTCGCAAGACGAACAAAAACAGGCCATCGACCCGCAGGCCGCACCCGCCCCCACCCGATCGGGGAAACAGCCGGTGATGAAGACTACCTCACCTTGGGGTCAAGACGACGACGCGGATCCGACGGAATACGCGAAGATGCTCGAACTTTACGATAGCAGCTTCCGCAACCTCGCGGAAGGTGAAGTCGTCAAGGGCACGGTCCTGAGAGTGACTGCCAACGAGGTCGTGATCGATGTTGGCTACAAGTCCGAAGGCGTGATCTCCGTCGATGAGTTCCTGGACGAAACCGGCCAGGTGATTGTTCGTGAGGGAGATTTGGTCGACGTGCTGCTCGAGCGCACGGAAGACCGTGAAGGCCACATCGTGCTGTCGCGCGAGAAGGCCGAGAAGATGAAGATTTGGGACGAGGTCGAGCGCGCCTTTGCGGAACGCAAAGTCGTCATCGGCCGCGTCGTCGAACGGATCAAGGGCGGCCTCGCGGTGGACATCGGCGTCCGCGCGTTCCTGCCGGGCAGCCAGATCGACGTTCGACCGGTCCGCAATCTCGATGCGCTGAAGGGGCAGGAGCTCCGCATGCGCGTCATCAAGGTCAACAAGAAGCGCGGCAACATCGTCCTCTCGCGCAAGGTCCTCCTCGAAGAGGAGAACGCCGAGAAGAAGAAGTCCACGCTCGAGACGCTCGCCGAGGGCAAGGTGCTGCGCGGCGTCGTCAAGAACATCACCGACTACGGCGCGTTCATCGATCTGGGCGGCATCGACGGCCTGCTCCACATCACGGACATGTCATGGGGCCGCGTCGGTCATCCCTCAGAACTCTTCAAGGTCAACGACGAGATCGACGTGGTGGTGCTGAAGTACGACCAGGCCACCGAACGCGTCTCGCTCGGCCACAAGCAGTTGATGGCCGATCCGTGGACCACCGTGATGGATCGCTTCCCCGCGGGCGTGCGCGTCAGCGGCAAGGTGGTGAGCCTGACCGATTACGGCGCCTTCATCGAACTCGAACCGGGCGTCGAAGGCCTGATCCACGTCAGCGAGATGTCGTGGAGCAAGCGCGTCAAGCACCCGTCGAAGATCCTCAACGTTGGCGACAGTGTTGAAGCGCAGGTGCTCGGTGTTGACCCGGCGGCCCGCCGCATTTCGCTGGGCCTCAAGCAGGTCGAGAGCAACCCGTGGCACGAGCTGGCCGAGAAGTACCCGGTTGGCACGCGCATCAAGGGCAAGGTCCGCAACCTGACCGAGTTCGGCGCGTTCGTCGAGGTCGAAGACGACATCGACGGCCTGATCCACATCAGCGACATGTCGTGGAGCAAGCGCGTCAAGCACCCGAGCGAAGTCCTGAAGAAGGGCGACGTCGTGGAAGCGATGGTCCTCAGCATCGACGCCGAGAACCAGCGCCTGTCCCTGGGGCTGAAGCAGCTTGCGACCGATATCTGGGAAGACTTCTTCTCGCGGCACAAGGCCGGCGACAACATCGAGGGCAAGGTGGTCCGCATGACCAACTTCGGCGCCTTCGTGGAGCTGGATGAAGGCATCGAGGGTCTGATTCACGTCAGCGAGTTCGACGACGCCGCGGGCGCCGAGAAGATCGAGCTCGAAGTCGAGAAGAGCTACCAGATGAAGATCATCAAGCTGAGCCCGGCGGAACGGAAGATCGGCCTGAGCATTCGTGCGCTGAAGAACGCCGAGTTCCGGACCGATTGGGAATCGTATTCGACGTCACAGGGTGACGGCGGCGCGACGCTCGGCGATCACCTGAAGCACAAGTAACTCCGGTGGGCGGGCCGAGACGGTCCGCCCCCAACACACACATATGACGAAAGCGGAACTGGTCGAAGAAGTCTCGCGCGTATCGGACCTCACGAAGAAGCACTCTGAGGTGATCGTCGACACCGTATTCGAGAGCATCATCGATGCCCTCAAGCGCGGCGAGAAGATCGAGCTACGCGGATTCGGCAGCTTCCGTCTTCGTAAACGCGAGCCCCGCAAGGGCCGCAATCCGAAGACCGGCGACAAGGTGGACGTGCCGCCCAAGCGCGTCCCATATTTCAAGCCGGGCAAGGAATTGAAGGACCTCATCAACAAGGATTCCGGCGAGCCGACCGACGGCACGCCGGAAACTCCGAACGACGGCGCGGCCTCGATTTAGGCCGTCGGCGTGGAGCGCATATGGTCACCGTGGAGACATGCCTACGTGACCAGGGCTGAAGAGCCGCCGGGCTGCGTCTTCTGCATCGCCAAGACGATCGGCGACGGGCAGCAGCTGATCGTCCACGAAGGCCAGCTGGCCTACGTCATCCTCAACAAGTTTCCCTACAACGCCGGCCACCTGATGGTGGTGCCGCATCGCCACATCGCGCAAATGGCGCGGCTCGAGCGCGACGAGCTGACGGAGATGGCCGTGCTGACGCAACTGTGCGAGCGCGTGCTCAATGAGGCGTTCGCGCCGCAGGGGATCAACGTCGGGATGAACCTCGGCCGCCCGGCCGGCGCCGGCATCGTCGATCACCTGCACATTCACCTGGTGCCGCGGTGGAATGGCGATACGAACTTCATGACGGTCGTCGGAGAAGTGCGCGTGTTGCCGGAAGAGCTACCGAAAACCGCTGAACGGCTGAGGCCGCTGTTCTTGAAATTAAGTGCCGAGCCTCGATAATGAGGGATGCGTAACGGCGCTCTTGCGTTCGCGCTGCTGAGCTTGTTCGCGTGCGGCGGCGATCATCGGACACTGCCGGCGCCGACGAGTCCGACTGCCGCCCTGCCCGTCGCTTCACTCCCCGCACCATTGATAGTGCGGGGCGTGGTCCTCGACTTTCAAACCGCGAAGCCTATTCCCGGCGCGGTCGTCGGATTCGCAACTAGTTTTCCCAGCGGCATCTTGGAAACATCCGTCACCGACGGGGATGGCCGCTATTCGCTACCCGAACCACCGCCGCGAGCCAACAATCAGCGCTACGAATTTGTCGTCGACAACACGTGGCGGGGTAGCGGCTTTCCTCGAGCCAGCACTCGAGCCGACCTCGCGGTGGACAGGGGGTCGTGCATTGCACGCTACGGACTGGTGCTGGACAGCCAGACATTTGCGCCGATTGTCGGGGCGACCGCGCGAAATCTCAGTAACCAACTCCGCGCCACGACGGACAAGGACGGTTGGTATCACATCGATTTCGGCTGCGGGGTCACCAGCCTGGGATTCAACACGACGTGGCACATCATGTCGCACCCCGACTACAAGGACGGCACCTTCCTATCAGGCCGCGGCATCTCCGGCAATTATCGAGAGGACGTGCTGCTGACCCGCAAGTAACCGCGTCGCCTGGCGAGTATCAATCCCGCTAATACCCCTCGCGTGATAGTCTTATAGGACGTTTACCGGCGGCCTACATGACCTTCGACTTCACTCCCGAACAGACAGCCCTCATCGCCACCGCGGTCACCTCCACGTCTCTGCCGCAGCGCGCGCTCGATGCCGTGCTGGTCGTTGAAGAACGAGCCCGGCAGGAAAGCGCTCCCGGGAAGTTTGGCTTCGAAGGCGAGAGCAATCCGACTCGCGCTCGATTGATGGCCGCCGCGGCAGCGCTCGGAATTGGCCGCGCCGCTGTGACGCACGCGCTCGCATTCATGAAAGCGAAACAAGTGAAGCCCGGACCCGATGCGACGGTTCCGCACTGGGCTTTCGCAGACGGCGCCACCGAGAT